>ENA-ORCR01000033-ORCR01000033.1-marine-metagenome-genome-assembly--contig:-NODE-33-length-191700-cov-22.835453_pt1 | contig 191700 bp, 186 predicted proteins | sample MGYA00237782_ERZ508514 | MGnify/ENA primary metagenome ERZ508514 (study PRJEB26185, sample SAMN06268960) | marine metagenome | isolation source: Eden Landing Ponds, San Francisco, CA, USA | place... | reverse complement strand
CGCGAAACCTGCGGTTTCGCTCAGTCCCCTCCGTCGCATTCTTACCGAGCACAAATTCGTGAGCGACCAGCTTGCTGTGTCGCTCACTTCGTGCGAGGTGAATCGACTGGGGATTTGAAGTAGACCAGACGCGCGCAGCGTAGCGAGCACGTCTGGGCGTGGTTCAAATTCCGAAAGACGCCGCAGGCGTCTTTCGACCCACGCGAAACCTGCGGTTTCGCTCAGTCCCCTCCGTCGCATTCTTACCGAGCACAAATTCGTGAGCGACCAGCTTGCTGTGTCGCTCACTCCGCGTGTACACGAAGCTGCGAGGTACGTCCCAGAAAGAGATGACTGATTTGCGTGGACGGCTTACGGACGGGTGAGAGAATGGAATCCCCGCCAGGACGTCGGGTGACCCGGCGGCGATTCGTCGAGACAGCGGGCCTGGGAGCGACGGCTGTGCTCGCTGGATGCGTCGACGAGGTGAACGAACTGGTCGCCGGCTCGACCCGGCCGCTCGAAGTGCTCCACGGGTGGGCCGAAGGCGACGGTGCGGTCGCAGTCCGCGCACTCGTCGACGCCTTCGAGGAGACGGCCCCGAACGTCGAGACGGAGTTCACGGCCATCGAAGGAGGCGGGAACGAGAACCTCAACACCGTCGTCGACTACCGCCTCTACGACGACGATCCCCCGAGCGCGTTCGCGAACTGGCCCGGGAAGAACCTCCAGCGGTACGAGGGAGCGCTGGGGTCGATCGACGACGTCTGGGCCGAGAACGACTTCGCGTCCGTCCACGTCGAGGAGGCCGTCGACCTGCACCGCCAGGACGGGTCGTTCCGCGCGGTGCCGGTGGGCTCGCACCGGCTCAACAACCTGTTCTACAACGTCGAGGTCCTGGAGGAAGCCGGGGTAGAACCCGAAGGGATCGCCAGTCTGGACGCGCTCTTCGACGCGATGGACGCCGTCGCCGTCGAAACCGACGCGACGCCGATGACCCACGCGATGTCGGCCCCGTGGCCGACGACGCAGCTCTGGGTCGCCGTCTTCCTCGGACAGGAGGGCTACGAGCCCTACGTGGACTTCGTCGAGGGAAGACGGCCCGAGGCGGCGGTCCGAGCGAGCTTCGAGACGACCGCCGGGATTCTGGAAGCGTACGTCACGTACGACGCGGAGTCGCTGGACCTGCCCGCCTCGAACCAGAACGTCGTCGACGGCGACGCCGCGTTCATCCACCAGGGGAACTGGACCGCCGGCGCCTTCGCCAACGCCACTGACTTCGAGTACGGGGACGACTGGGGTGCCAACGCCTTCCCGGGGACGGAGAACATGTACACGCTCCACTTCGACTCGTTCCTCTATCCGGGAACCAACCCGACGCCGGAGCGTGCGAAACGCTGGCTGGCGTTCGTCGGCAGCGAGACCGCACAGGTGGCGTTCAACCGGCACAAGGGCTCGATTCCGACCCGGACCGACGTCGACGTGAGCGAGTTCGACCCGTATCTCCAGGCGGTCGCCGAGGACTTCGAGAACGCCGAGTATCGGCCGCCGACGCTGCAACACGGCCTCGCGCTGGCCCCTGAGAAGGTGACGGCGCTCAACCGCATCGTCGCCAACACGTTCATGGGACCCTACGACGTCGAGGCGGCGACGGCCGGTTTTCTGAACGTCGTCTGAACAGCGGGCTGAAGAAAGCACAGTCCCCCGACGATTATGGTCTCGGGCCCGTAGCGTCAGCTATGACCTGTATCGGATTCCTCTCCGTCGCACCGGTCGTCGAAGGGAGCATGGCCGAGTACGTCGCCGACGCCGTCGACGCCCTGGAAGACTTCGACGTCTCCTACGAGACGACGCCGATGGGCACCGTCGTCGAGGCCGAAGACAGCCGGGAGCTGTTCGACGCGGCTCACGCCGCCCACGAGGCGGTCGACGCCGACCGAGTCGAGACGTTCCTGAAAATCGACGACAAGCGGACGGTCGACCAGTCGGCCGCGGAGAAGGTCGACGCCGTAGAGGACGTTCTCGGACGCGCGGCGCGGTCCGGGCGGGCGGGCGGGTCCGGGTGAGTAACTGGAAACGAGGCGGCCTACGACCCGATCCGGCCCGACCGAAAGTGACGTATTGCAGGGTCGACGAACGGTCGTCATGCCAACTACGGTCGAACTCGTCGCCGGAATCCTCGGCATCGTCGTGGGCGTGGCGTGGGCCATCTGGCCGACGCGGATGCGGGATCTGCAGGCGAAGTACCTCTACTTTGGGATGGCCGAGACGAACGACGAGCAATCGACGACCGAGGTCCTGATCGGTCGGATAACCGGCGCGGTGCTGGCGGCGCTCGGGGTCGTCCTGGTTCTCGGCCTCGTTCCCTGACGGCGAGTCCCTGACGCCTCGGTCCCTGAGATCCCGACGCAGCGACGGGCGCCGACCACAACAATCAGCCTAAAAGGGAGGCCGGCCGAATCACCGGTATGGAGAGTCTCAACCGGATGGCGACCGAGCTCGTCGACGAGGCGATCGACTTCGCCGACGAACTCACGATCGGCGTCCACCAGCAGGAGGGGGACGCCGCCGTCCTCGACTTCGGCGTCGAGGTCCCCGGCGCGGTCGAGGCCGGGCTACTGCTCGCCGAGATCCAGACCAGCGGCCTCGCGACCGTCCAGACGGCGATGGACGAGGTCGCCGGCGCGCCGCTGACCCACGTCGAACTGTCGACTGACCACCCCGCCCTGGGGCTGCTGTGCTCGCAGAAGGGGGGCTGGGAGCTCAGCGTCGACGACTTCGAGGGGCTCGGGAGCGGTCCCGCCCGCGCGCTCGTCGCCGAGGAAGAGGAGTTCAACCGCGTCGGCTACCACGACGCCTCGGACTTCGCCGTCCTCGTCGTCGAGAGCGAGGAACTTCCCGACGAGGACGTCGCCGCCCACGTCGCCGAACGAACCGGCGTGCCCGAATCGGCGGTCTTCCTCCCGACCTTCTCGACCGCCAGCGTCACCGGCAGCGTCGTCGCCGCCGCCCGCGCCGCCGAACTGGCCACCTTCCGCCTCTCTGAACTGGGCTACGACCCCATCGAAATCCTCTCGGTGACGGGCAAGGCACCGGTCGCCCCCGTCGCGGGCGACGAGGAGGCCGCCATCGCCCGAACGACCGACGCGCTGTCCTACGGCGCCCAGGTCCACATCACCGTCGAGGAGGAGTTCGACCGCTTCGAGGAGGTCGTCTCCACCGCGGCCGAGGAGTACGGCACGCCGCTCGGCGAGACGTTCGACGACGCCGACTGGGACTTCTCGGAGGTCCCCGTCGACGTGTTCGCGCCCGCCCAGGTCACCGTCGACGTCGTCGGCGGCGACACCTACGTCTTCGGCGACACGCACGAGGACGTCCTGGCCGAGAGCTTCGAACTCTGAAGCGGAGGTCGGAGGATCACCGCCATGCGTTACAAGATCGTTCCCGAACCCAGATCCGTCGAGTTTCTGCGAGACGTGCAGGCCGCGCTCCCGCTCGTCCCCGGCACCGTCGAGGACTGCTGTAGCCGTATTCGGGACCGAACCGGCCTTCCGTCGCGCGACGTCGCCCGCGAGTACCTGACCTTCGCCCAGGCGCTCGGATTCGCCGCGGAGGGTGACCGCGGATTTCACCGGACGCGGGAGGACCCCTCTGAGGACGAATTGGCCCAGCGGTTTCTGGAGCACGTCTTCGGCGCTCGGGAGGTGGTCGAGTCTGTGGACGAGGGCCCCAAATCCACCGAAGAAGCCTTCGACGAGATTCGAGACCTGGTTCCCCGGTGGGAACGCGACCGGCACACGAACTGGGAGGCCGAGTGGCTCGACCGCACCGAACGCCTCCTGGAGTGGGCCGTCGAATTTGGGCTGGTGGAGCGTTCCGAGGAGGGGTATCGGCAGTCAACCACGGCGCTCTGACGGAAACCAACGACAGCAAGAAAGCCCCCGGGCGGTCACGGCGCGGAGCGCCGTTTCCTCGGGAGAGCAAAGCTCTCCCGGCGCTCGTGGGCTGCGACCGCACCTGCGCGCGCCTTCGGCGTGCTTGGTGGGTCTCGCTCCACGAGCGACCGGCCCCTTTCAGTCCCGCCCGGTGATAGTTCAGGCGGGGCTTTCTTGCTGTTCCCGGAACCAGTCTTTGCGGTTCTCACGCAACTCGAAACTCCTCCAGATCATTGAAGCTCAATCAGACAACACTCTCACACATGAGCGAACCAGTCGAGGCGCTCATCTTCGACCTCGACGGCACGATTTGCGAGTACTGCCGGCCGGGGTCGGAGGTACTCACGCTCGCGTTCGAGGACGTCGGCGTCGACCCCGTCTTCACGGCGGAGGACTACTACGCCGTCTTCGACGATTACGTCGAGGACAGCGAGGACGTCGTCGAGAACCGGGAGCGCTGTTTCGCCGCCCTGGCAGAGGAGGCGGGGTACGACCCCGAGATGGGTCGGGCCGTGGCCGAGGCCTACGCAGCGGAACGCGACCAGACGAACGTTCGGTTCCTCCCCGGTGCGCGCGAGGCGCTCGAAACGCTCCGGGTGCGATACACCGTCGCGGCGGTGACCAACGGCGGGCCGGAGATGCAACGAGCGAAGATGGAGGGGCTGGGCATCCACGACCACTTCGAGACCGCCGTATACGCCGGGTACGGTGTGGCCGCGAAGCCCCATCCGGAGCCGTTCGAGGTCGCACTCGACGCCGTCGGGGTCGGCCCCGAGCGAGCGATCAAGATCGGGAACTCGCTGAAAAACGACGTCAGAGGTGCCCACAACGCCGGCCTGCGGTCGGTCTGGATCGACCGGGAGGGAGTAACGAATCCGGACCCCGAACCCCACTACCGCATCGAGGGGATGGACGAGTTGCTGGAGGAGCCCTGGGCGTGACGTGCCAGTGCGAGCGCGACGAACGCGCCGATACCGTCCGCCAGCGCGACCCAGGCAGCCGTCCACCGGAACGGGGTACGCCACCAGCCGGCCGGAATCGCGCCGACGTGGTCGGGGGTCGACAGCACGTAGTGGAACGCGACGCCGAAGACGAACGACGCGAGCAGGACCGCAGTGAGAGCGAGGCCGCCAGCGACGGGTCGGGCCCGCCAGAACAGCGCCGCGGCAGCGACCGGACCGACGGTGACGACGAGAACGACGAACGCCGTTTGACCGGGCGTCAGCGGGACGGGGACGCCGCCGTGGGCAACACCGTGAGCGAAGTTCGCGACGTAGTGGAGTGTGAGTACGCCGGCCAAGATACCCCTCAACCGGTCCATTCGACACCCCCGTCCCTCTCGCGAACGACACCGTCCGCTCGCCACCGGTCGACCACCCGTGCGAGCCCGGACTCGTACGTGGAGTGCGCGGGCTCCCAGTCGAACGCCGCCCGGAACCGGTCGTTGGTCGTCGGCATCGAGTTCGTCACCAGCTCCACTGTGTCCGGACCGGCGAGGTAGCGTGCCAGCCAGCCAGGGATCCGTCTCGGCGCCGGCGCCTCCAGGTATCTGGCGAAGGTCCGGAGGAACTGCGCGAAGGTCACGGGTTCGTCGTCGACGACGTGGTACAGGCCAGTCGCTTCGCCCTCGACGGCGGCCGCGAACGCTCGCGCGGCGTCGGCGACGTGGACCGTGGAGAGCACCGCGTCCCGGCGACCCAGGAGACCGCCGCCCGGTATCGGCATGCGACGGGCGATCAGCGCCTCGCCCATCTGTCTGGTGTGTGCAGCGTCTGGACCGTAGAACCAGCCGCCACGGAGCGTGAGGACGTCGAAGCCGTGTTCGTCGGCGGCGTCGCCAGCGATCTCCTCACCGTCGAGTGCGGCAGCAGTCGTCCGCACCGGGTGGGGCGTCGAGGCCTCGTCGAACTGCGACCCCTCGGGTTGCCGAGCGACCCAGACGACGCTCTGCTGGACGTACCGGTCGACATCCGCCCGCGCCGCGGCGGCGGTGAGGTGCTCGGTCCCTTCGCGACGGAGACGGTCCGTCGCCTCCCAGTCAGCGGTATCAGGCTTGCGCTTCGTCGGGATGGCTGTCGCCGCGTGGACGACGCCATCCACCGAGTCGGGCATCGCCTCGCTGACTGACGTCGCGTCGAGGAGGTCGCCACGGACCGGTGTTCCGCCGTTCTCCCGAACCGTCACGTCGCCGGCCTCGTCGCGCGTGAGGCCGACGACGTCGTGTCCGCGGTCGGTCAGTCGCGCGACCAGTCGGTGGCCGAGGACGCCAGTCGCGCCAGCGACGAAGACTCGCATCGTGTGTCTATCGAAGCGTCCACCCCGGGAATGCGTATCGCCGAGCCTGCTCGGTGGGTTTATGAGCGCCCTGGTCGAGCCTACGCGCGTGCGTCACCTCCGCCTGCACCTCGACGTGGCCGGCGTCGACGTTCACCCGCTCGTCTCCCTGTGGACCGGCGGCGACGCCGTCGAGCGAGCCCTGGGCCTGCACTGGAACCTGACGAACGACGCGGTGACCGTGATGGGACTCGTCGAGGGGGACCGCGAGCGCGTCGTGGCCGTCGCCGAGTCGACGCCCGTCGTCGCCGACTACGACGTGGTCCCCGTCGACGACGACCGGTTCTACGTCTACTTCGTCGACGAGGGAACCCCGGTCGCCTGGCAGTTGTTCGAGGCGTTCACCGTCGAAGGCCTGATCGTCATCCCGCCCATCCGCTACGACGAGCGTGGAATCACCCTGGAAGTCGTCGGTGCCGACGCGGACCTCCAGGCGGCGCTCGAGGAGGTCCCCCACGGTATCGGAACCACCGTGGAACGCGTCGGCGGATACGACGGAACGGCACCGGACGACGAAGTGACCGACCGCCAGCGCGCGGCGGTCGAAGCGGCCATCGAGGTCGGCTATTACGACGTCCCGCGAACCGGGAGTCAGGACGACGTGGCCGAGCGACTGGACTGTGCTCCCTCGACGGCGGCCGAACACCTGCAAAAGGCCGAGTCGAAGGTGCTGCGGTCGCTGTTCGGCTGACTCTCGGATCGCGGATAGGCAGCAATTTGGTAATCGGTATCTGGGCGGTTGTCGCCCACACACCATCGAAAGAGAGAACCAATTCGAAGCAGTCACCGACGCCTATGGGGGTACTGGTAACTCTTCACGACGACCGGGAGGACAGGTATCCCGGTTATCTCTCTTCGCGGGCCGCTCTCCGTTCGGACATCGAATTCCCGGATTCGATCGAGCGGTACGAGTTGGGACGCCTTCCGGATGACGGCGACCGAATCGAAAGAGCCGGATTCGACCCGCTTCGGTACTACCGGCTGCTCGGCTACGACATCGACGAACGGCCTGCGGATGAGACTACCCTCAGAGAATCGTTCGTCCTGACCGATGACAGCTGTCGAGAGTGGACGACCGAAGAGACTGGATGGATGTCTGAGGCCTGCCACGAAGCGGGAATAGACGGCCTCGCGAAACTCTGTTACGCCGCCATCGTCCTCGGCTACACGTGTCGAGCAACCCGGTCCTGAAAGGGCGAATGTCGTTCTGATAAAGAGGTCTCCCTCGTCGAAGACTCCTTTCATTTGCCAGCAAGAACCTCTTTTGGATATCCGCCGAAGTCTCGAACATGCCCCAGATATCCGCACAGGGCGTCGAAGCGGGCGACGAGTACTACCACGTCACGTACCGCGACCCCGACGACTTCGACGAGATACGGACGCCCGACTGGGCGGCGAACGTCGCCGGATCGGTCGTGGAGGGCGGCGAGGTCCGTACCGGCGACGAGCACGGTAACGAGGACTGGACCGCTCAGAGCGTGCTGATCCCGATAGACGGCGTCGCCGACGAAGACGAGGCCAGGGACAAAGCCGACCAGATCATCGAGAAGATGGAGTCCTGAATCGGCCGATCACTGAACGCCGGTCACGTCAGTCACCGTCCCGACGCCTTTCGACCGCCCTTCCCGGAAGACGAACCGCTGGCCCTCCTCGACGAGGTAGGGTCGGAACTTGAACCGGACGCGGGTGTAGCCCGAGTCGCCGGGGAGGAGCTGACCGCCGTCGGGATAGAACTGGGCGGCCTCGCTGACAGTCTCGAGGTGAACCACGGGCTCGTACCCGTCGCCGATGCGGGTCGGGTGGTTGAGGACCATCACCTCCGCCTCGAACTCCCGGACGGGGTCGGGGTCGGCGTCTCTCGGCAGGAGCACCATTCCCCGTTCGACGTCGGCCTCCTGGACGCCCTTCAGCGCGATGCCGACGATGCGACCCGAGCGGGCCTCGTCGACGCGGTGGTAGTGCATCTCGATGGATCTGACGGTCACCTCGCGGAAGGCGCCGTCCTGCATCGGGCCCAGCAGGAGTTCGTCGCCGGCCTCGACGGTGCCGGACTTGATGGTGCCGGAGGCGACGGCGCCGACGCCCTGGACGTTGTAGCTCCGGTCGACGTACATCCTGAACTCGCCGTCCTCGCCGGCGACCTTGGGGAGGCGCTCGAACAGCTCGTCGAGCTGGTCCATCCCGTCCATCGTGACGGCGCTGGTGGTGACGACTGGCACCACCGTCTCGGATATCTCCTCGACGGCGACGTCGACGCCGTGACGGTCGACCCGCAGGGGCGTCTTTTCGGCCTCCCGGAGCGCCGCCTCGACCTCGCGTTCGACCTCGGCGACCCGCTGGTCGCTCACCAGGTCGGTCTTAGTGATGGCGACGATGGTCGGGAGGTCGGTGGCGAGCAGGATGCCGAGGTGCTCGCGCGTGGTCTGGGTCGGCCCGTCGTCGGCCGCGACGGTGAGCAGGCCGTAGTCGAGCTTCTGGCCGACGAGGCCCCGGATTGTGGTCCGGAGCCAGGGCTCGTGGCCCACGGTGTCGACGAAGCTCACGAGGCGGTCGGCCTCCTCGACGACCGCCGCGCGGTCGGTCTTCCGATCGGGGTTGTCCATCCTGACGGGGCCGTCCTCGTCGAAGCCGTAGACGCCGTAGGACAGGTCCGCCGAGAGACCGCGTTCGACCTCGTGGGGCTGGACGTCGAGGAAGGAGCGGGTGCCGCCCTCGCCGTCGTCGGCGGTGCCGGTGACGAGCGTGCCGACGAGCGTGCTCTTCCCGTGGTCGACGTGGCCGGCGGTGCCGACGACGATGTGGTCGTCGTCCTCGAGGACGGCGCCCTCCCTGATCGTGGCGACGCCGACGATGCCGCGGTCGGCGTCCGCCGTCGAGTCGTCGGCCACGGGGTGGTCGGCGTCGCGCACGTCGTTGATGCCCCAGGTCTGGACCTCCTCGATGTGCGCACCGGCCTCGTCGGCGATCAGCGAGAGGACGTCCATCGACTCCGAGAATTCCTCGGGTGGGATGCCCGCGAGGCCGCCGGCGTCGGTGACGCCGACGACGTAGGTCGCCTCGCCCTCGCCGGAGAGGACCCGGTGGCGAAGCTGTGCAGCGAGGCTCTCCAGGCGACCGTCTGCGAGGTGGAGGTCTTCGGTGAGCCGCTCCTTGAACTCGACGCTCCCGCCCTCCTGCTCGCCGCGCTCCAGGGCGCGGTCGAGGACGGCCCGGTCAGGGCTCATGGGGGTGGGTACCGTGGCGCGCAATAAAAACCTTCCCCGGTCGTGTGACGGAATCGCAGGATAGCGGTTCGTACCCGCCGCGAGTGCACCTGATAGAGAAGGGTGGAACTGTATGTTCGGGTTCGATAAATATAAGGATTAGACGAGTCTAATTCCGAGTATGGATGACACCGAACCCCACGAGAACGAACCGGCCCCCGGTCGGATGACCCGCGTCCCGCCGGGCAGGAGGCATCGACGATGGGATCGATAGATTACGGCGCCGCGCGAGACGTGACCGAAACGCTCGAATCGCGGCTTGTCGACGGGTTAGCAGGCGATGGAGGGGCGAGCCGACGGTCCGTGCTCGGTGGCCTCGCTGGCGTGGGTGCGCTCGGTATCGCTGGCAGCCGGTCTGTCGGGGCCAGCGACGACCACGACGAGGAAGGCGGCCACGGCAACTTCGGGGCGCGAGGGGAGTTCGCTGACTCGGCGTTCGATCCCCACGAGTTCCTCACGACCTACAACACCGGATTCGACGGCCAGGACGACCTCCAGCAACGGGTGTTCGAACGCGACGGCCGCCGCGTCCGCGAGTTCGAGATAACGGCGGTCGACACGACCATCGAAATCGCACCCGGCGTCGAGTTCGAGGCCTGGGCGTTCCAGGGGCAGGTTCCCGGCCCGACCCTGCGCGTGACGGAGGGCGATATCGTCCGTGTCACGTTCACGAACGCCGGCCGACACGGCCACACCATCCACCCGCACGTCAAGAACGTCGCCCCGGAGATGGACGGTATCCCGCAGAACGGGCCGGGCGTCCTGGAACAGGGCGAATCCTACACCTACGAATGGGAGGCCCAGCCTGCGGGCGTCCACCTCTACCACTGCCACTCGCTACCGCTCAAGGCGCACATCCACCGGGGGCTCTACGGGGCGATGATCGTCGACCCCGACCCCGAACGCGTGCGGGAACGACCAGCGGAGTACGCGCCGGACCACCCGAGCCAGATCACCGACGAGATGGTCGAGGACCTGGTCGAGACGGCGAAGACGCGCAACCACGAGTACCCGGAGAACGACGAGGTCCAGGAACTCGTGATGGTGATGAACGGCTTCGACACCAACTTCGACGGCGAGAACGAGGTGTACGCGGCCAACACCCGGGCGTTCGCTTACGGGGTCGGCCAGACGAACGGGAGAGGAGAGTGGAAGGCCGGCGAGACCAAGCGACCGATCCAGGTCGACAAGAACCGGCCGGTGCGGGTGTACCTCGTCAACACCATCGAGTTCGACCCCATCAACTCCTTCCATACCCACTCACAGTTCTTCGACTACTACGACCACGGGACGACGCTGCGGCCGACGCACCAGACCGTCGACACGGTCATGCAGTGCCAGGCCCAGCGCGGCATCATCGAGCTCGACTACTCGGACCACGACCCGGGGCTGTACATGTTCCACGCCCACCAGTCGGAGTTCGCCGAACTCGGCTGGATGAGCTTCTTCGAGGTGGTCTGAATGGCGAGTGAATCACCCACCGTCGACGAGAGCACCGGTTCGTTACCGCTCGGTCTTCCGGCGTGGCTCGGTGCAGCAATCCCGATAGTCCTGCTCGTCGTCCTCGTCGGCGGCGTGGTCCTCGTCCAGCCCTTCGCTGGCGTGGAGACCGGCGAGCCGTTACCCGACGTCACCGTCACGCACGCGACGCTCCCGAACGACGGGACGATCGCACTCCACGTCGTCAACAACGGACCGAAGTCGGTGACGATCCAGCAGGTCCTCGTCGACGACGCCTACTGGCAGTATCAGGTCGACGACGGGTCCCCATCGGCCCGGACGCTCGGCGCGATGGAGTCCGCGACGATCCGGATCCCGTACCACTGGAACCCGGGCTGGGACGTCGACACCGCGCTCGTTCTGAGCGACGGGGCCACCGTCCACCACACGATCGTCGCGCCGAGCCAGTCGCCGGGGATCACCGTTTCCCTCCTGGGGACGCTCGCGCTCGTCGGCCTGTTCGTCGGCGTGATACCGGTCGCGCTGGGGATGCTCTGGTACCCCTTCATGCGCGAACTCGACGACCGGTGGCTCCACGCGGTGCTCGCGCTGGCCGGTGGCGTGCTCGCCTTCCTCGCCTTCGACGCGGGCTTCGAGGCGCTGGAAGTCGCCCGGGAGGTCCCCACTGCCTTCGAAGGGGAGCTGGTGGTGGTCCTCGGCGTTCTGGGGACGCTCCTGCTGGTTCAGACCGTCTCGGAGCACTACAGCGGCGGTGACCACCTCAGCCCCCTCGGGCTCGGCTACCTCGTCGCCCTCTCCATCGGCCTCCACAACCTCGCCGAGGGACTGGCCATCGGGAGCGCCGTCGCCCTCGGCCGCGTCTCTCTCGGTGCGTTTCTGGTGATCGGGTTCATGGTCCACAACGTCACCGAGGGACCGGCGGTCGTCGCGCCGATGGCTCGCGAGAAACGGCCCCGACTCCGGCACTTCGCCGCAATGGGGCTACTGGCCGGGGCTCCGGTCATCCTGGGGGGATGGATCGGGAGCTTCGCCTTCACCCCGACGCTCGGCGCCCTGTTCCTCGCCGTCGGCGTGGGTGCGATCCTCCAGGTAGAGTGGGAGATGGCGTCGATGATCCGCCGCCAGGGTCGGCTCGCGACGGCGACCAACCTCGCGGGCTTCCTCGTCGGCCTCGTCGTCATGTACGTCACCGACCTGCTCGTCAGTCTGTGAGGGATCCGTTTCGTCGCCCGTAGCTCGGCGGCGAACGCTCACTCGTCGAAGTACACCCGGATAGCTTCCAGAAAGCCGTCGGCGTAGGCGGCGTCGGTCTGCCAGTCTGCGGCGGCTTTCGCGGTGTCGTCGGCGTTCGCCACCGCGACTGCCTCCCCGGCGAGTTCGAACGTCGGCGCGTCGTTCTCCGAGTCGCCGACGGCGAGGAACGCCTCGGGCGACAGGTCGAGTTCGTCGGCGACGATTTCGAGGCCGGTTCCCTTGTCGACGTCGGGCGCCTTCACGTGGTAGGCGAAACCGGTGTCGACGACGACCAGCCCGTATTCCGTCGCGAGTTCCTGCAGGGGTTCCAGCGGCTGGTCGCGGCTGACCGCGAGTTCCGTCTCGCGCCAGCGATTGGCGAAGTCGAGCGGGCCCCAGCCCAGGTCGTGGCCCCGTTCGCGGTACGCGTCGGCGACAGCCGCCGCTGCCTCTGGCTCCCCTGCCATGGTCAGCGCGTCAGTCTGGCCGACGAACACGACACCGCCGTTCTCGGCGATAACGCACAGTTCGATGCCGAGGAAATCACAGAGGGCGATTGGGAACGGGAACGCCTTGCCCGTCGCGACGACGACCGGTGCTGTCCACTCGCGCAACACTGGGAACACACGCGGGTCGACGGCGCGGTCCGGGCCGGTGAGCGTCCCGTCGACGTCGACGACCAGCGGCGGTACGTCGTTCATGGACTCGCTCGCGCGCGTGTCACTATCGGCGTTGCGGTCGCCGGCTCTGGTCATTGCGTCGCCCCGCGCAGGAGAATCAGTCTGTCAACCGCTCGTAGGCCGCGGTGACCTCCTTGAACGCCTCCTCGTCGCCGCCGTCGGCGTCCGGGTGGACCTGTTTGACCTTCTCGCGGTAGGCCCGCTTGACCGAGGACTCGTCGGCACCGGGGTCCAGCCCGAGCGTCTGGTAGGCCTCCGCCGCGGTCGGGCCGCTGTTCGCGTTCGGCACCCGTTGGCGCTGTCGGCTTCCACGTCGCTGCTGGCGCTGACGCTGGCCGCGCGGGCCCGCCTGCCGCTGGCCAGACCGGCCCGAGTGCGTGGCGCGTTGCCGGCGCGTGTTTCCAGCGGCCGCCGCTTCCCGGGCCGTGGCGCCGTCTCTGGGCGGCGTCCACTCCTCGCGCGGACCGGCGCCGGCGTCGCCCTGGCCCCGGCGGTCGGTCCGCCGGCGCCGACGGCCACCGCGCTCGGCGTTCACGGCGGCCTGCCGCTCGACGGTCCGGTAGACCCGCGCCGCCAGCCGGCCGCTCGAGTGGAAGTAGACGAGGTACGTCGCGGCGCCGAAGGTGAGCGCGACGAACAGGATGGGGGGCTCGAAGAGGAGCCCCAGCACCGTCATCACGACGGTGATACCACCCAGCACCCCCGCGAGCCCCGTAACGAGACGGTCGTACTGCACAGGGGCGCTTCGCACGGGAGGACTGTAAGCCTCTCGCAAGACACCGCGCGGGTGAAGCGACGGGGACGACAGCAGGTTCAAACCGCTTGACGTGCTACGTAGTGACATGAGTGTCTCGGGCCTGTGTGAGATCTGTGAGCAACGGGACGTCGCCCACACCTGCGACCGCTGTGGCAAACTCGTCTGCGAGCGCCACTGGGACGAGAGCCACGGCGTCTGCGTCGAGTGTGCCGTCCAGATGGGCGAGCGCGACCCCGACACGCTAGACCCCGACGACCTGCCGGACGGCGTCGACACCTACGAGTTCTAGCGGCGGACGGACCGGGCCGGCGAACGCGTTCGACTACCGGAACTCGTTGAGCCGCCGCTTGAGTCGCTTCGCCGCGCGACCCGCAGCACCGAAGTACTCCTCCTCCGGCGGCTCGCCACCGCGAGCGCCGTTCTCACCGGCGAAGATGATCCCACGAGAGGAGTTGACCAGGCCGACGCCGTCGGCGAGGCCGAACTCGACGGCGGCCTCCGCGTCGCCGCCCTGGGCACCGACGCCGGGGACGAGGAACGGGATCTCCGGCACGATTTCCCGGATCTCTTCGAGTTCGTCGGGGTTCGTCGCGCCGACGACGAGGCCGACGTTACCGTACTCGTTCCAGCCGGCGGCCAGCCCCGCGACGCGCTCGTACAGCGTCCCGCCGTCGTCGAGTTCGAGGTCCTGCAGGTCCGCACCGCCAGGGTTCGAGGTGCGACAGAGCACGAACACGCCCTTGCCCGTGCGCTGGAGGAAAGGCGCGAGCGAGTCCTGGCCCATGTAGGGATTCGCGGTGATGGCGTCGGCCATATCGAGAATCTCCGCGTACTGGCGGGCGGTGTTGCCGATGTCGCCGCGCTTGGCGTCGAGCAGCACGGGGACGTCCTTCCCGTGGGCGTACGCGATGGTCTCCTCCAGGGCTCGCCAGCCGTCCGCGTCCTCGTAGAACGCCGCGTTGGGTTTGTAACAGGCCGCGTGCTCGTGCGTCGCGTCGATGATACGGCGGTTGAACGACCAGCGCGGGAGGTCCGCGTCGGCGACGCTCGGCGGGAGTCGGTCCGGATCGGGGTCGAGGCCGACCGAGACGACGCTGTCGACCGCCTCGATCCGTTCGTCCAGTCGCTCGAAGAAGTGCATAGCGTTGGTCGGGTCGCCGACCGACACAAGCCTTTCTCATCGACGCGGCCGAGGCGACACAGGTCCGTCCTGACCGGCTCACTTGAGAATCAATCCTGATATGGATACTGCGCCCAATCACCGGAACGGCACCAGTTCTTCGAGAGTCGTTCCGCCTCCCCCGAGATCGAACGATAATAACTGGCCCGGAGAGTATATGTTTCTGGGTATCAACGGCGATAGTATGGCCCGTTCGCTCGACGTCGGACACGTCGCGGAGACGCTGCCCGACCTGAACACCTTCCTCGCCGACCCGCGGCTCCGACCCATCGGACTGGTCGGCGGGTCCTCGCTCGTCGTCGTCGGCGCACTGCTACAGATCTCCCCGTGGAACACTTTCTGGTCGTCCGTCGTCGCCGGCGTCCTCGTCTTCGTCGGGGTCCCGCTGTTCTGCGTCGGCCTGGCAGCGCCGGAACCGGAGAAACCCGACGGTCTGTTTACCCTCGGTATCGAGCTCACGCCGGACCAGCGACGCGCCGTCGCCACTGGGTCGCTGCTCGTCCTCGTCTCACCCATCACCGTGGCGACGCTCGGTCCGCTGTTCGACTTCGCGGCCGGCGTCTGGCTCACGGCGGCGCTCCTGGCACTGACCGGTTCGGTGCTCATCCTCACGGGGTTCCTCGCGTGGACGTCCCGCCGGCTCGGGGAATCGGCACCGTCGCGGTAGCATCGGGATCCGGTCGAGGTTTTATCCGGACTGCTCGTCCAGCACGTCGACCAGCAGGTCGACGGCCCGTTTGACGGCCGCCCCGTACTCGACGTGAATGCGGAGGTGGTCCTCGCTGTTCGTCGAAAGGGAGAGTCCGTCGGTGGTCGTCCCCCCGAGTTCGGATTCATCTGCCGCCCCATCGCCGACCGAGAGGTCCACGCGTGCGGTCTCCTCGTGGACGAACACCGACCCGACGCGCTGGCCGTCCAGAACGATATCGTAGGCGAAGCTCCCCTCGGAGGACGGTTCGGCGTCCGGGTCTGCGTCGTCGACGCCGAGGCGCGCGACGGGGCCCGTCGAGAGCCCGGTCAGTTCGGACGCGAGCAACTGGGCGATCCGTTTGCCGTCGGTGATCCGGTCCTCGACCATCAGAGGTCACCTCGCGCGCGCTCGGCGAACTCCGCCACGTCGACGCCGCGTCGCCGGGCGTAGACGACCGCCGCGGCCTCCAGCGTCACGCCGAGCGTACTCTGGAGGCGGTTGATCTCCGCCACCGCCTCCTGTTTCTCGATTCCCGTCTCGACGACGGCGTCGAGCACGCGCTCGAACGTCGAGCGCTCCCGCAGAACGTCCTCCTTGGGGACGAAGCCCTCCGGAATCTGCACCTCGTCGGCCGCGAACTCGACCACGAGTTCGTCGTCGTCGCGTTCCAGCAGCCCCTCGCTCGCCGCGACGTCGACGAGGCGCTTGGCCTGGTCGGGCGAGAACCAGTCCCGGTCCAGCGACAGCGCCACCACGAACTCGCTTTCCCCCATGCGGTCGCTGCCCCGCGTCCGGAACGGCGCGGCGACAGCGGTGCGCAAACTCATCGACTGTGGGTGGTTCCGGGCCCGGCATGAGGATTTCGACTAGGATACGTTCGTGTCTCTACAGTGTGAATTCGGTGGGTCGTGAATGACTTCGGAGTTCCGACCGCAATCGATGATGCATCTACTACCGCAAACACCCAGAAAGCCCCGACCGTCTGCGCTCCCGCGGCTCGTTGTCGTCCGAAAATCGAAGATTTTCGTGATGACGAGAGAGCTCCGCTCTCTCGAACCACGCGCGCTCACTCCGTTCGCGTGCTTACTTCGCCGGGGTTCGCGCAGACGGCCGCCCCTTTCAGTCCCGCCCGCTCGGATGATCAACCGGGCGGGACTGAAAGGGGCCGGGCGCTCGTGGAGCGAGACCCACCAAGCACGCCGAAGGCGCGCGCAGGTGCGGTCGCAGCCCACGAGCGACCGGGGGCTTTCTGTCTGTTTGCGGTATCGTGAGCATCGTTCTCGATTACCGTACAGATTCCACGTGATCGAACTCGCATCGAACGGTTCAAGTATCGCCTGGCCAATTCACACGCATATGAAAGACCACGGACGCTCGACGCGGAAGCGAACAGGTGGGCGACTGCGACCGTTCCGAAAGAAGAAGAAGTACGAACTCGGCAACGAGTCCACCGAGACCCAGGTCGGCGAACAGAAGCTGAAGGTCGTCGACACGCAGGGGAACACGACCAAGTTCCGCGCCGTCACAACCGACGTCGCGAGCGTCGCCGACGGCGGCGAGGTCGTCGAGGCCACCATCGACAACGTCGCGGAGAACCCCTCGAACCCCAACTACGCGCGACGAAACATCATCACCAAGGGCGCAGTGCTGGAGACGAGCGAAGGTCGCGCCCGCGTGACCTCGCGACCGGGCCAGGACGGGCAGGTCAACGCCGTCGCGGTCGAATAGAGCGAGACGCTTTCTCTGCGGTTTTCGAGATTGGCGAGCGATAGCGCCGGCGCGGTCGAGATTCGGTCCGGCGTTCCGTTCGACCGATCGACAGTTCCACAACCACTTTGGCCCACGGACTGGCAGTTCCGGGCTCTCATGACCGAATCGCTTGGTCCCCTGGCCCGGACGCTCTCGCTACCGTACTACGAAGACGCCCTCCCTGCACACGACCGGTTCCACGCGAAGCGAGTGCGTGACCTGGCGTTGCGCCTGGCCGAGGAGTACGAACAGACCGTGGAAACGGACGTGCTCTCGGCGGCGGCCTGGCTCCACGATATCGGTCGGCCGCGCGAGCGAACCGACGAGGTCGACGACCACGGCGAGTGGGCTGCCGTCGAAGCGGCGGACCTGCTCGAAACCGAGGGAGTGGCGACCGACCAGATCGAGGCGGTCCAGCACTGCCTCCGCTCGCACAGCATCCGCGCCAGTTCGCCGGAGCCGACGACGCCAGAGGCCGAATTGCTGTTCGACGCGGACAAGCTGGACGCCAGCGGGGCGACTGGTATCGTTCGCCTTGCCTGTATCGTCGGCGAGCGGTCGGGCAGAGCGGGAGAGGCGTACGCCGCGATCGACGACGCGTCGGTTCACGGCGTGGAGACGACGGACCGGCCGGACGTCTCGATCCTCCGCGAGTGGACCACCGAACGGCTGGAAGCGCTGTACACGGAACCGGGACGACGGCTCGGGAAGGACCGACGCCAGTTTATGGACGACTTCTTCGCCCGGTTCGAGCGCGAAATCGGCGCGGGTGCGGAACGGTAACGGTCCGTCGCGTGGACGATCCGGTGGCCGCTCAGGGACTGGGCGCGGCCTGCTGGAGGGCGCTCTCGGCGATGTTGCCGCCGTAGTCGGCGGTCCGGGAGAGCGAGTCGACGACGAGGCCGAGCACCTGCGCGCTCTGGGGGTCCGACTCGCGGACCTCCTTGTCCACCTCTCGGGCGGTGTCGTCGAGGTCGCGGATGCTCCGTCGGGCCTCGTTGGCGAGTTCGACGGCCTCGTCGGAGTCCTCGGCCAGGAGCGCGTCCATCGCGGTCTCGGGGACGTACACCGCCTCCTCGCGGAGTTCCCGGAGGAGGCTGGCCGTCTCGCCGGTGATCTCGTCGAGTTCGAGGGCGAGGTTCGCTATCTTCGTCGCGTGGTCGGCAATGCGTTCGAGCTGGCGCGCGCTGGACTGGTAGTCGAAGACGGTCTCTCTGGGGAACCCGATCTCGTTGGCCGCGGTGGGGTTCCGGAGGACCGTCCGGAACACGCGCGAGACCATGTACCAGAGGCGGTCGACGTCGTCGTCGCGCTGGATGACGTCGTTGGCGAGTTCGTCGTCGTCCTCGATGAGCGCCTCGACGGCGTCGTCGAGCATCGTGAGCGCGACCAGGCGCATGCGCGTGATGGCGTTGTGGACCGACAGCTCCGAGGAGTCGAGCAGGTCCTGGAGGACGACGTGGTCGGCGGTCTCCTCGATGACCTCCAGGCCGACGAGTCCCTGGGTCGCGTCCCTGATAACGCGGCGTTGCGTCGGCGTGATTCGGGTCGTTTCGAGCCTGATGACGTCGAAACCGCTGACGTACATCGTCATCACGGCGCGGGTCAGTTCGTGTTCCTCCTCCAGGCCCGCGATGTCGAGGGTCCCCTCGACGTGGTCGTCGTCGCTCCGGGGCGAGAGCAACAGCAGGTCCGCCTCGTCGTGGAACTCCACGATGCTCCCGGCGCTGACGTCGTTCTCCGTCGCCCACTCCTTCGGCAGGGAGACGGTGTACGTCGAACCACCCGTCACCTGGACCTTGCGGGTCTCCATGTCGAAGTGTGACGCTCAAAACACCATAAATCATTCTAAATCTATATACATTACTTCACTCTCGGTATCGACCGTGTAGCCGGCCACGCATAGACGAGAACCGGTACGGAAATTGGGCACAGCCGGTCTTCCCTGTGGAAAAAGTGATCCGTACGCTCAAGGTGTGCACAGACCTCGCATCTACTCGTTCCAGTGGCAGCAGCCAGTACGGACGGAGCAATACCGGAGGGTGCTCATCTGTCACAAACGTTTGTCTATATAGACTTTGTATCTATCCATAGAATTCATAGTAGAGTATTTACTTACCCGAAAGTACCGATCGGACGATGACACAGGACGAGACCGACGCGCTGTCGCGCCGTTCGTTTATCGCCGGTGCCGGGGCCGCTGGCGCCGTGGCAATCGCCGGGTGTACGGAGCAGGCCGACTCCGGCGGAGAGAACGCCAACGGTGACGGTAACGGCGGCTCGACGGGCGGCGGGTCGGGGAACGGACAGCTCTCCGGGAATATCTCCATCTCGGGATCCAGTACCGTCTATCCGCTGGCGGAAGCGGTGGCGGAGGACTTCATGGAGCAACACGGCGACGTCCAGATCAGCGTCCAGTCCACGGGTTCGGGTGGCGGGTTCAGCAACTTCTTCTGTACCGGCGACACCCAGTTCAACAACGCATCGCGGCCGATCAAGGAGTCCGAAGAGGGACTCTGTGAGGAAAACGGCGTCGAGTGGCACGAAGTGAAAGTCGCCACGGACGCACTCACCGTCATCGTCAACAACGAGAACGACTGGATCGATTGCGCGACGCCGGAACAGCTCGAACAGATCTGGGGCCCGGACGCCGCGACGAAGTGGAGCGACGTCAACTCCGACTGGCCGGACGAGAACATCGAGCGCTACGGTCCCGCCGACACCTCCGGTACCTTCGACTACTTCAGCGAGGAGATTATGGGGGAAGCCGGCGCTCACACGAGCGACTACCAGCCGACGGAGAAGGACAACATCATCGTCCAGGGCGTCACCGGAAGCAAGTACGCCATCGGCTACTTCGGCTTCTCGTTCTACTACAACAACCCCGATCAGGTCACGGCCCTGGCCATCGACAACGGCGACGGCTGCGTCGAACCGTCGCTGGAGACGGCGAAGAGCGGGGAGTACGCGCCGCTATCGCGGCCGCTGTTCACCTATCCCGCGAAGTCGGCCCTCCAGGAGGAACACGTCGCGGAGTTCGCCCGGTACTTCGTCGAACGGAGCGCCGACGAGAAACTCGTCGCCGAAACTGTCGGGTACGTCCCGAACAGCCAGGAGGAGATGCAGACGCAACTCGACCAGCTCAACGAGTTCATCGGTTCGAGCGAATAGCCCGACGCCGCGCGGTTCAGCTCACACTATGTACCCGCTACGTAACGAACCCGAGCCATTTTTCAAACAGTGCGTGAAAGACCCATCAAGATGAGTGACGAGGCGCAAACGCCGGACCTGTCGGGCGGCCGGGGATTCCAGACCGTCCGCGAACGCCTCTATCACGCGCTCTTTTTCGTCTGCGCGCTCCTCTCCGTCCTGACCACGCTCGCGATCGTCATCGCACTCCTGACCGAAGCACTGGGCTTCTTCGCCGAGGTGCCGGTTCTCGACTTCCTCACGGGAACGCGCTGGAGTCCGACCATCCGACCGGTCGAGTACGGCGTGCTCCCGCTCGTGTTCGGGACGGTGATGGTCACGCTCGGGGCCGCGGCGCTCGCGCTCCCGGTCGGCCTCCTGACGGCCATCTACCTCTCCGAGTACGCCAGCCCGCGCGTGCGGTCGATACTCAAACCCGCGCTCGAAGTGCTGGCCGGCATCCCCACCGTCGTCTACGGTTTTCTCGGTCTCGTCTATCTGACCCCCGCCCTCTCCGTTATCTTCCCCTCCATCTCGACGTTCAACATTCTCTCCGGGTCGATCATCGTCGGCATCATGATCATCCCCATGGTCTCCTCCATCAGCGAGGACGCGATGAGTTCCGTGCCCGACTCGCTTCGCAACGCGAGTTACGGGCTCGGGGCCACGAAGTTCGAGGTCTCCACGACCGTCGTGGTTCCCTCCGCCGTCTCGGGCATCGTCTCCTCGTTCATCCTCGCCATCTCGCGGGCTATCGGCGAGACGATGGCCGTCGTCATCATCGTCGGGGCAAAGGCGAACCTGCCGGAGACCAGTTCAATCGGCGGGCTTCCATACGTCTCACCGACGTCCCTGTTCGACCAGTTCCTCGAACCGGGGATGACGATGACCGTCGCCATCGTCAACCTCGCGGTGGGCGACATCGCGACCCAGTCGCTGGCCTACCAGAGCCTCTTCGCCATCGGACTGACGCTGTTCGCCATCACCCTGATCATGAACCTCATCAGCGACCTCGTCGCACAGCGCTACAGGGAGGAGTACTGAGATGGCTACCGACACCACGACGGACGACGGGTTCGGACAGGTCAGCCGGGTCAAGGGCGTCGTCTTCGAGTACCTCACGCTGGCCGCGTCGCTGCTCGGCATCGTCTCGCTGGCGATCCTGCTCTCCTACGTCAGCTACGACGCCTTCGGCCTCGACGCGGCCGCCCCCGCGTGGTACGTCGTCTTCCTGCTCACGATGGTCGCCCCCTCGGCCGGATTCCTCTGGTACGTCCGCGACCGGTCGACGGTGCGTTCGTCGATCAGCGGTGTCCTGTCGGTGATACTCGGTGGGACGCTCGTCGCGCTGGGGCTGGTCGTCGTCCTCTCGATCATCGTCGGCCCGGACGTGTGGTTCGCCCACTCGCTGTTCATTCTCGGCCCGACGCTCGCGCTACTGGGCTACGCCCGATACGTCGACGACTCCGCGGTCTGGGCCGGGACGGCCGCCGGCGTGTGGCTGTTCGTCGGTGCCGTCCTGACGGCGATCGACGACCTGCTGCTCGTGTTCGGCCAACAACTGGCGAGTCCGTTCGACCTCGTCACGATGCCCGAAGAACTCCTCCTCCAGGCCGCGATCCTGCTGGGGACGCCGGGCGTCTACTTCCTCACGGTCCTCGTCCCCGCCGTCGTCCTCGCGGACAGGTACGTCGCGTCGCGGTCGAACGACCGCCGGGGCCACTCGCTCGCCGTCGCCCTCGTCCTGGGCACGTTCGCCGCGGTCCCCCTCGTCGATACCATTCCGGCCGTCTCGCGAGGGTCCTGGCTCCTGGTCGTCGTCGGATTTCTCACCCCCCTCGGCGTCTACGTCGCCCTCAACGCTGCCGACTCGGACAGCCGACTCGGACTCGCATTCCCGCTCGTCGTCCTCGCCGGCCTGTTCGCCGGCAGGTTCGTCGTCGACGTCCTCGGGGTAGCCCGGCCCGAGCCCTGGTTCGACTGGCAGCTCCTGACGAGTTCTGCCTCGGCGACGCCGGCCGACGCGGGCCTCTACCCCGCCATAATCGGGTCGGTGTTCATCATCGTGCTCGTGGCCGTGTTCACCGTGGTCTTCGGGGTCGGCGCCGCGGTCTTCCTCGAGGAGTACGCCTCTTCGAGCGGACCGGTCGGCAAGGTGACTCGCTTCATACAGGTGAACATCTCGAACCTCGCCGGCGTCCCGTCGGTCGTCTACGGACTGCTCGGCCTCGCCCTGTTCCTGCGGCTGCTGGGGATGGGGGCCGGGACGGTCATCGTCGCCGCGCTGACGCTATCGCTGCTCATCCTCCCAATCGTCATCATCTCTGCCCAGGAGGCGATCCGGTCGGTACCGGACGACATGCGCCAGGCGGGCTACGGCATGGGGGCGACGCGGTGGCAGGTCATCAAGACGGTCGTCCTGCCGGAGGCCCTGCCGGGCATCCTGACGGGGACGATACTTGCGCTCGGCCGGGCTATCGGCGAGACCGCGCCGCTGATCCTGATCGGCATCGCGAGTTTCGTCACCTGGGCGCCCGACGGCGTCTTCAGCCGGGTGACGGCGATGCCCATGCAGATCTACGGCTGGGCGTTCTACCCGGACCCCGGCTTCCGGCACGGCGTCGTCCCGGCCGGCGTCATCACGCTGCTGGCGGTGTTGCTCGCCATGAACTCGGTCGCGATTTTCGTGCGCAACCGCTACGAACGGAGTACATAAACCCATGTCCAAGGACGTGACCCAAGACCCCGAGACGGACAGCGAGAAACTGATTTCGACCGACGTGTCCACCGACGACGCCGATGGCGACGTCCCGGACGAGAGCCAGGTCCGCACCGTCATCGAATCGCAGGATCTGGACGTCTTCTACGGCGACACGCAGGCCCTCCAGTCGATCGACCTCGAAATTCCGGCCCGGCAGGTCACCGCGATGATCGGTCCCTCCGGCTGTGGCAAGTCGACGTTCCTGCGCTGTATCAACCGCATGAACGACCTCATCGACATCGCCCGCGTCGAGGGGGAGTTGCTGTTCGAGGGGAAGAACGTCTACGACGACGACGTCGACCCGGTCGCGCTCCGCCGGCGCATCGGCATGGTGTTCCAGCACCCCAACCCCTTCCCCAAGTCCATCTACGACAACGTCGCCTACGGGCTGAAGATCCAGGACAAGACCGAGAACCTCGACCAGAAGGTCGAACAGGCACTCAAGCGGGCAGCGCTGTGGGACGAGGTGAAAGACCGGCTCGACGAGTCCGCCCTCGACCTCTCCGGCGGGCAACAGCAGCGACTCTGCATCGCCCGCGCCATCGCCGTCGACCCGGAGGTCATCCTGATGGACGAACCCGCGTCCGCGCTCGACCCCATCGCCACCTCACAGATCGAGGACCTCATCGAGGAGCTCGCCGAGGAGTTCACCGTCGTCATCGTCACCCACAACATGCAGCAGGCCGCCCGCATCTCGGACAAGACGGCGGTGTTCCTCACCGGTGGCGAACTCGTCGAGTTCGGCGATACGAACGAGATCTTCGAGAACCCCGAGAGCGAGCGCGTCGAGGACTACATCACCGGCAAGTTCGGCTAGCGACGCCCGGCGACGGGACAGGTTTCTGCGACGGCTGACCCGTGTTTCCGATAGCTCAGTTTTTGTGACCAGTCGACCACAGATCAGATCGTTGCCGCGAATCGGCACGTTCGTCACGAATAATACGACGATCGTCGTATCGAATTTGATAAATGGCCCGGAACGCATAATGGAACGGTGTAGAGATAGCCAGACGTATGCCAACCGAAACAGTCGAGCAAACGCACGAGTACACGGCAGAAATTGACGGCAAGCACGGGATTCCCCTCTTCACGTACAACAAGTACGTGTCGGGAGAGGACCTTCGAGCGGTCGCCCGAAGATGGGCCGAAATCATCGAGGAAGAGAACGCCGAACGGTATCTCGTCAACACCGAAGAGATCGCCGCACACAACGACGATGACAAGCAGTGGCTCGGAAAGACGTGGGTTCCGAACCTGATCGACCAGGGAGTCCGGGCGGGAGCCGGCGTCTACGCGGATTCGGTCATCTCCAAGGGCGATATGGAACGGATCGAAGAGAAGCTGAACTCGATCGATCCGGCCTACGAGTACCGCACGTTCGGCTCGCAATCGAAGGCAGTCGAGTGGCTGGCCGAGCAGTAGCCGTCCCTGCGGTATCGGCCCGAACGACACGGACGCGGTTGCAGTACCGTTTTCGAAGCGGTTTCACGACGGGGGAGGAACCAGTTCGTAACTCCGGAGAAGGTATGACCGTCGAGAACGATCGGTTCGACGGTAACGGGAGTCACGTTCGAGGCGAAGTTCATGATTTCGACTGACTACGACGCAATCGTCTTCGACAACGACGGGGTACTGATCGAGCCGACCGACCGCGAGCGGCTGTACGAGGCCGTCCACCGGAGCTTCGAGCACTTCGACGTCGTCGCCGAGGAGGCACTCGTCCGGCGGGCCGTGGAGGAGGACGACCTGCCCTTCGACGACGTGCGGGAGACGCACGGGCTTGATCCGGACAAGTGGTGGCGTCGGCGCGAGGCGGCCGCCGTCGCGATCCAGCGCGAGGAGATCCGGGCGGGGTCGAAGGCCCTCTACGACGACGTCGCGGCACTCGGCGAACTGGACCACACGCTGGCCATCGTCAGCAACAACCAGCACGAGACGATCGAGTTCATCGTCGACCACCACGAACTCGACGCACAGTTCGAGACGTACTACGGACGAGACCCGACGGTCGAGGGCGCGAAACGAAAGAAGCCGGACCCGCACTACATCGACCGAGCGCTGGCGGAACTGGAAACGACCGACGCGCTGTACGTCGGCGACAGCGAAAAGGACCTCGTCGCCGCCGAACGGGCGGGTATCGACTCGGCGTTCCTCCGGCGCGAGCACCGCCGCGACCTGACCCTCTCCGTCGAACCGACGCACGAGTTCGCCGACCTCCGGGGGCTCGTCGACGCGGTGGCGAGCGCCCGCGCGGCCGGGGAGTAATAGAGGGGAAACTTGGGGCCAGGGAAAGGCTGATACGCCCGTCAGCCGCACTTCAGGTATGCCACGCGAATCGTACCAGGACAAGCTAGACGACCTCAGAGAGGACGTCCTCTACATGTCCGAAGTCGTCCTCGAACGGCTCCGCCTGGGGCTGGACGCCCTCGAACAGAAAGACGAGGCCCTCGCCCAGGAAGTCATCGAGGGCGACCACGAGGTCAACCAGATGTACCTCGAACTCGAACAGGACTGCATCGACCTGCTGGCCCTCCAGCAACCCGTCGCGAGCGACCTGCGCTTCATCGCGGCGTCGTTCAAGATCATCACCGACCTCGAACGCATCGCCGACCTGGCGACCAACCTCGGCGACTACTCGCTGGAGGCCGAGGAGGACGTCTTCCCGGAGGTCGACATCCAGACCGTCGCCGACGTCACCATCGAGATGGTCGAGGCCGCGATGGACGGGTACGCGAACCAGGACGCCGAAACCTGTTACCAGATCTCCGAGACCGACGACGAGGTCGACGCGCTCTGCGAGAGGGCCTCCGAGGCCGTCGTCCGGGACCTCATCGAGCGGGAGGTCACCGACGAGGCCACCGAGGAGGAGGTCGAGCGACTGATGGGTGACGTCTCCAGATTGCTCCTGACGATCCGCGACCTCGAACGGGTCGGCGACCACGCCGTCAACATCGCCGCCCGGACCCTCTACATGGTCGAGAACGACGCGGACCTCATCTACTGACCGGCGCCGACTCGGCTACCGCCGCGCTCGACGGCCACCGTTTCTGCCAAACACCTCGCCGACGTGCCGCCCCGCTCCAGGTCACGCGCGCGTCCGGGGCCCATTTTATTAGGGCGCGGCGCGAGTACGTGGTAATAGATGGACGACGACCCGGTCGTGGAGACGGGATTCACCAGCCGGACGCCGGTGGAACCGCCACAGTCATTCGTCGAGCAGGCCAACGTGGACGAGTCGGACGTCGCCGCGTTCGACGCTTCCTGGCCCGAGTGCTGGCGACGCGCCGCGGACCTGCTCGACTGGGAGACGCCCGCCGAAGCGGTCCTCGACCGGACGGGAGAGCGCGTCAGCTGGTTCCCCGACGGACGGATCAACGCCGCGTACAACTGCGTCGACCGGCACCTCGCGGAGCGCAAGAACCAGGCAGCGATCAAGTGGGTCGGCAAGCGCGGCGAGACGCGGACGTACACCTACCTCGACCTCTACCACGAGGTCAACGAGTTCGCCGCGGCGCTCCGGTCGCTCGGCATCGAGGAGGACGACGTCGTCACGCTGTACATGCCCGCCATCCCGGAGCTTCCGGTCGCGATGCTGGCCTGTGCGCGCATCGGTGCGCCGCACAACGTCGTGTTCGCGGGCTTCTCCGCCCAGGCGCTGGCCGAGCGGATGGACCGGGCCGGCTCCGAACTGCTGGTCACCTGCGACGGCTACTATCGGCGGGGGAACGCCGTCCACCAGAAGAACAAGGCCGACAACGCCCGCATCATGGCGTCCCAGGAGGTGAGCGACATCGTCGTCGTCGACCGCCTCGGCGACGAGGAGGTCCACCTCGGCGACGGCTACCACGACTACGACGAACTCGTCGCCGATCACCACGGCGCGGAGGTCGAGCCCGTCACGCGCGAGGCAGACGACGAACTGTTCGTCATCTACACCTCCGGGACGACGGGCCAGCCAGCTGGGATCAGACACACCACTGGCGGCTACCTGGCACACGCGGCCTGGACCAGTCACGCCGTCCTCGACCTGAAGCCCGACGACACCTACTGGTGTTCGGCCGACATCGGCTGGATCACGGGCCACACCTACCTCGTCTACGGGCCGCTCGCGCTCGGGACGACGACGATGCTGTACGAGGGCGTCCCGGACCACCCGGAGAAGGACCGCGTCTGGGAACTGATCGAGCGCAACGCCGTCGACGTCTTCTACACCGCGCCGACGGCCATCCGGGCGTTCATCAAGTGGGGCGCCGACCATCCGGACTCCCACGACCTGTCCTCGCTGCGCCTGCTCGGGACCGTCGGCGAACCGATCAACGCCGACGCCTGGTGGTGGTACTACGAGCACGTCGGGAACGGCGAGTGTCCCATCGTCGACACCTGGTGGCAGACCGAGACGGGGTCGATCCTCGTCTCGACGGTGCCCGGCGTCGACGAGATGAAACCCGGCAGTGCCGGTCCACCGCTGCCGGGCATCGACGCCACGGTCGTCGACGAGACCGGAGAGTCCGTCGCGCCGGAGACCGGCGGCTACCTGACGGTCACGAAACCCTGGCCCGGGATGCCGCTGGACCTCGCCGCCGACGGGGCGCCGGACGACGAGGACTGGCGGTACGTCACCGAGGACGCGGCGCGCATCGACGACGACGGCTACGTGACCGTGCTGGGCCGCATCGACGACACGGTCACCGTCCAGGGCCACCGCCTCGGGACGATGGAACTCGAGAGCGCCATCGCCGACGTCGAGGGGGTTGCCGAGGCTGCCATCGTCGACGTCCAGACCCCGGGAGGAGGGAGCACCGTCCACGCCTTCGTCAGCACCGACGAGGGTCACCAGGGCGTCGAGGGGCTGCGAGAACGGATCGCCGCGAACGTCGAGCGGACTATCGGCTCCTTCGCCACGCCGGGCGTCGTCGTGTTCACGCCCGAACTCCCGAAGACCCGCTCGGGGAAACTCCTCCGGCGACTCCTGAAGGACATCGCCAGCGGCCAGGAACTCGGGGACACGAGCGCCCTGCGGAACCCGGAGATCGTCGGCGAGATCGAATCTGCCCTCGACGGCGAGTGACAACCGACCGGCGTCGACCGCGCGCTGCCCCCCGCGTCGGCGGCGGCAATGGGCGACCGAACTCATTTCGCCGAGTTGTATTCTGGCGAAACTGATGTCCCGCCCCAGCGTCACACAGCGTCCGTACCCCACTCATATTTGCCCTCTACAGACACACTGCGCCGAATGACTTATTTCGCAGTACCGTGTTTGTGCGAAACAGACTCATGGGGACGGCCAGAACTGACGTCGCCGGCGGGGACGGCGTCACGGTGGGCGAGGAGGACTACCGCGCTATCCGGCGGTGTGCGGAGACGTATCGCGAGTCCCTGTTCGTCCGCCTCTGCGGGGAGGTCGGACTTCGCCCGGCCGAAATCTGTCGCGTCACGCCGGCGTCGTTCTCACGGCGGTCGACACGGAACGCGCGCCACCACCTCCTCGCGCTGTCGGACGAGGAGGGCGACGAGCGGACCGCGTACGTGCCAGCTGACGTCCGCTCGGCGGTGGAGCGGTACGTCAACGAACACGGCATTGGCGAGGACGAGCCCGTCTTCGACCTGACGGCGCGGCGCGTCCAGATGATCGTCTCCGAGGTGTCCGACCGGGCCGCCGAAGCCGCTGACGACCCCCGATTGGGAGCGGTCTCTTCGCGCGAGCTCCGGCGGTACTACGGCCGCCGCCTCCTCCACGGAGAGGGCGTCGACCCGTGCGTAGTCATGGCGGTCGGCGGCTGGGACCACCTGGACGGCCTCCTGCAGGACACCGGCTCCGTCGACGCGAGCGACGTCCTCGGCGCGCTGGAGGGGACCGACCTCGCGAACGGCGCCGGCGGCTGGGCGGGATGCGACGTCGAACGCGCCGTCGACCAGGCCGGGTTCGGTGTACTGGTCACGGACCCCGACGGCAGGATACAGTACGTCAACGACGGCTTCGCGGCGCTCACCGGACGCACGCTCGACGACCTTGTCGGGCGGGACGCGGCCGTCGCGTACGCCTCCGAGGACGAAGCGCGGACGCACGCGCACGTGAGCGACGACGATTCCTGGGTCAGCCTCGGCCGCGCCGACGGCGGGGAGGTTCGCGCCTTCCGGTCCTCGGCCGCGGTCGTGGACGACCGCGGCGCGCCGGTCGGCACGGTCACCGTGTTCGTCCGTCCCGATGGAAGCGCCGCTGGCGCCGTCGAAGCGTCCACCGAGCGGACGAACGGCCGACTGGCGGACGCCATCGCCAGCCTCCGGTCGGTCAACGAGGTGCTCCCCTCGGCCGCGGACAGGGGCGAGGCCGAACGCCGCGTCTGCGAGCGCCTGGCCGCCAACGACGCCTACCGCTTCGCGCTCGTCACCGGCGCGAGCGGGGACCGCCACGTCGAGCCGCGCACCTGGGCCGGCGTGGACGACGACGCGGCGAGGGCGCTCGTCTCCGCGACCGCGCGCCTCGACGACCCGCCGGGACAGACCGCCATCGCCACGGACGAAGTCGTGGTGCGCACCGACGTGCCCGATGACGGGAACGGCCGGCTCGACGGGCTCAGAGACACAGTCGCCAGCGTCGCGTTCGTCCCGCTCACGTACGGCGAGACGACTCACGGTCTGCTGGTGCTCGGTAGCGAGGCGTCCGACGCCTTCGGGAGCGACGAGCGAGAGGTGCTGGCCGGCCTCGGCTGGCAGGTCGGGCAGGCGGTGACTGACATCGAGCGCAAGAAGCTCCTGCTGGCCGACAGCGTGCTCGAACTGGAGTTCCGGGTCCGCGACGAGGACGCCGTCCTTATCGACGCCTCCCGGCGGTTCGACGCCACCTTCGAACTCGAGGGGCTCGTCCCGGGCGAGGGCCAGTCGCTGCTGTACTTCGTGACGATGACGGGCGCCTCGCCCGACGAGGCGCTCACTTACGCCGCCGACGTCGCGGACGTCGAGAACGCCCGCCTGATCCGCGACTACGGAGAGGGGTACCTCCTGGAGTTCAGTATCGGCGGCGAGGAGCCGGCGACGACGCTCATCGAACTGGGCGGCCACGTCAACGAGTTCGTCATCGAAGACGGCGTCCAGCGCATCGAGGCGGAGTTCACGGCCAAGACCGACGTCAGGGCCGTCCTCAGCGGACTGGAATCGTCCTACCGCACGGCCGAGTTGCTGTCGAAACAGGAGGTCGAACGCTCCGTCCAGACGGCCGACGGGTTCCGTCGCTCGCTGGAGGACGACCTGACGGACAAACAGCAGTCGGTGCTCACCGCGGCCTACCACGCCGCCTACTTCGAGTGGCCCCGGGGGAGTACGGCCGAGGAACTGGCCGACTCCATCGGCGTCTCCTCGCCGACGCTCCACAACCACCTCCGGAAGGCCCAGCAGAAGCTACTGACGGCGTTCTTCGACGAGGCCGAGCGGTGATCCCGGCGCCCCCGGACCGCTACTGTAACGATCTTTTTGCTATTTAGACGATCATCTTAAGAGCGTCCTTCGACATGTTCCGCACGTTCTATGCCAACAGGTTACGCGACACGGGCCGCAGCAGACGTGGAGGGTGATCATCGGGCGACCGACCGGGTGGCCGTATCCGACGCGGGGACGGAGGCGGTCCGCCATGAGTGACGACGCGGACGTCGAGGCCGAGGCCGAACTGGAGGCCCGGCTGACCGAGCAGGAGTACTTCCGGCCGCCGACGCAGTTCGTCGGGCAGGCCAACGTCACCGACCCTTCCATCCACGAACGCTTCGAGGAGAACTATCCGGAGTGTTTCGAGGAGTACGCCGAGCTCCTGGAGTGGGACGAGCACTGGGACGAGGTGCTCGACGACTCGAACCCGCCGTTCTACGAGTGGTTCACGGGCGGGAAGCTGAACGCCTCCTACAACTGCATCGACCGGCACCTCGACGAGCGCAAGAACCAGGCCGCCTTCATCTGGGAGGGGGCCGACGCCGAGGAGCGCGAGCACATCACGTACCAGGACCTGTACAACCGGGTCAACGAGATGGCCGCGGTGCTGAAAGAGGTGGGCGTCGAGGAGGACGACGTCGTCACCTGTCACCTCCCGATGTTGCCGTCGCTGCCGGTGACGATGCTCTCGTGTGCGCGCATCGGCGCGCCCCACTCCGAGGTGTTCGCCGGCTTCTCCGCGCAGGCGCTCGCGGACCGCATCGACAGCGCCGGGTCAGACGTCGTCGTCACCGTCGACGGCTACTACCGCCGCGGAGAGTTCCTGAACCACAAGGAGAAGTGCGACGAGGCCCTCGAACTGGCCGACTCGGACCCCGACACCGTGCTACTGTGGACGCGCCACGACGAACCGGCAGACGACGTCGAGATCGACAGTGACGACCCGTACGTGCTGGTCGACGAACTGCTCGAGAACAACGAGCGACGACGCGTCGAACCCGTCTCCCGCGACGCCGAGGACCCGCTGTTCCTCATGTACACGTCCGGGACGACTGGCCAGCCCAAGGGGTGCCAGCACCGCACGGGCGGGTACATGTCCTACGTCACCGCGACGTCGAAGAACGTCCTCGACATCAAGCCCGAGGACACCTACTGGTGTGCGGCCGACATCGGCTGGATCACGGGCCACAGCTACATCGTCTACGGGCCCCTGTCGCTGGGGACCACGAGCGTGATGTACGAGGACACCCCGGACCACCCGCACAAGGGCCGTATCTGGGAGATCGCCGAGCGCTACGACGTGGACATCTTCCACACGTCACCGACGGCGGTTCGGATGTTCATGAAGTGGGGCGAGCAACACGTCCAGGACTACGACTTCGACTTCCGGCACATGACGACCGTCGGGGAACCGATCCAGCCCGAAGCGTGGCTCTGGTACTACAAGTACATCGGCGACGAGGACGCCGTCATCGTCGACACCTGGTGGCAGACCGAGACGGGCGGGCACCTCATCACGAACCTGCCGGCCCTCGACGACATGAAGCCCGGCAGCGCCGGCAAGGCCCAGCCCGGCATCAGTCCGGCAATCTACGACGACGACGGCGAACCGATCGAACCGGCGTCCGGCCAGGCCGGCAACCTCGTCATCGAGGACCCCTGGCCCGGCATGCTCCAGACGGTGTACGGGAACGACGAGCGGTTCATCGAGGAGTACTGGCAGGACTTCTCCGACACCGACTCCGACGACCCCGAGGACTGGGTGTACAAGGCCGGCGACGGGGCCGTCCACGGCCAGGACGACTACTTCCGCGTGCTCGGACGGCTCGACGACGTGATGAACGTCGCGGGCCACCGCCTGGGAACGATGGAACTCGAGTCCGCCGTCGCCGAGGTCGAGGACGTCGCCGAAGCCGCCGTCGCCGCGCGCGAGGACGCCGAGAAGGGCGAAGTACCCGACGTCTACGTCGTCTTGCGTGACGGCGTCGAGGAGAGCGACGCGGTCCGCGGCCGCATCGTCGAGGCCGTCGAGGACGAGATCGGGAAGTTCGCCCGGCCGTCGAACGTCATCTTCTGTGACGACCTGCCCAAGACGCGCTCGGGCAAGATCATGCGCCGGCTGCTGGAGAACATCTCCAACGACGAGGAACTCGGAAACACCACGACGCTCCGGGATCCGAGCGTCCCCGAGGAGATTCGCGACCGGATGCGCGGGGACTGAGCCGCCTCCGTCGAGACCTTTATTCCGGTATATCGGCCACCGTACGCCGTATTTTCGCGACCCGTTCGTGTACGTTTGGAATAATTATACCCAACTATTATGAGGGTACTCGACAGGTGGTACTGTGTATGTCAAGCGATGACAAGAGCGTCTCACGACGCTCTGTGCTGAAACAGGCCGGCGCGACTGGTGCACTCGGACTGGCTGGGCTAGCTGGTTGTTCCGGCGATGGTGGTGGCAACGGTGATGACGAATACCCCGCGCTCGGGAACTACCCGATCGAGGGCGACACGGCGACGTTCGGCTTCAACGTCCCGCTATCGGGGCCGTACTCCTCTGAGGGTGAGGACGAGCTCCGAGCGTACGAACTGGCCGTCAAGCACCTCAACAACGGCGGCGGCTGGGTCGACAACTGGGACGACCTCTCGGGCGACGGCGTCCTCGACTACGAGATCGACTACGTGGAGGGTGACACCGCCACGGACGCCTCGACCGCGGACGAGTCCGCCTCGCGAATGATCCAGCGCGACGACGTGATCATGTTCGCCGGCGGTTCCTCGAGCGCGGTCGCCATCGCCCAGCAGGGCGTGGCCCAGCGCGAGAACGTGATGTTCACGTGCTGTCTCACGCACTCGAACGACACGACCGGACAGGACTGCGTCCGTTACAGTTTCCGGGAGATGTTCAACGCGTACATGACTGGGCAGGCGCTGACGCCCGTCGTCACCGAGGAGTACGGTGACGACCTGTCGTTCTACCAGCTGTACGCGGACTACTCCTGGGGGAAGACGGTCGAGGAGTCCATCCGGAAGTTCTTCGGCGAGGCGGGCTGGGAAGAAGTCAACAGCGTCGCGACGCCGCTGGACACGAGCGACTTCTCCTCGTACCTCTCGGAGGCCCAGAGTTCGGGCGCGGACGTCCTGTTCCTGAATCACTACGGGCTGGACGGGGCGAACTCGCTGAACCAGGCCATCGACGCCGGTATCGACGAGGACATGGAGATCGTCATGCCGCTGTACAACCGGCCGATGGCGGAGGCCGCGAGTTCCGCAATCAACGGAATCTACGGCACGATCGCCTGGGACTCCCAGATCGACAACGAGCCCTCGAACTCCTTTACCGAATTCTTCGGCGAGGAGTACGACGGCCGCGTCCCGTCCGGGCCGGCCCAGCTCGCGTACTCGGGCACGCTCCAGTACGCCGCCGCGGTCGAACGCGCCGGAACGTTCTACCCGCCAGAGGTCATCCGGCAGCTCGAAGGATTCGAGTACGACAACATCGGGATGGGTGAGGAGACGATGCGTGCCTGCGACCACCAGGCCCAGCGCGCGATCCCGGTCGTCCGCGGACTCCCCGAGTCCGAGCAGGGCGACGGGCAGTTCTTCGAGATCGTCGACATCACCTCGCGCGACGACGTCGGCTACGGCTGTGACGAAGGACCCGCGTCGCAGTGCGAACTCGGAGAGTACGGAGACGAGTGAACTGTCGGCGGTCTGCTGAACTACCTACATTGACATACCTCATCGACGGAGGCTCACATTACCATGCCTGTTACTGACAATCGAATTCGACGGAGACGGTGCGGCTGTCTCGCTCCCTCCGAGGTGATCGACTCGTGAACATCCTCGGGGATATCATCGTATTGCTGGTCAACGGACTCCAGCAGGGTGCTATCTACGTCCTGCTGGCCATCGGCCTGTCGATCATTCTCGGGACGTTGCGGTTCGTCAACTTCGCCCACGGTGCGCTGTACGTCATCGGGGCGTACGCCGGGCTGTTGATCGCCCAGGAGATCTCGGTCTCGAACGGGAAACTGGCCGACTGGGGATACCAGACCATCGGCCTCGACCTGGGATTCCTGCCCGCCCTGGTGTTCGTCCCCGTCTTCGTCTTCGTCGTCGGGCTCGCCATGGAGCGGTACGTCGCGCGCCCGTTCTACGACCGGCCCGACACGGACCAGATCCTGGTGACGTTCGGGCTCGCCATCGTCGTCCAGGAGGCGCTCCACGCCCTCGTGGGCGGTCGCAGTTACAAACTGGTGATCCCCCCGGAGGCCCTGGGTGTGATCCCGCTCTCGGGACCCACCGACATCCCGTTCACCGCCGTGAGCCTCGGTCTCTGGCGACTCTGGGTCATCGTGATCACGGCCATCCTCGTCCTGGCGGTGTACGCCATCGTCGAGTACACCGACTTCGGACTGGTCGTCAAAGCCGGCACGCGCGACCCGGAGATGGTGCGCCTGCTGGGCATCAAGATCACCCGGCCCTACATCGTCATGTTCGGCATCGGTGCCGCGCTCGCCGGAGTCGCCGGCGTCGTCGGCGCGCCGCTCTCGAACATCAACCCCGAGATCGGGATGTCGATCCTCGTGCCGGCGTTCCTGACCGTCGTCATCGGCGGCGTCGGATCGATTCGAGGCGCCGTCCTCGGCGGGACGCTCATCGGGATGGTTCAGGTGGCGCTCATCTCGCTTGGCAGCGTCTCGCTGCTCGGTATCACCGTCAACTGGACGCCGTGGGCACAGGTCGGCATCTACGTGCTCGCGGTCGTCGTGTTGCTCACCAGGCCACAGGGCCTCCTCGGTGAGGAGGAGGTGGCCGCATGAGCGACGAGGTTCAGACACAGACCGAACCGGAGAGCGCCGAGCGCGGCGAACAGTCGCCGTCGCTGTACGAGCGCTGGACAGCGATCCGCGAACAGGAGTCCACCGTCGCCGTGTTGACGATCCTCGGCGTCCTCCTGGCACCGTTCGTCCTGGTGACGGTCCCGGACGCGATCGGTCTCCCGAGCGACCTGACGTGGTACAACAGCCTCATCACGCTCACGCTGATCTGGGCCATCTTCGCCATCGGCTACGACCTGCTACTCGGGTACACCGGGCTGCTCTCGTTCGGCCACGCGATGTTCTGGGGCACTGCGGCGTACGCCTCCGGCATCTTCAGCGCCGAAGTGTTCGGGAGCCCCATCGCGATGATCATCGCCGGGACCACCGTCGCGGTGGTGCTCGCCTGGGTCATCGGGTGGATCTCGCTGCGCCGCGGCGGCATCTACTTCGCCATCCTCACGCTGGCGTTCGGACAGATGATCTACTACATCTTCCTCTCGCCGCTGTCCACCGTCACCGGCGGCGAGAACGGGTTCACCGGCGTCGAGGTCGGGAACCTGCTCGGCGTCATCGACCTGGGCAGTCAGGTGCCGTTCGTCCCGACGGCGTTCGTCAGCAACTGGATGTACGTCTTCGCCGGCACCGCGCTCGTCCTCGCGGTCGTCGTCGGCTACCGCATCCTCAACTCGCCGTACGGCGTCGTGCTCCGGGCGATCCGGGAGAACGAACAGCGCGCGGAGTTCGTCGGTCTCAACGTCTGGCGATACAAGCTCATGTCCTTTATCATCTCGGGGGCCTTCGCCGGCGTGGCGGGGAGCCTCTACACGATCCAGCGCTCGTACGTGCCGATCGAGAACACGCTGCAGTGGACGGTCAGCGGTGACATCGTCGTCATCACCGTCCTCGGCGGCGCCGGCTCCCTGTTCGGTGCGATATTCGGCGCCGGGCTGTACATGTACGTCGCGAACATCGTCAGCGGCATGGCCGGTATCGGCGACTTCTGGCACCTCATCCTCGGCGTCGTCTTCATCGTCGTCGTCGTCACGATGCCCGACGGCATCTGGGGTGGAATCTCGTGGCTACGCGAGAAGGTGGCAGACGAACTCGGAGGTGACGACGAATGAGCACCATCCTCGAGACGCGCGACCTGGTCAAGGAGTTCGGCGGCCTGACGGCCACAGACGACGTGAACCTCCAGATACAGGAGGGCGAGTTGCTGTCGCTGATCGGCCCCAACGGCGCGGGCAAGTCGACGCTGATCAACCTCATCACGCGGATGCTCGAAGAGACCAGCGGCGACATCCTGTTCGAGGGCGAGTCGATAACGGACCTCGAACCCCACGAGGTCGTCCAGCGCGGCGTCGGCAAGTCGTTCCAGACGGCCTCTATCTTCCCGGAACTCACCGTGGAGGAGAACGCCAACATCGCGTCGCTTGGCGCCGAGCACGGCGCCTTCCGGTTCAACTTCCTCCGGCACCGGGACAGCTACCCGGAGGTCGCCGAGCGGACCCGCGACGTCCTCGACGCGGTGGAGTTGCTCCCGCAGAAGGACGTCACCGCGACCGACCTCCCCTACGGTGACAAGCGTCGCCTGGAGATCGGTATCGCCCTCGCGAGCGAACCGTCGCTCCTCCTGATGGACGAACCGACCGCCGGCATGTCGCCGGAGGAGACCCAGGAGACGGTCGAACTGATCGAACGAGTCCAGGAGGAGATGGGGCTGACCATCCTGCTGGTCGAACACGACATGGAGATCGTCTTCAGCATCTCCGACCGCATCGCCGTGTTACACCAGGGTGACATCATCGCCAGAGGGACGCCAGAGGAGGTCCAGGGCGACCCCGACGTCCAGGAGGCGTACCTCGGAGGTGTCGAACTGTGAGCCTGCTCGAACTCGACGCCGTCGACAGCTACTACGGCGAGAGTCACATCCTCCGCGACGTGTCGATGCACGTCGAGGAGGGCGAGATATGCGCGTTGCTGGGTCGTAACGGCGCGGGCAAGACGACGACGCTCAGGAGCATCGCGGGCGCCCGCCCGCCGACGGTCCGCGACGGTACGGTCACCTACAAGGGCCGGGACATCACCGACCTGCCGACCGAGGACATCTCGGCGCTGGGCATCTCGCACGTCCCCGAGGAGCGGCGCGTGTTCGCCAACCTCACCGTCGAGGAGAACCTCCACCTCGCCGAGGTCGTCTCGAACCCCTCGAACACCTGGGGGCGGGACCTCGACTTCGAACACACCGGCATGACGACCGAGGAGGTGTACGATGACTTCCCGCGACTCGGCGAGCGCGCCAGTCAGCAGGCCGGCACGCTCTCGGGCGGCGAACAGCAGATGCTCGCCATCGCCCGGGCGCTCAAGCAGAGCACCGACCTGCTGATGCTGGACGAACCCTACGAGGGGCTCGCGCCGCAGATCATCCAGACCGTCGAGGACGCCATCGAACGCATCCGCGACGACGGGACGACGGTGTTGCTCGTCGAACAGAACGCCGCGGCGGCGATGCAAATCGCCGACCGGTGTTACGTCGTCGACCAGGGTGCGGTCGTGTTCAGCGGCTCCGCCGAGGAGCTACGAAACGACGACGAGACGCGCCAGCGGTACCTGGGGGTCTAACACAGTGAACGAAGCCCAGGTAGACAGCTACGTCGACGTGCTCGTCACGAAAGGCGTCCTCGTCGAGGACGAAGCGACGGGGGAGCTGGCGACCACGGACGACTTCGAGCAGGACCGCCACGTCTACTACGACACCTACCTCGACGTCACCGAGGCGGAGTTCCACCAGGCGGTCGCGGACACGTTCGGCTTCGACTCGGCCGAGGCCGCCGCCGAACACGTCGAACGACACGAGGTCACGCGCGAGGAGTACGCGACGTACCTCACGCTCTACGCGACGCTCGAGGACTGCTCGGTCGCGGAACTCGCCGAGATGGCGAGCATCGTCACCGAGGTCGGTCCCCAGTCGCCGGTGCCCGAGGCCCTCGTCGAACTCGACGACGAGTATTACGGCGACTTCCTCACCACGCACAACCGGGCCGTCGTGACGGTGTGGAAGCGGGGCTGTGCCCCCTGCGACGCGATGAAGGAGGAACTCGACGACGTCCTGGCCGCGTTCCCCGGCGACGCCCGGGTGGCCGGGCTCGACGGCGAACAGTGCCCGGGGTTCTGCAAGGATTACGAGGTCAACGCAGCCCCCGCGGTCGTGCTGTTCGAGGACTGTGAGATGCTCGACGTGCGGACCGGGCGGACGGAGCCCGAGACGCTCGCGGAGTGGGCCGCGGACGTCTACGACATCGAGTGAGCCGGTACTGGGTTCGTCTCCCGACCGACCGGCCACGCGGTTCTATTTCTGGACAGACGGCGAGTCACCGCAGCTGAGAATTGTCTGTGTGTGAGTGAGTACGTACGCGAAGCGCGACGCGAGAGCGCCTACCGAGTCGAGGAAGAAGAGAAGGACGGAAGAACGGAAGGACGGAGACTCAGTCGTCGGTGGACAGTTCCTCGACGCTGTCGACGAGTTCCCTGACGGACTGGGACTGCGAGCCAGTCGCGTCGACGATCTGGGCGGCGGCGGCCTCCGCGTCCTCGGCGTGGCTCCGGGCCTCCTCGATCGTGGTCGTGATACCCTCCACGGCGCTGGCCTGGCTATCGTTCGCGTCGGCGACCTCGTTGATGCCGGAGGCGGCCTCCTCGACCGCCGCGGAGATGTCGTCCAGGGCGTCCAGCGCGTCGGTTATCTTCGTCTCGGCGCGGAGGATCTGCTCGTTGGACTCCTCGACCGTGTCGACGGTGTCGGTCGCCTGCTGCTGGATCGCTTCGATGTTCCCGGAGATCTCCTCGGTGTACTCGCTGGTCTCGTTGGCGAGCGTCTTGACCTCCTCGGCGACGACGGCGAAGCCGCTGCCGCTCTCGCCGGCGCGGGCGGCCTCGATGTTGGCGTTGAGCGCGAGCATGTTGGTCTGCTCGGCGACGTCCGCGATGATGTCGATGATCTCGTTGACCTGGTCCATCCGGTCGGCCAGTTCGCCGACGCTGTCGACCAGGTCGTCGCTCGTCGCAGTCAGCTCGTCGGTCACCGCCTGGGCTTCCTCGCTCGCGGTGGCGCCGTCGTCGACCGCGTCCAGCGCCCGGGTCGCCGCAGAGGCGACCTCGCTCGACGTCGCCGCGATCTCCTCCATGCTCGCGCTGACGTCCTGGACGTCGTTTGCGGCCTCCGAGAGGATCTCGTTCTGGGCGGTGACGTACGCCTCGACGTCGTGGGCGGCGTCGGCCGACTGGTCGGTCGCCGAGGCCAGCGAGTTCGCGCTCCGGTCGACGCCCTCGATGAGACCTTCGAGCGCACTCGCCATCTCGTTGAGTTCGGTGACGACGGCGAGCAGCGACTCGTCGACGTGGCCGCCTTCGTTGTCGAAGGAGGCCCGCGCCGACAGGTCCCCGTTCTGGATGTCGTGCATCGTCTCCTCGAGTTCGGTGACGAGGGCGGCGGTCTGCTCGTGGCGGAGCGCGTCGTCGGTCCGGTCCTGGACCATCTCCACGACGCCGAGCAACGCGCCGTCGTCGTCGTAGATGGGCGCCGCCGAGAAGGAGATGTGGACCTCCTCGCCGTCGGGGTCGACCATGACGCTCGTGTCCCGGTACAGCGTGAAGTCGGCGTCCTCGACTCTCGGGACGTCGTACTCGGTGTCGGTCGCCTCGGGCGCGTCGAGCACCTTGTCCGCGAGCGTCTGTCCGCGCCGCCCGTCGGGATAGAAGGCCATGCTCGCCATCTCCATGGACTGGGCCGCTGCCTCGGAGACACCGGTGAGGTCTTCCAGCTGCGAGTTCCAGTTCAGAATCTCGCCGTCCGGGTCGAGGACGAACAGCGGCGTCCCGACGTGGTGGAGGACCCGGTGGTAATCGAGTCCGTCGCCGTCTGACGAGTCACCGACCGTCGCCGCGTCCTCGTCACCACCGCCGCCCGCCACGTCGTAGGCCCCGACGCCGGCCGCGAACACGTCCGTCGACGCGCCGAGGCCGTCGACCAGCGTCGCCTCGCTCTCGTCGAGCGCCGCCCGCGCTTCGGGGTCGAGTTGCTCCCGTAGCTCGTCGAAGACGGCGCCGACGATAGCCTCGTTGGCGACGCGCTGTGAGGCGACGAACGACGACGCGTCGATGCCGGCCTCCCGGTAGTCGTCGACGAGCGCGGCGACGTCGGCATCCTCCAGTTCGAAGAGATCGGTCAGGTGGGCATCGCCGACGGCCGCCCCGTCGGCCGACCCGTAGAGCGCCGCGAGTGCGTCGAGCGACGGGTCGTAGCCCCTCGCTATCGTATCGAGGTGGGCTGCGGTGGGAGCGTCGACCACGGCACCGCCGTCCGGTGCGAGTGATCGGGCCTCCCCGGTCCCCCATCGTCGCGCCAGCCACCTGCGTACGCGTGTGAAGCGTGGGTCTGCCATCAGTAGTGACACCTATTGGCACATCGATCATGATACTCCGGGATAAACCTACCTCGGCCATTATCGATGGGGATAATCCGAGCCCGCGAAACCCTCGCGAGGAGACGGGAACGGCCCGGTCAGCGGCGGCGGTCGGTCACTGGCGAGGACCGTCCTCGACGCCCTCGAGCCCCGCGTCGGTGACGCGGAAGCGGGCACTCTCGCCGGCCGGCTGTGCACGGTGTTTCTCCAGCGTCGCCCGGCGGTTCCCGCCGCGGAACCGTTCGAGCCGGACGATCGCACCCGACCAGTGATTCAGCGTGTGGCCACCGAGGGCCCGGCTCCGGTCGCCGTCGGGGTCAGAGAACACCTGGTTCGTGAAACAGACCGCCAGGTCGTGTTTGCGGGCCAGTGAGAGCAGGTGGGTGATCTGGCGGGCCACGTCGCGCAGCGCCTCGCCCTCCTCCTGGGCGGTGCGTTCCAGCCGGTAGAACCCCGTCGCGCTGTCGAGGACGATCAGGTCCAGTTCGGCGGCCAGGTCTGCGGCGTCCTGGACGGCCTGTTCCTGCTGTTCGTAGTCCAGCGCGTCGGAGATGATGATGCGACCGGCCAGGTCCTCGATGCTGTCGTCGGTCCGCTCGGCGCGGGCGCCGGCGACCTGCTGCATCCGGTCGGCGGAGAGCCCCTCGGTGTCGATGTACAGCGACGACCGGCCGCTCGCGGCCACCTCGATGGCGGCGCTCAGCGCGAGGTTGGTCTTCCCCGAGGCGGGCGGCCCGTATATCTGGGTCACCGCACCCCGTTCGAAGCCACCGCCGAACAGCTCGTCGATGGCCTCACAGCCGGTCGGGACGTGTGTACTCACGGGAGTTGGTAAGGGAACGGGTGATTAAACGCTGGCGAAGCTCAGGCCCGTGATGGGAGGTGACGAGCGAGCGCGTCCGCGACGGCGTCGGGGTCCGCCAGGTCGTCGGTCGCCAGCCGAACGTCCACCCGCCAGGGACGACGGACTTCGATGGCGTCGTCGGTCCGGTCCCAGCCCTCGAACGCAGACCACGGAACCAGTCGCGTCCGGAGCGGCTCGTCGACGGCCAGCCCGGCGGACGTCACGCGGTAGGTGCGTGAGCGGCCGAGGACCGACGTGACGAGCCCGAGGGAGAACCCCATCTGCCCGAGGGTCGCCAGCCAGTCGGGGCCCGCAACGACGCCGGCGATCCACCCGATGGCCGAGAGGCCGGCCAGGACGCCGGCCACGGCGTACAGCCGGTTTCGAGCGGGCGTCGGCCAGCCCGCTTCGACGGTGGTCTCCTCGGCGACGTCCTCCAGGACGGCGGTCGCGTACCGCGAACGGGCGAGCCCACCGAGCGCGAGTCCACCGAGCGCCGCGAACAGCCCGAGGAAGGCGCCGATGACCGAGAGACCGCCGCCGAGTAGATGGGCGTTGAAGGCGGCCAACGAGCCGACGGCGACGACCACCCCCAGGACGGCGGGAAGCCAGGCCACTCGCGAGGACCCGAGCCTCGGCGCGAACCCGGGCCAGCGGCTGAAAACCACGCCGGCCAGTGCGAGCGCGCCGACGCCCGTCGCGAGGAACGTACCGTACAGCAGCGCCGGGTCGCTCCAGCCGGCGACCGACACCACGAGTAGGACGGCTGGCGAGAGTAGCAGGGCGAGGTAGAGGCCCGCGGCGATGCCGAACACGGGGTCCGATCGCCTGGCCGGTGTCGGGTCCGCGACCTGGAGGGCGAGACGGGACATGTGAGACGCTTGGTCCGGGGGTGAGAAAACAGTTGTTCTCGTGACGAGACGAGGTCACAGCCGTCGCTCTCACTCCGCCGTGGTGGACTGAAACTCCAGAACGGCGACGGTCCCCCGAGGGTCGTTGTCCTCGAACCAGACGGTACCGCCGTAGAGGTTCATCACGACGGAGACGAAGTAGAGCCCGAAGCCACTCGCCGTCTGGTTCGTCGCGAGGGCCCGCTCGAAGACCGACTCCTTCATCTCGTCGGACATCCCCGGCCCGTTGTCGGCGACGCGGACCTGGACCCGGTCGGCTGCCAGCTGCGTCGAAATCTCTACGCGCGGTTCGGCCGCGTCGTTGTGGTCGATGGCGTTGCGGATCACAGTGTCCAGGACCCGGCCGGCGAGTTCGTTGGCCCGCACCTCCAGGTCGTCGCCGACGTCGCGTGTGACGTCCACGGACTCGAACTCCAGTGCGACCCGCTCGGCCCGCGACCGCAGCAGCGCCGTCAGGTCGACCGCCTCGAAGCGCTCGCTCTCCGTCGCGGTGACGGTGTCGTTGAGCGCTTTGATCTCGTCGCTGAGCGTCGACAGGTCCTCACACCAGTGCTCGATGACGTCGAGGTGGGACTCCTCCGAGGCGTCGACGTGGTCGCGCAGGTGGTCGGCCCGGCCCTGGATCACGAGCAGGGCGTTCCGCATGGTGTGGCGGAGGACGCCGTTGAAGAACTCTATCTGCTCGCTCCGGCGCTCGACGGAGGCCCTGCTCTGTCTGAGCGCCCCCTCGCGCTCGACCTGCGAGAGCGCCACCTGGGTCGTCCGCGCGAGGATGGCGGCGAACTGTTCGTCGTCGCTGGCGAAGCCGGACTCCTCGCGCGACGCGATGGCCACGACGCCGTGGTCACCGAGCGGGAAGAAGGTGAAGACGGTGAAGGGCGAGTCGTCGTCGGCGACGATGGCCCGCTGCTCCCCCGTCTCGTAGGCCTCGAAAGGGACGCTCTCGGGGCCGAGTGTCAGGTCCTCGTCGTCGTAGTAGCCGGCAGTCGTATCAGTGAGCGCGGCCGGTCGGAGCGTCGAGTCCGCGTCGTCGACGAGGAAGACCCCGGCGCCGTGGTGGTCGAGGGCCTGTTCGAGGAAGTCGACGGCCAGCGACGCGATTTCTTCGTCGGTGGACGCGGCGATGAACCGCTGGGTCGCCGCCTGGAGGGCCTCGAGGCGGTCCTGCCGACGCTGCTGGCCGGTCACGTCCCGGAGGACGACGAGCCGGCCTCGCTCGGTGTCGTGCTGGTCGTCGATGGTCTCGACCTGGGGGTCGTAGAACCGTGTGAGGCCCCCGTCGGTCGCGTGCTCGGTCGGGACCGAGTAGATGCCCTCCTCGGAGAGCGAGCGGATCAGTCCGGGAGCGACGTCGGAGACGTACTCGCCCTCGACGTCGTCACCGACGAGTGCCGCGGCCGCCGCGGGATTGCTGTCGACGACCCGGTCGTCCCTGTCGAGGACGAGAACCGGGTCGGGCAGCCCGGCGATCAGCACGTCGCTGGCGAGCGGCGTCACGGACAGGAAGTTGTGCCTGAACAGCCCCCAGCCGATGATACCGCCGCTGAGAACGAACGTCATCGGCGTGGGATCGAGTCCCGGATGAGACAGGAAGCCGGTGTAGAACGCGACGTTCGCGAAGAACGGGGCGACCGAGCCGACGACGACGGCCGCTGCCTGGCCCCGGTGGGACGTCCGCGTCCGGTGGAGGAGTCGAAAGAGGACGACGTACACCAGCACCATGACGACGTAGGCGAACGCGAGGTGGACGGCCTTGGCGGGACCCACCGGCACGACGGGCGCCGTCACGCCGGCGACCGTCTGGAACGTCACGGCGGCCGGACCGGTCGCGAGCCCGTGGAATGGGGCGGTCACCGAGAGGAGAGTGTAGATCACAGGGTACGCCCAGAGGAGCGCGAGCCACTTCGGCGTGAGCCACTCGTCGAGGCCTCCGTAGGCCAGGACGAACGTGAGCGCGAGCGGGGGGACGTGCGTCGACGAGACCCGGACGAGCCGGTCGAACAGGTACGCCACCGCCGTCGTCGGGGCGACCATCTGGGCGGCGGCGAAGACGCACCAGCTGGCCACGGCAACCATGAGCAGGGCGAACTGCGTCGCTGCGGGGCGCTCGCGGTTGTTCCAGGCGATCGCGGCCACCACCAGGCCGACGAACGCGCCTGCGAGGCTCCCGGCGGCGACGAGTGTCAGCGTGTGGGCACCCATAGCAGTCGGTATACCACCTGATTGCCAGACGCTGGCTTAGTGCTTCCGGGCGAATTTTCACGTGTGAGACTGGCGAGGATACCACTGGTGGCGAACGGGCCAGCCTGTCGTCGCGACGGTCCGAGCCGTCGGCGGACCACCACGGTCCGCTACCTTTTTGCCGGCACTGGGAAAACTGCGAGGTATGCTGACCGTCCGGGCGCCGGCGACGAGTGCCAATCTCGGGAGCGGCTTCGACGTGTTCGGCGTCGCCCTCGAGCGCCCGGCAGACGTCGTTCGCGTGGAGAAGGCCGACCGGACCACCATCGACGTCACGGGTGCGGGGAGCCAGTTCATCCCGGAGGACCCCGAGAAGAACACCGTCGGCGCCGTCGCCGAGGCCCTGGACGCCCCCGCGCACATCCAGATAGACAAGGGTATCCGGCCGGCGTCGGGCCTGGGCTCCTCGGCCGCCAGCGCGGCCGCGGCCGCCGTCGCGCTGAACCAGCTGTACGACCGGGGCCACTCACGGGAGGAACTGGTCCCCATCGCCGCCAAGGGGGAGGCCGTCGTCTCCGGTGACGCCCACGACGACAACGTCGCCCCCTCCATCATGGGCGGGTTCACCATCGCCACGCCCGACGGCGTCACGAAGGTGTCCGCGGACATCCCGCTGGTGGCCTGTCTCCCCGACATCGTCGTCTCGACGCGGGACGCCCGAGAAGTCGTCCCCGACGGCGCCCGCGTCTCCCAGCTGGTCGAGAACGTCGGCAACGCCGCGACGCTGACCACCGGGATGCACCGCGACGACCCCGAACTCGTGGGCCGGGGGATGGAGGACAGCGTCGTCACGCCCGCCCGCGCGAAACTCATCGACGGCTACGAATCCGTCCGCGAGGCCGCTTTCGACGCCGGCGCGACGGGCGTGACCATCAGCGGTGCCGGCCCCGCGGTCATCGCCGCCTGTTACGAGCGCGACCAGCGCGCCATCGGCACGGCGATGCTCGACGCCTTCGACGACACCGGCGCCGACGCGACGGTGTACCAGACGCGCATCGGCAACGGCGCGTCCATCTACGACGAGGCGTAGGCCCACTGCGCCCGGAGGATCGATTCTCCAGGTCTGGACCACTCTTCGCTCACACTCGGCGGAAAGCACTCTCCGTCGCTTCGCACTCCACTTCCCCCACCACATCGTCTCCGTGAGTGACACTTATCACCGGCGGCGTGTTACGTGATGTCATGCCACGGATCCGGCCGGAGTTCGACGCGGGGGCTCGGGGGCGGCCGACGAGCCTCGCGACAGCCGGTCGGTTCCTGACGCGGGCGGGCACAGTCGTCGCCCTGACGGCGGCGCCGCTCGCACTCGTCACGTTTCTTCTCGTTATCGATGACGCGCCGACGATGAACGCCGGACTCGATTCCGCCGTCGCGGCGACCACCGGCCCCCTCGCAATGGGTGGCGGCCTCGGCTGGCTCCTCCACGTCGCGGTGCTCGGAGTGCTCGCCGGGGCGTGGCTAGTCGGCGCCGGACTGGTCGTCTCCGGCCTGGCGGACTAGTCGTCGGGTTCCCTGACGGGGTGGTCGTCGACGGTCCCGACGCTGGCGTCGATACCGTCGCCGTCGACCTCGCCGTCCGCGAGCGATCCGTTCGCGTCCTCGGCGGCGGCCGTCGCGTCCCGACCCGAGACGGTCCGCTGGGGGTACGGAATCGTGATCCCCTCTTCGTCGAAGGCTGCCTTCACAGCGGTGACGACGGCCGAGACGGCGCGCCACTTCCGGGGCGGCGAGGGGTGGTCGATCCAGTAGCGGAGTTCGAGGAGGATGGCCGAATCACCGAACGCCTTCGGGACGACCTGGGGCTGGGGCGAGGTCACGACGGCGTCCACGTCCTCCATCGCGTCGAGGGCGACCGCTCTGGCCGTCTCGACGTCCGCCTCGTAGTCGACGCCCACGTCGGTACGGAGTCGGAGCAGTCCCTTCCGGCTCCGGTTCGTGATGGAGCGGTCGCTCACCTGGTCGTTGGGGATGACAACGAACTCACCGTCGAAGTTCTCGAGGCGCGTGTTGAAGATGGTGATGTCGGTGACGACGCCCTGGTTGTCGCCGATCTCGACCCAGTCGCCGATGGTGAACGGCCGGGAGAACATCAGGACGAAACCGGCGATGAGGGAGCCGAGCGTCTGGCGCGCGGCGAAACCGACGACGATGCCGAGGAACCCCGCCCCGACCAGTAGACCGCCGACGTTGACCTCCCACACAGCGAGGATGGTGGCCCCCAGCGTGACGAAAATCGTCACCTGGCCGACGCGGAGGAGTATCTCCTCCTGGTGCTCGGTCATCCCGTCGACCTGCCGTGCGACCTCCGCGATCAACCGCTGCAACTGGTCAGAGGCGACGAAGGCGACGGCGACGATCAGGACCGTCTTCACGGCGTCGTACAGGTTGGGTCCGACAGCAGTCCGCAGGTCGTCGGCCGTCGTCGAGAGGTCGACCAGCCCCCAGACGACGAGAAACGCCGTGACGACGGCGACCAGCACCGTCAGCTGGGCGGTCCGGAGGAGCAATTCGGCGAAACTGGTTGGGACGTACCGACTGGCTCGTTCGACCCCGCGTACGGCCCGGTCGGTCTGGCCCGTCTCGGCGAGCAGCGAGCGAACGCGACCCGCGACGGCGGGGAGAACGAAGATGCCGACGACGAGCGCGCCCGCGAGCACGAGGCTGGCGACGAAGCGGCCCTCGGACGCGACGAGCCCCTCCAGGAACCGCTGGAATCCCGTGGCGACCTCGACGAGCCCGTCCCCCGCCGTGGACTCACCGGACGTCAGGCTCGGCGTCTCCGTCGCGGATCCACCGGACGTCTCGTTCGACGTCGCCGTCGCTTGCATGCCCCTCACTCTCGCCTCGGAGAACTTGGGCGTTACCTTCGTTTGCGAGGATACGCCGTCCGGCGGTTCTCAACCGTCGTGGCGCCGAGACAACACGTTAAGCGCACGGCGCCCCAACGGACGGCCATGACCACCGACGCCGCGTGGCAGTCGATCCGGGAGCGGTGTGAATCGCTCGGCCCCGACGAGGTGCTCGTCACGCCCGGCGACGAGCGCGTGTTCGTCGTCGAACGCATCGAGGACGACCGGGTGACCGTCGAGTTCCTCGACGGCGGGAGCCGGGACCTCCGGCGCGACCAGTTCGACGTCCTCGCCGAATCGGTGGACGACGAGGGGCTCGACCTCGATTCGCTCCCGCCCGGCGTGGGGCCGTACGTCACCGTTCTGAGCCTCGCGCCCCAGTACGCCGTCGACGGGACGGGCGCGGGAACGCTGCGACGGGTGGAGTCGGACGACGTCCCCGCGGAGAGCCCGTTCGTCCGGTCCCGCTGGGACGTCCGCCGACCGCCGGAGGAGGTCCACGACGACGCCTTGCTCGTGGCCGACTTCCTCGAACGCCACGACGTCGCCGCGCTGGAGGAGTTACCGCCCGAGGAACTGGTCGACCTCTACGTCCTCCTCTCGGACGTCCAGTGGGGCGCCGACGGCCTGCGGCGCCACGTCGGTGGCGACCTGCTCGACCACGTCGGCCCCGACGGCCGGTTGCACGGGCAGTACGGGACTGTCTCGCGGACGCGCCGGGAGCGCCGAACGCTGAAGGACGAGGACGCCGTGCTGGACGCGCTGGACGACGCGGGCGTTCCACGGGAGTGGGTCCTCGGCGTCGACGAGGACAAACTCGACGTGGTACTGGCCACGACCGAAGTCGAGGAGGCAGAGGTGTACGACGTCCACGAACAGTACTACGTCCAGAAGACCGGCGTCGAGAGCGACGCCAAGCGGTCGCGACTGCAGGGATTGAAAGACAGGCTGGCGGCACTGGAAGACGAGGAGGCCACGGAGCTACACGAGGAGATCGACGCGCTGGAGGACCGGATCGACGACGTGCTGGCTGCGGGATGACCGGAGAGATTCGGCTGAAAAGCGTTCCTTCTAAACTCCCCGCCCCTGCATCTTCTCTTCTTCCGACAGGTCGACGTTGGCGTCGCCCTTCATCCCCTTGCCGATGTTCGAACTGATTTCGGCGAGCGTCTCGGGGTCGTCCCAGTTGTTGACGGCCTCGACGATTGCGGTTCCCATCGCCTCGGGGTCCTCCGCGCCGAAGATACCCGACCCGACGAAGATGCCGTCGCAGCCGTGGTGCATCATCAACGCCGCGTCGGCGGGCGTCGCGATGCCGCCGGCGGCGAAGTTGACGACCGGCAAGCGGCCCATCTCCGCCGTCTCGTGGACGAGTTCCGCGGGTGCCTCGTTCTCGCGGGCCCAGCGCTCGCGCTCCTCGAAGGTCTTGCCCTGAAGTTCGCGGATGGCGCCTTTGATGGTGCGCTGGTGGTGGACGGCCTGGTTGACGTCGCCAGTGCCGGCCTCGCCCTTGGTCCGGATCATCGCCGCGCCCTCGTCGATGCGGCGCAGGGCCTCGCCGAGGTCCCGGGCGCCGCAGACGAACGGCGACGTGAAGTCGCGCTTGTCGATGTGGTACTTGTCGTCCGCGGGCGTGAGTACCTCGGACTCGTCGACCATGTCGACGCCGACCGCTTCGAGGATCTGGGCCTCCTTGGTGTGGCCGATACGGGACTTGCCCATCACCGGGATGGACACCTCGTCGATGATCTCCTCGACGTCGGCCGGGTCGGCCATCCGCGCGACGCCGCCGCGCTTGCGGATGTCGGCCGGGACCGCCTCCAGGGACATGACCGCGACCGCGCCAGTGTCCTCGGCGATCCGGGCCTGCTCCCGGTTCACGACGTCCATGATGACGCCGCCTTTCTGCATCTTCGCGAAGCCGCGCTTGACCAGTTCGGTCCCGCGCTTTAGGTCTTCGAGATCGGTTTCCGTCATTGGCGAATATTGGATGCGGGGTCACTTAACGCGTGTCCTTCTCGCGACGGCGGTTTGTGTGGTCGGCGAGGGGTGTTCGGGGGCGACGAAGGACTGTGGAACGACTTCGGATTGCTCGGGAGCAGTGAACGAGACTACCGAAAACACCTCGAAAGCCCTCGGCGCGCTCTCAATAGACGGAATCGAGACCGCCAACAATCAGAAAGCCCTCGGCGCGCTCCGGTCCCGGGGCTTGCTGCGCTCCTCGCTCCGCTCCGGTGCTTACTGCGCCCGGGTTCCCGGACCACGCCTCGCCCTTTCAGTCCACCGTCAGAGCAAGCTCTGACGAGCCCTGCCTCGCTACGCTCGGCAGGACCCCAGGCCAGCACCGCAGCCCTGCCCTTCCCCTTCCACGCGAGCGAAGCGAGTGTGGGCTCGAAAGACGAGGTGTGCCGAGTCTTTCGGTGGGTCGCGAGGGCGCGACGTCGTCGCGCCACTCGCTCCCGGCCATGCTGGGCGGTTAGGAAGCGTGATTCGCGCCGGACGGCGCGAATTCGGGGAGGAGTGGGGATCCAATCGCGAGCGCGTTTCATCGCGCGAGCGATGCGGGACCTGGTGGACTGAAAGGGCGAGGGCCGGTCGCGCCGAAGGGCAGTCGCTCAGCGGGCCCTACCCGAACGGATGTGAGGGTATCCCGCTGAGCGAGCGCGAGCGCGCCGAGGGCTTTCGAGTTGTTTGCAGTCGAGGTAGAACTGCTATCGAGCAGCCCTCGAGAGTCCACTCCCGAGAGACCCCGCCAAACATCTCCATCCCGAAACACCGCTATCGTTTTCCTGCCGCGAGCCAAGCACCGTCACATGGCAGCCATCGACGACGCGGGTCGCCGACTCGAAGCACTCGTCGCCCGCTACTTCGACGCGCCTCTCCCACCGAGAGAGGACCTCCCGCGCTACGTCGCGCCCCTCCCCGGGTGGCTGGAGGATCTGGGTCTCCGACTCGCGTACCCCATCGCTATCGTCAACCTGCTGGGGACGCTGTTCGGGTTCTGGTACTACGGCTTCCACCCCCTGCCGCTGTCGGACCCGCTCTTCGTCAGCCAGTTCGCGCGGACGCCCACCGTGATGTGGCCCTTCGTCCCGGACAGCCCGGTGGCGACGCTGTTCATCGCCCTCTCGCTCATCGCCTGGAAGCGCGGGTGGAACGCCGAGTGGCTCCACGCGCTGGCCTTCTTCGGCTGTATCAAGCTCGGCCTGTGGACGCCGTGGGTCCAGCTGGTGATCAACGGCCTCGGCGACACCCCGCTGTGGATGTACCACTTCCTCGTCTGGAGCCACTTCGCCATGGCAGTCGAGGCGTTCCTCATCCACCGCTACAGCGACTTCCCGGTGGGCGCGGTGGCGCTTGCCGTCGGGTGGTACCTCTGGAACGACATCGTCGATTACTTCCTCCCGCTCGTCGGCGACCCACACCACACCACCATCGGCGCGGAGTGGACCGGAACGGCGTTCGACCACGCGTCGCAGGCCCACGACCTGGCTGCGGCGGCCGCCGTCTTCCTGACCGTGCTGGCCACCTTCCTGGCGCTGACGACGCGGGTCGAGAAGCTCGAACTGGACCGCTGACGCGGAACACGGGCACTGACGGTTCCACGGGCTTTATTACGGCACTCGCCGGCCATCCGGGCATGTCCCTGGACGTCAGTCGGCGGTTCCTCGAGGACGGCACGTGCCTCGTGACGATACTCGGATTCTGGGCCGCCGTCGGCTTCCTCTTCCCGCCAGTGGGCCAGTCGTTCGCCACGAACGCGGGCACGGTGATGGCGCTGCTCTACGCCGCGATTCGGGGCGTCACGATCGCCGAGCACGCCGCTCCCGTCTACAGCGACCCGACACCGAAGGGCGTCCTCCGCGACAACGCAACGGCGCTGTTTGCGGCCGGTCCGTGGCTACTGGTCGCCTGGCTCGTCGTCACCCTGCCGTGGGTACACGGCGAGTACGTCGGCCAGTTCCTCAGGCTCGTCGCCTTCGCGTTCGGCTGGACCGGCGTCGCCATCGTCGTGATGGACGCGGTCAGCACCGGAATCGCCGCGCTCCGGGACGCGGGCGCCATCGAGTAACGACGCTCGCCACGCCCTGCCTCCATTCAGCCGCGGCGACGGAACGGAATCCATAGAACCCCGAATCGAGTACTCACTCGCGATGAACGAACGGCTCCTGACCCGCGATGCCGACCAGATCGTTGGCGAGTTCGTCGAGCGGGACAACCGCTTCGTGGTCCGCGTCGACTTCGGCGACGAGGTCGGGCGGGCGTTTCTCGGCGACCCCGGCGCGCTCCGGGACGTTCTGGTACCAGGTTACGAGGTCCTCTGTGAACCCGTCGACGACCCGGAGCGGGCCACCGACTACGACGCTATCGCGATTCGCGTTCCCGAGGCAACCACTGCCGACGCCAGCGAGCCGGTCCACGTCAGTCTCCGTACGGCGCTCGCCAACGATCTGTTCGCTCGCGCGCTCGACGGCGGTCACCTCCCCCAGTTCGACTGGGTCGACGAAATCGTCAGAGAACCCCCGCTCCCGGACCACGGCCGCGCCGACTTCCGGCTGACGACCGCCGACGGGGCGCGCGAGGCGTTTGTCGAGGTCAAGTCGGCGACCCACGTCGAGGACGGGGTCGTCAAGTTCCCCGACCGCCAGACCGAGCGGGGCCGGCGCCACCTCCGGAGTCTGGAGTCACTGATAGACGACGGCACCGAGGCCCACCTCGCGTTCGTCGTCCAGCGACCCGACGTCGAGCGGTTCCGGCCGTTCCGCGAGGTAGACCCCGAGTTCGCCGACCTGCTGACCCGGGTCAGCGCCGCCGGCGTCGAGGTTCACGCACTCGTCACCGCGTTCGACCCGCCCCACTACTATCTGCGCCGGACGGACCTGCCGGTCGAACTCGACGCGTAGGGCCCGTTCGTTCCGGCCACTGCCCCTCACTCTGCGAAGCCGTTCTCGGCGATTTGCTCGCCGATAGCCTCGGGCAGGTACTGCTCGCTATTCGTCGTCGGTTCGAGCCACCCGCCCTCGCAATAGTGAGCGGGGTCGTCCGCACACCGGCCGTCGGCCTCGATACGGCCGACGACGTTGTGGAGGAGTTCGTGGTTCATCGTCTTGCGCTGTTTCAGGTCCGGCCGGTCGCCGTTGACGATGGAGAAGTGGCCGCCGACCCGTCCCATCCCGACGTACCGGCCGGCGTCGAACTCGACGAACATGACGACGCGGTAGGGGCCGTAGGCGTCCCCGGCGCGGGCCTTCCCGTCCTCGACGAGCGCGCGGAACGAACTGCTGGACCCGTCGAAGGTGTGCGACTGTTCGACCGTTCCCCGGTCGTCGACGTGGAGCGTGATCCCCGTCGAACCGTCGGGGTTGGGAACCGGCATCTCGGCCCAGTCATCCTCGATGGCGTCGTAGGAGGAAGGCCCCACCGACGCCGCGTCGGTGTACACCTGGACGTACAGGTCCATCCGCAGCGGGTCGGCGTCGGGCATGGCGACGCCCGCCGCCGTCTCGCCCGTGACTTCCGCGCTGTCGGTGAGGCCGTCGCCGTCCGTGTCCGCCATCGTCGGGTCGGTGCCGATTTCGGCCTCCCGGCCGTCGGAGAGGTCGTCGCCGTCCGTGTCCGGGTCGGTTGGGTCGGTGGGTCCGTCGACCTCTTCGCCATCTCCGAGACCATCGTCGTCCGTGTCGGCCACCGTCGCGTTCACGGCCGTCGATTCGACTTCCCGAGCGTCCGAGAGTCCGTCACCGTCAGTGTCGGCGGCGTTCGGGTCGGTTCCGAGGTCAACTTCGCGTGCGTCGTCGAGGCCATCGTCGTCAGAGTCGACGAGCGTCGGGTCCGATCCCAGTGCCACTTCGCGACCGTCGTCCAGCCCGTCGGCGTCCGTGTCGGTAGCGCTGGGATCGGTCCCGAGCGACCGTTCCCGCCCGTCCGAGAGCCCGTCGTCGTCCGTGTCGGCGACCGTCGGGTCCGTTCCGATGGTGTGTTCCCGGTCGTCGTCGACCCCGTCGCCGTCGGTGTCGGCCGTCAGCGGGTCCGTCCCCTCGAGCAACTCCGTCGCGACGGGACGCGAGTCGCCGTCGACGTCGAGCGCGTTCGTCGTACCGAGGGCACCGGCTGTGCTGGTAAAGAGGAGGGCGGAGATAAGGACCGCGGCCCACTGGGACATCGATTACCTCACAGACACCGATCCCGTTACTTACCACTTTCCCCTCTTGCGGTTTCGGCATCATGTTCGGGTACTCATGATACGTATCTCTGGTGCTCCCGGGTTGCGTGTGAGCGACGGAACTACTGTGTTGACCAGTTCGAGATAGGAGCACTCTCACTGGCATCAACGACAAAGGAAAGCCCCCGACCGCTCGGGTCGGGGGGCTTGCTGCGCTCCTCGGCTTCGCCTGCGGTGCTTACTGCGCCCGCCTTCCCCGAGCGGTCGGCCCCTTTCAGTCCCACCCGAGTCGGCTGATCGGTCAGGAGATACGGGCGGGACTGAAAGGGGCGGCTGACTCCGGGACCCCAGCGCAGGTGAGCCGAACGAAGTGAGGCGAACGTCGGAGGACCACCGAAGCGAGTCTTTCGGTGCCGGAGCCAGCCGGGGCTTTCCTTTCTTGTTGGCTGTTCCAATAGCTGTTCAGACGACCAGTAATCGACACAGTAGTTCAATAACGCAGTCCCGGTCGGAACAGGACCTCAGACCGACAGCTCGTCGTCCTCGTCGCCGGAGTGGGCGCGGACCCAGAGTTCACCGATGCGGGAGAGACGCGTCCGGTAGGACTTGCCGTGTTCCTCCTGTTCGATGTACCCCTTGCCGCCGGGGCCCAGGCGGTCGACGTTGTAGATGACCTTCGAGCGGAAGCTGTCGGTGTACTCCTCGCCGAGTTCGCGGGCGAGCTCGTGGGCCAGTTCGCTGACGCTCTCGAACTCGCCGTGTTCGCCCAGCGTGAAGAGGATGACCTCCTCGAACGGTTTGACGTTGGAAAAGAGCGCGACGGGGAGTTCGACGACGTGGCTGCCGCCGACTTCCTTGGCACCGATGGTCGTCCCGCGCTCGTCGAACTCGTCGAGCAGGTCCTCGGCGGCCCCGTGGCGGTCGTCCACCCGTTTGGCCAGGTCGTCGTCGTCGACGGCCTCGACGACGTCGTCGAGGAGGTCGCGCTGCTTGCGCAGTTCCTCGGCGAGTTCGGTCTCCAGGTACTTCTCGGGGACGGTGTAGTAGGTGTGGACTCGCTGGCGGTCCTCCTCGCGTTCGACCATGATGGAGTGGGCCGCCGTGGCGAACGCGAAGGAGACGGTGCGGGGCATCGCGGAGATGTTGACCCACACCGCCGCGTCGTCGGCCCGGTCGAGTTCGGCGTTGATGAGCGCGAAGGCCTGCTCGAAGGCGGCGTCGTAGTCGTAGACGTCCGCGACGACGACGCGCTCTGTCTCGGCGCCGAGGAGGTTCCGGTAGTCCTTCTCCAGTTTCTCGGCGAGGTTGCGCGAGTACTCGACGTTTGCCTCGCTGCCCACCGCCCCCTCCAGCAGGATGACCCGGTCCACTTCGAGGTGTTCGCGCACGAGCGGCGCGATGAGCCGGTCGTAGTCGAAGCCGACCGGCACGATGTGGGTCTGCATACCTGACATAGCGGGCCTGTGGGTATAAAAAGGACCAGAATCGATCCTACGCCTCCTCGACGGAGCGAGAGTCGGTCAACACCTTGTACAGCGCACCGAGGAGGCCACCGAACAACAGCGTCGCTCCCACGGCGAATATCACCAGCGCGAATAGCTTGACCGGGAGCGGAGCAACGACCAATCCGATTGCACTCAGGTACGAACAGATGCCGCCGACTACGGCCACGGCGTAGAGTTTCAGCAATTCTCCACTGGTCGCATACCGGAACGCGTCGAGCGCGGTGATCTGGCCCATACATTACGGTAAAACCACCGGGGAAAAATGTCTGCGATCGCTCCAACAAACCGCTTCGGCGTCAGGCTCTGTATCGAAGGCCTCTGTGTCCGGATTTCGGCCGGTTGCGAGATCTCGATGGCTTCGAGGCGGCCTCCCAGTCACAATCGAATCCGATCGGCCTCACGACTACTCCGAGACGGGCTCGAACGAGTCGTTCCCGCACTCGCAAACGCCGTCCGTTCCGATGGGGCGTAGCTCCCCCGACGCCGTAGACTGCACTGGATAGATGCTTCCGCACTTGCGACACCGTCCGAGCGTCTGTGGGTCGCCGCCCGACTTCTCACCCTCACCCATGAACGAATCATCGGTGGAACGGACGTAAATGTTGGTTCCATAACGGCGCGAGAGTTCGACCGGGGATCGAACCGGAAGCGACGGTTCGGGATTCGTCTTCGGCGAAAGCGTGTTCCACTCATAGTGGTGGTTGTAACTTTGTACCGGCGTTCGACGGCACCGACCGCGTCGAACGCGGGTACGGGCTTACAACCGCCACTATCAGTCGCTCTCGACGCCGGAGACGACGTAAAGCGACGAGTCCTCGCCCGGCGAGGGAGTCGTCGCGAGCGAGAAGACAACGGTCAACAGCAGGCCGAGGAGCATGCCGACGATAGATGCCGACCAGCCGAGATAGTACTGGGACGGATCGTCGACGAAGAACACGTTCACCATGTAGAACAGCTGTGCCCCGCCGAGACCGACGTACATTCCCCAGCGCGTCGTCCGGGACCAGTAGAGCGCGACCAGCACGGGGAGCGCGAGCTGGGCGAAGCCCCCGAACGCCGTGTCGCCGATCTCCACGAGCGTGCCGGGCGAGTAGAGGCTGGCGACGAAGGAGAGCGTCGCGAAGACGACGACGCCGACCCTTGCGACCAGGGCCTCACGGCCGCCCGCCTCGCCTGTCGCGCTCGCACCCGTCAGCGGCCGGTAGATGTCCCGCGTCAGGTACGACGCACCGGACAGGAGCATCGAGTCGCTGGAGGACATCATCGCCGCCATCGCGGCCGCGACGACGGCCGCCGTGAACCAGCCCGCGGTGTACTCGTTGAGGATAGCTGGGATGACGTTGCCGTTCTCCGGCACCGTGACGCCGAGGCCGGCGGCCCACGCGCCGAGCATGAACGCCGGCACGAAGAGAAGCACGACGAGTATCGGCCACAGCGCGAGCGTGCGCTTGAGTACTTTCTCCGAGCGAGCGACGAAGAATCGCTGGTTGATCTGGGGGAACATCGTCACGCCGAAGGCGATACTCACCGCCGTCGAAATCACGTACTGCGGGGAGTAGAGCCCGCCGCCGAGCGCGAGGAATTCGGGATTGGCCTCGCCCATGCTGGCCGTCGCCGAACTCAGGCCGCCGACCGCGGAGAGGACCCACGCGACGGCGGCCCAGATGAGCCCGAGCATCACCAGACCTTGGAGGGTGTCGGTCCAGGCGACGCCGCGCATCCCCGAGACGGCGACGTAGACGATCATGAACAGGGTGATAGCGCCCGCGCCGACCCAGAACGGCACCGCGCCGTCGGTGAGGCCGACGATGGCCTGGCCCGCCCCCTGCTGCTGGATCATCACGTAGGGGAAGAGCCAGAAGATGCTGACCGCGGCGACGCCGCCCCGCAGCCAGCGCGAGCCGAAGCGGTCGCCGAGCATCTCACCGAGCGTGACGTAGCCGTGTTTCTGGCCGACGAGCCACTGTTTGTACCCCAGAATGTACCAGAGGACGGCGAAGATGATGCCGTCCATCAGTCCCATCACCAGGATCCACTCGGGCCCGGCAGAGAAGGCCAGATTCGGTCCGCCGAAGAAGGTAAACGCCGACAGCAGCGTCGCGAACGTGGTGAACAGCAGGACGACGGTTCCCAGGGTTCGACTGGCGAGGTAGTAGTCCTCGGCGGTGCGGTCGGTCAGCCGGTAGGCGACGACGCCGATGGCCGCCGCCAGGACCATGTATCCCCCGACGATGGCAAGCTGGAGTGCGGTGTCAGCCACGCTGGCTCACCTCCTCGGCGTCGACCGGGTCGTCCGCCTCGGTCGTCTCGCCGTGTCCAGCGTCGGCTCGAACGATACCGATTCCCCACGCGCGCTTCGTGAAGACGTAGAAGACGACCGACGCGAGCGCCATCCAGCCGACGTGCCACCAGACCCACAGCGGCAGGCCGGCGACGACCGTCGCGTCCCGCCAGAGGAACCACGGGACGGCGAGCGCGACGAGCACGAACGCCACGGCAGCCCAGCCCGCCAGCCGGAGTCGGCCCTCTCGTTCTCCACGCGCCGCGTTCGCGCCACTCATGATTGGCGTATCGTTGGGCTGGTCGCACATAGTAATGACGAATCTCTCAGAAGAGAGGTATCGAAGAGAAATTCTGTTCGAATCGTCTGATCGGAGAATAGGACGGCCGTCAGTAGAGCCGGGTCCCGTTGGGCACCTCGCGTTCGGGTTGCAGGTGGACGACGTCGCCGTCCGCGTCGTCGACGCCGGTGACCAGACACTGGCTCTCGAACCCCGCGATGTTCACTGTCCCGAGGTTGACGACGGCGAGCACCTGGCTCCCGAGCAGGTCCTCGTGGTCGTAGTTGTCCGTCAGCCCAGCGGCGGACTGGCGGACCGCTTCGCCGAAGTCCACCTCCAGTTTGTAGACGTCCTTGCGCGCCTCGGGAAAGTCCGCGACGGAGACGACTTCGCCGACGCGCATCTCCACGTCCGCCAGAAACTGTGCCGGGTCGATGTCCTCCTCGTCGATTCCCATACACCTAGTTATCTGATGTGCGGGATTGCAGTTTCGTTTGCTCTCGAACCGCTCGCGAGCGAAGCGCGCGAGCGTTCTTTTTCGCCCACGTTTTTCAAGGAGTGGTTCCCGTAGCGAGCGGAGCGAGCGAGGAAACCCGACGCTGAAAAAGGTGGTCCTCCAGAAACTGTGCCGGGTCGATGTCCTCCTCGTCGATTCCCATACCGGACTCTGAACCGTGGCGACGTAAACTGTTGTGTCGGCCCGGTGACGGTAGCAGGCGCGTCGCCGTAGCTATTTCAGGGCGCGATCCGAAACCAGTGGCATGCAGACCGCTATCCAGCTGTACACAGTGCGCGACGTCGAGAAGCCGCTGCCGGAGATCGTCACCGACGTCGGGGAAGCGGGCTACGACGGCGTGGAGTTCGCCTACAGAGTCGAGGACGCGGACCGCGACGCTGTCCGGACCGCGCTCGACGAGGCCGGCCTCCAGGCCGCCTCGGCCCACGTCGGTATCGACGCCATCGAAGCCGACCTCGACGCGGTCGTCGCGGCCGCCGACGCGCTCGGCTACGACGACGTCGTCGTGCCGTGGCTCGACCCCGAACACTGGGAGACCGTCGAGGCGGTCGAGGCGACCGCCGCCCGACTCGCCGGACTCGCCGAGAAGCTGTCGGAGGCGGGCCTGACGATGCACTACCACAACCACGACCAGGAGTTCGTCGAGACGGAGGCGGGCGTCGCCTTCGAACTCATGGCGGACCAGACCGACTTCATGCTCGAACTCGACGCGGGGTGGGCACTCGCGGGCGGCGCGGACCCCGTCGAACTGCTCCACCGGTACAGCGACCGGGTCTCACACGTCCACCTCAAGGACGTGAACCTCGACAGCGACGAGGTACCGGCGCTCGGCGAGGGCGACCTCGACATCCCCGCCGTCGCCGAGGCGGCCCACGAGATCGGCGCCGAGTGGCTCGTCTACGAGAACGACCAGCCCCGCGACCCGGTCGCGGCGATCCCCCACGGCGCCGACGTGCTGTCGCGGCACGTCTGAGACGGACGGTCGTAACTGTCCTCAGTCGTATCGTCGTTTTCGCCCGGGTCGGCAGCTATTTGAGTCGCGACACCGAATTTAATACCAATCCACGCGGTGGCGCGAGTGTCGACCGCCGCCGCACCCAAAGGACAGTATGCACGATTCAGCCAAATATCTCATCCACGCCGACATCACCGCCAACGGAGTCGTCGAGCGAAACGACGTCGTCGGTGCCATCTTCGGCCAGACCGAGGGGCTCCTCGGAGAGGACCTTGACCTCCGCGAGCTACAGGACCACTCCAAGGTGGGCCGCATCGACGTCGACGTCGACTCGGAAGGCGGCCAGTCCTTCGGCGAAATTACCATCGCCAGCGGGCTCGACCGCGTCGAGACGGCGCTGCTCGCGGCCTCGCTGGAGACCATCGAACGGGTCGGCCCCTGCCGGGCGACTATCGAGGTAAGCGACCTCGAAGACGTCCGGCAGGCGAAACGACGCACCGTCGTCGACCGGGCGACGGACCTGCTCGCAAACCTCGAAGCGGACGCGGTCACCTCCGTCGACATCGTCGACGAGGTTCGCCAGCGCGTCCGGGTCGAGAACGTCACCGAGTACGAGGGGTACCCCGCCGGCCCGCGCGTCGCCGACAGCGACGCCATCGTCGTCGTCGAGGGCCGCGCCGACGTCCTCCAGCTCCTGCAGTACGGCGTCAAGAACGCCATCGCCGTGGAGGGAACCGACGTCCCCGAAGCGGTCGCCGAGCTGACCAAACGGCGGACGGTCACCGCGTTCCTCGACGGCGACCGCGGCGGCGAACTCATCATGAAAGAACTCACACAGGTCGGCTCGGTCGACTACGTCGCGTTCGCCCCGCCGGGCACCGGCGTCGAGGACCTTTCACGCGGCCAGATAACCGCCGCACTCCGTGAGAAGGTGCCCGCCGAATCCGTCGTCGAGGCGACAGAATCCGGCCCGTTCGGCGAGCGAGAACCCGACACGCAGCTATCTGACGACGAGGGTACGGCCGGCGACGGCACGCGCGGCGGTACCCCTGATGCAGTCGGAGACGGGCCCGACGGCGACGGATCCACCACTGACGAGTCCAGCGCGGGCGACTCCGCCGCGGAACAGGCCACTGGCGAAATGGCCGAGGCGGACGGCGGGACCGCGGAGCAGTCTGCGCGCACCGACGCTCCGATATCCACGACACCCGGCGACGGCGCGACGCCGGCCGACACGGCGTCGACGGTGGAAGTGACGGCGGGGGAGACGACCGCCACAGCCGAGTCGTCGTCCGCGACAGCGACGGACACCGCATCGAGCGAGACGACCAACACGGTGGCGGGCCACGTCCAGGCGGTCATCGCCGACGACACCGGCCGAGTTCGGTTGCTCGACGAGACGGCGCGAGTGCTGGAAGAAGGGGCGGTCGAGGACGCCTTCGACCTCGTCGACGAACTGGACGCCGTCCCCGAGACGGTCGTCCTCGACGGGCCCGTCACCCAGCGCCTGCTCGACGTGGCCGCTCAGCGCGGCGTCCGGCACGTCGTCGGCGGAAGCGAGGGCGAGTATGTCAAACAGCCCACCAACGTCCGCGTGCGGACGATAGACGACTTCTAGCGGGGCCGGACCCGGCGATACTAGAGGGACCTGGCCAGCACGACCGCGTCGCCGTCGCCGTCGTAGTGGTCCGCCACCTCGTCGACCACGTCGAAACCGAAGGTTTCGTAGAAAGAACGCACCCGGTCGTCGTCGGCCCGCGCGGTCAGCCGGATAGTTTCGAACCCCGCCGGTCTGAGCCTGTCGAGCAGCGCGGCCAGCAACTCGGAGCCGTACCCTTGCCCCTGTTCGGCTGGTGTGACGGCGAGTTCGGCGACGTACGCGACGTCGTCGCCGCCCACGACGAGCGCGTAGCCGAGCGGCCGGTCCGTCTCGACGACGAGGCATATCGGCGGGCCGTCGACGCCGAGTTCGAGAAGCTCGGGCCAGTACTCGTCGAGTGCAGCCTCCTGAATCGCGCGGAGCGCATGGTAGTCGGCCGGTTCGGCCGGTCTGATCATGCGAGAACGAGGACGGCGAGCGCCACGCCGACGGCGGCCGCCGCGACGGTGGCCAGCAGGTTCACGCCCTGGTTGTCGACGACGCGCCCCTCGATAGTGGCGCCGAGGACGCTGTCGACTGTCATCCCCGCGACGCCGGCGCCGAGGACGACGGCCGCGCCCACCGCGTCGACGGGGTCGAACAGCGCCCCGGCGATGCCCGCGATGATGCCGGCACCGACGAGCCCGGCGACCTCACCCTGCCAGGTGATGGCACCGTCGGTTCCGGGGTCGACGCGCTCGAACGTGGTGATGAGCCGCGGGTCGTCGTAGAGCCCACCGATCTCCGAGGAAAGGGTGTCACTCATCGCCGCGGCCAGTGACCCGGCGAAGGCGAAGAGGAACAGGAGCGAATCGAGGTCGGGGACGTCCTGGCTGGCCGCCCAGCCGATGACGGCGACCAGCGCGACCAGCGAGTTCGCCAGGACGTTGCCGCTGCCCCGGGCGCCCTCGTTCTCCTCGGCGATGCCGCGGCGTTCCTTCTCCTCGTAGCGGAACTTCGAGGCCAGCCCTCCGAGGCCGAAGAAGGTGATGAGCATGGCGAACCAGCGGAAGTCGCCGAGCACCATCGTCAGCAGGCCGAGGAAGACGCCGGTGAGCATCCCCGGCAGCGACGCCGTATCGAGCGCGTACGCGACGTAGCCGAGCGCCACCGTCACGGCGAGCGCGACGGCGATACGGGTGGTCGTCACGTCCTCGAGGGGCAGATCAGAGAGGAGCCACAGCAGGAGTCCTATCGAGACCATCACGAGGGGGTCGTCGCGTTCGAAGAGGACCGACCGGAGGAGCGCCCCCAGGAGCGCCCCGCTGGCGGCGAGGAAGGCGACGACCGCGACGAACTCGCCGGTCAGGTCGATGCCGACGAGCCGTGCGGCGACGGCCTGGCCGACGACGGCCCCGGCGAACCCGCCGACGACGAAGCCGGCGGTCGAGAGGATGCGCTCGCCGGTGAACGCGTCGGTGGCGTTGCCGGCGACGTTGCCGACGCCGAGGACGAAGACGCTCCCGACGAACACCCACGTGGGCAGCCCGAACTGGCCGGCCAGCAGCGCGAGACCGGCGGCCGCGAGCGAGAATCCGGCGAGTCCGTACAGCGTCCCGTCCTGTCGGTCACCGGGACGGGCGAACAGGTCGAACAGGGCGCGGTCGTCGTCGACGGTCAGCGCGACGGCGGCGACGAGCACGAACGGTGCCGCCATCGCCGCCGTCGCGACGAGCGACGGTGCCGCCCCCAGCGGCGCGGCGAGGGCGGCGACCGTGTCGGATCCGGCGCCGACGACGACCGGGGCCAGCAGCGCCAGGCTGCCGACGAGTGCGAAGGCCACGGCCCGCCGGACAGTCGATGTCACGTCCCGCCGTTCCGCGGAGAGGCACTTACCCTTTCCGGACTTCCCCACGTCAGCGCCCGCCAGCGGCTCCGCCTGTCGACGTATCACCACTTTCGTGTTCGGAGCGGTGTGGCCGTCGAGGACCCTGTCGAGTAGTGAGGTTTAGGAGTACCCCCGCCGAAGTGACAGGCGTGCCACTCTACGACCGGTACCTCGCTGCCCGCCTCCAGTCCAGCGACGCCGACCTGCCCGAGACGGTCGCACTGGTCATCACCGAGCGCGACCTGCTGGAACCGGGCGCCTACGACACGCTGGAACAGTTCCTCGACCTCGCGTTCCAGTTCGGTACCGAGCAGGTGGTCGTCTACGTCAGCGTCCTCGACGAGGGCGCCGTCCCGACGCTCCGCCGAGAACTCGAACGCGTCAGGGCGCCCGGCGAGGTCGCCGTCCGCGGCCCCGACGACGACGAGCAGGTCGACGCGCCGGTCCAGATTTCCATCGGCCTCGGCGGGAAACACGAGTTCGCGACGGCGGTCAAGGGCCTCGCCGAGGAGGCCAGGGCCGGCGACCTCGACCCCGCAGACATCGACGAGGACGACGTCGACCGCCGGCTCGTCTTCCCGACGGCGCCGGACCTGGTCATCAAGACCGGCGCCGAGCGGCTCTCCGATTTCATGATCTGGCAATCGGTCTACTCGGAGCTGTACTTCACCGACGTGAACTGGCGGAACTTCCGCGAACGGGACTACCTGCGAGCGTTGCGTGATTATCAGGACAGACAGCGCAGGTTTGGGCGCTAAGCTTCTGCGAAACGATCAATCAGCGGCGGGCTCGACTTCGTCCTCGATGGCCTCCCGCTCGGCGCTGGGGAGCGCGTCCTTGAACCGGCCGAGCACCTGGCGGGCCTTCGGCGCCTCGGCAGACCCGACCGCACGCACGAGCGCGAGGGCGCGGCGGGCGCGGTGTTTCCGCCACGACGCCTCGCGGTTCTCGTAGGTCCGGATCGCTCGCAGGAAGTCGATCCGGCGGAATTCCGGCCAGTAGGGCGCACAGAAGTAGACGGCGGCCTCGTTGCCGTTGGCGTGCCACGGGAGGAAGTTAGAGGTCCGTTCGTCGCCGCCGGTGCGGACGATGAGGTCCACGTCCCGGGTCGGCCCCTCGTAGAGGCGTTCCTCGACGGCGTCGACGTCGACGTCCTCGGGAGCGATGTCACCGTCGGCGACGGCGGTGGCGACGTCCCGGGCGGCGTTCAGGAGCTGACTCCGGCCGCCGTATGCGAGCGCGACGTTGAGGTGGAGGCGGTCGTAGCTCGCAGTGCGTCGCTCGGCGTATTCGATGGCGTCCTGGACGCGCTCGGGGAGCATGTCGATCTCGCCGATAGCGCGGATCCGCACCTCGTTCTCGTGGACGCGCTCGGCGTCGGCGAAGGTGGTGAGCTTCTCCTCGACGAGGTCGAAGATGGCCTCGAGCTGGTCCTCGGGCCGGTTGAAGTTCTCCGTCGAGAAGGTGTACAGCGTCACCTCGTCGATGTCGAGTTCGTCCGACCAGTGGAGCAGCGCCTCCGTTGTCTCGGCACCCTCGACGTGCCCCTCGGTCGTCTCCTTGCCCTCCTTTCGCGCGTACCGGCGGTTGCCGTCCTGGATGACGGCGACGTGTGACGGCGTCGAGGAGAGCTCCCACTCCAGCATGCGCTCGTAGACCCCCTGGGCGAGCGCGCGGACCCGCGTTAGCATTGTGTGAATGATTTCAGGCAGTCGATAAGTAGCTTGTGCTCCGCGTACGCCTCCGCTGTGGGCCCGAAACCGAAGCTGTCTTCCAGGCGCAGGATTTTAATAGTTGAATCGCTTCTAGACGGCTGCAATGGCGACCGGTACGGTTGACTTCTTCAACGACACAGGCGGATACGGTTTCATCGATACCGAAGACTCCGACGAGGACGTCTTCTTCCACATGGAGGACATCGGCGGTCCAGACCTCGAAGAGGGTCAGGAAGTCGAGTTCGACATCGTGCAAGCGGACAAGGGTCCGCGGGCTGAAAACGTGGAGCGACTGTGACCATGGCGACTGGCACAGTCGACTTCTTCAATGATACCGGAGGGTACGGCTTCATAGAGACTGACGATGCCGACGACGACGTCTTCTTCCACATGGAAGACGTCGGCGGCCCCGACCTGGAAGAAGGTCAGGAGGTCGAGTTCGACATCGTGCAGGCGGACAAGGGTCCGCGCGCGGAGAACCTGACGCGACTGTAAGCAGCGGCGCTTCCAGTTGTGCTTTCTTTCGATGCTTCCCGGTGAGTGGCGACGCTGTCTGCAGCGTTGTCTCCTCCGTTTCCTCGGGAGAGTCCCCAGTCCACATCCGACCGCATCCACCATGGCTGCTGACCGGACTCGCTCACTCCGAGATAGATGCGATAAATCACAGCGGAACGAGCCCGAAGCACCAGATACCAGCAACTATCAAATGCAAAAATCCGCCCCCAGACATAAAATTATATTCTCAGAACATCATTCATCGTAACTGGCGAAGAAATTATATGTATTGTGTTGGTGTGAAAGTACATACAGATGATGGGTGCACGGGGAGTGGTTGCGGTGGTAATGGCAATTCTTCTAGTGACCGCGCCGGTCACGGCGCACGTCGACGACGTCTTGTCCGGAACCGACGCGAGCGCAGTAGCGGACCGCTCTGTCGCCGAAGCGAGCCTGGATCGCGACATCGCGCCGACGCAGGGCCCGCAAACTGGGGTCGTCGTCAGGCTGGATACAGCGACTCAGACCGCTGAAAACGTCTCCGTTACGCCGTATCGACCGGGAGAAGCCGGCAACGTATCGAGCGCTGGTCCGGCCGCCTACGTGAGCGCGACGAACGCCAGCGCACTGAGCAATGCGACCGTCTCGGTGCCTATCGCAGATTCGGCCCAGGCCGAACTCGAATCTATCTCAGTCTACTACTGGGATGGGACCGGCGAACGTGGCTGGCAGCGTCGGCCGACGGACGTGGATTCGGCCCAGCGCCGGGCGAACGCAACAATCCCGGGGACTGGCTTCGTGACGGTCCGGAACGAGACGGCCTGGAACACCTCGACTCGCCTGCGACGTCCGGCCACCATCGCGCCCGAGGAAGCGGATGGGGTGTACGTCGCGGCGGCGAACGGTTCCGTTCGGAAGTTGCGGACGGAAAACGGATCGCGAGTGTGGAACCGCGATCTCGCGGGAGCCGGCGAGACGGCTGTCGCACTGGACGACGAGGGGACGGTCTACGGTGCCGTCAACGAAACCGGGGTGATCACCGAAATCGACTGGGTGGACGGCTCCGAAACCGGGCAGATAACGTTCGACAGGGGTGTCTTCGAGCTGTCGAGCGGACGCGACGGTGAAGCTATCGCCGCTGCCAACGTGCCCCGAGGCGGGAATCTGACGAGCTACGACGCCGGAGCGGGCTATCGGCCCTGGACGCTGACGTTCTTCACCGAGAGCAGTCCCGCGTTCCGGATCGACGACATCACGCAGAGCAGTAGCGGGACCGTCTACGCGGGCCTGTACTTCGAGGGACGACAGCGAGGGGCACGTCTCGTTCGACTGAATCCCCAGAATATCACCGGTGGAGACGGGTGGAGCCAGACGGACTGGAAACGCACGCTGGAAGCCGACGGGGTGAACGACGTGACCGAGGGGCCCAACGATAGTCTCTACGTCGCGACGTCTCTCGGCGTCCAGCGAGTCGACACCACAGACGGCAGCCAGATTTGGGCGACCCCCATGACAGGCGGGGGATCGGAACTGGCCGTCGCTTCCGACGGGAGCGTCTACGCCATCGAGCCCGGAGGCGAGAGTGAGACGCCGAGGCTCGTGAAACTGGATCCCGCGACCGGTGACGTCGGCTCCGAAACCGCGCTGCCCGTCGCGACCGAGGCATCCATCGTGGGACTCGATACCGGTGCAGACGGGACGGTCTACGTCGGTTCGAGGTCGGGCCCAGTGTACGATCCACCAGAGGACGACGACGGCACTACCCAGCGGATCGTGTCCGTCTCGGGTCAGGATGCCGCCATCGAGAACGTCGACCCCGTCACTGGTGCCGTGACGGCCGGCGACCACGCTGCTGGCGCGGGCGCACCCGGGAACGTCGCACAGATGGGGCTCGTCGGCGGTGACGCTCCGGACGTGTTGTCGTCCGCCCTTGCGACCGTCCGTTCCTCGTTACTGTCGACCCAGGCGGCCAGCGATGTGTCGATAGCAGCGACCGAGACCTCTCTCACGACAGGAGAGGACCTGACCGTCGAGTTCACCGCCGACGCGCAGACGACCGCGACGGTGCGAGTGAAGTCGGCCGGTGGACAGACGTTGCTACAGCAGCAGGTCACCGCACGTTCACAGCCCACGCGATTCAGCGTCTCGAACCTGCCCGAAGGTGAGTACACCGTCGCCATCGAAACGTCGAACGGGCTCACCGACGCGACCGAGACGGTGTCGGTCAGCAGTCCCGGCACGGAGACCGGACCGACGCATCTCTCGATACAGGCGGTCGAACGGAATCTAACGGTGGGCCAGGATCTGACCGTCGAGTATTCCGCCGACGCACAGACGGAGGCGACACTGGCGGTCGAGTCGGTGTCCGGCGACACGCTCCTCAGCCAGTCGGTCACGGTTCGGAGCCAGCCGAGCCAGTTCTCCGTGTCGAACCTCCCCGAAGGTGAGTACCAGGTCGTCCTCGAATCGACAGCGAACGACCTCCAGAGTTCGACCGACACCGTGACCGTCGGCGCGACCGCGATGGCCACCGAGACCGAGAGTGAAGCCGGAACCGCAACGGAGACAGACGCACCGACCCCGACGGAGACCCTAACACCGACCGAGACTGCGACGGAGACCCTAACACCGACCGAGACTGCGACCGCGACAGTCACTGCGACCCCAACGGCGACCGAGACCAGTGGGGTATCGATCCGCGCGCTGGAGAACACGATCGCGACAGGCGAGGACCTGACCCTCGAATTTTCTGCACCGACCCAACGAAGCGCGACGCTACGGGTCGAAACGACGGGCGGGCAGTCACTCTACAGCAAGTCGGTCACCGCGGGACCGCAGGTGCAGCGGTTCTCCCTCTCCGGGCTCCCCGAGGGTGACTACCGGGCCGTACTCGAACCCAGTGACGGGACGACGGTGGAAACCGACGTCGTTCACGTCGGGCAAGACAGTACCGAAACCGAGACTCCGGCAACGACCACTGAAACGCCCACGGCGACTGAAACCGAGAGACCCAGTGGTCCGACGCTCTCGGCCGCCGCTCCCCCTAACGAGTTCACCACGAGCGAACCCCTCGAGATCGAACTGGGATCGGATACATCGACCGATGCCACGCTTCTGGTCAATACAACGGCGGGAGAGACCGTCTACGAGACGTCAGTCTCGCTCGTCGACGGCACGACGACGTTCAGCCTGTCGGGGATTCCGGCGGGCGAGTACGTGGTCCGCATTCGAGACTCGGATAGCGGAGAGTCTGCGACGACAGACCCGATCGAAGTCAGGTCGATAACCCACGGATTGGACGTCAGCCCGTCGAACCCGTCGCCGGGAGAGTCCGTGGCGCTATCCACCTATCAGAACGAACCGGGACGGAACGGTTCCATCACCGAAACCACGTGGGACTTCGGTGACGGTGCGACCTCCACGGTCTCTGGCTCTCGGACAACCCACGCCTTCGAGGAACCGGGCCGGTACGAGGTCGAGGTTACCCTCGTCGACGAATTCGCCGGAACGTCCAGTCACAACGTGACTCGGACGGTCACCGTCGGCGATCCGGCGGCGTTCCACGAGGTCGGGACGGTGACCGCACTCGACCCGAATGGCTCGGTCAAGTGGCAACGTGAGTCGGACGTCGCGGTCACGGATCTGGCGGCTCACGACGACGTCGATGCAGAGAGGAACTCGGAGGGAGCGACCACACCGATCTGGTCGATTCCGGTGCCCGAAAGCAACGTGACGATGATCCAGGCCGCCGCTCGGCTGAAGGGCTCGAGTAACGAAAGTGGGACGCTGGTCGCACGAGACGGCGACGGAGAGGTCAGTACGATAGCCATCGAGAACAAGAGCTGGACGACAGTCACCCTGCCAGTGACCGCATTCGCCGGAGAGTCGGCCACAGTGACGGCACAAAGTCCCGAGAACGGGACGGTAGAAATCCGGGACCTCCGCGTATTACGGGACGACGACGGCGACGGCCTGCCGAACTACGTCGAATCCCAGTCAATAGTGCTACCGTTCGGTCATGCGCCAACGGTGTCACTGGACCCCCAGTCGGCCGACACCGACGGCGACGGACTTGCTGACGGACGGGAACTCGCCTTCGGGCCTTCTAACGGGTCTGCACTGGATTCGACGGTGACGCCGATTCGTGCACGGGGTGACCCCAGTCGAGCAGACACAGACGGCGACGGGCTGACAGATTCAAGCGAGTCTGACTTCGATGGACTACGCCCGTTCCTCATCGATTCCGACGATGACGGAACGCCTGATGGCGCCGAAGACCCGGACGGCGACGGACTGAACAATACCCAGGAACAGGAACTCGGAACGGCGCTGCTCGACGTAGACACGGACAGCGACGGATTGCCCGACGAGTACGAGCGGAACGTCACCGGCACGGATCCCCTGGTTGTCGACAGCGACTCGTCGAAGACCGCCGCAGACGAGTCGGGTAACAACGTCTCCGACGGCGCGGAGGACTTCGACGGGGACGGCCTCTCGACGGCGGGCGAATGGAAGTACGGCACGGATCCGCTGTCGAACGACACCGACGGCGACGGACTGAACGACAGTGTCGAGCTAACGCTGACACAGACCGACCCGCTTTCGGCCGATTCGGACGGTGACGGCACGCCAGATGCCGACGAGGACGCGGACGACGACGGGCTGTCGAATCTCGCGGAAGTCGAGAACGGGACGCACCCACTCGTCGCGGACATGGACCGCGACGGGCTCCTCGACGGCCAGGAGGTCGCGAACGGGACGAACGTCACGGTCCCCGACACCGACGACGACGGCCTCGACGACGGCGCCGAGATCGAACTCGGAACGGACCCGATCGACCCCGACACCGACGGCGACGGCACCCTCGACGGCAACGAGACCTTCACGATGACGGTCTCGACGGACGAGGCAGCCGTCCAGGTGAGCGGCACCGGCGACGTGAGCGAGCGCGTCTCTGTCCGCTCGGGCACGGGCAACCCCGTTATGACCGACAATCCCGCGATGGCGTCCTCGTACACGACTGTCCACGCCGGCGAGGGCGTCCAGGGCGAGTCAGTGACGCTGTCCTACGGAAACGGTTCGGTGGGTGAGGAGAGCGACCTCGGCGTCTACAGGTATCACCCGGAGACGGGCGTCTACGAAGCCCTCCCCTCCTCGGTCGACCCCGAGAGCAACCGGGTGACCGCCGACGTCGACCACTTCTCGACGTTCGTGGTCCTGAATCGGACGGCCTGGGAGGCCATCGAGAACCGGTCGGTCCCGGACAGAAATTCGGGCAACGAACGTGCAACCGTAGAGATGAAAATCTCTGGGAGCAACGACGCCTACGGTACTGTCACCGTTGAGAACGGCTCTATCGCCGACGTCTGGCACGGAAACAGCGTTGACAGTGACGGCAACGGCGATCCCCCAAGAGGATCGACATCCCAATTACAGTGTACCGACGACGAGCTGTACCGAATCAACGACACGACGATCGACTTCAATCTCGACACGTGTGGCGCGACCGACAGGTTCTTCGTCGACTACCGGCTGGACGGTCCGAATACGACGCTGGAACTGAATCTACGGACGACCGCTAACGGTCTGCAAGTAGGTGCGCACCAGTATTACTCCGACGCCCGGATTCCGATCCACGAAGCCGCTACGAACTACTCCGGAGCGGACTCAGACGGCGATGGCATTCCGGACCACATCGAGGAACAACCGATCCCGCTGGCGACCGGCGGGACCGTGAAAACGGATCCGAACGATGCGGATACGGACGGTGATGGACTGCCGGACGGTGCCGAAGTGAATCTGGCCACGAAGACGGCGGCTGGATATAAACTCGAAAGTGATCCAACGAAGACTGATACTGACGGCGACGGGCTCGGTGACAAACTAGAGTTGCGAGAGACGTGGACTGTTGACGTGGTCAGGACTGTGGACGGTGATCTGTACCGGCATCACAATCAGTCCGCTCACGATGAGCCAACTGAAGGTCGAACCACCGATACTGTCATGTTCAGTTCCTCGCCACTCAAAGCGGACACAGACGGTGATGGACTCTCTGACGCGCTCGAAAAGCGCAAAACCCACACCGATCCCCGATCACAGGATACCTACGCGATCACCGGTGAGCAAGAGGAGTATCTCTCGAAGCTCTACGATTACCAACTCCGGCCACTCGGCGTTCCCGTCTCCAGAGTCCAGACAGAGAGCGGCAACATCGATCTGACCGATGCGACGAGCGACTTCGACTATCAGATCGACCGATCCGAGGGGTTGGACGAGGATTTCGACCGGCGGGGTTCGCAAGACCTGTACCTGCTCGACGACGACCGAATCGGCGGTGCACCGACCGACACGTGGTTTTCGAACCGATACGAGAGTGTGACGAGCGCAGACCCCTGGATCGCAGACGTCGACGGTGACGGGCTGACGGACGGGCAGGAATACCGATACCTCACCGAGAGGGGCTACGGGGTTCTCGAACGCGGCTGGAGCCCGAATACGGCTCTGGATAACCGCGACACGGACCGCGACGGGGTGTTAGACGGCGAGGACCGCTGTCCGCACGAGTACAGTCCAGCGTCCCAGAACGGCTGTCGATTCGGCTTCAGTACGACGGTCCAGGTCCCGAACGACGCCGAACACGCACTCGTTCACATCAGACTCAGGCCGACCAGAGGAGTGGTCAATCCAGGATACGGATACATGTTCATAGCCAGGGATGGCGATGGGAACGTCGAGGGCGTCCACGTTGGCTCGGCCGAACAAGGCTCGCGCGCGAGCGGCGTCGACGACCGTGTTCTCACGCAACGCGTCGACCTCTCCCAATTCAGCGGCGAGTCAGTCTCAGTCGAACTTTACTGGCCGGACGAAGTCCGCTTCCACCACTTCACCATCGGCACGGACGACGACCGCGATGGGCTCGTGGATGAGGCCGAAGACCAATCGTGGCAGTTCTCGGCCGTCAGCAGCGGAAGTTCCGGGTCGAGTACGTTCGAGACGTCGTCGAACGAGGCAGACACGGACGGTGACGGTCTACGAGACGGTGAAGAGGTAACGTTCTACCGCAAGGACGGCGAGTGGGCGGTCTTCACGAAGCAGTCCTACTCGAACCCGACCCTGACCGACACCGACGGAGACGGACTGAGCGACGGAGCGGAGTTCGGGAAGAACTCGTGTACGAGGGCAGACACGGCCGACAGCGACTTCGACGGGGAAATCGACTCTGAAGATCCCAATCCCTGTGACTTCGAGAACCTCGGCCAGATGTACAGCGAGAACGGCCGGGCGATGATCGAGGGGGCAGCCCTCGGTGAGACCGGGATGCCCGAGGGCGTCTTCACGAGCGGCTACAACGGAAACACGGGATATCTCGTCGGCTGGATCGGTGGCTCTGCGGTCCCACTCGTCGAAGTCCCTGCAGACCTTCGTGATGCGGCGCAAAACGTCGCGCAGGGAGACTGGGGCGAAGCGGCTCTCGACGGCATCAGCCTGTTACCATTATTCGCCGATGACATTCCGAAGGCGCTCTCGATCTCCGGTAAGTGGGCCAAACTCAATCCCAGCAAATCCGACGAGGCGTATCTGACAATCAGAAAGTCCGGTCTGACTGACCAGTTCAGGCTTAGCGACCGAGTAAAGCTCGCGAACAATTTCGGGAAGCACGATGCCGCAGTTCGGCGGTTAGGTGAAGGAATGGGTAGGCCAGGTACGGCTGAGACACTCACGACGAACCTCGACGAAGCACCGACGAAGCGACTCACGACATATGATGGACCATATGCGACCGAGTTGAAACGCTCTATTATCGGATTCTACGGTGAGGGGTCAGGGGGTGATCATCTCGTTCGTTACATGACGACAGAGAAGATCAGCCAATTCACTAGCGACCTACACTACCTTGAGCGTGCGAATATCCCCTACAGTGAAACTGCCAAAAGTTTCGCGAGCCCGACAAAGTACAGCTCTAACAATGCCTGGAATCCTGCAAAAGGGGCCTTACTTGAGACCCGTATCGGTGCAAAGCTCTCGAAGCAGGGCGACGACGTGACTGCTATCGGGAAAAAAGTCGAGACGCCAGCCTGGTCCGACTTGAGCAAGTCCCAGAAGGACAACATCATGGACAACATGCCGAAAGGAACCAACAGGGCGGACGTACAAGATACCCTCAACGGTGCGGATACCGACTTAGACCTGATCGTAAATGGACGATACATAGAAGCGAAAAATAAGCCAAGTGGACTCGAAACGCAAAAGCTCATAGACAAATTCATTAGATACCGTGCGTTGCAGGCGCTCGGTCGGGCACCAGAGGGCGATATGGTAATTCGCTTAAGCAAGAAAGCCCATCAAAATGACGCGATCCCTGGTAACCTCAAAAGATATATTAAAAACACTGAGGGTATTCGGATCGGTGAACCAGTTAGCGTAACTGGATAGGAAAGCGCCAATTATTATCAAGTTTCCCTACTCGGATCATCTTAGGAATCAAAAAATGGCGAACGTAGTAATCCTAACAAAAGGAGCCGAGACCGTCGCTTTGTACGACCAGGTTCTCTCCTTTGTCTCTGATGACGGTGACTATACCGTTCGGAACGAGGGCGAGAACATGCTCGGGCAAAAGCGCATCAACGTCTCGCGGGATAGCTTCAAGTTCAAAATACTCGTCTTTAACGGACTCGGGGACGAATTCCCGGAGACCACACTCGTCCAGATCAACGTGCCGTCCGGGACGTTCGGCGAGGAAAGCGTCGTCGATTCGTCGGCGGCTTTCGATTCCGTCGTTGCGACCACGAAAGAAATTTACAACGAAATAGAGGTTTCGGAGAAGGCGACCTACAGCCTCGAAAACCATCAGCCGATGCACGCGCCGCTGTCGGGAGACGACTTGCCACCTACGGACCGGGCGTTCCTCACTTGGCTGGATATCTTCCCGCCCTCGGAGGTTGAGGCCATCGGGCATGATCACCTCCTTGCAGCACCCGCAACGCGGGTCCGAGAGTTTGATGATGGAAGCGTCCTACTCGTTTCCAAACACCCGGAAGATTCGGATCCGGATCCTTTGGACGAAGTCGCGGAACACCTCGGCATCCGGTCATGGGAAGACTACCCCAATGAGCGCGCCTCGCGAAGCGATTTCGACGAATAACGAGCTGATCGATACTCTCTATGCGTCTGATCGCAGTTTACTAACGTTTTATGGAGACCAACCACTGTCCGGTCCTTTCCGAGTAGCGAGGCCTGACACTAAACAAAGCAAAATAGAAAACATCGAAGACATCCCACAGGTCGGAACTAAAATTCGGATACACATGACTGACGCTATCGAAACGCGATACCTACTGCCGCCCGACAGTGAAGACTCGACCTCCGAAGAGGTAATTACGTTCATCGAAGAACATGATGAGTACGAACTGCACGAAGATGGAGAAGACATCATGGGACGTTCTAGACTACATTTTAGCAGAGGAGCTGTTAAGATAAAAGCCGTCTTTGACGACAAATCGGCCAAATATCCGGGCGGTACCCTGGGAAAATTCCGGGTACAGGTACGCCGACTCGATGGAACTGCAGATCTCGACGACGCCCCTGACCTCTGGAGGCTAATCGAATCCTCGACGGACATCTACAGCTTGTTGCCACAGAACGCGGTCGCAGTCTACAGTATCGAACCGGGCCAGGGTCCGTCTGTCCCAGTGGCAGATGGCGATGTTCCTCCATGTGATCGCGAATTCATTTCGTGGTTCGACGTCTATCCGCCGGGGGAAGTCGAGGCCATCGGCCGCGAAACGCTGATATCAGCCCCTGCACCACACGTCGAGGAACTCGACGACGGCAGCGTCCTCGTCGTTTCGAAGCACCCGACATCTGGGACATCGTTAGAAGAGGTCGCTGATCACATCGGAATCCCATCCTGGCGTACCGGTACTGACCTCACGTAGTCGGCCAGAATCGTGAGAGGTATGGGGCTAGCCGGTCGATTTCAGCGCATGACCGCGAGCGAGGACGGGGAGACGGTCGACCGCGACGCCATCGACAACGACCTCTACCAGCGGACGAAGGCGTTGCTCGAACCGGGCGACATCGAGTTGAACGGCGTCATCGTCCACACGACATACGACGGCCAGGAGGATATCGAGATGATGGAGGCTTCGCTGGAAGTGGGCGACGTCATCTCGGAGCACGCGGGCCACGACCCACAGGACGTGTACGTCTACTCGGGCAACGACGACCCGGACTTCTCCTCGAACCAGCACCAGGGCAAGACCATCGACGGCGACGAGTTCGTCTGGGAGTGCCAGCAGCTGCTCCGCGACGGCGCCTTCCGGCTCATCTTCTACTACGAGGCCAGCGCCGACCAGGAGGGCATCGTCGCGGACGTTCAGGATGCGGGCTACGACGTCACCAGCGTCGAGGGCTGAGATTCAGACAGCGACGCGGGCGGTACAGGACCGGCAGAACTCGAAGGCTGGATCGTTTCGCTCGCCGCAGTTCGGACAGATTTCTTCGTCGCAACTGGTTGCGGCCGGCGGTGCTTCGAGCCCACGACCTGCCTCGGGGGCGACGGTCTGGTACTGGTCGACGTAGTTGCCGATGGACAGCCGATCGACGACCCGGTACACCGCGGCGAAGGACAGCGGGACGGCGAGGCCCAGGGCGACGTAGACGAAGAAGTTCGCACCGAGCGTGACGTCGGGGAGCACGCGAAGGTGTTGTCTCGCCAATCATTTTGATTCGTCGAGAGTGAAGGACGAGTGGTACGTGACTGGAGGTAACGGGCAAACACTCCCATCGCGGATCCGTGTGGTCGGAGCATCTCGGCGTCGGCCGTGCGGTCGGTCGACACGGCGACCGCGCCGCCGGGGCCCTTATACCGTCCCGGGACCGACGATTGCCCATGACCGAGGATATCGACCCCGTGGACCGGGGTATTCTCAACGCCTTCCAGGGGGGATTCCCCGTCACAGAGCGGCCGTTCGAACCCGCGGCGGCGGCGCTCCGCGAAGGGGGCATCGACGTCACCGAGTCGGAACTCGTCGACCGCGTCGCCGCGATGGACGAGGCGGGCACCCTCTCCCGCTTCGGCGCACTCATCGACGCCGAGGCCATCGGCGGCACGGCGACGCTGGTGGCGATGCACGCCCCCGCCGAGCGCTTCGACGAGGTCGTCGAGCAGGTGAACGACTACCCAGAGGTGGCCCACAACTACGAGCGCGAGCATCCCCACCTCAACGTCTGGTTCGTCCTGAGCGTCGCCGACGAGGACAGGGTGGAGGAAGTGCTGGGCGACATCGAAGACGAGACCGGTCAGGCGACGTACAACCTCCCGAAACAGCAGGAATTCCGCGTCGAGGCGAAGTTCCCCGTCGAAGGCCCGCTGGAAGACCTGCCGGACGGTCTCGACCTGTCGGACCTGGGGCCGGACGTGACGCCGACGGAGCGGCGGGGGCTCACGCCCGACGAACTCGACCTGGTGCTGGAGATTCAGGGCGGCCTGCCCATCACCGAGACGCCCTACGCCGACGTAGCGTCGGCTATCGGCCAGGATCCGTCGTGGGTCGTCGAGACCATCAAACGGTTCGACCGGGAGGCCAAGGTCCGCCGCGTCGGCGTGGTGCCCAACCACTACGCGCTGGGCTACTCGGAGAACGGCATGACCGTCTGGAACGTCCCCGACGACGTGGTCGACGAGGTGGGGCCCGCCATCGCGTCGTTCGACTTCGTCACCCACTGCTACGAGCGCCCGCGTCACGACGGCGTCTGGCCGTACAACTTCTTCGCGATGACCCACGGCCGGAGCGAGGCAGAGAGTGACCAGCGGATCGAGCAGGTTCGAGAGCGGATGGAAGAGTTCTGGGACGTCGGCGACGACGACTGGGACTCGCTGTTCTCCACCCAGATCCTCAAGAAGACCGGTATCCGGATGGACGAACGCGCCGAAGCGAACGTGATCGATCCGGCAGAGGTCGAATGAGAGAGATGAGTATGAGTCTTGGAGATGGTGAACCGCGACGTGCCGACGGGAATCACCACGGGGAACAGCCTGGAAGCCCCCGCATCCTCGACTCGCGCGGCACACCCTGCGCTCCTCGTCGCTCGCTCCGCTCGCTTCCTGCGGTGCTTGGGGTGCCGGGCTTCGTCGAGGACGCGGCCCCTTCCATTCCCGCCCTCTGCGACCGCAAGAGCCACCCCCTCCCCAGCCGACTCACTCGCTTCGCTCGTTCGTCCACCGAAAGACTCGCTTCGCTCGTCTTTCGAGCCATTCGCTCGCCGATGGCTCGCGAAGACCTCGCACAGTGTTGGCTCGCGCCGAGACGCGAGCCAGCGCGCGCCACGGTGGATTGTTCGCGATTGATTTCGAGGTGGGCAGCGTGATTCCGCTCTTCCACGACTTCACGGACGAGACGGTGCTGGTGTTCGGCGGGGGGCCCGTCGGCGCGCGGAAGGCCCGGCGGTTCGCCGAAGAGGCCGACGTCGTGGTCGTCAGCCCCGAGTTCGCGGACGCCGACTTCGGCGGCGCGGAGAGAGTTCGGGGGGCACCAGACGCCGAAGAGATCGGGAGCTGGATCGACCGGACGGACCCCGCGCTGGTCGTGGCGGCGACGGACGACGGGGCGTTGAACGAGGCCATCGCCGTGGCGGCGAACGAGCGCGGCGTCCTCGTCAACCAGACGGACCAGAGCGGCGAGCGGGACGCGAACAGCGTCGTCGTCCCGGCGACAGTCGAGGACGGCCCGGTGACGATGGCCGTCTCCACGGACGGGACCAGTCCGGCGGTGTCGAAGTACCTCCGGGAGCGGTTCGAGGAGGAATTTGCCGGCGTGGGCGAGATGGCGGAACTCACCGCTGACCTCCGGCAGGATCTCAGAGACGAGGGGATGGGGCCAGCGGAGCGCCGCGCGGCCGTCAGGCGCGTTGTCAAATCTGACCGTGTTTGGAAGGCTTTAGATAGTGGCAGATCTAATCCAAGCCAAGTAGTTTCGGCCGTGATCTCGAACAACACCGGTGATTCGTCGTGAAGCGTGGGATTGGCGTCATTTCGGGCGTGAGCATCTCCCACGAACGCTCGAGCATGGACGACCTCGAAGCGGCGTCCACGGACAGCCAGCGCGGCGCCGTCAAGGCGCTGCTGGCGGATTCGCGGGTCGAGGAGGCGTTCGTCCTCCAGACCTGCAACCGGATCGAGGCCTACGTCGTCGGCGACGACGAGACAGCCGGCGAGGCCCTCTCGCTGTTCACCGACCGCGTCCCGGGGGACGTCACGGTGTCGATGGGTCACGAGGAGAGCCTGCGCCACCTGCTGCGGGTCGCCGCAGGCCTGGAATCCGTTGTCCTCGGCGAGGACCAGATCCTCGGCCAGGTCCGGGACGCCTACGAGGACGCCCGGGCCGTCGACGGCGTCGGGCCCATCCTCGAGGACGGCATCACCAAGGCGCTCCACGTCGGCGAGCGCGCCCGTTCGGAGACGGCCATCAACGAGGGGACGCTGTCGCTGGCCTCCGCGGCGGTCCGGCTCGCAGCCAGGGAAGTCGCCCTCGACGGCACGACCGGCGTCGTCGTCGGCGCCGGCGAGATGGGACGGCTTGCCGCCGAGGCCCTCGCCGAGGAGGTCGACCGCCTCATCGTCGCCAACCGAACGGTTCCCAACGCAGAGTACGTCGCCGACACCGTCGACGTCGAGGCCAGCGCGGTCGCCCTCGACGCACTGACCGCGGCCGCCGAAGAGGCCCGCGTCGTCGTCACGGCGACGAACAGCCCCGACCACGTCGTCGACGCCGACGCGTTCACGGACGCCGGGGAGACCATCGTCGTCGACGTCGCCCAGCCACGGGACGCCCACCCCGAGGTCGACGACCTCCCCGAGGTCACCGTGCTCGACCTGGACGCGCTGGAGACCGTCACCGAGGAGACCCGCGAGGAGCGCCGAGAGGCCGCCGTCGCCGTCGAGTCGATGATCGACGCCGAGTTCGACAACCTGCTGACCCAGTACAAGCGAAAGCGCGCCGACCGCGTCATCTCCGCGATGTACGAGAGCGCCGAGCGCGTGAAAGCCCAGGAGCTCGAGACCGCCCTGGGGAAACTCGACCTCGACGACGACCAGCAGCAGGTCGTCGAGTCGATGGCCGACGCCATCGTCTCCCAGCTGCTCTCTGCGCCGACCCGGAGCCTCCGGGACGCCGCGGAGGAGGACGACTGGTCGACTATCCACACCGCGCTCCAGCTGTTCGACCCGAACTTCGGACCCGACGGTGACGGCCAGGCCCCGCCGTCGTTCGCCGAGGGCGTGGCCGTCGAGGACATCCCGGAAGGGATGCGCGAGGAGATGCCCGCCGGCGTTCTCGAGGAACTGAGCGACGACTGAGCGGGCGTCGAGCAAGCGAACCGGCTGACGAATCGGCAGTTCGCCGCTCACTCACCGTCGGCCGCTATCGCCCTTCGTACGTTCTTCTCGGCCGTTTCGAGCGCCTCGATCACCCGGTCTTCTGGCAGTTCGTACTCGATGACGAGCGGCGCGTCGACGTCCGCGTGCTCGTCGAGCAGCGCCAGGAGGTAGGGCAGGTCCAGTTGCCCGGCCCCGGGAAGGTCCTCCACTTCGGCCGCGGAGGTGTCCTTCAGGTGGACGGCGTTGATCCGGTCGCCGAGATTCCTGATGACGTCGTCGGGTGCGACGTCCTCGACGAGAAAGTGGCCGGTGTCCACACAGACGCCCAGGCGCGGGTGGTCGTACCGGTCGAGCACCCCGCGGACGTCCGCGATGGAGGAGAACACCTGCGAGAGGTCGTCGTGGTGGACCGAGGAGTAGTTGTGGATGCCGACGTCGACGCCGAACTCCTCGGCAAGGTCGATCAGCTCCTCGGTGACGTCGTCCCGGTCCGGCGGGTAGTTGACGGTGACGTAGTCGGCCCCCAGGCGGTCGGCAAAGGCGACGTGGGGACGCGCCTGGCCGACGTCGGCCAGGTCGACGACGCCGTAGCCGCAGACGTCGATCCCCGCGTCCTCGATAGCGGCCGTGGCGTCGGTGATGGTCTTCTCGTCGTCGTCGGCCGAGAGGTGGTGGTCCCAGAGTTCGAGGTGTCGGATGCCGGTTTCGCCGAGTGCCTCCAGCAGACCGGCGAGCGAGTAGTCCTGGAAGACGACGCTCTGGACGCCGACGGCGTAGTCGCGGTCCATGTCGGAACGTCGCCGGGTCGGCGCAAAAGTATGTCGCGGATCGGCCGGTCGTCCAAAAACCGCTCACTGCAGTGACATAGACCCTTTACCCCGCCCGCACCCAGCGAGTGTATGGACGTCCTCATTATCGGCGGCACGGGCCTCATCAGCACTGGAATCACGCGACAGCTCGCCGACTCCGAACACGAGGTGACCTGTTTCACGCGGGGCGAGAGCGATGCCAGGGTGCCCGACTCCGTGGCGTTCGTCCACGGCGACCGCAACGAGCGAGCGGACCTGGCCGACGCGCGCGACGAGGTCGCCCCCGACTGCGTCGTCGACATGGTGTGTTTCTCGCCGGACCAGGCCGAAGCAGCCGTCGACGTCTTCGCGGACGACGTCGAGCAGTTCGTCTTCTGCTCGACGGTGGACGTCTACCACCGGCCGCTCGACACGAACCCCGTGCAGGAAGATGCCCCGCGAGAGCCCCCGGTCAGCGACTACGGCGCCGACAAGGCCGAGTGCGAGGACATCTTCATGGCCGCCCACGAACGGGGCGACTTCGAAACCACGATCGTCCGCCCGTGGAGCACCTACGGCGAGGGCGGTACCCTCTTCCACACACTGGGGCAAGGGAGCTACTTCCTCGATCGCATCCGAGAGGGCAAGCCGGTCGTCGTTCACGGCGACGGCCAGACGCTGTGGGGGTCGTGTCACCGAGACGACATCGCCCGCGCGTTCGTCAACGCCGTCGGCAACGAGACGGCCTACGGCGAGGCCTACCACGTCACCAGCGAGGAGAACATCACCTGGGGGCAGTTATACCGGACCGTCGCGGACGTGATGGACGCACCGGACCCCGAACTCGTCCACATCCCGACGGAGATTCTCGCCGAGGCCGTCCCGAACCGGACCGACATGCTGCTCGCCCACTTCCAGTTCTCGACCGTGTTCGACAACAGCAAGGCCCGCCGCGACCTGGGCTTCGAGTACACGATTCCCTTCGAGGACGGGATCCGCCGCACGATCGAGTGGCTGGAGGACGAGGGCGAAATCGACGACTGGGACAGCGAGAACGACGATCAGATCATCGCCGCCTGGCGCGACGCGACGGGGGAGTTCCTCGATGCGGTCGAGACTGCGGAGTAGCAACTGATTTACACGAGCCGTCGGCAGAGGGCGCCATGTCCGTTCACGAGACCGCGATGGTGGAGAACTCGACCATCGGCGACGCCGAGGTGCGGGAGTACGCGACGATACACGACTCGGAGATAGGCGACGACTGTCGGATCTACGAACGGACCTCCATCAAGAAGTCTCGCCTGGCGGGCCCGGTCGACGTCAACGCGAACGTCTACGTCGAGAACGCCACCGTCGGCGAGCGGGTCCAGATCGGTCCGAACGCGACCGTCGCCGGCGTAACGCACGACCTCTCGGAAAATGGGATGGAGTTTCAGAACGATACCTTCGAAGAAGTTGTGATCGAAGACGGTGCCTTTGTGGGTGCCGGAGCGGTCGTCCTGCCCGGCGTCCGAATCGGCGAGAACGCGGTCATCGGCGCGAACGCGACGGTGACCGAGGATGTGCCAGCGGGGACGGTCATCCATGGTTCCCCGGCCCAGTCGCGACGCTCGCTCGACGACTGAGAACGTCCGTCAGCTGTGACCGTCACGAGCCGTCGGCTCACGCCAGAACCGAATCCAGCCAGGACCGGATGGGAACGAACGATAGTCGGGAACGGAGGACGTACCACGGACTGACGAGCACCGCGCCGAGGGCGTTGGCGTAGGCGTCGCCGATCGACATGTACCGGCCCGGGACGAACGACTGCCAGATTTCGATGCCCACGCTGTAGAGGACCGTGAGACCGAGGACGAAGATCACCTGCCGTCGCGTCGACCAGCCCCAGTCCGTCGTCGCGTAGGCGAGACTCCCGCCGAAGGCGGCGTAGGCGAGGAAGTGGCGCCACTTGTCCAGCGGGATCAGTTCCGGCGGTTCGACGATGGGGTTCGCGGGGGGTGCAGCGATGACTGAGAGATAGAAGATCACCCCAGCGACAGTGGCCACCCCTAACCAGCGAATCCAGGCCGGCAACAGCGGCAGGCGAACCTCGCGCATGGCTCAACGGCGCGAGTGTCGGACAATAAGTGGTTCGCAACGGCGTGACAGGGACGCCAGAAACGGGAACGTGCGGCGCCGGTCAGTAGACGGCGTCTTCGATGTCGTCGGCCAGGTCCTCGAACTTCGAGAGGTGGACGCGCCGTTCGTTCCGGAGGCGCTCGACGTGGTCCTCGTGGTCGTCGAGGGCGTCGGCGACGGCGAAGCGCTCGACGTCCATCCCCGGGACCGACTCGGGAACGTCGAGGCCGGTGGCGTCGTCTGTACCCCAGGTCACGGTGCCGCGAGAAACCTCGCGGAGGAGTGTGACCGTGTCGTCGACGCCGACGTCGCGGTCGCCCACGCTGCCGGTGTTGAGGACGAAACACTCCACGCCGAGGTCGGCGATGAGGTCGCGGAAGCGGTTGCCCTCCTCGCCCTTCGAGCCGACGATGAAGGGGTTGGTGCCGACCACGCGGATGGACTCGCCGGCCTTCGAGGGGTCGCCGGCGCTGGTCTGGACGGACTCGCCGAGCATGAACGCGGCGGCGGCCTCCTCGGGCGTGAGCTTCGCGATTGGCGGCATCGCGGGGTTCCGGGTGATGAAGAACACCTGGTCGATCTCGGGCAGGTCGATCTCGTCGTCGGCCGAGGAGAGGTGCTCGCGCTGGATGATCGCGCGCGTATTGGTGGTGTACTCGTCACCGTCGAAGTCGACGGTGCCGTCCTCGGCGACGTCGACGTTCTCCAGGACGGCCGACTCGTGGGTGGCCGCGTCGTAGAGGGCGGGCTGTTCGTCGGCGTTCAGGCCGATGGTCTTGATGAACAGGCCCTGGCCCTCGCTGCCGGCGACGGAGCCGTCGGGGAGGAGCGCGCAAACGTCGTCCTGTAGCATCGTCGCCTCCTCGGGTTCCTCGAGACCGAGGCCGTGGGCCGTCAGCGTCGACTTCCCGGTGCCGGAGAGACCGAGGAACACCTGGCCGACGGTCTCCATGCCGTCGTCGGTCTGGAGGTCCACGCGCTTGGTGCCGGCGTGGAGGCCGAGGCCGCCCTGTTCCTTCGCGTAGAACATGAACAGGCGGAGGAAGGACTTCTTGGCCTCGCCGGTGTAGTCGCTGCCGAGGACCGCAGTCATCCCCTCGTCGGGGACGACGCGGATAGCGACCTCGTCGTGGTCGGGAAGCTGGACGGTGTAGAAGTCCGGCTCGCTCGCCTCGTCGGCGACCGGTTCGAAGAGCTTCGCCCAGGCGAGTGCGATCCGTCCGTACTCCTTCGGGACGAACAGGCGGCAGACGTAGCTGTTCTCGGGATGGCGACCGAGCTGTCGGTCGAGACAGACCATCTCCTCCCCGTGGACCGCGTCGTAGGCCGTCTCGACGTGGCGGTAGTCCTCGGCGCCGAACTCGTCGTCGACGGCGTTCTTCGTCCTGTCGGCGTTGCGCGACCGGTGTTCGCTCACGTACGACGGGGAGCCGAACTCCGTGGTCGTTTCGAGCTCGCGCGAGAACTCGCGGAGCTGGTCGAACGACGGGTTGTAGATGACGTTGTCCGCCTCGGCGGGGTTGGGCAGCGTTTCGGCCGGTGGCTGCACCGTCATCCCGAGATCTGACATCGTGTCAGCTACTGCGGGGGCCTACCGTATATATTTTGCATATTTTCCGGAATGTGGGACATTACCAGACATACTTTAAATTATTCTCCCGCGAGTAAACGATTGTGTGGGCAAATGCTGCCAGAACGAAGGTGGCTCCTGACGGTGCCCATCGTCGGCTGTAGACGCCGGCTACTGAAGCGGCCGGCCGGGAATCGGCGACGAGTATCTCACGTACTGCTCTGGTACAGCGCGCCCGAGTCGTCGTAGCGCGCGTCTTCGATCCGTGCGAACTGGTCGTCGCTCAGTTCGACGTCGATAGCGCCGACGTTCTCGTCGAGCTGGTCGACCGTTCGCGCACCGACGATGGGGACGCAGTCGAAGTCGGGCTGGTCCATCAGCCACCGCAGTGCGACCTGGGCCGGCGTCGCGTCCACCTCGTCGGCGATGGCCCGCACCTCGTCGAGGACGTGCCAGCCCCGTTCCGAGACGTAGAAGTCCAGGAACCGGTCGTCGAGGGCGGCCCGGGTGTCCTCGGGCGCGTCGAGTTCGTACGTCCCGTCGCCCGCGCGTTCGTACTTACCCGTCAGGAAGCCGCCGGCCAGCGGCGAGTAGGGACACACCGCCAGATTCTGGTCGGCGCAGACGTCCAGGTACTCGGCGACGTCCTCGTAGTAGGCGGCGTGGAACAGGGGCTGGGTGACGGTGAACGCCTCGTAGTTGTTCACGTCGGCTTGCCAGAGCCCCTTCGTGAGCTTCCACGCGTCGGCCGTCGAGAGGCCAACGTGGTGGACCTTCCCTTCGCTGACCAGGTCGTCGACGGTGCGGAGCGTGCGCTCGATGGGCGTCTCGTCGTCGAAGCGATGCAGGTAGAGAATGTCGAGATAGTCAGTATCGAGCTTGTCGAGCGAGCCTTCGACCTCGGCGCGGACGTTCTTCCGGGAGAGGTTCTCCTGGAAGCGCGAGACGTCCGACCAGTAGCACTTCGACGCGATAACGAAGTCCTCGCGGTCGCGGTCGGCGAGCCACTCGCCGATCCACTGCTCGCTGCGACCCTGGCCGTAGCCGTTGGCCGTGTCGATGAAGTTCCCGCCGCGGTCGGCGAAGGCGTCCAGCAGTTCGTGGGCCGACTCGCGGTCGGTCTCCATCACGCCGCTGTCTTCGTGTTCCTTGCCGAAGCGCCAGGTGCCCAGGCAAAGCTGTGAGACTTCCAGTCCCGTCTTACCGAGTCGGGTGTACTCCATGATCGAACGGAGGGCTGGCGTCCGTAAAGTCGTTTTTCAGGACGAGCGTCACGCCTGCGCAGTCGCCGGGCCATCACTCGCGGGCGTCCGCGAGTTCCGCGCGCAGTATCGTCCGGTGACAGCGCTTCTGGTCGGTGTTCTCGTAACAGACCAGGACGACGTCGGTACCGTCGGCGAGGGTCTCGCGGAGATCAGCCACGGCCGATCGGGCCTCCTCGGTTTCCAGGTACTCGCGGTAGCGATCCTCGAAGTCGATTTCCTCCCACGCGGCGTTGTGCGCGCCCTCGTCGCACATCCCGTCCAGTTTGAACTCCTCCTCGCGCGCCTGGAACGCCGCCAGCAGGTCCTCCGGCGGGCCCAGCACCGGCCGATTCTCGTCGACGGCCCCGTGGAACCAGGGCGTGGGCTTCCGGACGACGCCAACGCGGCGCGCGCCCTCGGGCAGGTCCGCAAGGTCGTGCTGGATGGCAGCGACGTACGTGTCGGTGAGTTCGCCCGTCACGTCTAGAACTTCGGCTGCGCAGGCAAAGTGCTGCCGGACGGTAACGTTGGCCGAGATGGTCGTCTCGGAGCCGTCATTCCTCCGCGTCCGTTGTCGGCTCGCTCGTCTCGGTCGCCGCTTCCTCATTCTCCTCGGTCGTCTCCTCGTCACTGCTGTCTTCCGCCACAGTTTCTGTCTCCATGGCGTTCTCCTCGTCAGTTCCGTCCGCTTCCGTGCTCCCGTCGGCCTCGTCGGTCGCTTCTGTGTCGTCCTCTTCGGTCGTCTCTTCCCCCTCGCTGTCGTCTTGGGTCGCGCCGCTCGACTCATCAGTGAGCTCCTCGGTAGGCTCAGGTGTCGGTGAGTCAGTGGGCACCTCCGTCGGTGTGGGCTGCTCGTTTGGAGTCGACGTCTCGGTCGCGGTGTCAGTGGAAGTAAGGGAGACAGTCGGCGTTGGTGACTCCGTCTCCGTCGGCGAGTTCGTCTCGGTCGCCGTTTCGTTCGTCACTGCACTCACCTGGGCCTGCGTGATGGTAACGTCGTACGCCGACGCGGGACCGGTCGACACCTCGACGGTGTCGCCGAGGCCGGTCCATCGCGTACTGTCGAGCACCCAGGTTAAGCGTTCGTCTTCGCTCTCCGGCGTCCACTGGACAGTAAACGAGTTGCGACCCGGCGCGAGCTCGTCAGGGAGTTCGTCCTCCGCACCGGGAGCGGCGTTGCCGCGGAGCGACTGCCCGTTGAACGGCAGCCGGGACTCGTGGTCGTTCACGTACTCGAAGGTGACCTTCAGAGTTCCGTCCCCGGCGGGCGACACGTCCGCGACACCAAGTTCGAATCGGGGCTTGACGGACTCGACGCAGCCTTCCGGGACAGGGGCCGAAGTCACCTCATCGCCGTCCTCGTCGACGAGGCGCGCACTATTGACGACCGAGCCGTTGATGCTCCCCCAGTCGCCATCGGCGTCGTACACGCCGGTCCCGTCGGTCATGTTCAGGAAGAATGCCCTGGAGGTCTCGACCGACCCCGTGTCCACGCCGTCGTTTGCATTCAGGATGATGCTGAGGCGAACCTCGGCGTAGTCGCCGCTGGCTCGCACCGCAGAGCAGTTGAGGTACTCGATGGACGGGTCGCCCGGCAGTTCGTTGCCGGCGTCGGCGAGGAACCAGTCCGTCACGTCCTCGCCGTCCAGGAAAAGCCGAACCCCCGCCTGTCCGCTGACGCGCTCGAAGCTGGTTATCTCGCCACGGATCCGGTAAGCGTCTCCAGCGCCGTCACCAGTCGATCCGTCGACGGTGACGGTGCCACCGTCTGTTTCAGAAATCACGTCGCTCGCATCGGCGGCGATGCCGTCGTCCCCGAGCTGCGCCTTCTCTGCGCTCCCGTCTACTTCGAACCGGTATGCGATAGACCCCTCGGCGTCCGTGGTCCGTATCTCGAACGTGCGAGCCGGCGACTGGGTCTCGCCGTCCAGGAACCGGTCCGTAACATCCGCACCGTCGAAGAACAGTTCGACGTCCCGGGGACCGGTGGTCACCTCGAAGGACACGACCTCGCCCCGAACTCGATAGGCGTCACCCGCACCGTCGCCAGTCGAGCCGTCGACGACGACGTTCCCGTTCTGGCGGCTGATGACGTCGCTGACGTCTGCAGCGATGCCGCCGTCGCCGAGTTGCGTCTTCTCGACGCTCCCGTCGACGACGATGCGGTACGAGAACTCGGTGTTCTCGTTCGTCGACCGAACCTCGAAGGTGCGCCCCGGGTCAGCCGGTCGTTCACCTGAGCCTGGCGGCCGTTCGCCAGTGACGTCGTCGCCGTCAAGGAACAGCCGGTAGTCAGCGGGCGGACTGACGATTTCGAAGTCCGTGATCTCGCCCCATACGAGATAGGCGTCACCGCGGGCCTCACCGGTCGACCCGTCGACTGTGACGGTGCCGTCCTCGCGCACGACCACGTCGCTCACGTCTGCAGCGATCTGACCGGGCCCGAGTTTCGTCTTCTCGACGGTGCCGTCCACTTCGAACCGGTAAGCGAATTCACTGTCCTCGTCGGTCGATCGGATCTCGAACAGCGAGGCGCTCGGTCCGGAATCAGTCCCACCACCGTCGCTCACGGACGCGAGCGGGACGTAGATTCCGTTCCGGGCCGCTGTGGTCGTCGCCCGGTTCCGTTCCAGGTCAACGGTGACACCCCCCAACTCGTTCCAGCCTTCACCACCTTCTGCGTGGTACCAGACACCGACGTCGTTTTCTGATTCGACGTTCCCGAACCGTCCATACTCCATCGAGAGTTGGACCGAGCCGTCACCCTCGAGTCCCTCGATCAAGATCGGATGGCCGGCAAGTTCCACCCCATCAGGACGACTCGGGAAGTTCGTTGGCCAGCGAACGCCGATACGTTGCGTTTCGAACGAAATGTCGTGACCACGGTAGTGTAACCCGTCGACGAGGACAGGGCTTTCGCCTCGCTTTTGCGTCGCATTGTAGGCGAACAGGTAGTTACCGTGGGTCGTCACGTTCGAGAAGGTCCCGCTCCCGCCCAGGACGCGGATGCCGTCGTTCTCGTTGTTCGCGACGACGGCGTTTCGGACGGTGGCGTTCGAGACGTCGCTCCGGAGGAGGATGCCCGACCCATTGTTGTCACTGACGGTTACGTTACGGACGGGGAGGTCAGTCGCCGGGCCGTCGAAGACGATGCCGTTGCCGGCGTTGTCGCTGACGAGTGCATCGGTCAGCGACGACCCGGTCGATCCCTGCCCGAAGAACACGCCGTAGCCGTCGTTGTCGGTCACGACGACCGACTGCATCGTCACCGTCGACTCACCGACGTATATCCCGTCGCCGCTCGCAGCTACCCGGACCTCGTCGAGTATAGAGCCGTCTGCCTCCCCCAGACGGATTCCAGCGGTGCTGTCGCGAACGTGAACGTTCTGGAGCGTGACCGCCGGCCCATCCATCATCGTCACGCCGGCCTGGACGCCCGTTCCCCAGTCAGTCAGGCGCAGGTCACGGACAGTGACGTTCTCTAGAGTCTCGGCCGTCTCCTGTGTACCTGCGACGCTCACACCAGCGGATTCGTCGCGACCGACGCCGTCCACGACGTATCCGTTCCCGTCGATGACGACGTCACTGGTTCGAACGTCCAGACAGGAGTCGGCGCCGCTTTCACGAATGTCTGCCGTGAGTGCGTACCGTCCGGGTTCGTCGATAACGGTACACGACGTTATTCCGGCTATCTGTGCGCTCGGTCCCTGTGCGTCCATCGCTGGGTTTGCTTCCCCGGGATCAACGCCCGCCGCGGTGAACCCCGCGGTGACGACGCTCGCGATGACCACGACGACCAGTACCACCGCCCGAACCGGTCGTTCACGCCACAGCGCCGTCACCCGACGTCCGGGGGGTCGCTGGCGTCCGTCCATAACTCGACGCCCGGCGCCCGATTACTTTGTTATGTGTTACCGCACGCCACATAACCCGCCCTTTGCCAACGAACCCGCTGGCGATGGCCGTCACTATCGGCGCACGTGCCGAGTCCTCCGAGGCCCTCTCGACCGAAGACCCCGGAAATCGATCGTTTCCGGTCCGATAATTCTCACCGCTCCCACTCGTAGAACCACCACGCGGCGCCGAGTAGCATCAGTCCGACGCCGAGAGTCGACGTCGCCGGTTCGGGGATGACGAACAGGACGAAGCCGACGACGATCAGCAGCGTCGGCTCGAGTTCGTTCCAGAAGCCGCCGAGTGACGTGGACATATCTGTTGATTCGGGCGCGTCACTCAAATGCGTTCGTGAGACCCTGTGGGTGAGCGCACCGACCGCACCGCCTAGAGGTGACTGCGGAACGTTCAGTTATATGTATCAGCACGAGACACTCGGGCCATGGGTGTTCGTGACAGCTGGAACGAACTCGGAACGGGTGGAAAGATACTGGTCGGGCTGGTCGTCGGTGGGGTGGTCGTCGTGGTGGGGCTGATCCTGCTCATCATCCTCGCCGCGGTTCTCGGGTCGTTCGTCCTCGGGATGGGGGAGTCGTCCGCGGCGGCGACGCCCCAGGCCTCGTTCACCGTCGACTACGACGCAGCGGGCGAGACGGCGGAGATAACTCACGACGGCGGTGACGCCATCCCGGCCGACGAACTCAGCGTCGAGACCGGTGACCGAACAGTTGCGTGGGACGACGGAGACGGCGAGGTGACGGCGGGCGATTCGACGGCGGTAGACGCGGCGCCGGGGACGACCGTTAGCGTCGTCTGGAGCGCTCACGGCGAGTCGGCGGTCCTGATGCGGGCCACCGTCGAGTAACTCTCCGCACTCCCTCACATCTGTTTTTGCAGATTACCCGCTGCAGTCGGTGCGTAACCGACGCGCAGTTCCGTAGATCACCTCAGACGTCGCCGTCGGTACCGACGTTGTCGAGGAACTCCTCGAAGATCGTCGCGCAGCCGTCACAGAGCGAGAAGTTTTCGCGGGGACCGTCGCCGGTGCCGTAGGCCGCCTCGCGGTCGAAGTACTCGACGCCGAGCACGTCGTCCCCGTCGAGTGCCCGGTCACAGAAGCTACAGTCCTCGGCGACGCGGCGGTAGCCGGCGCCGATGGACCACTCGTCGGCGACCGGCGGGGCGTCGTGGCCGGCCCAGGCGTCGACGAGTTCGTCCACCTCGACGACGCAGTCCCCACAGACGGCGAGTAACCCGTCGTCGGCCGCCGGTGACGGAGCGGGGCGGTCGCTCGCCGGATAGAAACCGACGAAGCGTCCGTCCGCACCGAGTCGATGTCCACACAGCGAACAGGCGACGCCCCCCGACGGGTGGTCGCCCCCGCTCGACGGTGAATCCACGCTCATGTCCCCGCCATGAACCCCCCGGGTTAAACCTCTTGCACCGACGTCGTACGTGCGTCTGACGATTGTCGGCGGAGAGCCACCGGACCGATTCGCGACGTCACTCGGCGTCGCCGTCGCGGAAGAACTCGGGCTGTTCGAACGACTCCGCCTCACCCTCGACGTCGAGGACGTCCAGCGCTGTCACGACGGCGTCGACGCCGAGTTCGCCGGAGAGGCTCGGTTCGGTCCGGCCCTCGTCGCTGGAGACGAGTTCCTTGACGTAGAGGCCGCCAGCGCCGTGTATCTCCAGGTCCGCGTGTCGCTCGTCGACCAGTTCGCCGTCCGTCGCGTACACCTCCCGCGTCCGCACGAGCGACGCGCGGCGGTGGTCGACCCGCTGGGGCGTCTCCTGTTCGATGGTCGCACCTTCGAGCGCGTCCAGGGCAGCCTGTAGCTGGTCCTCGTCGACGGGCTCGTCGAACTCCACGTCCATCCGGTAGGTCTTGGAGGCCTCGTGCCCCTTGACGCGCTCGACCATGTCGTAGGTCGCCCGGCGGAGGCCCTCGACCTCGGCCTTGCCGTCGGCGAACTCGTTGACGTCTGCCTCCAGCTGTTCGACGTCGACGTCGCGCTTGCGGGGCTGTTTGACCTCGACGACGAACGGGCGGCCGCCGCCGAGCATCAGCGCGTCCACGTCCTCGCGGCCGGCGCCGTGGAACACCGCCTCCTCGCCGTCCATCGCCTCCAGCACGACTGGCGCGGTCAGCTCCTCGACGCTCTCGTCGTAGCGATACCCCGTGCCGTCACAGCCCGGACACTCCTCGCCGCGCTTGATCCCCGTCTCGTGACACTCGTTACAGGGCCACTCCGTCTGGGGGATGTCGCGCACCAGCTTGCGGTAGCGGCCGTAGACGAACGCCGAGTTGACGTTCACCTCTATCTCGTCGGTTGCCAGGTCGAGCAGGAGCTGGATGTCCGGGCGCTCGAAGTCCACCTCGGCCCCGGTCAACTCGCCGACGCGCTTGCCCACCTCGCGGTTGAACTCCGTCTTCAGCGCCTCGCCCTCGTCGTCCTCCAGCCCGATTTCCTCCCAGAGCAGGTGGTCGTTCTCCTCCAGCAGCGGCGGGACGCGCGTCCCGAGCTGGTAGGTCTCGAACTCGTAGCCCTGAATGGCCGCGGCGGCGCGCTCGGCCAGCCGGTCGTACTCGGCAGTCTCCATCTCGCACACCCAGCAGTCCTCGCTCGCCTCGTACGGCTCGTCGTCGTCGAGCGCCAGCGTCGTCCGGAGCGCACGCCCGCGCTCGGCGTTCGTGAGGCCGAAACTGCGGTCGGCGAACGGCCGGCCCAGACAGGGATCGCAGAGGGGGCCGGTGTCGAGCGCCGCGCGCGCGTCCTCGAGTATCGTCATTGGACAACGAAACGGGCGCGGCCGGTAATTCAGTTTCGAAGGCTAGCTGTGGAGGTAATAACCGGCTACGCATCAATCACGACTTCGACGACATCGAAAGCCCTCGTACGGTTGCGGTCCCGGGGCTCGCTGTGCTCCTCACTTCGTTCAGTGCTTGCGTCGCCCGGGTTCCCGCAACCGCACTCGCCCTTTCAGTCCACCAAGGACAGCATTTGGACAGGGTACGTCCTGGTGGACTGAAAGGGCGAGCGGGGCTCGATCCCTCCCGGCCGAAGCAAGCACCTACTGGAGCGCAGCGAGGCCCGGAGCGGTCGAGCCCCGCGAGGGCTTTCGGTGTCTCGGTTGTTGATCCGTTCCCGAATCTAATGTGTTCCCACGGTCGAGACGCAAGGGCTTATTGGACCACCAGCCGACGGTTCGGGCATGTCAGACGCAGACCGAAACGAACTGATCGACGCGTACTTCGACGCGATGGACGCCGAGGACCTTGAACTCGTCCGACCGGCCCTCGCCGACGACGTCGTGTTCGAGTCGCTCTCGGGCCCACTGGAGGGGTTCTCCGGCTTCGAGACGTACATGAACGAACTCCGCGGGCTCTCGGACACCGAACACGAGCTAACGAACCGGGTCCACGGCGATGACGCCACGGCCGTCGAGGGCACCGTCACCGGCGAGAGCGACGACGGCCCGGTCGAGGCCGACTTCTGCGACGTGTTCGACTTCGACGCCGACGACGAGGAGATCACGAGAATCGCCGTCTACCTCAACGACTCCTGACGGTTCCGCGCTTCCCTCTCGGTCCCGCTACTCCGACCGCTCAGTCGTCGACCCGTGGATCCTCCGGGACTTCGGTATCGGCCTGGATTCCGTTAGTCGAGGCGGGCGATGCCGCCCCGTTCTCGCCACTGGCGACGGTCGACGACATCCGGACCTCACGTTGCGGGAACGGAATCTCGACGTTCGCTTCCTGGAATCGCTGGTAGATCCCCCTGTTGAGGTGGTGCGTGACGCGCGCCCGTAGCGCCGGGTTCGGGACCCAGCACAGCAGTTCGTGTTCCAGCGCGGAGTCGCCGAACTCCCGGAAGCGGACCCGCGGGCTGGGGCGGTCGAGGACGCTCTCCGTCGAGGCTGCGACGTCGAGCAAGATCTCTTCGACCTCGTCGAGGTCGCTTCCGTAGGCGACGCCGACGGGGACGCGGATGCGGCGCTTCCGGCGTGGCGTCGACTCGTTGACGATGGCCGCGTTGTTCAGCGTGGCGTTGGGGACGGTGATGAGGATGTCGTCACGGGTCCGGATCACCGTCGAGCGCACGGAGATGTCCTCGACGCGGCCGCGTTCGCCGGAGTCGAGCACGACGTAGTCGCCCACCTTGTACGTGCCGTCGACGTACAGCGCCAGCGACCCGAAGAAGTTCGCGATGGTGTCTCGGGCGGCCAGACCGACGACGATACCGGCCACGCCGGCCGAGGCCAGTAGCGGCGTGACGTTGATACCCCAGTAGGTGAGCAGGAGGAACCCCGCGACGCCGACGACGACGGCGCTCCAGACGTTCTGGAAGATGGGGACCACCTGCCGGTCGATGTAGCGGTTGTCGGTGACGGCGTTCGACACATTCCGGCCGACGCGGACCAGCGTCACCAGCCAGATGACCGTGACGAGGGAGAGGACCGCGGCCTCGAGCGTCGCGGCGTCGGTCTCGGCCAGGTCGAACAGGTCGACGCCGACGAACACGCCCCCGATGGCGACCGTCAGGTAGAGCGCGGGGTGGACGCCCCTGAGCACCACGTCGTCGACTTCGCCCGGGATGCGTGCCGTGACCCGCTTGAGGTACCGGTCGCCCGCGATTTGCAGCAACGCGGCGGTCAGGACCGCTCCGCCGGCGACCACGAGAAACCCCTGCCAGTCAGGCAACGCCTCTATCCCCTCCCTGACCGTCCCAAGCGTCCCGTTCCATTGCATCTTGCTCTCACGAAGGCCCCAGGAGTATATAGCTACGCCGTCAGATGTGTCCGGCCGCTGCACCGCCATCGCCGTTATCACACGACGGGTCCCGGACCGAATGACCTTTACCCGGCCACACCACGCCTCTGTCCATGAACGAGACGCTGATCGCCGTCCTCCTCGGGGTCGTCCAGGGCGTTCTGGAGTGGCTCCCGGTCTCCAGCGAGGGCGGCGTCGCCATCGTCGTGACTGGCGTCACCGGCGCGTCGCCCGTCGTCGCGACTCGATTCGCGCTCTTTCTCCACGCCGGCACCGCGCTCTCGGCGCTGGCGTACTACCGCGAGGAAGTGAGAGCAGTCCTCCGGGAAGTCCCGGAGTGGCGCCCACGGACCGCGTTCGATCGCGACCGCGCCGACCTGTCCTTTCTCGTCCTCGCGACGCTGGCGACGGGCGTGACCGGCCTGCCGGCGTACGTCCTGCTCGACGCGCTCGTGAACGACCTCACCGGCGGCGCCTTCGTCGCGCTCGTCGGCGGCCTGCTCGTGTTGACCGGGCTCCTCCAGCGCTTCGCCGAGTCAGTCACGCTGGACCCGCGTGCCACGCCGGACTGGCTCGACGCCGTCCTGGTCGGTGCGCTCCAGGGACTCGCTATCCTCCCCGGCGTCTCGCGCTCGGGAACCACCGTCAGCGCGCTGTTGCTCCGGGGCCACGAGGGCGAGTCCTCGCTGCGGCTCTCCTTCCTGCTGTCGATTCCTGCGGCCCTGGCGGCGAACGTCCTCGTCCTGGTCGACGACGGCGTGCCGGCCATCTCGCCGACTGCGGCCCTCCTCGCGCTCGCGGTCAGCGCCGTCGTCGGCTACCTCACCGTCGGCGCGCTCGTCGCGCTCGTCCGCCGGGTCCCGTTCTGGGCGGTCTGCGTCGGCTTCGGTTCGCTCGGCGTGCTCGGCGGGGCGTTGCTGGTCGTCTGAGCGGGGCTCGCACGTCGCGGTGGCGAACATATATAGCGCCGAACGACAATCCACAGTGTGAACGGCGGGCCATGAGCGAGGACGAACAGAAACTGGTCGACACGGCGGGGGATTACTGCTACGCCGTCAAGAACGGCGAACCAGTCACCGACCCGCAGTGGAACTCCTGTCGCCTCGTCATGACCAGCAAGCGACTCGTCCTCGCCAACAACAGCGGCAAGCAGACGCTGCCCCACTCGAACATCGAAATCGTCGACGACGACGTCGTCCCCGAGACCATCGACGCGGCGGGCGCGACGCCGCTCCGCATCGGCGACAACGTCGTGCTCTTCGACGCCACCGGCGTCTCGGACTTCGAACGCGAGTACTGCCGGGCGACGCTCCACGGCGAAATTATCCTGGCGAACCACCCCGCAGTCGTCGGCGGCGTCGTCCAGGACGACAGTGAGTGGCGCAAGACCCGCTTCCGCCTGGACGACGAGACGATAACGCTGGGGTTCCCCGGCGGCGGGTCGACCAGTTTCGCCGTCGACGACGTCGGGACCATCGAGACGGCGACGCGGCAGGTCATGGGCGATGAACGCACCGTCCTCGAAGTCGAGCACACCGACGAGGAGGGCCGGAGCGTCGAGACCCACTTCTCTGGAATGGACCACCACACCACCGCGCTCCAGTCGCTGTTCGAGCGCGTCATCGAGGACCGCGAGGGTGACTACGAACTCTCCGAGACGGAGAACCAGGTCCTGATGGCACTGTACTCCGGCGTCTCCCCCTTCGAGATGGCTGACTTCGTCGGCCTGCCCGTGGACGAGGTCGAGGAGATATACCAGAAACTGCTCGACGTCGGCGCCGTCGACGAGGTTCGAACACGGACGGAAGTCGCCTTGAACGCCCAGGGGCGGAATATGGCGAGTGAGGCGATGAGCGAAAATTAGACTGCGTCGCACGAAAAGCCGAACAGCGGCCCCATTCTCTCTCACAAAAATGGGGGCGGAAGTTATATTCCCCCGACTGGGCTACCTCCGCAGAGACGAACGGCGCGCGTATCATGAGTGACACGGAGAAGAAGATCACGGACACACAGGGGCAGTACCTGCAGGCGGTCCAGAAGGGCCAGCGGCTCACCGACGCGAGCTGGCAGACCTGCCGTATAGTCCTGACCACGGAGCGCCTGGTGCTCATCGCCGACGAGAAGCGCCAGTTCCCCCTGTCCGCGATCGACCGCATCGCCGACCGGTTCGACGTCAACCAGCAGAGCGCCAGCGTGTCGAACTACGTCGTGCTCCACCTCGGCGACAACGTGTTGCTCGTCACCGCAAAGGAGCACGAGACCTTCGAGACGGACCTCTACCGGGCGGCGCTCGACGGCGAGATCATCCTCGTCCAGCACCCCGCCGTCGAGGGTGGCGTCGTCCAGAACGCGGGCTGGACCAAAGGCCGGATGAAGGTGACCGACGAGGCGCTGCAGCTGGCGCTCGCCGACGGCCAGGCGGTCCCCATCGAACGCGCCGACATCGGCGACCTGTCCTTCGACGACAAGACCGTCTCCGGCGAGGAGCGAACCGTCATCGAGGTCGAACACACCCAGGACGACATCAGCGTCGAGACCCACCTCGCCGGCGACGACTTCCACGCCACCGTGTTGCAGGTGATGCTCGAGGAGAGCGCCGAGCGGAACAGGGCCGACCTGGACCTGTCGAGCACGGAGCGGCGCGTGATCATGGCGCTGTACTCCGGTATCTCTCCGTTCGACGTGCCGAGCTTCGTCGGCATCTCGGTCGACCGGACCGAGGAGATATTCGACCGCCTCATCGAACTGGAGGCGATCAGTCTCCGTCGCGAGCGGACGGAAGTCGCGTTGACGACGAAGGGCCGTCGTGTGGCTGGCGAGAAGATGGGAGAGCAATAGGCTGGTCTGAGCGTAGCGAGGAGCATCTACAAAGCGAGCGGGGAGCAACGCGACCCGTGAGCAGTAGGACGGCGCCGACCGACAGGAGGCCCGAACCGTGTGGGGGACACCGGATGTCCGAACTCGAATCTGTCGATTCGTAATCCAGAGTGGCTTCAGTGTGGGGGCAAACGGTTTACTGTTGTAGGTGAAACTGGGGACAACGCGAAGTGAACGACGTGGCAAGCCAATATCATTCCCAGCCCGTTCTGACGAATCCGTATCTGTGGGCGCTCGTGCTCGTGTCGACGGGGGCAGGCGTTATCGTTCTCGACCTGACTTCGGGTGTCGGAATCTTCCTGGGTGGGATCATCGGCATCATCGCCCTGGCGGTCGGAGCACGCTTTCTCGACGAGATCCGACAGCCGGGATACGACAACAAGATCGACCCCTGGAGCGACTAGGGCCGTTCGGCGGTCTGCATCGACGCGGCGTTGGTGGCCGACCCCGCGTGACCGTCGTGGTCCACGACGACGAGGCCGGCGCGTTCGCCAGTCGCGTCCGCGAACGCCTCGATGACCTCTTCTGCGGCCTGGTGAGAACTCCTGCGTTCGAGTTCGTCGACGGCGCGGCGAGCGAGACCGAACCGCGCGATGGCTTCGCCCGCACCGGTCGCGCTCGCCCCGCCGCGGTCGTCGGCGTAGAAGCCGGCGCCGACCTGCGGGACGTCGCCGACGCGGCCGGCGAGGGCGAACCACCGGGCACCGGTCGACGTCGCGGCGACGAGTGACTCGCCGTCCGTCGCGACCGCACCGACGGTGTCGCTGCCGCGGCCGAACTGCTCGCGGACCCACGGAAGCGTCTCGTCCAGGCCTCCCGAGGGCGGGTCGGCGGCGTCCCAGCGCTCCCGCGTGCGGTCAGTCCAGAGGTCCACGTCGGTCTCGACGTCGAACGCGGCCGCCAGATCGACCGCTGGCTCGCCGGCCACCATGACGTGGGGAGTCTCGGTGGCGACGACGCGAGCGACGTCCACTGCGTTGGCCACGCCGGGCATTCCGCACGCCGCACCCACTGTCCCGCCCCCCGTCGTCCCGTCGTCGACCATCAGCCCGGCGTCCGTCCGAATCGTCCCGTCGCTCTGGGCGACGCTGCCGATCCCGGCGTTGAACCGCTGGTCGTCCTCCAGCGCCCGGACCGCTGCACAGGCCGCTTCGAGTGGGTCGTCGGACCGGGTCGCCTCCTCGACCGCCGTCGCCAGGGTTCGCTGTCGCTTCGCGGGCTCGTCCGGGACGCTCCCGGCGCCACCGTGGGCGATGACGTGCATGGGTCCGATTTCGGAACCCACAACCGTAAACGTCGCCTGTCGGCGACTCCCGCGAGTTTCGGACTTGCCTCTCAGGTGAACAATGTCATGAAATACCATGACGGAAACGAAACAGCAGCCCTTTAGGCACGTTTCACCGTAGCATGGGTTATGGGATATCAGTACGACAAGGTCGAAGTGCCGGAAGACGGAGAGACGATTCAGGTTATCGACGAGGACAACGACGAGCTGGAGATTCCCGAGAACCCGATCATCCCGATCATCCACGGTGACGGGATCGGCAAGGACGTCGGCCCCGCGGCACAGAAAGTGCTGGAGGCCGCCGCCAACGCCACCGGTCGCGACATCGCGTGGATGCGCGTCTACGCCGGCGAGTCCGGCCGGGAGAAGTACGACGAGAACCTCCCCGACGACACCGTCAACGCCATCGACGAACACCGCGTCGCCATCAAGGGCCCGCTGACGACGCCCGTCGGCGCCGGCTTTCGCTCGCTCAACGTCGCGTTGCGCCAGACGCTCGACTTCTACTCGAACGTCCGACCGACGTACTACCTCGACGGCGTCCCCTCGCCCATGAAGGCGCCCGAGGAGATGGACATGGTCACCTTCCGGGAGAACACCGAGGACGTCTACGCCGGCATCGAGTGGGAGGCCGGCACCGACGAGGTCGAGCAGGTCCGCGAGTTCGTCGAGGACGAGATGGGCTTCGACGACGTGATGCACGACGGCCCCATCGGCATCGGCATCAAGCCGATCACCGAGTTCGGCTCCAAGCGCCTCGTCCGGAAGGCCATCGACTACGCCGTCGAGCACGACCGCGACAAGGTCACCCTCGTCGGCAAGGGGAACATCATGAAGTTCACCGAGGGGCAGTTCACCGAGTGGGGTATGGAGGTCGCCGAGGAGGAGTACCCCGACGAGGAGGTCTTCGCCGCGCCCGACTCCCTGTGGGAGACCCAGGACGAGATCGACATCCCGGAGGACGCCGTCATGGTCGAGTCCCGCCTCGCCGACGCGATGCTCCAGTGGATGCAGCTGCGGACCGACGAGTTCAGCGTCCTCGCGATGCCGAACCTGAACGGCGACTACCTCTCGGACGCAGCCGGCGCACAGATCGGCGGTCTCGGAATCGCGCCGGGCGCCAACTTCGGTGACGCCCGCGTCCTCGCCGAACCAGTCCACGGCAGCGCGCCCAAGCGCGCCGGCCAGGACATGGCCAACCCGACCGCGCTCATCCTCTCCGGTCGCCTGATGTTCGACTACATGGGCTGGAAGGACACCGCCGACCTCGTCCGCGACGCCGTTGAGGAGACCATCTCCTCGGGCAAGGTCACCTACGACCTCGAACGCCAGATCGAGGGCGGCGAGAAGCTCGGGACGACCGAGTACGCCGAAACCATCGTCGACAACATCGAGAAACTGTCGTGAAGAGAGCGTCTCGTCCTCTGGCGGCGTAACCGCCAGAACATCGAGCGACTCGCGTACCGAGTCGAGCCGGGAACGGAGCCCCCCAGGGACCGTCCCACCGCACCGTCGCGCCACTTTTCGCTCGTTCGCCCCCTTCGCCGTCACGTGCCGAGCGGTTGCCCCACGACCGGCGTCGACGTTCCCGACTGGCCGCTGACGTTCTCGACCCAGGCAGGTTCCGTGACGCGCGTCGATCCGACGTCGGTGAACGCGATCGTTATCTGGGCCTGGACGGGTCGGTCCCGGACGATCGCGTCGAACCCGATAGCGATGCGACCCACGTAGCCGTCGGGGGTGATATGGGCGGCCATCGTGACGTTGCGCTCGTCGCGGAACTGCGAGAGACCCTGGAGTCCGTAGACCCCCGAAACGGGGCCGGTGACGACGGTGCTGCCGAAGGCCGTCTGTCGGACGTCTACCGGTCGCAGGCGGGTGAAGAGGCCCCTTATCAGGCTCGCTCCCGGGTACTGGATGGCGACCTCGGTCTCTAACTGTCGGAACACCGGACCGTCGTCCTGTGATTCCACGCGGTAAAACGAACGCTCCCCGTCGTACCACAGTTCGTGACCGGTCCGGTTGATCGCTCCGCGCGGGCGAGCGTAGACGGCGACGACGTGGAACCGCTCGCGGTCGGGTCTGACCCGGTGGACCGTCGTGTCGTCGTACACTGAGCCGTTGCGATACCGCCATCGAACGCTGGTCCGGGCAGTGTGCGACCTGCCGTCGAGAGCGCGCCAGTGGTCGGCGGCGATCCTATCTGCGTCGATCACACCGTCCGAGGCGCTCTCTGGAGATTCGGTCGGGACGGTCGGGACCGGCGCCGGCGTGACGGTGTCCCGGACCTCGGTGCCGGGTTGGCCGCCGAACCCGCCACAGCCCGCCAACACGCACAGGCCAGCGACCAGAATCGCCGGCGTGGGTCGATTCATCAGTCCCGCCAGTCCGGGTTCGCCCGCGGCGGACTGAAGACGTCGATGCCGCTGGCGGGTTCCTCGCCTTCGTTGCGCGCCGCGTGCGGTTCGTCGCCCGGGATACTGTAGGAGTCGCCGGAGCCGACGACGTACGCCTCGCCCTCGACGGTGAAGGTGAGCGCCCCGCTCGCGACGAAGCCGACCTGCTCGTGAGGGTGGCTATGCTCGGGCACGGCGGCGCCAGGCTCGAAGTGGAAGTGCTGGACGCTCATCCGCTCGCCGACGGCGAGCTGGGTCAGGTGGACCCCCTCGACAGCCTCGACGGTCTCCCGCGACGCGTGTGGGACCTCCTCCATACCCGCTCGTTGGGCGCGCGACACCTAAGACCTGACTCCGGGGCCGCCCACAGACTGGCCGCGTCTGGGGCCGAGTCCGAACGTTGAAATCCGAACGCGACCCAGGTCAGTCCATGTACGCCGTCGTGGGTTGCAGCGACTGCCAGGCCCTCTGGATCGTCGAGGGACGGCCCGAGACGACCCAGTGTCCGCGGTGCGGGGCGAGCCGGCAACACGCCAAGCGCCGGAAGTTCGTCGAGACGGACGACGAGGACCACGCCCGCGAAGTGCGCGCGTCGATGCTGGCCAACCGCCAGGGTCACGGCGAGGAGTTCGCCGAACTCGAGTCGTTCACCGAGATGGAGGAGCGTCTCGACGACGCCGGCGTCAGCGACGAGGAGTTCCTGACTGCGTCCGGGCTCGATGTAGACGAAGTCGCCGCGGCGGGCGAACGCGTCGAGAGCGGGTCGAACGGGAGTCAGAGCCGGAAGGAGACGGTACTGTCGGCGCTGCGGACGCTCGAGGAACCGACCGCCGAGGACGTCGAGGCCTACGCCACCGAACGGGGCGTCCCCGCCGACTACGTTCACGACGCGCTGGCGAAACTCGTCCGCCGCGGCGAGGTCTCCGAGAACCGCGGCACGTACCGTTTGCTCTGAGCCGCCGAGACGGCCGCGCTGGCTGGACCGTCAGCCGAACAGTCCCCAGAAGAGGAGCGTGTAGACCGGCGTCGAGACCAGGTAGACCAGTGCCAGCGCGAGGAGCCGTCCCGAGGGACCGGCGTCGTCGACTGTCGGCTGTGCGAGCATCTCCGCCGTGAACTCCTCGTGGTACCGGTCGTGGATCTGGTCGCCGAACTGCCGTCGCTCACCCGCGGGCCACCAGGAGGGACGGCGCAGCGACCCGGTCCGGACGCCGTACGAGTAGAACCCGACGGCGGCCGAAACGGGGCTGAACAGCAGCAAAAAGAGCGGCACGATCCAGTGGAGACCGTACGTCACCGTCGCGATGAGCACGGCGGCGACGGTCGCCACGGGCAGGACGGTGCCGGCCGCCGCGAGCGAGGCGAACTCTCGGGGTTCCATGCCCGGGCGCTCGCAGCGCGGGCCCAAAACAGTTAGCAGCGCTCCGGCGCGGTGGCCGTCGTCGCGTCAGACCAGGCCGAACGCCTTCGCGGCGGCGCCCAGCGCAGCGAGCGTCGTGGCGGCGAGCTTCGCGAGGGTCAGCAACCGGTGGGCGAGCGATACCGCGTCGTCGTCGGTTTCGTGGCTGTGCATGCTATCACCTGGAGACGTCCGCAGGTGCTGACCGGCGGACGCCATCACGAACTACCGGTGGCATCGGAATAAACCACAGCCAGCACCGGAGTGAAAGTAAAAGTTGTCGACGTGGCTGACTGTCTCGCTATCGGCCGAGCTCCTCGTGGGCGCTGGAGAGGTGCCGGGAGGCGAGCGCGGCGAGCAGGGAGAGTTCGCCGGCGAGGACGCCGGCGGTGATGACTTCGGCGAGCGCGTCGGCGTTGGAGCCCGGCGGATCGCCACTTCCGCCGTAGCCGAGCACGTCGAGGCCCGCGGCCTGCGTCGGGAGCGAGGTGCCGCCACCGACGGTGCCGACTTCCAGGGAGGCGATGGTGACCGAGGCGTAGAGGCCCTCCTCGCGGGCGTCGACGGTGGTGATGGCGTTCGAGCCCTCGACGACCTGGGCGGCGTCCTGGCCCGTCGCGAGGAACGCGGCGGCGACGACGTTGGCGGCGTGGGCGTTGAACCCCAGCGCGCCGGCCTTGGCCGACCCGACGAGGTTCTTCCGGGTGTTGGCCTCGGCGATGGCGGCTGTGGTCGTCCCGAACCGCTCCTTGACGTCGTCGTGCGGAATGAGGACGTCCGCGGCGACGGTGCGGCCCCGGCCCTCGACAGCGTTTATCGCGGCGGGCTTCTTGTCCGAACAGAGATTACCCGAGAGGGCGACGAGGTCCGCCGGCGTCTCGCTCTCGACGACATCGCAGGCGGCCTCCGTGGCGATGGTGGCCATGTTCATCCCCATGGCGTCCTTGGTGTCGTAGGAGAAGCGCAGGAAGACGCTGTCCCCGACGACGTAGGGCGTGACGTCCTGCAACTCGCCGTGGCTGGTGGTGGCCTCGGCGGCTTCGGCCAGCGCATCGACGTTCTCCCGGACCCAGGCCGACACCTCGCCAGCCTCGGCGACGTCGTCGACTTTGAACACCGGGGCCCGGGTCATCCCGGACTTCAGGACCCGCGCCGTCGCGCCGCCCGCGTTCCTGATGGCGCTCACGCCCCGGTTGACCGAAGCGACGAGTGCCCCCTCCGTCGTGGCGAGCGGGAGGTAGTGCTCGCCCTCGGCCGCGCCGCCGTCGACGGGGAGCGGGCCGACGACGCCCATCGGCACCTGCGCTGCACCGATCATGTTCTCGATGGCAGAGTCGGCGTCGCTCGCTTCGAAGGTGTAGTCGCCGACGGGGTAGAGGTCGGCCTCGGTCTCGGCTTCGAGGAGCGTCCGGCGGGCCTTCGCCGCCGTCTCGGCGTCGGCGTGGTCTTCGAGTTCGTAGAGGCGCAACTCGCCCTCGCGCACGCGCTCGGCGAGAGACTCGTGGTCGGTCATGCAGGATGGGTCGGTGCGCTGGTTCCTAACAGTTGCCTTCCCATCGAGAACGTCTCCGGACGGGCGAATCGTTCACGCCTCCCGATAACACCGGCGATGACGATTCGATTCCGAGCTCTGGCCGAGAATACCCACCGGTCCGAACTATTGAAGGCAAAATCTTTTCAATAGTGCGCTTCGTTAGCTTCGAGTACCAACAGGTGTCTCATCGTGCCCGAAATGGAAACAGCGGAGTTCGAGACTGACCTCAGTCTCTTCAAGTACGACAACCTCGAACAGCTCCCGGCGCCGTTCCGGGACCTCGGGGAGGACGAACGGACCGAGCGCATCGAGACCGCGCTCGACGAACTCGGCGACGACGTCGTCATCCTCGGTCACAACTACCAGCGACGCGAGATCGTCGAGCACGCCGACTTCATCGGCGACTCCTACCAGCTGAGCAAGGAGGCGGCCGACTCCGACGCGGACTACGTGATCTTCGGCGGCGTGACGTTCATGGCCGAGTCCGCGGACATCATCACCGACGACGACCAATCGGTGATCCTCCCGAGCATGGAGGCTTCCTGTCCGATGGCGGGCATGGCCGAAGCCCTCCAGGTCGACGCCGCGTGGGCGGAGATCACCGCCGAGACCGACGAACGCATCATCCCCATCACCTACATGAACAGCTACGCCGACCTCAAGGCGTTCTGCGCCGAACAGGGCGGGCTGGTCTGTACCTCCTCGAACGCCCACAGAGCCTTCGAGTACGCCTTCGAGAAGGGAGACAAGGTCCTCTTCCTCCCCGACAAGCACCTCGGGGAGAACACGGCCCACCGGCTCGGTATCGAGGACGAGATCGTCGAGTGGGACCCCTGGGACCCCGAATCCAAGGACGCGAGCAAGGCCGTCGAGAACGACGTCATCCTCTGGGACGGCTACTGCCAGGTCCACGAGCGATTCAGAGTCGAACACATCGAACAGATCCGGGCGGACCAGGAGGACGCGAAGGTCATCGTCCACCCCGAGTGTCGCCGCGAGGTCGTGGAGGCCGCCGACAAGGCCGGCTCGACGGCCACCATCTGCGAGACCGTGGAGAACGCCGACCCCGGCGACACGTGGGCCATCGGGACCGAGATCCACCTCACCCACCACCTCCAGCGCTGGCACCCCGAGGTGAACGTGCTGCCGCTCTGCGGCGAGGCGTGCATGGACTGCAACGCGATGCGCCAGATCGACCCGAACTACCTCACCTGGGTGCTGGAGGAACTGGTCGAGGGCCGCGAACGCAACGTCATCGAGGTCGCACCGGAGGAGAAGGAACTCGCGCAGGTCGCTCTCGACCGGATGCTGGAGATCTGAGCCATGACCGACCAGAACTCCGCCGAAACGACGGACGTCCTCGTCGTCGGCTCCGGCATCGCCGGCCTCGCGAGCGCACTCGCTGCGGCCCGCGACGGCAGCGACGTCGTCGTCGCGACGAAGGCCAAGCGCCCGGAGGGCGCCTCCTCCTGGTGGGCCCAGGGCGGCATCGCCGTCACGCGCGACGACCCCGAGGGGTTCAAGCGGGACATCCTCGACGCCTCCGACGGCACCGCCGACCCCGACGCCGTGGACGTGCTCGTCGAGAACGCCAACGACGCGGTCCGTGACGTGCTCGTGGAGACGCTCGACGTCGATTTTGACGGAGCGGACAAGCGAAGCGAGTCCGCGAGCCGCGCGAGCGGTGAAACCGCGAGCGACGCGGCGGACTTCGATTTCGCCCGCGAGGCCGCCCACAGCGACGACCGGATCCTCCACGTCGACGCCTCGACTGGCAAGCACATCCACGTCCCGTTCCTGAACCACCTCGACGCGCACGAGAGCGTCGAGATCCGTGACGACACCGCCGCGCTGGAACTGATCCGCCACGAGGGCCGGGTCCACGGCGCGATGCTGGAAAACCAGGGGGAAGTTGAGGCAGTTTACGCCGGGTCGACCGTCCTCGCGACGGGCGGCATCGGCGACCTGTTCCCGCGCTCGACCAACCCCGCGAACTCCACCGGTGACGGCGTCGGGATGGCCGCGCTCGCGGGCGCGGACGTCGAAGACATGGAGTACGTGCAGTTCCACCCGACGGTCTATCCCGGTGAGGACGGGAATCCCGAGGACGGTCCCTTCCTCGTCAGCGAGGCGGTCCGCGGCGAAGGGGCGCTCCTTCGGAATGGCGACGGCGAGCGCTTCATGCCGGAGTATCACGACGACGCGGAACTCGCGCCCCGCGACGTCGTGGCGCGGGCAGTCGCGGCCGAACGCGACGCGACCGGCGAGGTCACCCTCGACGTGTCGCCGCTGGAGTTCGCCGACGAATTCCCGGACCTCGCCGCGAAGTGCGAGGAGAGAGGCGTCGACTGGGAAGACGGCATCCCAGTCGGCCCGGCGGAGCACTTCCTCTGTGGCGGCGTCGCGGTCGACGACCGCGGCCGCACCTCGCTCGACCGCCTCTACGCCGTCGGCGAGTGCGCCCGCACGGGCGTCCACGGCGCGAACAGATTGGCGTCGACGAGCCTGCTGGAAGGGCTCGTCTGGGGACTGCGCGCCGGGGAGGACGCCGCCGGGGAAGACCCGTCGGTCATCGAAGCGCCTGAGTTGCTCGAACGCGATCCCGAGCTTCCAGACGACTTCGCGCGCCAGAAATTCCACCGCCTCCGCCGCGTGATGGACGAGTACGTCGGCCTGGAACGCGATCCCGAGGACCTCCAGCGCGCGCTGGCCGTTCTCCGCCGCCTCAAGGGAGAAGTCGACGCGTACGTCCGGACGCGCACCTCGCGCTCGCTGTACGAACTCCGTCACGCCAGCGTCGTCGCGCTGCTCGTCACCCGCCACGCGCTGGAGAACGACGAGAGCCTGGGCACCCATCACCTCGTAGACGACGCGGCGGAGATAGCGACGGAGAACGAACACACCGGGCCGACCGCCGACGACTGATGATACCCAATTCCAAGATAGAGGGGTGGTTGCGGGAAGATCTCGGCCACCACGACGTAACGAACCAGGTGCCCGGCGAGACGACCGGCCGGCTCGTCGCCAGGGAAGACGGCGTCGTCGCCGGACTCGACGCCGCCGTCGCAGTGTTCGATTACCTGGACGTCGACGCCGAGACGCCCGTCGACGACGGCGACCGTATCGAGGCCGGCGACGCCGTCCTGCGCGTCGAAGGGGCTGCACGGGACGTCCTCCGCGGGGAGCGCGTCGCGGTGAACGTCGCGGGACACGCCTCCGGTATCGCGACGAAGACGCGGGAGGCCGTCGACGCCGCCAGGTCAGTCAGCGATCACGTTCGAATAGCGTGTACACGCAAGACGACGCCCGGACTGCGGGGAATCGAGAAGCGCGCCGTCGTCGCGGGCGGCGGCGACACCCACCGACTGGACCTCTCGCACATGGTGATGGTCAAGGACAACCACGTCGCCGAGATGGGGCTGGAAGCGGCCGTCGCCCACTTCCGCGAGCGCGTCTCCTTCGCGACGAAGATAGAGGTCGAAGTGGAGGACCCGGCGGATGCGCCGAGAGCTGCCGAGGCAGGGGCTGATATCATCCTGCTCGACAACATGAGTCCCGGTGAAACCGAGCGAGCGGTCGACCTGCTCCGTGAGAAGGTCGACGACCGCGCGCGCGACGTGCTCGCCGAAGCCAGCGGCGGGATTACCGTCGCGGACGTGCCAGACTACGCCGCGACGGGTGTGGACGTCATCTCGATGGGGAGTCTGACCCATTCTGCCGACACGCTTGACTACTCGTTTCGGACGGGTTAGTCAAGCGTATCCCACCTAAGGATTCCTGACCAGAGTAATTTGATTCCTCCGTAAATAGCTCCAATGGTGACGATTCCGGCGAACAGCGGATCGTCCAGTATCGGATCGTGCGTCCGGTGGTGCTCGTAGATCAGGACGTACCCGTCGCTCGTCTCGACTATCTGTCCGTCCTCTGCTATCGGCACCGTGGTGGTCAGGGACCCTCGCCAGAGCGCGAGGCGGCCGAGGGGTGAGACACGGTCTGCCGACACGGCCACGTCGTCTAGTACCGTCGTCGGCGAAACCGGCTCTAGCCCCACGCGGTCCCCGTCAGTTGTCCGTCGGTACAGGCGGCCGTCGTGTCTCGTGTATGGGTCTGCCGTCGTTTCGAGCGCGGCCCGTTCGACCGTGACCGACTCTCCAATCAGGCGATGTTCGAGTGCGCAAAGTCGCCCTGTCTCAACAGTCGTGGCACAATCGATCCCTTCAATCCTCGCCCAGGAGGTGCCATCGCCCTCGAACTGCAGGTCACCGTCGGTCGCGGTGACCGTCGCCGTCTCGTAGTGGTATCCCGCCTGGCCGATGCCCAGAAGGCCGAGGTAGGCGGGAGAGAGAAGCAGTAGTGCGCCGAAGACGACCGAGCCGACGGCACGACTTCGAGGACTTGGTGACCACCCGTGGCCCAGAATACTACCCATGTCTCTCTCTTGGCTGACAGTCCGAACGGCCTTCCCTCAACGTTTCGTTTCGGGAGAACGACGTGTCGATGATGACTGACTCCGTCTCTTGCTGCGACGACCACGGTTACCACGAAGGGTCGACGTGCCCGTTCTGCGAGCGGTCCGGCGAACTCGTTCTCTCGGTCGACCGCCGCCGTCGACTCTCCAAGTTCGTCTCGGGCGCGCTGAGACACTTCCCCGACGACGCCGGTCTCGAACTGGACGACGCGGGCTGGACCACCCGCGAAGAACTGGTCGCCACCGTGGAGTCGAAGTACGACTGGGCGACCGCCGAGCATCTCGACGCCGTGGTCGCCACCGATCCGAAGGGGCGCTTCGAGCGCGACGAGCGAGACGGCAGATCGCTGGTTCGCGCGGCGTACGGCCACTCCGTCGACGTCGACCTGGAGGCGGCGGACGGTTCCGTCCCGGACACACTCTACCACGGGACGGCGCCCCGCAACCTCGACGCCATTCTGTCGGAGGGGCTCAGGCCGATGGGACGCCAGCAGGTCCACCTCTCCGGGAGTGTCGACGAGGCGCGCGAGGTGGGCGCGCGCCACGACGACGACCCCGTCGTCCTCGAAGTCGACGCAGCCGGCATGCGAAGTGACAGCCTCGACGTCGTCGCGCGCGGGCAGTCGACGTACACCACCGAACACGTCCCGCCCTCGTACCTCCGGCGGATCGATCGGTAGCTCCAGTCTCTCGGAATCGGCCGTCGACCCTGTCGATCTTTTAGTCAGAATTCCGAGAAGTACCGGCAGGACCTGACCCGGACCGGTAGTTTTATTCTCGACATGACGGTGGGTGCGAGTGAGTATTCGTCCGGCCGCGATACCCACCAGTGTGACATGCCGACGGCAGATTCCGACCCAGAAATCGCGGGCAGCGACCCCCTCACCGAGCACCCGGTGCGCGAGTACCTCGGCGAAGACGAGCGCGTCCGCGCGACGCTGACGAACACCCGGGTCGGTGTCGAGCGCGTCGACGACGACGGAACCGAGCGGATCGAACCCGACGCCGACTACGGGGCAGTCTCGGTCCTGACCGACCGGCGAGCGGCGTTCGTCGTGGGCCAGTCCGGTGGCGACGAGGTGACGTCGATTCCGTACGTCGAGTTCGCGGACGTCGACACCCGAACCGAGATGCTGACGCGCACGCTCGTCGTGGAGACGGAGGCCGGCGCGACCTGGGAGTTCACCGTCCGGGAGTCCGACGCACTCGACGACGCCGTCGAGCACCTGCGAGCGGCCATCCCCGAGCAACTCCTCGCCCGGGCGAGGGAGCACCGCGACGCGGCCGAAGCGGCCGTCGAGGACGGCGACTGCCAGGCCCGCATCGACGCGCTGGAGGCGACGGTCGAGGCGTTCCGCCGCGCGACCACGGTCGTCGACGACTCCGACATCGCCACCGTGGCGACCCGGGACGAGGCCGAGTCCGCCATCGCTGATCTCGTCGAGGCCCACCTCGGACGCGCCCGGGACTGCCGGTCGGTGGGCAACTGGTCCGCGGAGGCCGGCGACGCGGCGGACGCCCTCGACCACTTCGAGGACGCCTGCGACTGCTTCGAGCGCGCCCTCGAACTCGCCGAACGATACCCACCGGGCGACGCCGACGCCATCGCCACCGAACACGAGCACCTTCTTGAGAAGTGCGACTCGGTTAAGGTCTCGGCGAGCGTGTCGAGCGCACTGGATTGAGTCGACATCACTTGCGTCGATTGCTCGAACCTCGACTATCTGTTTCAGAGGACGCGAGTGTAACGATCAGATGGATCTGTGAGAACGGGTGCTGGGGAGACCAGAGAGGGAAACACCTCGAAAGCCCTCGGCGCGCTGGAGTCGCGCGGACCACACTGCGCGCGCTCGTTCCTCGCGTGCTTGCGGGTCCGTGCTTCCTCCACCCCGCCTCGCCCTTTCAGTCCTCCAGGGGCCTCACAGCACCGCAGCCCTGCCCTCCCCCTTCCACGCGAGCGAAGCGAGTGTGGGCTCGAAAGACGAGGTGTGCCGAGTCTTTCGGTGGGTCGGCCGACGAGACGGCCTCCCGGCCAAGCGGTTGCGGGGCGGTCAGGACGCGTGTCGCTCGCCGGACGGCGAGCGACCGGGGAGGGGTGGCGGACTCAATCGTGAGTGCGTTTCATCGCACGAGCGAGGCTGTCCCTGGAGGAATGAAAGGGCGAGGTGGGCTCCGGGAACCCCGGACTGATAAGCACCGCAGCGCAGCGAGGAGCGCAGTCGGTCCGCGGGACCGGAGCACGCCGAGGGCTTTCTTCGTGTTCGTGTCGGTACTGTGTCAGTGCTCTCCGAGTCACCAGATCGTTACAGACACTCCCTGTACTGAACGGTCCCGGGATATAGCGAGACCGCCGATCCCACGCGTTCGCCAGTCACTCCAGCAGCGACGAACCGGTCATCGCGTCGGGCTGCTCGAGCTCCATCAGCTCCAGAATCGTCGGCGCAAGGTCAGCGAGGGCGCCGCCGTCGCGCGCGGTCCGCCCACCACTCGTCCCGTCGGGCGCAAGGTAGATCAACGGGACTGGGTTGAGCGTGTGGGCGGTGTAGGGGTCGTCGACGGTGCCCATGTCGTCGGCGTTGCCGTGGTCGGCGGTGATCAGGACGTGCCCACCGGCGGCCTGGATGGCGTCGACGAGGCGGCCGAGTTGCTCGTCCACTGCCTCCACGGCCTCGACGGCGGCGTCGAACTCGCCGGTGTGGCCCACCATGTCGGGGTTGGCGTAGTTGAGGACCAGGACGTCAGGGTCGTCCGATTCGATGACGTCGATGGCGGTGTCGGTCACGACTGGCGCGCTCATCTCGGGCCGGAGATCGTAGGTCGGCACGTCCGGGCTCTCGACGATTTCGCGGCGCTCGCCGTCGAACTCGACCTCGCGGCCGCCGTTGAGGAAGTAGGTGACGTGGGCGTACTTCTCCGTCTCCGCCAGTCGGAGCTGGGTGTGGCCGGTGTCGGCGAGCACCTCGCCGAGGGTGTCTTCGGGCTGGTTCGGCGGGTAGGCGACGGGCAGGTCGAAGGTGGCGTCGTACTGGGTCATCGTGACGAGCCGGACGTCCGGCGGCGTCGTCGGGACGTCCCAGGCCTCGGATTCGATGTCCGCGAGCATCCGGGTGAGCTGTCGGGCCCGGTCCGAGCGGAAGTTGAAGAAGACCGCGGCGTCGCCGTCCTGCATCCCCGGTTGGCCCTCGATAACCGTGGGTTCGACGAACTCGTCGGTGTCCCCGCGGGCGTACGAGTCGGTGACGGCCTCGACACCCGAAGACGCCTCGTAGTCGGCCTGGTGGTCGACGATGGCGCCGTAGGCCCGCATCGTCCGGTCCCAGTTCTGGTCGCGGTCCATCGCGTAGTAGCGCCCGGAGACGCTGGCGACGTGGCCGGTGCCGTGCTCGTCGACGTGGTCCTGGAGGGCCGTGAGGTACCCCTCGCCGCCCTTCGGCGAGGTGTCGCGGCCGTCGGTGAAGGCGTGGGTGAGGGCCTCCGTCCCGCGCCGGGCGGCGAGTTCGATCAGCGCGTGGAGGTGTTTCTGGTAGGAGTGGACGCCGCCGTCGGAGACGAGGCCCATGAAGTGGACGCGGCCGTCGTTCTCCTCCGCGTACTCGAAGGCAGAGAGTAGTCGGTCGTTCTCGAAGAAGGCGCCACTTTCGATGTCGTCCGTAACCCTGGTGGAGTCCTGCTTGACGACGCGGCCGGCGCCGATGTTGAGGTGGCCGACCTCGGAGTTGCCCATCTGGCCGTCGGGGAGACCAACCGCCCGGCCGTGCGTCGTGAGCGTTCCGTGGGCGCCGGCGTCCCAGTAGCGGTCGAAGTTCGGCGTCTCGGCGGCGGCGACAGCGTCCCGGACGGTCGAGTCGGGATTGAGCCCCCAGCCGTCCAGGATGACGAGTCCGACGTGCATGGTCGAGAGGTCGCGTGCCCGCCGTAATATCCCTTCGATGACGCGAACGGAACCGTCGGACAGGCGGCGGAACGTCGGGTCCCAGCCCCACGATCCGCGCCGTGAGCGCCGCAGTTATAGGCCCGGCCGACGAACTACAGCGACATGAGCGACGGGACCGAACTGGACGATGACGACGAAACGGGCGGGAGCATCATCCGGCAGGAACTGGCCGACGAGATCGTCTCGTCCTCGCGCGCCGCGACGAGCGACACGCTCCGGTCGGTGACGTACTTCACCCGCGCGAACTACCAGCAGCTGTACCTCCGCGAGGACCTGGAACGCGACGCCGACCTCGACGAGTTCGTCGGCCACGAGTGGCGCGACTTCAAGGAGACCCAGAACGCCTACCAGACGACCGAACTCGGCCCCTATCACTTCACCGTCCGCGTCTTCGAGAACGGCTATCTCCTCCGGATCACCACCGAACGCCAGGGCGTCATCATCACGACCGACGGGCTGACGATGCGCGAGTACGAAGAAGTCGCGGAAGTGCTCGAACGACTGCTGCAGGAAGAGTCCGGCTAAGCGTAGACGGCCGAGAAAACACTTAACCCGAACCCGAAGAAGGGTTCGAGCAATGACCCTGGATCCGGTCCACGTCGACGGCATCGCGCGACTCGCGGGCCGCATCACGCAGGGGGTCGACTCGACCGACCACCGGGACTTCGCCGGCACCGTGTGGAACGACCTGCTCGACCCGCTTCTTTCTGATGGAAAGCCCGTCCTCGAACCGGTGGAGGAGCGGGCCCGGAAGCTGGTCGACGTTCAGGACGCCGCACTCCAGGAACCGCCGTTCCCGACCCAGCACGGACTGGACTCGGGGACCATCAACCCGACGACGTTCAAGAACGGCATCGTCCTCGACGTGGCCCAGGCGGCGATGGCGTCGGTGCCCTCCGACCTGGACCTCCACCGCGGCCGGACCATCGTCATGACCGCCCATTCGAACGACGTCTCGGTGGCGCTGGGCGAGGAGTGGACGATGCAGGACGAGGGGTACGCCCGCGAGCGCATCCTCCAGGTCCCCCGCGTCGACCGGTACGAACAGGACGTCGTCCACGCGCTGGCGCTCTACCTCGCCGAGAGCGAGCACGCGCTGAAAGAGGCCGACCTGGTCGAGGACCTCCTCGTTCTCGACGGCCCCGTCTACCCCACCGGACTCCTTCAGTGGGCCGACCACGACCCGGAACTGGCCGAATTGCTCGTCAAGGACGACGTGCTCGACGTGGTGGCAAACTACGTCGCCCTCGTCGAGGAGTTCGTCGAGCGCGACGCCGCCCTGGCCGGGTTCGTCAAGTCGACGACGTCGAAGGCCATCACCCGCATCGTCCGGAAAGAGCAGGGCAACGCGCCGTGGGCCAACGACGCCGCGTTCTTCCGGCAGGTGCTCGAACGCCACGACGACGAGGGCGAGCGCATCACGGACGCGCTGACGTTCACCAACTGGTTCCGCTCGCGCGTCGGGACGGACGAGGTGCTCTCGACCAGCGGCGACGCCCTCGGTATCGAACGCGAACTCGAACCAGCGGCCTACGAGGTCACCTTCTTCGTCGTCTACGACCCGCGCGAGGACCTGCTGTACAGAGTGGAATCGCCCTACGGCATCACCCGCGACGAGGAGACGCGGGACGCCATCACCCGCCAGGTGCTCGCCGACGTCGCGGCCGAGCGCGGCCCGCCGCTGGCGGTACGCAAGGCCGACGAACTAGCCCGCATCGGGGGCGACGAGAAGGAAGCGCTCCGCGAGGAGATCGAACGACAGTTCGACAGCGAGCAACAGCGGGAATACAACGACAAGCGGTGGGGGGTGGCGTTCGAGGAGTAGGATGGTTCCGACCGCAGGGAGGAACCATCTCAATTGCGAACGGGGAGCGAAGCGACCCGTGAGTAGGGAGGCGCCGAGCGAAGCGAGGGGGCTCGGCAACGACGAGCGGGAGCGACTGAAAGGAGCGACACGCGAGGAGTAGGATGGTTCCGAACGGAGTGAGGAACCATCTTCATAGCGAGCGGTGACCGCAGGAAACCGCGAGTAGGATGGTTCCGACCGCAGGGAGGAACCATCTCAATTGCGAACGGGGAGCGAAGCGACCCGTGAGCAGGGAGGCGCCGAGCGAAGCGAGGGGGCTCGGCAACGACGAGCGGGAGCGACTGAAAGGAGCGACACGCGAGGAGTAGGATGGTTCCGAACGGAGTGAGGAACCATCTTCATAGCGAACGGGGAGCGAAGCGACCCGTGAGCAGTCGCTGGACAAACGGCCTCCCTGTGAAAAACGGCTAATATTAAGTATTATAGGAGTAATATTTTTACCCCTTCACATTCACATGTCGGATGGACATGAGTTCAGACGAACCAGTCCACTTCGTCGAAGACCTGGAAGAGCGGACGAACGCGTCCATCGCGACGCCGACCACACTCGCCGTGGGCGAGGAGGGCGGTGGCGGTCCGATCACGATGGCGTGTTTCGAGACGGGTTGTTGAGGTATCGATCCCCGAACCGTCGCGACTCCCACCGGTCGCTCACACGAGGCCGGCGAGGGTCGCGGCGACGTATCCCATCATCACGAGGCCGAACAGCGTGACGGCCGTCGAGAGCGTCGCGTATAGCGCACCGACGCTCGGTTCGAGGTTCTTCAGGTCGCGGACGCCTCGGGTGTGGAGGTTCGTCGCGCCGAACCAGTCGACCAGCATCCAGTAGCCGTCGCCGCGGACGAAAGGGTTCAGCGAAAAGAGGAGCCGGACGTACTCGAAAATGGGGAGGACGGCGAGCAGGTACGACGCGGGGAAGACGAACAGCGAGAGCGCCGCGAGGACGAGACACTGCAGACAGTCCAGGAACGGCCCGGCGAGGTTGATCCAGACGCGGACGCTTCGCGGGCAGCGCCAGGCGTCGTTCGTTCGCGTCACGAACGCCGGGAAGACGCCGTTGAGGAGCGTCAGGTCCAGCGACGGGCGGAAGTACGGGCGGGCGGCGAAGTAGTGGCCCGCCTCGTGAACGAGCGCGAGTGCGACGAACACCGGGACGGCGAGGAGCAGGTCAGCGACGACGCCGCCGCCGAGGCTCGGTACCGTCCCGGTGCCGACAGGCATGCCGGTGATCAGGATCCGGTAGCCGACGTAGGCGGTGAGCAGGGCGAACGCGACGCCGAAAGCCAGGAGCCGCGGCCAGAGCGTGACACCGGGCGGTGTCTCGTGGCGGGTGACGGAGCCACCGGAGTGGAGAAAGTCGGCCTCGCGGAGGTGGTCGACGGCCGCGCGCTTCTTCTCGGAGAGGTCCGCGACCCGGCGCTCGCCCGCCGCGACGGCCCTGAGGTCGGCAAGCAACTCGCGGTCGACGCGCTTGTAGTTGCCGTCGTCGTCGCGCAACCACACCAGCCCCTCCGTCTCGCCCCACGTGAACCCGAACGTCCCCTCCGCGTCGTCGCTCATCGGTCGAGGAAGGCGGCGAGGTGGCCGGCGACGTCGGTGCCCGCCCGTTCGTCGAAGGCGGCGAACATCGGCGAGGGGTTCGCTTCGAGGACGGCGAACTCGCCGTCCCGTTCGATGACGTCGACGCCCGCGAAGCGCAGGTCGAGGACGTCGGCGGCGCGGACCGCGGCACGTTCGACGGCCGCCGGGACCGACGCCGAGTCCACCTCGTGCTCGCCGAGGCGGTAGTCGAGTTCCTCGCTCCGGATGTGGCCCGTCGCGACGACGTCGCCGCCGACGACGAACAGGCGGTAGTTCTCGCCCGCGACGCGTTCCTGGAACTGTACGGGGGCGTTGGCGAGGCGGTCGAGACGGTCCGAATCGAGGTCAGCCGGCGTTATCGACCGGGCGTGCCCGCCGCCGCCGACGGGTTTGTAGACGGCGTCGTCGACCCGCTCGACGAACGCCCTCGCGGCGTCGGGGTCGTTCGTCGCCAGCGTGTCGGGCACGGGGATCCCGGCGTCCTCGAACGCGGCGAGCTGGTACGGTTTGAGTCCGTGCACCGACTGGGCCGCGACCGGGTTGACGACCGGGACGCCGCGCGATTCGAGGTGCCTGAGGACCGACGTGACCAGGCCCCGGTACTCCCGGACCTGGTTGACCAGCGAGTACGGGCGGTCGGCCAGGTCGTCCTCGAACTCGGGACCGCGGGGGTCGAGGCCGATGCGTCGGAGGTACACCGACGTGATCCGTTCCGGATTAACTGGCTCACCGACGACGGTCCGGGTCCCCGATGGAGCGGTCTCGGAATCGAAGTTAGAATGGGAATCTGTCTCGGAGGGACCAGTTCCGGAACCGACCGACAGGGAAACCGGCTCCGCTCCGGGCCAGTCTCCCGAGTTCCACAGTTCCCACTCGGCGTCCCGGTCGTCGAGGGCCGCTCCGACCGAACGGACCTGCGGATCGTCCCGCGTTCCTAGAAGCGCGACCACCATGTATCGATCCGAACTGTCGGCCGTAAAATAAAAAGAGCTTTCGCTGGTTCTATCCCGCGCCTCACGCCGTGCCGCCGGCCGCTTCGAACCGTTCGACGGTAACGTCGACGTCCGCCGCTGGTACGCCGACCCGGGCGAACTGCGTCCGGACGTGTTCTTTCGCGGCGGCGACGGCCTGCTCGCGGTCCTCGAACCCCCGGGGCATCGGCGATTCGAAGGCGACGCGGACGTCTTCGTCGCCGAAGCGCTGGACGGCCCCCCCGGAGGCGACCGCGTAGAACTCGTCGCAGACCCAGACGAACGCGGCGTTCTCTTCCGGTGCACCCCGGAACGAGGGCGCGCGCTCGCCGTCCTCGTAGAGCGTCCCCGTCAGCGTCGTTCCACCGGCACTCCCACTGATCTGTAGCATCGTTTGTGCTATGGTACCAGGCGTAACAAGCGTTGCCCCGGTAGCTTTTTGCCAGACGCGTCGACCGACACCCGGCCGGACGGGTCAGCGACGAACGACGTCGGCCACCACGGGCAAGTGGTCCGACGGATAGCGGGTGTCGTCGCGGTCCGTGAGCGCGGCGTACCCGGTGACCGAGCAGTCAGACGGGACGAAGACGTGGTCCATCTTGCGTCCGGGGTCGAGTTCGTGGAAGTCGGTTCGCGTGGTTTCGGGCCCGTGACGGAACGTCGCGGTCTCGGCGGCGGGTTCCAGCTGGCGGCCGTCGCCCAGGTCCAGTCCGTCGAGTCGTGCGTGTGCGGGTTCGCCGGCGAGACAGTTCAGGTCGCCCGTCACCACCGGCGTCGTTCCGTCGGCGAGTTCCCGCACGCGTTCCGCGACGAGCGCCGCGCCCTCGCGTCTCGCCACCTCGCCCCTGTTGTCGAGGTGCGTGTTCACGTGGACGAGCGGACGCTCCGCCGTCGCGTCGTCGAGTCGCGTCCAGGTCGCGACGCGCGGATGGTTGCCGTCCCAGCCGCGGCTCCCCGGTTCGTCGGGTGTCTCCGAGAGCCAGAACGTCTCCGAATCTACGAGGGAGAACCGGTCGGTCCGAACGCCGATGGGCGCGTGTTCGCCCTCGCCGTCGGTCGCCAGCCGCGATTCGCCGACCCACTCGTAGCCGGGTAGCGCCTCCTCCAGATAGTCGAGCTGGTGGGCGAAGGGCTCCTGGAGGCCGATCACGTCGGGCGCGTGGTACCGGATCGTGTCGGCGACCAGATCGCGCCGGTTCGGCCAGGCGTCGTCCCCGTCGTCCGCCGTGTCGAGACGGACGTTGAACGTCATCACGCGCAGGGGATCCATACTCGTGGAATACGGTGCCACGAGGGTAAGCGTGTCGTCGGGGGAAACCGGTTTGTCCGGGGAGCGTGTGCACAGTCCTATGTCCGATCTCGGGGATTTCACGGAATTTGAGGGCGACGACGGCCGCGAGGGCGAACGGAGTGAGCCCTCGGAAGGGGCGAGCGGGGACGAAGGACCCGCGAGCCAGCGGACTGCGGCCGAGGACGCGCCGGGCGGACGAGAATCGGCTGACGACACCGCCACGGACGACTTCGAGGAGTTCGCCGTCGAAGCGACGGGGCAGGACCACGGCCTGGGCGTCCTCTCGGCCTCGGAGGGGCTGACCATCAGCGAGGACGAGATGGAGACCTGCCTGCGGGCCTACGTCACCGTCGGCAACCGCTCGGACGTCCGCATCGGCAAGTACCTGCTGGCGCCCTATCCGGACGGCGAACGGCTGTTCTGCCGGATCACCGGCCTGGAGTACGCCCAGGAGTTCCGCGCCGACGACGCTACCGAGATCCACGCCCGCCGGGCGATGCGTTCCGGCGGTATCGACGAACAGGACTTCAAGTTCATGGCCGAACTCGAACCCGTCGCCGTCCTCTACCAGGACGAGGACGGGCTCAAGCGCCGAATGACCGACCGCGTGCCGAAGCCCGAGACCGTGGTTCGGCAGGCCACCGACAAGAACGAGATCAAGACCGGGCTGAAGATTCCCGAGGACGGCGTGTTCCTGGGCCACCTCTCAGTCGGCGGCGAGAAGGTCCGGACCGCCGCCGAACCGCCGACCATCGACTACCGGCTGAAGGACGACTACTCGGAGGGCGACCCGCTCGTCTTCCGGCACACGCTCGTCGCGGGCGGCACGGGGTCGGGGAAGACCCACGCCTCGAAGAACGTCCTCCGGCAGTACCTCGCCGACGAGCGGACCTACCCCGTCGAGGGCGAGAACCGCGAGGCCGCCCCCTGCGTCGTCATGTTCGACCCGCAGGACGAGTACTCCCAGATGCACGACGACGGCGACCTGTCTCAGGAGTTCGCGCGTCGCTGCGAGCGCGAGGGCATCGCCTACGGCGGCCACGAGCAGACCACCGCGTTCGTCCCGAAGGTCGAGGGCGCGGACTACGCCGCGAGCCACCACCGCGCCGAGCAGGTCGAGTTCACCATCCCCTTCACGATGGTGTACGACAACCCCTGGCTCATCGCCGGCAGCCAGCTCAACGACAACCAGTACAACGCCCTCCAGTTCCTGCTCGACCGCTTCCGCCGCGAGTACGGCCCCGGCGGGACCTACGACCAGTTCCGCACGTTCCTCGACGACCCCGTCCTCAAGGAGGAACTCGACGAACAGGGACGGGTCCACGAGGCCACCTTCGACGCCATCAAGCGGCGCGCCTATGGCTTCGACGGCATCTTCGACCAGGACGCCCGGCCCATCACCGATCTGGTCGACCAGTTCGTCCGCCCCGGCCAGTTGAGTTGCGTCCCGACGTACCACGTCAACAACTCCCGGTCGAAGACCACCGTGGTCCTCGCGCTCGCCGCGATGCTCGTCGACGAGAAGCTCTCGAACAACCCGAACTTCCAGCGCATCAAGGACACGCCCCTGGTCGTCGGGATGGACGAGGCCCACAACTTCCTCACCGGCGCGGACAACGTCCAGGCCCGCCAGGTCATCGGGAAGTTCACCGAGGCCGCGAAACAGGGCCGGAAAGAACGGCTGGGGCTGTTCCTCATCACCCAGGACCCCCAGGACATCGCCGACCCGGTTTTCAAACAGATCAACTCGACGGTCGTCCTCAACCTCGGCGACGAGGACGCAATCTCGGCGGTGAACATCCCGACGAACCTCGAATCGAAGGTCCCCTACATGGAGAAGGGCCAGATGGTCGTCTACTCGCCCGACAACTCCGAACCCGTGGAGATTCAGGGGCTGCCGTACTGCCTGACCCGACACGGACGGGACTAGGGATCAGTAGTTGTGTGTATTGAACGGTTGGTTCTCAGTTGAGCCAGTGAAACGAATATTGACAGCAACACCCAGAAAGCCCTCGGCGCGCTCCGGTCCCGGGGCTTGCTGCGCTCCTCGCTCCGCTGCGGTGCTTGCGTCGCCCGGGTTCCCGGAACACGCCTCGCCCTTTCAGTCCGCCAGGCCCACACCGCAGCCCTGCCCTTCCCCTGATCGCGCGATGAAACGCGCTCCCGGCCGACCGCCGCGCGGTTGCGGGGCGGTCAGGAAGCGTGTCGCTCGCCGGACGGCGAGCGACCGGGGAGGTTTGGTGGCCATAATCGCGAGCGCGTTTCATCGCGCGAGCGAGGTTGATCCTGGCGGACTGAAAGGGCGAGGTGCGGTCGCCGACGTCCGACGAAGTAAGCACCGCAGCGGAGCGAGGAGCGCAACGAGTCGCACGAGTCGAGCGCGCCGAGGGCTTTCGAGGTGTTTGAATTCGTGCTCACTGCTGAAACACCGAAATCCACTGATCGCTAAGTCCTTGATCTGTACTGACCAGGGTCGGGGGGACAGAGTGTGGTAGCCCCAGAGAATTTCAACAGAACCGGATCGGTAATTCAGTAAAGACGCCAGTGGAACGGAACGAAACCCGCGGTACTAACTCCCCACCCGATCCCAAGGTCATCTAATGCCGAATGGAAAGCCAGGAGACCGGCCAGATACAGACGTTATCGTCCACGGAATCGACGTGTACGACGATGAAGAGATCAACGAGATGATTCGGGAAATCGACCGGCGTACTGACGGGTTCTACGAGCACACCGAGATCGATCTGTATTCAGATTGGGAGAGCGAGTTCTCTGGGGAAGAAAAACAGCTTAAAGAGCGCCTGGCCGAAATACTCGACAATCTGGACGAGAGCGGAGGATAGATCGTCTTCCTACCGTGCTGATTTCTGGGTGAAAGGTGGATGGAGACTACCGACATCGTACGTCGGCCCCTTTCACAGTTCGTTCCTCGAATTCACGAACCAACCCTCGACCTACAGTCACGACGCTGTCACCTGAGCCAGCGGCGCAATCGTCCGAATCCTTATCAGACAGTTCGCACTAGAACGACTATGGCGAGTTCCAAACGCTCGGGTGAGGACGGGGTGGTGCAGGAGATCCGCCTCACGAAGGAGGGCGGCTGGTGGGTAGCCAGAGACGTCGAAGCCGGGGTAACTACCCAGGGCGAGACGCGGACCGAAGCCCTGGAAAATCTCGACGATGCGGTCGCTCTGCGGAAGGGCGAAATCGGCCGTGAGCCGACCAACGAGGAACTCCGGACGCTCGGTATCGAACCCGCGGACAACACGACCGGTGACGAGGAACCACCGGACGTGTTGGCTTAAACGAAGGTTCCCCGGCACTTTTTCACCTCATATCGCAATCCCCACCACATGACCGACGAGCGCGACCCGGAGGCGACGTTAGAACAGTGGAAACAGGAGATGCAGGGCGAGCACGAGGACGCCATCAGGAACCCCGACCCGGAGGAGGACCACCGCATCGAGGGCGTAACGCAGGTCAACTATCGGATGTACTACGACTACGACGCCGAGAGCGGCGAGCTCGTCCGTGCGCGGGAGGAACAGGTGGACGAGCTGACCGACCCGGAGCTCCGGTCGTGTTCCTGTGGCGTTCGGGGGATGACGCCCGAGGAGGCACGCGACCACGTCGCAACGGCGCGAGAGCAGGCGTGACCGAGGCCCGTCGGCGAGCACGCGACAGTTATTCGAGGGCACTCACGAGAACCAGACGGCGAGCGGCGCGCTCGCGAGTCGGGAAAACAGGCGGACAATCGGACCGCGGCGAGTCGGAGACTCGCTCCGCGGTCTTGGTTGATGCAGACCGTAACGAGGGAGTACCTCGCTCGACTCCGCCTGTGGCAGACACCTCGGTGAACCCGTGGATATAACTTGCGATAATAATTTTTATTCCGAGCCGAGTCATCTTTTCACGGTGCGGCCAGTGCCGTCGTCCAGGTACTGGACGGTCGGAGCGTCGAGCGGTCTGACAGAGGGGAACTTTCAATGCGACCTGCGTGCGATACGTTCGCATGACAAAACGCATCCTGGTTCCGGTCGACGGCTCGGAGCAGGCTCACCAGGCCTCGGACTTCGTCGTCGGCGAGTTCCCCGACGCGACGCTCGTGCTGTTACACGTGATCAACCCCGCAGAGGCCGGCTACAGCGCCCAGGCGTCGATACCCTCGTTCTCCGAAGAGTGGTACGAGCGTGAGAAGGAACAGGCGGAGTCGCTGTTCGACGAGATCGAGGCCGAGGCAGAGAGCGCCGGGTTGGCCGTCGAGCGCGTCGTCGAGGTCGGCAAGCCGACGCGAACCATCGTCGAGTACGCCCGCGAGCACGGCATCGACCAGATCGTGATGGGAAGCCACGGCCGTTCGGGGATGTCCCGCATTCTGCTGGGCAGCGTCGCGGAGAACGTCGTCAGGCGCTCGCCGGTTCCGGTCACGGTGACGCGCTAAGTCGCGAATCGGCCGGCCCGCGTGGGCCCATCAGTCGGCGTGGCGAACGATGTGGACGTCGTAGCCAGGGTCCTCCGAGACCGGCGCGCCGACGCTCGACACCGGCGTCGAGACCCGGCCAGCGTTCTCGCTGCCGACGAAGACGATGGAGGCGTCGACCTCGTGGGCGACTTCCCGGATCGTCCGGACGACGTCGGTCGTCACCGACGCCATCGAACTCACGTCTTCGGGGATCTCACAGCGGAACTCCGCGGCGGGCGCGACGGCCGTGACCTGACCGCGCAGTCGCTGGCCGATGGCCTCGGGGTCGTACGGATCCCCCTCGTCTATCCAGCCACGCTCGATGGCGTAATCGGGCTCTTCGGGGACGATACTGAGCGCGAGGACGGACTCGTCGGTGTACTCGGAGAACTCCGCGGCCCGGTGCAGGGCCGCCGTCGAGAGGTCGGATCCGTCGAAGGGGACGAGCAGAACCATACGTTGGGCGTGCAGCGGGTTCCGCTTAACTGTTGGCCGTTGCCGGACCGCGCTCGGTGCCGACTACTCGTGGCCCGCGACCGGCAGCGGTTCGTACGGTTCTTCGAGATATTCGAGGTCGCTGTCGGACAGGTCCAGGTCGACTGCTTCGGCGGCGTCCTCCAGGTGCTCGACGCTCGTGATGCCGACGATGGGCGCGTCGACGGCGTCCTGGTGGAGCAGCCACGACAGCGAAATTTGCGCCATCGAGACGCCCTGGTCCTCGGCCAGTTCCTGGATCCGCTCGTTGATCTCCTCGCCGCCGCCCTGCAGGTACGGCATCCCCGCCAGATACTCGTCCGTCTCGCCGCGGGTCGTCGACCCGGCCTCCTCGTGGGGACGCGCGGCGACGCCGCGGGCCAGCGGGGACCACGGGATCAGGCCGACGTTCTCGCGCTCGCAGAGGGGCGCCATCTCCCGTTCCTCCTCGCGATAGACGACGTTGTAGTGGTTCTGCATGGTCGAGAACTGTTCCAGCCCCTCCCGCTCTGCGACGCGCAGGGCCTCCTGGAACTGGTGAGCCCACATCGAGGAGGCGCCGAGGTGCCGGACCTGCCCCCGACGGACGGCGTCGTCGAGCGCCCGGAGCGTCGTCTCGATGGGCGTGTCGTAGTCCCAGCGGTGGATCTGGTAGAGGTCCACGGTGTCCATCCCCAGTCGGTCCAGCGAGTCCGCCAGTTCCTGCTCGATGGCCTTCCGCGAGAGGCCCTGCCGGTTGGGCGCGTCGGCCATCTCGCCGAACACCTTCGTCGCGACGACCTGTTCGTCGCGGTCGTACTCCGCGAGGACGTCGCCGAGTATCTCCTCGGACTCGCCCGTCGAGTAGACGTTCGCCGTGTCGAAGAAGTTGATGCCGAGTTCGATGGCGCGCTCGACGAGTTCCGCGCCCTCTTCGGGGTCGAGCATCCACTCCCGGCCGGTGCCGAAGCTCATGCAGCCGAGACAGATGCGGCTGACGTCCATGCCCGTGTCACCGAGTGTCGTATACTCCATGGGATTACTCCGCTTCCTGGCCCCAAAAACGTCGTGGCTCCCCCGCTATCGCCCTCAGTACGGCACTATTTGCTCAGTACGCCGCGTCACCGGGCTCGCCGTCGGACTGCGCCTCGCGCCACTCGCGGGCGATGACGTCACCGCTAGAGGCGCCGATGCGCGTCGCGCCGGCGTCGAACATGGCCGCCGCCTCGTCCCACGAGCCGATCCCGCCGCTGGCCTTGACCGGGAGGTGTGTCGCCAGCCGCTCGACGTCCGCGACCGTCGCGCCACCCTCCGAGAAGCCCGTCGCCGTCTTGAGGAACGCGGCGTCGGCCTCGGCGACGAGTTTCCCCACCCGGTCGAGTTCCTCGTCGGTCAGCAGCGGCGCCTCGACGATGACCTTCACCGGCACCGGCACGCTGGCGACGACCTCCGCGACGTGCTCGCGGACTGCCTCGTCCTCCCTCGACTGCAGTCGGCCGACGTTGCAGACCATATCTATCTCCTCGGCCCCGTCGCTCCAGGCCTGGCGCGCCTCTTCGCAGACCGCGTCGGTGGCTCCCTGCCCGTGTGGAAAGTCTATCACCGTCACCAGGGGCACGTTGGCGTAGTCTGCCGCCTCGGCGACGTAACACGGCGGGATACACGCCCGCATGCCGTATTCGAGCGCGTCGTCCAGGACTCCCTCGACGTCGCTCCACGCCGTCTCCGGCCCCAGCACCGTGTGTTCGATCCGCGCGGGCACGTCGTCCATGCTCGGTGAGTGGTCGGGTACCACCGTAAACGTCCCGCCCGTGAGTTTCGTGGACTCCGGACCGCGCGTGAGTGTTTCTGTTCCGTTCGATATTGCTTCTGTAACATGTGGTTCTGTTATTTGAGTGCAGGAGGGAACTGTGGGAACAACAAGAGCCCGAAAGCCCTCGGCGGGCTCCGGTCCCGGGGCTCACTGAGACACCCCGAATCGTAACAGACACTCCCTCTCAAACGGTTCACGTATGACGGATAGCGACTGTCCGACGGCCGTCGGACGGGCCGGAAGGTTTTCCCCGGCGGGGAACACCGTCAGGGACATGCTCGTGCTTCCGTCCGGGATGGCGTTGCCGCCGTTGCCCTACCTCCTGGCCCTCGTGGGCGGGTGCGTCCTCGTCTCGGCGCTACTGTTCGCCGTCGAACCCCCGATCGACCAGAAACTCGCGCTCGCGATGGCGCCGTGGATCGCCATCGGCGGCGCGCTCCACGCGTTCTACCAGCTCGGCGCGTTCACGCCGACGTACGCGCCGCTGTTCGGCGCGCCGTCTGTCTACCTGACGACGTTCGTCGTGACGGGGTTCGTCTGGCTCGTCCTCTCGGTCGTCGGCATCGTCCGCGGGAAAGACGACGACATCCACCGGAACATGGGATTCGCCGGTACCGGCGTGCTGACGGTGTTGTTCGTGCTTGTCGCCTACCAGGGGATGGGGCTGGGCGCGTTCGACCCGGTGTGGCCCGCTATCTCCATCGTCGTCGCGCTGGCGCTCACTGTCGTCACGATATTCCTCATCAGTATCTGGCGGACGCCCGTGTTCTTCCGGACGCGCTACGTCGGACCGGTCGTCGTCTTCGCCCACGCCCTGGACGGCGTCTCGACGGCCGTGGGCGCGGACGTCATCGGCGTCCACGAACGGACGCCGATTCCGCGAGCGATCATGGAGTTCGCCGGCCAGTTGCCGACCGCAGAGATCATCGGTGTGGGCTGGCTCTTCGTCGCCGTCAAGCTCGCCGTCTCCGCCGCCGTCGTCGTCGCGTTCAACCGCTACGTCGACGAAGACCCTGTCGAGGCGACGCTCGTGCTCCTGGCCGTCATCGGCGTCGGTCTGGGCCCGGCGATGAACAACCTCTTCCTGTTTCTGGCCGGCGTCGCCTGACGGCTGGCCGGCGTCGCCTGACGGCTGGCCGGCGTCGCCTGACGGCTGGCCAGCGTCGCCTGACGGCTGGCCAGCGTCGCCTGACGGCTGACCGGCGCCACCTGAGGTCCGGCCGACGTCACCCGAATTCGCCGCGCTACCGGGCGCTCACTGGGCCGGCTCTCGAAGACTCACTTCCTTCAGATTGACTTCGGCGTATCCCTCCGAGGCGGCCTCCTCTCGCGCGCGTTCGATGGCGTCGCCGGGTCGCTTCAGGTCCCCGTCGACGGTGTACGTCACCACGTCGGTCCGGTCGTCAACCCAGAGCTGGACGTCGAGCTTTGGCATCGACTGGACGTACTCCGGCAACGAAAAAATGCGTTCGGGTGACCCGGATCGGAGGGTCCTCAGCGTGCCGCTCGTCGATTACGCCAGCGCCCCGAAGATACCGCCGCCGTCCGAATCGTTCCCGTCGGTGTCGTTCCCGTCCGTGTCGTTCGCGCTCTCGTTGTCGTCGCCGCCGAAGATGCCGAAGATACCGCCGTCGTCCGACTCGTTGCCGTCGGTGGCGTTCGCACCGGTCGTGTCGTTCACGTCGGTGTCGTTGGCGTCGTCACCGACGTCGGTGCCGTTCTCGTCGGACTCGTCGAGACCCGCGTCCGTCTCGTTGGCGTCGTCGCCGACACCGACGCCGTCAGTGTCGTTCTCCTCGGTCTCGTCGAAGTCGATGCCCGCGTCGGACTCGTTCTCGTCTTCGGCGAGCCCGGCGGTGTCGTTCGCCTCGTCAGACTCCTGCGAGGCGTTCTCGACCGACATCGTGTCGGCGTCGAGCGTCTCGATGGTGGCGCTGTCGATTGTGACGTTGTCGAGCGTCTGGGCCGCGCTATCTTCGCCGTCCTCGCTGGCGTTCGTGCCGGCGGACTCGTTCTCGGCGGACTCGTCGAGACCTGCCTCGGTCTCGTTGGCGTCGCCGAGCGTGTCCTCGCCCTCCTCGGCCTGCCCGCCAGTGAGAGTGTCGACGTTCATCTGCTCGACGGTGAGGTCACCGACGGAGACGTTCTCGACGACCAGTTCACCGCTGCTCTCGGTGTCGTCGTCGCCGACGTCGACGCCGTCGGTGCCGTTGGCTTCGGACTCGTCGAGACCGGCGTCAGTGGCGTTCGCGCCGGTGTCGTTGGCGCTGACATCGACCGAGTCGTTCCCGGTGTCGTTCAGGCCGGCGGCGTCACTGTCGTTCTCCTCGTCCTCGAACTGGCTGCTGATGAAGTCGACGAAGCCGTCGGCGTCCCGGGCGTCGCCTTCCTGCTTGGAGACGTTCAGGTTCTCGACGGTGAAGCTCTCGACGTGCATCTCCTCGATGGTGACGCTGTCGACGTCACCGACGTCGGTCTCGTCGCCAGCCTGAGCGCTGTCGTTCGTCCCGGCGTCCGTGGCGACGGTGTCGTTCGCGCCGACGCCCATCGAATCCGTCGCGTTCGACTCGTTCTCGCCGTCGGACTCGTTGAGGTCGAGACCTTCGTCGGACTCGTTGACCCCGTCAGACCCGTTCAGCCCCTCGGTCTCGTTGAGCATTTCCTCACCCGCTTCCTCGTCGGACGCTCCGACGGAGAGGCCCTGGGCGGAGGCGTTCTCCAGCGAGAGGGTGTCGAACGAGACGTTGTGGAGCACGACGGTGCCGTCGTCACCGAGCGTCTGCTCGGAGGCGTTCCCGTCGCTCTGGTTCTCGACCGTCATCTGGTCGATGTGGAGCTCCTCGATGGTCACGTTGTCCACCGACGAGTTCTGCAGCTCCAGCGTGTCGACCTGGGCGTTCGTGACGGTCACTGTCGACGCCTGCGCGTCGTCCGATGTTGTCGCGGCCAACGCTGCGGTGGGCACCGCAGCCATCACGGCGACCGCGACGAGCACGGCTGTTACTTTGCGTAGCATGCACTGCGAGGGAGGGCCTGAGACCGGATAAACCGGCAAAACCGTTCGAGAAATCAGCGTTGGGATACTTCTCGCCGGAAATCGATAGGATGGGCCTGTCTCGCGCCGGCGTGAGACACCGTGACAGTCAAACGACAGGCCGGACGAGACTAGTGTCGTCTTAGCGGTCACCAGACGGTTCATTGACACCGCCTTAGCAGCAGAAACCGCAGTACGGCGAGCGTATTCGAAAGGCTGATACGGGACCAGATCGCCCGGCGATACCGGCGAAGCATCGACGTTTAAAGGCGTGCCCGCCCTCGCATTCGTCATGGCGAAACAACCGCACCTGCTCGTGGAGTCGGGCGAACTGGCAGACGTCGCGCTCGTGCCGGGGGACCCGGGGCGGGTCGACCGCATCGCGGCCCAGTGCGACGACTCGACGGTCGTCGCCGAGAACCGCGAGTACCGCGTCGTCAACGCGACCTACGAGGGACGAGAGCTGACGATTTGCTCGACCGGCATCGGGTCGCCGTCTGCGGCGATTGCCGTCGAAGAACTCGCGGCCGTCGGCGTCGACACCGTCCTCCGCGTGGGCACGACGGGCGCCCTCCAGGCGGGCATCGAGATCGGAGACATGGTCGTCGCGACGGGCGCCGCCAAGGACGAGGGGACGACGAAGCGCTACGAGGACGCGACGGTGCCGGCCGTCTCGGATTACGAGGTTCTCTCCGCACTGGTCGACGGCGCCGAGGCCAACGACGAGGACGTCCACGTCGGCCCCATCGCGACGGACGACGCGTTCTACGCCGAGACCGAGGAGTACGTCGAGGAGTGGGAGTCCGCCGGCCTGCTCGCCGTCGAGATGGAGGCCGCCGCGCTCTTTACCCTCGCACGACGGAAAGGGATGCGCGCCGGCGCTATCTGTACCGTCGACGGCAACCTGGTCGAAGGGACCCAGAAGGGCGAGACCGACGCCGAGGAACTGCCCCCGAAGGCGAAGAACAACGTCGAGCGAGCCATCGGCATCGCGCTGGACGCGACGACCGAACTCTGAACGGCGCCGTCTCCGTCAGGTACTGAGCGGCCATCCGACACCGGCCGACCGGCCGCCGCGCCGCCGGTCCACGGGACTTTTATCGCCCGTCCGACCAACAGGGAGCCAATGCGTGACCGGCTGTGGGACCGATGGACGTCGTTCGCGCGCCGGGCCCGTCGGTTCGAACGGCGAGAGCTGCGGGAGTTCCGGGCCTGGGTCGAGCGAACGTCCAACCTCGTCCGCCTGTCCGCGCTGGTGTTCGTCCCGCTGCTCGTCGCCACGGTGACGTACCTCTCGAACACGCTCGAGACGCTCTCCTTTCTCCTGTTCCCGCCACTCGCGTCGGGGACCTACACGCTCTTCTCGAACCCGCGGGGGAAGTACGCCTCACCGGTGCGATTCGTCACGGGGCTGACGGTGGGTGCGGGCTGTGGCTGGGGCGCGCTCTGGCTCGCTACCGCGGTCGGCATCGTCGCACCGACCACCGGGAACGGCGTCAGCGTCGTCGCCGCGGCTGTCGCGGTGTTCCTGGCGGGCGCGATCACCTGGGCCTCCGACGTCGAAGAGCCGGCGGCGTACTCGACGGCGCTGCTGGGCCTGCTCGTCCCGCTCGATACCCAGCTCGCATTCGTCACCAGCGTCGGACTCACGTCGACGCTCGTGGCCGTCGTCTTCTGGATCTGGCGCACGGAGTTCTACGAGAAGCGCGCGACGATCCTCTACCAGTCGACGAGCGGCGACGACCACGTCCTCGTGCCGATGCGGGGCGACCACGCACACGCCACGGCCATGCTCGGCGCCCGCCTCGCCGCGGCCCACGACGCCGGCAAGGTCGTCCTCCTCGACGTGGTCGAAGACGAGGCCGCGGCCGCGGCCGAGCGAGCGATCCTCGACCGCCACGACGACGTCACCCTCGCGACGGACCGCCCGAACAGCGACGAGAGGGCCTCGGCAGCCGGCGACACCGAGCCCGACCCAGAGCGCGCCGTCGCCGAGACGGCCGAGACCCTCGAAGACAGGGCCGCCGAGATCGCGTCCGTCGTCGACGTGCCCTGTGAGGTCGTCGTCGCGGTCGACCGCGGGGACGCTGCCGCGACGATCCTCCAGGCCGCCCGGGCGACCGGCTGTGACCTCCTCGCCGTCCCGTACCGGGAGCGTGGGGGGAGCCTCGCGCCGTTCGTCCATGATCTGTTCGCCAGCGAAATCGACGTGCTGGTCCACCGGTCGAACGACGGCCGGACCGACTGGCGCCGGACGATGGTTCCGGTCCGACAGACGAGCCACGTCGCCCACAGCATGGTCGAGTTCTCGCTGCGGCTGGCTCGTGACGCGGGGTCCGTGAGCGTCTGTCACTCCGTCGGCGGCAGCGGGAATCTCCGCCACGCCGAGGAGATGCTCGCCGACCTGGTCGAACCGTTCCGCGGGCCCATCGAGACCCGCATCTCCCGCTCGCCGATCCTGGAGTTCCTCGGAGAGAACGCCCACCACTACGACATCGTTTTCGTCGGCGCGAGTCGGGACCGGAGCGCCGCCTCCCGCTTCGTCTCGCCGCCGACGTTCGAACGGCTGGGCGACCTCGACACCGACGTCGCCATCGTCGACCGCGGCTAGCGGCGGTCTCCAGACGGAGCTTGGTCAGACCTCGTCGTCGACGATGCGGTCGGCGACCGCCTCGGAGTCGTCATCGCCCAGCGCCGACTCGGCGAGGAGGTGGCCGCCGAGCACCGCGGGGCTGATAACCGAATCCGCGCCCGCTCGCTTGAGCTTCCGGACGTTCTCGCGGTCGGTCGCCGCGGCGACGATGCGGACCTCCGGGTTGAGTTCGCGGGCCGTCAGAATGGCCAGCGCGTCCTGGGCGTCGTCGTTCGTCGCGGTGACGACGGCGCGCGCCCGTTCGACGCCGGCGCGGAGCTGGGGCTCCTCGTCACTCGGGTCGGCGGTGAGCACCGCGACGTCGCGTTGCTGGAGCGTCGCGGCAGTCGCCGAGTCGGGCGTGACGACGACGTACTCCACGACGCCGGTGAGTTCTTCGAGGATCGGTTCCGTCAGTTCGCCGTAGCCGAGGACGAGCACGTGGTCCTCGAGCAGGTCGAGTTGCGTGTCTGTCATGGTGCCGAGTGCCCTGGTGATGCGGTCCTGGATGGCCGGGCCGAGCACGGACCCGAGCGCCAGCGCGAAACTGGCGGTGCCGACGACGATGGCCGAGAGAGTGAACAGCTTGGCGTTCTGGGTCTCCGGCCTGGGCGCGATGTCGCCGTAACCGACCGTGCTCGAAGTGACGATGGCGAAGTAGAGCGCGTCGGTCAGCGTATTGACGTTCGTGAAGTGGTCCCGGAGCGCGTACGTTCCCGCGGTGATGTACAGTTGCGCACCGAGCAGCGCCGCGATGGCGGCCTGCTGGGTCGTCGAGAGCTGGACCTCGCGGTCGAAAAGCCGCCGGTTGAGCCCGACGACGGGGAGCGAGAGCAAAGAGAGGAGGACGAGCGGCGTCGCTACCGGAATGTCGAGAAACGGGATGGCGGCCCCGCTAAGCAAGACTCCCTGCACGGCAGCCATCGGCAACAGTACTGCCGTCGCGTACCAGGCGACGCGGAGCCGACGGCGCAGTCCGTACACGCTTAGCAACAGGAGAAACCCGGTCAGGGCGCCGGTGAACCCGACGGTCTGCTGGACCGCTGCGGGAAGGTAGGGATCCAGCGGACCAGAGACGTCCCGCAGACTGATGTTGGCGAGGCCGGTGACGAACGAGAGGACGGCCACCAGCGTGGGCAACAGCAGCGTCGCGCGGACGCCGAACCAGTCCCGTACCCTGTCCATGCACACCTCCTTGCCGTCGGTCACTGTAAAACCCCGCTGTCTGGCAGACGGCGTTCCCGTGCCGGCTGCCGAATACTCGCCGGAAACGATAAGCGGCGCCAGCAGAGTGAACAATTATGGCTTCCCTCCCGGTCGAGATTCTCCTCGGCATCTACCTGGGGCTGCTCGTCGGGATCATCCCGGCGCTCGTCTCGTGGGGGCTCGCGTTCACCTTCAAGTACTTCGCCGGCGTCACCATCCCCTCCTTCGGTGTGGCGGTGCTGGCCATCGCGCTCGCGGGCGTCAACGGCGGCCTGCTCGCGTTCGCGGACAAGTCGATCACCTCGGCGCCCAACGCCGAGCGGGTCGTGACCGCCATTCTGGTCGTCACGATGGCGTCGATGTATGCCCACGCGAAGGGCGACCAGATGGGGGCAGAGCTCCCGCGCCGACTCTCGCTGGACAAACTCCGGGAGAAGACGCTCTCGGCGGACGTCGTCGAGTTCGTCGGCGGCCGCGGCGAAGTCCACGTCCGCGTCGTCGGCGAAGTCGCCGACATGGAGGGGTACCCGCCCCTCTCGGAGGAACTCCGGTCCGAGATCCGCGGCGAGGAGTTCACCTTCCCGGCCGACCTGCGGATCTCGGAGCTCGAAGAACGGTTCGAAGAGCGCCTGACGAAGACGTTCGACCTGGGCGACGCCGCCGTCGCTATCGACGAACGGGGCCGGGCGTCGGTCGTCGCCGCGCCGCCGTTCTCGGGCCTGTCGAAGCGCATCGACGACGGCGACCACGCCGTCTCCGTCGACGCCCTGTTGCCGACGGGGCTCGCCCGCGGCGACGAACTGACGGTGATCACGCCGGACGCACAGGCGCGCGGAACCGTCCTGAGCGCCCGGTCGAACGACGCCGAGGCGCCGGCGGTCGATCAGACCGCGGACCCCGTCGACCCGGACGCTGGAGAGGACGACGACCTCCCCGCCAAACCCGTCCGGGCACCGACGACCGACGGTGGCGAGGGGCGGCTCACCGTCGGCGTCACGCGAACGGACGCCCAGCCCCTGCTGCGCGCCAGCGAGGCGAAGGTCGTCGTCGAGTCCCGGGGCACCCGGCGAGAGTACGAACTCGTCTCGCTGCTTCGACGTGCCGACCAGCGGTTCCGCCGCCTGACGGTGGCGGCCAACGGCGCCCTCGCCGGCGCCTCGCTCGGTGACGCAGCGATCCGTGACACGTACGGCGTCGCCGTCCTGGCGGTCCGGAACGGCGGCGACTGGCAGATCGCTCCCGGCGACGAGACGACGCTCGCCGCCGGCGACGAACTGTACGCCGTCGGCTCCCGCGACGGCCTCGACGCGTTCGCGGAGGCGGTCGCATGAGTATCCCGTCGGCCGGAGCATTCACGTCGGCCGGAACAGTCGCTCAGTTAGGCGGGCCGACCACCGAGGGGGTCACGGTGACGGTCGCCGGCGTCATCGGCGTCGCGGTCGTGGCCGGCGCGGTCGCGGGAGCCGTCGCACTCGCGTACCGCTGGTACGTCCGCGAACGCGTGCCCGCCGGGCTCTCGCTGCTCGCCGGCCTCGCCGTCGTCGCGGTGTCGCTCAGCACGACGACGTTGCTGGCCGAGGAGATCGCGCCGGACGGCCGGGACATCGCGCTCGCGACGGCGCTCGTCCACGTCGCCGCATTCCTGACCAGCGGACTCGCAGCCACGGCCGGCACCCGCTTCGGCGACAGGCTCGGTGTCGATCTGTTCGCAACGACCGGCGTCAGCGACGTCGACGCCGACGTCAGCGAGATTGTCCAGACCGTCGGTCGCGTCACGACGGTCCAGTTACCCGAGGAGATCGCCGACATCGTCGGCTACGACCCCGTCTCCGAGGAGACCAAGGAGACCCTCGCGGAACGGCGGTTCCTCTTCCCACGTCGCCTCTCGAAGGCCGAACTCCGCGAGCGCCTCGTCGCGCGGCTCAGAACCGACTACGGCGTCGGCCACGTCGACGTCGAGTTCGGTGAGGACGGCTCGGTCGAGTTCCTCGCCGTCGGCACGCGGGCTGCCGGCATCGGGCCGACGCTCCCGCCGGCGACCAACGCCGTCGCCATCCGCGCCGACCCGGCCCACGCCGCCAGCGCCGGCGACCTCGTCCAGGTCTGGGAGACAGACCCGCTGAAACGCGTTCTGACGGGCGAACTCCGCGGCGTCGCGGGCGACGTCGTCACGGTAGCCATCGACGCCGCCGACACACCGAAGCTGAATCCCTCCGATCGGTACAAGCTCGTGACCCTGCCCGTCCAGGACCGCCCCGACCGCGAGTTCGCCTCGCTGCTCCGCTCGGCCGACGAGACGCTCGCGACCGTCACCGTCGAGGCTGGAAGCGACCTCGACGGCGTGACGGTCGACGCCCTCGACGTCACCGTCGCCGCCATCACCCGAGAGGACGAACGCCCCGAACCGTTGCCGGCTAGGAACCGGACGCTCCAGCCCGACGACGTCGTCTACGCCATCGCGACGCCCGAAAACCTCCGGAAAGTCGAGAACGCCGGACGGGGGCCAGAGGGCGGCGTCCCGGACACCGTGGCGGGGAGGTCTGAACCCGTCGAGACAGCCGACGACTCGGACGAGTCACCCGACGAGGAACAGGCCGAGACGGCTCCGGAAGAAGCCCCGGACCCCGCCGCGGAACTGGACGACGGAGACCACATGGACGGCGGAACCGGCGATACCGAGGTCGACGAGCCGGACGCGCCGTCGGCCGACCGGTCGAACGGCGAGGGCGACGAGTCGATCCTCGACGGCGACGCGTTCGCGGACACCGACGACCTCCTCGGGATGGACCGGGAACTGGATGGACCCGACCTATCCGTCGACCAGGAAGCGACGACTGGCGACGAACAGGTCGACGACCGTGGCGCCGACGCGACGGATGACGAGGCCGACGAACCGACCGCCGACGAGACCGACGAACCCATCGTCGACGACCAGTCGAACGCCGAAGCCGTCGAGGAACACGACGACGCCGTCCCCTTCACCCCCCTCGACGTGGGGGAGGACGACCCGCTCGCCGACCCGCTGCTCGGTGGGGACGGCGACAATGACGATTCAGGCGACGGTGACACCGGTTCCGACGAAGACGGTGACGCCGCTCTCGACGATGTTGTCGAAGACAGCGACGACGCTGCTGACGACGAGAACGGGATTGCCGACGGGGCGACCGATGGTGACGACGACCGTGACCGCTGACGGCGGCCGCGAGCGCTGACGCGTCGGACCCCGCAACCCTCTTTGTCCGCGCGGACTGTCTCTCCGGCATGGAGTGGACGCTGTTCGCGACGCTCGCCGAGACCGCGGGCGACTCGGAAGTCGCTGTCGACGTCGACACCCCGGCGACTGTCGGCGACGCGCTCGACGCGCTGGTGGCGGCCCACCCTGGGCTCGAAACCGAGGTGCTCGACGAAGAGGGGTCGGTGCAGGACCACATCCGCCTCCTCCACGAGGGCCGCGACCCGTTCGTCGAGGCCGACGGACTGGAGACCACCGTCGAAGACGGCGACGAACTCGCGCTCTTTCCACCGGTCAGCGGGGGATAGGTCCGCGCGAATTATGCGCGAACCGATAGGTTCCTCGGAGTAGGTGGCGAATCGGTACGCTATGGCTGCGGATCGGCGCGTCCTGCTGACGAACGACGACGGTATCGACAGCCCCGGCCTCGCCGCGCTTTACGACGAACTCACGGAGATCGCGTCGGTGACGGTCGTCGCGCCCGCCGAAGACAACAGCGGCGTCGGCCGTGCGAACTCTCGCGAGGCCAGCGTCCGTGACCACGAGTGGGGGTACGTCATCGAGGGAACGCCCGCCGACTGCGTCGCCTTCGGACTCCGAGGACTCGACGAGACGCCGGACGTCGTCGTCGCGGGCCCCAACCCCGGCCCGAACGTCGGGATGCACCGACTGGGGCGGTCGGGGACCGTCGGTGGCGCCGCCGAAGCCGCCCACCTCGGAACGCCGGGCGTCGCCGTCTCGGCCTACGACGTGACCGTCGGCCACGTTCACGAACCGGACCGGGAGACGTTCGCCACGACCACGGGGTTCACGGCTTCACTCGTCGCGGACCTGCTCGACGCCGACGCGCTCGAACCGGCCGACTACCTGAACGTCCACGTGCCCACGAACCCCACCGAGCCCCCGCGGACGCGCGTTACGCGTCCAGTCGACGACTTCGACGCCACCGTCGAGCGCGACGGCGACCGGCTCTCGTTCGTGGACCACGTCTACGACCCGCTCAGAGACGACGTCGAGAGCGACCTCCCGCCGGACGAGGGCGAGACGGATCGCCGGGCCCTCCGTGACCAAGACGTCAGCATCTCGCCGCTCACCGTCGGCTTCGACTCCGTCGGACGGAAGGTTCTTCTCGACGTGCTCGACGACGGCGACTAGCGATCACGTCACGAGGAAACCAGTACTCACTCCGCTACGTCAGGTCCGCCTCCAGCACGAAGTCGCAGTGCTCGCTGAATCCGACGCGGACGGCGGCCGCCTCCGCGACGTGGCGGGGCGACTCGGGAATCAGGACTCTGGTCGCGTCGGCTCCCAGATCGTGGGCGTCCGCACTGATGGCGTCGAACAGTCGCCGCGCGGCAGGCACGTCCGCCCACACGCCGACGGCGTACTCCGCCAGCGTCTCGGCGGCGTCGTCCTCGGTGGGACGTTCCGTCGTCCGGACCCGCACCGCCATCCCGCGCGTGCCGCCGTCTTTCACGGCGAAGACGCGCTCGTCGTCGGCCAGGGCGTGGAGTCGCTCGCGAGAGAGTTCGGAGAGCGTCCAGGAGTGCTCGCTGTCGAGTGCCAGGCCGCCCAGCACGTCCCGCGCGTCGCTCCGGGCCCAGTAGCTCCAGGCCGCCGCCGCGTCGTCGACGACGGCCGGCTCCCGGTCGGCTGACCGCGCCTGTGGAGCCGGCTCCGCCCACCGAAAGCTCGTCCGCGGTTCGAAGCCCGCCGCCATCGACTGGCCCAGGCCCGCGTCGTTCCACCCGAACACCATATTCCGGGCCACCGTTGCGCCGCCCTCTCTGGCCCACTCGAAGAGGTCCCTGACCATCCGCAGGCCGTGGCCCTCGCCGCGGTACTCCGGGTGGACTCGCATCCCCTCCAGCCACGTCTCGTACTCGGAGAGGAACTTCCCCTGGCAGATTCCGGCAACGTCGCCACCGACTTCTACGACGACGGTTCGCCACTCCGGCCCGTTCGCGTCGACCCAGTCGTGGAACACGTCCGGGATGTAGTCGCCCCGCCCCTGGTCTGCCCAGGTGTCCCGAGTGAACGCTGCGACGGCGTCGTAATCGTCGTGGGTGGCCTGCCGGACGACGGCTTCGGTCATGGAGGAAGGTCGGGCCGAGGCGACTTGAATCACAGTCCGGGAAGAATACTTGACCCTGGACAGACAACTTCCGCACGATGACTGACTACGAGAAGCCAGAGGGGACTCTCGCCGAAGCCGACGGGGTGTACAGGGACGACGAGGGGGAGCTGGTCGCCGAGATGGAAACGCTCCAGAAAAACGGTGCTGACCCAGATTCGGACGAGTAGTCCACTGCGGTACTGACTGATTAGTCTCCAACGTGGCGTCCGTAACGATGCAACCGTCGAGTGACCGACGAACGAGTCGGAGCTACGTCCAGGGAACGGACCGCGTCGTCATCTCGCCGGCGAGCGAGCGGCCCATCGTGTCGGCGACGTCGTCGGAATTCGCGAGCGCCCACATCAGCTTCACCTTCGCCGTGCCGGGGAGGATATCTTCGCCCTCGATGACGCCGGCATCGAGCAGGTCCCGGCCGGTGTCGTACACGCGGTCACAGACGCGTCCTTCCAGGCACTGGCTGGTCATGACGACGTGGGTGCCGCCGTCGGTCAGGTCCTCGATGGTGTCGATCCAGTCCGTGTTGACGTGGCCCAGGCCGGTACCCTCGATGACGACGCCAGCGTTGTCGGAACACTGTTCGAGGAACGCGGGGTCGGTGCCGGGCGTGAACTTCACGAGGTCGACGTCGGTGGCCAGGTCGTCGTGGAGATCGAGGTCCGTCTCGCCCCGCTGGGCGTGCTCGCGGCGGAACGAAACCTCGTTCGGTTCGTCGCTCCCACCGTAGTCGACCCGGCCGAGGGGTTCGGACCCGACCGTCTTGAAGGCGTCGCGTCGCGAGGTGTGGTTCTTGCGCACGCGGACGCCGCGGTGGAGCGCGCAGGCGTCGTCCGACTCGCTTTCGTGCATGCAGACGAGCACCTCGGCGCAGTCGCCGAGTGCGGCCTCGACCGAACAGACGGCGTTCATCACGTTGTCGGAGGATGGGCGGTCCGCCGAGCGCTGGCTGCCGGTGAAGACGATGGGGACCGGCGTGTCGAGCATGAAGGCCAGCGCGCTCGCAGAGAACTGCATCGTGTCGGTGCCGTGCATCACGACGACGCCGTCTGCGCCGGCCTCGATTTCCTCGTGGACGGCGCGGGCCAGGTCCTGCCAGACGGCGGGGGTCATGTTCTCCGAGAGGATGTTGGCGACGACGCGACCGCGGTAGTTGGCCATCCCGGCGAGGTCGGGCACCGCCCGGAGGACGTCCTCGGCGTCGAACTGGGCCGTGACGGCACCGGTTCGATAGTCGACGGTCGAGGCGATAGTACCCCCCGTCGAGATCAGGGAGACCGTCGGCAGGTCCTCGTCGAACTCGACGGTGGACTCGCTCTGTTCGTCCTGTGCCCCCTCGACGTCGTACACGTCCGATTCGAGCACGTCGACGCTCGCGGCGTCGCGGTCGACGCCGACGTTGTAGCCACCCTCGAGTTTGAGGACGAGCTGGTCGGGCGTGCTGGAGGGCAAGAGGACGCCCTCAAAGGTCTGGTCCGCGCGGTCGACGCGCACCCGGTCGCCTGCGTTCATGCCCCGGGATACCGCCCCGCCGGACTTGAATCCACTCGTTCGTCGGCCGACGGCGCGGTCGGACTCGCTTCGGGCGCAGCCGGCCGGGTCGCACCGCGAGGACGGAACGACGGAGCCGGCAAGGGAGAACGGAACCGAGGAACCGAACGGGGCGAACGAGTCGGCGACAGGTACACCGGTCGGAGCGGGCACGTCACCGACCCGCCGGTTAAATTTCACAGTTAGTTGTCAGTCCAAAACAATTATTACCGGATTTCGTGTGCTGGACAGTAATGGATCAGTCGACAGTTGACCGGATCCGCGTCCTCCACGTCGAGGACGACGGGGACTTCGCGGAGATGGTGGCGACCTGCATCGAACGCGAGAACGACCGCCTCGTCGTGGAGACGGCGACGAGTGCCGGCGACGGGCTCGACCGGCTCGAGGACGGCGGTGTCGACTGCATCGTCTCGGACTACGACATGGGTCAGCGAAACGGTATCGAGTTCCTCGAGGCCGTCCGTGAGGACCACCCCGAACTCCCCTTCATCCTGTTCACGGGCAAGGGGAGCGAGGAGGTAGCGAGCGACGCGATCTCGGCTGGCGTCACCGACTACCTCCAGAAGGAGACCGGGGCGGACCAGTACGCGATACTGGCGAACCGGGTGGTCAACGCCGTCGAGCGAGCGCGGGCCGAGCAGGCCAAGCGTCGCCACCTGGATGCCATCGAAGCGGCCCAGGAGGGAATCAGCATCGTCGCCGAATCCGGCGAGTACGTCTACGTCAACCAGGCGTACGCGGACATCTACGGCTACGAGCCCGAGGAGATGCTCGGGGAGTCGTTCACCATCACGTACCCGGACGAGGACATCGAACTCGTTCAGGCGGACGTCATCCCCGACCTGGAGAAGACCGGCGTCTGGTCCGGCGAGACGACCGGCGTGCGCGCCGACGGCACCACCTTCGTCGAAGACCACACGCTCGCGAAGACGAAGGACGGCGAACTCATCTGCAGCGTCTGGGACAAGTCCGAGCGCAAGTCCCGCGAGCGGGCCATCGAGGGGCTTCACTGCACCGTCCGCTCGTTCATGCAGGCGACGTCGTTCGCGGACGTGGCCGAGACCGCCACGGAAGCAGTGCGGGACATCCTCGGCCTGCCCGCGGCCGCAGTCTACCGCTACGACGAGGACGAGGACTGTCTGGCCCCGACCATCTGGACCGAGGAGACCGAGGCGATACTCGGCGAACCCCCGGCGTTCCCGCGAGGGGAAGGGATCGCGTGGCAGGTGTTCGAAGACGGCGAACGGCGGGTGTACGACGACGTCTCCACGGCCGAGGACCGTCTGAACGAGGACACGCCGATGCGGAGCGAGATGATCCTCCCGCTCGGCGACCACGGCGTCCTCCTCGTCGGCGTGGACGACGCCGACGCGTTCGAGACGACGGACGTTCCCCTCGCCCAGACTCTCGCCGTTCACGCGACGACGGCGCTGGACGGCATCGCGTCGGAACGCGACCTCCGCGAGGAACGCGAGTTCGTCGACCAGGCGCTGAACGCGCTCGCGGACGTCTTCTACGTGCTCGACACTGACGGGATGTTCCGCCGGTGGAACGACCGGCTCGCGGCGGCGACCGGCTACGAAGACGGCGCCATCGGCGACCTCGAACTGTCGGACCTCTTTCCCGAGGACGACTCCGAGCGGGTCAGGGCGGCCATCGCCACGGCGCTGTCGGAGGGGCACGCGACCATCGAGGCGGACCTCGTGACGGCGGATGGAGACCGAGTCCCCTACGAGTTCACCGGCGCGCGACTCACGGACACCAGCGGCGACGTGACCGGCGTGGTCGGGATGGGACGCGACATCTCCGAACGGACGGAACGCGAGCGCCGACTTGAACGGCAGAACGAGCGGCTCTCGGAGTTCGCGAGCATCGTCAGCCACGACCTCCGGAACCCGCTGAGCGTCGCACGCGGTCGCATGGAGATGATCCAGGAGGAGTGCGACAGCGAGCACGTCGACCCGGTGGTGGGCGCACACGACCGGATGGAGACGATGATAGACGAGATTCTGACGCTCGCACGCGAGGGTGACGCGGCCACGGAACCCGAGTTCGTCCCGCTCGCCGACGTGGCAGCGGACTGCTGGCGGAACGTGGAGACGGACGAGGCGAGCCTCTCGGTCCAGACGGACCTGACGATCCGTGCCGACCGGTGCCAGCTCCAGCAACTCCTGGAGAACCTGTTCCACAACGCGGTCGAACACGGTTCGGCGAGCCGTCACTCGTCTGCGACTCGTGACGGCACCGTGAAGTATAGCTCCACGAGCCCTCCTTCGCACGCTCGGGAGGACGCCGCCGGACGACAACCGTCCGGCGAGCCCTCTGTCGCTGACGCTCCAGAGGACGCCGTGGAACACGACGGGGAGGGCGTGAAGGTGACGGTCGGTGACGCCGACGACGGATTCTACGTCGCCGACGACGGCCAGGGAATTCCAGAGCCCGACCGTGACGGGGTGTTCGAAGCCGGTCGTTCAAGCGTCCCTGGTGGCACCGGGCTCGGGTTGCGGATCGTCGAACAGATCTCCGACGGCCACGGCTGGACGGTCGACGTCCACGAGAGCGAGGGCGGCGGCGCTCGGATCGTCCTGTCCGGCGTCGAAACGCGAGCGTGACGTCGGCTCCGGCTCGTCGACGCTGTTCGACGGCGAACACGGGCTTCCAATAGCAGACAGCGAACGGCCTGACCGCGCCGCGATCGGACGGGGAAAGGACCTTGAACGCTCGGTCCGGAGACACGACTATGGCCGAACGGACGGACGAACTCACCCGGAACGGGGACGGCGGCGGGAAGCGCGCCGACGAGGACGTCGTCGGCATCGATAGCGACGAGTTCGGCGTCGACGCTGACGGCACCGTCGCCAGCCCGGACGAACACGGGACGGAGTTCGGGGTCGGTGCGTCGACGTCGACACCGGCCGAGACCACTGACGCAGCGTCCTCACGCATCGGTCGCGTCAAGCGTCGCGCCAGCAGCGTCTTCTCGCCGACGACCTTCGTCCTGCAACTCGGGGCGGCGCTCGTCGGCGTCTTCGTCCTCGGGAACCTGATCCCACTGGTCCCCTTCGCCGGTTTTCTCGGCATCTTCCTGATGGCCGGCCTCGTGGGGACGCTCTCGGCGAAGCCGCGCTACCTCGAGGCGGCGGCCGCCGGTGGTGCGAGCGGTGCGCTGGCGCTCTTTCTCGGGGCGATGGGGCTCTCCGTCGTCACGGGCGGGATGGTGCCCATCGCCGGTGCCGCCGTCGGCGCCCTGGCGGCGGTCGGCGGCTTCTACGCGGGACGTGACCTGCGGGACGGCGTGACCAGGGACCTGTAGTCCGCGAAGCGTGGGTCCGGACCCGGCGCTCACTCGCACAGACGCCAGGTCCCGCCGGACTGCTCGACGATTCCCTCGCTGGCGAGCCACTCCAGGGCCTCCTCGACGAACTCTGGGTGGGCCTCCACGTCGCGGCTGATCGTCCGGACGTCACGGTCACCGGTCGCGAGCGCGCCGATGACGGCCGCGTAGAGGCGGCCGTCGTCGGTGCCGTCCTCGACGGCCTCGTCGATGTTCTCCCGGACTTCCGAGAGACTGCCCTGGACCCACCGCTGGGCCAGCGAGAGCTCGTTTTCGAGCTGTTTGAGTCGCTCGAGTTCCCTGGCGTGCCGTTTCAACGCCTCCGTATCGGCGTCGACGTCCTCACCGGCATCGTCGCCGGCGTCGTCGACGCTCGTCGCGCCATCGGCGCCCTCCCCGTCGGTACTGTCCCCGTCAGCGCCGTCGACTTCGATGCTGACGTAGCGACAGGAACTCACGTCGAAGCCCGGGTTCGCGGGGTAGGCGCTCTTCGCGCCGAACTCGTGAGGCGAGACCTGGACCTCGAGGCGGAGATTCCGTGCGATAGAGAAGTACTTGCGCCGCCGGTCGTCGGTGCGACTCTCGACCAGGCCGGCGTCGTCGAGCTTGCCGAGGTGGTCGATGACCGCCTTCGGACTGACGCCCAGGTACTCGCTGATCTCGGTCACGTAACAGGGTTTGTGCGCGAGCAACCTGAGAATGCGACGGCGGTTCGCGTTCCCGAGCAAGTCGAGCAACTCGGCGGAGTCCATTCACCTGAGGATAGTGTCCCAGGACGGAAAAGCGTGTCTCCTCCGACGCGCCGGCGGCCGGCGTCGTCCCGCCGTCGTCTACTGGTTGGTTCGGATGGCGCGAACCGGCCGTCGAAACGGACCAGGTGCGGTCGGAACAGTCGCCGTCGGACCGGGCGTCGTTCGTCTAGAGGCCGAGGAGGTCCCCGACGAGACCGTTGCCGGGACCGTTTCCACCGGCTTCGTTACCGGTGCCGCCGTTGTCGTTCCCGTTTCGGTCCCCGTTCCCGTTTCCGTCCCCGTTCCCGGAGGAGTCGTCGCCGTCGTCACCGGAGTCGGGATCGGCGGCGTCACCAGTGCCAGATCCCGTGTTCCCATTTCCCGGAACGTCACCGCTGGTTCCGGACCCGTTCACGTCGTCGGAGTCGCCGTCAGCACCGGCGCCGTCGGAACTACTGTTCCCGCTATTCGAGGCGTCACCGGACCCCGTACCGTCGGACCCGGTGCCCACACCCCTGTCGCTAGGGTTTGCGTTCCCACCCCCCGTCGAGCTGCCAGTGGCATTCGTCACGTTCAGGTCGCCGTTCCCGAGACTCACGTTCCCGGTCAGGTTGCCGGCGTCGGTACCGTTCCCGCTGCCGGGGACGACGTCGGGACCGTTCCCGCGCTCACCTGGCAGGCCACGGTCGGCCGGTGGGCCCTGCCCTCCGGCGACGACGTCACGGGCGACGCCCGCAGTCTCCGGGCCGGTCATGTTCCTGGCCTCGGTGCGGAGCGTGTCGAGCCGGGTGTCGTTGATCCCCGCCCTCTCGGCGGCCCGGTCGGTCTCGTCGACGCTCGTCCGGAGCGCCGCGATGCGCCCGGAGAGCTGGCTCGACTGGGCGACGTAGGCACTCCGTGAGAGTGACCCGTTCTCGTATCGCTCCGTGAGGGTCTGGTTCCGCTCCCGGAGACGGTCGAGTCGCTGTTCGAGCGATCCCGCCCGCCGTTCGGCCATCCGGGCCTGTTTCGACTCGTTCGCACGCTCGAACCCGGCCGTCCACATGCCTGATTCGACCGTGTCGTTCGCTTCCGAAGCGCTACTCTGCATAAACGCCGTCATCTGGGTTCCGAACGCGGCCGGCTCGTCGCCACTCCCTCTGTCGGTGGCGTTCGTCTCCGTGGCCGTCTCGTTCGGTTCCTCGACCTGTGCCGCGGGGTCCGCCGTCGTCGCCGCGACGGTGGGGAGCGCTGCACCGGCAACGCCCACCAGGACGACGACTGCGACCACCGCTACCTCCCGAGTGTTCATACTCGATTCATTCTATACCAGACACCTATAAAACGACAGTCACTGTTCTCACCGTTCAGCCCGTCCTCCGGCTCCGTTCGAACCGTTCACCGAGGGGATGAAACGCCACCAGGAGTTCGAAGAGCGTTTATCGACGGATTTCAGTCGCTCTGGTCCGCGACGCCGGCTCCCAGCGAGTACATCACGTCTCGCAGATACGTTCACCCTTCGACAGCGCCGACCCGGCCCGGCGACCGACCGGTCGGATTGCCCGACGACAAAACGCTATGGGCGAGTGCTTATGTGTGTTAATGTCTAACACCCAGTGAACAGCATGTTCGAACGATTCTCCCGAGGCTACTACCTCGGGCGGCTGTACGTTCAGCCCCATCCCGAGGGCGAACCGGCGATCTCCCGCGAACAACACGAACAGGTCAACCGCGAACTGTACGCGACCGGCGAAGGCGTCGAGCGGACGGACCATCCGCTCGTCATGAAACTCGACACTCACCACCTCGCCGTCCGGGGGGACGAGTCCGTCCCCGCGGACACGCTCGCGGTCCCGCGCGACCTGCTCGAGGACACCTCCGTTCGCAACCCGCCGGCGCTCCACGAGGTACTCCTGGCGAAAGCCGACCGTGCGGAGCAGTTGCTCCCGGTCGCCGAAGGGACGGCAGTGTAGGGCCGACCGACCCGCGGCCACGGTCGCTCTCCTGCAAGATTTTTACCGTCACACGCCGCCTTTCGAGTCGATGATCGACAGGTTGCTCGGCCGGGCGAGCCTGAAAGCGCGGGTCGAGACGCTGGAGGAAGAGAAGCGTCACCTCGAACGCGAACGCGACGCCGAGTCCGAGCGCCGCGCCGAGGCCGTGAGCGACCGCCAGGCGGCCCAGCAGCGCGTCAACCACCTGGAGGACCGTATAACCGAACTCGAAGACCGCGTCGAGCGGCTCAAGCGGGACGATTCGACCGCCGATTTCCGCCGGCAGGAGGCGGTCGCCGGAGACCGTCGCGACGAAATCCTGGACCGACTCGAATCCGTCGAGACCGGTCCCGAGGGCGTGTTCACCGCCTTCGTCGACGCGGAACACGACCTCCCACCGGCCGTCCGCGACGCCTTCGGCGACCGCGCCGGGCTGGTCGCCCGTGCCGCACCCTGCCTGGCCGTCACCGACGACGCCGGGCTGCTGGGCGCCTGTCTGTCCGTTCCCGTCCCGCCCGAGCCCTTCGCCTCGTGGGACGACCACGTCACCCTCCAGCGCGAGTGGTTCGAACCCACCGGCGAGTACGCCCTCGCCCTCGTCCGCTCGGATCTCTTCGCCCTCGGCGAGTACGAGGGCCAGGATCGCACCGCCTTCCACGGCTTCGACGCCGACCTGAAGAGCCAGCACTCCAAGGGCGGGTTCTCCCAGGCCCGCTTCGAACGCCTCCGCGACGCCCAGATCGATTCCCACCTGGAGCGCTGCAAGGCCGCGCTCGAAGAGCGCGACGCCGAGCGCCTCTTCGTCGTCGGCGAGCGCAGCCTGCTCTCCCAGTTCGACGACGTCGCCGACGTGACGCAAAGTGTGGACGCGACCGGCGACCCGGAGTCCGCGCTGGGGGACGCCCTCCACGAGTTCTGGACCCTTCAGTTGCGCACGTTGTAATCGTGTATCGTGACGCTACGAGACGTGATACGTCCACCGAGAACAGCCCGAAAGCCCCCGCTCTCTCGGGTCGGGGGACCACGACTGCGCTCCTCGCTCACTGCGTTCGCTGTGGTGCTTGTCGGGTCCGCCTTCCCCGAGACAGCGGCCCCTTTCATTCCCGCCCGTTTCTCCTGGCTAAACGGCCGAACCGGGTGGGAATGAAAGGGGCGAGCGGTTCAGTCGAAGCCCGGCGTTCGCAAGAGCGGAGCTCTTGCGCAGCCCGTCAGAAATCGAAGATTCCTGAGGACGACGTCAGCACGCGACCGTAGGGAGCGCGCGCAACGAGCCGCGCGAGCTGAACCGCTCGGGGCTTTCGGGCTGTTGTTGGTAGTATTGATGTTCGATTCACACGTTGTCATCCTTCTCTCTCACCGACGAACATTTAGGAGGCGGGCGGTCGATTTCACAGGTATGAGAGTCGCCGTACTCGCCCACGAATCGTTTCCCGACCGGGCAAAGACAGCCGTGGGCATCTTGCGCTACGGCGACCACGACGTCCGGGCGCTGCTGGACCGGGATACCGCTGGCGACCGGGTCAGCGACCACGTCCCGGACCTCCCCGACGTCCCGATCGTGGCCTCGCTCGACGACGTCGAGTACGACCTGGACGCGCTGATCGTCGGCGTCGCGCCCATCGGGGGCGAGTTCGACCCGTCCTGGCGCGACGACGTTCGCCGGGCGCTGGAACGGGGGTGCGACGTCATCGCGGGTCTGCACGACTTCCTTGCCGACGACGAGGAGTTCGCCACGCTGGCCGCCGAACACGGCGCAGCACTCCGGGACGTCCGCCGCCCCCCCGACGACCTCACGGTCTCGGAGGGACGGGCGAGCGAGGTCGACGCGCGCGTCATCGAGACCGTCGGAACTGACTGCTCGACGGGGAAGATGACCGCCGCCTTCGAGGTGCGCGACGCGGCGCGCGAGCGGGGCATCGACGCCGCCGTCGTCCCGACGGGCCAGACCGGCGTGATGATAGCCGGCTGGGGGATGGTCGTCGACCGGGTGATCTCGGATTTCGCCGCCGGCGCAGTCGAGCAGATGGTCCGCGAGGCCGCCGACGACCACGACCTGCTCGTCGTCGAGGGCCAGGGGGCCATCGCCCACCCCGCCTACTCCGGCGTGACGACGAGCATCCTCCACGGCGCGATGCCCGACGCCCTCGTCCTCTGCCACGTCGCCGGCCAGGAGACTGTCCACGGCTACGAGTCCTTCGAGATTCCCGATCCAGCGAGCTACGCCACCCTCTACGAGGCGATGGCCGCGCCGGTCCGGCAGGCCGACGTGCTCGCCGGGATGGTCAACACGAGCGGTCTCGACGATGGGCCGGCCCACGAAGCAGTCGATTCGTTCGCCGACGAACTTACCGCACCGGCGACGGACCCCGTCAGGTTCGGCGTCGGCGACGACGTGCTCGACGCGCTGCTGTGACCATGGACACGTCCTTCCACTACCACGAGCTACCGGTCGAGGACCCGTTCACCATCGCCCGCGGGACGACCGGCACCACCGACGCGTTCGTCGTTCGACTCGAACTCGAGGGAATCGTCGGCGTCGGCGGTGGCACGCCCAGCGCCTATTACGGCGAGTCCCCCGACTCCGTCGCCGACGTGCTTCCCGACCTCCTCACCGTCGTCGAGGACGTCGACGCCCCCCACGCCGGCCAGCGAATCGCCGACCGACTCTCGCGTCGGGCACCCGACGCCCCCGCCGCGCGGGCCGCCGTCTCGACAGCGCTGGCGGACCTCGCCGCCCGCGACCTGGAGGTTCCCCTGTATCGCCAGTGGGGACTGGACCCCGACGTCGCGCCGCCAACGTCCTACACCGTCGGCATCGCCGACCCCGGAGAGATGGCCGACCGGGCCAGTTCGGCCGTCGACGCGGGGTTCGACCACCTGAAGATCAAACTCGGCACCGACGACGACCGCGCCCGCTTCGACGCCGTCCGGGAGGCTGCACCCGACGCGGAGATTCGGGTCGACGCGAACGAGGGCTGGGACGCTGACGAGGCCATAGCGAAGGCCGACTGGCTCGCCGCGGCGGACGTCGAGTTCCTCGAACAGCCCGTGCCCGCGAGCGACCTCGACGGCCTCCGTCGCGTCTCCGCCGAGACGTCGCTCCCGGTGTGTGCCGACGAGGCCTGCGTCACCGCGAGCGACGTCCCGCGAGTCGCCGACGCCTGCGACCTCGTCACGGTGAAGCTGATGAAGTGCGGCGGCCTCCGCCCGGCACTCGAACAGATCCACGCCGCACGCGCGCACGGCCTGGAAGTGATGCTCGGCTGCATGGTCGAGTCGAACGCCTCCATCGCCCCAGCCTGCCACCTCGCGCCGCTGGTCGACTACGCCGACCTCGACGGGGCGCTCCTGCTGGCCGAGGACGTCTGCGAGGGGATTCCCGTCGAAAACGGCGCGTTCGACCTCGGCGCCGTGGCCGTGGGGACGGGCGCGCGGCTGGTCGAGTGACAAAAAAGCAAAATCGCTGACGGCCTCGCAGCCGCCTGCCGCCGACTCAGATCAGGTCGAGCGTACGGAGCGTCCGTTCGAGCTGGACCTCCTCCTGCTCGTCCATCCGCCAGAGCGGGCGTCGCATCGGGCCGGGGTCGAAGTCGACCTCGGGGTGGAGGTCGAGCGCGGACTTGACGCCGCCGAGGTACGGGCCGCGGTCGATGGCCTTCCAGATGTCGAAGACGGTGCTCTGGAGTTCCCGGGCGCGGTTCTCCTCGCCGCTGACGTAGGACTCGTACAGGTCGACGGTGAGCTCAGGGAAGACGTTGGAGACGGCGCTGACGAGTCCGGTACAGCCGATCTCGAGTTCGGCGAACAGCAGCGAGTCCAGCCCGGCGAGGTAGGTCAGTTCGGGGTTCTGGTCGATGGCCTGTCCGAGCCAGGCGACGTCGCCGCTCGAGTCCTTGACGCCGACGATGCCGTCGAGGTCGGCCAGCCGGTCCAGCGTCTCCAGTTCGAGCTTGTTCCCCATCCGCGCGGGGAAGTGGTAGATGTACACCGGGATGTCGATGGCGGCGGTGACCTCCTCGTAGTGCTCGATGATCGCCGTGCTGTCGATGGGGTAGTAGTACGGGATGCCAACGACCGCGGCGTCGGCGCCGTTGGCCTCGGCGTCCTGGGCGTAGGAGACGGTGTTCCGGGTGCTCGGGGCGCTCACGCCGGCGATGACCGGTACTTCGTCACCCACCTCGTCGACGACGGCCTCGATGACGGCCGCCCGCTCGTCGGGCTTGAGCATCGGGAACTCGCCGTTGGTCCCCAGCGGGAAGACGCCGTGGACGCCCCGGTCGACGACGAACCGGGCGTGTGCGGCGGTCGCGTCGAGTGCCAGCTCTTCCTCGTCGGTGAACGCGGTAATCGTCGGCGGGATCACGCCGTGAATCGAAACGTCATGCGTCGGGCCGTTGGTCGTCATCTGTCGAAGCCTTCGAAAACGGGTGATATGAATCTATCGTCACGTTGGCAGCTTGGGGATCCGACGCACAGTCGCGTGGTGGCCACTCTCAGGGGATCTAGCCCGTATCGCGAGAACGAGTTACGACGAGAGCCAGTCGGCGAAGGAGTCCTCGCCCTGGCTCAGTTCGAAGTAGTCCCGCTGCATCTCGCAGATAGCGTCCTCCAGGGAGTGGCCGTCGTCGAGGTGCTCGCGGACGCGACCGATTTTCCACGAACTCGGCGTCTCGCCCGCGGTCCAGCGGCGTTCCAGCGGGTCGAGGAACTCGTCGGCCCGGCGTTCGGGCACGTCCTGTGCGTCGAGACCCGCGCGTGCGAGGGAGAATATCTCGTCGTAGATGACGTCGTGGTCGGTGGTCCGCTCGCCGTCTTCGGTCACCCACGCCAGTTCCGCGTCGAGGCCGTTTCGGGCCGCGTCGTAGAACGAGCGACGCGCGTCCTGCCAGGGGAGCTCGGCCAGCGGATGGCCGGTCGCGACCAGCCCCCGGACGAGGCCGGCGACGAGCACCTGTGTGCCGATGAGGTCCTCGACAGTCGGCTGGGTCGGGATCGGTCGGTACTCGATGCGGAGCGACTCCTGGTCGCCCGCACCGTCGACCGGGTCGCCGCCGACGACGCACCGGAGCCAGCGCCAGTAGGTCCCCCGCTTGTGGTCGAACTCCCAGTGCTCGTCGTGGACGCCCTGGCGGGGTTCGTCGGTGATCCACTCCCGGAGGAACGGGGCGAAGCAGTCGTCCGCGACGACGCGGTCGACGACGTCCTCGCTCGTCTCGATGTCCCTCGGCACCCTGACTTTCGGATTCTCGCTGGTGTTGACGGACTGCTCGAACGCCGCGATGCGGAGTTCGTGGTGGGTCTCGTCGAGCAGTTCGTACGGATCGTCGACCCGATTGTACAGGTCCGCGGGGAGGAGTGGCGAGTTCGCCGTCAGCGCCAGCACCGGTCCGAGCGTGCGGATGGCGGCGTTGTAGTAGTCCGGGAACTCGCCGGCGGTCGGCACCTGCAGGTGGGGCTGGATCGAGGTGGTGAGCGACTCGAAGAGGATGGAAGGGAAGGCGTGCTCCGCGCCGGGCACGGAGAACGATATCTCGCCGCCAGCGTGGGCCAGCGCCTCGTTGTCCAGCGCGACGTAGCGGGGATACTGGCGCATGTTCTCTGCGAACACGACGCCGTCACGCTGCTCTACGTCGGTGAAGTAGTCGAGGGTGCCACCCTCGGGCGGGATGGTCCACATCGCGTCGAGCACCATGTCGCGGTTCTCGGCGAGCGCGGCGTCCCGGGCCTTCTTGAACCGCATCTCGACCGACGTCGTCTGGACCTCCAGCCCCGTCGCACCGAAGGCGTCCGGGTCGGTGTTGATCTCCGCGTTGTGGACGCCGAGTTCCTTCGCGGCCGGCCCCTCGAACACCGACTCGGGGAGCGCAGCCAGTTTTCCCTCCCACTCCTCGGGGTCCATGTACGGTTCGTCGACGTCGTCGGGTTCTTCGTCAAGTGCGTCGTCATCTGCGGACTCGTCGCCGTCCACCGCACCGGCGTCGGCCGCTCCGGGGTCTGGCACGGGATCAGCTGGTTCCAGCGACGGATCGAGCGCGGCGCTCGCACTGCTGCTCAGGTCGGCGTCGAGGTCTGCTCCGTCGGCGTCCGCCTCGTCGGCCTCGTCAGTGCCTGCCTCCGCTATCGCGTCGCCGTCTTCGGGGTCGTCCTCGACCGGTTCGGGCTTCTCGTGTATCGCGTAGACTTCGACTTCGAGGCCGACGGCGAAGTCCTCGTTGTCGAATCGCCCCGCCGCGATGGCCTCCCGTAACGCCGCGGCCTGCTCGTCGACGCGCGCGGTGAACTCCGCGTCCGTCTCGTCGGCGAGCGACCGGCGAACCAGGTCGACGACGTCGTCCATGCGCAGTGTATTGACGAGGGGTTGGTTTATACTGTCGGTTGCCACACCCCCGACGGCGCCGCCCGCCCCTCACTCGAAGAGGTCCTCGTGACGCGCCGCGAGGTTGGCGTAGTCACCCGACGAGAACGCCTCGAACACCGAATCGGGGTCGATGTTCGTCTCCGACAGCGGCGTCACGGATGCGGGCATCCCCCTGACGAACGACTCCGGCGGGACGTCGTAGCCCGGCGGCACCACCGTCCCCATCGCCACGATGGACCCCGCGCCGATGGTCGCGTCGCTGACGGTGGAGTTGAACCCCACGAGCGCCCCGTCCTCGACGGTGGAGTCGTTGAGCGTCGCGCCGTGGCCGACCATCACTCGCTCGCCCACGTTCGAGACGTGCACTACCGCGTTGTCGCCGATGGCCGTCTCCCGGCCGATGTCGACCGGCCCGACGTCACCGCGCAACACGACGCCCGGCCAGACGTTCGCGTTCGGACCGACGCGCACGTCGCCCACGACCGTCGCCTCGGCGCTGACGTGGGCGTACCCGTGGATCTCAGGCTCGCTCCCTTCGAAGCGGTATTCCCGACTGTCCATGTGTGAATAAACGTGTCGCGAAGCTATAAGGTGTCGCAACGAGACGAGATGTTTATTTTTTACGTGCTGCTGTACCCCGGAAATTCGGGAGGCTAAGAACCCTTCGCCGGTATCGACCCCTGAAACCGAAGGGACTATTATAGGTAAGCGACAGTATATTTGAGACAGACCGAGGCCCGATCGGTAAACAATCGAACACATCCGATCTGGACTTGGTGGGCCTGGTGGGCCCAGTAGCGCGGTCGAAGCGCGGTAGAAGGATCACAATGAACGGGAAGGACATCGAACTCTCACGACGCAGAGTACTGGGTGGTATAGCAACGGTCGGTGCAGCCAGCGCGGCCGCTGGGGCAGGGACGTTTGCGTACTTCAGTGACACCGAAACGAGCGACGGTAATACGATCAATGCCGGGACTCTTGATCTCGGGTCATCTACGGGGGGCACTATCAGCCTCTCAAACGCGGTTCCGGGTGACACAACATCAGTCACCGTCACCTCGACGTATTCCGGATCCGTCGACGCCGAAGTGGACGTCGATTTTTCCGTCGCCGAGGACACCATCACCGAAAACTCCGAGCCCACGTCGAACAGCACCGAACTCAATGCCACTGAGTTCGCGGAATACCTCGAGGTCACGGAAGCGTCGGTTGACATCGGTAGCACCCCGCACGAAGAAGACCTCCTTTCGAGTGTGAGCGACACAAATGGAAACTCGTTGACGGACCTCGCTGACCTGGTGTCGGCAGCATCATTTGACTCGGTGACTGGGAACAACGTCACAGATGGAGAAGACGTATCGGTCACTCTCAGTTTGACTTTCGACGAGAACGCTGGAAACGACGCACAAGCAGATGGCGTGGATATCACTATCGACCTGATCGCCGAGCAGTCGGGCCGGGACTGACCGAATACGTATTGGTCCACACGACTTAGAGCGGGTCGTTAAACGAACGTAACGGTCGCCGAGATACACGATAGAGGATCGTATAGTAATGGTGAAAGACGGGTACCAAATCACGCGAAGGCACCTCCTCGGTGGCCTTGCCACGGTCGCCGGCGCGAGCGCCGCGAGCGGGGCTGGAACGATGGCCTACTTCAGCGACACCGAAACCAGTTCTGACAACACCATCAGCGCGGGGACCCTCGAACTCGATTTTGACAGCAACGGTACCTTCGCGTTCAACACGGCGCTCGCTCCCACGCAGACGACGGAGGAATCGGTCACACTCGTCAAGGGCGGAAGCATCACTGGTTCGCTCGACGTCGACGTCTCCTACTCCGAGAGTGACGGGAACAACAACGACGAGGACGTGAGCGCTCAGGACGTGGCCGAAAGCCTCGAAGTCGAGACGCTCGACTACGGCGGGGACATAAGGGATCAGATCGATTCGAGTGCCGACCCGCCGACGCTTCACGATCTCGCGAACAACGAGCACGGGGCCGACGAGTCCACCCCGAACGACCTGATCAACCTGGCCGACCCCGGCAGTGGCACGCCGTTCACCGTCGGCCTCCGACTCAAGGACGTCGGCAACGAGTTCCAGAGCGACGGCGTCAGCATCACCTTCGACTTCTACCTGAACCAGAATGACGGACAGTAACCCCAGCGATTCGGCGGGCGTCGACTGGCGCCGGATAGCAAATCTCGTGGGGCTGGCCGTTCTCGCCATCGTCGTCTTCCTCTTCGTCGCCGCGGCGGTGCCACAGATAGTCGGCGCTGACGAGAGCTACGTCGTCCTCTCGGACAGCATGTCGCCAGCCATCGAAGCGGGCGCCGTCGTGTTCGTAGGAGAGGTGCCTGCGGACGACATCGGCGAGGGGGACGTAATCACCATCGAGCGAGCGGGCGCAACTGGGGATTCCTCCCGCGTGACCCACCGCGTCGTTGAGGTGGTCGAACGGGACGGCGAGCGCCGGTTCCGGACCAAGGGCGACGCCAACGAGGACCCCGACCCGGGGCTCGTCGCGCCGTCGGAAGTCGTCGGCGTCGTGCAGTTCCACGTCCCCTACATGGGCTACGTCACGTCGTTCGCCCAGACCCGGCTGGGCATCCTCGCGCTCGTCGTCGTCCCGGCCGTCCTCCTGGTAGTCTCCGAAGTCTGGGACCTCCTGACCGCGACGGCGACCACGAGAGAGGAGGACGAGGACGCACCGCCGAGAGGTGACGACGGGTCGTGACTGGGCCTACCCGACCGTTCCGCGATGAGCCCGAAGAAGTCGAGGAGTCGAACGACGACAGGCGGTTGCTGGCCCTGTTGGCGCTCGCGTTGCTCGTCATTCTCGGCGCCGGTATCGGTACCATCGCGTTTCCTGGGACCGGACCCGACGAGGAACCGACGCCCACGCCGGCGCCCGTCACGATCACGCCGACGACGGCGACACCGACGCCGACCCCCGGCGCCGGCCCGCCCGCGGCGACGGTCACACCCGCGGCGACGGCCACGCCCACCGCGACGCCGACGGCGGTCGACACAGCGACGCCGACCGAGACGCGGCGCGACGACCGTGACGAGGCGGACGTCAACGACGACGATGACGACGACCGGGATAGCGACGACGACAGCCCGTCGCGCATCGACCTGACCGCGGACGGAAGCACTGTCCTGGTGGCGGCGTCGGAGCTGGCCCCGGGCCACAGCGGACAGAACGCGGTCACCTTCGAAAACGCGGGCGACGCGAGCGGACGCCTGCTGGTGAACGACACCGTCGTCGTCGACCACGAAAACGGGCTCCTGGACCCTGAGAAGGCCGTCGGCGACGACGCGACCACGGGCGAACTCTCCGGCGCGCTCGAAGTTCGGCTCTTCGTGACTTACGCTGACGGAACCACCGAGTATCTGTTCGGTTCGGCGAGCCAATACGTGACCTTGCAGTCCCTCGACGGAGCGGACCGGTCGAGCACCGAGACGCTCGGAGCCGGCGAGCAGGCGACCGTCACGTTCGAATGGCGACTCCCGACGTCGACCGGCAACGAGGTCCAGAGCGACGGCGTCGAGTTCGACGTCGACTTCGTCCTGCGACAGACCGCTTGAGTGAGTTTGGGGTTCGGTGTGGTTAGACTTGATTCAGTTGTTCTTTATCGAGATTGTTGCGACGGAATCCGTGTTGCGTACGTGTGTGAAGTGAGTGGATGGTTCTCGGTGGAGTTGATGAAACGAATACCCACAGCAACAACTCGAAAGCCCTCGGCGCGCTCGACTCGCGCGGACCACGCTGCGCTCCTCACTTCGTTGCGGTCCTTACGGGTCCGTGCTTCGCCGACCGCGCCTCGCCCTTTCAGTCCTCCAGGCCCCGCACCGCAGCCCTGCCCTTCCCCTGGTCGCGAGGGCCTCGCTGTTGCTCGGCCACTCGCTCCCGGCCGTGCTATGCGGGCAGGAAGCGTATCGCTCGCCGGACGGCGAGCGACCGGGGAGGAATGGCGGAGTCAATCGCGAGCGCGTTTTATCGCGCGAGCGATGCAGAACCTGGTGGACTGAAAGGGCGAGGCGGGCTCCGGGAACCCCGGACCGACAAGCACCGGAACGGAGTGAGGAGCGCAGTCGGTCCGCGGGACTGGAGCGCGCCGAGGGCTTTCGACGTAGTGTCTCCCCTACTCAGTGGCAATCGCTAACTCACCAAATCGCTCAGTCTTTCACCTGTACTGACCGTTTCCAGGAGTCAGAGAAAGTCGAGATAACAACGCGTCAGGCCGTTTCCTCAGCCGAACAGCAGCCCCAGATTCATCCCGGTCACGACGACGCCGAATACCGTCAACACCGCCGGCGGGCCGTAGAACAGCACCGGGTCGTCGTCGAGGACGCCGCCCCAGAGGGAGATACCGATACAGGCATAGAGGACGAGGAGTTTCAGGCCGAGGAAGCCGCCGCCGCCGAACGTCTCGATGGCCAGTCTGATCACCGGGTTTGCCTCGGTAAGCGTCGCGGTGAAATACACCATCGCGATCGTCGTCACCACGTCACCGACGCCGTACGTGGCGGTGGCGACGAGCCACATGCGGGAGAATCCGTCGACGCTGAAGGAGGAGCCTTCGAGCGTGAGCCAGTTCGCACGTGCTGTCGACATCTGTGTCACCAGTTGGCCACGAGACATATATAGATAGGCATCTCAGTATCAATACTGATATTGTAAAGGACAGACAGCTGTCGTAATTGGCGACGTGAAGCTGCCGTCCCGTGGTTAGTAAACGAAGTTTGAGCTCGGCACTCGGCAGAGATTCCAAAAATATCGATATCATTGTTCCAGTGCCACCGGCCCGGCATCACCGAATCGGAAGGCCGAACGCGCCGGGATCAGTCGATGCGGACCACGAGCACGGGCGCTTCGGAAGACTTCACCACGCGCTCGGTGACGCTACCCAGGTTCGCCACGCGGTCCCGCCCGGTCCGTCCGTGGGTTCCCATCGCGACGACGTCGGCGTCTATCTCCTCGGTGTAGTCGATGATCGTCTTGTGCGGAATGCCGTCGCGCATCTCGGTGACGACGTCGACGCCCGCCTCCTCGGCCGCGACGGAGGCGTCGTCGAGTGCGAGTTCGCCCTCCTCCTCGAGGGACTGGATGACGTCGTCCTGGGTGTCCTTGTCCGCCGCGAGGTATCGTCGCCGGTCGACGACGTAGAGCACGTGGAGCGTCGCGTCGTTGTCGCGCGCGAGTGAGACGGCGTGGTCGATGGTCTCCCGGGATCCCTTGCTCCCGTCCGTCGTCAGCAACACCGTGTCGTAGCGCACCATATCTGAATGGGAGTTCGTCACAGTGGTTGATAGCTCTGGTGCCGGCTCCCAGGAGCCGAGGTCCGGCGGGCCCTCACTGTGTTCGGCCCCGCCCTGCTCACGGCTCGCTTCGCTCACCGTTCGCTCGTTCGGTCGCCCCTCCCTGCGGTCGGGCCGACCCGCTGCTCGCGTGTCGCTAACGCTCCCGCTCGCTCGTTCGGCGGGCCCTCACTTCGTTCGGCCCCGCCCTCTCTCAATACACTTATCCCGACGTGCCGATTTATCCCGGGCATGAGCACGGTCACGGTCACGCTGCCCGACGGCTCCACCCTCGACATGGAGGACGGGGCCACCGTCGAAGACGCCGCCTTCGAAATCGGCCCCGGCCTCGGTCGCGACACGGTCGCCGGCGTCGTCGACGGCGAACTCGTCGACAAACACACGCCGTTGCACGAGGACATCTCCCTGGAGATCGTGACAGACCAGTCCGACGAGTACGTCGACGTCCTGCGACACTCGGCGGCCCACGTCTTCGCCCAGGCGCTCCAGCGAGAGTTCCCCGAGGCGAAACTCACCCTCGGACCGTGGACTGACGACGGCTTCTACTACGACGTCACCGGGGTCGACCTCGACGAGGACGACCTCGAAGACATCCAGGACGAGGCCCAGACCATCATCGAGGAGGACCTGTCCATCGAGCGCGTCATGCTCGACCGCGAGGAGGCTCTCGACCGCTACGAAGACAACGAGTACAAACAGGAGATCCTGGAGACCGAAGCCGCCGGCGAGGACCCGGTCTCCTTCTACGAACAGGGCGAGTTCTACGACCTCTGTCAGGGCCCCCACGTCGAGTCGACCGGCGAGATCGGCGGCTTCGCCCTCCTGGAGATTTCGGCCTCGTACTGGCGCGGTGACGAAACCAACGACACCCTCACGCGCGTCTACGGGACCGCCTTCCCGACCGAGAGCGAACTCGAGGACTACCTCGAACGGCGCCAGGAAGCCCAGGAGCGCGACCACCGAAAGATCGGCCGGGAGATGGACCTCTTCTCGGTGCCGGAGCACTCCCCCGGCTGTGCGCACTACCACCCCAACGGGATGGCCATCCGGCGAGAACTGGAAGAGTACGTCCGCACCAAGAACGACGAGCTGGGCTACGACGAGGTGTGGACGCCGGAACTCAACAAGGCCGAACTGTGGAAGCCGACGGGCCACTACGACGCGTTCAAGGAGGAAGGGGAGATGTTCGCCTGGGAGCAGGACGACACCGAGTACGGCCTGAAGCCGATGAACTGCGCGAACCACGCGTACATCTACGCCAACCAGACCCGCTCGTATCGGGATCTGCCCATCCGCTTCTCCGAGTTCGGCACGGTCTACCGCAACGAACAGTCCGGCGAACTCTCCGGGCTCCTCCGGGTGCGCGGGCTCACGCAAGACGACGGCCACGCATTCGTGCGCCGTGACCAGATCGAAGAAGAGATCACCGAGACGCTCGCGATCATCGAGGATATCTACGGCCACTTCGGCCTCGAAATCCTCTACAAACTGGAGACGAAGGGCGACAACGCCGTCGGGAGCGACGAGATCTGGGACGAGGCGACGACCGCTCTCCGGAACGCCCTCGAATCGCAGGATCTGGACTACGACGTCGAGGAGGGAGAGGCAGCCTTCTACGGTCCGAAGATCGGGCTCGACGCCCGGGACGCGCTCGGCCGCGAGTGGACCATCGGCACCGTCCAGGCCGACTTCAACATCCCCGAGCGCCTCGATCTGTCCTACATCGGGAAGGACAACGAGGAGCACCGCCCGGTGATGATCCACCGCGCCCTGCTCGGATCGTTCGAGCGCTTCATGGGCGTCCTCATCGAGCACTTCAACGGCAACTTCCCGCCGTGGCTCGCGCCCGAGCAGGTCCGCATCCTGCCGGTCTCGGACGACAACATCCCCTACTGCGAGGAACTCGCCGACGAACTCGGGCAGTTCCGCGTCGAGATCGAGGACCGCTCGTGGACCGTCGGCAAGAAGATCCAGCAGGCCCACGACGATAGGGTTCCGTACATGTTGATCATCGGTGACGACGAGGAGGAAGCGGGCGAGATATCCGTTCGCGACCGGAAGGAGCGCGAGGAGAAGAACGTCTCGCTGGCCGAGTTCAGGGAGCACCTCGAAACGGAGGTCGACCAGAAGCGGACCGCCGTGACGTTCCTGGTGTAGGTCCGCCCGACGGCGACGCGATCACCGGATCGAACCGGCACGTACCACGCATTTATCTGGCCTGAGCGTCGTTCCCGTCTATGGCCGCGCTCTCCGTCGACGTCCTCGTCGTCTTCGCCCTCGTTCTCGCTGCGCTCGCGCTGTTCGTCAGCGAAGTGGTCCCGCCGGACGTGACCGCGATCGGCGTGCTCGTCTCGCTGGCCGTCCTCGCGCCCTTCACGGGGGTTTCCGCGAGTAAGGCCATCGAAGGGTTCGCCAGCCCCGCGGTCGTCACCATCATGGCGATGTACATCCTCAGCGCCGGCATCGAGGAGACCGGTATCGTCGAGCGGCTCGGATCCATCATGGCCGACGTCACCGGTGGCGACGAGGGATTGCTCACCGGCGCGACCGTCGCGACGACCGGGATCAGCGCCGGGTTCGTCAACAACACACCGATCGTCGCCGTCTTCATCCCGCTCGTCACCGGCCTCTCGGAGCGATACGGCATCTCGCCGTCGAAGCTCCTCATGCCGCTGTCCTTCGCCGCGATGCTCGGCGGGACGCTCACCCTCGTCGGCACGTCGACGAACCTGCTCGCCAGCGAGTACGCGCGGGAGTTTTTCGACGAACCACTGGGGATGTTCACGGTCACCCCCGTCGGGGCCCTGGTGCTCGTCGTCGGCGTCGTCTACCTCCTGACGGTCGGCCGCCGACTCGTCCCGGAACGGATCCCTGCGGCCGCCGACTTCACCCAGGAGTTCGACATGGACCGGCACCTCTCCCAGCTGGTCGTCCGCGATGACTCGGCGCTCGTGGGTCGGACCGTGAGCGAGGCGCTCGACGACGACCGCGCCGTCCCGGACGGGGGTAGGGTCGCGCACGCGGAATCGGAGAGAACGCCGGAGACAGAGTCCGTCGCGGACGACCTCGACGTCGACGTCCTCCAGGTCGACCGGAACGGGGAGTCCTTCCTCGCGCCGGCCTCGGACGTCACGATACTGGCCGGCGACGTGCTCACCGTCAGAGGAAATCCCCAGGCGGTCAATCGATTCGCCGAGGCGTTCCGGCTCCGACAGCTCACCAGGGAGACAGTCACCGAGGACGATCTCTCGGACGGTCCCGGCGACGGGTTCCTCGTCGAGGCCGTGATTCCACCCGACGGCTCGTCGGCCGGCCGGTCGCTGGCCGACCTCCGACTCCGGGAACGCTTCGACACGACCGTGCTGTCGGTCCGGCGCGGAAGGGCGATTCTCCGCGAGGAACTCGACGCAGTGGAACTCTCGCCCGGCGACACGCTGTTGCTCCAGACGACGACCGAGTCCATCCGGTACCTCCAGGAGGCGGGCTACCTCCTCGTCACCGAGGGGCCGCCGGAGACTGCCGTGTCGTCGGACGCCACCGAGACGCCACCGCTCGACCCGAAGGCCCCCATCGCGCTGGCGACGCTGCTCGGCGTGGTGACCGTCGCGGGCCTCGAACTGGTCCCCATCTACATCGCCGCGCTCGGCGGCGTCGTCGCCATGGTCGCCAGCGGCGTGCTGAGCGCGAACCGGGCCTACGACGCCGTCGGCTGGAACGTCGTCTTCCTGCTCGCCGGCCTGCTCCCGCTCGGTGTCGCCATGCAGGCCACGGGCGGAGCGGCACTCCTCGGCGGCCTCCTCGTCGGCCTCGGCGACGTGTTGCCGCCCATCGCCCTGCTCGCGGCGGTCTACCTCCTGACGGGACTCCTGTCGAGCGTCATCACCCCCGTCGCGACCGTCGTCCTGCTGACGCCCGTCGCGGTCGACACCGCCAGCCGGCTCGACGTCGCCGGCATGCCGTTCCTGCTGATCGTGATGTTCGCCGCGAGCACGGCCTTCATCACCCCCATCGGCTACCAGACGAACCTGATGGTGTACGGCCCCGGCGGGTACAGGTTCACCGACTTCCTGCGGGTCGGGCTCCCACTGCAACTGATCCTGATGGTCGTGACCACACTTGCCGTGGCGGTGACGTGGCCGCTCTGAACGGTCGCCGTCTCCGACTGGCGCGCGACGGATATGGTACAGGCCAAACAGGTTTCCGGTAGCCTGTCGAACGTCCCGGTAATGACGTCGCCCGCCGAGTGGGAGTACCGGACGTTCGAACCCCCTCGCAAGGAAACCAGGAAGGAGGCAGAGGATCCGGCCGAACGACTGAACGAACTGGGCGCAGACGGCTGGGAACTGGCGTCGACTGTCGACTACGTCGGCGGCGGGACGAAGTACCTCGTCCTGAAGCGTCCCGTCGACGCGGCGGAGGACGAGGATGAGTGACGGCGAGCGAGAGGACGTCAGCACTGCCGACACGATGCGGGGCCGGTCCGGCGAGAGCAGCCTGAAGATCAGGCTCTTGCTCCGGACGAACCGGTTCGTGGTGACCGGCGCCCTCGCCGCGTTCGTCTTCGCCTCCTTCATGCTGTTCGCCGTGCTCCTCGACCCCTCGCTCCAGTCCGAGATACGGTCGACGGACACGATAGAGACCATCTTCTCGGCGATGATCGGCGTCCTCGTCACCGGGACGACGCTGGTCGTCAGCATCAACCAGCTCGTCCTCTCACAGGAGACGGGGCCGCTGGGCGACCAGCGACAGCGAATGAGCGACGCGATGGACTATCGGACCTACGCGAAGGACCTGCTCGGCGACGTCGTCCCCGCCGACCCGTCGGCGTTTCTGGCGGCGCTCGTCGCAGAGGCCGAACGACGTTCAGAGGTACTCGACCGGATCGTGGCCGACGACGACGAGGAACTGGAACGCCAGGTCGGCGAGTTCGTCGACAGCGTCCACGGGAACGCCCAGCACGTCGAAGACCAGCTAGAGGGGGCGCAGTTCGGGACGTTCGACGTGCTGTTCGCCGCACTCAACTTCAACTACTCCTGGAAGATATACCAGGTCGAACGGATGACCGAGGCCTTCGACGACGTCCTCGGCGACGACCAGCGTGAGGCGTTCGAGGACCTGCACACGGCGCTCTCGATGTTCGGCCCCGCGCGCGAACACGTCAAGACGCTGTACTTCCAGTGGGCTCTCGTCGAACTCTCGCAGTACATCCTCTACGCCGCGGTTCCCGCACTCGCCATCGCCGGCGGAATGCTCGCGTTCGTCGGCGCTGAGACGTTCGGCCCGGCGACGTTCCTGACCGTCCCCGTCGTCACCTGGGTCGTCGGCCTCGCCTTCACGATTACGCTCGTCCCGTTCCTGCTGTTCACCGCCTACATCCTCCGGATCGCGACGGTCGCCAAACGCACCCTCGCCATCGGGCCGCTCGTCCTCCGGGAATCAGAGCGGTGACCACTCGCGGTGAGCGGACGCACGTGGTTCGACTGCCACCGCCGACGAGAACCGACACAACTCCTAAGACCGGCCCCCACGCGTTCTCGCCTATGACGGCCATCGACGTCCAGGGGCTGACGAAGACTTACGGCGAGACCGTCGCCAACGACGACCTCTCCTTCGCCGTCGAGGACGGCGAGATATTCGGCTTCCTGGGCCCCAACGGCGCGGGCAAGACCACCTGCATCCGGATGCTGATGGGATTCCAGTCGCCCACCGACGGCACGGCCACGGTCCTCGGTGCCGACGTCCGCGACGCCGAGGCGCTTCGCGAGGCCCGGGCCGACGTCGGCTACCTGCCGGCCCATCCGAGTTTCGACGGCGACGTGACCGGAGGCGCGTTCCTCGACTTCCAGGCGGACCTGAAGGGCGACGCCCGACGGGCCGAACTCCTGGAGCTGTTCGACCCGCCGCTCGACCGGAAGATTCGGGAGTACTCGACCGGGAACGCGCAGATGCTCGCCATCGTCCAGGCGTTCATGCACGACCCGGACCTGGTCGTGATGGACGAACCGACGTCGGGGCTGGACCCCCTCAAGCAGGAACGCTTCAACGAGTTCGTCCGCGAGGAGCGCGACCGCGGACTGACGGTGTTCTTCTCCTCGCACGTCCTCGCGGAGGTGCGTCGGATCTGCGACCGCGTCGGCATCATCCGTGACGGCCACCTCGTCGCCCTGGAGGACGTCGCCGACCTGCTGGGTCGCGGCGGCAAGCGCGTCCGCGTCCAGACCGCCGAACGGGTCGACCCCCAGGACTTCGCGTTCGAAGGCGTCCTGGACCTGTCGCTGCACGGCGACAGCGCACACTTCACCTTCGCCGGCGACTACGACGATCTGGTCGACCACCTCGACGACCTCACCGTCGTCGACCTGACGGTGGACGAACCGCCCCTCGAAGACGTCTTCATGCACTTCTACGGGGATTCGGCGTCGTCGACGATTGACACCGAATCGGAGGAACGCCGTGTTTGAGATAACCCGCTACGAGAGCCGTCGGCAGGTCCGCGGCACGCTCACGATGGCGGTGGGACTGGGCGCGTTCGCCGCGCTCATCGTCGGTATCTTTCCGTCTATCGAGGCCTCCGGCGTGGACTTTCAGGACTACATCGAGAGCCTCCCCGAGGCGTTCCAGGCGAGTTTCGGCGTCGAGTCGTTCGGCACCATCGAGGGCTTTCTCGCCGTCGAATTCTACCAGTTCGTCTGGGTCCTGTTGCTTGCGCTGTACGTCGCCTACGCGGCGGGCGACGCCGTCGCCGGCGACGTCGAGTCCGGGAAACTCGACCTGCTGCTTGCGACCTCCGTCTCCCGGTCGCGGCTGCTCGTCGAACGGTTCCTCGCCCTCATGACTCCCGTGGTCGTGCTCAACCTGCTCGTGCCCCTCGTCGTGTTCGGGAGCGTCCTCGCCATCGGCGAGTCCCTCGACCCGGTGTCGCTCGCCCTCGTTCACCTGCTGTCGGTGCCGTACCTGTTCGTGGCCGCGAACGTCGGGCTCCTCTGCTCGGTCGTGTTCTCCCGTGGCGACGTCGCCCAGCGCGTCGCCATCGCCGCCGTCTTCATGCTGTTCGTCCTCGAATCAGTCACCGCCGGCACGAACTTCGAGTGGCTTGCGTCGCTCAGTCCGACGCGGTACTACGATCCGACCGAGATTCTCGTCGAGGAGTCAGTCGACGTCGCCGGCGCAGTCGTGTTGCTGGCGGCCGGACTGGGGCTGTTCGCCGTCACTCGCGGGCTCTTCCTCCGGCGCGACGTGTGACAGACGGCCAACACTTATCACGGGGCCGGACCCATTCGAAAGTATGGACAGGAGCCGTGATACCCGATGAGACGGGCCGTCCTCGTCTCCGTTATCACCTGCCTGATACTCCTGTCGGGAGCCGCCGCGGCCGCCGTCTCTGGCAGTCCCCAGTTGACTGTCCAGTTCGTGGACGGGACGCTCGCCCCCGGCGAGGAGACGACCCTCGACGTCGTGGTTCTCAACGAGGGCGAGGTCGATTCGAGTTCGGTGACCAACCCCGCACTGACGAGCGAAGTCACGACCGCCCGCGGGGTGACGGTCAGGGTCGGCGACGGGGACGCGCCGTTCGATGTGACGACCGGCCGCCAGGCCGTCGGTAACGTTCCCGAGGGCGTTTCGAAGCCGATTTCGTTCTCGGTCGCCGTTCCGGCGGACGCCGAAGCGGGGACGTATCGCCTCCCCGTCACTGTCCGGTACAGCTACACTGACTACATCTCCGAGACGTCGGGCACCCGGACCCAGAGCAGCGTCTCCCGGACGTTCCGCGTCCCGGTGACCGTCGAGGAGCGGGCCCGGTTCGCGGTGGTCGACGTCGCGTCCGACGCCAGCGTCGGGTCCGCCGGCACCGCCACCGTCACCGTCGAGAACGTCGGGTCGGCGACTGCCAGGTCGACCCGCCTCTCACTCGCCTCGGCGAACCCGGCGCTGACCGTCGGGGGCGGTGAGAGCGCGTCCCGGTTCGCTGGCACCGTCGAACCCGGAGAGCGCCGGAACCTCAGCTACGAAGTCGCGGTGGCCGACGGCGCCGAGGACGGCGAGCAGGCCCTCGCGCTCCGGGCCGACTACCGCGACGACACCGGTCGGGAACGGACTGCAGGCCCGACGTGGTTCGGCCTGGAGCCCGCCGAACCGGTCCGCGCCGACCTCTCGCTCTCCGAGCCGTCCGTGCGGGCCGGGTCGGAGGCCGCCGTGCGTGGCACCGTCTCCGTCAGCGGCGGGCAGACGGCCAGGGAGGCCGTCGTCGTCGTGACGTCGCCGCCCGCGGGCGTCGCAGTGGCCGAGACGCGCGTTCCGGTTGGCGACCTCCGTCCCGGCGACGAGGCCGACTTCGAGATTCCAGTGACGGTTCCGCCCGACGCGAGAGAGGGGCAACGGTCGATGGGGCTCGCGCTGGAGTACGAGTCGGGCGACGGGAGCGCCGAGCGTCGAACCGCCGGGTCGCGCGTCGTCACGGTGCCCGTCACCGACGCGGACGTCGTCGCCCTCCGGGGCGTCAACGCGAGCGTGCTGGTCGACAGCGACGACCGGCTCGAAGTGGCCGTCGAGAACGTCGGCGACCGGGAACTGCGCGAGGTCGAGGCGTCGCTGGCCCCCCGGCCGCCGTTCTCGAGCGCGTCGCCGACCGCATTCGTCGGTCGTCTCGGTCCCGGGGAGTCGAAGACCGTCGGGTTTCACCTGTCGGTGTCGGACGACGCCGTCGAGAGCACGCAGGCGCTTCCCGTGAACGTGACCGCGGAGACGGCCGACGGCGACCGGCTCCACGCGGGCACCCACCGGGTCGCCGTGGACGTGACGCGGGAGGGCCCGACGTCGAGTGACCCGGTGATACTGGCGGTCGGCGTGGTCGTCGTCGCGGCGGCGCTGGGCGTCGGCTGGTACTGGCTCCGGGACTAGGACTGCTCGTCGTCCTTCAGTTCCTCTAGCTCGGCCTCGACCTCGCTGTCGTCGACGTCGGGCGTCTCGACGTCCTCGGTCGTCCCCTCGCCGTTGCCGGCGAGTTCCGCCTCCAGGTCCGCTTCCTCCGCTTCATCCGCCCCCTCCGCCGCTTCGGGCTCGCCGTCACTCTTGCCCATCTCGCTTTTGAGCGTCTCGAGTTCGGCGTCGACCTCGCCCGAGGAGGCCATCTCCTCGAGTTCGCGGTCGATCTGGTCCTGGTCGCTCAGGGCGTCCTCGAACACGCCGGAGTCCTGCAGTTCGTCCATCGCCTGGGAGCGGGCCTCCATCTCTTCGGTCTGTTCCTCGGCCCGCTCGATGGCGCGGCCGACGTCGGCCATCTCGTCGCCGGCGCCGGTCATCGCCTCGTTGACCCGCTTCGAGGCCTCCGCGGCCTCGTAGCGAGCCTTCATCGTCTCCTTCTTGGTGCGGAACTGCTCGATGCGCTGCTGGAGTTCGTCCTTCTGCTCGACGAGTGAGTCCTGCTGGGACTGGAGCTGGGCGATCTGGCCCTCGAGCTCCTCGATCTGGCTCATCTTCTGTTTCTTCTTCTCCAGGGCGCGCCGGGCCAGGTCCTCCCGGTCCTGTTCGACGGCCTGCCTGGCCTGGTCGTTGTGCTTCTCGACGTTCTCCTCGAGTCGGCGCTTCTGGATCTCCAGGCGCTTCTTCTGGGTCGTCAGGTCCGCGATCCCCTGCTTAACGTCCTGGAGTTCGTCCCGGAGCTGCTCGTAGGAGTAATCCAGCGTCTCGTTGGGGTCTTCGGCCCTGTTGAGCACGGCGTTTATCTTCGACCGAATGACGTACGACGTGCGCGAGAGGATTCCCATACCTCGGTCTTGGGGCTGACTGACTTAAAAAACTTACATGCGAGTATCACGTGCGCTCGCGTATGGACGCGATCGCGGTCCCCGGCGCGCGGGACGTCCGGGCCACGCTCGACGGTGAGGAGGACGCCGACGCCGTGGTCGTGGCCTGCCCACCGCATCCACAGTTCGGCGGGTCCCGCACGGACCAGCGTCTCCGGGCCGTCAGCGACGCGCTGGTCGACCGTGGGTTCGCCTGTCTCCGGTTCGACTACGGCCCCTGGGACGAGGGGCGCGGCGAACGCCGGGACGCCGTCAACGCCCTGGCGTGGGCCGACGAGCGGTTCGCGGCCGTCGGCCTGTTCGGCTACAGTTTCGGGGCCGGAATCGCGCTCCGGGCCGCTGGAGGCGCGGACCCGGCGCCCGCCGCAGTCAGCGCGCTCGCCCCGCAAGCCGACGCCGTCGACGCCCTGGACGCCGTCCCCTGTCCAGCCCAGATCTGCTTCGGGGAACGCGACGACACAGTAAACTCGACGCCGGTCGCCGAGCGCGCCCGAGCACTGGGAATGCAGGTGCGGGCACTCCCCGGCGACCACCACTTCGTCGGCCAGACGGACCGCGTCGCGGCGGTGGTCGCGGATTTCTTCGCCGACCTGTTCTGACCAGTAGTCAACCAGAAAACATATTACACGTGCTGAAAAACTGCCAGTTGCGTCGGCGGTTCCCCGCTGACGCGCCCACATCGATAGCCCCACCCTGGCCGGCGCGGCACTCCCCCGTGCCTGCCGTCGGCCCTTCGAAGCCTTTTGCGTGAGTCCGTCCGGATACTACCCACTCTGCGCCGGTCGCTGTAGCGGCTGGAGTAAAGCCGTCAGTCCAGCGACTGCAATGTCACGTCCCCGTCGTCGGTGGTTATCCGCAACGTGTGGGTTCCCCCGCCGAACGTAGTTTCGACCCGGTCGACGTCACCTTCGACGTCGAGCCGTTCGTCGAGCCCGGACGTGTCGACGTCGCCGCCGTCCGTCTCCAGTACCAGCCGTGCGTCCAGGTCCGACCCGAGCCGTGCGGTCACGTCTCCGTCGTCGACCTCGATACGGGCGTCGTCGCGGATCGCCGGCACGTCCACCGTGACGTCACCGTCGTCGCCGGTGACCGCGTCGAGCGCACCGACCGAGCGTGCGTCGACGTCGCCGTCGCCGGTCTCCACCGAAACCGCCCCGTCGACGTCCGACACGTCGGCGTCGCCGTCGTCGAGGTCGATAGTCACGTCACCGCCCACCTGTTCGGCGGTCACGCCGCCGTCGTCGCCGGACACCGTGAGGCCCCCGCCGATGGCCCGGTAGGTGTGGTCGCCGTCGTCCGCCGTCACGGTGACGTCGCCGTTCCTGTTCCGTACGTCGACGTCGCCGTCCTCGACGTCGAGCGTGAGGTCTCCGCCAGTCCCGTCGACGGTCACGTCCCCGTCGTCACCGGTGACCTCCGTGACGGCGACGCCCGACGGAACGGAGAGGTGAAGGTGGAGCCACGTCGCCTTGACGAATCGACCGTCACGCTCGTCGACGACCGACACCTCGAACTGTTCGTCCGTCGCCTCGGTCGCCACGCGAACGTTGTCGAACGCGTCGTCGTTTCCGAGCCCATCGTGTTTCTCCGCTCGAACCCGGAGCGATTCCGCGTCGCCCTCCTCCACGGTCAGGTCACCGAGCGAGTTACTGACGACGACGTCTGCGCCTGCCGGGACGTCGAACTCGTGGGTCTCCGTCGTCGACGACGCGTCGACGCCCACGCAGCCGGCAGTTCCGGTGACTGCGAGGGCCGCCGTCGCACCGAGGAATCGGCGTCGCCTCACGTCTGCTCACCTCCCCTCCGGGTGCATTCGTCGAACTGTCGAACCAGCTGAGGCAACGAAACGGTCGTGATCATACGACGACCTGCGAACCGTGTGACGGTAAAAGCGGGTCGACGGTGAACCGACCGGAAGTTCTGGACAAGAATTATATAGGTGGTCGGGAAGACTGACCTCGGTCACATTCGCCGTTCGCCATTAGCTGTCCCCGACCGAAGGGAGGGGACAGACTGCTCGCGGGTCACTGCGTTCCCCGCTCGCATTTAGCTGGCCCCTCGCTTCGCTCGGCGCCAACCTGCTCGCGTGTCGCTGGCGCTCCCGCTCGCATTTAGCTGGTTCCTCACTACGTTCGGAACCAGCCTCTTCCCGAAATTGTTTTGAGCAACCCAACCCCACCGTCGGTATGCCAAAGGATTCTGCGACGAACTACGACCCCGACCTGGGTCGGAAGTTCATCTTCGTCACTGGCGGCGTCATGTCGGGTCTCGGCAAGGGAATCACGGCCGCGAGCACCGGCCGGCTCCTGAAGAACGCCGGCTTCGACGTGACCGCGGTGAAGATCGACCCCTACCTCAACGTCGACGCGGGAACGATGAACCCGTACCAGCACGGCGAGGTATACGTCCTCAAAGACGGCGGCGAGGTCGACCTCGACCTGGGGAACTACGAGCGCTTCCTCGACATCGACATGACCTTCGACCACAACGTCACCACGGGGAAGGTCTACCAGCAGGTCATCGAGGCCGAGCGCGCGGGCGACTACCTGGGCAAGACCGTCCAGATCATCCCGCACGTCACCGACGACATCAAGCGGCGCATCCGCGAGGCCGCGGCCGGGACCGACGTCTGCATCGTCGAGGTCGGTGGGACTGTCGGCGACATCGAGGGGATGCCCTACCTCGAAGCGCTCCGGCAGTTCTCCCACGAGGAGGACGAGGACGACATCCTGTTCACCCACGTCACGCTCGTCCCCTACTCGATGAACGGCGAGCAGAAAACCAAGCCGACCCAGCACAGCGTCAAGGAACTGCGCTCTATCGGCCTCCAGCCCGACATCCTGGTCGGTCGCTCCGAAGACCGTCTGGATCCGGACGTCAAGGAGAAGATCGCGCTGTTCTGCGACGTCCCGACGGACGCCGTCTTCTCCAACCCGGACGTCGAAGACATCTACCACGTGCCGCTGATGGTCGAGGAGGAGGGCCTCGACGAGTACGTGATGGAGCGACTCGAACTCGCCGACGAGGCGCTCCCCGAGAGCGAACGAGACAACGACTGGCGCGAACTCGTCACCCAGGAGACCGACGGGACGGTCGACGTCGCCCTCGTCGGCAAGTACGGCCTCGAAGACGCCTACATCTCCATCCACGAGTCGCTCAAGCACGCCGGCCTCGACACCGGCGTCGACGTCAACGTCGAGTGGATCCACTCGGAGGAACTCGCCGACGGCTACAACGGCGAACTCGACGAGATGGACGGACTGGTCGTCCCCGGCGGCTTCGGGGCTCGTGGCACCGAGGGCAAGATAGAGGCCATCCGCTACGCCCGCGAGAACGACCTCCCTTTCCTCGGCCTCTGTCTCGGCTTCCAGATGGCAGTCGTCGAGTACGCCCGCAACGTGCTGGGCCTCACCGGCGCCCACTCCGCGGAACTCGACGAGGAGACCGACCACGCCGTCATCGACATCCTCCCCGAGCAGAAGGACCTCGACGACATGGGCGGGACGATGCGACTCGGCTCGCACGTCACGGAGATCGAACCCGGAACCGTCGCCAACGAGATCTACGACGACACGTCCTGTACGGAACGACACCGTCACCGATACGAGGTCAACCCCGAGTACATCGACGACCTCGAGGAGGCGGGCCTGGTGTTCTCCGGTACGTCCGGTCGCCGGATGGAGATCCTCGAACTACCCGACCACTCCTACTTCTTCGGGACGCAGTTCCACCCCGAGTTCCGCTCCCGGCCTGGCCGCGCCAGCCCGCCGTTCGTCGGCTTCGTCGAGTCCATGCTCGCCGAGGACGAAGCCGTCGCGACGACGGACGCCCGCAACTGACTGCCGGCAGCGACCCCGACGGTCCGTTTCGACCGCCGACGTCTCGCCGCTGTCACTGACACCGACGAGCCGACCGGCACGGCGCTACCCCCGGAGTTCGGAACCAGTCTGGTCCGCGATTCGACTTAGCGAGTGTTTAATCTCTGTCGTATATGGTAAAAATATAACATGCCTCGGAAGGAATTTTCAGCCGACCCACTGCGTCGTCCGGCCTCCGGGTGCGAACCCGGGTCGGACGCCAGCGGGCAGCGAGAGAGATTACCGATGACAGAGGACACACACCAGCGAGACGGGGACGTATCGGACGACGACCTGCGCGACGGAATCGACCGGCGCGACTACATGCGAGCGGTCGGCGCCAGTACGGTAGTGGGCCTGCTCGGCGGCGGCGCCGCTGGGACGGCGACGGCCCAGAGCGGATTCGACGAGACGGCGGCCGACCAGCGGATCCGGGACAACCAGACCGGACCGCTGACCGTCGACGTCGTCGACGCGAACGGGGACCCGGTCTCCGGGGCGACGGTCGACGTCGAGATGACGGACCACGACTTCACCTTCGGCACCGCCATCGGCGCCGAAGTACTCATCGACCAGTTCAGCGAGGGCGAGCCGTTCCGCGAAAACCTGGAGGAGCTGTTCAATACGGCCGTGCTCGGTAACGCCCACAAGTGGGCCTTCTGGGAGGACGACAGACAGCGGGCCGACGACGCCGTCGACTGGCTCGAAGAGAAGGGCCTCGACATCCGCGGACACACCTGCGTCTACGGCGTCGACTACGCGGTTCCGGACGACGTCATGCAGGCGGTCGAGAACGACGACGGGGCGACGGTGCGGGAGCGCTCGATGCAGCACCTCCGTGACATCATCACCTACTACGGCGACCGGATCCAGGAGTGGGACGTCGTCAACGAGGTGGTCCACCGGGGGCTGCTTCAGGGCGCGGTGTATCCCGACCGGATGAACACGGACGACTTCGACGCCGGCCAGATCCAGCCCTGGACGTCGCCGCTGCTGGCGGAGTGGTTCGGCGAGGCGGAGTCGGTCATCGACGAGAACGGCCTGGACGTCGACGTCGTCACGAACGACTACAACACGCTGACGTGGGACGTCGAGAAGTACGTCGAGGAGGTCCAGTTCCTCCTCGACCAGGGCGTCGGCGTGGACGCCATCGGCCACCAGGGCCACATCGGAGCCACCGACCACAACGACCAGCCCTGGACCTACGCACGGATCAACGAGGTATTCGAGCGGTACGCCGATTTCCCGGCGCCCCAGCGCATCACCGAGTTCGACATGTACGGTGACAGCTGGTCCGACCAGCAACAGCGCGCCGACATCTTCCGGCGGTTCCTCAAGACCGCCTACGGCCACCCCGACGTCGACGAGTTCATGATCTGGGGGATGTGGGACGAGTCTCACTGGCAGAACGAGGCGCCCTTCTTCGAAGCGGACTGGTCGGAGAAGCCGCCCCTCGACGTCTGGCGCAATCTCGTCTTCGACGAGTGGTGGACCGACGACTCGGGCACCACGGACGGCAGCGGCAGCTACTCGACGGGCGCCTTCCTCGGCGAACACGAGATAACCGTCACGACCGGCAGCGACTCCGTCACCCGGACGGTGTCTGTCACGAGCAACGCGGGCACGTCCGTCACGGTTTCCGTCGACGGGAGCGAGACCGAGACGGAGACAGAGACGGACACTGAGACCGAAACGGAAACTGAAACGGACACCGAAACTGAGACAGAAACCGAGACGGAAACTGAAACGGATACCGAGACTGAGACGGATACCGACGATGGGGGACCCTCCGGCGACCTGATCGCCTCCATCGATCCGGGGGCGACGTCCGGGTCGGTCGGCGACCTGATGCAGTTCTGGATCACCGACGAGACGGGCAATAGCACCTGGATAACTGACCTCCAGTGGGAGCTAGGCGACGGGTCGACCGGCACCGGCTGGTACGCCGACAACCGCTACGGGTCGGCCGGCACCTACACCGTCACCCTCACCGCCACCGATAGCGCGGGCAATACGTCCACCGACGAGGTGACCGTCCAGATCTCCTGATCGTATCGGGGTCGAATCGAGAACCCGACGCGCGGTTCGATCCCATGGACACGCGGCGGCGGATCACGTTGAACCATCACTAAAATTTATAGGCTTGGTGTGAGGTTTTTGACAGGCAATACCATGCCCAGCGATCGTACGCGGTTCGACAGCGGTACCGCACGCGCAGCCAGCGAGACTCGAGCATCAGGCGGACGGGAGAAGTCGCGCCGCACCTTCCTCAGGTGTCTCGGGACCGGCCTGGTCGCCGCGGCGGGTGCCGGGGCGAGCGGCTCGGTGGCGGCCCAGTCCAGCGGCCCCGAGGTGACCACCCTCGACATGCGAGTGACCGACGACCCGTCGCTCCCCGTGGTCGACGAACTGTTCGTGTTCGCCCACGGGTGGAACAGCGCTAGCGCCGGCCCCAACATGACCGCGACCGTGGTGGACGGCCTCGCCGCAGCGGGCTACGAACCCGACGCGGCCGTCGCCCTCGTGTACCAGGCGGACGCGTCGGGCCCCAGCGGCGCCATCGAACAGTCGGCGGCCGCCGCCGCGGAGTTCGCGCCGGTCGTCGAGGCGGCCATCGACGCGGGCGCCGGATCGGTCCGGCTCGCCTCCCACTCGCTGGGCGGGCGGGTCGTCCTCGGAACGCTCTCCGAACTCGGCCCTGGCTACGTCGTCGACACCGTGGCACCCATGGGCGCCGCGGCCAACGGCTCGACGGTCACGGAGGGCGGCCAGTGGTACGACGGCGTCGCCGAGAACGCCCGCGAGGTCCGGAACTACCACTCCCGGAACGACCAGGTCATCGGGGACGGCTTCGGCTCGGGCGGGACGAACGGCAATCCGGGCGACACCGCGCTCGGCGCCGAGGGCGTCCCGGACCCATCGGCGGCGCCGGACACCTACACCGACGTCGACGTCACGAACTCCGTCAGCGGCCACGGCGGATACATGAGCAGCCCGGCGGTCACGAACGATCTCGCGGAGTCGATCATCCAGGACGACGGCGAAGACACCGAGACCCCCAACACGGAGACGCCGGACACGGAGACGCCCGATACGGAGACACCGGACACAGAAACTCCCGATACGGAGACGCCCGATACGGAAACTCCCGACACGGAGACGCCGTCCTCCGGCGACCTGATCGCCTCCATCGATCCGGGGGCGACGTCCGGGTCGGTCGGCGACCTGATGCAGTTCTGGATCACCGACGAGACGGGCAATAGCACCTGGATAACTGACCTCCAGTGGGAGCTAGGCGACGGGTCGACCGGCACCGGCTGGTACGCCGACAACCGCTACGGGTCGGCCGGCACCTACACCGTCACCCTCACCGCCACCGATAGCGCGGGCAATACGTCCACCGACGAGGTGACCGTCCAGATCTCCTGATCGGCGACGCAATCGACCGTCTTCCACCGTTTCGTCGCATCGGCCCAGCGGCGGTACGACCAGGTCTCGACTCGCAACACGAGCGGTTCCGAAACCGTTTTGCCGCCGCCACTGAGAGCAACAGTATGCGTACATTCCTCCAGCTTTCGTTCTCGGCGACCACCGCGGAGGGGAGCCACTGATGGTCGACGTCGACGAGTTCATCGACGAGAAGATTACGGAGATAAGCGACGCGGTCGGCGACGCGAACGCCGTCATCGCCCTGTCCGGCGGCGTCGACTCCTCGACGGCCGCCGCGCTGGCCTACGAGGCCATCGGCGACCAGCTCACCCCGGTCTACGTCGACACCGGCCTGATGCGGAAGGGCGAGACCGAGGAGATCCGTGAGACGTTCGACTACATGGACTCGCTGCGCATCGTCGACGCCAAAGACCGCTTCCTCGAGGTCCTCGGTGGCGTCACCGACCCCGAGGCGAAGCGCCACGCCATCGGCGAGCAGTTCATCCGCGAGTTCGAGACGGTCGCGAAAGACGTCGACGCCGACTACCTCGTCCAGGGGACCATCTACCCCGACCGCATCGAGAGCGAGGGGACGATCAAGTCCCACCACAACGTCGGTGGCCTCCCGGAGGTCGTCGACTTCGACGGCATCGTCGAACCGATGCGCGACCTCTACAAGGACGAGGTCCGCGAGGTCGCCCGCGAACTCGACCTCGAGGAGATCATCTCCGAGCGAATGCCGTTCCCCGGCCCCGGCCTCGCGGTCCGTATCCTCGGCGAGGTCACCGAGGAGAAACTGGAAGTCGCCCGCGAGGCGAACCACGTCGTCGAGGAGGAACTGGAAGAGCACGACCCCTGGCAGGCGCTCGCGGCCGTCATCGGCAAGGCCACCGGCGTCAAGGGCGACAACCGCGTCCACGGCTGGGTCATCGCCGTCCGCTCCGTCGAATCGCGGGACGGCATGACCGCCCGCGCCCAGGAGGTCGACTGGGACACCCTCCAGCGCATCCAGAGCCGCATCACCGGTGAGAACGAGAACGTCTCGCGCGTCCTCTACGACGTCACCCACAAGCCCCCGGCGACGATCGAGTACGAATGACGCTCCGAGTCACGCTCGTCGGCGCCGACGAGGGCGCCATCGCCGACGCCCTCGAAGCCGAGGGTCACGACGTCCAGATCGCACCGATCGGCAACCGCCCCGGCCTGGAGGAGGCCGGCATCCACGACGCCGACGTCTACCTCCTGACCGACCTCGAACAGGCCACGTCCATCGCCGTCGCCAAGGACCTCGAGGACGACCTCCGCGTCGTCGTGTACGCCGAGGGCTCGCTCCCCGACTTCGCCAGCCGACAGACGGACCTCGTCGTGGACCCGAACCTGCTGGGTCCCGACGCCGTCGCGGAAGAACTGGAGTAACGCCGGCCGACGGCGTTTTTCGCCGGTCGATCTGCCTCGCTTTCTCGCCGTTCGGATCGTCGCGTTGCACCCCGCCGGACTACGCGTCCGACGTGTCGTCACCGCTCGCCAGCGTGGCCAGCCGCTCGGCCTGCTCGACGACGATTTCGCTGACGCCGAGCCGGGCGGCGTCCGGGTCACCGGGGAGACAGAAGACGGGCGTCGTCTCCGCGATGCCGGCCGTCGCCCGCGTCCCGATGGCGTCGGTGCCCACCGACTCCGCGTACCGCCGTCGGAACAGTTCGCCGAAGCCCGGCAGCCCCTTGTCGATGAGCGGGTGAACTGCGTCGATAGTGACCGCGCGGGGACCCACACCGGTTCCGCCCGTCGTCACCACGACGGTGACGTCCTCCCGCCGGACGAGCGTGTCGACGGTCTGCTGGACCGAGTCGTGGGCGGTGCGCAGGACTTCCCGGGTGGCGACGTCGTGGCCGGCGGCTTCGAAGGCGTCGACGACGGCTTCGCCGCCCGGGTCGTCGTCGTGCGTGCGCGTGTCCGAGACGCTGACGACTGCCGCCGAAATCGCCGTCGTCTCCTCGTGATCCGCGGTGGCGGCCGCGTGATCCTCGGACGAATCGGGCTCGTCCGGGTCGGCGTCGCCCTGGCCGTCGACGCTGGCGTCGTCGGTCGTCGATCGACCCCGGTTCGTGTCGCGGGACTGGAAATCGACCATGGAGATTCGTGAACGCCCGCCCGGAAAAGCCTCCTGTGTCTGTCGCACTGTCGAGGAAGGGCGTCGGTATCCTACTGACAGTATCGTCGCACCCTGCAGCAGTCGTCCGCCGTACGACAGTCTCGGGACTTCGTCTCACGAGTGAATTAACATGATGATAAGCTGGTTAATGGCGTATCAAAACGATTATTGTGTTAGTATTTCACGAACAGTTATGGGTGAACGGTTTCACTTCGTCTGTCACGAGTGTACCGAGGAAGGGGTGTACGAGGACCGCGACGAGGCTCTCGACGTGAAGAACGACCACGTCGCAGCGACCGACCATCGGGTCAGCATGGAGAACATCTCTGAGCGGCCCGCCTGATAGTGGTGGTCGTAACTTTGTACCGACGTTCGACGGCACCGGCCACGTCGAACGCCGACGGACTCGCGCTGCTCGACCGTCGAGCCCAGTCTCACTCCGTTCGTCTATCGAGCCCGGCCTCACGCAGTTCGGCCGGACGCCGGGACGGGCGTACAACCACCTCGATGAACCGCTAGGGTTTTCCAGCAGCTACCCCCACGTGGGCGTATGCAACGAGGCCAGCGGGTCTGGCGCGCTCGGCCACAGTTCGTGCCTCGGATTACGACGGAGAATCCGGGCCGCGGGGTGACGGCCCGATGACGGGTGACCGGCGGGAAGATGGCGACGGCAACGACGGGTACGTCCACCGGCCCAGCGGCGAACCGGCCGCGCCCGACGCGGACCGACGGTTCGACTGGCGAGGCTGGGTTCTCGTCGCCACCGTCGCGTTCTCGTTCCTCGTGGTTCCGGGACTGATCCTGCTCTTGCCGGGGTACGCCTCGTCGTTCGGTCTCTCCTTGCGGGACGCGTATCTCGTGTTGCCGCTGTTGCCAGCGTTCCTCCTCGGCGGCGTGGCCGTCTGGTCGGCAGTGCGTTCGCGAGGCGCCTGAGCGACGCCGTCGGTTCGCACTGGCGGAGCCGTTGGGAACGGTCCGACCACAGAGTGACTCGTCTCGTCCCGTCAGCTCCGCCCCCATTCCGATCGTGCAATTTTGCAGATCCCTATTCGAAACGACTTAAAAAATAACGTCAGATTATCAACGAGTGCGAGTGCCTAAATCCGCGAGCTCAGACGCCGTCGTCGCCGACGTCGAATAACGACACGCGTTAAAATCTGTAATCCGAATGGAAAGATGTTAAGTGCCGTTTTGCAAAGACCATTGACCCCCTGAATGCGAACGTGCCGAACGATAACTACACCAGACGACGAATCGTGAAGACAGTGACCGCCGCCGCAGCCACCGTCAGCCTCGCGGGCTGTGGCGAACCGGGCGGTGACGGCGGCGACGGGACCGAAACTGACGCGGGCGCCGGCGAAGAGACGGAGACGGAAGCCGGCATGGGCGAAGAGACCGAGACGGAAGCCGGCATGGGCGAAGAAACCGAGACAACCATGGACGAGGAGACGGAGGACGAAGTCGGCCTCGGCGAAGAGAACGAGAGCACGGGAGACGAAAACGACACCCTGGGCGAGGAAAACGAGTCCATGGACGAGAACGAAACCCTCGGCGAGGAGAACGAGACAATGGGAGACGAAAACGAATCCATGGACGAGAACGAAACCCTCGGCGAGGAAAACGAGACCATGGGAGACGAAAACGAGACGAACGAGTCGAGCTAACCTCGCGATCCGCTCTGCCCGAACTGCCCTCCCAGGCACCGAAACCCGCCAGTTTTTCGCGGATCGACGCTCCGTCGGGAGCCGTCAGTACGGTCTCCGGATCGACCGTGTCAGCCGTCGCTCGTCGCCAGCGCTCGGGCCCGCGACGGGAATCAATGACCGGTCGTTACCGGGGAGTCACTCGCTCGTGTCCCGGCGAGCTGCGATCTCGAACCAGGGACACAGGCGGAGCTGCCGGTAGTACTTCGGGTTCTCGTTGAAATACTCGTAGGGGACCCACATGAGGCCAGCGACCTCCTCTGGGTCCGGGTCGAGGGTGGTGTCGTGCAACGTGGCCTGGAGGACGGCACAGACCTCCCACTCGAGGCCCGCATTCTCGTAGTAGCGCTTGTACTCGAACCGGTCGGTGACCCGCAGGTCGTCGTACTGGTCGGGGGTGACGCCGAGCTCCTCCTCGAGTCGCTCGCGCGTGGCCGCTTCCTGACTCTGTCCCTCGACGGGGTGGGAGGCGACGGTACCGTCCCAGTGCGTGTCCCAGAGGCGCTTGCCGAACGCGCGCTGGGCCAGCAGGATGTTGTCGTCCTCGTCGAACAGCAGCGCGGTGAACGCCCGGTGCCGGATACCGTCGCCGGTGTGGGCGTCGAGTCGGTTGACCGTTCCCTGCGGTTCGTCGTTCTCGTCGACCGCTACCACGTCCTGGAGGGCGTTGGCGTGGGCTTCCTCAGTGCTGTCCTCGCTCATGAGTGTCTCATCGGAGACGGGGGTCATACTCCCTTCGACTGCGTTCCGACTCATGACGGTCACCTCTCACGTCGGCCACTTAGCCCTCTGGGTACCACGCGGGTTACCTCGATCCCTGGGGCGACGGATCGTAGGCATCCCCGACGGGGAGCCAGAGCGTCCGTTCCCAGACGTCGAAGGTGAGCTGGGACTCGGTGAGGATCTCTCCGTCGACGCTGATGTCGTCGGGTTCGCCCGACAGCTCGATTTCGAGCCGGCGCGTCTCGAACCGACTGACGTGTTCCGCGTCGTTGCCCAGCGCCGCCTGAAGCGACTCCTCGATGAGGTCCAGCGTCGACGTGTCCTCTATCACGGCCACCTCGAGCAGGCCGTCCTCGACGTTTCCCTGTGTGCGGCCGGTGCGCGGGAAACCGCGGCCGTTGCCGACGAACACGATCTTGGCCTCACACGACAGCGGTTCGCTGTCGTCCGGTTCTATCCGGAGTCGCAGGTTGTCGAACTCCCGGAGCGTCTCCGCCGTCGTCATCGCGTAGGCCAGGGTTCCCCACCGCTCCTTGGCTTCGGGTTCGGTGTCCGCGCTGGCCTCGGCCGTCAACCCGGCGACGACGGAGTTCAGAAACGGCGTCTCGTTGACGAGTCCGACGTCTATCCGGCGCCGGTCGCCGTGGTCGATCACGTCGAAGCCGTGTTCGATGCCGGTCACGCCGACGTTTCCCGCGAAGTTGTTGCCGGTTCCGACCGGGACGACGCCGAAGAGCGTGTCCTCGAACGCGTCGGCCCGGGCCAGGCCGCGGACTGCGCGGGTCAGCGTCCCGTCGCCACCGGCGGCAGCGACGACGTCTGCCTCCGCGGCAGCGGTCGCCGCCTTCTCGACGATGTCCTCGGCCGACTCGGTCTCGCGGACTTCGTAGCCCCGTTCGTCGGCGAGCCGGCGAATCTGGTCGCCGTGACTGGCGTCGCCGGACGCGGGGTTGTGGACGAGTATCCGACGGGGCGTTCCCGGTGGGTCGTCGACCGGAGAGGTCACGTCTCTACCCAGGCAGTCCGAACGCAAAAGTGTGTCTGCACCGTCATAAGATCCGTGTACGTCGTCGACCTCCACACCCACACCCGGTTCTTCCACGGCTTCCGGTCGCGAGCGACGCCGTTCGACCCGCTCGGGGCCAGATTGCTCGACGGAGTCGCTCACCGTCGCGACGTCGACGGACTCGGGATCACCAACCACGACTACTGTTATCGGCCCGACTCCGCCCGGTCAGTCGTCGTCCCCGGCATCGAGATAACGACGACCGAGGGCCACCTCCTGGTCGTGGGGCCCGACCCGCCCGAGGCGACCGTCCCGGAGCGGCTGACGCCGGTCGAGGCCGTCGAACTGGCCCACCAGCACGACTGCGCCGCGATCATGGCCCACCCGTTCCGGAACAGCATGTTGCCGGGGAGCAGCGCCGACTTCGACGCCGTCGAGGTCAACGGCAAGCACACCGGCGACGTCGAGCGGGTCGAATCGCTCGCCCGGCAGCGCGAACTCCCGCTCGTCGGCGGGAGCGACGCGCACTACCCCATAGAAGTCGGCCGCGCGGTCACCCTCGTCGACGCCGAGCGGCTGACCCCCCGGAGCGTCGTCGAAGCCATCCGCGACGGACGCGTGGAACCGGCGGTGCGGAACCACCTCACCGACCGGGTGCTTCGCAACCTCTATCGGCGAGTTCACCGGCTCAAGGGTCACGTCGTGGAGAAGACACCAGGCCAGTCGGGGTCGCAGTGACTCCCGTCAATCGGGATCGCGGTGGTCCTCGTCGGTCGACCGATACGCGGTCTCGCCACTGTCGGCTGGGGCCCCCTCGTCGACGGCGACCGGGTCGACCCCGACTTTCCCCGACAGTTCCTGCAGAGTCGACTGGCTGAGGCCGACGCCGTTCTCCTGACATCGCTGGACGACGCGCCGGAGAAAGGTCGTCCGGATCCGGTAGCGCTGTGACCGCTTCTCGATGGGGAAGAACGCTCTGGCGGTGACGACGACCTCGGACTCGAGGAGGTCGGTCACCCGGACGGTCGGAGCTGGCACGTCGACGAGTTCGTCGTACTCCGCCGCGACCGTCTCGATAGTGGCGACGGCCTCGTCGATCTCGTCGTGCTGGACCGCGAACTCGTAAGAGAAGCCGACGGGATTGTGGGAGGTGAGGTTGCGGACGACGGTCGTCGAGAGCTCGCTGTTCGGGACGACGATTATCTCGTTGTCGAGCGTCCGAACCCGGGTCACTCGCAGGTCGATGCCGGTGATGATCCCCTCCTCGTCCTCCCACCGGATCCGGTCGCCGATGTTGACGTCGGGGTCCTGGACGAGGAAGGCCCCGGCGACGAAGTTCCCGAGCACGTCCTGGGCGCCGAGGCCGACGGCCAGCGTCACGCCGCCCGCGATGAGCGCCGAGCCGGCGAACGCTCCCCGGAAGTCGGCGGCGCTGGCCCCGACGACGACGGCGAGCAACACCACGGCGAGGCGGAGGAAGCTCAGCACACCGTCGGCCATCGTCTCGTCGAACTTCGAGCGCTGGAGCGCTACCCGGCCGACAGTCTCGACGAGCGCCCGTCCGACGACGTAGAGACCGAGTGCGATGACGGCGAACTCGACGATGTTCTGGAGCAGGTTCGCGTAGGTCGCCAGGACGTCCACGAGGAAGTCGGGGCCGAACTGCATGCCCTAACTTGTCGCTACAGGGGCAAGAACCTCTGTCCGATGAACGCGGAACGGTGGCCCGGCCACAGTCAAGTTATTTTCCTGTCATCTTTGGTCGTGGCGTTCCAACGGGGAACCGAAGCATGGTTACAGACGATTCGGAGGCGACAACGGCGAACCCCGACAGCGCGGCGGCCGACAGAATACCCGAGGGAGAGTCCGCAGTGGCGAGCCTGACTGGCGAGTTCTACCGGGGGGAAGTCGACCGGATGGCGACCTGGCGCGGCCGCCTCGACCAGACCACGAACTGGGCCGTCGTGGTCGTCGGTGCGATACTGACGTGGGCCTTCTCCAGTGCAGACAATCCCCACTACGTGATACTCATCGGCGTGTTCGGCGTCACGGCGTTTCTCACGATGGAGGCGGTGCGGTACCGGGAGTACGACATCTGGCGGAATCGAGTACGGGTCCTCCAGCAGGACCTGTTCGCGCAGATGTACTCGCCCGACCCGTCGGCCGAGTCGGACTGGCGCACGGAACTCGGCGACGAACTCCGCAATCCCAGGTTCGAGATGAGCTTCCAGCAGGCGCTCACCCACCGGCTCCGACGATCCTACCTCGCACTCCTGCTGATCCTGCTCGCGGCCTGGATAGCGCGTATCACCGTCTTCGAGGCGTCGGAGCCGTGGCGACAGACCGCGTCGATCCTGACGATACCGGGCGAAGTCGTCACTGCGGTCGTCGTGGTGTTTTACGTCGCCGTCATCGCCGTCGCCGCCTACTCTGCCCGTGGTGGCCGCGTCCAGGAGTTCCAGGAATAGGAGCGACCGTCGCCGGCCGGCTCCGACCTCAGTCTCGGCCGCTCACCCGAGTTGCTCGTCGAGAATCAGCCTCGTCTTGGTACTCACGACGTCGTCGAGCTCCCGGGCCTGGGTTATCAGCTCGTTGACGCCCTCCGTGTCGGCGCAGTCGACCACGAGGACGATGTCGTCCTCGCCGGAAACCTGCCAGACGAAGTCTACTTCGGGCCACTCGGCCACCCGGTCGCAGACCGCCTGGGTGTCGACGTTGACGTCGACGCCGATTTCGATCATCGCTTTGACGTTCCCGGTCTGCGTAGCGATCGTGAAGCGTTCGATCACGCCCTGGTCCATCAACCGCTCGACGCGGTTGCGGACGGTGCCCTCCGAGGTTCCCACGATGTCGGCGATCTCCGTGTACGGGGTGCGCGAGTCCCGGCGGAGGATATCCAGGATCTCCCGATCGAGGTCGTCCATCGAGGTCGAATACTACCGGGGGTCCGTACTTGAGGATTGCGAAATTCGTAACTCGGCTTCGAAAGCAACCCTTATACGCCACAACTTTGTACGTATCTCGTAATGGCTGACGCATACGTCGCGCTGGAGGGCGAACGCGTCGTGGAGGCACGCTCGCGCGCACCCGGCCAGGCGCGTGGCGAAGTCGTGTTCACGACCGCGTACACGGGCTACGAAGAGAGCCTGACCGACCCGTCCTACGAGGAACAGATTCTCACGTTCTCGTACCCGCTGATCGGCAACTACGGCGTCCGGGAGGAGCGCTTCGAGTCCGACCGCGTCCACCCGCGCGCCGCCGTCGCCCGGGAACTGACCGACGACGTCGCCGAGTGGCTCGAATCGGAGGACGTCCCCGCCGTCGACCACCTCGACACCCGCGACATCGTCACCGAGATTCGCGACGAAGGAGCGATGAAGTGCGGCATCTCTGCCGGCCCGGACGCGAGCGAGGAGGAGGCCCTCGAACAGCTCCGCCAGTGCAAGCACATGTCCGACCACACGACCATCGGCGAACAGGTCAGCGTCGACGAGGTCGAGGTCCACAACGAAGACGGCGACGGTGCGACCGTCGCGCTCGTCGACTGCGGCGCGAAGGGGTCGATCATCTCCTCGCTCGTCGAGCGCGAGGCCACCGTCCACGTCTTCCCCTATGACGCCACCCGGGACGACGTCGAGGCGGTCGACCCGGACCTGCTGTTCGTCTCGAACGGTCCCGGCGACCCGGTGAACTTCGAGGCCGCCGGCGAACTCGTCGAACAGAAAGTGGGCGAGGTTCCCCTCGCCGGCATCTGTCTCGGCCAGCAGGTCGTCGCCAACGCGCTCGGCGGCGAGACCGAGAAGATGGAGTTCGGCCACCGCGGCGTCAACCAGCCGGTCCGGGACCTGCGCTCCGGTCGCGTCGTCATGACCACCCAGAACCACGGCTACACCGTCGCGGACCCAGGCGAGAAGCTCGACGTCACACAGGTCAACGTCAACGACGACACGCCGGAGGGCCTGGAGAACGACGACCTGGACATCATCACGCGACAGTACCACCCCGAGGCGAATCCGGGGCCCAACGACTCGCTCGATTTCTTCGACGACGTCCTGGCGCTGGCGGAGGACTGAAAGTTCGTCTTTTCGCGGGCCGACTGTCTCCTTCTTGCGTACACTTTTCACGGCACGTGACCCACGTGTACCGTATGCGCCTCGTCGACACACACACCCACGCGTGGGGTCACGACACCGCCGAGTTGCCCTGGTACAGCGCCGACATGCCGCCGGAGTGGGAGGGCCCCTACACCCACACCGACCTGACCGCCGACATGGACGCCGCCGACGTCGACGAGGGCGTCCTCTTGCCCACGTCCATCTACGGCCGCGGCGAGCGGGCCAACGAGTACACGCTGCGGGCAATCGAGGCCCACCCCGACCGCCTCTGGGGCGTCGGCGTGGCGGAGTACTTCGGCGACGAGGCGGACCAGCGACGCCACGTCCGGCGGGTGACGGGCCACGAGCGTATGCTCGGCGTCCGCTTCCACGCTTGCTTCGAGTACGGGCCGACGCCGGGCGAGATGAACCGCGACGCGGACTGGGTTGCCGACGACGCACTCGACCCGCTGTACGACGAACTCGCCGCCCAGGACGGGGCCGTCTTCGTCCTCCCGAAGCCCGAGCAGCTCTCACTGCTGGCCGACGTCGCCGACGCCCACCCGGACCTCCCCATCGTCGTCGAACACATGGCGTGGCCGGACGAGGACACCGACCCCGACGAAGCGCCGTGGACCGACTTCGCGGCACTGGCCGAGCGCGACAACGCCTACGTCAAGGTGAGTTCGATCCCCCGCACATCGGGAAAGCAGTGGCCATACGCGAACGTGGAAGGGTACGTTACGAACCTCCTGGAGTGGTTCGGCCCGGAGCGACTGATGCTGGGGTCGGACTATCCGTGGCTGGACAGCACGTCCACGATGGAGGAGTGTCTCTCCTGGGTCGAGGAAGTTGACTACCTCTCCGCCCGCGACGCGGCGTACCTCTCTCACCGGACCTTCGACGACCTCCGGGCCTAATTCTCGTATTAAGCGCCTTATCATCCGATTAGGAAAAGGCCCGGTACGCCAACGCGTGCCCGACGACCGGGTCCCCGCGCTCGACCAGTGCCCGGTCGCAGATTCACTATGAGACGGTACGCACGGACCTCCATTATGGTCACAGTCGCGCTCGCCGTTCTGGCGTCGGCAGTCGTCGCCGGGCTTCCCGCGAGCGCGCTCGCACAGACTGACGAACCGGAAGACGGAACGACAGCGGCGAACGCCACCGCCGACGACGGGACCTGGCCGACCGACCGCGCCGACGCCGGCCGGACCGGCGCGACGACGGCCGACGGGCCCGAACCCTACGGAACCGTCCGGTGGGACGACTCGTTCAGCGGGAAACCCCCCGCCGCACCGACCGTCGTCGGCGACACGGCGTACTTCGGCGCGGTGACGGCGAGCGACATCGACAGGCGCGCCGGGGCCGTGGCGGCCTACGACGTCGCGAACGGAGACATCCGCTGGCAGCGGACCGGCCTGGGTGGTCTGGAGAGCGCACCGTCCGTCGTCGACGGGACGGCGTACGTCGCGACCGCGGCCGTGCGCGACAACGTCCCGTACGAGAGCGAAGCCGACGGCGCTGGCGGGCTCTACGCCCTCGACGCGGAGTCGGGCGAGACCCAGTGGGTGCGCAACGACTCGCAGATATGGACCAGTGGACCGGTGCACGCCGACGGGACACTGTACGCGACCAGAGTTTCAGAGCCGAACGACACCAGTTCGCTCGTCGCGCTGGACCCCGACTCCGGAGCGACGCTCGGATCCGTCGAGGGCGACCGGATCCTCGGCGCCGCCGACGGAATCGTGTACGGCGTCGACGACGGCGAACTGTTCGCCGCTCGGCCCGCCAGCGGAGAGAAGACCTGGAGCACCGACGCACCCGTCCTCGGACCGGCCGCGGTCACCGACGACGCGATATACGCGGTCGGCGAGGGAGTGAACGGATCGGTCGACGTCGCCGCGTACGCGACGGCCGACGGCTCGACGCTGTGGAACGTCTCGATCAGGGCCGACACGGCCGAAGTGTACCCGCCCGCGGTCGCCGACGGTGGCGTGTACGTCACCGCCGGCCACGAGGGCGAACTCGTCCGCCTCGACGCCGCCACCGGGACGGAGGCGTGGCGGTTCGAGCCGACCGAGGGCCGCCTGACCGGCGGCCCGACGGTCGCGAACGACACGGTGTACGTCGGTGGGTCCGGGATATCCGAACTGGACGAACCCGGCGAGCGCTACCGGCCGCCGAGCGTCGCGGTGTACGCGGTCGACGCGGACACCGGGGCCCAGCAGTGGGGGTACGTGACCGACGCCTGGGGTAACTCCCCGTACCACCGAACGCTCGCCCCGTCGGTCACCGACGACGCCCTGTACCTGCCGTCGCACAGCGGCGACCCCATGCCGGGCGCCGCCAGTGCGGACCTGCAAGTGCTGGCGGCGTCCGCCGACCCGCCTGACGAGGCCAAAGCGCCCTCCGACGGCCACTACGAGGAGGACACGTCGCCGGACGCGGTGATCTCGACGACCGAATCGAACCCTGCCGAGGAGTTCGGCGAGAACAAGACCGTCGTCCTGAACGCCAGCGAATCATCGGTCAATCGCGGGACCCTCACCGCCTACGAGTGGGACGTCGACGACGACGGCACCTTCGAGGCGTCCGGCGAGGCAGTCACGGTGACCGTCGAACCGTGCCAGACGCGGACGGTCACGTTCCAGGTGACCACCGACGGCGGAGAGACGGCCACCGAATCGGTGACCCTCACGAACGGCTGACGGCACGCTCGCCCGTCGACCGACCCTCGCACCGCCGGTTTTTGCCGTCGAGTGGACCGACGGGCGAACCGCCCTGTCGGGAGCGTCTGACGCACTCGCCGGGTGGTAAGCGCTCACTCACCGTCTCTCGGTCGACTGATCTGCGGATGGCTGCCCGGTAGCTCCGGCTGGTTACCAGAACGGCCAGGTTACCCGTCGCTTGCGGGCGCTTTGCCCTCCACAACGGGAAAGAATATCCCCGGACCTGAGAGTGAAAATCCATGGACCTGGAGGCGATACCGCGACCAGACCGCGACGCACTCGATCAACTCGCGGGATTCACGGGACTCGGCTGGACGACGTCGATACTCGGTTTTCTCAGCACCGCGATGGGGTACGGGAACGCCCTCGTCAGTCGGTTCGTCACCGACTCTCGCTCGTTACTGTACGTCGGCGTCGTCTTCTTTCTGGCGACGCTCGGCCTCGACAGGCTCGCCAACGCGGCGCGTGAGAACTGACGCGCCGGTCCGGTCGACGGCGGTGAACGAGTGGCGTTCGGCCATCCCGTCGTCGAGCGATACGTTCCAAAGTACGGGCAGGGGGTACATTTTTACTCGGTCGGTGGGTCGATAATAATGCGTGACGACATCTGAACGGACCAAGGAGGCACTCGGACTGCTCGTCGTCTTCGGATCCGGCCTCGGGTTGGTCGCACTCCACGTCGTCCACGTGTTCCGTGACGACGAGAACTTCGTCACCTTCCTCTCAGGGATCTTCATTCCGATGATCCTCTCGCTGGGGCTGGTCGCGGGCGGAATCTGGCTCTGGCAGTCTGAGGTGTCCGGGTGGGCGGTCCTCCGCGTCGGAGTCTGGTGTCTCGTCGGCAGCGCCGTCCTGGGGGCCGGCGCGATGTTGATCGTCATCTACCAGCAGGCGAAAGGAGTCGTGCTGGACGACGTGCTGTTCGTCGTCGGCGACGCCGTCTCGATCGGTTCCGTCGCCGGGTTCGTCGTCGGAATCTACGACACGAGACAGCGGTGGGCTCGCGAGGCGGTCGCCGTCGAGCGCGACCGGTCGTCTCGACTGAGCAGGCAACTCTCCGTCGTGAACCGGATCCTCCGCCACGACATCCGCAACGGGGCCAACGTGATCAGCGGACGCGCCGAACTCATCGCGCAGAACGGACGGGCGGACGGCGAACACGTCGACGCCATCAAGGACCGGGCCGACGCGCTCGCCGCGCTCGGCGAACACGCCAAGTCCATCGAACAGATGCTCCGCGAGGAGTCCACGGAGCGACAGGCCGTCGACCTGAAGCCCGTCGTCGAATCCGTCGGAGACCGCGTGCAGCAGTCCTACGACGCCGTCGAGGCAGAGGTCGCGACGCCGGAACGCGCTCGCGTCACCGCGCACCCGCTCGTCGACCTGGCGGTCGAACACGTCGTCGAGAACGCGGTCGAACACAACGACGCCGAGCGCCCGTCCGTAGAGATAGACGCCAGTCGCGTCACCCGCGACGGCGAGGCGTTCGTGGAAGTTCGCGTCGCCGACGACGGTCCGGGCATCCCGGCGGCCGAAGTGAACGTGCTGGAACGGGGGTACGAGACCCCGCTCGAACACGGCAGCGGCCTCGGCCTCTGGATCGTCAACTGGATCGTGACCGAGTCCGGCGGCGAGGTCTCCTTCGGCGAGAACGAACCGCGCGGGAGCGTCGTGACGTTGCGATTCGAGGCCGAGACCGACGCAGAGACGTCCTGACGCGCCGCTCGCGTCTCGTCTCATCGCGCTCAGAAAACGGAGTCCGAAGGAAGCCGATCAGGCCGCGCTCACGCGCAGTTGCCGTCCCAGCCGGGATCGAACCCGGACTCGTCGATGTACCCCCAGTCGTCGTGGTCGACCTCGGAGTTGGTGCCGTCCGAGTAGTCGATGAGGCCCTGGGCGTTGTAGTTCATCGCACTCGGGTACTCCTCGACGGTGTATCGCGTGCTGTCGATGCCGTCGAACACGTCGGTCAGCCCCAGCGAGTGGCCGAGTTCGTGCATGAAGACGTAGTCCTGGCTGACCGGCGAGATGATGCTGAAGGCGCCGTTGCCGCCGTAGCCAGCGGCGTCACCGAGGTCCCGGTCGGTGACGACCGCGTAGTGGTAGCCGGCACACTGGTAGCGCTCGTTCGCGTAGTTCCCGTAGTACTCACCGGGCTGGAACGTCCCCAGCTGGTCGACCTGCTCGTCCCTGACGAAGTGGACGGCGATGCCGTTCTCGCCGTCCGGGTTCTCGACGGGCGCGTTCGCGTGGGCTTCCCGCACGTTCGCCAGTTCCTCGTCGGTCATAGGGAACTCGTCGTCGATCCAGTCGATCTCGACGTAGACGTCGTAGTGGAGCGGGTCCGCGTCGGGGAGCAGCGCGTTCTCGTTGACTTCCGGCCCGTCCGGCAGCCCGTCGTCGTCGGTGTCCGGGTCCTCGGGGTCGGTCCCGAGTTCGCTCTCCTCGCAGTCGGTCAATCCGTCGCCGTCCGAGTCGACGCCGGTCCCGTCGCAGTCGGTGGCCTGTTCGTCGTCCCCGTCCGAGCCGTCGTCGGCCTCCGTCTCCGTCACAGTCTCGGTGTCGGTTTCGGTTTCGGTCTCTGTCTCAGTTTCCGTGTCAGTCTCGGTCTCAGTTTCCGACTCGGTGTCGGTTTCCGTCTCAGTTCCCGTATCGGTGGCAGTCTCCGTTTCGGTCTCAGTTTCCGTTTCGGACTCCGTCTCGGTCTCTGTCTCCGTGTCGGACTCCGTCTCAGTCTCTGTCTCCGTGTCGGACTCCGTCTCAGTCTCTGTCTCCGTGTCGGTTTCCGTCTCGTTCCCGTCCATCTCGGTTTCTGTCTCCGTGCCGTCCTCCGTTTCGGTGTCGTTCGTTTCCGTCTGCGTTTCGGTGTCCCCGGCCTCAGTCTCGGTGTCGTCCGTCTGGGTCTCTGTACTGTTCGTCTCCGTCTCGGTTTCCGTCTCCGTCTCGGTTTCCGTCTCCGTCTCGGTTTCCGTCTCCGTCTCGGTGTCTTCGGGCTCGTCGTCGGCGAGTCGGAACAGCTGGTTGTCGCCACCGTGGTATGCCCACTGCTGGACGCTCGTACCGTTCCGCTCGGAGCCGAAGGGGACGTCGAGAACCTTGCCGCTGTTGACGTTCTCGATGGCGTACTGGCCGTCGTCTATCTCGTGGAATCGCCAGCGCTGATTGTCACCGCCGTGCCAGGCCCACTGGAGCACGGTCGCGCCGTTCCTTTGTGACCAGGCGGCGGCGTCGAGGACCTTTCCGGAGTGCACCGCCTCGATCCGGTACTCGCCGTCGCCGACGTGTTCGACGCTCCAGCGCTGGTTGTCGCCGTCGTTGGCGACCCACTGGACGACGTCGGTTCCGTTGCGTTCGGCTTCTCCCTCGACGTCCAGTACCCTGTCGCTCGCGACGGACTCGATGCGGTAGACGCCCTCGTCGACCCGGACTGTCGAGTCGTCCGGAAGTTCTGCGTCGGCGCCGTTCGGCCCGTCGCTCGTATCCTCTCGCGCGTCGTGGTCATCCCATCCCCATCCATCGGAGTCGTTGGCGCCCCAGCCGAAGCCGCCGTCGCCACTGCCCCACGAGAAGCCGTTGGCGCCGGCCTCCGCGTGGTCGACCTGTACCGGGCCGCCGTGTGTCTGTGCGACCGCCGGTGCCGTCAGCGTCAGTACCGCGGCCGCCAGGGCCACGATAGTCCGCCAGCTAGTGAATGTACCAGGCATACACCGGCCGTTCGACACGTCAGTTGTAAACTATTTACACAGTAACGATCGAAAAATCAACGTTAAGTCACGTGCAGTATGTAACGAGTTGCTAAACGCTCGTCGTGCTCGCGAGAACAATCACGGCTCCAAACGGGACGTCCGCGCCGAGAAAAGTGGACGGCGAGACGGATAAACCAGCCGTCCGCTCGTGTCCTCAGCGGCCCCACTCGCGCTGATTCTTGGGGCGGGCCTTCACGTCCTGCACCGAGAGGGGCTGGTCGTTGGCGTTGATGGCCTCCAGCGCGGCCTCGCCGGACTCCAGGGTCGAGAAGTAGGTGACCGTGTTCTCGACGCAGGCTTCGAGCACCTCGCGATCCCGGGAGAGCACGAGGTCGACGTCGCCGTCCTGGATGGCCTTGATGATCGCGTCCGTGTCCTCGAAGTCGTCGAAGTCGCGCACGTCGAAGTGCTCCTCGAAGCCGAGCACCGGCAGGTCGACGATGGCGGTGCCCTCGAGGGGAATCGGCTTGCCGACGCACTGCTGGGCCTTCTGGTAGGCCTTGCCGAAGGAGCCAGCGGTGCCCATCACCTCGCCGGTGGACTTCATCTCTGGCCCGAGGCGGGGGTCCGAGCCCTTCAGGCGGTCGAACGGGAGGACGACCTCCTTGACCGAGACCTGTTCGGGGATCTGCTCCTCGTAGTCGAGTTCGTCGAGGCTGGCCCCGGACATGACCTTCGCCGCTATCTTGGCGATCGGGACGCCCGTGGTCTTCGCGATGAAGGGAACGGTGCGCGAGGAACGCGGGTTCGCCTCCAGCACGTAGACCTCGCCGTCGCGGACCGCGAGCTGGACGTTGAGCAGGCCGACGGTGTCGAGCGCGTCGGCGATCTCCTCGGTGATCTCGCGGATGCGCGGCATGACGGCCTCGATCTCGTCGGAGCGGGGCGGGATCATGCAGGCGGAGTCGCCGGAGTGGACGCCGGCGGTCTCGACGTGTTCCATCACGCCGCCGATGAGCACGTCGTCCTCGTCGGCGACGGCGTCAACGTCAAGTTCGACGGCGTCGGAGAGGAACTCGTCCACGAGGATGGGCTTGTCGGGGCTGACGCGGACGGCCTCCTCGATGTAGGTCTTCAGGTCGTCGTCGTTGTAGACGACGTCCATCGCGCGACCACCGAGCACGTAGCTCGGGCGGACGAGGACGGGGTAGCCGATGTCGTGGGCCAGTTCCAGGGCCTCCTCCTCGGAGAAGGCGGTCCCGCCCTGGGCCTGGGCGATGCCCAGGTCGTCCATCAGACTGTTGAACCGCTCGCGGTCCTCGGCCAGGTCCATCGCGTCGACGGACGTGCCCATGATCTCACAGTCGAGGTCGCGGCGGTCGAGTTCCTGTTCGAGCGGGTGGCCGATGTCGACGGAGGTCTGGCCACCGAACTGGACCATCACGCCGTCGGCGTCGGTCGCTTCGACGACGTCTGCGACCTCTTCGGCGGTGATGGGCTCGAAGAAGAGCCCGTCGGAGGTGTCGTAGTCCGTCGAGACGGTCTCGGGGTTGTTGTTGACGACGTGGGCGTCGATGCCGGCCTCTTCGAGCGCGCGGACGGCGTGGACCGAACAGTAGTCGAACTCCACGCCCTGCCCGATGCGGATGGGGCCGCCGCCGACCACGACGACGCTCTCGACGTCGGGGTCGATCTGTAGCTCGTTGCGGTCGATGCCCGAGACCGGGTCCCGCGTCGAGTAGTAGTACGGCGTCGTCGCCTCGAACTCGCCGGCGCAGGTGTCGACGAGCTTGAAGTCGCGGTCGACGGTCTCAGCTTCGACGGCGTCGACGGTGACCCCGCCGCCGTCTGTCGCGGCCTCGACCCCGTTCTCGCTCTTCTCGGCCAGGTTCTCCTCCGGGACCCAGGAGGCGTGGGTGTCGTTGAACTCGCCGCCGGCCATCGCGGTGATCTCCTGGTCGGTGAAGCCGGCCTCGGCGGCGGTCGGGAAGTCGCCCTCCTGGGCGGCCTCGGCTGCTTCCTCGATGCGAGCGAAGCGCTCGACGTACCACCGCTCGATGTCGGTCAACTCGACGATCTCGTCGATAGTGTAGCCGCGGGCGAACGCCTCGAAGATGGCGTAGGGGCGGTCCGGCGTCGGACGAATCAGGTACTCTGCTTCGAGTTCGTCGTCGCTCAGTTCGCCCCAGTCGACGGCCGGGTCGTACTCGGAGGAGCGTAGCGCCTTGAGCATCGACTCCTCGAAGGTCCGGCCGATGGCCATCGCCTCGCCCGTCGACTTCATCGCCGTCGTGAGCTCGAACTCGACGTCGGCGAACTTGTCGATGGGCCAGCGCGGAACCTTGGTGACGACGTAGTCGATGGCCGGTTCGAATGCGGCCGTGGTCTGGCCGGTGATCTCGTTGGTGATCTCGTGGAGGCGCTTGCCCATCGCGACCTTGGCGGTGACGCGAGCGATGGGGTAGCCTGTCGCCTTGGAGGCCAGCGCCGAGGAGCGGGAGACGCGCGGGTTCACCTCGACGACGCGGTACTCGCCGCCGGGCGTCCCGTCGTCGCGCCAGGCGTGCTGGATGTTACAGCCGCCCTCGATGCCGAGTTCGCGGATGACCTTCAGCGCCGAGTCGCGCATCTGCTGGTGGCCCTCGTCGGGGATGACCTGCGAGGGCGTGACGACCGTCGACTCCCCGGTGTGGATCCCCATCGGGTCGATGTTCTCCATGTTGCAGATGATGATACACGAGTCGTCGGCGTCGCGCATCACCTCGTACTCCAG
>ENA-ORCR01000032-ORCR01000032.1-marine-metagenome-genome-assembly--contig:-NODE-32-length-196460-cov-30.537791_pt1 | contig 196460 bp, 170 predicted proteins | sample MGYA00237782_ERZ508514 | MGnify/ENA primary metagenome ERZ508514 (study PRJEB26185, sample SAMN06268960) | marine metagenome | isolation source: Eden Landing Ponds, San Francisco, CA, USA | place... | reverse complement strand
TCTCGCCGGAGCACCGCTGCACGGCCTTCTTGACTGCTTCGTCGTCAACGTGTTTCGCTAAATTGAGCAAGAGCCATTCGGAACAGCGATTACAACAACCATCGGTCCGTCCTGTTCCGCAATCGTTTGGTCCATCGCTCCAATAGCGGTGTACGTCTTCCCAGTACCGGTCGCCATCTCGAACAGGCCGTGCCGACCATTAAATTTCCAGTTCCGGACAGCCTCTTGCTGGTAATCCCGGAGAGTGATATCATTCTCTTTCATTCCCCTTACTGCTTGATCCGATTTCTGCTGGTAAGGCCGATTGTCAGAATCACGCAATTCTACGATATCCTCTTCAATTCCTTCCGGGAGTGTGAAGACATAGACACCATCTTTCTCGTTTTCCCAGAGCTGATCGAACCGTTTCTCGTGCTGCCGGATTCTTTCAGCATCTCGTTCACATGCCCAGTCACAGAACACATCGATCGATTCGTAGTTGTAGAATCCTTGGTGACTGTCGTTCTGTGAGCCGTGGAACGCTAACTCACCTCCATAGATTCCGGTCACGATACCCCATTTATCGTGGAACATTCCGTGCAGACTCCGACCTTCTGGAACGGCAAATCGTATTTCCAGTAAACCATCTGCGATCATCCAAGCCAATGTGTTCAGGGTATCCTCTTCGAGACTTTCGGCTAGTTCTTCAAGATCTTTTTCAACTAGACTATACATTTCGTCGTTCCACTTCGCCTCCTCACCTTTCTGAAATGCCTCCCAGTCTTCTTCCTCAAGTTTCGGACTGATAATCCACTTCGCACTACCTCCATTTGAGGCGAGGTCTGCGATTCCATGAGAGGCGTTTCTAAGCCATCCACTAGTGAAAAATCCGACTCCGCGCTTGTACTCAATTGAACGAGAAAGAACTGGATTGAAGAAATCCCAGATAAAGTCCGTATCCGCCGTATCTATAACCGGTGGTATATCTAAGCCCTCAAGTTCATCCCCTGCATTAATTTCTGGAGTAGTCATGGGAACTAGACCTTATCGTTGAAATGTTTGTATCTGGCCAGACCGTAAAAATACACCGACCAGACCAATATTCAACTGTCCAGGTCGTTCCTGATTCTTGGGAATTCTTGAGCTACGTCATCCGGGCAGCTGTAGAGGTTGGGGACGTGGCCGTAACTGAAGCTTCCCCAGCCGACCGCTCCTTCCTCTAAACGGTTTGCTTCTTGGATCACGTCGTGGATGCTGCCTTGGAATATTAGGGATTCGCTGGTGTAGAGGGGTGAGTGCTCGTAATCGAAGATTTTGAAGATGTCGTCGTCTTTGTTTTCGCGGATGGTGTATGCGTGGCCGGTGCTTGCTCCAGAAGATGAGGCTGCTTCTCTCAATGTATGAGTGCTGGCGCGAGTCAGCCACGGTCCACTCAGTCCTCGTAGACCTCGTCAATCGCGGTGACGAACTCCTCGACGTGTTGTGACCTGACGAGAACCGAGCGCCCGTTTGTCCGTTCAAGCCAGACGCCTTGATTCCCACGAACGTTGTAGGCGATCTTCCCCGGTGCCCAGCGAATCCCCCACCCGCCAAACTTACGAAGTGGCGTCGGCGCCAGCTGGAAAATATATCGCGCTATACGGTTTATGGTCGTGGTGAAATGACGTATTCGTAGGGTAGAGATGTTCTATCGAGTGTTATTGGGTGTTTAGCTGTCGGAGTGATCTGTTTACGTTTAGTCCGATAAACGTAATCAGATTCAATGAATTGGCTGTCGTCTGTCACAGCGATCATAATGACGCTGTCGAACACGTGGGATACAGCCCCGCAATACGCCTTCCCCCGTAGATGAAAACAACGTACTCGTGCCCTTCTTTGGTGAGTTCCTCAAGTAATTCGATGAGCACGTCACTTCGGTTGTGAAGCTCATGACTGTGTTCGTCTCCCGATACGTGACGCCGAGGTCAAGATCGTTGTACAATCCGTCGAGCATTGCCAGTACAGACTGGAACTGGGCATAGTTCTCGTGCATATACTCGATGGTCTCGACTCTCGGGATCACTGGGTACCTCTCGACGTATTCGATGTCGAGTGACGGGTGTGGCTCAAGGACGATTTGCAGCGGTCCGTCCAGTTCGTCCCGGGGCTGTCGCTCGAATGTAGTGAGGAGGTCGAAGGCCTCGAAAAACGCTTTCCACACGTAGACGGCGTTGATCCGTGTGAACGCGAACGGCCAGTCTCCGAACTGTGGAACGATGTAGGCTTCCTTGATGGACGTGGGTTGACGCCGGCGCTGGCAGCGATGAGCTCGCGGGCTGCGCCGCGTACACGCTGGTGGGCGACAGTGAGGCCGTCGTCATAGGTGTCGTAGCCCGCGTCTTCGAGGATACTGCTGAAACGATAGAAATGAGTGTAATGAAATAAACGAACGAAACGAACGAGACGAAGTATTCGGGCTCGATGAATGCATTCTTCAGAACGAACTGGTTGAGGATAGATTGGCTAGAGTTCTGTTCGACTGTGGAATGAAAGAAACGAACGTAACGAATAGAACGAACTCATTGATAGTACCGAGTTAGTTTGATTCACTGAGGGTAACGAACAGTTGGTTTTAATATCATAGTAGTCGTCTCACCGAATGAAACGCCCTCACTGAACGCACCGAATAAAACGACTAAACCGAGCGAAACGAACACAACGAGGAAAACGAAGACATGGCCGACACCAACACCGCACGAATTACCGTGGCGAATCAGAAAGGAGGCGCGGGGAAGACGACTGACGTCATTCACACTGGCGGGGCGCTTGCCGCCCGGGGACACGACGTCCTCCTGGTCGATATCGACTATCACGGTGGGCTCACTTGCTCGCTCGACTACGACGACCTGTACTACGATACCGACCGTACAACTCTATTCGACGTCCTCGATTTCGACCAGATGGAGTCGGTGAACCACATCATCGTCGAGCACGAGGAATTTGATATCCTCCCCGCAAGCGAGAAGCTCGCGAACAACAAGAACATCCAGACACTGCTGGAAGCGCCAAAAAGTCGAGAGCGACTGGGGATGGCACTCGACGAGATCGACAGTGACTACGACTACATCATCGTCGATACGCCGCCATCGCTGAACGTTCTCACAGATAACGCGCTCGTCGCAACCGGGAACGTCGTTATCCCCGTCCTGCCCGAAAAACTCAACGCCAACAGCCTCCAGATTTTCGCAAAGCAGCTGGGATCGCTTGAGCCAGCGTACGGTGACATCAACCGTCTCGCGATTGTGTGCAACCGAGTTGAACGAAACGCGGAACACCGCAACACCATCGAAGAGATCGAGTCAGCGTACTCTCTCCCGATATTTGAGATCCCGAAGCGTACTGATCTCTCTCAATCCATCGGCGAAGGCGTGTCCATCTTCGGGTTTGGGAAGGAGAACACGCGGGTCGAAGATGCTCGAGAGCTGTTCAAAGAGATCGCCGACCTGTTCGACGAGACGTTCGAGAAGACCACTCCTGAGGGGGTGAAAGCATGACAGAGGGCTGGGGAGATGCCTCCGGCATTGAAGGAAACTACGAGGACGAGGATGATGAGGTCGATTCCAGCGAAACGAGGGAAGTGAACGAAACAGCGGAAACCGACTCATCGACCGAAACGCCCGAATCGAATTCAACGATTGAAACGAGCGGAACGAGTGAAACGAAGACGAACATCAAGGACGAATGGAACGGGCGAACGATCTACATTCCGGATGGCATCCTCGATGAGATGGAAGATACGTACCTCGAATCGCAACTGAAGCTACGAAAAGCGGGCCAGGATGAATTCAAGAAGAACCGCCATTTCTACCCCCTTCTCGTACAGTTTGGCCTTGAAGCGCTCGCTGATGCGGATGCTGAGGAGATTCAGTCTCGGCTGTCGAACCTCGGGAACGAATAGATACGGGTACGGTAGGATCTTGATTTCACAGGAAGTTAGAGTCCGTGGAAGGACGACTTGAGTTCACTCATTTAGCACTTGCTCCAGTCGCTCGCGCCGCTCGATGACGTTCTGTTCGCGGTAGGACTCGTGGGTGGTTTCGATCGACTCGTGTCGGAGGGTTTCCTGGGCCAGCTCGGCGTCCTGAGCGTAGAGATCGCTCCCGAGGCCTCTTCGTCCTCCGTGGGGCTTCAGATACTCGCCGTCGATCTCGACGTCGGCGCTCTCACACAGCCGTTTCATCACCGTCCGGGCACCGTTCTTCGAGAGCGCCGGCGGGGGGATCTCGTGCTCTCGAAGGAGTTCCATGGCGGTCGCTTCGCCCATAGCCGTCTCGATGGTGCCATCGTCCAGACCTTGCTCTCTGAGGCCGTTCTCGGCGGCTTGAGCAAGCGACGGGTGATGTCGCGACGGGAACACAGGCCAGTCTTCGGTCGCAGGGTCTTGGACGGTGCGATGGCGCTCCAGACTCTCGACAACTCGGTCCGTCAGGGGGATCGGCTGTTGTTCGCGCGTCTTGCCGAAGACTCGGGCGATACCACGGTCTAGGTCGACGTCTGCCCACCGAAGCCCGTTGCGGTGGTCGTCGCGAGGGTCGTTGAACAGCTCTGCGCCACGGGCCCCAGTGAGAGCAAGCATCGTCACCACAGTCCGGTCGCGGAAGGCTCGCTCGCGGTCATCTGCCGACTCGTCGAGTGCGGCGTGGGCGCGTTCGTTTACGAATCCGAGCAGCGCGTTGCGTGCATCAGCAGACCAGAACTGACGGTCGTGGTCGCCGTGGTGCTCGGGAAGTGCCTCTTTCACTCGGTTCGGCCGGGCCGGATTTGCGTTGAGGCGTTCGTCGTCGACGCACCACCCGAGGAAGGCCCGAACGATAGTGAAATATGGGCCGTTTGCGTGAGCAGACGCCGCCGAGAGATCGTCCTGATCGTCTTGGACGCGTTCTCGAAGCCACTGAGCGTACCGGCGACAGTCGAGGACGTCCAGGTCTTCGAGACTCGTCACGTCCCGCTGCTCCAGGTACTCGGCGAACGTGCTGAGGACGAGTTCGTTGTTCGCCCGGTAGTTTCCCGAGTCGAGGCTGGCCAACCGCGCGTCGATCGCGGCTTCGATGTCGGTTTCGGCGTCTGAACCCCCGGATTCGCTACTTGCCATCGGTTCGGATCGGGGGACGGTGGCCATCCACTAATATTTACTGTGTCTTTTCGCACTAAGACATAGTAAATGGCTAATACACCTATTCGGCTTTAATGGGCCGGTTGAGCCATTCTAAACCGCAAATTGAGGTGTGTAAACCATATATCGATATATGAATTTTCTCTGTTTGGAAGTCCCACAGGTTCGGAGGATGGCAGAATACAAAGCCATAGCGGAACGATACGACGACTAATCGGTACTCTCAGTCGGGAGCGGCGTCGGCATTCGCTATGCCGACGCCACAAACAGAAGTCGCGGTGGATGCCCTCGTCGAGCAGGCAGAGGAACTGTGCACGCTCCACGACCACATCACTCGGGTGATCGCCGCTCTCGACGTTTCCGAGGGTTCGTTCTCCGACCAGTACGGACGGACCAGCACGACCGACTTCACGTTCGAGTCGGTCGTGCGGATGTTCCTCTACCAGCACGCGCGCGGGTTCAACGACAGCGAACTCCACCGCCGGCTGAACGGGAGACCGCCTACGTGTTCATTCGGTTCGAACTCGGACGAGCACCGACGCAGCAGGCGATCAACTACATGTGGCGCCGCCGGTTCTCCCTGGCTGACCGGCAAGCGATCGAGGCCACCGCCCGCGAAATACGGGCGGTGGCCGCCGACCACGACATCGTCTCAGACGGCGAGCCACGTCTCGATCCCGACGAAGTCAGTGACGAGGCCGTCACTGACGAGCACATCATGCAGGCGATCCGGACTGCTCGTGACCGCGGACTCGGTGCCTTCGAAACCGACCGTGCCTCGAATGCGCAGTATCCCGACGACCTGTTCTTCGAACGCCAGGCCTACCTCAACCTTGCCGACGTGGGAACGACGACCCCACGTCGGCGCTTCGACCGACTCAGCGACTGGCAGAAAACACCCCACGGCGACACCCACCTCCGCACGATGAAACAGATCGCGGCACCCGCTGAGCAGACGTCGCTCGCCGACTTTGCAGACGGCGAGCGACCTCCAGACTGGCAACGGATCCGTGATGCGATCCTCGAACCGTTCCACGCCGGACTGGAGTGTTTACTCGACGAACTCGACGCGAGTGACGGGCTCCGCGAGCCCGTCATCGCGGCAGTCGACATCACTCACTGGGAGTTCTACCCCTCGCCGTACAAAGACGATGACGACGTCGAACCCGACGACGACGTCGTCATCGTCAACGGCAAGGAGAAAGTTCCCAAAGAGGAGTTCCCCGAGATGGTGAGTGGCGACAAAGAGGGGCGCAGCTACAAATTCGCGACGCTGACGGTCATCGGCCAGGACACACCGCTTGTCCTCGGGATCGAACCGGTCCGGGAGGCGTCGGCCTGGGAAGGCGACGCCTCCCAGGTCGACTGTCACTCGAAAGCAGACATCGTCCGACGATTGCTCGACCAAGCGACACAGCACGTCGAGATCCACAAACTGTTCGCCGACCGCGAGTTCGACGCCATGGAAGTCCGCGACGTGATCGACCGACGTGACATCACCTACCTCATTCCGAGGCCGGTCTACGCCGACGAAATCGAGCAAATCGAACAGATCGAGGCTCACCCGCTCGCCGACGTAGCCGTCGAGCGAGCGGTGAGCCTCTCGGTGGACGGGCGCACACACGATCTCAGTTTCATGTACGTCCCCTCGACCGAAGAAGACGGGAAATACGCCGTCTTCACCACCAATCGCGACGTTACACCGGACCAGGCAATGGGACTCACCACACAGTACAGCCAGCGCTGGCAGATCGAAAGCGAGTACAAGACGATCAAACACCACTTCCTCCCGACCGCAGCCTCTACCGACTACCGCGTGCGCCTTCTCTACTTCATCCTCGGCGTCGTCATGTACAACGTCTGGCGGCTCACGAACCTCCTGCTTCGTGAGGCGCTCTCCGAAAATCTTGGCGCGAAGCCGCCGCTTCGCGCCGGCGAAGTCGTCGAACTCGTCGGCTTCTGTCTGGTTCCACCCGACTGACCATCTCCACCCCTCTGGTGACCGAGAACTGAACCGTCCTGGGCCGGACCGGTCTGCACCGGACCGGACCGGACCGCCGGACTCGGGAGTGACAACTCCCTCCCGAGTCCCGCTCTCTCACTGTCTCCGGTCGAATTCCAGTGTCACTACCGCGTGCTCCAGCTGACCCGTGCATTGATCCTGTCGAATCGCCGGTCATCTTGACCGCAAAACATCCGCCCTCGTCCTTCTCTCGCTTGTATTTTCGATATCCTCCGAACCTGTGGAAGTTAAGACTCTACCGAGGTTAGAGTGCCTGAGATACGTGTATTCGACCGAGTCGGCGATCGAAAACTGCTTCAGATAGTTCTCCGAACGGGTGGTCTTGTCGTACTGGCAACCAGATAGCCGAATTTCGGGGACTTCTGGGGACGTTGACTCGACCGAAATGCTGCTACTCCATAGAAGTGTAAAAACAAGAATTTGTATCTCACAAAGCGTCGCCAGTTAGCCTGATCTGAGTCACTAGTTCTGCTGTGGTGAGTCGCCGGTAGCGGTTGAGCAATGCTGATCGAAGGCGGAGTTGGCGCTGTCGGCAGAGTTTAGCCGGCAACGCGACAGCGTAGCCACCTCCAAGGCGGCTTCCTCGGTCGGTAATTAAGATGAAACCGGTCGTCAGGTGGTCGATTTGCGAGGGCGGGCCGATACACTAGTAATAGTCATAACTTCTGGATTGATAGGGTGTGTCGATCCGGGCCTGGATGAAGCTGAAGCGGTCTGCGTAGTTGTGAAATACGTCACAGATCCGTGAGCGATACGTATCGAGATCGAGCGTATCAAGCGGTGAGAGCTCACGTTTCACTCTTCTACAGATCTGTTCGATCGGATTGAAATTTGGCGAGCATCTCGGCAACACCACTCTCGTTATGTTGAGTCGATCAACCGTATCGTCGATATGATGGAAAATCATATGAGAAGTAATCTCAGACAAGATAATCGGACGGTCGGGATATTTCTGGCGGATGCTCTGGGAAAAATCGCCGTCAAATTCCTTGCTTAGGTCATCTTTGCATTTGACGACGCTGTCGCCGATCACCGCATAGAACCCGAAGACGCCGTCGCCAAACGATGCTGTCGGCGTCTCTTTTTCGAGCGTCAGTTTCTCGAAGGCCACAACTACCGACTGTTGTCGGTCGTGCGAGACTAGGTTTCGTCGAGAAAGCCGACGACCACACCGCCGTCGGTCACACGTCGTCGTCTAACTCGTTGAGTGCGGCCTCGAGTCGTTGCTGGAGTTGTTCTTCAGCGTCGTCTGATCGCTCAGGCGGTCCTGGTCGTGGAACGGCGTCTCGCAGTTCAAGTTTCTTGAGAAGTCGTGGAACGTGTCTTTGTGAGTATGATACGTCGAATCCTTCCTCGATGAGTCCGTGTATTTGTTTGGTGGTGAGTGGCCGGTGACGTTCGAGGACCTCGGCGAGCTGGTCCTGTTCTCGCTCCGAGAGCTTTGGTGGCCGGCCACCACCGAAATTGGGGCGTAAGCCGTCCACACCGTGCTCGTTCCACCGATCAGTCCACCGACTCGCGGTTGGTTGAGTCACGCCGACACGGGACGCTGCTTCGGTTATCGAGTCGCCGGCATAGAGGTTCTTAATCAGGCATAACCGCCGGACCAACCGTGTTTCCTCGTTTGATTGGGCCTCGTCGATCGCCTCGTCAAGCTCAGATTCATTCAGGTGTCCTTTCACCTGCTTCGACGGCCCTGGCATTATTGATATAACTCACCGAAACTATACAAAACTTTCGACAATCTCTATAGCCGTGACGCGCCACACCATGTTCATCAATCCGTCTATTCGGGTACGTACAGTCGATGTAGACGGAAAGCTCGACGGTTCAGCTGCGACTGGCGAGTTTCCCTGTCAGATCGTACTCGATAACGCGGTTCCTCCCTTCGGAGAGTTCCTGCTGAATCGACTCACCCCACCGAATGATCGGCCAGTACGTAGGCGCAGTCGTGTGCCTGTAGCAGCGTGAGACACTTGGTAGCGTAGAATCCGAGATCGAGGTAGACCGCCCTGACCTCGGAGTCAAGGCCGTCTAGCCCTCCAAGAAACTCAGCGAGAACGCTGCTGGTGGTGTCGTCGTCTTCGAGTCGGCAAATCACCAGCGTGTAGCGTTTTTCCCTCACGCGTGCGTAGAGTGTGGCGTAGGCGTGGAACGCGGTCCCACGCTTCGCTTCCGAATGATAGAGGGCGTCTGTATCGTCTTTGTCGCCGTGGTAGGGCCGCAGGTTGAGGTCTACGCAGACCTCCACCTGCTCGGGGAGCAGTTCGACGGTATCTCCCGGAGGAGTGTGTTAGCGACTCGTTCGAACTGTTCCGGTTCGAACTTCGTCCGCAACTATAGAGGATCGTATTCGCAGACGGTGAGTCCTTATTGGACTCACAAAGCGTAGAGACTGAGGTCCTGTCGGCGCAGGCGCCGGACCTCGTAGATTTCCTCGGCATCGATTTCAGCGTTGTTGGCGAGGAAGTAAAGGAGTGAGTCTTCGTGGATTTCACTGTCTCCTTGCTGCTGGTGCTTGGACACATCTTCAGCAAGTAGAGGTTCTAAATAACCGGCTTTGTGAGGTACTGGGCCTTAGATTTCGGTGATACGGTGGTGTTCGTCGCTGAGTGCTTGGGCGTCTTCCTCCAGGAGAGCAACTACGAGATACTTCGCATGCTCTTGAAAGTAATCGATCAGGTCAGAGAGACGTCCTGCATCGATCGCCTCGACAGAATCCAAAATCATGAACGGGACAATTTCGTGCACATCGTGTACGAGATACCCTGCGAGTGCGAAGACTAGTCCCGTTACCTCACGTTCTGATTCAGAGAGATGGTTGATAGTGTCTTCATAGACACTGCCTGATTCGCTACTGCGCACAATATGCAGGGTAAACCGCCCTTTCGTGACGGTTTGCCGTCCTTCACGGACCTCTTCTTCCGTGCGCTCGATCCAGATTCGCTCCAGATTTTCGTATGATAGGATATCGAGGATGGATTCCATGTGAGTGTTGAATGCCGTGACGGCGCCCTGTTCGAGTGTCTCAACCTTGTCTCGCAACGCTTCGATCTCCTGTTGAATCTCTTCCCGCTGATCTTCTAAATCTTCACGCTCGTTGACCCGGTTTTCGATGCGTTCAATCTCCTCGGTCACGGATTCGAAGTCCGCTTCCAGTTGGTCGATATCGACCTCGAGACGATTGGCTTCTTTGTGCAGTTTGAGTAGTTCGTTGTCGTCGTTGTCGCTGTCGTCTTCTTCCTCAAGTTCTTCGACCTCTGTTTCGAGAGTCTCGATCTGATCCGCGAGGTCCCCCTTCTCTTCCTTTAATTCGGTGACTTTCTCCTCCCGGTCTTCGATCTCTTCAGAAACATTTTCTATTCGAGTCTCGATCTGCTTTCGCTGGCGCTTCTTTTCTTCGAGCTGATGGCGCTTTTCGTTTAGTTCGTCTATCTGTTCATCGATAGATCTGCGTTCTTCCATGTGCTGTTCGTGCAGGTCACGCAACCGTTCGACCATTGTCTCAATTTGTGCAGTCTCGGTCTCGTTGCCGCAGGTCCAGCAGACGAGCTCGTCACTATCTTCGAGGAGCTGGTCCGTGACAGCCTCAGTGTTCTCACCGTCCTCGTGGAGATCGCTAAATATATCCAGACTGCCGTCAAGCAGGTCTTCGTTAAATTCGATGACTGTCTGCAGGTCGTTGATCGTACTGTTGATGCGGTCTTTTTGATCGCGGAGGCGCTGGATGTCGGTTTCTATATCGTTAATTCGTCCGTTGGGAACTTCATCATATTCCTCTCGATCCGTTTCAAGTTCTTCGCGTTCGGTTTTCAATGCATCAAGGCTCTCGCGTTGCGTTTCTAAATCTCGACGAAGTGATTCCAGTTCACTGCGAGCGTCCTTGAGCTTCTCGAATTTTTCGTCGTATTCGTTTTTCTGCTCGTCTTTTTCGGGATCGTTTTCATCTATCTCTTCAATTTCGGCCTCGACTGTCTGTAATTCCTCTTTCTTTTCGTTTATCTCTTTTTCTAATTGGGATTTTTCACTCTCAAGGTCTGGCAGTTTCCGAGCGAGTTGACGGATATTTTCGAGCTGACGATCAATATCGTCTCTCTCCGAACGGTATCGGTCAATCTCGCGTTCTATTTCGTCGGTATCGACTGGCCGCATTATGAGCTCGCGGAGGTCATCTTCACGCGCAACTGCCTGGCGCGCATCGTTCGTCTCAAGCAAAAAGGCGAACAAATCGGCGATTGTCGCACCCTCAAGATACGGGTCCCCACTCGTACTGATTGTCCCGTTCTCTTGAGACAGACGTCGTGTGTACGTTGTGTCGCCGATCGTCATCTCGACATACCCTTCATCGGCCTCTCCTTTTACGGTGGCATCGTCGCTCCCGAGTGCTGCCATAATAGCCCGGAGGAGTGAGGTCCTGTTGGTTGCATTACGCCCTGTAAGAACCGTCACGCCCGGGCTCAAATCGACAGTCGTTTCTGTAATACCACCTATATTTTTGACTTGAAGTGTGATGCTATTCCCGGAGACCTTGGCTTGGGCCATATACTTAGAATCCATCGATCCAAGATTAAAAATCTATCTAATATCCACCCAACCCAGCTGGTCACACTATGTCTGTGAACGGAATGGTTGTTCTTTAAACTATATCCGTCAGAGAGCGAATGCCTCGATGGCGATATTGGATGGTTAGGCCTGTATGTTGTAGAGTGCGGGTGGGCTCTCGAGACGACGATTACTGTGGATCATCTGTATTTGGGCTTGTTTAGATGCTAGCAAGAGCGGCTAAATGTCTAACTTACTAGGAAGTGAGGCGGGAAAGTTCGGTTATGTTATCGAAGCTGTCCCGCTTCACGGATCAGGTTGTGTCGCTTGCTCAAAAAGCCGGTCTCGGCGAGACAGATCCAGCGTTCGAAGAGGGTGAAGGTGGCAACGCGGACTGGGTGATCGTGGCAATCCTGGCCTCTACGAGCACCTGGATCACACGTACCAGCGGTTGCTGGACGTCCTCTACGAGATGCACGGAATCGGAGCTCAACTCGACCTAGAGGTGGCTGATCTGTCTGATTTTCGACCGTGTGTGCATGCAACCAAGACCTCGAAATGCGAATTAGGCGCGTCGTGTTCCGACTGTCTGGTGAGTTGCATGACACCGACGAAGTTCAGGCTATCGACGCAACCGGCATGGATCGGATAGCTGCCAGCCAACACTACCCAAAGCTGCCAGCCAACACTACCCAAAACGAACGAATTACACGTTCGAGGCGGTGAAAACGACTCTTCTGAGTGACTGAGAAAATAGTACGATCCTCGACATACATTGCTCGATGAAACAACCGCATAATTCTAAGATCGGCTGGCAGATGTTCAAACGCAATCTCGACAAACTGAACATTCTTACCGCTGACAAAGGCTACGACTGGTGGTTACTTCGCCAAAGACTGCGTGCAGAAGGAGTTACACCGGTGATCAAGTACCGCGAATTCGACTGGCACGGCATCGCCAACAATTTTTTGCAAGATGATACGATCTACCATCAACGCTCGAACGCCGAATCCACATTTTTCGCGCTGCGCCGTAAATACGGCTAGATCGTTCGTGTGCGAACCTGGTTTGGTCAATTCCGCGAACTCGTCCTGAAATGGACCGTCAGAAATATCGAACTCAGCGTTAACTACTCACAGCCCGGAAATCACGCGTCTAAACAAGACCCGGTGATTCAGAGTTCTATATGCTAGACTGACACGACTGGATGCTGGAGCAGTCACTCGTGCCGATTGCGCCGTACAATCCACAGAGCACGGGCGATCCACCAGACATAGAATACTGCGTCGAGGAGCGAACCAAAGAACACAGCGACACAGTCCGTCTCTGGCAACGCCAGCTTGACGAGATGTATGCAGAACGCTCACGGGTTGAATCAGGGATTGGTGTCTGCAAGGATTTCGGCCTCAAGACTCCACGGAGCCGAGGCCGAGTAAGAGTCAAATTACACGTCTTCATCGCTTTTTGCCTTCGATCGACCGTCTCGCACTTGCCAATCATCACCGAGGAACCGATGTCGATAGTCCGACCATCACGCTCTGAGAATGACTCTATGAAAATCCTGCCTTGAAGCCCCTGGCGCGTGAATCAGGACAACAGGGGTTGGCAGAGACCGAGTGTGAACTAATGCTTCAAAGCATGCTAGAACGACCGGTCCTAGCCCGTGGAAGGAAGAAGAATACTGTGCCACAGAGCCATCCGTTCTAGTTTAGTGGCGGTCAAAGGCGAACTCACCCGATTCAACTTGTCTGCGTAACCGTTGTCTGTGTGGATTTGGATTCTGCGACGCCCACAGCAACAATTCGTCCAGATCCGGCAGCTCATAGCCCAGCTCCAGCATCAAGTACAACTGGATCAGATGAGCGTGGCGTTCGACGGCCAACGAACAGCAACGCCGGGGGAGCCGCGACGCCGACTCCGGCGAGTCGGCGTCGGCGGCGGCCTCATCTTCACGCCGTTCCGCTTCGAGCTTCCGCAGTTCATCCACGATCACCCGACTCATCAGCAACGAGATCGCGGCCATGATGATCAACGCCTCGATGACGTAGGGATCGGTCGAGTTGATTTCGTCCAGACCGAACCGCGATTTCAGTTCCTTGAACAGCAGTTCCACCTCCCAGCGCGCCCGATAGAGCTGTGCGATATCGGGCGCGCTGTACGCTTCTCTGTCGAGATTCGTCAGATAGAGGTGGTACTTCTCGGTTTCCTCGTTGCGCAGGCCGACCAGTCGAAACGTCCGGGTCGTGCTGGCGCACGACCCTCGTTTGCGCTCGACCGACAATGTGATCCGAACGTCGATCTCCTGTCGCTGCAGGTCGTCGAGGACGTCCTGCAGCGACTCGCCTTCCAGCGGGATGCTGTTACCCCGCCACGTCCGCAGTTCCTCGACGATCTCGAAGTTCGCGTCGTCCTTGACGCGGGAGACGAACCAGCCATCGTTGGCATCGATACGGTCGAACAGCCAGAAATCGTAGTATCCGAGATCGAGCAAGATCAGCGAGCCAGCTACCCACTCGCCGGTGGGTAGCTGGCTCCGTTCCTGGGTTTTCGCGTCGGTTGTCCGGAACCGTGTCGGGAGGCCGGTTGAGAGAGACTCCGTAAGATGGAGTTTCAGTCCGGCCTGCTCCTCGTCGGTTGCTGCGTAGACATCGGCGGCATCTTGGTACAGAGAAACGATGGTCGCGTCGGCGATGAGGACGTCTCGAAAGCGTTCGAGACGTCCGTTCAGGTCGGTTCGTCCGGTATCGAGATTCTCGATGGCGTCATCGAGAATCTCTCGAAGGAGCGCAACGAACGTCGGTTCGAACCACTCGTGGAACGACGGGTAGGAGAGTTCCTCACAGTCCGCCATCTCGACGTAGCGTTCGAGAAATGCCTGGAGAGAGCGGTCTGATCCAGCAGCGAAGCCGAACGACAACGTGTAGAACAGCGCAACTGCGTCGAATTTCCGCTCTCGTTCGACCAGTGACGTTGCGCGAGCGCGCTCGCGCAACTTCTCGGAGGGAAACGCTCTTTGAATCCGGCCAACGACTACCGAATCCGGTGGAGTGTATGGCATAACACCCACCGGGTTTCTGACACCAGTAGTTCCAGCGATCTCCAATCAACAGACGGCGGTCTGTCTTCGCGTTAAACTAGAACGCATGGCCACAGAGCACGCATAGGCGTCTTTCCGATTCACGCACGCTCAGCCCCAACGGAGGCGTTGCATGTACCTCGGCATCGACACCCACAAAGAGTACTCGCAGGTTGCCGTCGTCAACGGCGACGGCAACCTGCAAGACGAGATTCGCTTGCCAAACGACCGCCTTGACGAGCTCGCCGAAGAGTACGCTGGTGGCGACGCTGCCATCGAAGCTTCGGGTAACTACCGCCCGATCTACGAGATGCTCGACGAGCATCTCGACGTTACCCTGGTGAATCCATCAAAGAACCGGATCATCGCCGACGCGACAGTCAAAACAGATCGCGTCGATGCGAAGAAACTCGCGCACATGCTTCGGGCGGACATGCTCGCTGAGAGCTACGTCCCACCGGACGAGATCCGCACCCTGCGGGATCTCGTCCGGACGCGAAAGTCGTTGGTCGAAGAACGGACTGCTGAGAAAAACCGCGTCAGAGCAGTCCTCACTCGCACCGACAACACCTACGACAGCGAATTGTTCGGCCCGACCGGACGAGAGTTCCTGGCGGAACTCTCGCTCAGTGACGCCGACCGCACGATCATCGAGGCACACCTCTCGGTGATCGATACGTACGACGAGCAAATCGAAGCGATTGAGGAAACGATCGAACAGAAGGTACTGGAATCGCCAGCAGCCCAACGGCTGCTGACGATTCCGGGTGTGGGTCAGTACACTGCTGCTGTGATCGTCGCCGAGGTCGGTGAAATCGACCGCTTCGATGAAGACAAAGAACTCGTGAGCTACGCAGGGCTTGATCCGACGGTGCACCAATCTGGCGACAAAGAGATCCGTGGTGGAATCAGCAAAGAGGGCTCAGCGCCGCTGCGCTGGGCCCTCGTCCAGTGTGCCAACATAGCTGTGCGCTGTGACGAGTACCTCGGAAACTTCTACACGCGGCTGAAAGAGCGCAAGAACCACCAGATAGCGATTGTCGCAACGGCTCGCAAGATGCTCGTGTCGATCTTCCACATGCTGCAGCGAAAGGAAGCCTACGACCCACCGGAGGTGAGTGCCTGAGCGACCGGACCGGTCGCTCAGGCATCCGGGCTCAATTCGACGTGTAGCGCCAGCTCTCGCCATGAAGATGTCCCCCGCCTGCCGGTTGCTTCACAACCTGATTTCGGCTGCTGTCTGGTGATTCACGACCCTACTTACGGGTGAGCGGATCGCTCACCCGAAGTTTTTCATCAGTAGCGTGGTTAGTTTGGCGTGCAGGATTTTCATAGGCAGTTCTGCACATCGCCTGTAGATAATCAGTTGCCAACGATACACATCATCCGCAATCTAAAGTCTACAGTTTCGAACATAACCAACGCCAGGGTAATGCGTCCAGTACGATACCACTCTAACAACCGTACTGTTGTTAGATAAGACCCAAACGAGATATAGATAGTAATGTAACAATAAACAGCTAAAATTCAATCTTCGCCACTACAGTCGCAACTCCCCTGACGAAGGAGTTCCGTCACGGATATTCGAGTTCCACAGCCGGAACAGTGGACATTCGCACTGATGATGACTTCAAACTCACCGAGTGTCAGATGTCCTGCGTCCTTGAGTTCAGATAGTGCTTCGGTAGTAACAGTGTCCAATCGGCTCATCAATTGCTGGATGGTACTACGTTTTGTTTCGCGGTGTGATTGTTCGGTCCGAGATCTAGAGGGCGTTTCGACACCTCGATATTTCTGTAAATATGTTCTGATCGCTTGATAGGTTACGAAATCTGTTTCCAGGGTATCGACATCCACACCATGTTTGGAAAGTTGGTTTTCGGTTTCACGCCGTACTCCACTGCTAACATCGTCCATAGTAAGAATGCGATACAAGTTGTCGATATCGCCATCGATCAGTTCGTACTCCGATGCCTTGATTGCCGTCTCAAGCAACTGTTTGTTGAAATACTCTGTGAGAACTCTAAGACTGTCTCGCCCTTCGTCGCGTGTCCACCGATGTTCGAGTTCCTTACCGACCCCTCGTAGTTCGTACTTGTCGATCAAACGAGCGACCTTCGATCGATACGAATCATTTTTTGCGTTCATGCGTGTGTTGTGTATTGGAGCCACTGTATTCAAACGTTATCGTTTCGTTCGATCGCTTCCAGTGTGTGTTTCCAGTGGGCTTCCGCATACTGTTGGATTTTGAGCTACCTCTAGTACCTCCCCAACCGTGGACTAGCTAGGTTATCTCCTCTGAGGGCGTAGCTACAGGAATGGGACGAAAAAAGTACATCGTTGATCTCTCTGAAGAAGAACGGGGCGAACTCGAAGAGTTCGTCACGAAAGGCAAGCACCGAGCAGAGGCCATCAACCGCGCAAAGATTCTCCTGAAGGCTGACGACGGGCTCACAGATGCGAAAATCTGTGAGCACGTCGGATGTTCGATCGGGACACCACATCGGACGCGCAAAGCGTACTCGGAACGAGGGATTGCGGCGATTCATCGCCGCAAACCCGACCGAGACTACACGCCAAAACTCGATGGCCGCGGTGAAGCTCACCTCGTTGCGCTTGCGTGTTCAGAGCCACCAGAAGGACGGGCACGCTGGACGTACGCACTCCTTGCTGATCGCCTTGTTACGCTTGAGGAGATTGAGTTCGACTCGATCTCCGAAGAAACCGTCCGACAGCGGCTAAAAAAACGACCTGAAGCCCCATCGCTCTGAGTACTGGCTTATTCCGCCTAAAGAAAACGCTGAGTTCGTCTACCGCATGGAAATACTCCTGGCTCTGTATCAAGAACCGTACGACGAGAGCCGTCCAGTCATCTGTTTCGACGAGTCCAGCAAAGAACTCCGCAAGCACGTCCGCGACCCGCTCCCGACGACACCGGGAGCGGTCGCTCGAACGGATCATCACTACGAACGCAACGGGAAACGGATGCTTCACGTGGCCACTGAACCGCTGACCGGCCATTGCCGCCTTCACGTGACGGAACGTCGACGAACTTGTGAGTGGATCGACTGCATGGTAGCGATTGCTGACGACTACCCGGATGCGGTCCGCATCCGGGTCGTCTTGGACAACCTCAGCACACATAATCCAGCTGCCCTCTATCGGTTCTTCCCACCAGAAAAAGCACGCGAGTATCTTGATCGCTTCGAGTTCTACTACACGCCCACGCACGGGAGTTGGCTGAATATGGCCGAGCTCATCTGGAGTTCGCTCCAGACACAGTGTCTCAACCGCCGTATTCCCGACGCAGCGACCCTCCGGTCGGAGGTCGCTGCGTGGGAAACAGAACGTAACAAAATGAATGTCACCGTTGACTGGCAGTTCACAGCAGAGGATACTCGAACGAAGCTACACCGTCTCTACCCGACTATCGAGGAGGACGAGAACTAGTCACTCGACGGTTGGGAAGGTACTAGACGCTCGCAAAGACGTTGCATGATATCAGTATAACAAATGTACGTCTGTTAGTCTCCGCACAGTCTGATTTTGCAAGAGATAACGGTTGGATATTTATGGATAATAATTCTCAGCCCGAGTTGTGAATTTTAAACCATTATAAATTCATGATGTCCGATGCCGGCCACAACCGTTCGAGAGCTCCCAGCGGATGTGGTCGTACGATCGCACCGTCGAAATAGAGAAACCGTTAGTAGCGGTGCCGTGGCGGTCGAGATTGGTTTCTACGCGTTGATGGGCCAGAGCGTAATCACGTACAAAAAGGAGTTAGTCAAGGAGACGATCGTCGAGGCGCTCGAAGAGACCCGCGAGCAGAATCCGCGGGGCCGGATTCTACTCGTGGCCGACAACTACGGCTCGCATCATGCGAGACTCACGCATGAACTGGCCGACGAACTTGGCATCGAGTTCGTCTTTATCCCACCGTATTCACCGACACTAAACGCGATAACCACTGTAGAAAGACCTCAAGCGCGAGATTTCACCGACTATCTTCGAGGACAATGACCACTTCAAAGAGTTCGTCACTGAAACATTCCTTCGGTTGAGTCACCAACTCAGCTTCGCTGTTGACTGGATCGACACCTTCCTTCCTGATATTCAGAGATTACAGAGATCACTCTGTGACGCGCATCGCCGTCTCCTCTGGTGCTTGCTTACTCTCAGTGAACTCCGCTGCAATTGGGATCTTTGACCCGGTCGAGACGATCGTGCAGCCGTAGCCGTAGTAGTACTCGTCGTCGGTTGGATCGTAGCACTTCGAGGCGTCTTGATCGGCGGACATCGCCCTCATGTCAGTTGAATCGATGGAGTAGGTCAACTTGAGCAGGCCACGGCGGGCGCCCTGCTCGACGCGTCGGTCGAAGACTTCGTCAACGACGTGTTCGAGGTCAGTGAGAAAGTGATCGACCGCGTCTCTGGACGGCGGTCGATCGAAGCCACAGCTCAGCCAGACAACCGTGTTCCGAAGTTCTCGTTCAACGGGACGGATCCCGTAGATGTCCTTGTAATAGCAGTGGAGAAAGCCGCGCATCAACTCTGGTAGTTCGTGCTTCCGTGTTCGCCCCGTTCCCGCCGGCGAACACGTCGAAGTCTTCGAGAAACTCGAAGGAGAGATGTTCAAACAACGCGAGCGTCTCGGTCTCCGCGACATTGAAGAACGACTCTACCGAAGGGTCATCTTGCAGGGTCGCTGAGCTCATACCACCTCAGCATAGACTCTGCTCTTTAGTGTGGTAACCGCCTATGAAAATCCTGCACGCCAAACTAACCACGCTACTGATGAAAAACTTCGGGTGAGCGGTCCGCTCACCCGTAAGTAGAGTCGTTAATCACCAGACAGCAGTCGGAAACAGGTGGTGAAGCAACCGGCAGGCGGGAGACATCTCCATGGCGAGAGCTGGAGCTACACGTCGAATCGAGCCCGGATGCCTGAGCGACCGGTCCGGTCGCTCAGGCACTCACCTCCGGTGGGTCGTATGGCTCCTTACGCTGTAGCATGTGGAAGATCGACACGAGCATCTTGCGAGCCGTTGCGACGATCGCTATCTGGTGGTTCTTCCGCTCTTCCAACCGTGTATAGAAGTTTCCGAGGTACTCGTCACAGCGCACAGCTATGTTCGCACACTGGACGAGAGCCCACCGAAGCGGCGCTGAGCCCTCTTTACTGATTCCGCCGCGAATCTCTTTGTCGCCAGATTGGTGAACCGTCGGATCAAGCCCTGCGTAGCTCACGAGTTGTTTGTCTTCATCGAAGCGGTCGATCTCACCGACCTCAGCGACGATCACAGCAGCAGTATACTGTCCCACACCCGGAATCGTCAGCAGCCGTTGGGCTGCTGGCGATTCCAGTACCTTCTGTTCGATCGTTTCTTCGAGCGCTTCGATTTGCTCGTCGTAGGCGTCGATCACCGAGAGGTGTGCCTCGATGATCGTGCGGTCGGCGTCACTGAGCGAGAGTTCCGCCAGGAACTCTCGTCCGGTTGGACCGAACAACTCGCTGTCGTAGGTGTTGTCGGTGCGAGTGAGGACTGCTCTGACGCGGTTTTTCTCAGCAGTCCGCTCTTCGACCAGTGACTTACGTGTCCGGACGAGATCCCGTAGGGTACGGATCTCGTTCGGTGGAACGTAACTCTCAGCGAGCATGTCCGCGCGGAGCATGTGCGCGAGTCTCTTCGCATCGACGCGATCTGTTTTGACCGTCGCGTCGGCGATGATCCGGTTTTTTGATGGATTCACCAGGGTAACGTCGAGATGCTCGTCGAGCATCTCGTAGATTGGGCGGTAGTTACCCGATGCTTCGATGGCAGCGTCGCCACCAACGTACTCTTCGGCGAGTTCGTCAAGGCGGTCGTTTGGCAAGCGAATCTCGTCTTGCAGGTTGCCGTCGCCATCGACGACGGCAACCTGCGAGTACTTCTTGTGGGTGTCGATGCCGAGGTACATGCAACGCCTCCGTTGGGGCTGAGCGTGCGTGAATCGGAAAGACGCCTATACGTGCTCTGTGGCACAGTATTCTTCTTCCTTCCACGGGCTAGGACCGGTCGTTCTAGCATGCTTTGAAGCATTGGTTAGCACTCGGTCTCTGCCAACCCCTGTTGACCTGATTCACGCGCCAGGGGCTTCAAACCAGGATTTTCATAGAGTCATTCTATGACATCGCTGAGAATCCCGCTATCTGAACAAACCACGTCGATGCTCTTAGATTTTCTGGCGGTCCTGATGGTTGCCTCTCACAGAGAGTGAAATTCACAGCAAGTAGTCGGATTAGCCGTCTCCGCGTCCGCCGTGCGGGGGCATCTTCACACGACACACCAGTCGCTCATCGTGCGCTGGCCCGCCCAAAGAGAGACGCCCCGGCGTCTCTCAGGCGCTCACCTCCGGTGGGTCGTACGGTTCGTTCTTCCTGAGCATGTTGAACAACGCCACTAACAGCTTCCGCGCTGTCGCCACGATCGCTACCTTGTGCGGTTTGTTTCGCTTCTTCCGTAACCGCCAGTAGAATTGGCTCAAGTACGGATCCTTGGCGTTGTGGACGGCGGTGTTCGCACACTGGACCAAGATCCACCGCAAGTAGCCGTTTCCTTCCTTGCTGATACGGCCCTCTCTCCGCGAGTCGCCAGACTCGCGGATTACCGGGTCTAACCCGGCGTAACTCACCACTTCAGCTGCGCGGTCAAACCGCTCTACTTCACCGATCTCGCCGTGGATCATCAAGTCGGAAAACGCTGCTATACCAGGCGCAGACATCAGCGTATCCAGCTCGTCTACCTCAGCCGCTACCTCTTCGATCCGCCGCTGCATCCGCTTGATCTTCACCGTGAACTCGTCGATTGCTTCCAGCCACTGCTCTAACAACAACTCCGACGCGTCGTCGAGCGTGAGTTCGCGGAGGAACTCACGCCCTTGATCGCTCCACAGCGACCCGTCGTAGGTGACGCCGTTCTGATCAAGCAGTGAGTTGACTTCGTTTTTGAAGTCTGAACGCTTGTCTACCAACTTCTTGCGACCGCGCGCCAGCGCGCGGTAGCGCCGGTATTCTTCAGGTGGGACGTAGCTCTCTGGCACTTCGCCCAACCGAAGGTACCGAGCAAGATTCTTCGCATCCTTGCGATCATTTTTCTGCTTCTGGTCAGCGAGCCAATCCGCCTTGGCCGGATTGGCGAGCGTCACATCCAACTCCTCGTCAAGCCTGTCGTAAATCGTGAAGTAGTTGCTTCCCGCTTCCAGCGCAGCACTACTTCCAGCGTACTTCTGTGCGATCTCGTCAAGGTCCGCGTTGGCGACGCGGACCTCTTCGGTGACTTCGCCTTCATCGTCAAGGACAGCGACCTGAGCCTGCCGTTTGTGGACATCGATGCCGAGGTAGTGATCAGTGGTTGCGGTCATGGTGTCCTCTGGAGTCCTGAATGCGTGAAGCGGAACGACATCGCTTCGGGCTTGCGGCCACGGCCGACCGGGGTCGGCCGGGCCGCGATCCCAATTCTCCTGTTCCTTCGCATCCGAGGTCCGTCACCCTCCCGTACTCGGAGGTGCATGTCATAGATCGACCTTCGGGACTCCATGACGTACTTCACGCTCCAGGGGTTTCAGCGGGATTCTCATGGAGTCACCCTCGTCATCACACATCCAGGCTCCGCCAGGGTTCCGAAACACGATTGTCTCGCGCTCTCTGCACTGATGACGGCATTGCCATTTCGGGATCGATCTGAGCTCTCGCTATTGGATCCTATTTTTGCTATTACTAAATATTTATTTTATATAGGTGGGCTTGAGTTGTATTAAGTGCAGATCTTTAGTATTGGCAAACAATCTATCGACCTCCTGATAGCAGAGACAGAAAGTCGAGTCTCGCTCCGGAGCGCGGCGTTGGCGTCACGCACCCGCGAACGGCGAATTCATGGCCGGCCTCAGGCGTACGTCACGTTGAGTTGGATGACGTTCGCGGCATCTTTGAGGAGGGGTGGGATCTCACTCTCGAGCGGGTCATCGGCCATCCGTCTCGTCGGAGCTGACACACTCAACGCCCCTTCCGCACGGCCATCTTCGTTCCGTATCGGGACGGCGACGCACTGGAGCCCTGGCAACCGCTCCTCGTCATCGAACGCGGCACCGCGGTCACGCACCGCCTCTAACCGATCGAAGAGCTCGTCCCGGTCACCGATCGTCCGCTCTGTCGTCTGGGGCATCCCGTGACGGTCGATGATCGACTCGACTTCTGGCCTCGGCAAGTGCGCGAGTATGGCCTTCCCGAGTGCCGTGTTGTGGAGATATACCTGCGTACCGATCTGCGCGTCGACGTTCACTGCCTTGTCTCCCGTTGCGCGATGCAGGTAGATCCCTTTCCCGTGCTCTTCGACGAGCAAGTTCACGAGTTCACCGGTTTCCTGAGCTAGTGCGTCGACTTCTGGTTTCGCGTTTTCGTACAGCGGTTGTCGCTTTCGAGCGTAAATTCCGTGCTCAAGAAACTGGAGTCCGACCCTGTAGGAATTGTCTTCTTTCGTCACGTACCCCATCTCGTATAGCGTGCTCAGGTGGTTGTGCACGCTTCCTTTGGATTTATCGATGTGAGACGCGAGCTCGGTGATCCGCGCCCCGTCGAGTTCCTGCAGCGCCCGGATTATCTCGAAAGTCGTCTTCGTTGATTTGACTGGGTTTTTCGCTTCGACGTTTTCGTCCATACACATTGTCGATGTTGTCTGCTATTAAAACATTTGTTTGACAATAGTAAATTAGTGGTGTGGTACCTATCGACAGGGTTCGGCACAGCCAGCGGGTCCACAGCGGGGGAACAGTGCATCGTCCGTCGGTCCTGTGGTTTCGACGGTCCTGGCACCGCTAACTTAGGCAGACGTTCCAGACCCAGGCGAACTGGCAAAGACAGTGGTTCGTGGTGGCAACGTTGAGGCCGGTGAACGACGCGTAGAACGTGTCGATTCGGCGTTTGAGTTCCTGGATCCAGCGTTCGACGCGATTTATGATGCTGTGGCGACGAACGATATGCGTGACGCCTAATCGCGTGAAGACGGGGCCATATCTGGCTTCATCTGTCACCACGATCGGTGAAGTTCGCCCATACAATTCGACGATTTCACCCAGAAATCGGCGCGTTGTGAGAGTATTTCTCGACGGCGCGACCGACGCGTGCAACAGATGGCGTGTCTCGGGATCGACCGCCGCGAACAGTGTGAACTTCTCGCCACGCTGCGTGATGGCGGTTTCATCCATCAAAACGACAGCAGGTAGATCGGCGGTGGGCCGCTGACCAGCCTCGTTGAGGCGCTGACCGAACTTCTGAATCCACGTCCAGACCGCCACATCCGACCGCTCGAGGCCGATCCAGTCAAGAACGCGCGACACTTTCCGCAGGCTCACACCGATTGTACAGCAGGATCGCCAGCTCGACGAGGTCGCGCTCAGTCCGCTCACGCTCGAAAAATTCAATTTCGTCCAGCACTTCACTTCATCGCCGCCTCGACGAACGCGCCACTGGCCGAGCACTTCCCGATCCCGGAGTGGTACAAGGAACAACAGGATAAGGAGTCGACGTACGCCGACGCCATCTATCAACACCCCCCGCAAGCCAGGGATGGAATGATTTCGGTGCCTGATCAACCCGGTATTGGTGCTGAACTCAACGAGGAGGCGCTTTCGCACTTCGAGTATAACGGTGGACAATGACTAACGACGTCACATTCGAATACAATGTACCGGTGTTCGCAGGCGCTCCGGACCAAGGTACTTCCGAACCGATCCACCGAGATACACCCGCTTACGAGGCGCTGGACTGGGAGACGACGAGAGGGGGGATCAAAAAAGCCGAAGAGTTGGGATTCGACGCTGCATGGGCGCCCGACCATCTCATGCTCGGCCGCAACCACGCCGAATACGAGTGCTGGACGCTCTTGTCGGCAATGGCCGGGTTTACTGACGATATCAATCTCGGCTCACTCATCCTCTGTAACGATTACCGTAATCCGGCTTTCGTGGCGAAGATGGCGGCCACGCTGGATGTCATTTCGGACGGACGGCTCGAACTCGGTTTCGGCGCGGGCTGGCACGAACCCGAATACGATGCCTATGGCTGGGAGTATCGCGACGGGTTCGAACGATTGATGCGCCTTGACGAGAGCATCCGGCTGATGAAAGCAATGTGGGACACGGAGCCTGGCGAGGATGCATCGTTCCAAAATGGACGGTATCGAGTCGAGGAACCCCCCTGCACGCCTGGACCAGTCCAGGATCCGCACCCACCGATCCTCGTTGGCGGGCAAGGGGAAGAAGTGACGCTCAAACTTGTCGCCAGGCATGCCGACGTCTGGAATACTGATGTGTTCAACGGTGACGTGGGAACTCTCGAGCACAAGATTGGTGTCATCGAGGACCACTGCGACACCGTTGGGCGCGACGCTGACGAGATTGAGTACTCCTGGGACGGACACGTGATCTGCACACGTGACCAGGAAAAGTTCGACCGCCTACTCGACCTGATGACCCCTATCCAGTTCGAGGAAGACTACCAAGACCAGGCACCCATCGAGACCGAAGCGGACGCACGGGAGTACTTCATCATGGGCGAACCCGAGGAGTGTGTAGCGGCTATCGAGGACCGCATCGAGGTCGGCGTCACGAAGTTCCAGTGCTGGTTCGTCGACTTCCCGGACACGAGCGGCATGGAACTATTCGCCGACGAAGTGATGTCGGAGTTTCAGTAGACACTTCGCCGCTCGACCGTTTGTACCAGCATGCAACCGATTGCATTTCACCCCCTAATTGAAGACGGCAAACGAGGAGGACTATCGGCGGGAACACGAGGGCGTTCCCGGGGCACTTGAAACGCCGTATTTCGACTCCGACGCCGGCCTCGAAACCAACGGCGTCTTCGAGACGGACGGTCAGGTCTTCGGATTCATGGAGTCGGAGGAGCCCGACACGATCAGAGACGTGATGGAGAACAGCGAGGCTTCAGGCCGAGTGGTCCGAGGTGATGGGTCCCATCCTCGAAGACAAAGTGGATATCCGGGTAGACGAAGTTTACCGGATGTGCTAGCTGTCGGCGGCGAGCCACAGTTCGACGACGAGCAGTTGTGGCCCTATCCCAGTCGACGAACAGCAACGCCGACTGCTGGGAAACTCAGGAGAGGGGACCTCGTTGATCTCGCTAAGCACACCGATCGATTCCCACAACGGGCCACCAGAGGGACACGTCCGAAAGCGGGTACCTGTTTGGATCATTCATCGTGACATGCGTTGTTTCCGAGCAGTGACAATGACTTGCTCGTTCGGCCCGACAGTAACGTCGTACCCGCAGTACCGGAGCGTGATTCGGTCGACCTCGTTCGAGCGCCTGTCTTCTTTCGGGGTTACTAGAGAAATTAGAGCGTCGCAGTCGATCTGGTCGCCGAGTGGTGGCAGCTCGAGGGGACTCACCGTTTCGCGGTCGGCGACTGCTTCGACTATGGTACAGACGACGTCGTAACTCGATTCGCGTTCCATTACCAGAGTCATGCATGGGTAGGTAATAGCCGTTCTTGCGGCTTTGATGTGCGACCTGTCAGAGGCGACCAGCAGTCGACGCACTCCGTTTGGCGGACAGATCGGTTCCCCACCGAGCCAGAAACACAATAGTTAGGTCCTTGGCCATGTCCAACATGAAATGATGCGATTCGTCCGTTACACAACCGGAAGTACGCCCCAGTGGGGGATACAGCGCGGTGACGAGGTCGTCACTCTCGTGGGACTCCCCGAAGAGGTATCCTATCAGCAGCTAACTAATCCAGCGTTCCTCCGCGTCGTCGAGGACGCTGTCGAAGCAGCCACCGACCGAACGATTCCCGTCGCCGACGTGGACCTGCTCGCACCGGTCCCGCGACCCGGGAAAATCATCTGTGTCGGCCTGAACTACCACGATCACGCCGAAGAGCAGGGCAAAGAAGTTCCCAACAGTCCGCTGTTGTTCGGCAAGGCCCCGACAGCGGTCACGAACCCCAACGACGGTATCGTCTATCCTGCTGAACTCGAAGAAGTCGACTACGAGGTCGAACTCGGTGTCGTCATCGGCAGAACCGCCAAGGATGTCGACGCCGCGGACGCCCGCGACTACGTCGCCGGCTACACGGCAGTGAACGACGTCAGCGGACGCGACGCCCAGTTCGACGACGGCCAATACCTCCGAGGCAAGAGCTACGACACCTTCGCCCCGATGGGGCCGGCGCTAGTCCCCGATGACCGACTGGACCCCAGCGGACTGGACGTGGCCTGCCGGGTCAACGGTGAGACCAGACAGTCCTCAAACACCGAGGAGTTCATTTTCGACGTCCCAGAGGTTGTCGAGTACATCAGCGGTGCAATGACCCTCCGGCCTGGTGACGTCATCTCGACGGGGACGCCTGGTGGCGTCGGCATCTTCAGTGACCCGCCGGAACTACTCGAACCCGGTGACTCCGTCGAGGTCGAGATCGAAGGCATCGGGACCCTGAGCAACCCCATCGTCGCTGAACGGGAACAGTAGGATCCGACGCGACGATCCATGAGCGAACAAAAATCACACATCGACCAGTTTTGTGAAAACAGCGAGGCAAACGGTGTGCCAGTCCATCGGACTGATCGTGGTGACGTCGCAAACCGTCTCAGCGAACTCTGTGAACCGGCCACGGTCGCCGTCCCCCTCCCGTGGGACGACGTTACCCTCCCCGACGAGGCAACAGTCCGGCCGACGCCCGCGGAACTCGAGACTGCGATGACCGGCGTGACCCCCGCCGGGGCTGTGGCCGACTACGGAAGCCTCCTAATCCGGTCGACCGCCGACGGCGCCGAGCCGATGAGCCTGTTCCCCGAACGGCACGTCGCAGTCGTCGATATGAGTGATGTCCACCCAACTATGGAGTCCGCCACCGCTGCGCTCGGGCCTGCCTGTCGAGACGAAGGAGCTAGTGCGATCGTCGCCACGGGACCGAGCGCGACGGCCGATATGGGTGAGTTGGTACACGGTGCACACGGCCCAACTGACGTTGAGGTCATCCTATTCGAGGGAGAGCAATGAGTTCAGACACCCGACGCGAGAAGGCGGCCCGCATTCGGCGGCTTATGGAGACGGAGGGCGACATCGTCCAAGCGAACACGACCGATTTCAACGAAGGGCGCTACGACTCGGTCGCCCGTCTGGACGACTACGAGAAGCTGAAAGACGAGGTCCGTGCGACGAAAGAGGACGCTATCGAACGGCTGCCTGAACTCATCGAGGCGGTCCGTGAGGTTGTCGAGTCCCGTGGCGGACACGTCTACCTTGCCGACGATGCGGCCGATGCGAACCGGTACGTTGCCGAGGTCTGTGACGCCAAAGACGCCGACCGGGTCGTCAAGTCGAAGTCGATGACCACCGAAGAGATCGACGTCAACGAACATCTTCAGGGAGAGGGAGTCAACGTCGTCGAGACTGACCTCGGCGAGTGGGTTCTGCAGGTCGCCGACGAAGCCCCCTCGCATCTAGTCGCACCGGCCATCCACAAGTCTCGTGAGGCAATTTCCGACCTTTTCAACGAGGTTTTCGAGCTCGATGAATCGCTGGAGACCGCCGAGGAACTGACGCAGTTCGCCCGTGAGCAACTCTGGACGGATATCAAGCGTGCAGATATCGGGATGACGGGCGCGAATTTCATCACCGCCGACTCTGGTACACTGGCACTCGTAACCAGCGAAGGCAACGCCCGCAAGACGGCGGTGGTTCCGGATACCCACGTCGCCGTTGCTGGCGTCGAAAAGCTCCTCCCGAGCGTCGAAGACTTACAGCCGTTCGTCGAATTGATCGGTCGGTCAGGGACGGGTCAGGACATCACGAGTTACATCTCGCTCCTGACGCCGCCTGCCGACTCTCCCGTCGTGGATTTCGACCGTCCTGACAAACCCATTGACCCGGCCACCACCGACAACCGTGAGTTCCACCTCGTCTTGCTCGATAACGGTCGAATGGAGATGCGAGAGGACGACCAGCTCCGAGAAACGCTGTACTGCATCCGCTGTGGGGCATGTTCGAACGTATGTATGAATTTCCAACATGTCGGCGGACATGCCTTCGGCGGGGAGACCTACACCGGCGGTATCGCCACCGGATGGGAGGCAGGCGTTGAGGGGCTCGACACCGCAGCGGAGTTCAACGATCTGTGTACGGGGTGTTCCCGGTGTGTCGAGGCCTGTCCCGTGAAGATAGACATCCCGTGGATCAACACCGTGGTCCGTGACCGGGTCAACAGCGGCGAAGACAGCGAGTTCGACTGGCTGGTCGAAGGGCTGACACCGGACAGCGAAACAGGTGGCCTCGCTCCCCGGAAACGCCTGTTCGGTAACTTCGAACCGCTCGCAAAACTCGGTAGTGCGACGGCACCGCTCTCGAACTGGCTCGCCGGACTGGATCCGTCCCAGTTGCTTCTCGAACGAGTCTTTGAAATCGATCGGCGCCGTAATCTCCCTACATTCCGTCGGGAGACGCTGGTGGACTGGGTCAGAGACAGAGTGGACCACACACCGTCAGATCCGTCTGCCCGGGTCGTTCTATATCCGGACCTCTATACGAATCACGTACTCGTAGAGCGCGGGAAAGCCGCGGTCCGGTTATTAGAGGCGCTAGACGTAGATGTCGTCGTTCCAGATGTGCCCGGATCGGGCCGGGCACCGCTTTCCCAGGGAATGATCGCGACCGCACGACAGAAAGCAGAGGCGGTCACAGACGCCCTCGAACCGATCTTGGAAGACGGCCGCGATGTCGTGGTCATTGAGCCGAGTGACCTCGCGATGTTTCGGAATGAATACGACCGACTCCTCCCGGAGAGTCGTGCAGCCCGTATCCAGGAGGACAGTTTCGAGTTGTTCGAATATGTCTACGGACTGCTGAAGAACGGCATCGACGCCGATGCGTTATCTCGGCCGGACGACGACGTGAGCGTCGCCTACCACAGTCACTGCCAGCAGCGGACCCTCGGCCTCGAAGCCCACACCGTCGCAGTACTGGAGCGCCTTGGATACGACGTAACGACGAGCGATGTCGAGTGCTGTGGCATGGCCGGTAGTTTCGGCTACAAGCTCGAGTACTACGACCTCTCGGTCGATATCGCCGCCGACCTCTGCGGTCACCTGACGGCCGACGAACCGGATCACATCGTCGCAAGCGGCACCTCTTGCATCGAACAGATCGGATCGGTTGGTGACACCAAACCGGTTCACCCTGTCGAACTCGTCGCCCCGGGTTCGTCTCCCTGATATCCTCCATCTGCACGTTATGGGCGAGTCCAATCTACAGCCCCATCGAAAAATATAGGATTAGACGCGGGACCCGAGAAGTCGGTTCGATGTTACCCCGATTGACGAGAGAAGTTATTTATACTGTGATATCGAACATTGGTTCAAGCGCCTCGACAGTCACCATGAGAGCAATCGTCCACACCGGATCAGAATCTATCGAGCTGCAGGATCGAGAGCGTTCCTCCCCTGATCCCACGGAAGTGTTAGTACAGGTTCATACCGCGGGATTATGTGGAAGCGACGCTCACGCGTATCTCTACGAAGAGGGATACGAGTGGATCAAGATGCCCAGAATCGTCGGTCACGAGTATTCCGGTACAGTTGTAGAAGTCGGAAAGGAAGTGACCGAGTTCAAACCTGGGGATAAAGTGATCGAGCAGCCGATTCACGGATGCGGTGAGTGCTTCCAGTGTCTCAACGGCCAAATGAACGTTTGCCAAAATTTCACTATTACTGGTATGCACGTAGACGGCGCCTGGGCCGACTACACTGTGGTCGATCCGGCACACCTCCACGCAGTTCCCGACGACGTCCCGCTGGAGCACGCTGCAATTACGGAACCGACCAGTGTCGTGACGCGGGCTGTCCTGACCCAATCGACAGTAACTCCCGGGGACAATGTCCTCGTTGAAGGACCAGGACCGATCGGCGCGCTGACCGCGATGGTAGCCGATTCTATCGGAGCGAACGTCCTCGTGTCGGGCCTTGATCGTGACGAGGAGGTCCGATTTCCCATACTCGAAGAAACCGGGCTGGAAACCGTCAACGCGCAGTCGGGGGATCTGGCAGGCAGGCGTGAGAAGTTTACAGATGGTGTTGATTTCGACGTCGTTTTCGACACGACCGGCCATCACAGCGGGGTTGAGACGGCCGCCGAACAGGTCCGAAAAGGTGGGCAGATCGTCATCGTCGGGATCCCCGGGGAATCGAGTGACCTCCTGCTAACGCCGATCGTCCGCGGAGAGATCGACGTCAATACGTCCTACGGGTCTGACTGGCGAAACTTCGAACAGGCACTTCGGCTCATGGAGAACGATTCGATCGACCCCAGGGTACTGATAGACACCGATTACGACATCCACGAACCGAGTCGGGCGTTCGAGGCGTTTCTGAACTCGCAGACGCTCAAGCCAGTATTTAGTTTCGCGGACAGCTAACCGGTACAGACGCAATTTTCGACGTCTCGGGAGACACCGATGAGTACTGGCAGCGACTTGCCGAGCCGACATCGTCGCCCGAAACACCACACAGGTTGCAGAGCCCGGAACGTTCGTAGACCTCGAAAATGAGATTGAATTCTGTCCCGTTTCGAGTAATTAAATCCGATGTGCGCTCGTCAGAGCCGGTCTGATGAGAACACAAATCAAACACGCGGTGGACCGCCCTTCTCGATCAACCGTGGGGGCTGAGTTTTACTCGCTGCTCGACGAAGTCGACAGCGGGTCCATCGCCGACGATTTCGAGATTGGGACTTATACCGCCAGACACGACTTTGACAACCACCTCAAAGTCGCTATCCTCGAGGGAGTTCACCCATCCGATTCACTTGACGAACTCGCTGAGAAAACAGATACCCACGACGAGTTGGCGTACATGGCTGGCTCGACGTTCTCTCGGTTGACGAACGACCGCGACTACCGCGCGGTCGTTCGTCTCTTCTTCGAGTTACTCCATTCACCTCAACTCTACCACCAACGTAGTGTTCAACGCAAGCGGCTTGAGTGGCTTGAGCGGGCCGTTGTAGCAACTGACGCTGCGAATCTTACCCTCACGAGGTCGGTTGCTATTCCAAGCGAGAGCTCTGAGACAGAGATCTTACGTACGATTCAACCCGGTGAGAAAGGGCTGCACCTCAATGTTGCCGCACGCGTTGACGGGAGCGCCAAGCACCCGCTTGGCGTGACGATCACACCCGGTGTAATGCGGGAACCAACTCAGTTCGATCACCTCCAGAGCGATGTCGAGGTCTTTGCAGACCTCGACTCGCCAATCCAGGTTTTCGACCGCGGTTACCTCGATTACGAGCGATTCTGTACGCTCAAAGAGCGTGGTGAGGATTTCGTTTGCCTTCTCCAGACGGACGCACGCGTTGATGTCTTGGAACACATCCAAGACATCGAAATTACCGACGAACACGGAACGCGGCACGTGCGTGATGAACGGATCGAGCTTGCCGAGACCGGCGAAGCATTCCGCCGCATCGTCTTCGAAGACGTAGATGGCGAACAACTCGCGTACCTGACGACGTTGTCGTCAACGTACGCTCCCGTCGAGGTGATGAGTATCTACACGCTTCGTACGATGATCGAGATTCTCTTTCGTGAGCTGAAACAGTACACGGGTATCGAGAACTTCCACTCACAATCTCTGAATGGCGTGTTATTCGAGATCTTCTGTACGTTGATCGGGTATGTATTGGCCGAATGGTTCCGCCAGCGCCACCCTTTGCGGGGTAGCGTGCCGGAAGCGATCCGGAAGATCCGAACTCGGTGGAACCAATCACTCCGCTCGTACGGGTGAGGTTGATTTGCTCCTGAGGGAGCGCCGCCGCCACCATGAGCGGCGGCACTCCCAAACCGAGCGTTTCGGCCTCCACTGGCGCGTGACCTCCAGAACTGAAGCCGAACAGATCACGTCTTCTTAGAGGCCACATCGAACTGAGTACGGATCTGTTCTGCTTCCCACCGACTGTTGTCTCTTGTTCACTCGCTGGCCTTAACAAGTCGAAACGGGACAGATCGAAAAGTGGTTCCAGACAGTTACCATGCGAATTGACCGCTTCCACTCATTCTGGCGAGGCAGTCACCGGAGCGCGAAACGGTGGCTGAGACGCTTCAGATACTACTACAACCGCGATCGCCCGAACCAAGCGTTAGATGGACGCACTCCTGCTGAGGAGGTGTTGAACTAGACAATGCCAGTAATACTGTATTATATTTTTCGGGACAAAAGAAAACTGTTTGTGGGTATCCACTCCCGAAAACAATAGTATATTCCGCATTCGTTAATATAATGTGTCTTGTCCCAATTCCTGGCTGAATACTATGTGTTATAGTCAATCACCTAATGTAGCATACCCATTAGTATAGTAGTGTGTATTTGTATATATCTGATGACCTAGACTATAATATTGTTTTAATTTATTATTAGTGGCTTCGTAGGAAATATAGTGGCGACTAGATCAATAAAGCTGGCATCACCGTGTGCGAAGAAGGATTAGGAGGTTATATACCGAGTAAAGTCTCACTGACGCTGCCAAGATCTTAGTAGATCACCATCGAGGGAATTATATATTTATCACCGTACTGGTCCAAATTGTTCAATACCGGGACTTGTCACTCATACCAACCTTTTCTGGTGTGCAAGTTCGAAACGCACGACGTGCCAGATAACCAGTGCCCGGTGACACGATCTCTCCGTTCATTCGAAGAGATAGCGACTGTTATCCGAACGCTCTTGCGAAAGAGATTGTTGATGGTGAGAGCCGGGGGTGAAAGTCAAAGGGGGCACGGGCACCGCGCCACCGATGCCCGATATGTTACCTGTGACCTGGTTCGTGTCGGAATCGGCTGTAGCGGACCTGTTATAGCAGGTTCATTGGCGTGGTGGTGTCGATGTCCCATCTGTCGTTTTGAACTGCCGGTCAGAAACGGCAGCTATCGGGCGTATCAGCGGTATCTGTGTGCGAATTGCGATTGGATGTTCAACGACAAGATCGGCACGATCTTCGCTCACTCAAAGCTCTCGATGAACGAGTGATACTTCGCGATTTACGTGTTCTTACGGTTCAACACGCGGCTTCACCAGACAGAGGTGGAACTCGACTTCTCGTACAAAACTGTGAGACGGCGCGTCGAGCGCTTCGTCAGAACATTCCACGCGACTTCGATCCGCGGGTTAAGTACGACAGCGACAAACCGTCAGTGTTTACGCTGGTCGATCGCAGTTCGGATGATCGGTACTTCGTGCCAGCGAAATTCACCGATGAATCGGCCGTTCGACTCTTGCTCGCTGACCACAATCAGGAGTCACTGACCGTCTACACGGACGGATTTCGGGCCTACGACCTAGTGACGCTTCAGCCGTGAATCGCTAGATTTATCGAAGATAGCCTCTCTCGGTTGATTCCAGCAGTTCAGACTTGATGCGGCACTATTGTAGCTTCAGGGCTGGACTGGCTAGTTTATGCTCTCAGAGAGCGTATCTACAGGAATAAGAGAAAACAGCACGTCGTCAATCTCTCCGAGGAAGACCGAAATACACTGGAGTGGTTCGTTTCCACTGGTGAACGGAAGGCTGAGGACATCACTCGGGCACGAATTCTCCTGAAGGCCGACGAGGTGCTCACAGATTCAGAAATCTGTGAGCACCTCGACTGTTCGATCGGCACGCCGTATCGAACACGCAAGGCCTACGCCGAGCGAGCGCTCGCGGCGATTCATCGCCGCAAGCCCGATCGGGTCTACGATCGTAAACTCGACGGTGACGCTGAAGCACGTCTCATCAAACTCGCCTGCAGTGATCCGCCAGAAGGACGTGCCCGCTGGACACTGCACCTCCTTGCCGACGAACTCGTCCCCCTCGACGAGATCGGTTTCGAGTCGATCTCGCACGAAACCGTGCGACAGGCGCTAAAAAAACACCCTGAAACCGCATCTCTCCGACTACTGGGCGATTCCCGCTGAGGAAGACGCTGACTTCGTCTACCACATGGAGGATGTGCTCGACCTCTACCACGAACCGTACGACGAGACTCATCCAGTCATCTGCTTCGACGAAACCAGCAAGGAACTTCACGACCACGTGCGCGACCCGCTCCCGGGCGGGTCGGGAGCGGGCGTGCGAATCGACACCCACTACGAGCGCAACGACACGCAGATGGTTCACCTCGCCACAGAACCACTAACTGGATGGGTCGCCACCGCAGTCACTGACCGGCGGCGCACCACCGAATGGATCGACCGCATGGTCGAACTCGCTGATGAGCACTACCCGGATGCGGAGCGCATCCGGGTTGTGCTCGACAACCTCAGCACTCACAATCCTGCGGCCTTCTACCGATTCTTTCCGCCCGATGAAGCACACGCCTATCTCGATCGGTTCGAGTTTCACTTCACGCCGACACACGGGAGTTGGCTGAACATCGCCGAGATAGAGATTGGCGCACTCAAACGTCAGTGTCTCGACCGGCGAATCCCGCACGCAGCGACCCTCCGGTCGGAGGTCGCTGCGTGGCAGGTCAAGCGAAACGCCGCTGACGGGCTCATCGACTGGCAGTTCACCACCGACGATGCACGCATCAAGCTACGTCAACTCTATCCAATCCCCCTTGAAGAAAACTAGCGAGACTACGGTTGAAGCTACACTAGAGGACGACGATTCTTCACGCGCGAATACATCGTCCACAGCGACGGTGAATACGCTGATGGCGAGGGACACGTCAACGCCTGCGAGAGCCACGCGTCGTTGACGCGACGGTAGTTCTCACCCCGCCGAGGAGCGTCGAAAGACAAGCTAACGTCGTATCTGCGAGTCTTCCAACTCCACCGTAACTCTACAGAAATCAGGTCACGAAGCGCTCAAACGCACTCTTGACGCCGCGCTCTGAAAATTAATTATGTGCTTCCCAAGAGCGCTTCCAAAAGATTATATGAAATCAGCTAATTTGTGTTGGTAGCGTTTGAATGACAGCGAGGACTGTCTGGAGGCACTTGTTAGCCGGAGGAGGACCTTGTAGGTTATCCCTCTGTATGCCTCTGACGTCTGCTGATCACAAGCGAATTTGGTGTAACAAGTAATTCAGTTATGACTTACCGAGCAGGAATCATCGGAACGGGAGGAATCGCCGGCATGGGTATCCTAGGAATGCACGACGAGGACGAGATCGGAAAAAAGAAGATCCGGGCAAGCCACGCTGGGGGGTACGAAAACACGGACGGTATCGAGTTAGTCGCCGTGGCCGATGTTGACGAGGAGAATATTGCCAAATTCGGGGACGCGTGGGAGATTCCCCCAGAAAACCGGTACCTTGACCACGAACGGATGCTTGAAGAGGTGGACCTTGACGTTGTCTCGGTGTGTACCCCGACGTATCTCCATCACCGACATGTCATCGATGTAGCCTCGATCGCCCAGCCGGAGGCGATCTGGTGTGAGAAACCGATTGCCTCGAGTGTGAGTGATGCGGAAGCGATGATCGAAAGCTGTGACGAGGCTGACGCGGAACTGATCATCAACCATTCGTTCCGGTTCACGGAGAAGTTGCAACAACTATCTGAGTTGATGCACGCCCGGGGCATCTTGGGCGATGTCCATTCTGTTAGCACGCAGTTCCGTATGGAACTGCTCCGGAACTCGACCCACTTGTTGGATACCCTTCTGTATCTTCTGGACACGCGCGCAGACAGAGTCAGCGGACACATCACGGGCGAAAACGAAGCAGTAAGCGCGCTTGACGCCGGACAGGAAGTCGACGACTCCGGTGGCGGCGGCTTCGTCGTCATGCAAGACGGGACGTTCACGACAATTGACTGTACGATCCCCCGAGAGATCTCGTCGATGAGCCTCCAGTTTATTGGGACAGAAGGCAAACTCCGCATGAATAACGACGACGGGGAGTGGACTTACTGGCGCCTCGAAGATGGTGAACACGTCAGGGAACCGCTTCCGGGTCTCGACGAACCGTGGACGTGGGAGAACGATTATCAAAGTGCGTTCGTCAACGCGGCCGGGCACATCGTAGACGTCCTCGACGGCGAGGCGACGAACAGGTCGACGGGCCGTGACGCGCTCCTATCGTTGGAAATCATCATCGGATTTTACCTCTCCCACTACACCAACAGTCAGGTGTCTGTCCCGCTTGAGCGACCACTGCGCGAAATCAGCATCACCTCTTGGTGAACGGCGTTCCAGGACACGACGTGCCTCACATCTTTCGCCATGCGCGACCTACCACACGTACACGCTAACTACAGTCGCGAGGAACGGAGCATCGATGAAGACGTTCCCTCGATTCGGGGTCTCTTCCGTTTGTCCTGAACGTTTCAGCAGGAACGGACGCTTGCAGTCTGATATTGGACACGCGTCGTGAGTCGACGACGGCCACGGTTCGTCGTCAGGAATCACCGTGAGACACGACTCGGTGAAATTAATAATGGGTTGTCATATACCGACAGATTTTTATTTCAACCATACACTGGGTTAGTCATCCATGTCGGATAATAAAGCGGGAGAAGAGAGTACTGATCCGACTCCCGAAGAGAAGCGCACAATGTTGAAAATGCGCCGGAATCTTTCGCGGCGCGATTATCTCGCAGCCGTCGGGGCGATGGGCACAGCTGGGATCGCAGGATGTAACGGTGGCGACGGTGGCGACGGCAGCGACGGCAGCGACGGCAGCGACGGCAGCGACGGCAGCGACGGCAGCGACGGCAGCGACGGCAGCGACGGCAGCGATGGCGGCGACGGCAGCGATGGCGGCGATGGCGGCGATGGCGGCGCGGCCCAGCGGGTCGAAAAGGTGTTCGACTTCACACAGGAGAGCACTGCCCCCGGGGACGTCCACTACAACCCGTACAACCCGAACCAGTCGAAGGCGGGCGATGGTCTCCGTCACCGGTGGATCTTGTTTGACCCGGTGAATTTGGAGTACGTGCCCGAACTCGTCGACGAGTACTCCCTTGACGGTACCGAGATGACGGTGAAGATGAAAGAGGGGTACTACTGGCAGGACGGCACCGAGTGTACGGCTGAGGACGCTATCGTTCAGTTCAGGCTTGAGAAGCACCTCGAGTACAGCTACTGGCAGACCATCCTCGAGAGTGTTGAGCAGGTCGACAAGTACACATTCAAGATGACGCTCCAGAAGGAGTTCAACGAGAATGTCGTACTTATCAACACAATCGGGGGCATCTCTCAACTGCAGACGAACCGGAACGTGTTCAGCGAGTGGCTCCAGCGGTTCCAGAACGCCGAGGACGGTGAGGACGAGACGGCCACCCAGTCGGTCCAAGAAGAGCTCGTCTCGATGAAGATCACCGACCCCCAGAAGGTCAGCAATACCGCTTGGAAGATCACCGAGACCACCGACACGTACTACGAGTCCAAACCGTTCGAGCAGCACCCGAACTCGGACAATATCAACTTCACGACGGTCCGGGAGCACTGGCGGTCCAGCGGGAGCCTCCCGCGCCAGCGCGTCCTCACGGACAAGGACGACGCCGGTCAGAACCTCTTGAACCAGAAACAGTACCAGAACCAGGTTCCGGACCATTTCAAGCCGATCTCGGAGATCACCGGCTACGGCCCCGAGCCGCCGGGATCGCTCTCGCCGTGTCTGAACGTCAACAACGCAGAGCCGCCGTTCGACGACGTCCGCGTCCGAAAGGCGTTCAACTACATCACGAACCGCAAGCGGGTAATGCAACTGTCCGACCCAAACCTGGGGTACTACCAGGAGCGGATGACCGGGTTGGTCAACATCGACATCGAGGAGAAGTACATCCCCGACAAGAGCAACTTCACAAACTATCAGCCCACCAAGGTGGTCAAGAGCAAGGCGGACGAACTGATGCAGGCCGCCGGCTGGGAGCGCCAGAACGGCACTTGGACGAAGGACGGCGAGCCCTTCGAGATCGAGATGACCCACTACACCTTCCAGTCGAACCTCACGAACGGGCTCAGTGTCTACCGCGACCGGCTGCGCGACTGGGGCATCAAGGCGACCCTGGCGGGAAAGGAGACGAGCAATCTCTGGAACGCCATGGAAGAGGGCAACATCACAGCCATGATCGGCGGCTACATGGGCGGCCGCGGGCCGTTCCCCTCGGTCGACCTCGTAGCCCAGATGTCCGACGCGAGCTACCACACCACTAACGTCCCCGACGTCATCGAGATCCCGCCGCTTAATCAGCCTGACGCCGACCCCGAGGAGTTCGATGTCGCCAACGCCGTCGAGAATCTGCGGACGGCGGCCGACGAGGAGACGCGGACGGAGTGGACCCAGCGCCTGGCGTGGGCGTTCAACCAGTTCTGCCCGCGCATCCCCATCGCTGGCAACGTCGGCGCGAACTTCACGTCCACCTATATGGTGGACACCTCGGAGTGGGACTATCCCACCTACGAGGAGAACGCCGACGCGTTCCCGCCTAACTTCCCACACATCCGCTGGAACAACAACGGCTGGATCAACGCGAAAGACGAGTAACCGCTTCCGGCTGACCCGGTTTTCGTCTCTGCTTTCTCTCTCCATCTGTTTCCGGCCGTCTCAACCCGTATCTTCAGATTTCTCTTTCCATCTTTTTTTAACCGTCTCTACTCGGACTTTCGTGTCTACGTCTCGTCGTGGCCCGCTCGTCCCCGAGACCGAATCTCTGAGAGCGATGCGTCGCTGAGCCCGGGGAGACGCGAGAAGTCCGAGAATCGGTCACAGAGACGTGGCCCGCGCCGCTAGATCCGGGCGAGTTCCCTACTCCGCGTAGGGTGCGGCGTGCGAGTGTAAGGTACGTCAGTTCAGTTGATCAGGTTCCGCAGTCGACCGATGATCCCGCTCCGGTATTCACGTTCGGCCTGAGACCTGTCGACCGCTTTGCTTCTGGCGAGCGAGCGACTCTCCTCTGGCCCCTCAAAGTCGCTTGGTGTGACGCCCAGACGTCCGTGCACCTCGTCGTCTTGGAGTTCAACGTGTCCCCGAACTCCGGACTCCATTTTCGGTTCGCCACAGTACGGACACTTAGTCGCCATAAGTGTCGAAATGGCGTGGATCAATAAAGGGGTTTCCCTCTCGCTCAGGGCGGAAGCCCCGGCCCGATATTCCCGCGGGCGTCGACATCCGGTGCCGAGAGTGTCGGGTGTCAGTCCCAGTCATTGAGTTGATGTGAGATTGACGTGTCACGTTCGGGCCGGGTGGTGCTTGCGCGTCACGACGATGGACTGCTCGCCGTCTCACACGCCGTCCTCCCTGTCTGAGACACCCATACGTCCCAGGGATCGAAAACTTATTATCTTGGCTCCGTAATGCTACCGATGGGCATGAACCGAGTTGCCAAGCGTCTCATTCAAAGTGCTTTTACACTGTACGCGGTGGCGACGATATCGTTCGTACTGATCCACCAGCTCCCGGGTGGGCCACTGGCGTACCTCCGGGCACAGATGTCACAGACCGGGCAGAATCCTGAGTCGATCAATAACTTAGCGAACGTGTATCTCAGCTTCAGGCCTGACGAACCGCTGTACCTCCAGTACATCGACTACATCGGGGGGGTACTTCAGGGTGACCTCGGGACGTCGTTCTCGGTCGGCGAACCGGTTTCCCGGGTCCTCGGCGAGGCGATCCCGTGGACGGTCTTCATCATGGGGACCAACCTTGTGATAGCCTTCTTTGTCGGGGTCACCCTCGGTGGCTTCCTCGCGTACAACGAGGGCAGCCGGTTCGATATCTCGGTGAGCGTGGGCTCGACGTTCTTACAGTCGATTCCCTACTACGTGCTCGCCATAATCATGCTCATGTACCTCGCTTTCTACAACCCTTTCTTCCCGACCGGTGGGCGGTATGGCGCCAACGTCGAACCCGGATTCTCGATTGCCTTCCTCGGTTCGGCGATCCACCACGGGGCGTTGCCTATCCTGTCACACGCCATCCCAACGATCGGTGGATGGGCGATCGGTATGCGGTCCAACGCCATCCAGGTGAGGGGTGAAGACTACCTTCGGGTCGCCAGACTGCGTGGTTTGCGCCAGAGTCGGATCGCGACTAGGTACGTCACCCGGAACGCGATCCTCCCGCTTTACACGAGCGTCATGATCGCGATTGGGGCCGCCATGGGGGGGTCGGTCATTACGGAGACTATCTTCTCGTACCCGGGCGTTGGCTACTACATGTTCGAGGCTATCCAACGTCAGGACTTCCCGTTGATGATGGGCGGGTTCATCCTCATTACCTTCGGTGTAGTCGGCGGTCTGACGATTGCCGATCTGACCTACAGCCGTCTTGACCCGCGTGCTGGAGGTGTCGGTGAATGAGCCACGACTCCGGTGGCACGACGGCCGAGACAACCGAAGTCGCCCAAGACGAGTCGCTGTTCGAGACAAGATCCGTGGAGAAGATGACCCGCGGGGAATACTATCGGGAACTGTTCGACACCTGGATCGCCGCTCCACTGCGGATCCTCCGCTCGGACTACCGTGGTATCTTCGGGTTCGCTCTCATCGGGATATTCATATTAATGGGCACGATCGGGGTCTGGATCGTTCCCTCGCCGGAAGCGACCGGCCCCATACTCCAACCGGCGTTCAAGTCGATGGAACACCCGCTCGGGACCGATAGTGTCGGAAAGGACATGGTGTCGCTCATCGTACATTCGACGCCCGCCATGCTGAAGATGGTCTCGGCCGGCGCGATATTCGCGACGTCGCTGGCGACGATCATTGGAGTCTCCGCGGGCTACCTCGGCGGTACTGTCGACCGCGCGATGATGACGATCGTTGACGTCGCGATGACGATCCCAGGGCTCCCGCTCATCATCGTTCTGGCGGCCGTCATCGATCCGACGAGCCCTTACCTCATTGGTATCCTCGTCACGATCAACGCTTGGGCGGGGAGTTCCCGTACCATCCGCTCGCAGGTGCTGACGCTGCGCAACCAGTCGTACGTTGAGGCTTCTCGCGCGATGGGGCTCTCGACGTTCACCATCATGTCCAAGGACGTTCTCCCGAACATGATGCCCTACATCATGATGGGGTTCGTCGGGACTGCACGCCGCGTCATCTTCGCCTCGGCGGGCCTGTACTTCATCGGCGTGCTGCCCTTTAGTACACTCAACTGGGGCGTGATGATGAACCTCGCGCGGAGCAACGGCGCGCTGTATTCCCCTATCGCCGCCCACTGGCTGTGGGCGCCCATGATGGCTATCGTGCTGATGTCGCTCGGGCTGATCCTGCTCGCGCAGTCGTTCGACCGCGTGTTCAACCCCCGACTCCGCGCGAAACACCAGAAGTCGAGTGACGCCGACGACAGCGAGGTGCTCAGCTGATGACCGTCAGCGAAACGCAGTTCGAACACGAACCGGAACAGGAAATCATCCTCGAGGTAGAGAACGTCAGCGTCGAGTTCGACATGGAACGTGGGACTTCCCGCGTCCTCGATACGGTCAGTCTCGACGTCAGGCGCGGCGAGACGATCGGCGTGGTAGGCGAGAGCGGCTCCGGGAAGTCCATGTTCGCCTCGGCGATGCTGGATGCCGTCGTTGACCCCGGGATACTGTCCGGTGATCTCACCTACTACCCAAACGAGGGCGAACCAGTCGACGTCCTCAACCTCTCCGACGAGGAGCTCCGTCGCCTCCGGTGGGAGGAAATCTCTCTGGTCTTCCAGGGCGCGATGAGCTCGTTCAACCCCGTGATCAAGGTTGAGGACCACTTCGTCGAGACGCTTGAGGACCACGGCTACGACGTCGACGAGGGGTTAGAGCGGGCCCACCAACTGCTGGCCGACCTGTATCTGGACCCCAACCGCGTCCTCGACTCCTACCCCCACGAGTTGTCCGGCGGGATGAAACAGCGAGCGTTGATCGCGTTGGGCCTCCTGCTCGAACCGAACGTGCTCGTCATGGACGAACCGACGGCTGCGCTCGATCTGCTGATGCAGCGGTCGATCATCAGCCTTCTTGAGGACATCAAGGAGAAGTACGACCTGACACTGGTATTTATCACGCACGACCTGCCGCTGGTCGGCGAGCTCTGTGACAGGCTCGCGGTGATGTACTCGTTCCAATTCGTCGAGTCGGGTCCGACTGCCGAGATCATCGACCACGCGAAACACCCGTACACACGCGCGCTCCTCAACGCAACACCTAACATGCAGATGCCACTCGAGACGATGCGTCCCATCGAGGGAGCGAGTCCGGACCCCGTCAACGTCCCCCCTGGCTGTTCGTACCACCCTAGGTGCGAACTGGCGGACGACCTGTGCGAGGCCCAGGACCCCGCCCGGGAACTGATCGGCGACGACCACGATGTCGCGTGCCACCACTGGGAGGAGTCAGCTGACGCCATCCCGTTCGACCGGGGTGAGAGCCGATGAGCCGCTCGAACGGCGAACCGGTCATCTCGATCGAGGACCTCGAAGTCCACTTCGAGAAGAAAGACGGGTTCCTCGGGAAGAGTCAGACGGTGTACGCCGTCGACGGGCTTGACCTCGACATCTATGAGAACGACGTGCTCGTACTGGTCGGCGAGTCGGGCTGTGGGAAGACGACGCTGGGCAAGACAGCGATCGGGCTCCAGGAGCCGACGGGCGGGAGCGTCAAGTACCGCGGTCAAGACATTTGGGACGCTAAGGAGGGCAACGGCGATGTAGACATTCCGTATGACGAGATCCGCCGCTCGCTCCAGATCATCCACCAGGACCCGGGGTCGGCGCTAAACCCCAACCGGACGGTGATGGCAAACCTCTCGGAACCGCTCAAGAAGTGGGAGCCTGATCTGGACCTGAATGACCGGCGCGAACGGATCATTTCACTACTTGAGCGAGTCGGCATGACGCCGCCACAGGACTACGCTTCCCGCTACGCGCACCAGCTCAGCGGCGGGGAGAAACAGCGTGTGGTCCTAGTCCGGGCGCTGCTGATGAACCCGGACCTCATCCTCGCCGACGAGGCGGTGTCGGCGCTGGACGTCTCCCTGCGCATCGAGATGATGGATCTGATGTTAGAACTACAGGATCTCATCGACACATCCTACCTGTTCATCTCTCACGACCTCTCGAACGCCCGGTACATCTCGGAGAAGGCCGACGGCCGCGTCGGGATCATGTATCTTGGCGAACTCGTCGAGGTCGGGAGCCCGGAGAGGGTGCTGTTCGATACGAAGCACCCGTACTCGAAGGTGCTCCGGTGGGCCACGCCCGACCTGAAGTCGGACCCGGACGTCTCGAGCGTTCCGCCGGTCCGGCGCATCGACATCCCCGACGCGGTTAATCCCCCGTCGGGATGTCGGTTCCACACCCGTTGTCCGGAGGCTCGCGAGGTCTGCGCACAGGAGCCCCCTCGGTTACTTGAGACTGACGACGGCGACCGGCGGGTGGCGTGTTTCCGGGCCGAACCCGACCACGAGTACTGGGACAGCGACCCGATCGAAGACGAGTCCCTCGAGGTCGGGGGCGCCGGAGACGACGACCAGGCCACCGCCGACGACTGAACACGGAGTGGCATCGGCGCCGGATGGTCCGTCGACGAGGACGAGGATGATACCGGGGGCTGCCACCCCGGCGACCGGACACCGCGCTCCGGCAAGTAAATTCAAACTTTATCTTCTTCGAGCGACTCGGTCTGCCCATGAACCCCATCCGCTCGCGGTCGGGGGGCAGTTACTCGTCCTTCACGTCGAACGCGCGGTCGATAGCTGCTGGCGCGGCGGTGGCACTGGTGGCGATGACGGCGACGTTTCTGAGCCAGCAGGTCGTCGCCTTCGACGAACTCAACCAGTTCCTCTTCTCGACGACAGGCGTCTGGCTCTACCGGAACCCCATCGTCCAGTTGCGACTTGTGGCCGGTTTCCCCGGCGGTATCGTGGCGGGCTACTATGCGACGGATCGCTTTGGCAACGACGGCTGGGACGACGCGGTGAAAACCGGGATCGTCGCGCCGCTGATCGGAATCTGCGTCGCCTACCTCCTCGTCGTGGGGACTATCATCGTGCGCTCTCTCATGACCGGAATGTTTCCGCCGCCAGTCGTTATCGCCGTCGTGGCGCCCCTGAACATCGCGCTTCCGTTCGCGCTGGTCTACGGGATTGAAGGGTTTTTCGGCGGCCTGATAGGCAACGCGCTGAGCCGCCTCTGAAGGCCGCCGCCTGTGGCTCGCCGACGCGGCGATCCTGGAGTCGTCCCGGAGCGTCGGCCCTCGTCGCATACCATCCCCGACACTTCTACGGTCACGACTCGTCCGCCGAGCGTGGCGGCACTCGACTGATCAAAACAGTTTTGTAACGAGTCTGAGAAAGCCACCAGCATGACACACGAGTTCTACGTGTCTCCGGAAGGTGACGACGAGTGGACGGGCACACGGCCCGACCCGGACGAGGACGACGGACCGTTTCGGACGGTCGAAGCGGCGCAGGCGGCGGTCCGCGAGACGGTCGCGGACGGACTCGACGAGGACGTCACGGTGTACCTGCGCGACGGGACGTACCACCGTACCGAGCCAATCCGGTTCACCGACGCGGACTCGGGTCGCGACGGGTACGAGGTCGTCTACCGGAACTACCCGGGAGAAACGCCGTCCGTCGTGGGGGGATATCCCGTCACGAGTTGGACGGAAGACGAGGACGGCGTGTACCGGACGGAGGTCGAGACCGACCGCGAGTTCGCCTCACTGTTCGAGAACGGCCAGCGCGCACGGATCGCCCGGTCGCCCTCCGAGGGCTACCTGGCCGCTGAGGGACCGGTCGGGGACGAGCCGACCTTCGAGTTCTACTACGAGGAGGGCGACCTGCCGGCGGTCGAGAACCCGGCTGAGCTCCGGATCCACATGTGGCCTGGCGGGCCCGAGGGCGAGTGGTCGTGGTTCACCCACACCGTCGACGTTGAGAGCGTCGACGAAGACAGCCGGACGGTCCGGTTGTCCGAAGAGGCGAACTACGAAATCGGTCCGGGGTCGCGGTACTACTTCCAGAACGCGCGGGAACTCCTCGACTCGCCCGGCGAGTTCTACCGCGACGGGTCCACGGTGTACTACCTACCGCGAGAGACCCCGATCGACGACCAGGAGATAGTCGCCCCCGACACGGAGAGCCTCGTCGAGTTCCGGGGTTCCTCGCCGACGAACCGGGTCCGGGACGTCCGCCTCGATGGTCTCGAGTTGCAGTGTACCGACCGGCCAGCGGAACTGCCGGCCAGAGGGTACGACGAGTCGGGCGTCGTCTCGCTGCGACACGCCGAGGACGTCGCGATCCGAAACTGTCACGTCCGGAACGGAGGGATGCACGGGTTCCTCCTCGAGGCGACGACCAAGTCCGTCGAGATCGTAGGGAACTGGATCCACGACCTCGGGCACACCGGCGTCCAGGTCTCTGGCGAGAGTCGCCAGCGGCGGCCCGGCGTCTGCGGAAACCGCGTCGTCGACAACCACGTCCACGACACCGGGAAGTTCGTCGGAGAGGGGAGCGGAATCCTCCTGTCGGATAGCCCGAACAACGAGATCGCGCACAACCGCGTCCACCACACGTCGCGGTACTGCATCAGCCTCAAGTCCAAGCGGCCTGGCGTCCTGCTGGGCGACACCCACGATGGTATCGAAGCGACCGGGGAGACCGTCCGGGAACTCACCCACGCCACGAACAACGTCGTCGAGTACAACGACGTCTCCCACGCCAACCTCGACTCCCAGGACACCGGCGCGATCGAGTCCTGGGGTGGCGGGCCCGGGAATGTGATCCACAACAACCGAATCCACGATACGACGATCCAGTTCTCGTTCGGGTTTGGCCTCTATCTTGACGACGCCGCGGACGGATACACTGTCACCCGTAACCTGTTTCACGATCTGGGCGCTACCGAGGAAGGACGACTCAGGAGCGCGATCTACGCCAAGGGCGTCGGTAACACCTTCCGCGACAACGTCGTCGCGGACTGCGACGTCGACGGTGGGGTCTTCGGGTCGATGATGCTCGGCGGCGAGGAGAACAAGGACATGGTGATCCACCGAAACGTGATCGCGAACTCGGGCCCCGAGATCCACCTGTTCCGGAACTGGGAAGACGACCGGGTTGCCCACCAGGACCACAACCTGTACTACCACCCCGACGACGAGTACCGCATCGAGGGCGTGCCATGGTGGCGTCTTGACGACTGCGACGGCCATCCGATCGACGTCACGACCCTCGAAGATTGGCAGAAGGTGTTCGACGGCAAGTTCGACCAACACTCCCGCACAGCCGACCCCGAGTTCGTGAATCCCGACGGGAACGACTACCGCTTCGCCCATGACTCCCCGGCACACGACCTCGACATCCGCGGCGTGAACGTCGGCGCCGTCGGACTGACCGCCGACTTCCGGTACGCCGACCCGGTGGACCCGCTCGCCGAAGTCTTCGTGACAGATGGCGTCAACCCCGGGCGTGCACACCACGTGCTGAGCGAAGGCGAGACCGTCTCGCTGTCGGTGACCTGCCGCAGCGAGTCCGGCTTTCGCATCGATGACTACGACTCGGTAGCGTTCGAGAGCGACGATACGGACGTAGCGACCGTCGACGACGAGGGGACGGTCACAGCACGTGGCGACGGCGTCGCGACGGTCACGGCGACCGTGACCCGCGACGGAACGTCCGTCGTCGCGCCGTACGAAATCGTCATCGAATAGCTCGCGCGAGACGATCCGGACTCGGTATCTGCCACGTCCCTGATCCCGATCCGGACTGTCGCCTCCTGACCGTTCGGCCCCAGGTCACTCGGACTCGTGTCGAACGACGGTGATTAGGGCCTTGATGTATCCGACGGAGAAGCCCCGCGACGCGTGCTGCCAGTCGGTGTCGCCCTCGAGACTTGGGTAATGGTCCGGTAGGAGTGGACCCGTGTACCCGACTTTTTCGAGGAGTTCAGCCAACCGATACTCGTCGTAGTTACCCTTCGGGTCGTCGGGGAATGTCTCCGTGTAGGTCGGCATCGTCCCGATGACGTCGCGAAAGTGGATCATGACGATCCGATCGCGCTCGCCGAAGTAGCGCACGACGTCGAACACGTCCTCGTCCATCTCCGAGAAACACCCGAGACAGAGCTTCAACCCGTGATGGTCGCTGTCATAGAGTTCGATCGCTTTCTTGAACGCGTCGAAGTCACGCAACAGGCGAGGGATCCCTCCCAGTTTCTCGACGACGGGCGGGTCGGCCGGGTGAACCGCGAGACGCACGTCGGCATCCTCGGCGACCGGGACGACCCGCTCCAGGAAGTACTGGTAGTTTTCCCAGAACTCCGCTTCCGTGTACTCGCGATCCAGTTCCTGCCCTTCGAAGGGTTCTTCGGGGTCGTCTATGGCGGTGAGGTCGATGTGGGTGTGGGTCGCTCCGCCGCGGATCTCCTCTCTGGAGTAGACGTGCTCGACCACGCCCGCGGGGTTCCACTGGTACCCGAGGATACCGATACCGGCCTCACCCATGTTTCGTACGAGCGTCTGGATCGCCTCGATCTGATCGTCCCGGCCCTCGCGGCCGAACATGATATCGTCGTAAATGTGGGGGTACAGCGAATGGACCCCTGTGAATCGGACGCCGTGGTCCGCGAAACGGTCGCGGATTGAGGTTAGTTCCGCGACCGTCGGTACGTCGTCTTGTCGGACCGTGAACCCGACCGCGTCCTCCGGCGGGTCCGGGTGTGGGTTGGGGAACACGTCCTCGACGCCGATCTGTTTCAGGAACCGGATGCGCTCGTCGCCGACGTCGCTCGTGCGCACCGCGATCCGCATCTGCTCGTCCGATGTGGCGGTCTCTGGCGGTCGCCCGCGCTCTGATAGTTCTCCCATCGTCGACCCAATATCCCGCGCCGTCCCTCTTAACGATACTGCCGAGGTCCACGGCGAACAGTCCCACTGCCCGTCACGAGCCGGGTCGGTTCGACGCCGCTGCGCGCCCACCGTGACGGGCCCCGCTCACGGCTCGCCGCCGTGTCATCGAAACGACTCGACGCGGACGGCGCCCGCGTTTCGACCCGGGTCCTCCGGCCACTCGGTCGACCCGCGACTCGGGGAGTTGCACAAAAACTATACCTCAGAGCGCGTGAACGGATAGTATGGACGAAACGTTTTCGGACCGGTTCTGGCGACGGGTCTGTGAGGCCGAGCGCGTACTCCGGTACCTGATGGTTTTCGCGTTTGTGTTACTCGTTTTTCTTGCCGTCTCCGTCCCGTTCGTCGAGGCCGGGACCGGGAGTTACTACATCTTGATCATCGACTTCCTGATTATCGGCGGGCTTCTGGTAGCCGCCACCGTCACGCTGTATATTTGCAAGAACCGGACGACGAGGTCTTTCGAGTTAGATGGCGTATCCGATGAAGAGCGCGACTCGGAGTGAAACGCCGTCCGTCGCCGGCGTCGGAAGCCTGGGCGATATCTACCCCGTCTCGGGCGGTCTGCCGGGTGGTGACGGATCGACCTGTAGACCGCAGTGTGTCCACCCGAGGCCGCGTCGTCGCCGCTACCCGGCTCTGTCGTATTGACGCTCGGGCCAAGGCCTCGGATCCGATGTCACGGGCCTACAGGGTGGCACCGAACGCCCCACTCTGCGCGTCGTCAGTCCGGGAAGATTCGTTCGGGGACGTAGGCCGAAACCACGTAGTTCGGGTTGACGACTTCGTTGATCTTGACGTCGATGGCGGCAGAACACAGCAGGTACGCCTCCCCGCGAGTGAGGCCGTAGTTCTCGTGGATGTGGTCTATCATCCCGCGAACGGCCTGCTTTGTCGCGACCATCAGGTCGTCGCTGACTCCCGTCGTCCCGTACGTCCGCTCGTCGGCAACGTTCGTCTGCACGTACGGGCCGTTCGTCCGGAACTGCGGCCGCTGGACGTCCAGGTCCGACCGACGGGTCAGCCTGACTGTCACCGTCAGTGGCGCCTCGATGGCCGAGATGCACACCTCGCCGTCACCCTGTGCCGCGTGTCCGTCGCCGATGCTGAACAGCGCGTCCTCGACAGCGACGGGGAGGTACAGCGTCGAGCCTTCGACCAGATGTTTCACGTCGAGGTTCCCACCCACTGACCGTGGGGGTGCCGTGTCGTGGTCGCCGTCCGCGGCAGGCGCGACACCCACGACGCCGGGAAACGGCGCGAGCGGAATCTCGATCCCGTTTACGAAGTGTCCGACGTCGCCGTCGAAATCCCAGACGTGGAGGCCCCCTTCCGGGAAGTCCTCCGGGAGCAGTCCGAGCCCCCGTTCGCCCGGACGGTACAGGGTGTACCCCCAGCCGTGGTGGTCGACCTCTAGCACGTCGACCTGCAGTACGTCGCTGGGTTCGACCCCCTCGACGGCGACAGGGCCGGTGAGCGCGTGGCCCTCGAACTCCTGCTCGGCGAGATCCTCGGGCGTCGTCTCTTCCGTGATTGCTCCGTCGTTCGCGTCGCGACACTCGAACCGCACTACGTCCCCAGACTCCACGATGCGAATCGGTTCGCGGTCGTTGTTCCACGTCTTGTGGACGTGGTCGTCTTCGTCGCGGATCCAGTGGTCGACGTCGTAGTCGCCCGCCATGTGTTCGTGGAGTCCTGCTACCAATATAAATCAAACCCACGCACCCTCGCCGTCTACGGCGTCCAACCGTCGGCGGCGGTCCGATGACCGCCGTGACCGCGGAACCATCTGCCTGTCCTCGCTGTCTGACTCCGGCCAGTGGCGGAGATCTGCCGAGAGACGCGGCCTCTACGAGTCGGTCCCCGTCGGCGGCACTCTCCCTACCGCTTCCGTCGTGAGGCGAACTCGAAGCTATAAATACGGGCGGTCCGGACCGTCGAGACATGCGATTAGTCCGATTCAGTCAGCAGGACAGTTCCGCAATCGGCGTCCTCGAAGAGGATGTGGTTATCAACGTCGCGGAGGCCGGCGAGGCGCTGGGGATCGACGTCCCCGCGGAGACCCGGGCACTGCTTGGGTCCCCGAAGTGGCGGGAGAAACTCGAACTCGCCGCCGACTACGCGGCCGAGACAGGCCTGGGTCGCCGTGACCGCGACGAAGTCACACTTGAGCCCCCGATCGCTGAGCCACAGAAGGTCGTCTGTGTCGGCCTCAACTACGTCGAACACATCGAGGAAGGCGGGGAAGACCGACCGGAAAACCCGGTTCTCTTCTCGAAGTACCCGACGTCGGTCGTCGGTCCCGGCGACGCGATCGCGTGGGACCCGGCCCTGACGGCGGAAGTTGACTACGAGGTCGAACTCGCGACCGTCATCGGGGAGGAATCCCGGCGGATCGACGAGTCGAACGCACTCGACGCGGTCGCGGGGTACACCGTCGCGAACGACGTCTCGGCGCGCGACCTGCAGTTCGCCGACGACCAGTGGGTCAGGGGCAAGAGTCTGGACACGTTCTGCCCGCTCGGGCCGAGCATCGTCACCGCCGACGAGATCGACCCCCACGACCTGGACCTGTGGACGGATCTCAACGGGGAACGCCTCCAGGAGTCGAACACGGGGAACCTCATCTTCGGGATCGACGAGATAGTTGCCTTCTGCAGTCGTGCGTTCACGCTCAAGCCCGGGGATGTGATCCTCACCGGGACGCCTCCCGGCGTCGGCATCTTCCGCGACCCGCCCGTTCTGCTTGAGGACGGCGACGAGGTGACCGTCGGCGTCGAGGGCATCGGTGACCTCACTAACACCTGTTCGACGGTCTGAGAAAGACAGGAACGCGCCGGTTCCGGCTCGCTCCCGGCGTGTTCGCGATGTCGAGGTGTCCGGACAGGATTTATGCATCGTGGGCGAGAGGGTCCGATATGGCGGGTTGTCGGATCATCACCGACCTGGAGTACCGTGGCGTGGAGACGGTTGTCGTCGAGAACAGCGCGGTCCGGATCGTGCTCCTGCCGGGCAAGGGTGGCGACGTCATCGAGTTCCGTGACAAGAGAACGGACGAGAACGTCATGTTCGAGACCGACCACGAGTGGCGAACCCCCGGCGAGACGTACGTCCCACCGACGGGCGAGACGTGGATGGACTACTACCCTGGCGGCTGGCAGGACGTGCTCCCGTTCACCGAGGGGGCCGAACACCGGGGGGCGGACTACGGCCTCCACGGCGAGAGCTGTCTGCTTCCCTGGGACGCGACGGTTGTCACGGACACGCCCGACTGCGTGCAGTTACATCTCGAGGCCAGACTGACGCGGTACCCGTTCCACGTCGAGAAGACCCTGACACTCGAGCGCGACAGCAGCGTGCTCGGCGTCGAGCAAACGGTCACGAACGAGAGCGAGGTCGACGCAGAGTACCTCTGGTTGCAACACATCGCGCTCGGACAACCGCTCGTGGCTCCTGGGACGAGCATCGAGATCCCAGCTGAGACCGTCGTGTCTCTCGAACCGGTGTCGGAGAACGGTCGCATCGCGAGTCACGAGACGTTCGAGTGGCCGGTCGTCCGAACCACCGACGGTCAGGACCTGGACGTCAGCGAAGTCCCGGAGGACCCCCGACACGACGTCTCCTACGTGACCGACCTCACCGACGGCTGGTACGGCGTCAGACACCCCGACCTAGACCTCGGGTTCGGGTTCGTCTTCGACGAATCACTGTTCGAGTGCATCTGGCTCTGGCAGGCCTACGGCGGGTTCGAGCAGTCACCGTACTTCAACCGCTCGTGGAATCTGGGCGTCGAACCGGCCACGGGCTACCCCGGTTGGGACTTCCCGGATGCCGCCCGGGACAATGGGACCCTGGACACGCTTGGCGGCGGCGAATCGGTCACGACGACCTACCACGCGACCACTTACGAGGACCACGAGGAGTTGATGGCGGTGGCCGACCGATAACCGTCGGTCCCCGGAGAGTCACGACCGCCGGAACGGGGGTACCGAGTCCGCGATCCACTGGACCGCGGCATCGAGCGTGCGTAATCGTTATCTCTCGGGCCTCACACGGTCTATGTGATGAACGTCTTGCTCACAGGTGCCAGCGGCAGAGTCGGGTCGGCGATCGTCGAGTACCTGGGCGACCGGTCGGAGTACGACTTCACCTACCTCGACCGGACGGACCGCCCGGATTTCGAAGTCGTCCAGGCTGACATCACCGATTACGAGAGCATCCGGCCGGCCTTTGACGGCCAGGACGCGGTGATCCACCTCGCCGCCAACCCGAACGTCGATGCTTCGTTCGAGTCCGTCCTCGAGAACAACATCCGTGGAACGTACAACGTCCTCGAGGCCGCACAGGACGCTGAAGTTGAACGGGTCGTCTTCGCCTCATCCTATCATACGGTGGCACTGCACGAACTCGAGGTGACCGACCGCTGGAACGACTACGCCGCGATGTACGAGTCGGACCTGGGCCTCCCGATAGACCACACGGTTCGGCCGGCCCCCGACTCCTACTACGGGGCGTCCAAACTGTTCGGCGAACACCTGGGACGCCGCTACGTCCATCCCGATTCGTATCCGTTCGACGAGGACAAGCCCTACCCCGAGCGGTTCTACGCCTGGCGGATCTGTGCGGCTGGCGGGAGCCCCGAAAACGACCACCCCTACGTCGGTGTCGAGGACAGCGACCTCGAACCCGGGAGCGAGGCCTACGAAAATCAGGTCCTCGGTACGAAGGCCAAGTACTTCTTCCGAGAGGACATCGCTCACATGGCCGACTGCATGCTACAGGACGAATCGATCACGTTCGACGTGTTCTACGGCCTCAGCGACAACGAGAGCCGGTGGTACGACATCGAACACGCGAAGGCGGTCCTCGGGTACGAGCCCCGACACGACGCGGACGACTGGGACGGCCCGCCGGAGTGACGGGGACGGCCTCCCTTCCGAGAACGGGCCTCGCCTGGTCGCCGGTGCGTCCGGCTTACGAGTGGCCGGGACGACCTGTGCAGCGGGCCGGTCCGGCCTGCGTGACCGGCCCGACGGACCGAAATGCCGTTGGTGTCACTCGCGCGCCGTTTCAGATGCGCGTTACCGACCTCGACAGGACGCTCGTCGTAGCGACCGACGGAGAAGACCCCTGCCACTACTGTCTGGTCCGGGTCGAGACCGACGAGAGACCCGGCCTCGGCGTCGAGACCGCCGAGGCGGTGTTCGAAGCATACCCGCGGAACGCGTCGGGCCCGACCGATACCCAGTACGGCAATGGCTACAGGGACGTCCGGGAAAGGCGGAGGGAATTCACGGCGACCGCGACCAGGTTCCGCTCGCAGTGGGTTCACGGATACCGCCGGTTCGAGCGATCGGCCCGCGAGCCCCGATCCAGGGGCCCGCTACACTCACTGCAGGTTGTTACCGCCGCTGACGCGGAGGATGTGGCCGGTCACGTAGCTGGCGGCGTCGCTGGCGAGAAACAGCACGCCGTTCGCGATGTCACGCGGGACGCCCACGCGACGGAGGGGGATGTCCTCGGCGAGGTCGTCGAGTTCCGCCCGGATCGTCTCCTCGTCGTGCTCCGCTGGGTCGTCCCCGCCGAGGATCGCCTTCCGGAGCTGGTAGGAGTCGGTCTGGCTGGTCGAGACCGCGTTGACGCGGACCCCATAAGGGGCCACGTCGGCGGCCAGCCGCCACGTGAGGCCGTTCTGAGCGGCCTTGGAGACGCCGTACAGTCCGTGGGTAGCTCCGTGGCGCTCCCCCGCTTGGCTCGTGATGTTCACGACGTTCCCTTCGATGTCCTCGTCGGTCATGTGATTGACAACTCTGTTCGAGAGGTAGTACGGTCCCCGGGCGTTGGCATCAAGGCCGCGGTCCCACTCGTCGACCCCGACGTCGTGCATCGGCCCTTCCGGCCAGACGGCCGCGTTGTTGACCAGCAGGTCGATGCGCCCAAACTCCTCGATCGTCTCCTCGTAGATGCCGTCAAGGTCGTCAAGGTCTGTGACGTCCGCGGCGATGCCGATCGCGTCACCCGACCCTACGTCGTTGAGTTCGGCCGCCGTGTTGGTGACGTCCTCCGCCGTCCGGGCGTTGACGACCACGTTCGCGTCCGCCGCCGCCAGTCCGAGCGCGATGCCCTTCCCGATGCCTTTCGTCGACCCCGTTACTATCGCCGTGTGGCCGCTGTAGTCGAAGTTCGCAGTACCGACCATGTTCCAGCAGTTGCCGGAGTCCCCCTTAAATGTGTCTCACCCGACCCACGACCTCGCGGGGACAACGCTATTGCGGCGGGAGTTGAAGTCGTGCCTGTTCATGGCTGAAGCAGTACGTGGACGGTTCGACGATACGATCGTGATCGTGAGTGGTTCGTCACGCGGTATCGGGTTCGGGATAGCGACGCGTTTCGCAGAAGAGGGCGCGTCCGTTGTGGTGAACGACGAGGGGACCGGCGAGGGTGAAGACGCCGCCGCGAGCATTCGGGACGCGGGCGGCGAGGCAACGTTCGTACGGGCCGACATCGGCGATCCCGACGAGGTGGAGCGACTCGTCGAAGCAACCGTCGACGAGTACGGCCGCGTAGACGTGCTTATCAACAACGCCGGCGTCTGGACCGAGACGACGTCCCTCGAGGCGACGGTCGCGGACTGGGACCGCGTGCTCGACGTCGACCTGCGGGGTTACTGGCTCTGTAGCAAGCACGCGGCCGAGCAAATGCCCGAGGGTGGCAGCATCGTCAACGTCGCCTCGATCCACTCGATCGTCACCCAGGTCGGCCTGTTCCCGTACAACGTGGCAAAGACGGGGATCCACGGATTGACCAGGGCGATGGCGCTGGAACTCGGACCGGACGTCCGGGTCAACGGCATCAACCCTGGCTGGATCGGGGTCGAGCGGGTCCGTGACGAGATCACACCGGAGTACGAGGCCGAACTCGACTCGCTCCACCCGGTCGGACGGATCGGCACGACCGGAGACATCGCTGGGACGGCAGCGTTCCTCGCGAGCGAGGATGCTGCGTTCGTCACCGGTGAGACCGTCACCGTCGACGGCGGCCGGAAGTGCGTCCTCCAGGACGACGTGATCCGAGACTACGCTCCCGAGTAGGTGATCGGGGTCGGGCTGTCGGACAGGGAAGGTGGTTTTTTACAGTTGCCAGTCGAACGTTTGCCCGATTATGAAACCGGAGCGACTCGTTGACCCCAACTGTGAGGTTGGAGAAGGACCGATCTGGCACGCACACGAACAGCGCCTATACTGGGTGGATATTGTCAACGGCCGGCTGTACCGCTACGACCCCACGGACGACGTCCACGAGCAGATACACGAGCAAGACGTCATCGGTGGCGTCACCGTGCAGGCAGATGGTTCGTTGCTCCTGTTCGGCGACGGCGGGTCGATTCGTCGCTGGTACGACGGTGATGTCGAGACGCTCGTCGAGTCGATCGACGGGGAAGCCGACAGCCGGTTCAACGACGTGATCGCAGACCCCAAGGGGCGGGTGTACGGTGGCACGATGCCGACCGAAGACCGCCTGGGACGGTTATACCGGGTGGACACCGACGGATCCGTCACTCGTGTCGCGAGCGGATTCAACATCCCGAACGGCATGGGCTTCACGCCCGACCTCGACCAGTTGTACGTCACCGATAGCAACGCCCACGAGATACGGGCTTACGACTACGACCGCGAGACGGGGTCGGTGTCCGACCCGGAAGTCGTCGTCGACGTGAGCGGTGAGGCAGGGATCCCAGACGGGATGACGGTCGATGCGGAGGGGTACATCTGGTCCGCGCGGTGGAACGGGGGCTGTCTCGTCAGGTACGCGCCGGACGGTACCGAGGTCGAACGCGTCGACTTCCCCGCACGGAAGGTTTCGAGCGTGGCGTTTGGCGACGCCGATCTGACGACGGCCTACGTCACGACGGCTAACCGCGACGGCCGAGAGACCGAGGGGGACGGCGCGGGTGCGCTGTTCGCCCTCCGTCCGGAGGCCGACGGCCGCGAAGAGTTCGTCTCCCGGGTTGCCAGCGAGTAACGGCCGGCGATCTCTGCGGGACCGTCCGGCGGCCCTCGCCTGCGTCGACTCGACACACCCCTTGCCGATGCCAGAGGAGGGCCCTGCCCCGTGGTCGGTGGGCGTACGGATGGACCAATACGACCTCGGACGCCTCGGCCGGGTCGCGCCCGACCCGGCGAACCCGATCGCACGGTCGGCGGGTGGGGGGAGGTGAGCGTTCGCCGCTGCCGATTCGATAGCGTCGCTCGGTGACTCGCGTTATCGTCCTCGGGCAGTCAATCCTCGCGATCGCGGCCTGAGAGCCACGATTTAGTGAGTCGTCGCCGGTCGAACGGCGTCACTCGAACGACCACGTCTACGAGCGACGGAGTTGCGTCGGTCTGGGTCTCCCTGACGCGTGCGGCGGCGGTGACCGCTGCCGCGAACGCTGCGAGGCTCGCGACCGCGAAGGCCGTCGTGTAACTGAACACCGTCGCCATCGCCCCCACGGCGGCGGGCCCGATTACACCGCCAAGGCTCGAGGCGGTTGTCAGGTAGCCGATCAGTTCGGAGTTGCGCTCCGCCGAGGCGACGTCGCCTACAAACGCGATACTCGCTGTCCACATCGCCGAGAACGAGAGTGCGAGGACGACATATCCGAGCGCGACCGTCGCCTGACGCAGGAACGCGATCGACGGGACCAGCGACGCCGTCGACACGACGAGCGCGAAGACCCCGCTCCCGATCATCCCGCCAACGATCAGCGGTTTTCGGCCGATCCGGTCAGCGGACCGACCGAGCCGGTACATCAGGTACGTTTGCAAAGCCGGGTTGAGCGCGAGCAGGAGGCCCATCGCAATCTCTGAGAGGCCGAGTTCCTGCACCAGGAAGACCGGCATGATGCTTCCGACCCCAGCGATTGCAGTCACCCGGAGCACCATCGCGAAGTAGAGCCAACTCAACCCATTCGTCGTCAGGTGGTCTCGGCTGCCGGCCCGTGGCAGCAGTCGACCACGCATCTTCCCCAGTATCTCAGAGAGCGACAGCGGTTCGAGCTCCGGTCCGTTGTCGCGGACGAACGCGATCAGCGCGGTCCCCACGAAGAGGGTGATCGAGACGAGGACGTACAATTCCGACCGCGTGAGAACGGTCAGCAGGAGGCCGACAGCAACCTGCCCGCCGGCGACGCCCGCGGCGTTCGCGCCGTTGAAGAACCCGATCGCCCGTCCCCGATCGCCAGTCCCGCTGTCGACGCTCAGGATCGAGAGGACGATCGTCCCGTATCCCGAGGCGAAGACGGCGTACAGAGCGAGCAAGGCGAGCGACGCCCAGATGTCCGTGACCAGCGGCAGAAACAACAAGGCACACGCGGCGAGACCGCTCGCAAGCACGGCCGCCAACCGGCGTCGCCCGGTCACGTCGGCGAGCGCGCCCCATGCCGGGGCGAACAGCATGGTCCCGACCGAGAACGACGTCGCGACGAGCCCGACCGCGAACGGCGACCCCCGGCGGCCGATGAACACCGCGGCAGCGGTGCCGAGGATTGCGGCGCCGAACGCACGGGTGAACGCCGATGAACCGACGGCGTACCCCTGGCGGCGCGCCAGTGCGACTCCGTCCGGGCCGGTCACTGCCGTCGCGACCTCCGTCTTGGGTCTACCCACATCGCGGCCGCTCGTCCGGATCTCATCCGTCGGCCACACTGGCTATCGATCCCGACGAACATCGCTACAGCGTGACCGATGGAATACCGTCGACATATATCTTCCTGATCCGGGCGCGTTGGCTCGCACTCCGGACGCCCGACCGCTTGACCGAGACACTCCGGGTTCTGGCGCCGACACCCGCCGGGGGAACCACTGCCTGACCGGACGGGGGCCGGTCCAAACGGACGCCGCCCGCGGCGAGCAGAGACACGGGCAGCCCGGGCACCGACATATTTATTCGCTCCTAGTCCTTGCCTTCACGGAATGACACGCCTGTCGAACTCGGGTGAGGACTGGTGATACAGCGTCCCGCCGTGGGCTGGCGGTTCTTCGCCGTGGTGCTGGGGCTGGTGGCCGTCGTCGTGTTCGGCACCGCCTGGGCGAGCGGTGTGGGGGTGTTCGACGCGGGAGAGTCCGAGATCCGGTTCGAGAACGAGTCCGTGAGTGCGGGGTTCGACTACAGTCACACCCTCCAGAGTCAGTCACACGGGAACGGTCGGCAAGGCGTCTACGCGAACGACTTCGACAACGACGGGTGGACGGACCTCCTCGTGATCGGCGGCAACGAAGGCGACCGCTCTCCAGTCATGTTCAGGAACGTCGACGGGGAGTTCGAGCGAGCGGACGTTCTCCCAGACGGTGCTACGCCGCTGCGGGCGACGTTCAAGAGCGCTCACTTCATCGACTACAATCAAGACGGCTGGGTAGATCTGTTCTTGCTGCCCAAGCAGGGGAAAGGCGTCATGCTGAAGAACGCCGGCGGGGAATTCGAGGTCCGCGAGGTCGGGGTCGAGGAGTACTTCGAACTCCCGCTCGGTGCAACGACACTCGACTACAACAAGGACGGGTGTCCGGACCTGTTCGTCATCCAAAGCGGGAACTGGCGGGACAAGTTCCCGGAGGGGTATCAGGCCGACAACCGGAGCATTAGCAACGACAACGGTGAACCGAACGTCCTGTTCGAAGGGGACTGTTCGGGGTTCGAAGAGGTAGAGGGGACCGGAATCAGCGGCGACCACTGGAGTCTCGCGACGACGGCCGCGGACTTCAACAGGGACGGATACCCCGACATCCACGTCGCCAACGACTTCTACAACGACGTCGTATACATCAACCAGCAGGACGGCACGTTCGAGCGGCGCACCCTCTCCCGTGAAACGGACCGCAACGGGATGTCCTCGGAACTCGCCGACGTTGACGGCGACGGACGGCCGGATCTCTTCGTCACGAATATCCACCTCTCCCCGGAGGAGGCGGAGACGGACGCCTTTAGACGGTACATCGAGTACTCGCTGGGCAAACGCGGAGAAGGGAACACGCTCCTCATGAACACCGGTAACGGCACGTTCACCGACCGCGGGACAGCATACGGCGTTGAGGAAGGCGGTTGGGGGTGGGCCGCGGTGATCGCCGACTTCGACAACGACGGAACCGAGGACGTCTTCCACGCCACGGCCGAACTCACGGGCGTCAAACAGTCGATGTACGTGAATTACTCGTCACCGATGGTGTGGGAGAGCCGCAGTGACGGCTTCGAGCAACTGGACGCGACCGATGTCGGTTTCGAACCGATGGATGGCCGAGGCGTGGCCGCTCTCGATTACGACCGCGACGGTGACCTCGACCTCGCGGTCTCAAACCGGAACGGTCGCTTCAAATTGTACGAGAACGTCGGCGCTTCAGCCAACTGGCTACAACTGCGCGTCGAGGGTGATAACGGCGAAACGGCGATCGGCGCACGGGTCACGATCACCGTCGACGACACGACGCACAACCGGTGGGTCAACGCCCGGTCGGACTTCCTGTCTCAGGACACACGCGTAGTCCACGTCGGACTGGGCGAGCACCGAACAGTCGACGAAATCACGATCACGTGGCCGGACGGAACGACGAAGACGGTCACCGACGTCCAAGCGAACCAACGGATCGTGATTTCGAAAGATGTCGTCTCGGACGCTTCTAGGTGACGTCACCGGCCGGCCCGCGTCCATAGTGCGGGTCTGAGACCGTACGAGGCTGCCAGCGCGCTTGAATCAGCGGGGCCCGCCTCTGGCCGGAGTCGTTCGCGACCAGCGGGTTGTGAGAAGGTGCCGTCGTCGCGAGTCCACGTGGTCACGGTTCGAACCGGTGACTCAGAAGCCAGTAACCCCAATAGTGGCTCGGGCGAGCGTTCACAGGCTATCGAACACCCGTCTGAGGGCATTGAGCCCCTGCCGGACTTCGTCTGTCGGAGTCCCCACGCAGATCCGGACCCGGTCGTCGACGTCGAAGAACCGCCCCGGGACGACGAGCGTCTCCTCGGCGAGCGCTCCCGAGACGATCGCGTCGCCGTCGGCCCGCTCGTGGCCGAGAAACGCAAAGGAGTTACCCGGCGAGAGGAAGCCGACGACGTCGTCTCGGTCGGCGAATGACGCGAGCAGTTCGTGGTTACGAGCCAGCAACTCCCGGGAGTTGCGCTCGAACCGGCTGCTGTGGTGGAGGATCCGCCTGGCCAGGTACGTGCTCGGGTGGCCGTTCACCGGGAGGTGCGCGAACATCTGTCGGACCCAGTCGAGCATGTCCGTCGGCGCAACGATCCACCCGACGCGGATCCCGCCCAGTCCGAAGAACTTCGTGAACGACTGGGTGACGATGGTGTTTGGTAGTCCCGCGGCGGTCGGTCCGCCGAACGCCCCGTCGTTGCGGACGTCCTCGGACGAGACCACTGGCGCGTACACCTCGTCCACGAGCAGGAGTGCACCGGCCGCGTCGACCACCTCTGCGACTGCGCGGAGTCTGTCGCGTTCGAGCATACGCCCGCTCGGGTTATGACGGTTCGTGATCGTGATGAGTGCAGTCTGGTCGGTGACGGCGTCCGCCAGCGCGCCGAGGTCGATGTCGTACTCGTCTTTCCGTCGGCGGCATAGCCGGGTGACCGTCGCACCGAGCCCCTCCGGGCTGGCGATCAGCGGCTCGTAGCCGGGGTTCTCGACCAGCACCTCCGGGTCGTCGATTCCGCGGGACCGCGCCTCTGAGAGCGCGGCCATCGCCACCAGAAAATTTCCGTGGGACGCACCGGACGTCACGAGGACGTTCTCCGGCCCGATCCCGGGGTACTCAGCGGCCACGAGATCCGACAGCGCCGTCTCCTCCGGGGGGTCGTCCAGACCGGAGAGCGCGCTCGGGTACGGTCTGTCGAACTCGAACTCGGTGCCCTGGAGCACGCTCGACCCGAGGTCAGACTCCACGTCTTGGTGGTGTTCGCCCATCCACCCGAGGTAGTCCATCCGTCGAAACATACCGGGGGGACACGCCGGAGGGTGTTATATCTATTCCAGGGGTTCTCGCGGTGGCAGGGACTCCGACGGCTCGGTCTGCGGGCCGTTGGGGCCGTCGACCGGGCGAGCCCACTCGACTGCGTTCGTGAGCACTGTCTGCACCTCCGGCATGTGGTAGACGGGGTGAGTCTCGTGGCCGGGTCCGAAGAAGAATATCTTGCCGTCCCCGCGTTGGAAGCAACAGCCGCTCCGGAAGATCTCGCCGCCCTCGAGCCAACTGACCATAACGGTCGCCTCGGGTTCCGGGATCTCCCACGGTTCGGCGACGACCTGTGACTCCGGGATCTCGATGAACTCCTCCTGGAGCCCGTCGACGATGGGGTGGCTCGGGTTGACTACCCAGACCCGCTCGGTTTCGTCTGCGTCGCGGTAGCCTCGCAGGTCACATGACGTTCCCATGAGGCGCGGAAAGACCTTCGACCGCCGGCCCGAGTGCAGCACGATGAGCCCCATACCATCGTACACGCGATCGACGACGCGGTCGACGATCTCGTCGTCGATCTCCTCGTTTTTGACGTGTGACCACCACATGAGGATGTCCGTGTCCGCCAGCACTTCCTCGGTGAGGCCGTATTCCGGGTCCTCGTAGAGCGAACACCTGACGTCGTAGTCCTCCTCTTCCAGGAAGCCGGCGATCGTCGTGTGGATCCCCTCGGGGTACACTTCCCTCGCGGCCTCGTTCTCACGCTGTGTGACGTACTCGTTCCAGACTGTAACGGAGAGGGTCATACAACTGGTCAATCCGGTGTTCACATAATAAATGTTCGGTGGGAGCAACTGAGGAGCGATCCGTTCCCGTGAGGGGCGAGCGTGGTTCCGGCGCTGGGTCGGGGCTGGAGTCAGACCGTCACGCCCGTCACGCGGCGCGTGATGCCCTCGGCCGACAGCACGTCCTCCGAAAGCGCGGTGCCCAGGCCGGGTCCCTCGGGGAACTCGAGGCGACCGTCCGTCGCGGACGCGGGCTTGGTCACTAGTTCGCGGTGCCAGCCGTTGTACCGACCGCGAACTGACTCCATGATCATCAGGTTCGGCACCGCCGCGCCGAGGTGGAGGTTCGCGAAGTGCAACACCGGGCCGCCGCAGTTATGCGGGGCGATCGGCAGCTGATTCGCCTCGGCCATGGCGGCGACTTTTTTCGCCTCCGTGAGACCACCGACCCACTCGATGTCGAGCATCACGACGTCGACGTCGACGGACTCGAACAGCCGGTTGTAGTCGTACTTCGTCATGAGCCGTTCGCTCACGTTCACCGGGAGCGAGGTCGCTCGCGCTACCTTGTCGTACTTGGTGAGGTCGCCTATCTCCAGCAACTCCTCAAGCCACATCGGGTCGTACTGCTCTAGATGGCGGGCGATCCGCTTCGCACACTGGAGGTTCCATAACCCGTGGAATTCTATGGCGACGTCCATCTCGGACCCGAGCTCGGATTTGATCGCCGCCAGGGGCGCCGCGCCCTTCTCGAGTTCCCCCGAACTGATGTACTGACCCTCGTTCTCGTAGGCGATGTCGTCGTACGGCCAGATCTTCATAGCGCTGATGCCGTCGTCGAGGAGGCTGCGCGCGAGCTCGACCGGTTCGTCCATGAAGCTATATTCGCCCTCGTAACAGGTGTTGTAGGTCCGCAGGGAGTCGCGACACCGGCCGCCGAGCAGGTCGTAGATCGGGTCACCGGCCGCCTTCCCTTTGAGGTCCCACAGCGCGATGTCGACCGCCGACTGGGCGCGCATTTCTGCTCCGCCGTACCCGCCCCAGTAGTTGGCGTGGCGGAACACGTCCCGCCAGAGCCGTTCGACGTTCTGGGGGTTCCGCCCGACGAGCGCTGGCGCGAGGTGTTCGTGGATCAGTTCGGCGTCGACGCTCGGTCGGGGGTAGGTCTCACCGAGGCCGACCAACCCTTCGTCCGTGTGCAGGCGCAGGAACAGGTTCCGTCGGTAGTCGTCGGCGATCTCGCCGACCCAGCCGGTCTCCTCGAAGTCCATATCGTTCAGTGCTATCGTCTCTACACCCGTGATCTCCATGGCCGCGGGTTACCGCGCCGACTGACTTATATGTATGGACCGAACGCGACGCACGACGAACCGGTCGACCGCCGATCGCTCTGACCCGCGATCAGCCGATACATTTTTGCAAGTCTCGACTGATCATGAGGCTATGTCACCGGATCGCGAGCGAACGATCCCGCGCAGAGAGTTCATGCGGACCGCAGTCGCTATCGGAGGGGCCAGCGCGTTGGCAGCCTGTGTCGCCCGGCGTGACGGCGAGTCGACGGCCACGCCCGAGGAACCGGCGTATCCACGGGGTCCGACCGATCTTTCGACGCTCCCCGAGCAACAGCACGCCTGGGGGAAGTTCCTCGTGACGGACAACAGCGGCAGCGTCGTCTTTCCCAATCACCAGGTGTTTCTCTTCCTGGACTACGTACGCGACGGCCCGCCGACGGACGAGGACCGGACCGCGGTCCGGAAAGCGCTCGAGACCCTCGACCGCGCCTACAAGCGGGGGACTGGCGGGGAGGGCAGCGCGATCCTCAACGACGGGTTGCTGTACTCACTGTCGTATTCGCCGTCCTACTTCGATCGCTTCGACGAGTCGCTGCCGGACTCGGCCTCGGTCCAGCGGCCGTCGGAGACGGTGGCCGAGCTCGGGGACGATTCGGTCACGGCGGACACTTACGACGCGCTCCTGCACTTCGGAAGCGATTATGCCGAGATAGTCCTCGCGGTTGAGGAGGCGCTGTTCGGGGGACTCGAGACGATCAACGGGATCGAGGTCTCGGGGACGTTCGAAGGGGTGTTCGAGCGCGCGGAGCGTCGGCCGGGGTTCGTCGGCCGGGGTCTCCCTCACGAGGAACTCGACAATGAGGACATCCCAGAGGCCTCTCCGATTTCGATGGGGTTCAAGTCCGCGTTCGAGGATACGCTCCCCCGCGAAGAGAAGGTGACTATAACGGAGGGGCCGTTCGAGAACGGCACGGTCCAACACGCCTCGCGCCTGGAAATCGATCTCGATGAGTGGTACGACCAGAGCCACGGCGACCGTGTCGAGAAGATGTTTAGCCCGTCTCACGACTCGGAGCAGGTCGGGGAAGTGGGCGATTCGCTCCCGTACGGGGAGAGCGGCGTGACCGAAGAGATAGCCGAAGAAACGGGCCACGACGCCGAATCGCACGGACGGGTCGGTCACGGTCAGAAGCTCGCGCGGGTCCGCGACGACGACTTCGACCCGATCATCCTGCGACGCGGCGACTTCAACGGCACGCTGACCGACGGCGCGGCGTTGAACTTCGGGTCGATCCAGCCACGGATGAGCGACTTCGTCGAAACCCGGAAAGCGATGGACAGGATCGACCTTGAGGGCGATACCGAACCGGACATCGACACGAGCGACCACGGAATCCTCAAGTATATCCAGGTCACTAACCGGGCGAACTTCCTTATGCCCCCGCGGTCCCTGCGAGCGTTGCCTTCTCCCAGACCCGACTGAGTGTCTGGATCTCCTGACTCGGGTAACCGCCGGGAGCGGACTCCGGACTGAATCGTGGGCTCGTGGTTCACGTTGCCGATACGTCAGTTCTTATGTACGGGAGACGCTTGGTACAGAGGTATGTCACGAGCAGTCGATACCGACGCGATTAGCGACGGCGACCTGTTCGTCGCGCCCGACGGCGACGACGACTGGTCCGGCCAACGCGCCAGCCCGGCTGACGACGGTTCGGACGGTCCCTTTGCCACCGTCGCGCGGGCCCAGGAGGCGGTCCGCGAACGGAAGGCGGACGCCGAACCCCTCCCCCAGACCGTGTGGCTCAGGGGCGGTCGGTACCCCGTCACCGAACCGTTGACGTTCGGCCCCGAGGATTCGGCCCCCGTTACGTACGCAGCTTATCCGGGCGAACGACCGGTGATAGACGGCGGCCGCGCGATCGACGGTTGGGAGGAAACAACCGTCGACGGCGTCGACGTCTGGAAAACGACAGTCTCCCGAGTCGCCGACGGCGAGTGGTACTTCCGACAGCTGTTCGTGAACGGTCAGCGCCGCCGCCGTCCCCGGCTTCCGGCGGAGGGATACTACGAGATTGCCGACGTCCCCTACGACCGCGACGAACTCTGGAACGTCGAAGGTTGCGCCTACGCCTTCACCACCGACGACGCGCCGCTCGACCAGTGGAATAATCTCGAGGACGTGGACGCGCTCGTCCCGCACCGGTGGGTTCAGGAACGGTCGCCTCTCACCGAAGTCGACCCGGACGCCGGTCGCGTCGAGACGGCGTTCTACGCCAAGATGTGGCTCCAGGGCGACGAGCGACTCGCCTTCGAGAACGTCTTCGAGGCGCTGTCGGAGCCCGGGGAGTGGTACCTCGACCGCGAGACAGGCGAGTGTTACTACGTCCCTGTGGACGGCGAGGACCCGGCGACTGCCGAAGTGTACGCGCCGGAACCAGCACAGTTGCTTCGGGTGGAGGGCGACCCGACGACCGGCGACGAGATCGAGTTCCTCGGATTCCACGGTATCACGTTCCGGCACGCCGCCTGGGAGTACCCGGCGCGGTTCGACGACGATCGCCTCCAGGCGCCGGCCCACCGGCTACACCGCGACGACGACGCCGCGACATCGGTGCAGGCACAGTTCATCCTCCCGGGCGCGATATCCCTGTCCGGCGCCCAGAACTGTCGGATCGAGGCGTGTACCGTCGAGCACGTGGGCCTCTACGGCCTCCAGCTCGCTCAGGGCTGTCGGTCGATACGCGTCGTGGACAACGAAGTCAGCGATACCGGTGCCGGCGGGCTGAAAGTCGAGGGCGAGACGCTCGATGGGCCCCGCGAGCGACGAACCGGCGACAACCGCGTCACTGACAATCTCGTCCACGCCTGTGGACGGGTCTTTCCGGCGGGCGTGGGGGTCCTCGCCCGGCACACGTTCGGGAACACCATCTCTCACAACCACATCCACGACCTCTACTACTCGGGCATCTCCTGTGGCTGGTCGTGGGGGTTCGACCCATGCGTGGACCGGGACAACCGCATCGAGTACAACCACATCCACGACGTCGGCCAGGGACTGCTCTCGGACATGGGCGGCATCTACACCCTCGGCGTCCAGCCCGGGACGAAAGTACGCGGGAACCACGTCCACGACGTGGCGTGTTACGATTACGGCGGGTGGGCCATCTACACGGACGAGGGGTCGTCCCATATCGTCGTCGAGGATAACGTCTGTCACGACACGAACCGACAGACGTTCCACCAGCACTACGGGCGTGAGAATATCGTCCGGAACAACGTGTTCGCGCACGGTGCCGAGGGCGGGGTCGCGCTCAGCCGCACGGACGAGGAGCAGGGACAGGGGTTCACCTTCGAACGCAACGTGGTGGTTACGGATGGCGAACCGCTGTTCCTGGGTGGGTACGGCGCCGACCTCGACGCTGAAGACCTGACGAGCGACCTCAACTTGTTCTGGGACCGGAGCGGCGACGACCCGACGTTCGCCGTCCCCGACCGCGACTCGGAGACTGGAACGGGACGCGACCGGCAGGAGTGGGCCGCGGCGGGCCACGACCGTCACTCGTCGGTCGCCGACCCCGAATTCGCGGACCCCGCAAGCGGCGACTTCTCGCTCTCGGAGGACTCGCCGCCGTCCGAGGTGGGCTTCGAACCGATCGACTGCTCGGACGTGGGCCCGCGGCGGTGACCCGCGGGTCGACTGCGCCCCGCTCCGGTCGGTCGCCACGGTCGACAGCGTCGCAGTCGGGGCATTCGTGGCCGGGCGGTCGGTCAAGTCGGTTCGAAGATCCAGACTGAGTGAGGGAGACTGTATTAGCGTCACGAGCCCCCGTCACAGACCGGGTCACTGACGCCGGTCTCCGGCCGCGACTCATCGTACGACCGTCCATCGGCTTACGGTCCGAGCCGCGAAGTGATATCGGCTTACGGCGCAGGGTGGGGAGTGGGCTCTCCGTCCGGAATGGACGGCCTCACTCGCTTCGATACCGTTAACTTCCGACGCCCTGGAACCGCGACCCGTGAGAACTAGAGCCGGTAGTCCCGACGGACAGAGAGACAGAGCGGATCCGTATCCACCGACAGGCGCCAGGGTGAATCACGGCTGATGTCTGAAGACGCCGAGGACGAGATCGCCGACCGCCTCCAGGCAATCGGCCACGGGGCGGTCGTCGCGTCTGGGGCGAATCTCTCGCAAAAAGCCCTGCTGTTTTTCACTAACGTCGCCCTGACGCGGGGGCTCCCGATCGAACTCTATGGGGTCTATGCCCTCGGGAGGCGTATATCGGCCCTGATACGGCGGTTCGGACGGCTCGGATCGGTCCAGGCGTTAGTCCGGTTCATGCCCGAGTATCGCGACGAACCCGAGCGTCGGAATCGCGTCCTCGGGCTGTCCTACGGGACGGGCTTGGTTGCCAGTTCCCTCCTCGGCGCCGGAATGTTCACGCTCGCCGACCCGATAAACGAGGCGACCCTGTCGCAACCAGCACTGCCGCCGGTGTTGCGGCTGTTCGCCGTCGTGCTGATCCTAGAGGTCGCCGTTCGGCTTCTGAGCACGCTCTTTCGGTCCCTGGAGATGGTTGAGTACCAGCAGTGGCTCTGGTGGGTCCTCTTGCCCGGGATCAGGCTCGGCGGAGTCGTGGTCGCCCTCTTTCTGGGGGCTTCCACGGTCGGCGTGGTCTGGGCGATCATCGCTGCCACCGCGACGGCCGTGTTCGCGGGGCTCTGGCTCTCCGTAACCCGTACCGACGTACGGCCGAGGTTCGACTTCTCGTACGCCACCGTCCGCGAGTTCTACAACTACGCTGGACCGAACGCGTTCTCCGACATCGGGAAACTGATGCAGTCCCGGGTGGACGTCCTTATCGTCGGGTGGCTGCTCACGTCGGAGGCCGCCGGCGTCTATAACATCGCGCTCTTCCTGACGTCGATCATCGCGCTCCCGCTCGCCTCGTTCAATCAACTGTTACCGCCCATCGCGTCCGATCTCTACGCCCGGGACGAAGTTGCGGCTCTGAACGAGGTGTACGGTTCCATCACGCGGCTAGTGTTCACGATAACCGCCTTCATGTGCGCCGTCGCGCTCATCTATCGCGTTGAATTGCTCGCCGTGTTCGGTCGAGAGTATACTCGTGGCCACCTCGTGCTTACGGTGTTCATCGTGTCCCGGATCGTCGCCAACAGTGCGGGTGCGACAGGGTGGTTGCTCCTCATGACAGACCACCAGTACCTGGACATGGTCAACAGCTGGACACTCGGCATCACCAACGTCGCGCTCAGTTACTACTTCGTCGTCGAGTTCGGGCTTGTCGGCGCGGCGCTCGGAACGGGGTCGTCGCTCGCGTTCGTCAACCTGCTTCGACTCGGTCAACTCCGGTACCTCGAAGGACTGTGGCCCTACGACCGGACCTACCTCAAGCCGGTCGCCGCCGTGATCCCGGCGGCGACAGCGATGTTCCTCGCCAGGTCGCTGTTCGCGTCACTGACCGCAGTCGTGGTCGGGACGGTCTTCGGGGGCGTAGTTTATCTCGGGGGGCTTCTCGCGCTCGGCGTCGAACCCCGTGACCACGAACTCGTCACCGCGCTCTTCACTAGGTATCGCGGAAAGATGTGAGATACCGACGTCACGAGGCGGGGCGAGTGCTCGCATCTCCGATGGAATGCGGTGGGTCCCTGTACAGAGGGTGGTGTTTGAGCAGCGGCAGTGTGCCATCGAGGGGACAGACGACGGTTTCGACGTCGTGCCATTACCGCAGTCCGTTGGGAGAGAAATCGGTGAGAGGCGTCACGGTCGTCGAGAAGATCGCGACGCAACGCAGGTCGTTCGTGTGCGTGTCTGCGGCGGCGTACCGCCGGAACTGCTGAAGCGAATCACCGCTTCGTCGAGTGTAATCTGATCCGGAGAGCGGCCGGGTTCGGGCTGTGAATCTTCACGCGTACCTGTCTATGACCAGTCGAACGGTCGAAAGCTATAGGGGCGGAACTGCGATACACCCATACGAACCACACGTGACAGCATCAGACACAGACGCGGACACAGAGACAGAGTATCGTTACCAGAAGCTCAAGTGGCCTGAGATTAACGACGCGGCCGACGCCGGGAAGATGGTCGTGGTCCCGGTGGGGTCGACCGAGGACCACGGTCCCCACCTCCCCCTCGACGTCGACCAGGTCATCCCGGAGACGATATGCGAGGAGACCGTTCGAACGCGGGACGACGCGCTGCTGTTCCAGACGGTGACCAACGGGTTCCTCCCCCACCACATGGACTACCCCGGCGGGACGACCGTGAAGTGGGACCGCTTCGTCGACTATCTCGTCGACGTGTGCGTTTCCTTGGCGCACCACGGGTTCCGGAAGATACTCCTCGTGAACGGGCACGGGTCGAACCACCACCTCGTCCAGCAGGCCGCCCGGCAGGTCATCGTGCAGTATCCGGAGGTGCAGTGCGGGATGATCTCTTGGTGGGAGATCAAGGAGTTCCAGGCGGCCTTCCGGGAACACGCCGAGGCCGGCGCACGGGGGAGCGGTCACGCCGGTGAGATGGAGACGTCCGTCTACCTCCACGTTGACCCGGACGCGGTGGACATGGAGAAGGCGGAGCGCGACATCTCGTATCCCACCGGCGAGCACTTCTACGCGTACGGCCTGGCCGACGACCCCGAGGACGTCTCCACCAACGTCTCCATGATGGAGTGGTGGAGCACCATTTCTGAGACCGGGATCAAGGGCGACGCGACGGTCGCCACGGCGGAGAAGGGGCGCGTTTTCGTCGAGGCCGCGGTCGAGGGGCTCCACTCGATCCTCGACGAGTACGCCGAGTTCCCGATCCGGGAGATAGACGACCACCACGCGCGGGAGGTCGACGACGACGAGTACGACCCCTTCCGGCCGCGCTGACCGCCTCGCGCCCCCGGACCGTCTCCCGGCGGTCGACGGGAACGGCGCCCGCGGCGGACAGAACAATTTTATCCTGCGTTCGAGACTACTGATCCAGACATGGAGATCAGCGATATCCAGACGACTCTCGTCCGCGGCGCAGAGGGGCCCGACGCTCGCCATCTCTGTTTCGTGCGAGTTCACACGGACGAGGACATCGTTGGAATAGGGGAGGCCACCGCCCCGGGTATGGAGCGGGCCACCGAAGCGGCGGTCCACGACCTGGGCCGACAGATTGTGGGGCGAGACCCGAGGAACGTCGAGGGACTCTGGGACAGGATGTACAACGCCTACGCCTGGAACTGGGGGCCGGTCTCGATGACGGCGCTGTCCGGAATCGAGATGGCTCTCTGGGATATCGTCGGGAAGTATCACGACGTGAGGGTGTGTGATCTGTTCGGAGGGCCGATGACGGAAACGGTCAAAGTGTATGCAAACGGCGTAATTCCCTCGGATAGCTCCCCGGAGGAATGCGCTCGCGCCGCCGAGAGTATCGTCGACCGGGGATACGACGTCATCAAGTTCATACCGTCCTACGACGAGGGTGAGCGAGCCTGGCTGACGGACCGTCAGCGGGAACTGGTCGTCCAGCGACTCGAAGCGGTCAGAGAGGCGGTCGGGGACGACGTCGAGATCGCCGTCGAGACTCACGGCGTCCTCGCGCCCCAGGCGGCGATCGAGGTGAGCGCGCTCGTCGAGCCGTTCGATCCGCTGTTCATCGAAGAGCCGATTCCGCCCGAGAACCAAGACGCGTTGCGCCGGATCAGGGGCCGCATCGACGCACCGATCGCGACGGGCGAACGGTTACTGACGACGTTCGACTATCGGGACGTCTTCCAGCACCCGACCCCCCTCGACATCGTACAGCCCGACGTCAACAACTGTGGAGGGATCAGCCAATTGAAAAAGATAGCCGACATGGCGTACACTGAATACGTTCCGATCGCCCCGCACAACTCCCGCGGACCGGTCGCAACTGCCGCGGCGGCCCAGGTCTGTGCGACCGTCCCGAACTTCCTCATTCTGGAGTACTTCCCGGACGGTCCTCCCTGGCGCCAGTCCCTCATCGTCGGTGAGGAGCGGGTCGAGGAGGGATGGTATCACCTTCCGGACGGTCCCGGGCTGGGCGTGGAGGTGGATTTCGACGCGGTCGAAGAGTACCCTTACGAGAAGTCAGACCGCGGAGAGTCGGTCTACACTCACGGGTTCCGAGACCTGTGGCGATAACGGCGACCGGACTGGCGGGTTGACTCCCGGGACGCATTTGGCGGCCTACCCAGACGCGCGTCGAACGGTCACGCTCTCACTACGGGAGGGAAACGGGACACCGGTTACCAGCGTCTAACTCGCAGTGGTGGCGGTGGATAGACCGTCCCGGGACGGGGACGGACGCCGGGGCCGCCGTTCAGAGCTCGGGGTCTGAATCCCGGGGCCGGGAGACAGGAACGCGCCCATCCGATGGAGTCCCGCGTTCCCCCAATACGGATGTCGTTTTTCAATGTCTTTTTAGCGGAGGTGGGCGATGACCTGGTATGGCCTTCGAGGTGCTGAAGACCGAGCTAGGGGACGTCGCTTTCACGACAGCGACTCCGTTCGATTCCGACGGAGACGTTTACCACGAGAAACTCGCCGAGAACCTCCGGGAACTCGAATCCGCCGGAGGGAACGTGTTCATCCCCTGTGGGAACACCGGGGAGTTCTATTCGCTCACCCCCGAAGAGCGAATACAGGTCGTCGAGACGCACGTGGAGGCCACGTCCGAAGAGGCGACTATCGTCGCGGGGGCCGGGGGAAGTCACAGATCGGTCGTCGAAACCGCGGAAACCTACGAACGCTTGGGTGTCGATTCAGTGATGATCATGCATCCCGTTCACACGTACGCACACGAACGAGGACTGGAAACGTACTATTCGCGCATCGCTACGGCCACTGACCTGGGTGTCGTGGTCTACAAGCGCAGTCACGACGTATCCGCGGACGTGCTCGATGCCGTCACCCGCCACGACAACGTAGTCGGCGTCAAGTACGCCGTCAACGACGTCGGTGGGTTCGCCGCGACAGTTTCGCGGATAGGGGACCGCGTCGCATGGCTGAACGGGATCGCCGAGCGGTTCGCGCCGTCGTTCGCCATCGAAGGCGCCGACGGCTTTACGACGGGGATCGGGAACTTCCTCCCGAGACGAGTGCTCTCACTCAGGGATGCCCTCGAGGCCGAAGAGTGGGAACGCGCGCGCGAGATCCGCGATCAGTTGCAACCGTTCGAGAGCATCCGCGACGAACCCGGGGAAGATAACAGTATTTCGTCTGCGAACAACGTCCCGGTCGTGAAGTTCGGAATGGAACTGGCGGGGTTCTACGGAGGGCGGGTCCGCGAACCCCTCGTGGAACTACCCGACCGGGACAAGGAACGAGTCAGGGAGTACTACGAACGGGTCCGAGCGGACGAAGCATCGAAATAACCCGGAGTGATTTCGGGAACTGCACGAGGGGGACATTCTCATCACGCATCGTGGTACGCACGGTATCAGATGGGGGCATTCCTGTTACCGGTCCAATATAAAACAAACCATTATCGATTATGGAACACAGACGGAGCCCCCGAGGGAAGGGGAAACATTTTCGTCGGAGTACCGGGATACGGTGCTATGACCGATTTCGAGCGCGTCGAACGGGAGCCGCTGTACCAGTGTCCGCTCGGCGACGGCTGGGTGCGAGTCCTTGGTGCCGAGGGGTTACGGCTCGGCGGACTCACCACGTTCCACCTGGACGAGGGGCCGGAGTTCGCCTATCTGAACGTCTACCGCGTCCTCGCGGAGGGGCGGCTCCTCGACAAACCGCGGGAGCGGCGACCGGCCAGGGTCACCGCCGACGGCGAGGGCGTCGCCGTCCAGTGGGGCCCGACGAACGGGTTCGACGGGCACCTCGAGGCGCGGTACCGGACAGTTCCCGACGAATCGGCGGTCGAGGTCACGTTCGCCGTAGACGTCAACCGGGCGTACCCGACGCTGGAGGTGTTCGTCGCTAACTACTTCACGCCGTACCACACGCCCCGCTACGCCGTCTCGGACACGCGCGTCGACCCGGACCCACCCTTCTTCCTGGAGAAAGAGTGGTACGGGGAGGGGGAAACGAACGCCTGGCCCCGGAACGATGCGGCCCGCGATGTCTTTCACGACGGCCGCTGGCAGGAGGGCCACGCGGTCAACTGGCGTCTCGGGCCGGACTACGCGATCCCCGTGACGACACAGCAGCACCGCTACGGGCACGCCGTCGTCCTGATGGGTCGCGAGGAGGACTGTCTCGCGATATCGGGGCTCAACGCGTACCACAACTCCCAGTACTTCCACCTCTTCGGGGACGACGTCGCGGCGGGAGACCGGCTCGAGTCCACTCTCCGGATGACGATGTTGCCAGAGGAAGCGTTCGACGACCTGGGAGAGACAGCGGTTGCTGCCTACCAGGACTGGCAGGAGGGAGACCGATGAGCGACGGGCGGGTGGGGGTCGGCGTGGTCGGATGCGGCTGGGCCGGACGCCAGGCGGCGCTGGCGGCGTCGCTCGTTCCCCGGACGGAACTTTCGGCGGTCGCCGACCTCGACCCGGAGCGACGCCGCGAGGTCGCAAGCGAGTTCGACGTCGATGCCTCGCTCGGGAGCCACGAGGAGTTGCTCGCCCGCGAGGACGTGGACGCAGTGTACCTCGCAACGCCGCCGGACGGGAGGCTACCGCTGGTACTGGACGCCCTGGACGCCCGGAAACACGTGCTCGTACAGAAGCCACACGCGGTGGAGGCGGCCGAGATCCGCGAGATGGAGGCGAAAGCTAACGCGGTCGACAGAACGCTGATGTTCTCTTATTTCAACCGCCACGACCCGTCGAACCGCCGCCTCCGCGCTGCGATCCGGGACGGATTCATCGGCGACGTCTACCACGCCCGCGTGTTCGTCAAGTACAATCACATCCCGCCGGTCGAGGACGGGACCCGCTGGCAGCACGTCTACGGGAAGAAGGGCGGGGCGCTCGGACAGCACGCCTCGCACGAACTCGACCTGGTCTGGTGGCTGATGGGCTGTCCGGAACCGCGCTGGGCGTTCGCTACCAAACACACGCCGTATCCACAGCAAGGCGAGACAGAACCGGCGGAGGACTACCTCTCCGGACTGGTCGGCCTCGCAGGGGGTGCCACGATCCAGGTCGACTGCTCCAGGATGCTCCACGCGGACGCGTCGAACGTCTTCGAGGTGTACGGGGCGGACGGTGCGGTCTCGGATCGCAGCGTAACCCGCTACGACAGCGACGAGGAGACGTTCGGGGAGACGCCCGTCACCGCGGAGGCCGACGTCGAACACACGGCCCCGCCGGAACGGCCCGACGACGACCCGTGCTACTTCTACCACGAGGTGGAACACTTCGCGATGGCTGTGGCCGGCGAGGTGGATCCGGACGTGGACGCGACGGACGCCTCACGCTTCATGACGATCCTCGACGCGCTGTACGAGAGTGCCCGGGAGAATGAGAAGGTAGTCGTCGACTGACTGGACTGCACCGCTCGCGGTCCCGACTGCGCGAACGCCGCGGAGCACGCAACCGGGCCCCGGGGAACAACGGTCACCACGGTTCTCGGACTCGGTCGCGAACGCGAGCCCGGGCGCGGTTCCGGACGCCGTTCGGTAATCGACAAGCGCTACGACCCGGGCCAGGCACGAATCCCCTTTCGCCGTGGCGCGGCCGTCGGTCCGGCGAGCCCGTTCGCAAACAGCGGTAGCATTTATTGTATTGGCGATCGCTGCGACCGATATGGAGTTCGAGAGGTTGCTGGCGGAGTTCCCGAAACGCGACTGGCAGACAGACGACGCGGCCGGAACCGCCCGGTTCGCGATGATCGGGCTCGGTTGGTGGACGCGCGAGGAGGCGATGCCCGCAGTAGCGGAGAGCGACTTCTGTAGGACCACCGTCGTGGTGAGCGGGTCTGCGGAGAAGGCCGAGGCGGTCGCCGAGGACCACGCGACAGTCGAGCACGGCATCACGTACGAGGCGTTTCACGAGGGCGCGGTGGCCGACGCCTACGACGCGGTGTACATCTGCACGCCGAACTCGACGCACCCGGAGTACGTCGAGACGGCGGCGGACCTCGGCAAGGACGTCCTCTGTGAGAAGCCGATGGCGGCGACCAGCGATGGGGCCCGCCGTATCGTCGACATCTGCGACGGGACCGACGTGACGCTCATGATAGCGTACCGGATGCAGACCGAGCCGGCGATCCGGCGAGCACGGGACGTGATCGACGCGGGGCTGATAGGCGACCCGGTCCAGGTCCACGGTCACATGTCGGACCCGCTCCCGGACCTGATCCCCGACCCGGACCAGTGGCGACTCGATCCCGAACTCTCCGGCGGGACGACGCTCGTCGACATCGGCCTCTACCCGCTGAACACGACCCGGTTCCTGCTCGATCGGGACCCGGTCGGCGTCTTCGCCCAGTCGTTCTCGGAACACGAGTGGTTCGAGGGCGTCGACGAACACGTCAGCTTCCAGGTCGAGTTCGAGGGCGGCGTCTCAGCGGTGTGTACTGTCAGCCACAACGCCTACAACGCCAGCCACCTCCGCGTGGTGGGCAGCGAGGGCGAGGTCACCGTCGAACCGGTCTTCTTTCCGTGGGACGACCGGGGCCTGACCGTCCGCCACGGCGGGTCGGCGAGCACCGTCACCTTCGACCAGCGAAACCAGATGACCGAGGAGTTCGACTACTTCGCCCACTGCCTGATCACCGGCACTGACCCGGTGGCTGACGGCCGGCACGGCCTGGTCGACATCGAGACCATCGAGGCGCTGTACGAATCGGCCGAGCGGGGCGAACGGATCGCGCTGGCGTAGCCCGGTTCCCCGGTGGTCCGTCTCTCCCGGAAGCGGGGGAACCCTTATCGTACGGACGGGCGATGGCCCCCCATGGGACGACCGGACCAACCGAACGTACTGCTGCTGGTCGCCGACGACCAGCGGTTCGACGCGGTCGGTGCCCTCGGCGCTGACGACGTCGCGACGCCGAACCTGGACCGACTCGTCGAGACCGGGTGCGCGGTCACTCGAGCGCACAACATGGGCGCCGAGCACGGCGCCGTCTGCGTGCCGGCGCGGTCAATGCTCCACAGCGGCCGGTCGCTGTTTCACCTCGACGGCCCGGGGGGGATGACGACCGACCATCCGACGCTGCCGGAGACCTTCGCCGCCGCCGGGTACCGGACCTTCGCGACCGGGAAGTGGCACAACGGACGGGAGGCCTTCAATCGGTGTTACGAGGAGGGGCGGCGCGTCTTCTTCGGCGGCATGGGGAACCACTGGAACGTGCCGGTCACCGACCGGCGGCCCCTGGACAACTACCCGGATGACAGGCCACACCGCTTCGTGCCCGGGACTGGCGAGGGGCCCCAGCCCGACCGCGGGACCTACGAGCGCCACGCGTCCGGAACCCACTCCAGCGAGCTGTTCGCCGACGCCGCCGAGGAGTTCCTTCACGACCACCGCGTGGCATCCGACGACCGTCCGTTCTTCGCTTACACCGCGTTCATGGCGCCCCACGACCCGCGGACGGCCCCCGGCGAGTACCACGCGATGTACGACCCCCGTGACGTCGACCTGCCGGCCAACGTCCTCGCGGAACACCCCTTCGACAACGGACACCTCGACGTCCGCGACGAGGAACTTGCCAGTCGTCCGCGAGACGAGGACGCGATCCGCCGCCACGTCGCCGACTATTACGCGATGGTCACGCACCTCGATGCGCAGATCGGGCGAGTCCTCGACACACTCGAGCGACTCGGCGAGCGGGAGGGCACTATCGTCGTGTTCACGGCCGACCACGGGCTCGCGGTCGGTCAGCACGGTCTCCTGGGCAAACAGAACCTCTACGACCACAGCGTCCGGGTCCCGCTCGTCTTCAGCGGCCCGGGGATCCCTGCTAGCAAGCGCCGCGACGCGTTCAGTTATCACCACGACCTCTATCCGACGCTGACAGACCTCGCGGGGCTGTCAGCGCCCGACACGGTCGACGGTGAGAGCCTCGCACCGGCGCTCACCGACGGGGCCGACGGTCCGCGCGAGTCGGTGTTCACGGCGTTCGCGGACACGCAGCGGGCCGTCCGAACCGACCGGTACAAACTCGTCGAGTACTTCGTTGACGACCGGCGCCGTACCCAGTTGTTCGACGTCGATGCCGACCCGCTCGAGACGCGGAACCTCGCCGACGACGGCGCTCACACCGAGGTCTTGGAGCGACTGCGGGACGAACTCGCCGACTGGCGCGAGCGCGTCGACGACCCGGTCCTGGGAGACTAAACCGCTGTCCCGTCCCGAGACGGGCCAGAGCCGGTCAGAACTCGCCGAACTCCTCGTATGCGTCGAGCGGGTCGACGCCGTCGCGGACCGCTTCGCGGACGTCGTCCTCGGTGTCGGCGGTCTCCTCGGCCGCGAGGAGGACCTCCTCGCGGACGTCCTTCGGAACGCAGACGACGCCGTCGGCATCGCCGACGAGGACGTCTCCGGGACGGATCTCCACATCGCCGATCCGGATCGGGACGTCCCAGTCGGCAAGCCGCCAGCGCGGCGGCGCGTCGGCCGGCGTCTTGTACCGCGAGAAGACCGGGAACTCCTGCTCCAGGATGAACGAGACGTCGCGGACGCCGCCGTCGAGGACGGCGCCGCGACACCCCTGGGCGGAAAGCGCCGTCGTCGAGAGTTCGCCCAGGTGGGCGGCCTCCTCGTCGCGGGACTGGTAGGCGACGACGCTCTCCGAGGGCGCGTCGCCGAGCATCCGGAGAAAGCGGCGCATGTTCGCGTCGAAGTCGCAGTCGTCGTCCGGGTACCCGTGGACCGGGTAGGCGAGACCGGCCATCGACGTGTCCAGGATCAGCGGTTCGATCGCGCTGGGCAGGGCGCGAGGTCCGTACCCGCGCTCGTCTAACACGTCGGTCACGACTCCCGGATAGAGGGCCGCGTACCGGTCACAGAGTTCGGCGTCGTTCATCGGTCGCTCCCGCCCGCCGACGCGTCGCGGTCGCTCATCGCGCGGTCTTCCCAGTTCGACTCGAAGAGGTCGATGTGGTCTATCTGGTCCATGCCTTCGTACTCGTGGTCGCGGACGGCGTCCATGTTCAGTTCGACGCCGAGTCCGGGACCGTCGGGGATCTGCAGGTGCCCGTCCTCGACGCGAACGGGATCTTCGAGCAGGTCGACGGCCCAGTCGACGTCGTAGTCGACGAACGTCTCTTGGATCATGAAGTTCGGCATCGAGGTACAGACGTGGGCGTACATCGCGGTCGCGATCGGCCCCTGCGGGTTGTGCGGGGCGATGCTGACGTGCTCGGCGTCGGCCATCGCGGCGATCTTCTTGCCCTCCGTGATCCCGCCACAGTTCGCGAGGTCCGGTTGGAGGACGTCCACGTCTGTCTCGGACAGGAGGTCGCGGAACGGATACTTCGACATCCGGCGCTCTCCCGTCGCGACCGGAACCGAAGACTTCGCGGCGACGCGGCGGAGCCCCTCGACGCTGTCGTGGGGCGTCGGCTCCTCAAACCAGGTCGGGTCGAACTGTTCGAGGTCGCGCGCGACCTCGACGGCCACGCCCGGCGTGAACCGACCGTGCCCCTCGATCAGGAGGTCGACGTCGGGACCGACGGCCTCGCGAACGGCGCCGACGCGCTCGAGGGCACGGTTCCGTTCCGCGCGAGTCATCCGCTCCCAGGCAGTGCCGAACGGGTCGAACTTCATCGCGTCGTACCCGTCGTCGACGACCCGCTCCGCGGCCGCGGCGAACGCGTCGGGGTCGCCGTCGGTGCCAGTGTACCACCCGTTGGCGTACGCCCGGACGCTATCGCCGTGGACGGCCCCGCCCAGGAGTTCGTACAGGGGGACCTCGAACAGCTTTGCCTGGATGTCGTGGCAGGCGATGTCGACCGCGCTGATGACTGTCGTGTTGACCGCGTTGTCGGAGTAGGCCTCGTCGCGGTACATCTCGAGGAACAACCGTTCCGTCTCGAACGGGCTCGCCCCGACGAAGTACCGGGACATCTCCTCGACGGCGGTTGCGACCGTCCGGGGCTTGCCGTGGAGCGTCGCTTCGGCGAGCCCCGTGACCCCGGCGTCGGTGTGCAGTCTGACGAACACCCACGGTTTCCACGGGTTCGCGACGATGTGCGTGTCTACGTCGGTGATGGTGACGTCTGTCACAGTTCCCCTGTCCACGGGTGCCGACTAAGATGTACCGGTCAGTACGGTCGCGGGACGACAGCTGCGGGCGGTACCGCCACACCGGGATCGACAGCCGGGCCGTTCGAGGGGGCGGGACCGACGTCTCGCGGTCGGGGGCCGTTCCGGCAGGGTCGACGGCGGTCGGGCGGGGTAAAGAGTAATGGGCCGGTGCCTGCAACCCGCTTGCATGGACGTCGCGGTCACTGGAGCCAACGGGACCGTCGGGACAGCTATCTACGACCACCTGGCAGACGACCCGCGCTACGAATTCCGCTGGGTAGACGTCGCGACTCATCCAGACCACGAGACTGTCGTCGCCGACATGTGTGACTTCGAGGCGCTACGCGATGCCTTCGCGGGCCAGGACGCCGTGGTCCACCTCGCGCACGCGCCCGGATTGACGTTCGCCGACAAGACGGTGTCCTGGTCGGACGGGATGACCCAGAACCTGCGAGGGACAGTCAACGCGTACGCGGCGGCGCTCGAGGCGGGCGTCGAATCGATCGTGTTCGCGTCGACGAACCACGTCGTCGGCCTGTACGAGCGTGACCTCGGTCGCGGGATCTACGACCCGGACGAGGGACGAGTCCTCGATGCCGACGTGCCGGTGCGGCCGGACTCCCCGTACGGCGCCGTCAAGGTGTTCGGCGAGGCGCTCGGCCGGTACTGCGCGGAGTGGTACGACACGGCGTGTTACGCGATCCGTCTGGGCGCGGTGATGGACTCCGAGCACGACGCTCCGGAGGAACTGCCGACGCCCGACCCCGCCGACTTCGGGTTCGAACCCGGGAGTGAGACGGAGAGGCGGGCCGCGTTACACTTCCGGTCGCTGTGGTGTTCCCGGCGCGACTGTGCTCAGCTCGTTGCGCGCTGTCTCGACGACGATTCAGTCACCTTCGACGTCTTCCACGGCGTCAGCGCGAACGCGAACCGCTGGCTCGACCTCGAACACGCCCGGGCGGTGCTCGGATACGACCCACAGGACGGCGCGGATGCGGCACCGATCGACGGGTGAATCCCCGCCGTTGGCACCAACAGACGATACGTTTATAACTTCGGGATCGGATTGTCACCCGATGCCATTGTCAACCGATCGAGTGCGGACTCACATCCGCGGCGTTGCCGTCGGCCTGCTGACGCCCTTCGACGAGGACGGAGCGATCGAACACGAGAAACTGCGGTCGAACGCTCGCACACTCCACGAGAAGGGCGCGGAAACGTTCCTCGCGGTGGCGAACATCAGCGAGTACCACTCGCTGACCCGCGACGAGCGGGTCGCCCTGGCGGAGACGAGCGTCGACGCCCTCCCCGACGACACCTGCGTGCTGGCGGGCGTCGGCGGGAGCACCGGCGACGCACAGGACCTGATCCGGGCTTACGAAGCGGCCGGCGTCGATGCGATGATGGTCATGCCGCCGGACCACACATACGTCCACGAGCGAGGGCTGCTCGACTACTACCGGAAACTGGCAGCGGTCACCGACCGCCCACTCGTGCCCTACGTTCGCGGGTTCGACCCGTCGGTCGACTACCTCGCGGACCTGACCCGCGTCGACGGCGTCGTCGGAGTCAAGTACGCGCTCACCGACACGGTAAAACTCGGCGCGGCCGTTAGCGAGGGCGCCGACGACGTCGTCTGGGTGAACGGCTTCGCCGAACCGCTCGCCGTGTCGGCTTGGGCTGAGGGCGCCGAGGGGTTTACCGCCGGGGTCAGCAACTTCCGCCCCGAGATAGGGCTCGCGCTGTACGACGCCCTGTCGGCGGGCGACTGGCACCGCGCCAGGGAACTGCGCGACGCCTGCCTGCCCTACCAGCGCACTCGCGATGGCACCGGCGAGGACAACGCGATCCCGGGCGCGGTGAGCATTCCCATCGTGAAGAAGGGGCTCGAACTCGCGGGCCTGCACGGCGGGTCGGTCCGCGAGCCGATCCGCCCACTCTCGGCCGCGGAGGAACGACGGGTCGAGGAAGCCTACGACCGCCTCGACGCCGAGATCGACCGCCTCCTGGACTGAGGCGGCGCTCCCGTTCGAAACGCGGGTCTCGCGCAGGCCGCTCCCAGACGGTAGGGGTCTCACGGGTCCCGTCCCGGTCTTTCGTGCAGAATCTTTACACGCGTGGGGGTGGTCTCGCAGGTATGCACCGACAGTCGCCGGTCCGGACGGACGGACACGTACCGACGAGAGCCGCCGCGGATCGGACCTGTCGAGGGCTGGAGCGGCGATGAATCTCGACGTAGAGCGCGTGGACCGATACGTCGTCGACGTCCCCTTTCGCGAGGTACCCGGGCGGAACCTGCGCAAAGAACAACCCGAGTGGACGTACTTCGAGGTTTTCGAGGTGGCGCTCGGCTGTGGCGCGGTCGGTCACGGCGAGACGATGATGTACTACACGTGGGGGGAGACGACGGACGACGACGTTGAGCGCGCTCGCGGCCGCAACGCCGCGTCGTTGATGTGGGACGATTCGTTGGGCGCTGGCCTCCAGATGGCGTTGTTCGACGCCGTCGGTCGCGCGATGGAGGTCCCCGTCCACGATCTGCTCGGCGACCAAGTGCACGAACGAACACCGCTCTCGTGGTGGTGTATCGACATGCCGCCTTCGGATTGGGTATCCGAATGTCGACGAGCACACGATCGAGGGTACGCCAACGTGAAACTCAAAGGGCGGCCCTGGTTCGACGTCTTCGAGCAAATGGACGTGCTCACGACAGAGTTCGGCGACGCGTTGAGCTACGATATCGATTTCAACGCCACACTGATCGACGCCGATCGGGGCATTCCGCTTCTCGAGGAACTGGTGGAGGCGTATCCGCAGATCAGTCACATCGAGGGGCCGATCCCCCAAACAGACGTCTCGGGGAACGCGCGGATCACCGAAGCGATCGACGTCCCGACTGCGCTGCACTACGGCGTCCCCGACCCCGAGACAGTGGTATCTTCGGACGTCTGCGACGGGTTCGTTTCCTCCGGCGGGGCCACGGAACTTCGCCGACAGGCGAGCGTCGCCGCGACGGCCGACATGCCTCTGTGGTTGCAACTCGTCGGAACCGATCTCACGGCTGCCTTCTCGCTCCATTGCGGTGCCGTCCTGGAACAGGCCGAGTGGCCCGCGATAAACTGCCACCAGATCTACGACGAGTCCCTGCTCACCGAGGATATTTCCGTGTCTGATGGGTACGCAACTGTTCCGGACGGCGCGGGTCTCGGCTACGAGGTCGACATGGACGTCGTCGAACGCCTGGAAGTGGACCGGCCCGCCTCCCGTCCGAACCCACCGCGACTCATCGAATGCTCCTGGCCGGACGGACCGACGATCTATTTCGCCGGCGACGCCGGCCAAACGCTGTTTGACTACGCCGTCGAAAGCGAAGCGATGCCCTACTTCGAGCGCGGCGTCGAGACGCGGGTCGTTCCTGAGGACGGCAGCGACTGGTGGGAGCGGACCCACGACGACGCGCTGGAGTCACCCGTCGTCGTCGAGGAGTGACCAATGTCGGACTGTTCGATCGAACTCGCCGGAGAGGCTCACAGTAGCACACTGACCTGGGACGTGCTGGAGAGGCTCACGGACGTCGGCGACCGAATGGCCGGCCACGGGGGCGAAGAGGCGGCCGCGGGACTCGTTCGAGACCGCTTCGAACACCTCGGTCTCCGCAACGTCTCCACTACCGCTTTCGAGATCCCGGTCTGGTGGAGAGGGTCCTCGAGTCTGACCGTCACCACCGACTCTACGACGAGGACGTTCGAGTCGGACGCCCACGTGATCGCGCTGCCCGGGACGCCGGCGAGGGACCTGACCGCCGACTTGGTCGACGTGGGCTGTGGGACCGAAGCGGAGTTCGACTCGACAGCGGTCGAGGGACGCGTCACGCTGGTCTCGGCGGGGATGCCCGACGACCACGACCAGTACCTTCACCGGACGGAGAAATACGATCTCGCCGTGGAGTCCGGTGCGGTCGGGTTCGTCTTCAGCACCACCACGGAGGGGTGTCTCCCCCAGACCGGGACGATAGGTGACAACGAGGGCGAGATACCGGCAGTCGGCGTCTCGTCGGAACTCGGCAACCGCCTCGGTCGGCACTGCGATGCGGGCGATCCCACCGTCGAACTGGCGATCGAGTGCGAGCGCACCGACGGGACCTCCCGGTACGTCGAGGGGGTCCTCGGCCCGGACACCGACCGGGAGGTGCTGGTCACGTGTCACGTCGACAGTCACGACATCGCGGAGGGGGCGATCGACAACGGAACCGGGACGGCGCTCGTCGTCGAAGTCGCTCGACTGCTGTCGACCGCTCTCGACCGCCTCGGGACGGCCGTTCGGTTCGTCGCCTTCGGTGCCGAAGAGATCGGGCTGTTCGGATCGAAAACGTGGGCGGACAACGCGGAACTCGACGCCGTGAAGTGCGTCATCAACGTCGACTGTGCCGGCGCTTCCCCGACGCTCTACGTTGGAACTCACGGGTTCGACTCGATCCGGACGGTGTTCGAGGAGGTAAGCGCCCAGCGGGACGCCGACGTCGAGATCGACGACCGCGTCATCCCGCACAGCGACCACTGGCCGGTCGTACGGGAGGGCGTTCCAGGCGCCATCGTGATGTCTCACGACGTCGACGGGGCCTGGGCGCATACCCACGCCGACACGCTGGACAAACTCGACGTCCGCCACCTGCGGCACGCCGCGCTGCAATTGGCGCTCGCGACGCTGAACGCCAGCGAACGCGACCGGGAGATGCCGCGCGAAGACGCCGAGCGGGTCCGGGAACTGGCCGGTGAGTAGTGGGGGATCGACCGGCGCCGGCCGGGGCGAGAGCCCCCGGCGTGTGTCGACCCGTTCTCTCACTCGCGGTTGAACGGCGGTTCGACCGGGTAGCCCCGCCCCTCGTAGTCGAACCCGCCCAGCTCGTGGCGGTCGAGGTCGTCGCTCTGGGGCGCGGCGTAGTAGGCCCGGATCTCCTCGATGAGGCCGGTTTCGGGGTCGAACTCGTACCACTCGTCGCCCCGTAGGACGGTCCCCTCGGCGGTCTTGAAGTGGGTCCACTCCATGACTGCGCGGGCGTTCGCAGGGTCGGTCAGGACCCGGTCGACCGTCCAGATCGAACCCAGTTCCTCGACGGCTTCGGCCCACCGCTCGCCGATCGTCTCGCCGCCGACGAACGGCCCGCCGTACATCCCCGGCGGGAAGTAATGCACGCCGTCCTCGGTGAAGTGTGACGCGATCTTCTCGACGTCGCCCGCGTTGCAGGCGGCGAAGTAGTCCCGCATCGTCCGTTCCATCTCCTCGTGGGTCAGGGAAGTCTCTGTCATGGGGTCGAACGCGAGCATCGTCGCGGAGAGCGGGAAAAAAGGTACCGGCAGGTCGGGACCGTCGCGCTCAGAGTTCCTCGTCGATGAACGCGGTAATGTCCTCGTAGAGCGCCCTGGCCCGTTCGTACGCCGCCTCGGGGAGGTCGACCAGCGGCTCGCGGACGGGGCCGCCTGTCAGCCCCGCGAACTCGAGTCCTGCCTTGACCGCTGGGATGCTGTAGGCGGCCGGGAACGTGGTGTCCGTCCCGGACTCGGTCCGGAAGTTCATGTACGGGACTGTGGCGTCCCGGATCGCCCGGGCGCGCTCCGTTCGACCGGCTTCCAACGCGTCGAACAGCGCCAGCGCGACCGCGGGCTCGAAGTTCCCGATGCCCGCGGCCATCCCCCTGGCCCCCTCCGCGTAGAGTGCAGGCGCGTGTGGTTCCCCGAGGCCGTTCAGCCAGACCACGTCGTCCGCTCCGGCGGCTACGCACTCCGCGAACTTCGCGGCGTCCTCGACCGCCCACTTCAGACCCGCGACCGACGGGAGGTCCGTCAGACGTGCCACCAGCCCGACGGCGGGGTCGTAGCCCCGCACGTACGGGACGAGTGGGACGTCGACCGCTTCTGCTATCCGCCGGTGATAGGCGATCAGGCCGTCCTCGTGCAGGTACGTGTGGTCCGGTGGCATGACCATGATCGCGTCCGCACCGGCGGTCTCGTGGGCCCTCGCGAGCGCCACGGCCGTCTTCGTGCTCCCGCCCGCTCCCGCGAGCACGGTCGCGTCGCTCCCGAGCGCGTCAATGCTCGTCTCGGTGACTGCGATGCGTTCGTCGTGGGACAGGGAGTGGTACTCGCTGACGTTGCCGCACGCGAAGAACGTGCGGACGCCGCCGTCGTAGATTGCGCGGGCGTTCGCTGCAAGCGCGTTGTGGTCGACCTCCAGTGCGTCGTCGAACGGTGTGAGTATCCCCGTTGCGACGCCGGTGAGGCCGGATCGGTCGAACTCGGCAGACACGGTCATCAGAGTATCGGGGCGTACGCTTAATGCTTTGGCCTCAGCGGTTGCGCCAGCGGTGGGGGCCCGGTTGACGAGTCGCGGCCTGCCGGCCCGGATGCGAGGTTCAGTCGCCGACCGGGCTCCACTTTTATGTCACGGCCAAGGCTACGACGGACCGATGACGACAGAGTCAACCCCGCGAGTCGGCGTCCGGACGCGCCGTCTCACCGACAACCGGCTCCGGTACGTGAAACAGCTCGGCGCCGATGACGTGTTCGTCGACCCGCTGATCGACGACAGCATCGACGACCCGTACTTCAGCAAGTCGACCGGCGACGAACCGGAGGGACTGGTGTTTCACGAGGAGCGGCCTCCGTCGGTGTCGGCGTTGACCGGCGTTCGCGAACGGGTGGAAGCGAAGGGGCTCCGGCTAGCGGGTATTCACACGGTCCCCCCGACGCTCTACGACGATATCGTGTTCGGTCGCGACGGGGCGCCAGAACAGGTCGAGTGGTACCGTGACCTGATCAGAAACGCCGGCCGGGCGTCCGTCCCGGTCGTCGGATACCAGTGGTGTCCGGGAGGCGTCTATCGCACGGCGGATGCCAAACGGATTCGGGGCGGGGCGGAGGCGACCGCCTACGACCACGCGGCGTTCGACGGCGACGCGAACGACGTCGACGTCACCGAAGCGGAGATGTGGGACAACTACGAGCGGTTCCTGGAGGAGGTGCTCCCGGTCGCGGAGGAGGCGGGCGTCCGGCTCGCCCTCCATCCCGACGACCCGCCCAACTTCCCGCAGCTGGAGGGGGTCCCGCGGCTGTTCCGCGACCGCGAGTCGCTGGCTCGCGGGATGGATCTCGTCCCGAGCGACAACCATGGGTTGAAGCTCTGTCTCGGGTGTTTCTCGGAGATGGGCGAAGACGTGCCCGACGTGGTACGGGAGTTCGGCGAGCGCGACCAGATCGTGTTCGTCCACTTCCGGGACGTCGTCGGGACCGTCCCGTCGTTCCACGAGACGTTCGTCGATGCGGGGAACTTCGACCCCCACGCCGTCGCGAGAACCCTCGTCGACGTCGGATTCGCGGGCGCAATTATCCCCGACCACGTGCCGGCGGTCGAGGGGGACACGGAATGGGGTCACCGCGCCCGCGCCTTCACCATCGGGTATCTGAAGGCCCTCGCGGAACTGTGAGGCGCCGGAGGACCCCGCGATCGGCGGTCCGCCGTGTGGTCAGTCGCGGAAATCGGCTGGTCCGCCACGGAGCGGCGGCCGCGGTCCTTCCGCCTGGGTCCGGTCATCGGTCGCCGGTTCGGGGCCCGACGGCCGACAACTCGGCCGGTTCGATACCGAGGTCGGCGGCCGGGGAGTCAGCGCCGAATCCGAACTCCATGGCCTCGGGGTCGGCCATCGCCGGGTCGGCGACCGTCGAACGGCGGTCGTACCCCCGTTCGCGGAGCTCCGCGAGCGAGAACGTCCGTTCCCAGGACCAGTTCCCGCCGTCGTAGCTCCCGTCCCCGCCGGCCGGGTCCGGAGCCTCGCCCGCGGAGACGTCCCACAGGACGTTGAGGTCGCTGTCTACGTCCCTGTCGGCGACGTCGCCGCCGTACGGTCCCGGGTGGCCCACGATCATCGGCGTCCCGTCGGTGAGCAACACGTTCCGGTGGAGGACGAACGATCGCCCGCCCTTGTCGCGGGTGAAGGCCACTCTCGGGTCGGCGGTTTCGCCGTCGCGGTCGATCCGGCCGTGGCGCTCCGCCCAGTCGCGGCTGCGCTGCTGGCCCTCGGCCCGAAGCAGTGAGACGAGGCCGGCGTCGCCGAACGCGAAGACGTTGTGCCGGACCGCGTTCTCGCGGCCGTAGTGCTGGTTGAACAGTTGGCTGTTCGTGTCGTGACAGACGTTACCTTCGACGAGCACGTGGGCTGCCCCGTCCAGGTAGACGGCCCAGCCCCCGTAGTTCCGCTTCTCGACGTCGTGGACGTGGTTGCCCCTGACGACGGTACCAGGCTGGACTCCGTTGACGTAGATGCCGCCCATGTCCGAGAGCAGTCCCTGGCCGACGTCGTAGACGTGGTTGTACTCGATGCGGTTGTCCCGAGCGACGCTGTCGCGGTACGCGAACCCCCCGTTACAGGAGATCCCGTTGTAGTAGAAGTCGCAGACGCGGTTGTGCGAGAGGTCGCTGTCGAAGGTGTTGGTCGCGGAGATGCCGCCCGCGCCGTGGAACACGCGCCCGCCGTTCCGGATCTCGTTGTCACACACGCGGAGCCGGCCCGTCCGGCGATCGAGGGGTGCGTCGACCCCTGCCCCCCGGACCGTCACCCCGCCCGCCCCGAGGTCCGTCATCTCGTTACCGACGATACGGAGGCCGCGACACCCCTCGTCGACGGCGATCGCGTGCCAGCCGACCTGTCCGACCGTGCAGTCGGCTATCGCGCAGTTCCGCGCCCCGGTCAGCGAGATCACCCCGGGGACGTGGCCGGCCTGGGACGCCCCGGCGACTGTCGCGTCTTCGGGGAACGGCGAATCCGTGAATCGGAACGCGAGGTCCCGGAACCGGACGAACTCGACGAACTCGCCGTCGCCAGGCCGCCCCTCGACCGCGAGTAGTCGAGACAGCCACGGCGCGACGACCTCGGTCGTCTCCGGATCCTCGCCCTCCTTCGGGAGGTAGTACAGGCGCCCCTCCGACCGGTCCAGGTACCACTCGCCCGGTTCGGAGAGCGCCTCGAAGACGTTCTCGACGTAGTATGGCGGGAACGTCTTCGCGGCGTCGTCGATGAGACTGTATGCGCTTCCGCGAGTAGTCGTGACGCGACACCGCTCCGTGTCGACCGTCTCGATCGGCATCCGCTCCTCCAGCCAGTAGTGGAGGACGACCGCCTCAACGTCGGTCACGTTCCGCCACTCGCGGACGTCCCCGGGAGCGAACTCGAAGGTATCCTGTCCGCGTTCCTCCGGCGCCCAGTAGATGAAGTCCGACTCTTCGTCGAACCAGGCCTGCCGGTCGATACCCGGAACGCCCTGGATCTGATAGAACTCGTCGGGTGACTTCGGGAGTCGGGGCCGAGGACGTCGCTGTCCGTCGACGTACAGCGAGTGGAAGTACCACTCATCGTCGGCTACCGCCGGGAGGTCGGTCACCCACGCGTCGACGCCGTCGACCTCGGTCTGTTCCCAGTCAGTTACACGTCGTCCGCCGCTGATAACCGGTCGTTCGCCGTGATATGCACGGTAGACGACGGGCGCCGAGTCCGCTGGCGTGAACTCTAGGGGCGCCTCGAGGTCGTATCGGCCCCCGCGCAGCCACACCGTGACCGGCTCTTCGAATGTCGCCTCGCGTTTGCGGTCCCGGACTGCCAGTTGCGCGCGCCGGATCGTCTCGAAGGGCCCGTCCGGTCCCCCGTTGCGGGGATCGGGCTCGGTCCCGGACCACTCGTCGTCTCCGTCCGGAGACACGTACAGGTCGGCCCCCGATGAACGGGCTGTCGGTTCTGTGGACACGACTCGTCGCAGGTGGGGATCGAACAAAACGTTACGGCTCGCGACAGCTGTCCCTCGACAGCGGGTCGGGTCCTGCCTGGATCTCCGAGTCCCGTGAGTTCGCCGCTGCGACGCGTGTTCCAGTCCCCCACCGGCGCGGACCCGCGTCGCGTCACACGTCGTTCGGCGGGTCTGCTTCTCGCGATCGCTGGACCGAACGGGGCCGACAAACTCGGGACGGCCTCCGGCCCCGGGTGCTGTGCCCGGGTGCGTTACCGCCGGTTCCTGTCGGAGCGGGAGTCGGGCGCGACACGTACAGTTATTACTGGGACCGACGAAGGATACCCCATGCGAGATCGGACAGCGGTCAGCGACTGCCAGGATCGGTTCGAAGACCTCCCGATGCGGGTCGGACTCGGCCAGTTCAGCGCGCCGACCGAGTCCCGACTGCGGTACGTCAAGCAACTCGGCGTCGACGACGTCCTGCTCAATTTCTACGACTACGGCGAGGAATACGTGCACCTCCCGGACGAGGAGATGCCGCTCACTGGCGAACGCGAATGGAGCGCCGATGGGTTGCTGACGCTCCGCGAGACGGTCGAAGACGCGGGACTGCGCCTCAACGCCATCGAGAACATGCCCGTCCACTTCTACGACGACATCATGCTCGGGCGGGAGGGCCGCGAGGAACAGATCGAACACGTCAAGAACACCGTCCGTAACGCGGGCGAGGCCGGGATCCCGATCCTGGGGTACAACTGGATGCCCAGCGGTGTGTGGCGGACGGGCACGGCCACGCTCCGGGGCGGCGCCGAGGGAACGGCGTTCGACCTCGCGGACGCCGACCAGTCGCTGACTCACGGCCGGGAGTACTCCGAGAGCGAGATGTGGGACTATTACGAGTGGTTCCTCGAGCGGGTCCTCCCGGTCGCGGAGGAGGCCGGCGTCAAACTCTGTGCACACCCGAGCGACCCGCCAGTCGCCTCGCTCGGCGGGGTCCCGCAACTCCTTAGGGACTTCGAGACGTTCAGGCGGGCGATGGACCTGGTCGAGAGCGACTACCACGGACTGGAGTTCTGTCTCGGGTGCTGGTCGGAGATGGGCGAGGACCTCGAAGAGGTGGTCCGGTACTTCGGGGACCGTGACGAGATCTTCTACGTCCACTTCCGGGACGTCGAAGGTACCGTACCCGCGTTCCACGAGACGTTCGTCGACGAGGGCAACTACGACACGTACGAGATCACGGCGTTGCTTCGCGAGGTCGGGTTTGACGGCATGATGATCGCCGACCACGTGCCGGAACTCGAGGGCGACGACGAGTGGGGATCCCGCGGCCGCGCACACGCCATCGGGTATCTCCAGGCGACGGTGAACGCGCTCGAACACCGGGACAAGTGACAGAACGGCGCTGACAGACGGCGGGATCGACGGTCCGGGTCGGCGAGCGCGACGCAGTCAGCGGCTCGCCACTTCGAGTTCGTGGAGCTCCGAGAGAAACTCGAACCCGGAGGCGTCGGGGGCGCGGTGTGCACCACCGACGACGTAGGCGCGCCCCCCGTCGACCGCCGCGCCGGCCCAGGCCTTGCCCGTCGGCAGGTCCGGCAGCGATTCGACCGCGCCGGTCGCCGGGTCGTACCTGACGGCCGACGAGAGGTACGTCTCGTCCGAACTCAGGCCGCCGAAGAGGTAGATCGCCCCGTCGTATACGGCCGAGGCCGCGTCGCGACGAGGGACCTCGAGCGACCCGGCGGTCGACCAGGTTCCCTCCTCGGGGTCGAGCGCGAATATCTCGCTCCGCGGTCGACCGTTGACCGACCCGCCCAGGACGTACACTCGCGACCCGACGCTCTCGACGGTCGGCGACATTCGCGGTTCCGGCAGCGGCGGCCCGTCGACCCAGGCGTCCTCGTCGGGGTCGTACCGTTCCACGCGGTCGGTCACGTCGCCGGGCGTCGGGAACGTGTCGGGGTTCGCGGGGACCGATCCTCCGACGGCGTAGAGCCGTCCCTGCGCTTTTGCGGCCCCGAGCCCCGCCCGTGGCGCGGTCAGCGGTGCCAGTTCTCTCCACTCGTCGGTGGACGGCCGGTACCGGTGGACGACGCCGAACACGTCGTACTGCGGGCCCGTCCCGCGCTCGACGAATGCCGCCCGGAGGCGCTTGCCGCCGACGACGTACACGCCGTCGCCGTCGCGTTCGGTGCCGAACAACCCACGTGCCACCGGGATCGGCGCCCGCCACCGGTCCCATGCGCCGATGCCGGTCGCGTAACTCTCGGTCGTCTCGTAGTTGGTGTCGTCGTCGAAACCGGAGACGACGAGCAACTCGTCATCGACGACGAAACAGCCGACGTCGTGTCGCGTGGTCGGCATCGGTTCACACTGGCGCCAGTCCGCTTCGCTCTCGGATCCCATGCTCGTCGATCAGACGCGCTCGAGTACAAAACGGTTCCCATGACCGGTACTGACTCACTGCGCGGGGGTCCGGGCCGGGCCAGTCGACGGTTCACCCACGACGGCGCTCGGTGACCTGCGGCCGTAGTGTCCGGCAGCGTCGCCCAAATTTGCCGATATCGCACCACATTAATGCTCGCTGGAGGTTTGTACGGTACAGATGGAGCGAGCGAGGACTGCCGATATGGAAGACCGTCGGACCCACGAAATCGACGCGGGGGCCGACGACGTCGGACCGGCGCCGGAAGAAATCGGTTGTCGCCCCCGGGGTCCAGCCACTTTCCGGCGGTCCACTGAGAGGGGCAAAAGGGGCGTCCGTCGACGAATTCGGAACGGCGGGCACCCAAAGTAGACGGATGGCGACGGAACCGCGCGAATACGCCGTCCGGCTCTTGGGCGTCTCGACCGAGGAGGAGGTCCTGACGGCGCTCGACGCCGTCGGTGGAGACAGCTCCCTGACCGACGTCGTCCCCGAGACGGCGGAGGCACCCGGCGGTTCCGGGCCGGCGATCTCGTTCGAGTGTACCGCGTGCCAGCTCAGAGGCCTCGCCGACGCGCTCGCCCCGACGACGCTCGTCATCGAGCGGACGACCCCGGAGTTCGACGCGTCGCTCGCGGCGATCCTGTACGGGGACGCGGTCGAGGCGGCCCCTGTCGCGGCGACCCTGGCGTTCGAACGCCGACTCGGGGCCGCAGACGTCACGCTGACTCTCTCGGATGCCACCGTCAAGTGGACCGACCAACCGAGCGTCCGGGTGCGGGTCGAGACCGAGGCGGCGGTCGATCGATCGACAGACGCTATCGCCGCGGTCGCCGGCGACGTCGGCTGTAGAGTGATCCCACCGGCACGGTCCGACTGGTCGTAGCCGCCCGGGCGGGTCGACGACCCCCGCGACCGCTCTCCGGGGCGTCGGGTGTCCCGGGAACCCGACCCTCGTCAGCGGCACGGACAGACTACGGTCGTCCCGGTCTGGGCGGCATCCGCGTCGTCCCGCTGATCAAAAGAATCAATATCACAAATCGGTAACTGCTGGCAATGGCGACGGACCAGCTCGAGCAGTTCACTGACTCGCTCGGACGTCACGAGGCGACGTGGACCGGGGTGAGCGCCGACGACCTCCCATCGGCGCTCGACGCGGTCGTCGAACCACCCGCGGTCGGTGTCGAACTCCCGTACGGGACGGTGTCGCTTTCGGATCACGGGGTCGAACTGAACCCGACCCCGACGGAGTTGGAAGCGGCGGCGACCGGAGTGACGCCCGTCGAGGCGGGGATCGCACAGTACGGGAGTCTCGTTCTCGACTCCGGCACGGCGGCGGAACCGGTCAGTCTCTTCGCCGACCGGCACGTGGCCGTCTTGGACGCGACCGACGTCGTCCCGGACGTGGCGGCCGCCCTGGAGACGCTCGGGCCGGCCTTCCGGGAGGCGGCAGAGAGCGCAGTCGTGGCCACCGGACCGAGCGCCACCGCCGACATGGGCGGACTCGTCTACGGGGCCCACGGACCGAAGGCCGTTCACGTCCTCGTCGTGACCGACACATGAGCGGGAACCGCGCGAGGAAGGCCGCCCGGATCCGCCACCTCATGGAGACCGAGGGCGACGCGATCGCAGAGAACACCCGTGGGTTCAATCAGGGGCGATACGACGCCGTCGCCGAACTCGAGGACTCCGAGTCGCTGCGGACCGAAGCCCGGGCCATCAAGGAGGACGCGATAGAGCGGTTACCGGAACTGCTCGACCGGTTGACGGCGGCGGTCGAGGACAACGGCGGTCACGTCTACGTCGCCGAGGACGCGGCCGACGCGAACCGGTACGTCCGTCGGGTCTGCGACGACACCGGCGCAGAGACGGTCGTCAAGTCGAAGTCGATGACGAGCGAGGAACTGGACGTCAACGAGGCGTTGGGCCCCGACGGCGTGGACGTCGTCGAGACGGACCTGGGCGAGTGGGTCCTCCAGCTCGCCGACGAGTCGCCCTCTCACCTCGTCGGACCGGCGATCCACCGGTCCCGCGAATCGATCGCCGAGCTGTTCGAGGCCGTCTTCGACCCCGAGGATCCCCCCGAGACCGCCGAAGAACTCACGATGTTCGCGCGCGAGCGCCTCGGCGAGCGCTACCGGGAGGCCGACGTCGGGATGACGGGTGCGAACTTCGTGACGGCGGACTCCGGGACGATCGCGCTGGTCACCAGCGAGGGCAACGCGCGCAAGTGCCTCGCCACGACGGACACCCAGATCGCCGTCGCCGGCGTCGAGAAGGTGATCCCTACTGTGGAGGACCTCGCGCCGTTCGTCGACCTGATCGGCAAGTCGGGGACCGGTCAGGACATCACGGCGTACCTCTCGTTGCTGACGCCGCCGCTGGACGCGCCGGTCGTCGACTTCGACGTGCCCGATCGACCCCTCGACGACGCCGACCGCGAGTTCCACCTGGTACTCGTCGACAACGGTCGCAGGGCGATGCGCGAGGACGATCAGCTCCGGGAGACGCTGTACTGCATCCGCTGTGGGGCCTGTTCGAACGTCTGTGCGAACTTCCAGTCCGTGGGCGGGCACGCGTTCGGGGGCGAAACGTACACGGGCGGCATCGCGACCGGCTGGGAGGCCGGTGTCGAGGGGCTCGACGCCGCCGCCGAGTTCAACGACCTCTGTACGGGCTGTTCGCGGTGCGTCGACGCCTGCCCGGTGAACATCGACATCCCGTGGATCAACACGGTCGTCCGCGACAGGATCAACCGGGGCGCCGACGCCGACAGCTTCGACCACCTCGTCGAGGGTCTCACGCCGGACGCGGAACCGACGGGGATGGACCTCGGAAAACGGCTGTTCGGCAACTTCGAGACGCTCGGTCGGCTCGGGTCCGCGACGGCGCCGATCTCGAACTGGATCGCCGACAGCACGCCAGCGCGGGTCGCCCTCGAACGGGTCGCTGGCGTCGACGGGCGGCGTGACCTCCCTCGCTTCGCGCGCCAGTCCCTGACCGCCTGGTTCCGCGATCGGGGTGGTCCTGCGGTGTCTGCGGACTCTGCCCGCCGGGAGGTCGTGCTCTACCCGGATGTGTACACGAACTACGTCCAGGTCGAACGCGGGAAGGCGGCAGTCAGGGCGCTCGAAGCGCTCGACGTCCGCGTGCGCGTTCCCGACGCCCCGGGGAGCGGCCGGGCCCCACTCTCGCAGGGGATGATCGGTACGGCCGAACGCAAGGCCACCGCGGCGTACGATGCGCTCGGACCGCACCTGGCTGCCGGCCGCGACGTAGTCGTCGTCGAACCGAGTGACCTGGCGATGTTCGAACGCGAGTACGAGCGGCTCCTGCCCGCGGACGCCCACGCGGCGCTTTCCGAGTCCACCTACGAGGTCATGGAGTACGTCTACGGACTGCTGGAGAACGGCGCCGACGGGACGGCCCTGCAAAGCGCCACAGAGAGCGACAGCCCGGACGTGGCCTACCACAGTCACTGTCAGCAACGAACCCTCGATTTAGAGCCCTACACCGTCGCGGTCCTCGAGGAACTCGGCTACGACGTGGTCACCTCCGAGACCGAGTGCTGTGGGATGGCCGGGTCGTTCGGGTACAAGGCCGAGTACTACGAGCTGAGCTTGGACGTCGGCGACCGACTCCGAGAGCAGTTCGAGTCGGAGCCCGACCGGGCGGTGCTGGCCAGCGGGACGTCGTGTCTCGAACAGCTCGACGCGTTGCTCGAGCGACCGAACCGCCACCCGATCGAACTCGTCGCTCCCCCGGAACGGGTCTGACCCGCCGACCGACTCGACGGTCGCTCTCGCGACCTGACCCGTCGACGCCGGGCCGACCACGGCCGTCCCAACGCTGGCGACGCCGCCGCTCACCTGCCGGGTTCGATACTCGACCAGACCGTCAGTCCGGTTGCATGACGTGGACGTCTCCGCGGCGTGACGACGGCGTGACCGAAAGCGAGACGACCTCTCCGTCGGAGTACGCGCCATCGATGGTCGTCCCCCGAGGGGCGTGCACGCGGAAATCGACGTCCCACTCCGACGGCCACGCGGGGAACAGTCGGACCTCGTCGTCACCGTACTGGAGGAGCATCCGCTGGAGCGCGAGTGCGGCGACGCCCCCGTGATCCTGGTCCGGGATCCAGTCGTAGTTCGGTCCCCAGAACGCGGGGAACCGCGCGTCGTCGTAGTGGTCGCCGAACAGGTCGACGACCATCTCCCGAGCGGTGTCGGTCAATCCGAGCATCGCCGCCTGGATCGGGTCCTGGTGCCACCCTCCGTGGTCGGTGTTCTCACGCTCTCGGAAGGTCGCTCGCGCGAGTTCGAGGTCGGGTTTCCCCACCTGGTATCGACGGTAGGGGAAGACGGCGTACAGTTCGGGGTTCTCCAGGTTCTGTCGCTCCGAACCGTACTCCGCGGCCGGCGCGAGGACCGTGCGTCCGCCCCGTTCCTCGGTCGGGACCGGCGGGAGGGCGTCCCGGAGTCGCTCCCACCGCCGGCGACTGTCCGCGTCGACGTGCTCCGAACACAGCGCCAGCAGTCTGTCGAGGACCGCCGCGAGACCGGCGATTTCGGGGAGCGGATCCACGACGTCCCACCACGTCTCCAGCGCGTTCGCGGGCTCGATCCGGATCGTCCCGTCCTCGCGAGGGTAGTGCTCGTCGTAGAACGCGAGGACGGCGTCGGCCAGGGGGAGCAGCGTCTCGTCGCGGAACTGGTCGTCGCGGTCGAAGGCGTATCGGTCCAGCCCCAGGGTCACGAGCTCGAGGCCGCCCTGCCAGTAGTAGCGGATAAAGTCGTTCTCGACCTCTCCGGGTTCCCGGCCGTCGCGGTCCCGGCCGTAGTTGTCCTCGAGGTACGTTCCCCAGAAGATCATCGTCTCCGGGAAGAACGCCCCCTCGTGGCCGTAGTACGCGCGAGTGCGGTCGCGGGCGAGCGGGAGCGCCTCGCGGTACATCTCGAACAGCGGATCGAGACACTCGAAGTCTCCCGCGACGAGCATCGGCCAGTACGCGAGCCGAGTGTTCTGGAACCAGTAGTGACCGCCCCATCGGCGGTAATCCGGGTCGAAGCTCTCCCCGGACACACGCCAGTCCGCGGTGAACAGCGAGCCGTTGAACTTGATCGGGTACGACCCCCGACCCGCGGCGACGGTCATGAACCGCTGGAGGGCGTACCCCCGGCTCGCGGTTTCCGCCCCCTCCGTTCCGGAGACGCGGATGTAGCTGCGCTCGCTGACGTCGGCCCAGAACGACCGCGTTCGCTCAAGCGCACGCTCCGGGTCGACCGCCGCCGACGTCTCCCCCCGATCTACGACGGCCTCGAGCCACTCGCCGATCTGCTCGGTGCGTGCGGTGTGAGTACACACTGACACGTTGTGGCTGCGGCGCGGGGCTTCCGAGACCAGCGTCGTCTCGTCGGCGCGGACGAACCCGTCGCCGTCGACGATACCGCCGAACGTACGCCCGAGCAACGGGTCGCTGTCGGTCTCGGCACGGGATCCGAGACCCTGGAGCCGGAGGTTCCGCCGGTAGATCGACCCGCCGTTGCGGTGGTACCAGACGATCCCGTCCTCGGACTGGACGACGTCGTCGGACGTGACGACGACCGGCCGGGGGCTCCCCTGGAGCCCGCTCGCACTGTGTATCTCTTTCGACCGTTCCTGGTCGCGGGGGATCGCGCGGCTCTCGGTCCGCCACCGCTCCAGTTCGACCGTGAGTTCGGACGGCGACCCGGACTCGGCGTCAACGCGGATCGCGTCGTCCTCCGCGTCGGCGTAGACCGTAACGTCTCGACGGTCCGCCCCACTCCCCATGCTGACGGTTACCGTCCCCTCGGCGGGTCGGAGCGACTGTTCGAAACGCTCGCTCCCGGACAGCCCAGCGTCGAACGAGACCCGCACGCGCCCAAGCTTCAACAGCCGGCAGTTCTCGCTCCATGCGTCGGTCCTGGCGACGTAGAAGCAGACGTCCCCGTTGGATTCGACCCAGACGTTCGCGCCGACCTCGCCGTTCCCGATCGGCATCGAATCCCGCGAATCACGACCCGGTTCCGTCCAGGTGACGTCGCTATCGGTCATCGCCCATCCGTTCCACACGGGAGCAGATAAAGGTGGAGGGTGGGCGATACCGGTCAAATCTGCGGGGCCCGACGCGTACCGTACGTACGCCCACGCCCGCACCCGGGTCCCCACCAGCAGTGACGGCCCGGGCGTCCCCGTCCGGTAGCGTCGGGCCGGGGTAGCGAGCAGGGATCCGAACCACCAGGAGTTCGGTCGACGGCGGTCGTATCGATACCGGGACCTCTCCCAGTGGCGGTCGGTTGGTCGACCGACGTCCCGTCTCTTCGAGAGAAAATCCTTTTGTCGCCCCTCGATCGATCCCCACGTGCAGGCAGAGACCGACAGTCCCGCTGGATCTGTCGTGTCCAGTCCTGCGGACCGGGTTCGAACGCTACCCGATCCTCGATCAGATACCGGTCCTGTATCGGCACGGCCTGTACCTACTCACCCCCCACCCCCACCGCATCCAACCACGTTCACGGAGTCCCCCGAGCGGCCGGTCGTCCCGCTTCGACCCGACTTGATAGTGGCTTACTTATCGTACACCCGCGTCCTCGGAACCGACAGTCACGGACAGGACCGCGCGGGGCGCGCCGTTCGTGCGGAGCTACCTGGACGGTCCGGTCGCGTTCGGGTACCCCGGGCCGTGTCCGGCCCCGGGCGTTCACCACCGCTTAAGGGGGTGGCGGAACACACTCGGCCATGTCTGAGTCCACACTGACCGAAGAGGCGGCGAGCGGGGCCCTCGACCTCATCGCTGACCGGGTAGTGACCGTCCAGTCGAGCGTCGACGGCTTCCCGTTCGTCTACGACGAGGACGGGGACGCGTGGGAGACGACGCCGGACGGGAACTGGTGTGCCGGCCACTGGATCGGTCTCCTCCGGACGGCCGCCGACCGCGTCGAGGACGGCTCTCGACTCGACGCGGCCGCGGACCGCGCGACCGGCCGGATGCTCGACGGTGACTCCCTGCTGGCGTCTCACTTCGCGGGGATGAACTACCTGTACGCCGGGTTCCGATCCTACGACCGGACCGGCGACCGCCGCCAGTTCGGCCTCGGACTGACCGGGGCCGACGCGATGGCGGACCTGTTCCACGAGCGGGGGCGACAGGTCGCGGTCGGGGAGTTCGACACGAAAGGGCCGGGCGACGAACGCATCGGCGACGCGGCCCGCGAGCGGCCCGACCCGCCGCTGGCAGCCGTCGACGTCGTCTACACCGCACTCCCGGTCCTCTGGCGGGCGTACCGCGAGACGGGTCGCGAGCGGTTTCGCGACGTCGCGCTCTCCCACGCGGACCGGCACCTCGACTGGTTTGTGCTCGAAGACGCCAGTACGGTCCAGTTGCGGTCGTTCGACCAGGAGACCGGGCAGTCCAGGGCGACCGCGGAACTGCTGGCGGCGGGCGAGGACACGTGCTGGGCGCGCGGACAGGGGTGGAGCGTCGCGGGCCTCGCGCGAGCGTACACCGAGACCGGGGCGGAGCGGTACCTGCGGGCGCTCGAACGGATCGTCGACTACTGGCGCGACCACACCCCCGCCGATCTGGTCCCCCGCTGGGACTTCGAGGTGTCCGGTGCCAGCGAACCCCGGGACGCCAGCGCGGCGGCGCTGGCCGCGTACGGGCTCCTCGGAATCCGCGGGCCCGGCGGGGAGCGGGTCGCGGCGTTGCGAGCCGTCGGGCGGCGGCTACTCGGGTCACTCGTCGACGACTACGTGGTGACCGAGGGGCCGCGCCGGGGCGCGGTGTTGCACACCTGTTACGACAGGCCGGAGGCGTACGCGACCGACGTGGAGGCGGTCTGGACGGAGTACTACGTCGCGCGGGCGCTGGTCCGGTTCATCGAATCGGCGTGAGGCATCTCCAGACTACCACTCGGGGACGTGAAAATCGTCCGTGTCGACGTACAACGGCGCCTCCGGCACGTCGACGTCCGCCTCGAAGACGACGTCGTCGACCTCGACGCCGAGCCCGGGGTTCTCGGGCGCCTCGACCCGACCGTTCTCGACCTCCAGCCACGGGACGTGTACGTACTCCTCGGCCGGACCGGGGTCGGTGCCCTGGAACTCCTGGATCAGGAAGTTCGGGACCGCGAGGTCGGTGTGGATCGCCGCGGCAGTCGCGACCGGCCCCTGGGGGTTGTGGGGCGCGAGCCGCATGCCGTGGTGCTCGCCGGCGGCCGCGATCCGGGTCATCTCGAGGACCCCCCCCGAGTGACAGACGTCCGGCTGTAACACCGCGGCGGCGTCGCGCTGGATCACGGGCTCGAATTCGGCCAGGTTGGTGAATTCGGCGCCCAGCGCGACCGGGACCGAGACGCTGTCGGCGAGTTTCTCCACCGCGGGCACGTGTTCCGAAGAGATGAAGTCCTCTGCGAAGAGGGGGTCGAACTCGGCGACCGCCTCGATCACCTCCTTCGCCTCCGCGAGTTTGAACCGCCGAGCCGGGTCGAGCATGATGTCGACGTCCGGGCCGACCGCCTCGCGGACCTCCCGGACCGTCTCGCGACACTCGTCGACCACCTGCGGGTAACTCGACGGGTCGGTCGGCGTCGGACTGAACTTCATCGCGTCGAACCCGCGCTCGACCTGCGCCTCGGCCTCCGCGGCCAGCGACGACCGGTCGACGTTCTCGCCGATCCACTCGTAGACGCGGACCCGGTCGCGGACCGGACCGCCGAGCAGCGAGTGGACCGGGACGCCGAGCGCTTTCCCCTTGACGTCCCAGAGCGCCTGTTCGATACCGGTCACGGCGGCCGCGACGATGGTCCCGCTCTTGTACCAGACGGCGTCTTCCATCCGCCTCCGGTGTTTCACCACCGGCGACGGGTCCCTGCCCTCGAGGTAGTTCGAGCCGAGGCGCTCGACGACGGCGACCGTCGCGTGGGGCAATGCCTCGACAACGCCTTCGCCGTAGCCGGTCACGCCCTCGTCTGTTCGGACCCTGACGACCGCGGAGTTCCCGCCGAGGTGGGCCGCGTCGACACTGGTGATCTCCATGGCACCCGGTTCGGACACGGCTCATTATAACCTACCGGCTAGGCGCTGGCGCCGACGTCGGCGAACGCGGGACCGTTCTCCGCGTCCGGGTCCGCCGCGCCGCGGGCGCGCCAGCGGCGTCGCCGGTCGGTCCACCGTCGACCCCCGAGCTCACCACTCGGGGACGTGGAAGTCGTCCGTGTCGACGAACAGGGGCGTCTCGGCTGGCGTGGCGTACTCCTCCTCGAAGAGTTCGTCGTCAACCTCGACGCCCAACCCCGGTCGCTCTGGGGCCGGAATGCGGCCGTCGGTGTCCTCGACGACGTCGGCGTGGATGTGCTCGTTGTTCCAGGCGCCGTAGTACTCGGTTCCCGCGACCTCCTGGATGAGGAAGTTCGGTATCGACAGGTCGAGGTGGACCGCGGCCGCCGTCGCGACCGGACCCTGCGGGTTGTGAGGGGCGATCCGGATGCCGCGCTCTTCGGCGACCGCGGCGATGTGCGTGAGTTCGAACAGCCCCCCGGAGTGGCAGATGTCCGGCTGGAGGACGGCCGCGGCGTCGCGCTGGACGACCGACTGGAACTCGCCGAGGCCCGTGAGACGGTCGCCCAAAGCGTACGGGATGTCCGTGCTGTCGGCGAGTTTCTCGACGGTCTCGACAGGCTTGGGGGCGATGAAATCCTCCGCGAACAGGACCCCGAACTCCCGGATCTCGGAGAGGATGTGGCGCGCCTCCGCGAGCTTCCAGCGCGAGGCCGGGTCGAGCATGATGTCGACGTCCGGGCCGACCGCCTCGCGGACATCCCGGACGATCTCACGGGTCTCGTCGACGACCCGGGGGTAGGCCGACGGGTCGTCCGGCGTCGGACTGAACTTGATCGCGTCGTACCCCTCGTCGACGCGCTCACGGGCCTGCGTCGGGAGGTCCTCGCGCGTCTCCGCTCCGATCCACTTGTAGATCCGCACGTCCTCCCTGACGGGACCGCCGAGCAGTTCGTAGACCGGGACGCCGAGCGACTTGCCCTTGATGTCCCAGAGCGCCTGCTCGATGCCGGCGACCGCGCCGGTGGGCACCGGTCCGTCGAAGTACCAGAGCGCGTCCTCGATCCGGCGCCGGTGTTTCCGGATCGCCGTCGGGTCCCTGCCGACCAGGTACTGCTCGGCGAGCGCGTCGACGACCGCCAGGACCGCGTAGGGCGTCGTCTCGACCACGCCCTCGCCGTAGCCCGCGGTCCCGTCGTCGGTCTCGATCTTGATGCAGGTGGAACTGCCGCCGAGGTAAGCCGTTTCTACTGCCGTGATCTCCATACCGCTCCGTCTCGACGCACCGGGATAACGGTTCGGGCCTCCCTCGGCCGGTACGGGCCCTGTCCCTCCCTCGCGGGGTCGGTCGACCCGCGCCGACGCGGACGGACCCACCGGGTCGACCGTCGGGCGCGGGTCAGGTCAGTCGCTCTCCCAGACGACGTCGCCGTCGACCACCGTGGTGGATGCCTCGCCGCGCTCGACTCGTTCGTTCAGGTGCGCGGTCAGCGGGTACGCGAGGTCGGTATCGAGGCCGAAACTCCCGAGTCGGTCGACGGTCTCCTCGATCGCCTCGACCAGCGTCAGGCGGTCGCGCTCCGCCAGCAGGTCCGACACGAGTTCGTCCATCTCGTCGACGAAGTCCCGCGACTCCTGGACGAACGCGTCGATCTCGTCGCCGGTCATCGTGTCGTAGTGCGTGAACGAGACGACCTCGGGGTCGAGCGCGGACACGAGCCGGATCGTGTTCCGGTAGTCGCGGACGTTCTCGTAGGGCGGGGGCTGGATGACCTCGCCGTCGGGGCTGCGGAGGCCGCGCCCGAAGAAGGCGTCGGCGCCGAGGAGCAGGCCGGTGTCCGAGTCGTAGAGCACGAGGTGACCGCTCGTGTGGCCGGGCGTGTGCAGTATCCGGAAGGTCTGGTTCGCGCCGCGGATCGACTCGCCGCCCCGGAGCGCGACGTCGACCGGCTCGTCCGGCCCGAGCATCTCCTCGAGGGCCGCGTACATCTCCGGTGTGTACGTGACGCCGTGCCTGTCGAACTGCCGGTACCTGTCGTCCAGCAGGCGGTCACCGCTCTCGATCAGTTCGGTGTCCGCCTCGTGGGCCGCGATCGTCACCGACGGGTTGCCGAACCGGACGGCACCGTTCCCGCCGTGGTGGTCCGCGTCTGCGTGGGTGATCACGACGAGCGAGACGTCCGTGAGGAGCCAGTCGTGTTCCTCAAGGAGCGGCTGGTAGAGGTCCGTCGGTGTGGCGTTACTCCCCGAATCGACGAATATGGGGCCCTCGTGACCTTCGATCATGTGGTAAGCGAGGATCTTGTCGCCCTGGACGTGTTCCACGCGGTGGACGCCGTCTATCAGCTCTGTCGACTCCATGCGTTCGGACTGAGACGACGCCGGGTCAAGTAAAGGTTGAGGCAAGGTCCGGCGGGTCACCGCGCCGCCGTCCGGCACCGTCGGGACTCTCGCAGCCGACAGCCGTCCGCGGGGGTGCTACTCGGCAACGTAGTCTCCGATCACGTCGTCCTGCGTCGCACACGTCCGGCCGCCGTTGACGTTTATGCTCTCGCCGGTCGTGAACTCCGCGTCCCGCAACGTCTCGACGTCCTGACGCTCCAGCGGATCCACGAGGTAGTGCGGCAACGACGCCCGGACGGTCGAGTCGGGCCGGGTGTGGCGTGACCGGGACGCCGGGTCGGTGCGCCTGTCAGTCCTTGCGGGGCCCGACCTCCGAGAACGGGATGGGATCGAACTCCGGGATCTCGTCGTACAACTGCGCGTCCTCGCGGAGACGGAAGTCCTCCGAGGACTTGTCGACGAAGCCGGGGTCCTCGTCGGTCACCCAGTTGTCTTCGACAATCCCGTCTTCCGGGACTGCGTCGGCCAGCGACGGCGCCGGACTCCCAGAGATGACGTTGTCCGAGACAACGTTGTACCTGGGGGCGCAGGGCTCGTCCGAGAGGATGTCGACCAGCTCCGGATACGTCGAAGCCCACGGATCCTCGGTGTAGGGCATCTCCCGGACGTACGCTCGCAACACGCCGCCCGGTTCGCAGTGGTCGTGGGCCCATCCCAGTCCGCGGGCGTCGAACCGGATCGCCTCCTCGCAGTCGACGATGGCGTTGTTCCGGATGCGGTTGTTGCGCCCTCCGCCGACGAGCATCGCCCGGTTGACGTCGAAAAAGACGTTCCCGAATACGGTGGTGTCGCTCGCCATGTCGTCCAGGTAGACGCCCATCTGTCCGATACCCTCGACGCCCTGGATGTGGTGGAAGTAGTTGTAGCGGATAACGTTCCCGCGCTCGGACCAGTCTCGACCCATGTACTGGGCACCGACGTCGCTGGTCTCGCGGGCCACGTCGTGGATGTCGTTGTACTCGACAACGTGCTCGTTGCCGTTGATGTCGATGGCCATGTGCGGCGCCCGGTGGAGGTGGTTGTGAGCGACGCGGTTCCCGACGCCCGATAGTCCGACGGCCGGCGTGTACGTCCGCTGGACGCGGCTGAAGTTCCGGACGTCGCAGTCCACGACGTAGTTGTTCCCGGGCCGGAGCGTCTGTCGGTCCCCTCCGCCGAGGTCGACACCGCCCTTCCCGGTGGCGCGGATGTCACACCCCGCGAGCCCGCTGTCCGCCGATGCGCTGTCGGACCCCTCTCCCTCGGTGATCCGAGCGGCGTGTTCCCCGAGGCGGCGGAACGTGCAGTCCCGGAGCACGACGCGGTTGGTTCCGGCCAGTTCCGCCCCGGTACCGCGGCTGACCTGAAAACTCACCCCGTCGAAGCCGACGTGAGATGCGCCCTCGACGCGTACTAGCGGGTCGGCGAGCAGGGAGAGCTGGATCTCGGTGTCGGCTAGCTGGTCCGGCGGGAAGAGGTAGAGCACGCCCTCATCGCGGTCGATGTAGAACTCGCCCGGTTGGTCGAGTTCGTCGAGGACGTTGTAGTAGTAGTACCGCTGGCCGCTCCGGACGTTGTACCAGCTCGCCGTCTCGGTAGTGATGCGGTTCGTCTCCGGATCGAGGTCGGCGATCTCGAGGCTCCCGTCGGCCCAGTCGTAGTACCAGTAGCCGTACATCCAGACGTCGTCGACGCTCTTCCACGTCTCCGGTCGCTCGTCGCGGTACTCGAAGGTCGCGCCGTCGTCTAAGTACTCCGGAAGCGGCCGCGGTTTTCCCGCGTCCACCCACTCGACCATCGACTCGACCGGGTCCTGGGTGGGGTCGCTCGCGTCCCGCGGGCGCGGTTCGGGACCGGGACCGTCTACTGTCCCGATCTGGACGAAGCCGTTGCTGGGCCACCGGGCGAGCCGCATCGTCTCGTCTCCCACGAACAGTTCGGGCTCGGGCGGAGCGGACGGCAGCCCGAACCCGGTCGGGACGAGTTCGCCGTACTCGTCAATGCCGTCGGCCGCCAAGTCGTACTGGACGACCGCGTCCGGATCCGGAAGCCGCTCGCGGACCGACTCGTCGGTCACGGCCCCGAACCCGTCGGCGTCCAGCGTCGCGCCCCCGACCAGCTGGGGGTCCTCGTCGTCGTACGCTCGGTACGTAACGGGTCCTTCGGACGTCCCCGAGTCGCGCTTGTCGAGCACCAGCGACTCGGACCGGTTGTACTCGCCACCTCGGAGAGAGACCGTGACGCCTTTGTCCGGATAGTCGTCCTTCTTTTTCAGCCGTCGGATCGCGTTGCGGGCCCGTTCGAGCGTCTGGAACGGGCCGATCTTGCCCTCTCCCCTGTGTTCGGGCCGTTTCCCGTTCCAGTCGTCGTTCCCATCGGGGGCGACGTAGAACCGCACGCCCGACTCGGGCGTCTCCGGCGGCGGACCTACGCTCGCAGTGGCAGCGCCGAGTCCGACGGCTCCCGCGCCCCCCATCGCTTTCAGGAACTCCTTGCGCGTCATCTTCATCCCTTCCGGGAGCTCTGTGCTTTCGGGTGCGTCAAACTCGGACATTCTTTGAACCGGTCCGGGGTGTTAGGGATACGTCATAAGTGTATACATTGTACACCGATTACACACCACATAATCTGGTCCAGTCGAGTCGCAACTGTCTCCGCGGCGCCCCGCGATGGGTCCGGGGCGTCGCACGCGTCCCCCACCGCCGCCGGTCCCGGCCCGGAGCCCGGAACCCGGGGTCCGGTGCCCGGAGCGACGGCCGGACGGTCGGGCCGGGGCGGACTCATTGCCCGGGACGGACCCAGACGGGGGTGCTCCATGCGTACACGTCGCGTACCTGATACTCGTCCTGTCCCTCGATCTTGCAGGGCAACTCGATCGGGTCCGCCTGCGTCACTCTGACGTAGTAGACGGTCGGTTCGCCGTCGAACGTGGCCGTCCAGCTGTCCTCGAAGTCGGGGGCGCCGACGTCGGATGCCCGGTAGGCGGTCTCCCACGAGTCCCGGACCTCGGCCACGCGCTCGTCGTCCGGGCCGAACCGGAACTCGCCGAACGCGACCTCGGTGTCGGGCTCTAGGACGGGACAGGAGAACACCTCGACGGCGTCGATCACGTCCGTTCCGTGGGCCTCGACGTCGAACGTCAGGTCGTCCCCGGGCGCGTGGGCGAGCTCACTCCCCATTGGTCTGCCGTCGACCTCGAAGTTCAGGATGATCCGCTCGCCGGTCGTCGCGTAACACCGGCCTTCGACCATCGAGTCCAGGACTGACTCTCTCGTCAGTTCGTCCGCGTAGACGCCGGTGACCGAGTTGTACCTGACTCCCGCGTGTCCGAAGTGGTTGTCCGAGGATCCGTGCGTCGCGAACCGCTGTCCGAGGGCCCACGCGTCGCGAGCGTAGTACGGCCCCTCCGAGGCGACCCCTTCGCGGGCACGGTTTCTGTCCATGTAAATCGAGCTCTCCGGGTCGTAGAGTTCGCTCGTCCCGTGCATCGAGTATATCTCGATCAGGTCCGTCGTCTCATGGTACTGGCGCCGCATGTCGAAGCCCCAGCCGGTGTGATGGAGTTGCGTCACCGCCTCTCTGTCCGCCAGGAACGCGTCGAGTTCCGGGGCGGAGACGAGACTGTCGCCGGCGCACATGCGTTCGATCGGGCCGTAGTCAATGTCGTCGTACAGGTAGACGTTCACGTGGACGCCGTCGTCGAAACTCGGCGCCGTGTTCGTCTTGAAGGCCGGGATCGTGACGAACGTGCCCGGGTCGTTGCACTCGCGCGCCCGCCTCCTGTTTCGCCTCCAGTACGGCGCGAGACCGATGGCGCCGTGTTCGGTGGCGGCGGCGAAGTCGAGTCCGGAGGCGTTTCTCGCGTAGTCGTAGGGGATGTTCCCCATCGCGTCTACGCTCGGGTCGTTGTGGACGTGGACGTCTCCCCAGTACGGTTCCGAGGGGTCCTCGGAGACGTGGACCGGGTTCGAGGTCACGTCGCCCCAGCCGGGGATCTCGGCCGTCAGCCGGTGGACGCCGGTCTCCGACAGCGCGACCCGCTCCTCGTGGCGGCCGGTGTAGGAGACGTCTCCGGAGATAACCCCCGACTCCGACCGGAGCACGACTCCGCTGAACGCCGACGACGAGACGTTGTTGTAGGCGTCGAACGAGACCAGCAACAACCGGAACGGCTCGCCGGACGCCGCGCCAGACGGGACGATTAACCGGTGGTACTCCGCGGGTCCCGGCCAGACCCGGAAAGTCGGAGCGGGCGACACCTTCTCGCCGTCGACCCGCACGAAGACGAGTCCCTCGTGATCGCTCTCGTCGGGCCGCTGGTCGGCTATCCACGGCGACGTCGTGTTTCGGAACGAGACGGTGACCGACCCGGATCCGGGGACGGTCCCGGAGTCTACCTCGGCGACGACACACTGCCCGTGTCGCGTCGGCACGTCGTATCCGCCGACGAACTCGCGCGACTCGACGCGGCAGTCGAACATTGCCGTGCCGTCGCCGGTCACCTCGACGTAGTTTTGCTCCTCAGGTGACACCGTCTGCCACTCCTTGGGTGTGGACGGGCTCACGCCCTCGGCGTTGAAGCTGTTCGGTAACTGGCACTCGACCGTCGACCCCGAGGTCAGTTCCCCGTCCGGTTCGACGACGACCGCGAGTGACACATCTTCGAAGACGGGGAACTCGTCCGGTTCGATCCGCACGTCCGGTTCCATGTTGGTTCCTACGGACGTACACGAGTCGCCGCTAGACTAATAGCTTGGGGTCGGTTCGCTTGGGGCCCGGAACAGAGTGGGCGCGCAGCAGACCCCCCGGGCGGGGCCCGACCGCGGTCGGCACCGCCGGGGCCGCGCTCGACGCGGTATTTTTACTTGACTCGGCCCCTCGGGTCGATCGATGGTCAGCACCGACCAACTACTCAGTCGTCGGACGGACGGCCGACCGACGGCGCGTCTGCTGTACGAGGTGACCCGATGAGAGCCCTGTCAGACCTGGACCGGCCGTTCATCTGCTGTTCCGTGGCGGAGAAGGGCGTGGACGAGGCGATACGGACGATCAGGCTCGCCGCGCTCGAGGGCGCCCACGCTTTCGAGGTCCACCTCCCCATGCTCGGGTATCCGGACCGGGCGGAACTCGCTCGGTTGTTCGAGTCGACGACGCGACCGGTCTATGCCACCTGTCGACGGGCGTCCTTCTACGGGCTACTGGGGCTCGACGAGTCCGCGCTCGATCCGATACGGCGGACCGACGAGGAACGTGTCGACGAACTGCTGGCGGCCGTCAACGCTGGTGCGGCGGGAGTCGACGTCGAACTGGACACGTTCGACCCGACGCCGGCGCCGGAGGGACCGACGGCGACGCTCGCCCGAAGCGACGACGAGGGGATCGAACCGGCGGAGTTCACGCGTGACGACAGGGCAGTCGTGCGACAGCAGGAGACCGTTGAGGCGGTCCACGACCAGGGGGCTGAGGTCGTCCTCTCCTGTCACCCGATGGTCCACATCTCCCCCGAAGCGGCGGTCGACATCGGCCGGACGATGGAGGCCCGCGGCGCCGACCTCGCGAAGATCGTCGGCGTCGACCGGTCGCTGTACGACGCCCTCGACACCTTCAAGGCGAACCTGCGCATGGACGAGGCGGTCGACGTCCCGTTCAACATGATGAGCATGGGCGACGCGACGCGCGCGGCCAGGCTCGCCTATCCCTTTTTCGGGTCGTCCTGGGTCTTCTGCCAGCTCACGCAGACGCCCGGTGGTTTCGAGGCGTGGCCGCTCGTCGAGAACGCTCGTGAGGTCTTTCGGCGGACGGACTGGGAGCCGGCGTGGGCGGCCCACCGCGACCGGACGACCGAGTGAGGCGCCGACTAGCGGAGGCGCGGGCGACGCCGGCTCACACGGTCCCGCGGTACCGGACGGCCAGCGCCGCGACCAGTTCGCGGTCGCGGCGCTCGACGCCGAGAGCGAGGAGCCCGCCGGCGAACACCGCCCCGCCGAGCGCCATCCCGGCCAGGATCCCGACGGACGGCGGGAACATCGGTCTGGTGAGCGCCATGACGCCCGACGCCGGGACTAGGGCGGCGACCGGCTTGAGGTAGGTCCGGTCGTATGGCCACAGCCCCTCGAGGTAGCGCAACTGGCCGAGTCGAAGCAGGTTGACGAACGCGAGCGACGACCCCGTCCCGAGCGCCGCGCCGATCAGCCCGAACCTGAGGACGAAGTAGTAACTGAGCGCGATGTTGAGGACGCCCAGCATCCAGCTGTTCACCATGTCCAGGTACTGGTGGTCCGTCATGAGGAGCAACCAGCCGATCGCGCCGGCGCCGTTCGAGACGACCCGGGACAGGACGAACACCGCGAGCACGAGGCTCCCGCGCGTGTAGCTGTCGCCGAACACCGCGAGCAGTTCGACGCGGTAGTTGAACCTCCCGGCAGAAAGGAAGCCGGCCACCGTGAAGACCAGTCGCTTCACCTTGTCGTACACCTTGTTGTCGAATACCGTCGCTGAGTTTGAGAAGTTCGGGTTCAACGGAGTGGGGAAAGCCGTGCCTGGATACAGAAGGCAGGCGTACAGCCAGCGGTGGGACTCCGAATCTGGCTGTATACCGCCGTCGTTCCAGTAACGAATCACGTGCTTCACCTACGCCTCTACCTGCGTCCCACGACGGCGATCACGGAGATGCGTCTGGCCGACCTCAAACGGAACACGCGGGGATTCTCGTTGACGGCGCGCCGTGGCTCCAAACCGCCCGCGACCGGCATAGACTCTGAATTCGATACCTCACCCATGGAAACCATCTCTGTCGAACGAGTGTATCGAGAAATGAAACGCCAGACTCCTTCGTACTCCGATGCGTTTAGCCACGCCGATCCGGACAGCGCCGAAATCTGGCTACTCCCACACGCGAGGAGGGCACGATTCGCGTACCGAAACACGGTGACGACGGATCGCCCAAAGAGTTTACTGCCTGCTCGACCCCCTACGTAGCGTGTCCGTAGAGATATACGTCTCGCCAGACGGCGACGACACCAACAGTGGAACGAGCCCCGCGGAACCACTCGCGTCGATCGACGCCGCGCAGTCGGCCGTCCGGGAGGCGATCGCCGACGGTATGGACGGCGACGCGGTGGTCTCCCTGCGCGGTGGGACTTACTACCGAGAGGAACCGTTGCGGTTCGGGCCGGCGGACGCGGGCCGGGACGGCTACGAGGTCGTCTACACGAACTACGGCGACGAGCGCCCAGAGGTGGTCGGCGGGACGCCGATCACGGACTGGGAGTACCACGAGAACGGGGTCTACCGCGCCGACGTCGACCACACGTTCAACGGCCTCTACGAGGACGGGACGCGCGCCGTGGTCGCCAGACACCCGAACCAGGGCGACGTCGAGCGCTTCGCGTGGGCCGAACCGAACGCCGTCGGCGGGTGTCACCGGTACCTCCGCGTGGCCGAAACCGACCAGGAAAGGCCCGCGGAGGCCTTCGCGTTCGCTGACGGGGACGTCCCGACCCTGTCCCCCTCGGACGACCTCCAGGTGTACGTCTGGCCCGGCGGACCGGACGGGGAGTGGAACTGGTTCTCCGACATCCTCGACGTCGCGGCCGTCGACCACGAGTCCAACCGGATCGAACTCGCGAGGCAGGCGCGCTACGACCTCGGTGCCGGGACCCGGTACTTCCTCCGGAACCATCCCGACCTACTCGATTCCCCCGGCGAGTTCTACCTCGACCGCGACGCGGGGACGGTCTACTACTCGCCCCGCGGGGACGTCGACTCGGCGACCGTCCTCGCGCCCACCGTCGACCGGCTGATAGCGGTTCGGGGCGACGTCGACGACCGCGTCCGGAACCTCCGGTTCGAGGGGCTGACGCTACGTCTGACGGATCCGCCCCGCGAACTCCCTAACGTGCGCTTTTCGGAGTCTGATCCCGACGGCGGTCCGACGACCCCCCGCGGTTGCATCGAAGTCACCGACGCCGAAGACGTGACCGTCCGGCGCTGCCGCGTGCGGGACACCGGGATGCACGGGCTGTTACTCCGAGGTCCGGTCGAGCGTGTCGACGTGTCCCACAACGAGTTCAGGGACGTCGGCCAGACCGGGATCGTCCTGGTCGGCCACCGCCCCCACGAGTTTACCGAAGACGTCCCCGGCGCGCGACCGCGGGCGTACTCGAACAGGAACCACCGGATCCGCAACAACCACGTGTACAACACGGGCGAGGTCGTCGGGCACGGACACGGGATCGAACTGCGGCACAGCGGGAACAACGAGGTCGCGCACAATCGGATCCATCACACCCGACGGACGCCGATCATGATGACTTCCATGCCCCGCCCGACGACGATGTCCGGCCACGGCCACACCGTGGAGGACCCGCTCACGGTCGACGGCTGGGAGATAGCGGCGGACGACGCCCACCTGTTTCAGCACGCCCGCGGCAACGTCATCGAGCACAACGACCTCTCGCACGGACACCTCGACTCCCAGGATACGGGGCTCATCCACACGTGTAGCTCGGGCCGAGGGAACATCGTGCACGAGAACCGCTTCCACCACAGCCAGGTGCCGTTCTCGTTCGGGTTCGGGATCTACCTCGACGACACCTCCGACGGGTTCGTGGTCACGAACAACCTCGTCCATGACCTCAATCACGAAGGCGAGGGCGACCTCCGGTACGCGGTCTACGGGAAGGGACTGCGGAACGTGTTCGCGAACAACGTCGTCGCCGACAACTCCGCGAGCGTCGGTGCCCACGGCTCCTACGAGCACGGTGGGACCCACGTGCGCGACCACGTCGTCGAGCGTAACGTGTACGCCAACTCGGGAGAGCACGTCTACGGGTTCGGCAACTGGAGCGTCGACCGGATCGGCCGCGCCGACCACAACGTCTTCTACAACGGGGACGGCGACTACGGCGTCCACGGGATCCCGGACAACTACGCGATCGACGGGGAGAGTTACGACGTCGAAACGCTCGCGGACTGGACGGACGCGCTCGGATACGACGGGGAGTCGGAGTGTGCCGACCCGAAGTTCGTGGCCCCCGTCGACGACGATTACCGGTTCCGCTACGACTCACCGGCACGCGACCACGGCATCGAAGATCCGGACTACGCCGCCATGGGTCTCGAACGTGGGTACCCGTTCCCGGACCCCGAAGACCCGCTCGACCGCCTGTTCGTCCGCGTCGCCGGGCACCGCGGCACGCCGGGCTACGTCGCGATCGAGTCGGGCGAGCGGATCCGGCTCGAACCGTTCGCGCGAACTGAGACGGGGTACGTCGCCGACCTGACCGACGTGACCGTCTCCTTCGAGGTCGACGACCCCGTGGTCGCGTCCGTCACCGACGAAGGGGTGGTTCACGGCGAGGACGACGGCGTGGCGACGGTGACCACGACCGTGGTCGGCGCGAACGCTGCGGTCTCGACCGACCTGCACGTGCTCGTGGGCGAGGCGCGGACCGAAGCCCGAGACCTGACAGCGGCCGCCGAGTGACAACGACCCGACGGGACGCCCGTCAGTCGCGCGGGCACACCGGATGCCCCCGGGCAGGCTGGCGCGACGGCGCCTCCAATGACCCATATTTAACTGATCGGATGCGAAGGCGGCTCTGAGAACGTGATAGTTACCGGGTCGTACGGCCGTTGCGGGACGGCCCTCATCGACCACCTCGACGGCGACGAGCGATACGAGTTCACCTACCTGAACCGGTCTGACCGCCCCCCGGAGCACCCCTACGGCGACTACGAGACGGTCGTGGCTGACGTCACCGATCGGGTGGCGCTGGTCGACGCGTTCGACGGACAGGACGCGGTCGTCCACCTCACAGGCGTCCCGGCGGTCGACGCGTCCTGGACGGACGCTCTCGAGGCGAACATCGTCGGAACGTACAACGCGTTAGAGGCGGCCAGAACTACCGACGTCGACTCGTTCGTGTTCGCCTCGACGAACCACGTCATGGGCGGGTACGAGGCGGAGTTGGCGCCGGAGGTCTACCGGCCGGGCCACGGAATCGCGCTGACCCACGACGACCCGACCCGGCCCGACTCGTACTACGGCGTCTCGAAGTCCTTCGGTGAAGACATCGGGCGGTACTACATCGAGAACGAATCGTCCCCGGAGCGGTTCTATGCCCTTCGGATCTGCAGCGTCCGCCACGCCGAGTACGACCAGCCGTACGGCGACGCCGAGCGAGGCGTCGACGAAGGAACCCACGAACGAGGGAGTGAGGCTTACGAGCGCACCGTCGCACGGATGAAGGCGATGTGGCACTCCCGACGGGACTTCGCACACCTGGTCGAGTGCTGCCTGCGCGACGACGACGTGGATTTCGGCGTGTTCAACGGGGTGAGCGACAACGACCGACGGTGGTTCAGCCTCGAGAACGCCAGGAGCCGACTCGGGTACTCGCCCGAGGACAACGGCGAGGAGTGGACCGCCCCGCCCGACCGCGACTCTTCCGCCCCGTGAACCACGCCGATCCGTAGCCACTTCGAATCGCTGCGAGCCCCGACCGTCCGCACAGTCGGAGCATCCTTCCACCCCGTGATCCGTCCGATCCATAGTTTGAATAGACGCGACACGTAACTCGGTCGCATGCAGTCTATCGAAGCCGGCGTCGAGACCGGTGAGCCGCCGGAGTGGGCAGTGCTCGAACGGAGCCTCTTCGACCTGTTGAGCGAGTCGATCGATGCGGTCCTCGAGAACTACGTCGATGAAAACGGTCACATCCGCTGGCCGCCAGACGGCGGCGGATACGACGACGCCTACGAGGGGTTCTCGAACTGGCCGTTGCTGTACCTGCTGGGCGGCGACGAGCGGGTCCTCGAGTCGTCGATAGAGCAGTGGGAGGCGATCACCGAACAGTTCGACCGGGAGGGGCCCGGGAGCTCCCACGTCGATGGCGTCGACGAGTACCCCTCGGCGTTGGACTGGATGCACAAAGGCGAGGGGTTTCAGCTGTTCTACTACATCTGCCTGGCCGACCCGGACAACGACCGCTTTCGCGACCGCGCCGAGCGGTTCGCCGACCTGTATCTGCCGGGCGGCGACGCGGACAACTACGACCCCGACAGCCGCCAGTTGCGCGCGCCGTTCACCGGGAGTGAGGGGCCGTCGGTCCCGGTCGACGGCCCCTGGGAGTACCACGAGTGGAAGGAGTGGTACGGGCTCCCGTTCCAGGACGTCGAGGGCGTGGAGACGGTCGCGGACCTGAAGGACCCGGAGAACGCCGAGCAAATGGGCGAGGTCCTGGCCGAGCGCTGGCGGGGGGACACCGCGGTGAACCTGGCAGCCACGTCGATGGTGACCAACGCGTACCTGCTCACCGGCGACGAGCAGTTCCGCGAGTGGGTCCTGGAGTACGTCGAGGCCTGGGAGGAACGCACCGACCGTAACGGCGGGATCATTCCCGACAACGTCGGCCCGTCCGGCGAGATCGGCGAGTACGTCGACGGCAAGTGGTACGGCGGCTACTACGGGTGGACCTGGCCCCACGGGTGGATGTTCATCGGCGAGTCGATGATCGCCGCCGGGGAGAACGCGGCGCTCCTGGACGGGGATGCGGACTATCTCGACATGGCGCGCTCGACGATGGACGAGCTCGAGGCGGCCGCAATCGAACGCGAAGAGACGCTATTCGTGCCTTACAAGTACGGCGACGAGGGGAAACTCGACTTCCTGCCACTCGACGACTACGTGCTCCGAGCCGACGACGGCACTGTCTTCCAGCGTGACGGCTGGTACGAGTTCCAGCCAATGGCTGCCGAGTATCCGGTCCACGTCTGGCAGACGTCGATGCGGGAGGACGACCGAGACCGGATCGACCGGCTGGCCGACCGCTCCCGGGACGCCCCACGCTCGATCCTCCCGGGGAGCAAGAAGGACCTCGCGGGCAACGAGGCCGCCTGGGCCTCGCACCTCGCGGGCGAGTACCCGGAGTTCCCGGAGGAGATCTTCGCCCACGCCCACCAGCAGGCCTCCGAGCGGCTCGCGCGGATCAGAGACGACGAGGACGGGTTCGTTCCCGAGAGCGACGAGTACCTGAACCGGCGCAATCCCGTCGACGTCGAGGGACTCGTCCAGTGTACGCTCGGTGGGCCCATGGCGATGTACAACGGGGGGCTGCTCCAGGGGCGGGTCCGCCACTTCGACCCGGAGCGGGAGCGGCCCGGCCTCCCCGAGGACGTCGCGGCGCTGGTCACCGATATCGACCGGGAGGCGACGTCCATCGAGCTCGTCAACCTCGGGAGCGACACCCGATCGGTCGTCGTCCAGGCGGGGGTCTACGGCGAACACGAATTCGGTACCGTCACGTACACGGTGTCGAATGCCGGTCACCTCACCGATCAGGCTCTCGACGACGGGTCCGGCGGAACAGACCATCCGGGGGCGAACGGTGACACGTACCGCCACGCCACAGCGGTCAACGGGGATGCGGTCGAGGTGACGCTCCCGGCCGGAACGCGGACGGAGTTGGAACTGGAGACGCGACGGTTCGTCGACGACCCGACCTACGCCGCGCCCTGGGACCGGTAACTGCCACGTCTCGTGCGTTCAGGGACAGAGTCACGGGACGTCGACCCAAAACTCCTTTGCTCGTCACTCGCGATACAGCGCCGAGGCTCTCTCACAATGACGAGACCGGAACGCGTCCTTCAGGCGGAGGTCGTCGCCAGCAGTCGGCGGTCCCTCGAACGGGGAGAACGACGCCGTCGAGCCGTATCGACTCCCGACGAGGCCCGTGCGTGGCGCGACGACGTCCGGCGGACCGTCAGCGAGCGGTTCCCCGACGCGGTCTTCGATCGCGACGAACACGTCGACGTCAACCACGTCTCCAGCCACGAGTGCGACGGATACCGGGTCGAGAACGTGGTGTTCGAATCCCTCGAGGGTTGGGAGGTCAACGCCAGCGTGTACTGTCCGCCTGACACAGGCCGGTATCCTGGCGTCGTGTGTCCCTCTGGCCACAGCGCGAAGACGAACCCGCCGTACCAGCGCCCGCCGCAGGTGTTCGCTCGAAATGGGTACGTCGCCGTCGCGTTCGACGCTCCCGGCCGCGGTGAGAAGACGGAGGGAAACGACCACTTTCGAGACGGCGTCGTCGGGTATCTGACCGGATTCTGGTCGGGGGCGTACTTCGTCGTAGACGCGCTCAGGTGCCTCGATTACCTGCAACAACGCGACGACGTCGACTCCGACCGACTGGCCGTGACCGGCGTCTCCGGCGGCGGAACCACGAGCCTGTTCGTCGGGCTGCTCGACGACCGGGTCGACCTCGTCGCGCCCGTGTGTTTCGGGAGCGAACTCCTCTCGACGTTCTCCCGGAATCCCTACACGGCCTGTCCCGAGGTGTTCGGGCCCGGGCTCGTCGCGGCGGGTCTCGACTGGGCCGACTACGTCGGCGCGCTCGCTCCGACCCCGTGTCTCATCGCTGCCGGGAAACACGACGCCGTCCACGGCGTGGATTCCGTCCGGAACGTCCGCGACGGCGCGAGACCTGTCTACGGTGCGCTCGACCGAGAGGACCGACTCGACCTGTTCGTCGACCCGGACGCCGGACACGACTACACGGTCTCGATGGCGAACGAAGTCGTCCGGTGGCTAAACGAGTACGTGGCGGCGTCGGACGAGCCGCCGCGCTCGCTGACGGCGGACGACGTCTCCCTCCTCGAACCCGGGCGGCTGCAGTGTGACCCGAGCGACGCGACAAGCATGGCGTCGAACAACCGTGCGCTGGCGCACCGGCTCAGGGATCGGCGTGACCGTCCCGCCGACGACCCGGTCGAGGACCTCCGGTCGGCGAGTGAACGAGTCCTCGGCGTCTCCGCGCCGGTCCGACCGGTCCGCGCGCGGCCCCGCTCGGAACCTCGGGAGAGTTGGAACGCGCTCGTCGAGGAGGTCGCCATCTACTCCACTGAGCACGTGCCGCTACCGGGCGTGATGGCGTCGCACGTCGAGAACGACGACCCGCGTCCCGGGGTCGTCTGGGTCGACGGATCTGGCCGGTGGGAACCGCTCCGCCAGAGCGGCTACCTCACCGGGCCACTCCGGCCGTTCGAAGCCGACTGCGCCGATACGGAGCCGCGGCTCCTGAGCCTCGACGTGTCCGGACTGGGGCGACTCGCTCCCGAACCGGCGGCTTACGACCTCGCGAGCTGGAACGACGTCAGGCGGGCGCTGACCTACCTCTCGATCGCCGACGGGCGACCGATCGCGGGCCTCCGCGTGCGAGACGCGCTGGCGGGTCTGGACTACGTCGCGGGCCGCGCCGACGTCGACACTGACCGTCTCGCTATCGGCGGTCGCGGAACCGGCGCCATCGTCGCGCTTCTCGGAGCCGCGCTCTCCCCGCGAGTCCAGCGAGTCGTCGCGTTCGAGCCGCTGTCCCGGTTCGAGGCGCTCGCGGAGACGCCGTCGAACGACTGGCCCCACAGCATCGTCGTCCCGGAGGTGCTCGAACACTTCGACCTCCCCGAGCTGGTCGCGGCACTCGCCCCAGAAACGGACGTCAGGATCGTGAACCCGCTCGACGCCGACCGAGAACGGTTCGACCGATCGGCCGCCGCAACGCTGTATTCCGCGGGCATCGAGGCCGGCGCGACCGTAGACTGTGCGGCGGACGGCGAGGCGGCCGTCGCCGACGCCGTCGGTGCGACGTGGTGATCGACGAGCCCAGGGTGCTCCCCGCATCGATCCCGTCGCGGGTCCGCAGCGAGTGCGTCACCGGCAAGACAAAGAGGTAAGGACGTCGAAGGCATCCGGACGGACGTGCTCCCCGAAAGCGTCCCACCCATCGGTCTCGGCACTGCGGGTGTCGACGATCCGGACCTGATCGCCCGCGCACTGGACGCCGGGTACCGGTTCGTCGACACCGCACAGCGGTACGGGAACGAGTCCGCGGTCGGCACGGGGCTCGCCCGTTCCGACGTCGACCGCGAGGACGTCTTCCTCGCGACCAAAGTCCACGAGCGGAATCTCGCGTACGACGACGTGCTGTCGACGACGCGGACGAGCCTCGACAGACTGGGCGTCGACTTCGTCGACCTGCTCTACGTTCACTGGCCACTCGAGAACTACGACCCCGCCGAGACGCTGCCGGCCTTCGACGAACTGCGTGACGAGGGCCTGATCCGGCACGTTGGAGTCTCGAACTTCACGCCCGAACTCCTCGCGGAGGCTCAGTCACACCTCGACGCCCCGGTCGCCGCGAACCAGGTCGAGATACACCCGCTGCTCCCCCAGCGGCGGCTCCGGACCTACGCACGGGACCACGGCGTCGCGCTCGTCGCCTACGGACCGCTCATGGTCGGGGACGTCTTCGACGTCCCCGAGGTGCGGTCGGTCGCCGAGAAACACGACGTCAGTCCGGCCAGAGTGGCGCTCGCGTGGCTGCTGGAGAAAGACGTGGTCCCGATCCCGCGCGGCGACTCGGTCGACCACGTGCGGGACAACCTCGCCGCCCGGTCGCTCTCGCTCGACCCCGCGGACGTGGCGGCCCTCGACGGCATCGACCGCCGGCGTCGCGTGTACGACAACGAGGCGGTGTGGGGCGACGCCGACGGCCGGGCGAGTGGGGAGTGAGAGAGCCCGACTCCGCATCGGGGGGTGGTCGGAGCTCGATCCGGTCGCCGTCACGATCACTACGTCTCCAGTGGCTGGCGACTCTCCTCTCGCTGACGGCCCCCAACCGTGGCAATGCCGAGACTTTTTCACAAAGCGACGGTACGGTGGAGTATGCCACTCGACCGTCCGAACGTAGTGTGTATTCTGGCCGACGACCTGGGCTGGCGCGACCTCGGGTGTTACGGGAGTCCGTTCTACGAAACGCCCAACCTCGACAGGCTCGCCCAGGAGGGAACGCGCTTCACCGACGCGTACGCCTCGTGTCCGGTCTGTTCCCCCACCCGTGCGAGCGTCATGACCGGCAACTACCCCGCACGGGTCGGCGTCACCGACTGGATCGACTTCTGGGGTGAGACACACCCGGCGCGGGGGAGACTGGTCGACGCCGACTACACGGACCACCTCCCCCGCGACCAGACGACGCTCGCGACGGCGCTCGGCGAAGCCGGATACACCAGCTGTCACGTCGGCAAGTGGCACCTGGGCGGCGCCGACCAGGACAGCCTCCCGGAGGACCACGGGTTCGACCGCAACGTCGCCGGCTGCGAGTGGGGAGCGCCGACCGGCGAGGGCGGGTACTTCAGACCGTGGGAGATCCCGACGCTCGACGAGAGCGACGAGGACGCCGACCGGTACCTGCCCCACCGACTCGCGGACGAGGCCGTCGCGCTGGTCGAAGAGTTGGCCGACGGTGACGAGCCGTTCTTCCTCAACTACGACCCGTATCTCGTCCACACGCCGCTGCAGGCTCCGGACCGGATCGTCGACCGATACCGGCGAAAGCGCGAGGCGCTCGGCCTCGACGACGTCGAGGAGTTCGAGGTCGGCGGCCGATTCCCCGCTGAACACCTCAACGACCGGCTGATAAAGCGACGGGTCGTCCAATCCGACCCCGTCTACGCCGCGATGGTCGAGGTGCTCGACAGGTGCGTCGGTCGCGTCCTCGATGCGCTCGAGCGTACGGGGCAGGCCGACGAGACGGTCGTCGTCTTCACCTCCGACAACGGCGGGGAAGCCACCGCCGAGGGCTCGCCGACGACGAACCGCCCCCTCAGAGAGGGGAAAGGCTGGATGGAGGAGGGGGGCAACCGCGTCCCGATGGTCGTCCGCTGGCCGGGCGTGACCGACGCTGCGGACACGCCAGACGTAGTCGAAACCCCAGTTACGAGCCCCGACGTCTACCCCACGCTGCTCGACGCGGCGGGCGTCCCGGTGCCCGCGGGCCAGGGTGTCGACGGCGAATCGCTCCGTCCACTGCTCGAGCGCGAAGGGGCCGCTCCAGACCGCGACGCCGTGTTCTGGCACTACCCTCACTACGGAAATCAGGGCGGGACGCCTTCGGCAGCGATCCGCCGTGGCGATTGGAAACTCGTCGAGTTCTTCGAGGACGACCACGTCGAACTGTACGATCTCGGTTCGGACGTCCGAGAGACCCACGACCTGAGCGAGTACCGACCCAAGACGGTCGAAGAATTGCGAAGCCGACTTCACGAGTGGCAGGACGAGGTCGGTGCCCGGTTCCCCACCGAGAACCCCGACTACGAACCGTGGCCAGACCGGGCCGGCCCACACGGTCCGTCGCTCGGCCCCGGCGAGCAGGGGAACGAGGTTCTTCTGACCGGTGACGACAACTAACAGGTGGAGAACCTGCCGGCCCTGGGCCCGGGTTCCGGATCGGGCCCCGTGGCTCGACTCCCTACCGATCGCGGGTAGATCCGGACGGAACCGGCCGATCACTCGGTAGTGACCGTTGCGATCACTTCGATCTCGACGTCGATCGGGGCCGGCAGGTCGCTGACTTCGACCGCGCTCCTGGCGGGGTACGGTTCGCTCATGTATTCGCCGTACACTCCGTTGACAGCGTCGTAGTCGTCCATGTCGGTCACGAACACGGTCGCTTTCACCACGTCGTCGAGTGAGCCGCCTCCGGCCTCGACGATGGCCGTGACGTTCTCTAGCGTGCGTGCGGTCTGTTCGCGAATATCCGTGGAGACGACGTCGCCGGTGTCCGGGTCGATCGGGCCCTGTCCGGACACGAAGATCCGGTCGCCATCGCGGATCCCCTGTGAGTACGGACCGATGCTTTCGGGTGCGTCACCCGTCGAAAGTTCGTCCATATACGCGCCTCGATCGGTCCTCACGAAAGTCTATCGCATCAGTACCAGTCGATGGAAGGACGGGTATCGCCCGTTGTGCCGCGGGACCGGAGACGGAACAGGCCGCGTACTACCGTCGAACCAAATCCGACGGCGGCGGTCCACGGCGATCCGCGTTCCGCCGATGGGTTTAATTCCCTCTCCCGGGAATCCCTCGGGTATGGAGATTACGGGTATCGAAGCGTACGCGGTCAACGTCGGCGTCGTCGACCTCTCCGAGGGCGGTATCGCGCCGTACGTCACGAACCACGGGCAGGTCGAGGACGTCGACCGGATGGTGATCCGGGTCGAGACCGACGAGGGCTACACGGGATGGGGCGAGATGCGGACGTTCCTCTCGCCGGAGTCGACGAGAGCGGTCATCGAGGACGGCATCGAGCCGTGGGTCGTCGGTCGTTCTCCCTACGAAGTCGAGAGCCTCCGTCGGCAGCTCTTCATCGAGTACACGAACGCCGACATGTTCTTCGCGCCGATCGAGATCGCCTGTTGGGACATTATCGGCAAGGACCTCGGAAAACCGGTCTACGAGTTGCTGGGTGGGTGGACCGCTCCCGAGGCGACTCGACGGACCGTCACCCCGGAACACGAGGAGACACTCAGCGTCGACGTCGCGTACTGCGTGGGGATCCTCTCCCCGGAGGAGTCTCGCGAACACGCCGCGACCGCTCTCGACGAGGGGTTCGACGTGCTCAAGACGAAGGCCGGTCGCGACTGGCGAGAGGACGTCGACCGGATCGTCGCGATGCAGGACGAGGTCGACGGGCGCCTCGACTTCCGACTCGACCCCAATCAGGGTTGGTCGCTGGAGGACGCAGTCCGGGTCGGCGCCGCGCTGGAGGACGCCGGGGTGTACCTTCAGTACATGGAACAACCGATCCGGGTCGACGCCCACGCTTCGCTCGCTCGGCTCCGCCAGCGCACCCGCCAGCCCATCGGCCCCAACGAGGACACGTACATCGCGCGCAACCTCCGCGAGCTGATCGAGCGCGGTGCGCTCGACGTCGCAGTACTCGACATGACGCCCGCTGGTGGGATAACCGCGGTCCGGCAACTCGCCGGGATCGCCGAAGACGCGGGCGTGCCGGCCGTGCACCACTGCGCGTTCGACCTCGGCATACGGACCGCCGCCATCGCCCACACGGTCAGTAGCGTCCCGGGGTTCACGCTCCCGGCAGACACCGTCTACTACGCCTGGGAGGACGACATTCTCGCGGAGCAGCTGACGCTGGAGGACGGCAGCATCGTCGTCCCGGACGAACCCGGCCTCGGCGTCGACGTCGACAGGGACAAACTCGAGGAGTACAGGGTTCTCTGACTGACCGGTGTCCTCACCGACAGCCGTCAGTCGCCCGGATGGCTCAGAGAGCGCTCGGCGGGTGACCGGCGGCCCGTCCGGTCGAGCGACCGACGGATCCGGACCAGTCCCCGTCCCGTACAGACAGTTATTAGTCACTCTGACACGTCTTCGACGACCATGTTCGACGTGTCGTCAACCGCCTGGATGGGGAAACCCTCCGGGGAGATCGGTGCCCAGGCAGAGACCGACGGGTCAGTCGCCGTCGTCCCGGTCGGAAGTGTGGAACAACACGGCGACCACATGCCCGTCGGGACGGACACGATCCTCGCCCAGGCCGTCGCCCGACTCGGCGCCGAACGCGTCGAGGACGACGTCCCCGTCGTCGTGACGCCACCGGTGTGGTCCGGAAACTCGCCCCACCACATGCCCTTCGGGGGGACTATCTCGATCGGTGTCCGGGGGTTGCTGGACCTCCTGGAGCGAGTGGCCGACGCCGTCCTCGACAACGGGTTCGACGCCCTGCTCTTCCTGAATGGACACGGCGGTAACATCTCGACGATCGGCGACGCGACGTCGATCGTCGGCGAGGATCACCCCGAGGCAGAAGTCCTCGGTCTGACCTACTTCCAGCTCGCGGAGGGGTTCATCCACGAGATCCGGGACAGCGACACCGGCGGGATGGCCCACGCCGGCGAGTTCGAAACTTCGTTGATGTTGCACCTGCGTCCGGAACTGGTCGACGCCGACGCCATGGAGGCGACGTACCTCGACGAGCCGTACGAACTCGGCGGACAGGACCTCGTGGAGGGCGGACCGCTCTCTGTCTACCGGTCTTTCGAGGAGTACTCCGAAAGCGGCGCCATCGGCGACCCCCACCTCGCCAGCGCCGAGAAAGGCGAACGTATCTACGAACTGCTCGGCGACGAAATGGAGAAGCTCCTCGAATCGATACACGAGTAGAACAGCTGAACGGTGCACACGAGCAGATGGATGGGACGGGGACCTGCCCGGAGTGGCGGGCCCGCCGGTGCGAGGACTGAAGGTTCTCGATTGAGAGGTACGACCCATGGGTGACGGTCGACCGTATCTGTCGTTGGTCGGGACGTATCGCGAGGATACCGTGACCGAAGAGATCTACACCTGCCGAGTCGATCCCGCGACGGGTGACCTGGACCGGTTGCGTACGACGGTCGCGGGAGAGAACCCCTTCTTCCAGGCCGTCCATCCGAACGGCGAGTACCTGTATTCGGTCGACATGGTCGACGACGGACGATTACAGGCCTTTTCGATCGATGCCGAGAGCGGCGAACTGTCGCAGTTGAACAGTCGACCGACCGGCGATGCCGGGCCGTGCCACCTGTCTATCGATTCCAGCGGTACCTACGTCCTGGTGGCCAACTACGTCGGGGGAAGTGTCGCGATGCTCCCAATCGAAGAGGACGGGCGCGTGGGTGAGCCGACCGACGTCGTCGCACACAGCGGGTCGAGTGTCCATCCCGACCGACAGACCGAACCCCACCCCCACTCGATCGAGGTCGGACCGGAGGACAGGTTCGCCTACGCGGCGGACCTCGGCACCGACGAAGTCGTCGTCTACGAAGTCGATGCCGATGGAGAGAGACTCCGACCGGTCGATAGCGTATCGGCGGCTGCGGGGGCCGGGCCCCGTCACTCAGACTTCCACCCAGACGGCCATCGACTCTACGTTATCAACGAACTCGACTCGACGCTAACGACGTTCGAGCGGGATCCGCGGACGGGGCGACTCGACGAGAGAGGGACTGTTTCGACCCTCCCCGACGGGTTCGACGGGGAGAACTTCGCCGCGGACGTTCGGGTACATCCCTCGGACCAGTGGGCGTACGGCTCCAATCGGGGACACGACAGCGTCGCACTGTACGAACTCGATCCGTCGACAGGTCGTCCACACCTCGTCGCTCACGAACCGGCACGCGGTCAATGGCCGTGGAACGTCGCCCTCGCGCAGGACGAGACACATCTACTCGCCACGAACCACGATAGCGACGATGTAGTGACGGTCTCGGTCGATCCGGAGACGGGCAACCTGACCGGGAGGGGCGACACAGTCACTGTTCCGAACCCGGTCTGCGTGACGCCGCTTCCGCGGAATCGGTGACGGTCGGGCCTTGAGAGGGCGGCGAAGCGGTGACCCGCGGCGACCGACGGGGTGCGTGACTCCGCGATCCTCATCGCCTCACTCGAAGTGGGGGAGGACGTGTTCCTCGAAGGCGTCGATAGTCCGATAGGGGTCGCCGCACGTCGAACCGACCAGGACCCGTGACACGCCGGCCTCCTCCAGTCGCTCGAGTTCCGAAACGATGTCGGCCGGGTCGTCGGTGATGTTTTGGGTGTCTCTGATCGCCCCGTCCGACAGGTCCGCGAGCCTGTCGTCGGCGACCTCCTGGATCGCGCGTGGGTCCGGGTTGTCGAGCTCGGTGTCGGACGGGAGGTGTTCACCCCGGTTTCGGATCTCCGCCACGAGTTCGTCCGGATCGCCGACGTTAGCGGTTACTTCCGTCGTCACGTCGACCGTCTCCCAGTCACGACCACGCTCCTCCAGTCCGCGCTTGAAGTTCGGCACGATGCTCTCTCTGATCCGGTCTGGACCGGCAGCTGTGATGAGGTGATCGGCGAACCGCCCGGCGTATTCACAAGAGGTCGGTCCCCAGGCGGCCCAGTGGAGAGGAATCTCTTCCCGGGGCCGCGTGTAGAGTTTGATACCGTCGTACTGAAAGTGGGCCCCGTCGTAGCTGACGTACTCCTCGGACGTCCACAGTCGCTCCATGACCTCGATGGCCTCAATCAGCATCTCCGCCCGGGTCCCCCAGTCGGGCCACCGGTCGAGGAAGTGAGCCTCGTTGAGTGCCTCACCGACGCCCACGCCGAGGTTGAACCGCCCGGGATACATGTTGTCGAGTGTGGCGACGGCCTGGGCCAGGAGCGGCGGTCTGTAGCGCAGCATGGGACAGGTCACAGACGTGCCGACCGACACGTTGGGGACCTCGCTCAGCAACGCTCCGAACCAGGGGAACGCGTCGTGAGCGTACGGTCGCGAATCGATCCACGGCATGAAGTGGTCACCGATCCAGATCCCACCGAATCCGGCATCGACCGCTGTCTTCGCGAGTTCAATGTCTTCACGCGGCGGCCGGAAACAGCCGTACACGTTGTAGTGGATTTCCAACGCCATCACGGGGAGTATTCAGTAGCAGACTGTAAAGGATCGGTCTGGACCGTCACCAGCAACAGTTCGTTCCGCGAACGACCCGGGGGCGCCCCCGAGGCACGTGAGCTCCGAGAGTTCTCGAAACAGGCACCGAGACAGCGACGTGAGCGTCGGAAGCGCAGAAACTCGCCGGTTTTATGTGGACTGACGCGGACCAGCGACCATGGAGGAGCCAACCACACCGGCAGAACCGCCAGCGACAGAGACCGGTCTTCGGGTCGGGTTCAGGACGCGGGACCTCTCGGAACCGCGGCTGCGATACATCCGGCAACTCGGCGTGACCGACGTGTTCATCGACCACGCAGAGGTCGACGAGGAACCGGACGAGTTCACCGACCGCGACGAGCGAGACACGCTGCCCGTCGGGCCGGATTCGATCCCGTCCGTCGAACGGTTAGTCGAGACGCGCGAGCGACTGGCGGCGGCGGGGATCCGCTTTACCGGCGTCCAGTCGCTTCCGTACTCGCTATACGGGGACATCATGTTCGGCCGGGACGGAAAAGAGGAGGCCATTGAACAGATACAGACGCTCGTCCGCAACCTCGGCGAGGCGGGCATCCCGATCCTGGGGTACCAGTGGAATCCGCGGGGGCTCGTCCCGATGCGGACCGAACCGGCCGAGTTGCGGGGCGGTGCCGCCGGGACGGCGTTCGACCTGGACGAACTCGACGACCCCGACGAAATCCCGCCGGAACTGGACCGTGAGTACACCGAAGCGGAGTTCTGGGAGCACTACGAGGACTTCCTGGAGGCCGTCATCCCGGTAGCGGAGAATGCGGGCGTCAGACTCGCCCTCCACCCGAACGACCCGCCGGTGCTCGAATCGCTCGGGGGGATCCCTCGCCTGTTCCGTGACGTCGAGGGGTTCGACCGTGCCATGGAAACCGTCCCCAGCGACGCCCACGGGTTGAAACTCTGTCTTGGCTGTTTCTCCCAGATGGGCGAGGACGTCGTATCTGTAATCGAATACTTCGGCGCAAACGACGACATCGTCTTCGTCCACTTCCGGGACGTGGTCGGGGAAATGCCTGCGTTCCACGAGACGTTCGTCGACGAGGGGAACTTCGACAGCGTGGCCGCCGTACGCGCGCTCGACCGCGTGGGTTTCGATGGCGTCATCATCCCCGACCACATCCCCGACATGGAGGGGGACACCGACTGGCACCATCGGGGCCGCGGGTTCACCGCCGGCTACCTTCGCGGGGTCATCGACACGGTCCGTACCGACGACTGACCGAACCCGGCGCGGTCCAGTCCCTTCTGGCAGTCCGACCGATCCGCTCCTGAAGAACGGTCGGGTTCGAACCCGTCGAACTGCCGGTTTCGCGCCGCCCGGTGACTGCCTGTGTCCGTCTGTTCCGGCGACGCGCCGCGCTGGACGTCACTCAGGCGGGCGAGAGAACCTCCCGTGTCGGGCAGTGGTGCGTACGGCTCTCACGGTTCGCTTACAGTATGAAGGGCGGTCGATCGGTGCGGCAGATCAGGACCGACGCCGGATCTCGGCGAGAAACGACTCCGGGAGGGCGTCGACTTCGCCGACCTGGATCCGCCAGAGGTTCGCGTACAGGCCATCGGCGGCGAGGAGGTCGTCGTGGGGCCCGTGTTCGACGATCTCGCCGGCCTCCAGCACGAGGAGCCGGTCGGCGTTGCGCACCGTCGAGAGCTGGTGGGCGATACTGAACGTGGTCCGATCCGCTATCAGTTCCTCGAGCGACCGCTGGATGACGACCTCGGTCTCGTTGTCGACGTGGGAGGTTGCCTCGTCGAGGACGATTATCTCGGGGTCGCGCAGGATGACACGCGCGATCGCGATCCGCTGGCGCTGCCCGCCCGACAGCCGGTCGCCCTCCTGGCCGACCGCCGTCTCGTACCCGTCTTCGAGATCGGCGATGAATTCGTGAGCGTTGGCTCGCTCTGCGGCCGAGCGGACCTCCTCGTCCGTGACCTCAAGCCCATAGGCGATGTTCTCCCGGACGGTCCCGGTGAACAGGAACGGCTCCTGGCTGACGTAGCCGACCGACGAGCGGAGACTCGCCAGCGTGACGTCGCGGACGTCGTGGCCTCGACCCGGACGGTCCCGTCCGAGACGTCGTAGAACCGTAGCAGGAGCTTCATCAGCGTAGACTTCCCGGAGCCCGTCGGCCCGACGAGTCCGATCGTCTCCCCGGGGTCGGCCTTGAACGACACGTCGGTTATCGCCTGCTCGCCGTTCGGATAGCTGAACGAGACGTCCTCGAACGCGACGTCGCCCTCGACGTCCTCGAGGACCGTCGGGTCGGAGGCCTCGGGGACGCTGACCGGGTAGTCGAACAGCACGAAGACCCGTTCGGCGGAGGCTTTCACCCGCTCGAAGTTGTTGAGCAGTTGGCCGGCCTGGGTCATCGGCCCCTGGATCTGGCGGCTGTACTGGAGGAACATCACGACGGTCCCGACGGTGACCGTCCCGGAGAAGACGCCCAACGGCGGGCCGAACAGGACCCACCAGCCCCCGACCAGGAAGACGAGGGTGAACCCGTAGCCGTTGATGAGCGTGAGCGTCGGGCCGAACCGGATACCCCACCGGCGGGCGCTCCAGCGGGCGTCCATATGTTCCTGGGACGCGTCCTCGACACGCGCCGACTCGAACGGCTCGTTCGTGAACGACTTGACAACCCTCATCCCGCTGAGATTGTTCTCAAGCCGGGACGCGAGGTCGCCGAACGTTTCGCGGGCCTCTCGGTACCGAAGCCGGACTTTCTTGACGAACAGGTTGCTGGAGAGCGTAAGTAGCGGCGCCGGTAAGAGCGCGACCAGCGCGAGTTGCCATGTCGAGGACGACCGGATACGGGAGCGCGTCGAAGGTCGGCACGCCGAACGCGACGGGGTTGGTCCCGAACTGCCGCTGGGCGGTCCCGGGCGGAGCGACCGGCATATTCCCGGGAATGCTGACGAGCGCCACGAAGAGGAACCCCTCGTTGGCGACCCGATCGGCGAACGCGCCGATCCGCCCCAGGTGAGCAGCCTCCCGAACGCCGACGACCGCCACGCCGTGTTCGGCCCCCCCCGCTCGGTCGCCGCGTCCGCCGCCTCGAAGCCGACGAGTTGCCCCCTACGCCGAGTGTCCCTCGACAACCGCGGAGAGTAGCGTCTCTCGCTCGACGGATGGTGTCGCCGTCGGGTCGATGTCTCCCGTCTCGGTGAACTGGGCGTATCGGGGGATGAGCCGCACCCCGTGAGAGACGTGTCCTCGGATGTCGGCAGAGACCATCGTCGACGCGACACGACAGGCCGTCTCCGCCGGGGTTCCCGTCTCTTCGAGCAACCGCTGTGCGAACTCCTCTAACGAGTCCGGTTCGATGCGAGCCATGGGGGACGGACGTCGGGTTCCGACTTGAATCTCGGGATGGCCCGGACCGCGGCAGTCGGGGCCGCGAGTCACGCAAACGGCGGTGCTCGCGGAGGAAAGCGCCGACACCGGGCTGAGAAAGAGAGAGAGAAACGGGAAGAGAAAACAGAGGGGGACCGGAGGGTGGCTCAGTCTTCGGCGTGGCGGGTTCTGACCCGCGGGTTGAATAGCCGGTCGGTCCCCTGAGCGAACAGGATCAGGCCGAGCGACAGCAGCGAGATCACGACCATGGGGATGAACACCCAGTGGATCGTGCTGAGGGTCGTCAAAGCGCCGTGGCGGTACGCGAGGTTGATCATGACCCCCCAGTTGAGAGTTGTGAACGGGAGGACGCCCAAAAAGTAGAGGCCGACCGAGGCGAAGATAACGTTGCGGGCGCTCCGCATGAACGAGATCAGCACGTAAGGCATGATGTTGGGGAGGATGTCCTCGCGGATGATGAACGGGGTCGACAGCCCCATGATGCGCGAGGCTTCGACGTAGCTCTCCTGTCTGAGCGAGAGCACCTGCGAGCGGATCGCGCGTGCGAGCCCCGCCCAGGCGTTTATCGACAGGAGGAACCCGATGACGTAGGGATTCTCGGGCTCGTAGATCGCGGCGATGATGATGATGAGCGGCAAGCCCGGGATAGTCATCACGACGTCGTTGACCGCCATCAGGACGCGGTCGATGAAACCGCGCTTGTACCCGCTGACGGTGCCGACGACGACGGCCAGCGACGTCGAGAAGACGCTGCCCGCGAGGATCATCTTCAGCATCGGCGGCGTCGCGTGGACGATCAGCGCGAAGAGGTCCTGCCCGAGCGCGTCGGTGCCCAGGACGTAGTTGATATTCTGAAAGGGGGGAGAGAGCCGCGGCGCCTGGTTCGTCTCCGGCGGCGGGACGACGAGGACTCCGAAAGTCCCCATCAGGATGTACAGAGACAGGATCGCCAGCCCGAGTATCGCCCGCGGATCGTCAGCGATGACCCGGGACGGGACGGCTACGTGCTCGTGGATCGCCGCCCGAAGTCGGTCTTCGGTCGTCATTTCGGTCGCCGACAAGGTGTGGAACGGCGTCTCGTCGCCGGGGTCTCCCGTCTCTGTGGGTTCGTCGTTTGTCATCGTTATTCCGGGCGCTGAGCTTCGGCGGACGTTATTCGCGGGTCGATCCGACTGTAGGTGAGTTCGGCGACCAGGATTCCGACGATCACCGCCGTCGTGATGAGGAGGAACGCGCCCATCATCAGGGGATAGTCACGGGAGTTTATCGCCTTGAACATATAGTAGCCGACGCCGGGATAAGAAAAGACGCGCTCGAGAATGATCGACCCGCCGAACATGAACCCGATGGAGATCATCAAGCTCGTGTACATCGGCAGGATGGCATTTCGAGCCACGTACTGCGTCGAGAGGCGGTTACCGGAGAGCCCCCGCAGGCGTCCCACGCGAACGTAGTCCTCACCGATGACCTGAATGCTGTTCCCGCGCATCTGGAGGAGCACGCCACCGAACTCGGTCAGGACGACCGAGAGTAACGGCAGGACGGCGTGATGGAGTACGCTCCCCAAGTAGGCGGCGGTGAAGCCCGGTTCGATCGATGAGGCGACCCGCCCCCGCGGCGGGAAGAGGTTAAACTGGTACGCGAAGATGTAGACGAAAAAGATCGCGACCAGGTAGAAGGGGATCGAGTTGAGCAGCGTGGCGCCGACGCTCGCGAGCTGGTCGAACCGCCCGCCCTCGTTGTAGGCCAGTATCGCACCACCGACGATTCCAAGGGAGTAGCTGATCAGCAGGGATGTCCCCATCAGGAAGAGCGTCCACGGGATGGCGTCGGCCAAGATGTTGGCCACCGGCGCACCATACCAGACCGACTGGCCGAGGTCCGCCTGCGCGATTGAGGTTATGTAGTCGATGTACTGGATATAGAGCGGTTCAGACGGGTTGACGTTCAGATACGACTCCGCGAGCGTCTGGATCCGCTCCGGGCTCACCCGCTTTCCCTGCTGGCCGGCGAGGAGTTGCGCCTTGATGAACTCCATCGGCCCGCCGGGCAAGGCATGGATCAGCGCGAACGTGAGCGTGACGACAGTGAAGATGACGCCGATCGTCCGACCAAGGCGTTTGAGTAGCCATTTCATATCTCGATTACCGACTGTCCTCGTTTCATGTGGTGGTCTATTTAAATGGTGATCGTGGAGTGGTCTCGCGTTACGACTTGGCCTGCAGCAGGCCGAACTTCAGCAGCGCGTACTGCGTGAACTGGACGCCCCAGATCCAGTGGTCCTCGGCGGGCCAGTTCCAGTCGTCGGTCCGAATCAGGTTGGGGGTGAACGACTCGTTCCAGATGACCTCTGGGATGGCCTGGTTGACGGTCCAGGCGAGTTCCTCGATTAGTTGCGTCGCATCCTCACCGCTCGATTGCGAGAGCTCCGTGATCTTCTCGTTGACGTTGATGGTCTTCAGCGAACCCTCCATGTCGCCCACCGGCCACGGGACCTCAAACTCCTCGGGGGCGTTCGTACACGCCCGGAACTCGCAGTCGAACGCCATGAATGGGTGCCAAGCGCCCCAGAAATTGAACGTGGCCTGGTAGGCGTCGTTCTGCCAGTCGGTGATCCACGGTGAGGACTGCATCGACAGCACCTCCGCGGCGATACCGAACTCCGACAACTGGGACGCAGCGGTTTCCATGCCGATCGGGTACGACGCCCACGGAGGCGACTTGATCTGAAACTCAAGGCGGTCACCGTTGGGCCGGTACCATTCGCTGTTTTCCCGCGTACAGCCGGCCTCCTTGAGCAGGGACGTCGCCTTCTCAAGGTCCTGATCGTAGGTCTCAAGTTTTCCCGCCAGGTTCGGGATCCACGTTTCCTCGCTGCCAACGACGTTCGTCGCGATCCCCGAGGGCGAGTTGACCTTGGTGTAGTTGAACCCCATGTTCCCCGAGATCTTCTCCCGGTCGGTGGCGTACTGGATCGCCCGGCGGAACTGGCGCTTGGCGAACAGATCGTCGTCATAGTTGAACGAGAGCGCAGTACCGTCGAACGTGGGGATCTGTATGAGACGGAGGTTTTCGGGTATGTCCTGGTAGAACTGCTGGTTGCGCGGACCGCTGCCCCAGTCGGTCTCGTCGTTCTGGATGGGGACCCCCGGTTGAGCCTCCGGCATGTAGTGCATCTCCATGCTGGGGAAGTTGAGCACTTCACCGGAGGAGGGATGCCCGTTCGACGGCGGGCTCGCCGGGTGGTTCTCCCAGAGTTCGTACTTATACCGCTGGGAGTCGGCGTCAACGAGTCTGAACGGTCCGTTCCCAACGACATCCGTGACCGGCCACTTGAAGGTGGCGAGTTCCTCCTGCGCCTGGTCCTCGCTTCCGTCTTCGTACATCTCGACAAAGTCGCCGAACACAAACCGCGGCGTATTCATCCGCATATTCCGCTGGAAGAGGTTCCCCATCATGATCTGACGGTTCACGTTCGAGGAACTGAGGACGAACTCAACCGTCTTCTCGGACGGGGTCTTGACTTCCTCAAGGAAGTCCCACACGCTCCCGCCGATGATCTTCTCGCACATCATCTTGACGCGGACGTCCTCGGCGGTAAACGGCTCGCCGTTGTGCCACTGCTGGCCCGGCTGGAGGTCGACTTCCAGCGTCTCCCCGGTGAACCGCCAGTCCGTGGCGAGGATGCCGACCTGCCCGCGGTTCGGTGAGTAGACGCCGAGGTAGTCGAAGATCATCCAGCTTAGGTGGTCGTCCCAGTTCGCCGGCCGGTACTCGTTGGCCTGGCCGTCCTTCGGGACGGTGTTCCCGCCGGGGAGGTCGAGCGTTTGGTCGATAATCTGCGTCGGCGCATCGGTCTGCGTCTCCGTACCCTCGCCGTCCGTCGGGGTCCCGTCGACGGATGTTGACGTCCCCTCGATGACCGGCGTGTTGGTGTTGATCCCGCCCTGCGGCCCGCTGATTGTGGTTGAAGTCCCGTTGCCGTCCTGCTGGCCCGAACAGCCGGCGACCGCCGGCAGCGCACCCGCCCCAATAACTTTGAGAATCTTTCGGCGCCTTAATCTATCGCGATTGTCTTTGTCAGACATACATCGACCACGATCTTTTATTTACTTATAATTTCCGGAAATAGTCACTCTATGTATAATTCTCGTCAGACTAGCTGTTTCGGAGAAAACACGGGAACAGACTGCCCGGTCGACGGGGGCGAAACCGGCGCCACGTCGCCGGGTAGATCACCCGAAGAGACCGTAACCGTTGGGTAATGGGCGATCGACCGCGACGTGGTGACCGGTCCGGAAGGTGGCGATCACGGACCCAGGCCCGGATCGTCTGCGTGGTCAGTCGTCGTCTGGAGCCAGCTCAGACGGCGAGTTCCCGTCCTCAACGCCCGTCAGCGGCTCGCTCTCCCAGTAGGGGTGGTCCGCGCCACGGTCGCGGAAGCAGGCGACGTTGTGGTCGCCGCCGCTCCCGTCGCTGCCGATTTCGGGTTCCTGCCGGGTGCAGACCTCCCGAGCCTCCGGACAGCGGGTGTGGAACCGACAGCCGCTCGGCGGGTTCACCGGATCGGGGATGTCGATCCCGCGGATCGGGGGTTCCTCGGCTTCCGCCTCAATCTCCAGGTCGGCGGTCGACCACATCAGCACTTGCGTGTAGGGGTGCTTCGGGTTCCGGATGAGCTCCTCCGCCGGGGCTACCTCGACGATCTCGCCGAGGTACATCACCCCGATTCGACCGCCGATCTTCCCCGCGAAGTACCGGGCGTTCGAGAGGTTATGCGAGATGAACAGGAACGATGTGTCGAACTGGTCCTGCAGTTGGTGCATGAGGTCCATCATCTCGACGCGCAGTGAGACGTCCAGCGCGCTGATTGCCTCGTCGGCGAGGATCATGTCGGGATTCATCAGCAGCGCCCGGATGAGCGCGATTCGCTGTTTCTCGCCGCCCGAGAGCTGGTGGGGATACCGGTCGGCGTAGTCCTCCGGCGGCGTCATGCCGACGTACTCAAGCATCCCGAGGACCCGCGCCCTGCGGTCCTCCCTGTCCATCCCGGGCTGCCACTTCTTCAGTGGCACCTCGAGCGTCGCCGCGACCTTCTTGTTCGGGTTGAGCGAACTGCCCGGGTCCTGGTGGATGATCTGGAGCGACTGGCGGATGGTCTGGAACGGGATGTCGACGTCACCGGACCCACTCTTGGCCTCCCAGACGTCCTGGTCGCGGAAGGCGACTGTCCCTTCCGTGGGCGGCTGGACGCCGATCGCGGCCTTCCCCAGGGTCGTCTTCCCACACCCCGACTCGCCGACGAGCGCCACGACGTCGTTCTCGTAGATGTCGAGGTCGACCCCGTCGACGGCGTACACGGTATCTGGCTCCTCGAAGAAGTCCAGAAGGCCGGTGCTCTCCTCGAAGTGAACGCCCAGGTCCTCTAACGAGACGACGGGCTCTTCGGACTGCTGGCCCTCGACGACGACCGCGTCCCCGTCTTTGTCCTCGGTCACGGCCAGCGGGATCGTCTCGGCGGAGTCCTCCCAGTAGTGGCACGCGGCGCTACGGTCCGCGTCAATCTCGTACATCCTGGGGGCTTCCGCCCTGCAATTATCGTCGGCCATCGGGCACCGCGGGTGATAGGAGCAGCCGGTGGGCACGTCGACCGGGTCCGGGCTCGACCCCTCGATGGGCTCCATCTCCGAGAGCGGCGTATTGAGGTTCGGCACCGTGTTCAGAAGCGACCTGGTGTAGGGGTGTGCCGCGTCGGTGATGAGTTCGTTCGAGGGGCCGATCTCGGCGAACTCGAAGGCGTACATGACCGCAAGGCGGTCGGCCATCCCGGCGACGAGCGGGAGATCGTGGGTGATGAACACGACCGTGAGGTCGTACTCCTCCTGGAGGTTCTGGATCAGGTTCAGGATCGAGCGCTGCATCAGAAGGTCCAGCGCTGCCGTCGGTTCATCCATCACGAGCACGTTCGGCTGCAAGACGAGACTTAGCGCGATGAGAGCCCGCTGTTGCATCCCACCACTGAGTTCGTGCGGGTAGGAGTCGAGTACGCGGTCTGGGTCAAGGTACAGTTGCTCGAACAGCTCGCGCGCATGGTCCATCGTCTCCTCGACGTCGTAGTCGTGTTCTTTGATCGTCTCTTTGAAGTGTCCCTCAATCTTCATCACGGGGTTGAAGGAGTTCATCGCCCCCTGGAACACCATCGAGATTTCCTCCCACCTGAGCGCCTTGAGGTCCTCCGTGGACAGGTCCAGGACGTCCACCTCCCTGCCGTCGCCGGGATAGTACGTGATCTCGCCCGAGAGGATGCCGGGCGAGACCACCGCATCCAGTAACGCGGAGGCGAACATCGACTTTCCGCTGCCGCTCTCGCCGACTACCCCGAGGATCTCGTGTCGCTGGATGTCGAGACTGGCGTCGTTGAGCACCCGCGACTCCCCCCGCTCCATGTCGAAGGTGACGCTGCAGTCCCGGACCTCCAAGATCGTGTCGTCGCCCCGTTGGGTCTCGGTCGCAGTTGATCCATTCGTAGCCACGCACGATCACCCGGAGCGGGCTCCGGCAGCCGATTGCGAAACGTGTGGTGTCTGTGTATTGCTATGCATACCCATATAGGCCTGTTCCAATCAGTCGACTTGTAAGTTTCGATCAGCTAGGTCGGGTTCGATCCAGACGGTACGTCCCGCTGACCGACAGGTCTCCACCGGCGGGCAGTGACCCCGTTCCGTTCGTGTCCGGCGCGTCACAGCCTGTGTTGACAGCGATACAGGGGGTACGCGATCCCGACGATCGTGACCATCAGGATAACCATGTCGATCTGGAGCAGTACGTAACTCCCTGAGTTCCGATCGACGAATAAGAACGAGAAGGCCCCGAGGATCAGGAGGATAACGGTCAGCGTGAACGCGGTCCACAGGAGCTGTTGGAAGTCGCAGATCGCGTCCCAGAACTTCCGGATCCGGTCGTAGTCCATGGAACCTATTGGTGACTGTGAACGGTCTGGCGTAATAAGTTCAGGGGTCTCGGGAGTCGACCGTCGGCACCAGAGTCGGGCGGTCGGCGACGGCCCCCTCGAACTGACGGTTAGTCGATAGGTTAGTTTGAAGACGGCCCGCGTGGTTAGACAGGTATGCGAACTATCGAAGCCGGCGTCGAGACGGGCGAGCCGCCGGAGTGGGCAGTGCTCGAACGGAGCCTCTTCGACCTGTTGAGCGAGTCGATCGATGCGGTCCTCGAGAACTACGTCGATGAAAACGGTCACATCCGCTGGCCGCCAGACGGCGGCGGATACGACGACGCCTACGAGGGGTTCTCGAACTGGCCGTTGCTGTACCTGCTGGGCGGCGACGAGCGCGTCCTTGAAGCCTCAATCGACGAGTGGGAGGCCATCACCCGACAGTTCGCCCGCGACGGCTCCGGCACCGCCCAGGTCGACGGCGTCGACGAGTACCCCGCGGCGCTGGACTGGATGCACAAGGGTGAGGGATTCCAGTTGTTCTACTACATCTGCCTGGCTGCCCCGGATGACGACCGGTTTCGCGATCGGGCCGAGCGGTTTGCCGACCTCTATCTCCCCGACAGCGATGCGGACAACTACGATCCCGACCTCCGCCTCATCCGCGCCCCCTTCACCGGCAGCGAGGGGCCCACCGCGCCAGTCGAAGGACCCTGGGAATACGCCGAGTGGATGGTCCCGTACGGGCTGCCGTTCCAGGACGTCGAAGGGATTGAGACGGTCGATGACCTGAAAGACCCCGAAAAGGCCGAGCGGATGGGCGAGGTGCTCTACGAGCGGTGGGGGCAGGGTGACGACGCGGTGAACCTCGCGGCGACATCGATGGTGACCAACGCCTACCTGCTGTCGGGCGAGGAGCGCTACCGCGAGTGGGTCCTGGAGTACGTCAACGCCTGGGAGGAGCGCACCGAGGAAAACGACGGGCTTATTCCCGACCACGTCGGTCCGTCCGGCGAGATCGGTGAAGGCCTCGACGGCAAGTGGTACGGCGGCTACTACGGGTGGACCTGGCCCCACGGGTGGATGTTCATCGGCGAGTCCGCCATCGCCGCCGGCGAAAACGCTGCGCTTCTCTCCGGAGGCGACGACTGCCTCGGGATGGCCCGCTCGACCATGGGTGTCCTCGAGGACGCCGCCATCGAACGCGAGGACACCCTGTTCGTCCCCTACAAGCACGGCGACGAGGGGCTGCTGGACTACCCGGCGAACAGCCAGGGGTACCAGCGACAGAACCGCGTGTTGGAGGCCGAGGACGGGACAGTGTTCCAGCGCGACGGCTGGTACGAGTTCCGACCGATGGACGCCGAGTACCCTGTCCACGTCTGGCGGACCTCGATGCGCGACGACGATCGCGACCGGATCGAGCGACTTGCCGACAACGCGCACGACGCCTCCCAGACGATTCTGCCGGGGAGCCCGAAGGACCTGGGGGGCAACGAGGCGGCGTGGGCGGCCTACCTCAGCGGCGAGTACCCCGACTACCCCGCCGACATCCTCTCGCACGCCCACCAGCAGGCCTCGGAACGGCTCGCGATGATCCGCGACGACGGCCCGGAGTTCGTCCCCGAGAGCGACGAGTACCTCAACCAGCGCAATCCCGTCGACGTCGAGGGTCTGGTCCAGTGCACGCTGGGCGGGCCCATGACGTTGTACAACGGCGGCCTCCTCCAGGGTCGGGTCCGCCACTTCGACCCTCACCGCGACCGCCCCGGCCTCCCGGACGGCGTGGCGGCGCTCGTCACCGATCTCGAGGCCGACGCCACCGAACTCCAACTCGTCAACGTCGGCGGTCGCGCACGGACGGTAGTCGTCCAGGCCGGCATCTACGGCCAACACCAGTTCGGCACCGTTACCTACACCGGGTCGAACGGCGCCGAGAAACGGCGCGGCGTCGACGTCGACGACCGGGCGGTCGAAGTGACCCTCCCCGCTGGCACCCGGACGACGATGGAACTGGAGACCCGACGGTACGTCAACGACCCCGACTACGCGTCTCCCTGGGATCGGTGACGGCTACCGGGAACCACCACCTCGTCCGGCGAGCACCGGGACCGATCGGAATCCAAACAACTAAATCTCAGCGGCCGTCACTGTCCGACTCGAATATGGCAGACATAAAGCGCCTGTCCGAGACGGACATTCAGCAGATAGAGGGCTTCGAGGTCGGTCAGCTCGGTGCCGTGGACTCGATGAGTATCCAGTACTTCGAGTTCCCGCCAGGGTCGGAGGTGCCGGTCCACAGCCACGACCAGACCCAGATCGGCTTCGTCTACCAAGGCGAACTCACACTCACCATCGACGGCGAGGAGCGCGTTGTCGGTCCCGACGACGCCTACCTGCTGGAGAGTAATGAGCCCCACGGCGGCGAGAACCGGGGCGACGAACCCGTTCGCGGGGTCGACATCTTCAACCCCCCGCGCAACGCCCCCAACTGGGCGGACGACGAGTAACGCCGTATCGCCGTCGGACGGGTCCCCCGGTCGATGCCTCCGTCGGGACCGGCAATACAGGTCCGCCCGACCGCGCGGCCACACCGGTCGGCCGACCGATTGCGTGGTCCGCGGACCGGTCTCCCGTTCCCCGCTCGCGGGGGTGCCGTGGCGGCCACCTCCCGCCAGCCGTCGGGACAGCGATGTTCGGGGAAAGTCCCCGGTGCAGTCTGCTCCGCGGACGGCGGTGGTCTCACCGGTCCGCGCCGAACGAGGCACGGCCTGAGAACCGGCGATAGCTTTACGGGAGGGGCCGATATACTCCCTACCGGTGGTTACTGTGACAGTTCAGGACATCAAACTCGTTCCAGTCAGTTACGACGTCACCGACCAGCAACTCGAGTACTCGACCGGGCAACTCAAGTCCTGGAACGCCGCTCTGGTTCGCGTCGAGACAGCCGACGGACTCGTCGGGTGGGGCGACTCCAGTTTCGGGTTCCAGTCAGCCGAGCGGGCGGAGCGGGTGCTCGACAGGCTCCGCCCGCACGTAGAGGGGCGCTCGGCAGAGAGCGTCGACGAGATACGCGAGCGACTCCATCGCAGTTATCTCGCACGCGTCGACGCCGTCGGCGTGATCGGCGCCGTCGAGACGGCGCTGTACGACGTCCTCGGGAAGCGACGGGACGAACCCCTCTACGAACTCCTCGGCGGCCCGGCCAGCGAGGGACGGGTCCAAGCGTACGGGAGCGGCGGACTCGGCGCCACGGTCGACCAGCGGGTCGACCAGGCCGTCTCGTACGCGGCGGAGGGGTTCGACGTGGTCAAAGTCCGGGCGATGCCCGATACGGACGGTACCTACCGGCTCGCGACCGAACTCGCGGACGCCCTCGACCCGGACGTCGAGTTCGCGATCGACGGCGCGTCGGCCGGAGCGACGCTCGAGGAGTCGATCGACGTGATCCAGCGGCTCGAGGACTTCGACGACCGGATCGCCTGGCTCGAAGACCCGGTGCCCGACCGGCAGGACCTCGAGGGCTACCGCCAGGCCCGGGACGCGACGGACCTCACGGTCACGGGCATGGAGAGTTGCATCAGTCGGGCGGAGTTCCGCCAGGCGCTCGAGTACGACTGCGCCGATGTGATCCACCCCGATGTCACTCGCGGCGGCTTCGACCACGTTCGCCGAGTGAGCACCACTGCCGCCGCGCGGAACGTCCCCGCCATCCTTCACGTTTGGGGGAGTGCCGTGATGGTCATGGCGAACGCTCACTACGCGGCCACGGACCCGAACTGCGAGATGATGGAGTTCTGCCGGCTCGACAACCCGCTCCGTGAGGCGTTCCTTCCCGACGGACTCGAGCAGGACGGGAACTACCTCGAGCTACCCGACGCACCCGGGCTCGGGGTCGAGTACCCCGACGACCTGACTGAGGAGTACCCCTACCAGGAGGGGATGGGCCACGTCTCCTTCGGCAAGTGACCGCCAGCCGAACCGTCGACCTTAGCGGTCTGTCCACGACCCAACACGACCCAACGGTCGCTCTAACCCCCGCTCTCGTCGCTGGGCTCGGTCCGGGCTGTCTGGCGACCGCGACTCACTCCTCGATTACCGGGTGACGGACACGCCGCACTCGCCGGCGAACTCTCGACGGTCCTGGACCGGTGCCGTCCGGTCGCGCCGGCTGGGAAAGTCCCCCTCCGCGGTCGTGGACGAACTAACCAGGTCCCCGACCGCCATAAGGTAGCTTTATTTCCGGGGCTATCATCGATTGCGCTATGGAAATCACCGACGTGACAGTCCATACGCTGTCGACAGCGGGCGTAGAAGCGATCGGAGACGGGACCCAGGACACGGCGGTCATCGAGGTGGAGACGGACGAGGGGATCACCGGGGTCGGCGAGGCCGACTCGTCACCGGCCGTCGTGGAATCCATCGTCGAAGCACCGACGTCGCACGTGAAAGCCCGCGGGTTAGAGGAAATCCTGCTCGGTCGCGACCCGTTCGACGTTGAGGTGCTGTGGGAGGAGATGTTCGAGGCGACGTACTTTTTCGGCCGGAAAGGGGCGGCCATCAACGCTATCAGCGGGGTCGACATGGCGCTGTGGGACATCAAGGGGAAGGCGACGGGAAAACCGCTGTACAAACTGCTCGGCGGCGCCCACCGGGACTCGGCTCGAGCCTATGCCAGCACGCTCTTCCCCGAGGATCCGACCGACACCGGGGCAGTCCTCGAAGCGGCGGAACGGGTTCGCGACGACGGCTTCACCGCGGCCAAGTTCGGGTGGGGTGCGATCGGCGACGACCCCCGGGCCGACCACGAACTCGTCGGCGCGGCCCGGGAAGGCCTCGGTCCGGACGCCGACCTGATGGTCGACGTCGGGAACGCGTGGGACGACGACGTCAAGGGAGCGATCAGGGAGGTCCAGGCTCTCGACGAGGCCCACGACCTCTATTGGGTGGAGGAACCGGTACGAGCCGAGAACATACGGGGATACGCCCGCATTAGCGAGCACTGCCGGACCCGCATCGTCGGCGGCGAGGAGGAGTATACGACCGATGGCTTCCGGACCCTGCTCGACGACGGGCGCGTCGACGCCGTCCAACCCGATGTCGCCCGGTCCGGGGGGATCACGCAACTCAGGCGAATCGCCCGAATGGCGGCCGACCGTGGCGTCCCGTTCATTCCGCACGGATTCAGTACGGACATCATCGTCGCAGCGAACCTCCACCTGATCGCTGCGGCACCGAACGCGTCACTGCTGGAGTACTGTATCGCCGACTCCCCGCTTCGCTGGAACGTCGTCAAGGAGGAGTTCCCGGTGGTCGACGGCCGCGTCGAAGTGCCCACCGAACCCGGGCTGGGCGTCACGCTCGACCGAGAGACGCTCTCGAAGTACGCGACCGACCACTGAACTCAGGACAGCTAGACACCGCGCCCGACAGCCGCTACGACGCGGTGGACGCGGGGCGCTCGCGCCGACTCCCAGCCCCGGGCGCACGGTTGAGGCTCCTCCGGCCCGAGAAAACGAACGGGAAGTCTGTCGGCGGTCGGAGTGGGCGACAGACCCGGGGTATCGCGAATCACTCCGGACGACCTTTCAGCGGCCAGTACTCCCCCTCGGTGGGATGGTCCCAGGTGACCGCGACGACTTCGTCGGGACTCGCCCTAGTCGATGCCGGTACGTCTATCTCCAGAGTTCCGTCGTCGAAGGTGAACGACGCTCGAGCGCCGTTTCGCAGGAGTCGGACGTCCCGAGGCCGCGTCACGTGGTCGACAGCGACCCGCTCGTGGCCGGCGAGCGCGTGAATGTACCACGTGTTGCCCCGGCGCGTGATCGGTACGTCGGCCCGGGGCGGGAACGGGCCGCCCTCGACGTCGCGGACCGCCGGTTCGTTCGCGTCCATCCACTCCGCGAGTTCGGCGAGACGCTCGTAGGCCGCTTCGGAGAGGTCGCCGTCGGGTCGTGGACCGACGTTCAACAGCAGGTTGCCACCCCGGCCGACCGTCGTGGCGAGTCGCTCGAGCGTCCAGTCTAGGTCCGGGAACGACTCGTCCGCCGCGTACCCCCACTGGCCGGCCCAGGTCTGGCAGAGTTCCCACGGGCCGTCCATCGGCCGTTCAGGGAGTTCGACCTCCGGTGTGTAGTAGTCGCCGAGGTGCTCGTCGCCGCGATCGTTGACCACAATCCCTGGGTTCTCCGACCGCAGGAGGTCGTACAGCTCCGCCGGCCCGCGGTCGACCGGCCCAAAGGTAGGGCTCCCATCGAACCAGAAGAGGTCGAGGTCGCCGTACCGTGTCGCCAGTTCACCGACCTGGCCCTTCACGTAGCCGAAGTAGGTCTCGAAGTCGGCGACGTCGCTGCCGTCTACCGACTCGGGGGCGCTCATCTCCGGACCGCCGTATGGACCCGGGTTGACAGGGAAATCGGGATGGTACCAATCCGGCCCAGAGTAGTAAAGCCCGACTTTCAGCCCCTGGCGCCGGCAGGCGTCGACGTACTCGCCGACGAGGTCCCGCCGGTCGAGGTGCTGCTTTGTCGAGAACTCGCCGAACTCGGAAGGCCACAGTGCGAACCCGTCGTGGTGGCGGGCAGTCAGGACCGCGTACTCCATGCCCGCCTCTCGCGCCGCCCGCAGCCACCTGTCGGGGTCGTACGCGTCCGGGTCGAACTCGTCCGCGAGTGCCCAGTACTCTTCGGGGTCTATCGAGCGGCCGTCGCCCCACGGCTTGTCCTCGACCATGCCCCACGAGAGGTCGACCTCACCGTGGACGCTCGAGATGCCCCAGTGGACGAACAGCCCGACTGACGCGCGCTCGAACCAGTCTGCGACCTGCTGTGAAACCATAGCACGATATCTCCACAGGCGACCAAAAACGTACCGGGTAGCACCGGAGAACCAGCGACGTGGGCGCGTCGAAACCGTCCGCGGACAGTCCGTCACGATCCGTCTTCCGGTCGGGTAGACACGGCGTCGCCATGGCGCGTCGGGTCCTTCGCCAGGATACTGCACAATTAAGGGGGTGGGGCTCCTCTGCCGGTTTGTGTTACAGGAGTACTACGTCGCTCCTTCGGGGAGCGACGACTGGAGCGGCACGGAACCAGAGCCGACGGCGGACGGGGACGATGGCCCGTTCGAGACACTCGATGCCGCGCAGTCGGCCGTCCGGTCGACACTCGAAGAAGGCCCCGGCGACGTGACGGTGTACGTCCGGGACGGAACGTACTACCGGTCAGAACCGCTGACGTTCTCGACCGCCGACAGCGGCACGGGCGGACACGACGTCGTGTGGCGGAACTACCCAGGGGAGCGACCCAGGATCGTCGGCGGACGCCCGCTCACCGAGTGGGAAGCCGTCGAGGGGCGGGAGGACATCTACCGAACAGACGTAGACGAAGACTGGACGTTCAATGCCCTGTTCGAGGACGGCCAGCGGAGTCGCGTCGCCAGGCATCCCGCGGACGGGTACAGCCGGGTGACGGCACCGGACGAGGACGACCCTCGCGCCGCGTTTGCGTTCGAGAGCGGTGACGTCCCGGTCCTCGAGGACCCGTCCGGCCTGCAACTGTACATCTGGCCTGGCGGTCCCGACGGCGAGTGGAACTGGCACACAAAGATCGTTGACGTCGACGAAGTCGACTATGAGGACCAGACGGTCCGTGCGGGCGGGCTCGACTCGTACGTCCTGGGTCCGGGGACGCGGTATTTCGTCCTGAACCACCTCGAACTCCTGGACGAACCGGGCGAGTTCTATCGCTCACCGGACGGCGAGGTTTACTACTACCCGCGGGGCGACATTTCGGACGCGACAGTCGTGGCCCCGACAGGGACGGCCGTCTTCGCGATCGAGGGCGAGACGCCGTCGGAACCGGTCCGGAATCTCCGATTCGAGGGGCTCGACGTGGAGGTGTCCGATCGCCCCCGCCAGACCCACATCGGCCACCTCGACGAGTCGCCAGGATCGATCCGGCTCTCTAACGCCGAGGGAATAACGGTCGCCCGCTGTCGGATCCGCAACTCCGCGGCCAGCGGCGTCGTCGTCGAGGGCCACGCGCAGAACGTCACGATCGAGAGCAACGAGGTCCACGACATCGGGCAACACGGCGTCCAGTTGTCCGGGCCGACCTCGCGGGACTACCTCAACAGGGGCAACGTCGTCTCGAACAACCACGTCCACCACGTCGGACAGGTCTCTGGCGACGGGCACGGGATCTCGCTGGCTCACAGCGGCAACAACGTCGTCTCGAACAACCGCGTCCACCACTCGTCGCGGTTCTCGATCGTCGTCGCGTCGATGCCGCGACCGACGACGATGACCGGATACGGTCACACCGTCGAGGAACCCCAGACGATCGACGGTATCGAGGTTTCGCCGGAGAACGTCAGGATCTTCCAGCACGCCCGGAACAACGTCGTCGAATACAACGACCTCTCGCACGCCAACCTCGACTCCCAGGACACCGGGGTCGTGTACACGAACACCGGCGGTCGCGGGAACGTCATCCACGGGAACCGTCTCCATGACAGCGAGATCCCGTTCTCGTTCGGGTTCGGACTGTACCTTGACGACACCTCGGACGGGGTGACCGCCTCGAACAACCTCATCCACGACCTGAACCACGACGGCGACGGGACGTTGCAGTACGGCATCTACGCCAAGGGACTGGACGATATCCTCATCAACAACGTCGTCGCCGACAACGAGGCCGCCGTCGGGGGGATCGGCTCCCACGAGCACGGGGGGACGTGGAACCACGGACTGGTGATCGAGCGCAACGTCCTGAGCGACACCGGCCCGAACGTCTACGGGTTCAGTAACTGGAGCACCGAACGCGTCGCCAAAGCCGACCACAACGTGGTGTACAACGCGGACGACGAGTACGGTATCTCCGACTTCCCCGACAACTACGCGCTCTACGGCGAGAGTTACGACGTCGAGACGTTCGACGACTGGCGCTCGTTCTGGGACCAGCGGTTCGACCAGGAGTCAGAGGTCGGCGACCCGAAGTTCATGGACCCCGACAACGACGACTACCGGTTCCGGTACGACTCGCCCGTCTACGACCACGGGATCGAGTCCATCGACCACGCCAGTCCCGGACTGCGGGCCGACTTCCCGTTCACGGATCCGGAACCGATGGACCGGGCGTTCGTTCACATCGCCGGCGAGGACGGGACGCCCGCCTTCGTCGAACTCGACGAGGGCGAGACTGTCGACCTCACGATCAGCGCGCGCACCGAGACGGGCTACCGGATGGACCCCACCGACCTGACCGTGACCTACGAGAGTGACGACGAGTCCGTGGCCACCGTCGACGACGGGACGGTGACAGCACGGACCACCGGTGTGACGGAAGTCATCGCGCGTGTCGAATCCGACGACATCGTACGCGAGGTTCCCCTCCACGCGCTGGTATCGTAAGCGAGCCAGCGTATCCGGGTCACGTCTTTTCGGGCCGACCGCTCACCGGCGGGGGGGGGGACGAGGTACCGTCGGAGTCACGTCGACCGGACGAGTTCATGGACCTCGTCGGTGAAAACGAACTCGTGGGCAGATCGGTACGCGCCGCCGAGGACGAACAGTCGGCCGTCGACGAGGGCAGCGCCCGCCCACGCCTTCTCCTGTGGCAAGTCCGGGAGCGGCGTCCACTCGTCGGCGTCGACGTCGTACGCCTCGCAGGCGGCCGTGTACCGCTCAATCTCCTCGCCGTCCTCGCGAGTGCGGGTCCCGTCGCGCACGCCGCCGAACGCGTAGACAGTGCGGTCTGCGACGATTGTCGGGAAATCCCTACGACGCGTTCCCATCAACGTCAGCTCCTCCCACTCGCCCGACCCGGCGTCGAGACGATAGACGTCGTCGACGAACGTCCCGTCGCAGTAGCCCCCGAACACGTAGAGGTCGCCGTCGACGCACTCGACGGCGGGCGCCATGCGTGGTTCGGGGAGCGACGGACCCGGTTCCCACGCGTCCGACGAGGGGTCGTACACGTCGATCCGGTCGGTCTCGGTCCAGGTCTGCCTGGGCGGGTAGTAGCCCGTCACCGTCGGGTCGTCGTGGAGGTCCGCGAACGCCTCCTCCGTCGGCGGAACTATCCCGCCGACGGCGTAGAGTTTGCCGGCGCGAAACGCCGCCGAAAGCCCCGCGCGGGGCCCCGGCAGCGGCGCGAGCCGCTGCCAGCTGTCGGTCCCGGGGTCGTAGTGTTCGAGGCGCGCGTAGACGTCGTACTGGGGTGGTGTCCCGTCCTCGCGGTACGCTTTACGGACGCGCTTGCCGCCGACGACGTAGATTCCGTCCCGTCTCGCGGCACCGTACCACCCCCGGGCCGTCGGGATCGGTGACCGGTCGTGCGTCCAGACGTCGGCGTCGGGGTCGTACGTGGGCGTCGTCGCGTAGGTCTGCTGGTCGGCGCCGGACACGAGGAGTACGGATCCGTCAACGGAGAAACAGCGCATGTCGTGTCTGGGGGTCGGAATCGGTGCTCTCGACATCCAGCGGCCGTCTGACAACTGCATAGCGCCCGAAACGCATCAGACGGTAATAAATCACGTGGCGGAATACACGTACTAGGGTTAGTGGGAGACGCGCGGCGGGCCCGGTGCGGTCACTCCACGACGACGTGGAACCGACCGGTAACGACCTCGCCGTCGTCCTCGGCAGTCGCCGTCAGCGTCGCCACGCCCGCCTCGTGGGCGCTCACTTCGCCGCCCTCGACCGTCGCGACGTCCGGATCCTCGCTCTCGTAGCGCACGTCGACGTCGGCGACGAATCCCCACTGGGTCCGCACCGTGACGGTCAGGTCCGTCGATTCCCCGGGCGAGAGACTGCAGTGTGCCCGGCCGGGACGACGCGGGTCCCACACGTAGACGCCAGCGAGAGGGTCGTCCGGGTCGGCGTAAGCGAACCCCTCCCTGAGGCCGATACCAGCGACGTCGACGCCGCGGATGTCCAAGTCGCGAGCCGGCGAGTCGTACCGGAGCCGGTAGTCGCCCAGGTCGGGATCGAGGAACCGCGGACGTTCAGTCACCGAGTCGCCGTCGTAACGAGTTTCGTATTCGCTCGGCACGCGCCGGTCGAACGTACGCCGCCAGTCGTCGAGCGTCTCGACGTCGAGGCGGCCCTCAGGCGTTACCATCCGCCCCCAGGGGACGCCGTCAACGTGGTACTCGTCGTCGGGGTGGTGGAAGAGGTTGTAGTTCTCGTAGGCGATCCGGTCGTCGTCCCAGTTGCGGAACAGGTGCAGTCTCGAGTCGTTGCAGTCGGCGACGACGTTCTGGTGGATCACGAGCCCGCGGTTGGGCAGTCCCGCGAGCTTCATCGACCCGAAGACCCCGCCGTCGACGTCACAGTCCGCGATGACGTTGTCCCTAAAGACGTTCTCGACCCCCTTCACGTAGATCGCGCTTCGCAGGCGGCCGTCTTCGCTGGCGCCCAGGTCGTGCAACAGGTTGCGGGTGACGGTGTACTCGTCGGAGGCGTCGTCGAGGTAGAGCCCGAACCCGAACGAGAACTGGATCTCGGTGTGATGGATGCGGTTGTTGTGGATCACGTTCCCCGGGCCGGCGCACCACGACTCGATGACTCCCGTGTCCTGAGAGTCGAGGTTGGCGTGCGAGACGTCGTTGTACTCGACGACGTTGCCCTGAGTGTGCCGAAGTTCCCTGATGACGGAGTCGTCGCGCGGGAGACCGTCTACCCGCTCGTCGGGCACCTCCGGGATGGCTCCCTTCAGACTGATGGCGTACCTGGAGGTATGGTGGACACGGTTGTGGTCGATGCGGTTGTAGCTGGCGTAGTACAACTGGATCCCGCTCCCGTGTCCGAGCAACTGTCCCGTGTGGTGGACGTGGTTGCCCGTGACCCGGCCATTGCGAACGCGGCGCTCGCGCACGTCGTCCGGGCCGACGAACTGGATCCCCGAGTGACCGACATTGTGGATCCAGTTGTCCCGGATCGTCACGCCGCGCGCCGCCCCGTCGACGACCACCCCGTGCATCCCGCCTGCGTGGGCGTGACAGTCGGCGATCGTCAGATCCGCCACGTTCTGGAGCGAGACAAGCCCCTGTGTCTGCCCGAACGGATCGTCGTCTGAGTGGATCTCGTGAAGCGTATCCGACGCGCGGATCTCGAGGCCCTCGAACCGCAGGTTGCGCACCGGTGCCCGTGGACCGTCGCCGCGGACTTCGATGACTGATTCCGTGGTCGGCACGACGACGGTGACCTCCTCGATATCGCCCTGCGGCTGGTAGTACAGGGACCCTCCCGCGCCGTCGGCGTCACGGTCGAGGTGGAACTCTCCAGGGGCATCGAGGAACTCCTCCGGGCCGCGAAACGCGTACCGCGAGCCCGCACCGAGGGGATACCGCGCCGGCGTCGCCAGCGACACCGTCCGCGTCTCTCGATCGACGCTCTTCACGTCGAGGGTGTCGGTGAACCACGACCACTCGCCGGACTCCCCGCCCGGCCAGACGTGGACCTGCAAGTCCTGGACATCGACGTCGGGCAGGTCGCCTTCGGCGTACCGGAACGTCTCCGTCGGTGTGTCGGTATCCGCAGCGACTTCGAGGTACCCGTCCGTCGGGTGGCGTGCGACCTGTGCACGGCTGACATCCACGTTTTCCGAGACTTCGTACAGCGTGTCGAATTCGAATTCGACGCGCGCGCGGTATGTTCCGTCCCCGACTGCCTCCCAGTCGTCGACCGGCCGACCGCCAGCGACGATTGGACACTCACCCGGAGCAGCCCTGTAGATCACTTCGTTGCCGTCACGGCCTCCGTCGGCCGTCGAGAAGGTCAGCGGACCGTCGCGGTAATACGTCCCGCCCCCGACCGTGACGACTACGTTCTGGTCGACGCCGTCGGCGAGCGCCACTCTGACGGTGTCCCGTGCGGCTTCCAGTGTCGCGAACGGCCCGTCGGTTCCGGCCTCGTTCGGCGTCGGCCTCGTACCACTCCACTCGTCGTCCCCTTCCGGGGATACGTAGAACTCGAGTGCCATGGATCCACTGCGCCAAACAAGGTAAAAAGCCTTCGGAAATCGGAAACGTTCCGGACCTCGTATTGATACCCGGGTGTGCCGAGGGGAACGACCCTGCCGACCTGACATCCGGCGTCTCAGAGGGGGCCTGTGGCGACACGACCGAACCGTTCGAGGAGACAGTGGGCGTCGCAGTCGCCCCATCCAATACCGTCGTCGAGGGGTCCAGACCACTCGTCCGCGACGAGTTCGACGTGCCTCGGTCGAAAATCGGGGTGGAACTGGACCGTCCACACTGGCGCGTCGTCATGGCAGGTGACGTGCATCGGGTCGTACCCGGTCGTCCCCGCGACCGACATACCCGCACCGGTCTCCACGACGATCCCCCTGTGGAGCACTGGGACTGCCGGGCCGAGCCCCGCTAACAGCGGGTCGTCAGCGAAATCGACGGCGGCCAAACCCACGCGCTGGTCGCGGTATTCGACGCTACCACCGAGGGCCACGTTGACGAGCTGGTGGCCGAAACAGATGCCGAACAGGGGGACGCGCTCATCGATGGCCCCCCGCACGAGGCTGAATTCATCGTGGACCCACAGTGTCTCCGCCGGTTCGACCAGATTCCCGGCGTCGCCGCCGCTCAACACGACCCCGTCGACGCCGTCGAGCGAGGGCAGAGACTCGCCCTGGGGCGGCGAGACGAGTTTCGTCTCCGGGAGGTGTGTCGCGACGTCGCGGAATATCTCGGACGGTTCCTCGTAGTTCTCGACTAGGACGATCATCTGGCGGCGGTACCGACCCGAGACGCATAATTGTCAGGGGTACTCGTGTCGATAGACAACTTTTCCGACAGCCGACAGGCCCCGCGTGACCGACTCTGAAACGCGGGGTCACGCGCTGAGATAACGTCGGATCGCCGACTGAGAACGGTCGGACTTTACCCGAGGTCCCCGGGATAGCTCCGACAAGTGGTTAGCGTTCACCGGAGGACCCGTTCCCCCCAGTCACCACCTGACGGCAGCCTGGTCCAGCTGAGCACGCCCGTGGTGAAGCGTGCACGGGGACAGCGGTTCGCGGTTCCGTTCGAGGCCACGGGCGGCGAGTCCAGTCACTGAAGGGTCACAAGTCGCGCCAAGAGCGGACGGGCTCCCACCCCAGAAGTCTCTCGGCCTTCGTCGTGTCGACGAGGCTCTGGGTGCCTTCGAGGTCGGTCCGCACGTCGGCGTCCGGGTAGAACTCGGCGGCGACCTCCGCGCTCGGCGCCTCGGCCGTCGTGTCGTCGGCGACCGCCCAGAACGTCTCGTGGCCCTCGAAATCGGCTTCGACGGCCCGGCGGGCGATCGCGGCCGCGTCCTCGACGTGCAGGTACGAGAAGAGGACGTCCCGCGTCGTCGCGGGCATGTACTCGGCCATCTCCGAGGACGGATCCCGGACGGCCTCGATCGTTCGGTCCGCTTCGGCGAGTATCTTCCGCATCTCGTCAGTGTAAAGCACCCAGGGGAACCTGAGCGTGGAGATGGTCGTCGGTAGGGCCTCGAGTCGGCCGAAGCCGTCGGCCGTGATTTCGAGCGCGTGCTTGGCGATAGCGTACGGATCCCGGGGTGTCCGCGGGTGCTCCTCGTCCACCGGGAGGTACTCTATCTCGACGGGCGCACCCACCGAGAAGATGCTCTCCGTGGTCTGATAGACGCTACCGATGGCGTTCAAACTCGACGCCATGGCGACGGCGTCGAGTCCGAGTTCAGTCGCCGCCTCCAAGATGTGGTAGGACGTCATGACGTTGTTCTCGTAGGTGACGTGGCCGGGGTGGTTCGTCGGCGCCCGGATCGTCCCCAGGTGGACGACTGCGTCCGCGTCGCTACTCCCGAGTGCCCCGTAGACCGCACCTGGATCAAGCAGGTTGACGGTGAGGTACTCGTCGGCGACCTGTTCTGCTCGTTCTCGGGCGCCCTCTGTCCCGAACTTATCCTGTCTATCCAGATTAATCGTACGATAGCCACAGTCGTTCAACTCCTCAACTGTCGCCCGGCCGATACGCCCGTTACCGCCAGTGATGGCTACGGTATTGATTCCCATGATACGATCGACGAGACACGGTTTACCATGATAAAGATTGGTGGTCAACGCCGCCACACCCTGTACCGGTCAGGGGCCCACCCTCGCTGGCGATCTGTGAAGTCTCGGTTTTCCTCCGGTGGCGCTCAGAGACGTTCAGGGATATCGGTACTCCAACACCGCGCGTGGTCCGGGCAGTCGCCCAAACACCCCACCGTTTTGTAAGGAGCCTGTTCGACTCGGCCAGTGTATAGTATTCCTGGGAAATCTTTTTGTATATTAACGCCGATCAACAGTCATGGCAGACAACAAGGCGGAAATCAAAGTCAAAACGGCGGAGACGACCCTCAAGATCCTGGAAGAACTCAAGGACCAGAACGGCGCCACGGTGACGGAACTCACGGACGAGTTCCCCCTTTCCCAGAGCAGTATCCACAATTACCTGAGCACCCTCCTGGAGAAGGGATACGTCGTCAGGGAGGGCAACGAGTATCGGATCGGGCTGCGGTTCCTGGAGTTCGGCGGTCAAGCACGTTACCGCGAGCAACTCTACCGGATCGCGAAGGACGAAATTACCGAACTCGCAGAGGAGACGGGCGAGTTGGCGAACCTCCTCGTCGAAGAGAACGGCCGCGGGATCTATCTCCACCGCGAAAAGGGCGAGCAGGCGGTGCAGACGGACTCCTACACTGGACATCGGGTCCACCTGCACAACACCGCCCTCGGAAAGGCGGTCCTCGCCAATTTACCCCGCGAACGAGTGGACGAGATAATCGACCAGCACGGACTTCCCGCGACGACGGAACAAACCATCACCGATCGGGACGAGCTCTACAAGGAACTCGAACATATCCGTGAGGCCGGTGTCGCATTCGATGACGAAGCACGCCTCAATGGGCTTCGGTGCGTCGCGGTACCTATCCTCAACAACGACGACGAGGTCGAGGGGGCGATCAGCCTCTCTGGTCCGACCAGCAGGTTTCAGGGAGAATATTTCCGGTCCGAGATCCCCGCGAAACTCGATGACGCAGCCAACGTGATCGAACTAAACATCACTTACACCTGAGCGGATCCGGATGGCCACACTGTTTCGTCCGGGCACGATCCGGTCCCAGCGGGCGGTTCTATCGGTCAATTCGGCGCTTCCAAGTATCTTGCAAATCGTATTTTGCCCTGAACACTCGTTATTCCAGGAGAACAGGTGCGGTTGACAGTCCACCCCGTACACTCGAATCGATCGCAATCTGTCCGTCCCGCTTGTGTTGCACGACGCTCGAACGGTCGGAACTCGCCGAAAACTCCGAGGTTCACACCCCCAGCCATACTGACGACTGTTCCATAATTCGACCTAAAATCCGACTAGAGGATGCGATCAAATACCGATAGTGAACGAATACCCGAGTAATACTCGGCACACACTGTGCCCTCAAACGGGCTGAGGACGACCCGTCAGAGTGAGGCGACTGAAACCATGAGCGGGGGATCCCGAAGCGAGGTCGTGACGCTGACTGAGAGCGACGATATCGATGGGGTCGATGACGAACGAAAAGCCCGGTGAAGAAGTACAGATTCCGAGCGGATGAGTCTCCGGGTTCTGGCGGAGTGATTCGACGAGCGTCGGCACGCTCGTTTAGGCTCGACCGTCTATCGGGAGCATCACGGAGCCACGAGCGGGTTGCAGGATCAACTGTCAGCTCGTACGGACACAAGCGCGCCCCTACCAGGGAAACCGCTGAAAGGACGGTATCTGACGGACAGCACTCCCCGCACTCCTGGAAAAAGGGCTCTCAACTCTCGTGACCAACACGTCATTTTCCCCTCGTCCCGTAGGTGAGTGACCGACATTGTGTCAATCGGTTCGAACGTAGCGGTCCCGGCATCTCCCTGCGAAGTCCAATGTATCCAGAGAGGGTGAAGAGAGTACCGGTGATTATGGGCGTTGTGTTAGTTTTGTGGTCCAAACTACTGACTCTCCAGCGCCACAACAGCCGGGTGGTCGGCGTTATCCACGAGACCAATACGCGTACGGTGGCCAGGGCGGCTATGAATTGGCCGATCGTGATCGCCCTACACTCGTTCGTTGCTGCGTGTCACTTCGACCAGACGAACGCGAATTCCTACCTGGATTTACGGGTTGTCGACTGCTGCGATCCCACGTAGATTACATTGATATTATTGTAATTTGCTGGGACAACAATGATAGAAGCAGTATCCAAATATCAGTTCGTGGACCGAATCGGTTCCAAGATAATCCCACGACTATACTGTAATTACGCTCGTTTACGGGAGTAAAACGCGGTGACGACTGCGGTATCGCTGTATCCACCATCGGCAGCCGTTACGAGCGACCGCGACAGTACTTCCCGGGTCGGCGGTCGTCGAATACAGAGGCGAATTCGGATGCGTTCGGCGGCTTGATCGCGGTTCATCGGCGGCGAACCCGCCTGTCGTGTGTGGTGTTGATAGAGGAGTGTCCGGCGTGATTTGACGTCGATTGCCCAAGACAACGGATAGACCACCAAGACGAACGGAGCACCTGAGACGTGGACTGACAGAGTACTCGTGGGCCTGGAGAGGGTAGAACCATGCCACCGATATCGTTCGCAGTCCGAACACAGACGGACCAGCGGAAACGCAGTGTCGAGTGGACTGCGGTTGCCACTCATTCTCACAGGATACCCATCATGCCAGCCATCGAGCTGTCGCGTTCGATTTTATCACTAATACAATCATACCTCGTATTTTCACACATGTTCACACTTCTGTCCAGAACATCGGCGTCAACCCCAAAAAAATAACATAATACATTTAATTTCAACTTAGGCTCATTACGTACGATCGCCCCATCATTACTGAAAGTTTGGATATATATGACGGACTCAATCACAATGTCGTTCTGATTATTGTTTACTTGGGAACTGTTGTGCATTAGGAACGTTAGTTACCAGTACTGTATCTGGATAAGAGTGCCCTAAGCTACTACGTTTCCTGAAGCCCCGATAGCGTTTTCCGGCAATTGATACCGCAGCCGGGTGGTCACAGGAAGAACACTCGAAGTCGTAGTTATCCGGCGTGTCGTCGGCCTCGTTCAGGTAGAAGTCGGCGAAGCGCGTCGCGAGGTCCCGCAGACGCCCCTCGTCCGGCGCGGCCATACAGACGTGGAAGAAGGGGAGGTACCCCTGGGACTGGTGGAACCAATCGCGTCCTTGCGGGTCCTCGCCGACAATCTGGGGATGACCGAGTCCGGTCGGGACCCCGGCGAACTGGTCGGGTATCGCCTCGGTCATCCGGTCGAGCAGTTCGTGTTCGAGTTCTACTCACTTGGGTGATTCGTCCACTACGTCCATGACTTCCAGCGTGGCGACGGCCATCGCTCGGGACACCGGCAGTGCACGCTAACACTTATCGGCGTCTTTCGGATCCCGCCCCGGATGCCGGTCAGCGGACTCCAACGACGAACACAGCTTCGAGAGAACAGGACAGCTGGGAAGACGCAATCTCCGAGAGAGACACGCTCTGGAGTCGTTCGTGAACCGCGACAACGCGGTCGTCAAGACGCCGATACGGAGTATTCGTTTCGCGACTGTCTCGGTCACTCGATAGTGAACCATCGGTGTTCGGTTAAGCATCAGACGGCCTCATGAAGGCCTCAGCTACGCGTTCGCTCAGTAAGAGGCGTGATTTCTCTGGTTGACGGGCATCACGGAACATCAACTCCGCCAAGTTCGGCGGCGGATACCCGAGCGACTGGGCCAGATCTCCAAGGATGAGCTGGGCGACAGACCGAAAGGTCTTCGCCCAGCGTTCTCGCGGGAACACTGTCTCGGGAAACCGATCTTGAAACACTCCCAGTAAGGCTCTGCTGACCGTCAGCGTCAGCAGAGCCGCCACCACTAGAAGCTCCACGATTGTTGGATCGCTTGTCTCGAACTTCTCCAGTCCGTACAGCGACTTCAACTCCCGAAACAGCAACTCCACCTCCCACCGCAGCCCGTACAACGCCGCGACCTGCCTCGGTGTGAACTCATCGGGCAGATTCGTCACGTACAGATGGTAGTCGTCGGTGTCCTCGTTGCGGACACCGACGACGCGAAACTCCATCGTATCAGTCGATTGCTTTCCAGCATACGGTCGCCGCTTGAACTCGATTTCCACAGTTACGTCGATGAGCTCTCGCTTGAGATCGCCTACAACGTCTCGAAGACGACGCTCCGGCAAGGAAATGGCGCGCCCGCGCCATTTCCGTCGCTCACCGACGATCAACGGATTCGCGTTCGACTTCAGCCGGGTGAGGAAGAAGCCGCCGTTCTCTTCGATCAACGCGAACCGGCGGAAACTGTAGAAGCCCAGATCGAACAGCAACAGCCGGCCTCGCAGCCAACTCCCGGGAGTGATCAGCGTAACTTCTGAATGTCTGGAAGGAATGTCTCGATCCAGTCGTTTGCAAAGCTCAGCCGATGACTCAACAGAAGAAATCTCTCGATGAGATAGTCTCTGAAATGATCCTTGTCGTCGAAGATCTCTGGTGAAATATCTCGTTTGAGGTCTTTCCAGAGCGGTTCGATCGCGTTCAACGTCGGTGAGTACGGCGGGATGAAGACGAACTCGATGCCGAGTTCGTCGGCCCGTTCTTGGGTGAGAGACGCGTGGTGGGACCCGTAGTTGTCGGCCACGAGCAGAATCCGACCGCGCGGATTCTGCTCGCGGATCTCTTCGAGTGCCTCGACGATCGTCTCTTTGACCAACCGCTTTTTGAATGTAATCACACTCTGGCCGGTCAATGCATAGAATCCAATCGACCGCCACGGAAACGTTACCAGCGGCTTCTTGATCTGGACGGTGCGGTCGTACGACCACATCCGTTGGGAGTTCTCGAAGGGCTGTGGCCACGCCTCATCGAAAAAATCCGAGGATCACTGGGTCATCCTCCTCACTTTCGTGTTCATCCTCGCCGAGCGCCTCTCCCAGGCGCTCGGCGAGAATTTCCTCCGCATCCTCAGGAGTGCGCGGATCCATCGGGCGTGGTTTGGCGTAATGCATCCCGCTACTCCGTAATTTCCGGCTCAGGTGAGCCGGGTCGTACGTAACGTCGTAGCGGTCTTCGATCAGTGTGTGAATCGCCTGTGGCGTCCATGGTTGGCCCTCTTCGAGGATGTCACACAGTTCGGTGAACTGTTCGTCCGAGAGTTTCGGGGGCCGACCGCCCCCGAAACTCGGCCGTAATCCATCAACAGCGCCGTCATTCCAGGCGTGTGCCCACCGGCTACGATTGGCTTGAGAGACACCAACGCGGCTGGCTGCCTCCTCTAGCACATCGCCCGCGTAGAGATTCTTCACAAAGCAGAGACGGCGGACGAGCCGGGCCTCGTCCGCCTTCTGTGCTTCATTGATTGCCTCATCAAGTTCCTGTTCAGAGAGATGCTCTACCACATCGAACCGGCGGCGTCCACTCATGCACTCTATAGGCGCTGTGAGTATCCATACTTTGCGCAGATCACTCTGTGGAGTTGGCTGCTCTCGTGGGTGCGTTCATCGGTGAGCCGGAACTGCTCGATCACCTGCTTGGTCGCATTCTGTACGAGGTGGAGTTTCGCGCCGGATTGATCCGGGTGCGTCGCTGGAAACGCATCGAGAAGCCGATGCAACCTGAACACGGTTGCATCGGCGATCAGCACCTCTCGAAACAGTTCGAACTGTGGAGCGACCGTGTGAGGAACCGCGACCTCCTCGAGAGCGTGCTCGAGGAGGTCGCTCAACAGTGCGGCGAGTGCCGGCGTGAACCGATCATAGAAGCTGGAGCGGGCAACGGTCTGGTTGGTTGCTGCGGAGTATGCCCGTTGAAATCCGGCGATGGTGCGGGCTTCGCCGTCGAGTGGTTAGCGCTATGTTTGAGCTTTCAGAGCACGTAAGGAAGAGTAATGGCGACAAGCCGTCGGATAGAAGTGGTGAGGCATTTGTCGGACGATCAGCTAGATACGGCTATCGATGACGCCCAGAAGGCGGACGAGACCCGTCTCGTCCGGCGACTCTGTTTCATCAGGAATCTGTATTTCGGAGATTCAACCAAAATTGCTGCTCAGCGTGTTGGTGTCTCCCGTCATTCCGGTGACCGATGGCTCGCTGCGTGGAACGATGCAGGTGTGGATGGACTCCGACCGAGCTTCGCGGGCGGCCGGCCCGCGAAGCTCTCTTCCGAACAGTTTGAAGAGTTCTTCAGCCTCCTCGAAGAAGGCCAACCTTGGACACCACAACGATGATCTTCTGTGGGACCGCTACGGTGTCACCTACGACCGAGCCCACCTCGCCCGACTCCTCCGTGCTGACGGTATGCAGTACGCGAAACCACGGCCGATGGATCCGCGACAATCACCGGACGCAGAGGCGGATTTTCGTGAGCGCCTGGGAGAGGGGCTCACGAAAGACGTCGGTGATGACCCACTTGTGTTAGGCTTTTTCGACGCCTCGTGGCCACAACCGTTCGAGAACTCCCAACGCATGTGGTCGTACGACCGCACGGTGGAAATCGACAAACCGCTGGTCACAGTCCCGTGGAAAACGATCGGCTTCTACGCATTATTCGGGCAGAGTACGCTTATTTTCCGGGAACGAACAACCAAGGAGAGCATTTGCGCGGCGTTAGAGGCGATCCGTGAGCAGAATCCGGTTGGGCGGATTCTGCTCATCGCCGACAACGATGGCAGCCACCACGCCCATCTCACACAAGATCGGGCCGACGAACTCGGCATCGAGTTCGTCTTCCTTCCGCCGTACTCACCAAACTTCAACGCGATCGAACCGCTCTGGAAGACGCTGAAACGGAAGATTTCGCCAGAAATCTTCGAGGACAGAGACCACTTTACACAGTTCGTTACTGACACCTTCCTAGACCTTTCGAAGCGTCTTGGATTCGCAAACACCTGGATCGAGAAATTCCTCCCGGACGTGCAAACGTTGCGCTAACCACTCGACGGCGAAGCCCATGATCAGCGTCCAGACGAGCATCGTGATGTCGATTTTCCGGTCACGTTGGACGACATCGCGCTCGCGCGCGATGTCTTCGATAACCTCGGCAGGAAACAAGGAAGTCAGCCACCGTCGTATGAGATCCGGGGAGAGCGTCTTGAACACATTCTCTCCCCACGCGGTCTACAACGATAGCTTCGTCAATCGAGCGCAGTCTCTTGATTTGCCGTCTTAACCGAACACGGATGGATAGTGAACAGTACTCACCTCGAGACTGGGGTCCGAAAGCCCGAACCGCGTGGTGTCGTTCGTCCACTGTCTGAGAGTTGAACACCGAAGTGCGTCGACTCGCCGCCCGCCAATCGACGCAGTAGCTGACTCGTGCCCCGTCGGGAAACGAGGTAGTGAACTATAAGTAGAGCCGAACGGAGAGTCGCATATGGTAGTCATCGACGCGCACGGGCACGCCTGGACAGACGAAGACGAGTACGCTTGGATGGGAGACGTCACGCCATCAGGCGTCGAGAAGATTGTCTACTCCGTCGACAACTACTTGGAAGACCTGGACACGCTCAAGGCGGACAAGGCCGCCCTGGTGGCGACACCGATCCACGGGCGGGGAAGTCCCTACACGATGGACTGTCTCGAGGCGCATCCGGACACGTTTTACGGCGTCGTCCTGCTGAAGTACGGCGCTGACAACATCGCGACGCGCGTCGACCGGGCGTTCGCACACGACAACGTGATCGGGGTCCGACTGACCGGCGACGAGATAGCCGACGCGAACCCCGCCCTCTGGGACGCGCTCGCGGCGCACGACGGGCAGGCGCAGTTCTTGACTGATCCGGAGTCGCTGGCCGAAGTCGAACGGTTGGCCGGCGAACACCCGGACGTCCAGTTCGTCGTCGACCACCTCGGAATGGCCTCGGGCGTCGGGTCCCACCAGCCTGACGAACAGCCGTACGCGACGATGTCCGACCTGGCCGAACACTCGAATGTCGCCGTCAAACTCACGCACACGCCCTCGGCCGGCCCGTACCCGTTCGCCGACACCCACAAACACGTCCGGTACCTCTTCGAGGAGTTCGGGAGCGACCGCCTGCTGTGGGGGTCGGACTACATCTATCACTTCAAGAAGACGTCGCTGATAGACACGAAGCGGTTCATCGCGGAACTCGAGTTCCTCTCGACGGGTGACGAACGACGGATATTGGGCCGAAACATGGACGACCTCTTGTGACGGAAGAGGGACACGTCCGGAAGAGTTGACACCCACAAATAACTGCTCACGAGACCTGTCGGTCCGAAAGGCGGGTCCGACTTCCCGTCGGGCTCGACGAGCGACTCACGCACGGTGGGCCTGTGGTATATGTCAGCAGTTACTTACCGGGGGAGACAAGGCGTACCGCGCGGTGCGCGACGCACGGGCGGAAAGGGCTCCGCCGGGCCACGGGAAACGCGCCATCTCGGGCCGACGACGGCTGCTCGTAAGTCCCCGCTCACGGGCGAGCGACCGTCCGGGTCACGCCGTCTGTTCGTATTCCTCGAGCGCCGCCTTCGAGAACTCGAGCCCGTGGCCCGGTTCTTCGGGGGCGATCGCGACCCCGTCCTCGAACGTCACCGACCGTTCGGGTAACGTGTGCCACCCGGTCATCGAGAACTCCATGAACACGACTTCAGGGAGGGCGGCCGCTGAGTGGACGCCGATCTCGGCCGGCGTGTTGCCAAGACTCACCGGCACTCCGTAGGCCCCGGCCAGCGTCGCGGCCTCACGGGCCGACGAGAGCCCGTGGATGTTGAGGACGTCGGCCCCACCACTCTCGAGGAGTTCGCGCTTCCCCTCGAGGTTCACGTACTCACCGGTGTTGACGTTGGTCTCAGGAAGCCTCTCGACGACACGCCGGATACCGTCGAGGTCTTCGCGGAAGACGGGGTCCTCGAACCAGTAGACGTCGAAGCCCGCGTCGCGGTAGGCGCGTCCACGACGGATCGCCTCTTTGGGGCTAAACGCTTCGTTCGCGTCGACCATCAGCCGGTCGAATCCATCGAGGACGTCTTCAACGAGCGAGAGGCGCTCGATGTCCTCCTCTACGGTGGGGTAGCCGACCTTCACCTTCGCGGAGTCGAATCCTCGCTCCGCAAACCGGCAGTAGATATCGCGGGTCGTCTCGTCGTCGTGGGGGAGCGCGAGCCCGCTAGCGTACGCCGGGACCGTCGGGTTCTCGCCCCCCATGAGTTCATAGACCGAGAGTCCGAGATGCTTGCCACAGAGGTCCCACAGTGCGATGTCTACCAGGCGGTCGTGGGTCCCACCGCCATAATTACCGCCACGCGGCCGGGTCATCCGGTTCAGGAGGGCGAACGGCGATTCCCCAACCAGTGCCTCGCCGGCGGGTTCGAACTGGGCGCGGAGCGTCTCGACCGGGAGTGACGCCTCCGTCCCGTAATTGACGTTGTCGAACCCGTACCCCCGCTCGCCGCCGTCGGTGTCTAGTTCGAGGTACGCCAGTTCGAAGGTATCGACCGGATCGATCTGGGAGTCTCCGATCGGTCTGTCCGCGGAGAATGTCAGCTTCCGGACGGTGTAGTCAGTAATACGCACACACGTGCCTGCCAACGGTGACAGGTTATACTTTTGGGATACGGAAACCAGTCTGTCGCCTCACTTCGACCCGTGGCGAAACGTCGCGGTCTCCCGGTCCGGTCGGCCACATCTGGCCGCTCTTCGACCAGGTTCTCGCTCTCTGCCACCTCGCAGAGGACCGGTCGGCGCTCGCGCAGTCGGCGTTCGACGTACTCCGGCGCGGCCGGCATAAGCTCGTACTCGTCTCGGACTCTGACGTCGGGGTCGTACCTCTTGATGAGTTTGTGTTCGCCGTCGTAGGCCATCAGCCAGGAACTCAGTCCGAAGTAGACGACATCCCTCGGGCCGTCCCCGCCTTCGAGCGCCGGCCAGAGCGAGCGAGTGTCGACGTCCCCCGAGTCGAGGCCCGCGTAGTCAAGGATCGTCGTCGGTCACACCGAGGTAATCCGGTCGCATCTGCTCGGTGAAGAGGAAACAAAGCGTTCGTCTGATCTGATATCATATCGCGTCGTACGCGGAGTCCGAACAATAGGTGGCGTGATCACGCTTGCTGTTGGGCCAGTCCAGACAGCGCGGATCGCTACCCACCTCGCAACCCTCGATCAGTCAGTATCAGTCGAACCGCACTAACGATATACCGCGGACTGCAGCCTCTTCGGATTTCGGTTCCGGATATACTGCATTTGCAACCGATTTCGCCCCCTTTCCCCGAGTCTGTTCGTACAATACTGTTAACACGCTCACCTCTGCTTCTCGAACCCGACGGTCCCATACAGATACGGGCTCTAGCTCGGACCCGGTGCATTCCGAACAGGACCTGAAGGACGCGACACTGACCGATATCCCTCTTCGACTCATTATTATAATACTCATTTCATAATTGAGCTGTTCGACACTGCACAGTCAATCTATCGAGATACTGGTCGTCAACCCGAGGATCCGACAGCAGCGTCGCGAACGATGGATAGCGTTCCCAGCAGGCCGAGTGTACGGATGCTGCCACGATCTCGAGCGGTCCCCGGTGACCCGTCACCCATACCGCGTGACACTACCGTAATTAAATGATCCCAAATATATTGTACGTCCGAAGTTCGTCCGAGTAGAGTTCCTCCGAATCGATCCCCCGCAGGTCCATCAAAGTTCTTCCATTCGGGATCGATTTGATGCCCACACTACCACTATATATAGAATATTATTTAGTAATACTGCGATATTTATTATATTTCCCTGCCAGACGCAGTTTCGTCACCGCTAGCGATGGGCGAGTTGTACAGTGGCCCCTGGGAGATGGCACCCCTCATCGAGGACGAACTCGTCGATGCCGTCCAGACCGACCTCTCGAATGTCGTCGGTATCACGCCCGCCGAGAAATTCGCCAGGATCGCCGAGCACCACTATGCGAGGACTGCGTTCCATACCTCACCGGACGTCTCGCCAGCGGCAAGCACACCTGCGAATCGCCGAATCCGCTACCGGATCGCGATACCGTCGACCGGGTGTTTTCGACCGGTCCCGTCCTAGTCGACGGAGCCGGTAGTGTCGATGTACCCGACAAGCGGGGGCTGGGCATCGACGTGGACTGGGCCGCCGCGAGTGACCAATCCTACGAGCGGGACCACCTGCCGTCGCCACTCAACCCCACGGAAAGCGTCCAGGACTGGTGAGTCGGTGCCGAGACATACTGAGCGAACGATCGGTTCGTTCACGACCTAAGTGTGCCGACCACGACATCTGGAGTCGGAGTTCGAGTCGACCCCAGACGGCCTCTCATCCAACCACCGCACAAGCGTTATCGACCTCGTCGGGGACTTTCAGGACCCCGTCGAAGGGTTCGATGGACGACTCCATGACCTCGGTCCGGAGGAGTTCTGCGCTCCAGTACCACGTCCGCCGGAATTCCAGGACGCCGTGGTTCGGGACGGCCGTCGCGACGGGGAGATTCGCTGTGTGCGTGATGGTGTTGTGTTCGTCCGAGCCCACACTGACGCGTCCGAGACCACGCGGACGATCACCATGTCGCGTTTGACGCCCCACACGGCATCCTGAAAGATCCCGCTGAACGTTTAGTGGTTGTTCATCCGTGCTCGGGCAGGACAGCAGTATCGGCTCTACAGCTGTGAGCTCCATCGGCCGCCTCATCGAGAAGCGAGACCGGATTGAGTCCTTCTCCGATCGCGTCGCTCTCCCCGGCGAGCACCGAGGCTGCACGAGGGTTGCCAGCGCGTCACCGCGGTCGTGTCAGTTTAAGTCCGACCGTGCCAATTACCGGGATATGTCCCGCGATACGGACACCGAACAGGTGGTAATGTTGCAGCGACTGGATCCGAATAAAATCGACGGATACGTCGAGGCACATGACGACGTCCCCCAGTCGGTGACGGAAGCGATGGAACGCGCCGGTGTCGAGGAGTACCGGTTGTATCTACGCGACGAGATCGTTATCGGCGTGATGGAATTGCCAAGCCTCAAGCGGTTTCAGGAAGAATACGGTAGCGACCCGGCGAACGAGGAGTGGGAGGAATGCGTCTCCGAGTTCAAGCAGGCGGGCGTCGACCCGGACGAGATGAAGATGCCCGTCATGGAGGAGATATGGTCGTTCACCCCGAACAGCGGCTAACATGGACGTCCGGCCGTCTGCCCGGCGCTTGCAGTCGGGGCCAACGTCCGTTTACACCGAATTCTACGGGACTCGGGCACGGAAGCGGTCCCTCGGGGGGCGTCACGTAGTCGCCGTCGCGTTCGAACTCGTCGTCATCTAGCGGGTCGTAGGCCCGAAATCCGTCCGTATAGACGGTCAGCGACTCCTCATCGTGATCCGCCAGCAGGAGTCAAACGGTCGATTCGTCGGCGGATTTCGCTGACACGATGTACCGATCGTCCGAGCTGCGATCGACCAGCGTGAACACTGGTGGTTTGTCGCCGTCGTACGATCCTCGGCCACGCGTGGACAGCCCACGCGAGCGCGACCAGGAGTCGCGCTCGCGGCCTTTCAGACCGGCAGACACGTACACTTCGTCGATCTCAACCGGCCCGGACAGACGTATTGCAGGCGTGTCGAGCACTCTGGCGAAGCGCTCGACGCGCCGTCTCACCGTTCTATACGAAAGATCGATCTCCGCCTCGATCTGGCGAATATTCGTGTTGAACCGTAAGAACACGTAGATCGTGAAGTGATATTCTTTTGAGCTTTAGCTTGGGGCGAGCGAAGATTGTGCTGGTCTTGTCGTTGAACGTGTGACCGCAATTCTTACACAGATACCGCTGATACACCCGATAGCTGCCGTTTCTGACCGTCAGGTCAGAACGGTAGCGGGGGCACTCGACACCATCACTCCAGCAAGCCGTTGCAGCAGGTCCGTTGCAGCCGATTCCGACACGAACCGGCTTATTGGGAACATGTCGGGCACCGCTGGCGCGGTGCCCTTGCCCTCTTCGACTTTCAGTCGCAGCTCTCGCCGTCAACAATCTCCTTCCCAAAAGCGTTGTACGAAACGTCCGATACTTATACTCAAAAGAAGAACTACGCAATATGGCTACGGTCGAAACGACGAATGAAACAGTGAATGCGCAGGTCGAAAAAATCGGCGGCATCGACGACACGTCGATCTCGTTCTCGCCGGGCATGACGATTCTCACGGGCCGGAACGCGACGAACCGCACCTCGCTTCTTCAGGGACTGATGGCTGGTCTCGGGAGTGAAAACGTCTCGATCAAAGGTGATGCTGATAGTGGGACTGTCGAGTTGACAATCGGAAACGAAGCATACAGTCGAACTCTGACCCGAACGAACGGTGGTATCCACGCCGAGGGCGACGCGTACCTTGACGATCCAGAACTCGCGGAACTGTTCGCATTCCTGTTGGAATCCAACGACGCACGCCGGGCGGTCGAACTAACTCAAGACCTTCGAGAGAGGGTGTCATAGAATGACTCTATGAAAATCCTGCCTTGAAGCCCCTGGCGCGTGAATCAGGACAACAGGGGTTGGCAGAGACCGAGTGCTAACCAATGCTTCAAAGCATGCTAGAACGACCGGTCCTAGCCCGTGGAAGGAAGAAGAATACTGTGCCACAGAGCACGTATAGGCGTCTTTCCGATTCACGCACGCTCAGCCCCAACGGAGGCGTTGCATGTACCTCGGCATCGACACCCACAAGAAGTACTCGCAGGTTGCCGTCGTCGACGGCGACGGCAACCTGCAAGACGAGATTCGCTTGCCAAACGACCGTCTTGACGAGCTCGCCGAAGAGTACGCTGATGGCGATGCTGCCATCGAAGCATCGGGTAACTACCGCCCGATCTACGAGATGCTCGACGAGCATCTCGACGTTACCCTGGTGAATCCATCAAAGAACCGGATTATCGCCGATGCGACAGTCAAAACAGATCGCGTCGATGCGAAGAAACTCGCGCACATGCTCCGAGCGGACATGCTCGCTGAGAGTTACGTCCCACCGGACGAGATCCGCACCCTGCGGGATCTCGTCCGGACGCGTAAGTCCCTGGTCGAAGACCGGACTGCTGAGAAAAACCGTGTGAGAGCAGTCCTCACTCGCACCGACAACACCTACGACAGCGAGTTGTTCGGCCCAACCGGACGAGAGTTCCTGGCGGAACTCTCGCTCAGTGACGCCGACCGCACGATCATCGAGGCACACCTCTCGGTGATCGATGCATACGACGAGCAAATCGAAGCGATTGAGGAAACGATCGAGCAGAAGGTACTGGAATCGCCAGCAGCCCAACGGCTGCTGACGATTCCGGGTGTGGGACAGTACACTGCTGCTGTGATCGTCGCTGAAGTCGGTGAGATCGACCGCTTCGATGAAGACAAAGAACTCGTGAGCTACGCAGGGCTTGATTCGACCGTTCACCAATCTGGCGACAAAGAGATCCGTGGTGGAATCAGCAAAGAGGGCTCAGCGCCGCTGCGGTGGGCCCTCGTCCAATGTGCGAACATAGCTGTGCGCTGTGACGAGTACCTCGGAAACTTCTATACGCGGTTGAAAGAACGGAAGAACCACCAGATAGCGATCGTCGCAACGGCTCGCAAGATGCTCGTGTCGATCTTCCACATGATGCAGCGAAAGGAACCATACGACCCACCGGAGGTGAGTGCCTGAGCGACCGGGCCGGTCGCTCAGGCATCCGGGTTCGATTCGACGTGTAGCACCAGCTTTCGCCGTGAAGATGTCCTCCGCCTGTCGGTTGCTTCACCACCTGTTTCAGGCTACCATCTGGTGATTCACAACTCTGCTTACGGGTGAGCGGTCCGCTCACCCGAAGTTTTTCACCGGTAGCGTGGTTAGTTTGGCGTGCAGGATTTTCATAGGCGATTAGCACACCAAAGAGCAGGGTGAACGCTGAGGTGGTATGAACCCAGCGACCCTGCAAGATCACCCTTCGGTAGACTCGTTCTTCAATGTCGCGGAAACGGAGACGTTAGCGTTGTTTGAGCACCTTTCCTTCGAGTTTCTTGAAGAGTTCGACGTGTTCGCCCCGGCCCAGACGGGGCGAACACGAGAACACGAACCACCAGAGTTGATGCGTGGCTTCCTCCACTGCTACTACAAGGATATCTACGGTATTCGTCCGGTTAATCGGGAACTGCAGAACACGGTTGTCTGGCTGAGCTGTGGGTTCGATCGACCGCCGTCCAGAGACGCCGTCGATCGCTTTCTTACAGACCTCGAACACATCGCCGACGACGTCTTCGACCGACTCGTCGAGCAGGCCGTCCGGCGCGGCCTGCTCGACTTGACCTACTGCATTGATTCAACCGACGTGAGAGCGATGCCTGCCGATCAAGACGCCTCGAAGTGCTACGATCCAACCGCCGAAGAGTACTACCACGGATACGGCTGCACGATCGTCTCGACCGGGTCAAAGATCCCAATTGCAGCGGAGTTCACCGAAAGTAAGCAAGCACCAGAGGAGACGGCGATGCGCGTCACGCGTGACGCGCTCGCCGTCGCCACGCCGATGTGGATGCTTGGAGACAGCGCCTACGACACGCTCGACTGGCACGACCACCTGCTGGCCGCAGGGGTCGTGCCAGTTGCTCCGTACAACGCGCGAAACACCGACGATCCGCTCGATATCGATTACAGGGTCGAAGACCGTATCACCGAACATAGCGAGGACGTTCAGCTCAAGCAATCGACGTTAGACGAGACGTACAATCGCCGTACTGGAGTTGAACGAACCAACGAATCAGTGAAGGACTGCGGCCTCGGGCGCACCCACGCCCGAGGCCGTGTCCACGCACGAACACAGGTGTTCCTCGCTCTGTGCCTTCGCCTCGTCGTCGCTATCACCAACTACGAACGCGGAGACAATCCGGGAAGCACGATAATCGCGGTGTGAGAAGAGTTCTATGACACCCTCCCTTCGAGAGGTTATCATGCGCCCGGTCGACACCGACGTCATCGAAGCCGAAATCGAGGAACTACAAGAAGAACGCAACGATACCGAACGCCAACTCGACAACCTTCAGTCGATACAGGCCCAGCTCCCGCAACTGGAACAGCGCCGCCAGGACCTCGAAGACGAAATCGCCGAGAAAGAAGCCGAACTCGAAGCGGCCAAGCAGGCCATCGAGGACGCAGATCAGGAAATTTCCGGGCTGCCCGACCAGCAGGACGAACTCGACGACGCACTCGAACAGTTCCGTGATGCGCGATCGGATTTGGAAGACGTCCGGTACAATCTCGAAAGCGAACGTGAAAGCGTCGCTGCACTCGAAGAGGAAGTCAACTCGCTCGAAAGCGATCTCGAGGAGTTGCCCGAAATTCTGGCGACGGACGTCGACGACGTCGAAGCCGACATCAGCGAGTTGCGCTCACAGCGGGAAGCACTGGACGAGATGGTCAACGACCTCCAGACGGTCATTCAGTTCAACGAGGAGATGCTCGACGGAACGAGTGCTGAAATCGCCGCTGCGCTACGCGATGACGAGCGAGACTCGGTTACCGACCAGCTCGTCGACGACCAGGTGGTCTGCTGGACGTGTGGAAGCGACGTTGCCAGCGAGTCCATCGAGGACACGCTCAAGCGGTTGCGCGACCTTCGCCAGGAGAAACTGCAAGAGCGCCGCGATCTCCAGTCCGACCTCAACGAGCTGAAAACCGAGAAAGCAACACACCAGGAACGCAAACGCCAGCGTTCGCAGATCCAGACCCAACTCGACCGCGCGCGGGACGAACTCGAACAGCGACGCGACCGCGTCGAGGACTTGGCCGACGAGCGCGAGCGACTCCAGAAACGTCTCGAAGACCTCCAAACCGAAGTCGACAACCAGCAAGACGAAACCCAGAGCGAACTGCTGGACCTGCACCGTGAGGCCAACGAACTTGAGTTCGAACTCGGGCAACTCGAAGACGAACTGGAGAGAGTCACAGCCGAGATCGAACAGGCCGACGAAGCACTTGACGAGCGCGACGATCTGCAGGCGCGTCGCGACGAGATCGAAGACTTGCGGACGCGTATCGACCGAACCGAACGCGAGGCCGTCGAGCAGTTCAACGACCACATGGAGACGGTCCTGGAAATCCTCGATTACGAAAACCTGGAGCGGATCTGGATCGAACGCAAAGAACAGACCGTGACACAGGGCCGTCGCAAAGTCGAGGAATCGGTCTTCGACCTGCACGTCGTCCGGAGTACAGCGGATGGGACCACCTACGAAGATACCATCGACCACCTCTCGGAGAGTGAGCGCGAAGTGACCGGCCTCGTATTCGCGCTAGCAGGGTACCTCACACACGACGTCTACGAAACCTGTCCGTTCCTCCTGCTGGACTCGATCGAAGCGATCGATTCGAATCGGATCGCCCGTCTCGTCGACTACGTTGCCGACTACGCCGAGTACGTCGTCGTCGCGTTGCTCCCCGAAGACGCACAGGCGCTTGACGACGACTACCGTCGCATCACCGAAATTTGAGCAGTAGCCACCCCGGTCTGATGAGACCAGTTCGGAGTCTGTCTGCCATTCAAATCACGCAGTGAAATTGAGATGGGTGTCGATGACTCCATTCCTGTCTTTCTGACCAGTTTCCTGAGCATGAATACATCGTATGAACTCCCACAGTTGGGAAGCAACATCAGGATTGGCGCTACTCAACACTACCAGGGACAAAACCTATACCTTGTGACACCGTGACACATCCTAATGAGCGATACGAAGCAGGTGGGCTTGCCACTGGAGGAGTCGCTCCGAGGCCACGTGCTGGGACCGCTCGAGACGGCCGAGTCTGTCCTTGACCAGGAGTACGAGGAAGTCGATGCCGAGCGGCGTGCCTTCGAAGAGTTCAGAGGACGGGTCGCTGGTATCGAAACCATCGCCGACGCGTCGGCTATACCGGCGACGCGTGCACCACTCCACGAGGGCAGGTCACGTGCCGCCGAGCGCGTCCGGAGCGCATTCCGCGAGACAGTCATGAGTGTCGACCACTACGACGAGGTCTACGGTGAATCGCTTATCGAACATGCAGCGGCGGAACTGACCGATGAAATAGCCGCGGGGTTGGGTCGGGATGCACACCTGCAGTTCACTCCTCTCTTCAAACGGACGCTCGTCGCGGCAGTCGATAGCGCGATCGACCAGCGTGATAACTTCTGTACCACCCTCGATGAGGAACAGGAATCGCTTTTCCGGAGTCGAGATGGGGTGCTTGCCCTTCTAGACGAACTGGACGGGACACGAGTCCCGGCGGGTGTTGATAGCGACTTCACAGATGCACTCGACGAGATAGCGTGCCATCGACAGGAGACGTTCGCTGGCCGGACCGCGTCACCGCGAACTGACGGCCACGACCTCTGTGCCTGTCTGTACGCGGATTGTGACTGGACGTATCCAGTGCTGACCGCTCTGACTCGGCTCCGTGGGGCGGTCAATGGCGTGGTATCGTAACAAATATACGACAGTTGGATTGTAGTGACGGCACAACGACCTCGGTTAAACTCAATCGGTCTGGCCGCAACCTTCACAACTAATAGTAGATTCCTCTGCCATAATAACATATTTGGGTGCATTATTGCGCTTTTTACCCCTAATTTCCATCTATTTGTACCTAATTCTATCACAATTTCCCACCATATAGTTACAGATCCAGATTATATGCCCAAAAATCACTAAATATTTGATTGGGTTCATTGTTCATCACAAAATTTCGGATGAACTCCGTACATTCCTACATAAGCGAGTGGTTTGACTAGATCTCCCGCTATCCTGCCGTCGTCCTACTGTCACGGATTCAGATACTATTTTAACCGCTAACCATGTCTGGCTCCACTATGGGATTCTTCCAAGCATCCGTGCTCTCTCTTCTCTATGTAACCACGTTTGGCGTGGCCGCACTCGCCTGTGTTGGGAGCCTCACCCGACTCCAGCAGATTACGGATCCCGACACCCGGCGAGGGTTGCGGGCGCTCCTCTTGACGAGCGGTGGGTGGGCAGCCGCACACGTCGCCTTTCTCGTCTCACCGACGAGGCCGCTCAAACTCGGCTGGTACACGCTCGGATTAGTGCTCGGACTTGCTGCGGTCGGCGCTTGGCTGTACTTCTGTTCGGCCTACACCGGCCGAACTTATCATCAACACCCCACGTATCGGCGGCTCGCGATCGGCGTCTACATCGTACTCGTCGCGGTGAAAGTCACCAACCCTGTTCACCAGGAATACTTCACAACGACAGCGGTCGCCACCCCGTTCCCGCATCTGTCCGTCTACACAGGCCCGCTGCACTGGACTGCGATGGCCTTCTCGTACGCGTTGGCCTTCGTCGGCTACTTCATGTTGCTGGAACTGTTCACCGAGATCGACCTCGATACCCGCCCGCTAGTCGCGCTCGTTGGGATTACTGCCCTTCCGGTCATCTTCGATCTCATCGGCTACACCACGCCGTTCCTCATCGATATCACCTACGAACCTCTCGGGGTGGCTGTCTTCGCCGTCGGTGTCATCTTCGTCTACATCGACCGGTTCGACGCCGTCCAACTGGCTGCCGAGCGAGACACTCCGGTAATCGCCCTCGACGCCGACAACAATATCCGTGATACAAACCACGCAGCGCGAACCATCTTTCCAGCCCTTACCGATGCACACCGGACTCAACTGGAAACGATACTCCCCGAGGTGGCCGACTGCCTCGATAGCGACGACCCCATCCTGAAACACCAGCAGGATGGGGCTCCACAGTATTATCGTCTCACAGAAGCGCCCTACGGAACGGTTAAAGCTGGTCTCGGCCGCACCATCGTCTTCTCCGACGTGACCGAGCGCGAACGATATCGCCGGGAGTTAGAGCGCCAGAACGACCGCCTCGAACAGTTCGCCAGTATGGTGAGTCACGACCTCCGCAATCCGCTCAATGTGGCCCAGGGACGGTTCAAGCTCCTCAACGAGGAGGTGGCTCAGGACGATGACAATGCAGCGGCTGTCGAGCGAGCCCTGACGCGGATGGAAGAGCTTATCGAGGAGATTCTCACCCTCGCACGAGATGGCCAACCCGTCGAGCAGTGGGACGCGGTACTGCTTTCGTCAGTGGTGACGGACTGTTGGAAGCTGGTCGAGACGGGAGATACCGACGTTCGGGTCGAAGATGACATCGCGTTCAGAGCAGATCCAAAACGGGTGCAACGACTGTTCGAGAACCTCTTTCGGAACGCAGTCGACCATGGCGGACCAGACGTGACGGTCACAGTCGGGGCACTCCCCGACCAGTCTGGCTTCTATGTTGCTGATGATGGACCAGGTATCCCTGACGAAGAGCGCAACTCGGTGTTCGAGCCAGGATTTACCACCCGTAAAGAGGGGACTGGATTCGGCCTCGCCATCGTCGCAGAGATCGTCGGTGCGCATGGGTGGGAGGTCCAGATAACCGAGGGCGATACCGGTGGTGCTCGATTCGAGATTCGTGGCCTCGAGACCGTAGAGTGAGGACGTACCGGTCGATACGCTCAGCTTGCTCAGGCAGTCTGTCCCTCGGGTTCGACGTACTGTGATCCCCACTCCCTCTGGGCTTCGATTTCGCGGCATCCTCGCCGAGTGAGTCTGACGCTTGAGGCCAATCCACTCAAAACGCGGGACACTTTCCGGAGACTCACGGTGTGCTTGTACAGTAGAATCGCCAGTTCGACGAAGTAGCAAACCGTCCGCTTGCGCTCGAAAAACTCACTCTCGTCGAGTACTTCAGTCAGCTCGGAAAGGTTCATGTCCATCAGTTTCGCTAGGAGTCGACCATCCCATCTTTGTCGCTAAGTTAGCGGTGCCGTACCGGCCGACCCCAATCTCATCACTCGGAACTGATTTCATCGAAGTCACACGGAGCTACAGTTCGCGATCAGGAGTTGTTTCCATTGATCTCCTCGAAGAGATCCGTGATCGCTGTCGATTGCTTGGCCAGACGTTTTTCGGCCAGTGTCGGGACGGCCCACAGTTCGAGTGCTGCGTCGTAGATCTGGCCCTCCGTATAGTCACCCTCCAAGACTGTCTTCATACGGTGGTCAGCGTTGCCGACCTCGATAGCGAGTTGATAAACGTGGAAGGATTCGACGCCCGGATGAGTCGGGTTCTGCCGTACATCCTCAATGGTGGTGACGAGCTCGCGCTTCGCATCATCGACGCGGTCGCCCGATTCGAGACGTGGGTATACAGAGCCGTTCTCTTCGATTGCGGACCGAGTGTCTTTGAAGACACGTAGGTCCCGGGACGTCGCTGCCGCGTAGACGAGCGCGGACGCGGCAGCACCGCTCGATTTGAACTCCCGGAGCCAGTTCGCGTGATACGCCGTACCGCCGTACGCACGTGAGACGAGTTCGGCGGACGCGTTCGAGATTTCGTGCTCGAACATCTCCTCCGGTTTCTCGGCGTATCTGGGGTCGATTCCGTCGACCGTTTCCAGGAGTGAGCGGCCGACGGAGTCCACCACGTCCTCGAACGCCGCGGCGTAGTCCGTGGTCTCGCTCATTCGCAGCCATTCGACGAAGAATGTCGCGTCGTCGAGGAACGAACGGGCCGCTTCGACTCGTCCGGCCGCTTTCCCGATTCGGTACACTCGGCTGATCGCTTCCTGTGAGTCGGCAGCATCTATGGCGTTCTCGCACGCATCTGCCCACCCTTTGACCCGCTTTGCCGCGACGAGCGTGGTGTCGATACCGGGCCCGATGTACCAGTTGCGCTGGCGGAACTCCGATAAGCGGTCGCGGACGGGCCTGCGGGTATCGAGTGCGTCGCCCAGACTGACCACCCCGAGTACTGCTCGCGCCCACCAGAGTGCTTCAGCCGCATCGGAACGCGCCGATCTCACCTCGACCAGGGCCCGCGAGTTCACGTCGGCCGTCGTCGACTTCTGGAGTGCGGTTTCCGCCCGACTCGCGATCTCGCGCATCCCCTCAATATCGGCGTCGTCACCGACATCACCGATCCGTTCATCGAACCTGGCAAGCAATTCTCTGGTGCGTCGACGCCCGCGTTCGAGGTATGCGTCCATGCCGTCGACGGGAGCCTCCGGTGGGTTCTCCGGGACGCTTCGACTAGCAGCCTGCCGTAATCGATCGTGGTCAAGAGGTGGGAGTGACGTCGTCGTCGGACTGCCAGTGTCGCTCCCAGCCAGGGAGGTACAGCCTGCGACGAGCGCGCTCCCGCCGAGTGCGAGAAACGCACGACGCTTTAGGGATGGTGAGGACTGCATGGTCGGAGTTGTTGGATTACGATTGGATTGGAGTGATTCTCTCGTCATTACGTCTATTGCTCCGATCTATTTGAGCATATAAACTCTACCAGTGTTTTAGAGCCGGAAACACCGATTCTTCTCGACCGTCGACGGTCGTCCTGTGGTACGCACAGTACTATAGTAAGCATTAGAGGTGATTGCCCACTATTGATAGAGAAAGTTGGTCAGAGTGGTATCGATCACAGTAGCCAGTTAATCAAGAGATTCGAAGAATCGGTTGCTCAGGGTATCTTGGAGTTGCCGCCAACACTCCTCGACAAGATTGAGTTCCGGCGAATACGAAGGGAACGTGACGAAAGCGAGGTCGTCACAAGCCGCCAAGGTCGGTGACGGTTGACGCCTGGAAATACGGCGCCCCGTCGAGTACGATGATCAGATCATCTTCGAATTCTTTTTATAGTGTTTAAATAACATGTTTTGCGTGATCGGTGGTGACGTACTCGGTGAATCGTGAGAAAAAGCACTCGCCATCGTCGGTGACTGCACCGAGCAGACACGTCCAATCGCGTTGGCCAGAGAGTTCAACCGTTGGCTGTGAGCCCCGGGGAAACCACGCTGCACGCGGCTCAACCTGGATGGATTTCTTGGTCTGCTCGATGCAAACTACTGTGGCGTCCATCTCCGCTCACTTTGTTTGATCTCGTCGTGGAATTCTTCTTGGTTGGATTCCTCGGCTTCGGCGGCTGTGCGGCGAGGTTTTTGATAGCTTAGTCCAGCTTCTTTCAACAGCCGCTGGCAACTTGGATAGGAGTACTCGACGCCGTATGACTCTTCGAGAAACTCCTGGACAAGCGCCGGCGTCCACGCCGGTTCGTCGATCCCGACCTCTTCGGGCAGTTCGTGAACCGTACGTTCGAACTCTTTTTGCTGTGATTCTGAGAGCTTTCTTTTTCTCCCGGATCGATGAGCATCAGAGACAGCTTGCTCAAGCGGTTCATCCGTGTCAAGCCGCATCAGCCAGCTATAGATCGTTCGCCGGCCGGTATCGTGCCACTCGGCAAGTTCAGTTTGCGTCACACCGTTCTTGTACGCGATCGCAGCTAACAACCGTTGAGTCGGCTTGTTTCCCTCGACAACGTCGAGGGCCTCTTGAAGTTCTTCAACGGAGATCTCGTCAAGATGGTCCATTTTATACAGCAACAACTCCTGAGCGGAAAATTCTAACGATTACTATAGACAGTGCCCTCAGGACCGTTGATTCATGCAGCAAAACAAGACCACTACACTGTAACAGCACTCAGACAACCGGTGCCTCAAATCTGTCTGCAAATTCGTTGCAGTCTTTCAACTCCTGATAGCACCACTCGTACGGTGACTCATTGAGCCGGGTGGCACCGTTGCGCTCGTCCTCAACTATCCCGAACTCTTGCGTCGCCGACGCGGGGAAATGACTATAGATCATCAGTCGACGTGGGCTCTCGGTAGTATTCGCGGCGGATTCGTGCCAGACGAGTGAATCGAACAAGATCAACGAGCCGGCTGGTGCCTCGATCAGCTCTGACTCGTCACGGTCAACATGCTTTTCGGGAACCCCCAGTCCGTTGTCGAAGCGTTCGTGTTCGATGTACTCGTCATTGGTGCCCGGCCAGAATCGTATTGTTCCATTCGCTTCCGTTAGGTCATCAAGTGCAATCGCTGAGGACACGACAGTTTGGGGGTAGTCTTGTGCGCGAAAGTATGCCCAGTCGCTGTGAGGCGGCCACGCATCCGTGGGACGGTTTGTATCCAACCCTTCAATGGGGTTGGGGAGGGGCTGTTTGTAGTTGAGTTTCTCCTCCATGAGTCGCGGCTCGTCGTCCATAAACTCCCGCATCGGCTCGATCAACCGTTCGTCTCTGCTGATCTCAGTAAACGTCAGTGAGAGGTCGTTGACCGGCTGAATCTTCTTGACCATCTGGCCGCCTGACTCGTCTTCGACGAGAGCCAAGCGCCCGCTTGTGCGGTCGTTGGCCAGCGACGAGTTGACGATCAACTCCAGAATACGATCCGCAGCGGTACGCATCTTCGCAAGTTCGTCCTGGTTGAAGGCATCCTCGATGACGGTATATCCCTCTTGTTCGATCTCTTCCCCTCTATCGGTGGCACGAATTTCTGACATCGAGCCACTAGAGACGTGATGAAGTAAAAAACGTTGAGTAACCACACCGGATTTTCCTATAATTCACCTCACATATGAGGGGAATATCTTAGATTGTGCTCTGTCACGCCCTGAAGGAGGTGGAATCCAGTCATCGGATATCCGCCGGGGTGGGGCGTTCGAGGTTTTCACCCGCACTCGGAGGGAACCGGCGACGCACCGGGGGAACCGTCGTTTCGTCCCTCACTATAGGGTTGTGACCCTTCCATCGGCACCGCTAACTTAGCATCCGGCACGCGCGGCACACCATGTCTCTCACTGTCCGTCGTTGGCCGAAATCGTCCGACTGCAACGACTCTGGTGGGTGCTTCTGCAGTCGATAAATCGCTTACGTAGCGTTGCCCTCCCGTGGAGCCGAACGTTTTTATTACTGCTCGTCGATGATTGCGAGATGTCGGCGAGAACCGAACAGCTATCTCTTCGAGGGCAGTGGTCTGTCCGTCTCGACCCGGCGGATGTCGGTATCGACGAGGAATGGTACGCGGAGACTTTCGGCGAGTCGATGGCGCTACCGGGAACCACAGACGAGGCACGACTGGGCGATCGAACTACGGACAGACCCACGGAACGGCTCAGCCGTCGGTTCGAGTATGAGGGCGCCGTGTGGTACCAACGGACCGTCACCATTCCACCCTCCTGGGAGAACAGGGGCACAGAGCTGTTCCTCGAACGAACCAGACCGACGACCCTGTGGGTCGACAGGACGCGCGTCGGTTCCCGAGAATCGTTGACGACTCCCCACACGTACGACCTCACGAAACTGGTGGAACCCGGAGATCACGTGCTGACACTCCGGGTCGACAACGACGCGTGGCTGATGACTGGCGAGGATACGATGCTGGGCGATACACACGGCGTCGGGCTGTCGCACATGGCGACTGAACACACACAGACCAACTGGAACGGAGTCCTCGGGCGCATCGAACTCCGCGCTCAGCCGCTCGTCGCCCTCGACGACATCCAGATATCGACGGGAGAGTGCGACGGATCCTGGTACGTCCAACCCGAAGTGACCGTGACGAACAGCAGCGAGTCCGCGTTCGTGGGTCGGGTGCACTTTGGTCTCGACGAAGGCGGAACGCTTCGAGGCCCCGGGACGCAGTCGGCGACCGTCGAGCCGGGGACAGAACAGAGGGTCGAGACCCGAATCGAAGTCGACGACTGCGAAACCTGGGACGAGTTCGCGCCGTCGACCGCCAAACTAGAAGTGACTGTCGAGGCCGAGGACGGGACCCAGATTCAGTCCGTGCGGGAACGGTTCGGATTTCGGACAGTGAGCGTGGACGAAACGCAGATCTCGATCAACGGTCGAACCACGTTTCTCCGCGGAAACTGCGACTGTTGCGTCTTCCCGGAGACCGGATACGCTCCGATGGACGTGAGTTCGTGGCGAGACGTGTTCGAAACCGCGAAAGAATACGGCTTGAACCACTACCGGTTCCACTCTTGGTGTCCGCCGGAGGCTGCCTTCCGAGCGGCCGACGAAGTCGGGGTCTACCTCCAGCCTGAACTCCCGCTCTGGGATCCAGAAACCGCGCTTGCGGACGACGAAATGTACGAGTACTACCGCGGAGAGGCGATGCAGATCCTCGAGGCGTACGGCAACCATCCGTCGTTCGTGCTGTTCGCACTGGGCAACGAACTCGTGGGGAACAGAGAGCGAATGGCAGCGCTGGTCGAGGCCTGTCGGGAGGCCGACTCGAGACACCTGTACGCACAGGGGTCGAACAACTACTTCACCGACCCCACGCTCCCCGATGACGACGACTTCTGGATCACCATGCGGACGGGGCCAGCGGACGAACCGAACACTGACGTCCGGGGATCGTATCCTTCACACGACCGGGGATTCGTAAATAACGAACCACCGTCGACGGAGTACGACTACCGGGAGTCGATCGATGGCTACGACGTGCCCCTTATTTCCCACGAGATCGGTCAGTATCAAGCGTACCCCGACTTCGACGAGGCGTGGAAATATACCGGTGTGCTCGAACCGCGAAACTTCGATGTATTCGAGAACCACCTGGCAGCACACGAGATGAGCGACCTCGCCGCGGACTTCGTCGAGGCGTCGGGACAGCTACAGGTGGCCTGCTATCGAGAGGAGATTGAAGCAGCGTTACGCACCCCAGGGTTCGGCGGCTTCCAGTTGCTCGCGCTCCAGGACTTTCCTGGACAGGGGACCGCACTCGTCGGCGTCCTCGACGCGCACCTCGACGACAAGGGGTTCGTCGCCCCAGAGCGCTGGCGCGAGTTCTGTGCGCCCGTCGTTCCGCTGTTTCGGGCCCCCGCACGCACCTGGACGACAGGGGACGTGTTGACGGGCGAGATAGAAGTCGCTCACTACGGACCCGAAGACGTGGCGGATGGAACCGTTTCGTGGACGCTCAGCGACGAGACTGGCGAAGACGTCGCGAGCGGGCGATTCGAGTGCGGAACCATCGAACGGGGCGGCCTCCGGCAGGTCGGGACCGTCGAAACACCCCTGGAAGATACGACGGCCCCGGGCAGAGTCTCGATGGAAGTTTCCGTCGAGGAACTCGGCGCCCGCAACCGATACGACCTCTGGGTGTATCCAGAGGATGTCGCCGTTGACGACTCCACAGGGGCCACGCTGACACGAACGCTCTCGGAAGCGCGCGAAGCCCTCGAACACGGCGGGGACGTCCTGTTTTTTCCTGACCCGGACGATCTCCGGTTCTCCGTTGAGGGCGCGTTTCAACCCGACTTCTGGAACTATTCACACTTCAAGGACCGCGGGAACCCCGGGACAATGGGGCTGCTCGTCGACGAAGACCACCCGTCGCTCGCGGACTTTCCGACGGATGGCCACAGCGACTGGCAGTGGTGGCACATCGTCGAACAGGCACGCCCGGTCGAACTTGACGACATGCCCGACAGCTACCGGAGCGCGATGGACCGCGGCTACCGGCCGATCGTCCAGGCGATCGACACCCCCTATCGGAACCGAAAGCTCGGTGTCCTGTTCGAGATGTGCGTGGGGGACGGAAACCTGCTCGTCTGTACTGCTCCATTACCCGAGATGACCGACCAGCCGGCGGCGCGACAGCTCTATCACAGTCTATACGAGTACGTCTCCGGGCCGTCGTTCGATCCCGAGGAGCCGGTCACCGCGGCACTGCTCGAGAAACTGTTCGGCTGACACTGGGTAGTCGAACGGGACAGTGGGCAGACGCCAAAACGCCGGAACCGAGTGTCCGTCCAGCGGTTACGATAGTTCGATCCGCTCGCCGCGCTCGGCCGATTCGTACATCGCCTCGACGGCTTCGACGTCGACGAGTCCGTGCCTCCCGGTCGCCACAGGGTCGGTGTCGGTGCGCAGACAGTGCGCGAAGTAGTCGAACTCCTCGGTCATCTGGTTTCGCTGCTCGAACCGAACGCTGCTCGTCGAACCCCCGTGACGGACGACGAGCTCCCTGTCGTCCCACGGGAAAAAGACCGGTTCGACGGTGAGTTCGCCCTCGCTGCCCAGGACGCGAAGGTGACTCGCGGTGTAGGCGTTGTGGCTAACGGTACACACCGCCGAGGCCCCCGTCTCGAAGTCGACCTGGAAACTGACGCGCTCGTCGACGCCTTCGAACCACTCGTGCTCGGAATACGTCTCCGCGTACACACCGACGGGGTCGCTGTCGAGTAGAAACCGGGTCGTGTTCAGCGGATAGAGCCCGATGTCGATGAGCGTCGCACCCCCGGAAAGTTTCGGGTCGAGTCGCCACTGGTCGGGGTCGGGGATCAGTTCCGGAACGCAGTCGGACATGTGGCTGTGAACCTGGATCGGGTCGCCGACGAGTCCGGCGTCGATCAGGTCCCGCGCGCGTCGAATTGCGGGCTCAGTCTGCATCCGATAGGCGATCATGAGCGTTACGTCGGCGTCGTCGCAGCTGTCGATGATCCGCCGGGCACCGTCGCTGCTTGCCGCCATCGGTTTCTCACAGAGCACGTCTTTCCCGAGGTCGGCGGCCGTCTCGACATACGCTGGATGTGTCGCGTTCGGGGTGCAGATGTACACCGCATCGTAGTCGTCGGCTGCAGCGCCCTCGTGGAACTGTTCGCACGTGATTCCGCGCCGGACCGATTCGTTCTCTCGGGCGACCGACTCGGCCTTGTCGGCGGACCCGCTCACGACGACGCTCGTCGTACAGAAGTCGCTCTCCTCGACGGCGGGCACCGCCTCCTCGCGCGTCCACCAGCCGAGGCCGACCATCGCGAATCGAACCGGTTCAGCTTCGGTGATCGTCTGCCAGTCCCGCTCTGTGAAGTCGGCTAACAGGGTTTCGACGTTCATATGTTGGATATCGTGTGATTGCGAGAAAACCGCCCTCCGTGATCGGGGAGTTCGGGACCGCCCGCTCAGGCGTACGGGTTCCAGATCTGGTTCGCGCCGTTCGACCCGTCGAGCCACTCGAAGACTTCGTCGGGCGCGCCCGCGCTTTCGAGGTCGTCGAGCGACGGGAGGTCGCCTTCGCCTCGCTGCGGGAGGTCGTAGTCTTCCTGGTCGGAGATGACGCTCCGCATGTTGTTTGCCATGTCCTGAAGCGCCTGTTTGGGGTCGGCGTCGTTGCCGATCATCGACGACATCGCGGTGGCGTAAGACGTCGTCTGTCCTTCGAGAGCCCCGAGGAAAGGGGCGTTCCGGCGGCCGCCGTAGATACCCGTCCTGAGAGCGGTCGAGGCCTGGTCGACGAACGTCTCGAGCCACGCGTCGGGCATATCAGTGGGGTTCTCGGTGAACGGTCTGATCTCCTCTTGGCCGGTCCGGGTCGGGAGCATGCGCGGCGCGCCAGCAAGCATCTGCGTCTCGTAGACGTCCTGCTGGATCATGTAGCTCATGAACGCGTCAGAGATCGACTGGTCGGCATCGTACCGGGTTACCTCGTCCGTGAACGGACTCAGGCAGCCGCCGCCGTAGTACGACCAGTTCGTCCCGTCCGGACCGGTCGGGATGATCGTGAGTTCCGTGTTCTCGGTCAGGTCCGGGTCGTTGTTGACGAGTTGGGACGCCAGGCCGCCGGTCTGGCGCGCCATACCCGCCTGCCCCTCCCGGTACAGTTCGATGACACCCTGGCTGTCGACGCCGCCCCAGCCGCCCGGCGCGGCACCCCACTCTTTGCCGAAACTCCCGTACCAGAGGTGGGCGAACAGCGATAGCGGTTCGTCGACAGTCACGCTCCACTGCCCGCTGTCCTCGTCGTACCCATACATCGTCCCACCGGCCTGTGCGGTGTAGCTGAACACGTGCTGCCCGGTGACGAAGTCCTGTGCGCCCGCGTCGGCGTACCCGAAGTAGTCTGTCCCCTCAGCGACGTCGATCGCAGTCTGAACCATCTCCTTCCAGTTCGCCGGGGGCTCGGAGTGACCGGCCGCCTCTAACGCCTCCATATTGTAGTAAAGCGGCCGCGTCTCCAGATACCAGGGCACGCCCCACTTCTCCCCGTCCCAGGACGCCCACGGGTCCATCATTTCGTACCAGTCGTCGTACTGTTCGAAGACTTCGGTGATCGGTCTGTTGGCGCCCTGCAGGCCGAAGTTGGTCGAGTGTTCGTTCCCCATCTGACTGACGTTCGGGGTTGCCCGACCCTGTATCGTCGCCTCCCACTCCTGAAACACTATATCCCAGGTGACGACCTCGGTAATCACGTTCAGCGGCTGGTCGGATTCGTCCTCAAACCCGGCGGCGGCCTCCCTGATAGCGTCCGTTATCTCCTGGACGTACCCCTCCATCGTCCACCACAGGAAGTCCTGGGTGCTCGTTCCGTCCGAACCGCCGTCGCCGCCATCACCGCCGTCACCACCGTCACCGCCGTCGCCGCCGTCGCCGTTCTCCTGACAACCTGCGAGGCCGGCTGTGACGCCGACAGCCCCCGCTGCTGCGGCTGTTTCCATGAACCCACGCCTCGAGTACTCGGTGTCGTCATCCACAGTGTCGTCCCCATCGTTGTCCCGGCCCTCTCGTTCATCGGGGTCGTGACTAATTGACATACGTGATCGGATACCAAAGACTAGTATATAAAAATTTCGTAACTTTTCTATTATTTCCCCGGAACCACTCGTGAATCGGCGATCTCACTGAAGGATGGATGCCAATCTGTCGATCAAACCACAGGATGGGCGAGAATTTCGGCCAGTGTGCAGTCAACGTTTAACCCGTTCCATGCAGAACTCGCCGTGTGGCCATCGAGGTGACGGACGAATGGAGATAACCGGTTTCGAGACGTTCAGCGTACAGCCGCGGTGGGTATTCCTCAAGGTTGAGACCGACGCCGGTCACGTCGGCTGGGGAGAACCCAACCTCGAAGGGAAGACCGAGGCGGTTCTCGGTGCGATCTCGGAGCTCGAATCGCACTTCGTCGGGAAGGACCCGCGCCGAATCGAACACCACTGGCAGGCGGTCTACCGGGGAAGTTTCTACCATCGGGGTGCGGTGCTGAACAGCGCACTGGCCGGTATCGACCAGGCGCTCTGGGACATCAAGGGCAAGGACCTGGGTGTCCCGGTGTACGAGTTGCTTGGCGGACCGACCCGGGAGTCGGTGCGGGTGTACGCACCAGTCGTGGGCGACGACTCCCCCGAGCGACTCGACGGGACACCGGAACTGCTGGCCGAGCGCGCCGCTGAGCGCATCGACGAGGGGTACGACGCGCTCAAGGTGATCCCGTTCGCGGAGACGTGGCCGGTGGCCTCGCCGGATGTCCTGGACGCAGTCGACGCGCGAGTTCGAGCGGTCCGAGAGGCCGTCGGTCCGGCCGTCGACGTCGCGGTAGACGCACACGGCAAGCTCTCGCCGGCGATGGCAAGGAGGGTCCTCACGCGGCTCGAACCCTACGAGCCGATGTTCGTCGAGGAACCCGTCCGGCCGGAACACGACCACCGGCTGGGGGAACTCCGGGCCGGCACTGACGTGCCGCTGGCGACGGGAGAGCGGCGCTTCTCGCGCTGGGATTTCCGCGATATCTGTGACAGCGGCGTCGACGTGTTCCAGCCCGACCCCAGTCACGCCGGGGGGATCAGCGAAGTACGCCGTATCGCCGCCCTCGCCGAGACTCACGGTATCGCGATAGCACCGCACTGTCCGCTCGGTCCAGTCGCCGTCGCCGCCGCGGCCCACGTCGACAGCGCGGTCCCGAACTTTCTGATTCAAGAGACGCCCGGCTTCTACGGCGGGTCGTTCGACCGATATGCCTCGGACGGACTCACTGTCGAGGACGGATCGCTCCACCTCTCTGACGATCCCGGGCTCGGTGTCACGATGGACGAGGACGAACTCCGTGACGCAGAAAACCAGGGCCACGACCAGTACATTCCGACGCGCACACACGATGACGGAAGCGTTGCCGACTGGTAAATCGTCGCCGGAGAGCCACACAGACGGTTTACGGGGAAGAACAGCCCCACTTACCACCCACGCGGATTCCGCAGGGGCACAGGTAGATTTTTAACTGATCATAGAGAGCATACCCTATGCGAATCACCGGGCTCCAGACTATCCAGTTCGCCGAGGAGTCGGCGCTCACCGACACGGAGCGGGACATACAGCTCACGGTGCTCCGCGTCCACACGAGCGACGGGATCATCGGATTGGGTGAGACGTTCCCCCAGGCGGGGATGGAACGGGAGGCGATACACGGACCCATCGCAGACCAGGTGCTCGGAGCCGACCCTCGCGATCTCGAGGGGATACGCGACGACCTGCACACGTACTTCAACTATTACGGACACGCCGGAGCGGAGATGCGGGCGATGAGTGCGCTCGATATCGCGCTCTGGGACGTCAAGGGACAACTGGCAGGACAGCCGATCTACCAGTTGCTCGGTGGAAAGTCACGAGAGGAGATACCGACTTACAACACCTGCTACGACACCGAGTACGATTTCCACGAGGAACCAGTCGCACTCGCGGAGTCGCTGCTCGACCAGGGCATCACGTCGATGAAGATCTGGCCGTTCGACCGGTTCGCCGAGGAGACCCGCGGCCAGCGGATCAGGACTTCCGACCTGGAGGCGGGCCTGGAACCGATCCAGCGCATCCGCGAGACGGTCGGTGATGCCGTGGACATCGCAGTCGAGTTCCACGGGCTCTGGTCTCTGACCGCGGGGAAGCAGCTGGTGAAGGCTGTCTCGGAGTACGACCCCCTCTGGGTCGAAGACGTCGTCCGGAAGGGCGACTACGCCGCCTACCGTCGACTCGCCGAGAACGTGGACGTGCCGCTCTGTGTCAGTGAACGTCTCGTCGGCCGCTACGAGTTCCAACAGGCGCTCAGGACCGGTGCGGTCGACGTCGTGATGCCCGATCTTTGCTGGACCGGCGGTATCTCTGAGGGGAAAGCCATCGCGGCGATGGCCGAGGCGAACCAGTTGCCGGTCGCGCCGCACAACTCTGGCGGTCCGGTGCTCCACTACGCGAACGCCCACCTGAGCACGACCATACCCAACCTCTACGTGATGGAGACGATCCGTGACCGCTACGACGGCTGGCACCGGAACCTGGTCACCGATCCCCTCCCCGTTACTGACGGGACCCTCGAACCCCCGGAGGACCCTGGTCTCGGTACGAGTTTCGACGAGTCGCTCCTCGACCACCCCGAGACGACCGTCCGTGAGACGACGCTGTAGGGACGCGATCGGCTCCGACTCCGCTTCGCTCCGAGATCATCGACAGACTGGAGCGGACCCCGACACCGTCCCGATTCCCGACTAACTGGGCCAGTCAGCGCCCGAACTGATCGTTTTCGCACACATACACTGATATACTGGGGCGGTGAACCTCGCTGGCACATGACGATCGGCACCTGGTACTATCCGAAGAACTGGCCGCGTTCGGAGTGGGCGGACGACATCGAGACGATCGCCAGCGCCGGCTTCGAGCACGTCCGGATGGGCGTCTTCTACTGGTCCCGAGTCGAACCGCGACGCGGCGAGTTCGACTTCGAGTGGCTCGCCACAGCACTCGACCTGTTCGAAACGCACAACATCGACGTCGTCCTCGGCACACCCACGGGTGCACCGCCGAAGTGGCTCGTCGACGAAAACCCCGATATCCTCCAGCAGGACCCCGACGGGACCGTCCGGGAGTGGGGGAGCCGCCGCCACTACTGTTTCAACTCGCCCACCTATCGGCAGGAGACGGAGCGAATCGTCCGTCGCGTCACGGAACGGTTCGCAGACCACTCCGCAGTGATCGGCTGGCAACTCGACAACGAGTTCGGCTGTCACGACACGACCCGGTGTTACTGTGACGACTGCGCCGGGGCCTTTCGCGAGTGGCTCGCCGAGCGCTACGGCGACGTCGAGTCCCTCAACGAGGCGTGGGGGACCGACTTCTGGAGTCAACACCACGACTCGTTCGCCGAAGTCGATCCACCGGGACCGACACCGACCCGCCACCACCCCTCACGCCTCCTCGATTTCTATCGATTCTCCAGCGATAGCGTCGTCGACTACGCCCGCCTGCAGGCCGACCTCGTCCGCGAGGTCGACCCCGAGTGGACCGTCCTGACGAATTTCATGGGCGATTTCTCCGACCTCGACGCCTACGCGGTCGGCGACCTCCTGGACCTCGTCACGTGGAACTCCTATCCGACCCTGTACGCCCAGCGAACCGCAGACGACCTCGACGACGGTGCCGCCGAGACTCTCAGGACGGGCGATCCCGAACAGATCGCCCTGAACCACGACCTCTATCGGAGCGTCCTCGACCAGCCCTTCTGGATCATGGAACAGCAGTCCGGGGACACCGTCGCCTTCCCGTACTCACCGGAGCCCGCAGACGGGATGATGCGGCTGTGGGCCCACCACGCGCACGCCCACGGCGCGGACAACGTCAACTTCTTTCGCTGGCGGCGCTGTCGCGAAGGACAGGAGCAGTACTGGGGCGGCCTCCGCCGACACGACGGCTCCCCGGACCGTGGCTTCCGAGAAGCGGACCAGGCGGCCGACGAACTCGCCGGTCTGAACGATCTCGCGACGCCAACCGCACAGGTCGCGCTGCTCCACGATTACGATAGCTGCTGGGCCATCGAGGCCTACCCGCACGCTGCGGACTTCGACTACTGGGCGCATCTACGCACCTACTACCGAGCACTGAGGCGCCGCGGTGTCCAGGTCGACGTCGTCTCGCCGGACAGCGACCTCGACGGCTACGCGGCCGTCGTCGCGCCCACGTTGTACGTCCTCCCACCGGATCTCGGGGACCACCTAGCAACCTACGTTGAGGGAGGCGGCGAACTTCTGGCGACGATCCGGACCGGTGTCGCCGACGCGTCCAATCAACTCTTCGACGACCTCTTTCCCGGCCCGCTCAGCGACATCATGGGCGCCGAAGTCGGCCAACACGAGAGTCTCCCGCCAGCGCTCGAAACGAGCGTCAACTACCACGACGAGACGTACGACTACCGGACGTGGGGTGAGTGGTTACTCCCGGACGATGCGACGGTACTCGGCGAACACGCGTCCGGCCCCGCCGCCGGCGAACCGGCGATCACCTACAACGACGTCGGAGACGGTAGCGACGGCACAAGCGACAGGTCCGGCGGCGCCACGTACGTCGGCGTCTGGCCGGGAGACGATCTAGCAAACGCCCTCGTCGATGACCTGCTCGATCGGGCCGGGGTCGAGACGATATCATCGCTACCCGAACGGGTCCACGTTACCGAACGCGACGGATACACGTGGGTGACGAACTTCCGGTCGACTCCGGTATCGGTCGACGCCCCTACGGACGCCACGTGGATCCACGGTGGCTCCTGGGTAGAGGCTCACGACCTCGCGGTCGTCCGCGCGGATCGGCGCGATCTCCGTGTCGATATCGGCGAGTGAGCGTCGCCGATAATCGTAGACCGGTTCGGCGGGTTCAGAGTTCTATCTTCTGGGCGGCTACCCCTTCGACGACCGTGATCCGCTCGTCGTTGCGAGCGATCCGGTCACCGTCGACTTCAACGTCGACGACGAGGTCGTACTCGCCGGGATCGACGTCGTCAGTCACCTCCCACACCGCGTCGCTATGACCGAGTTCGAGCACTGTCGTCGCCTCGTTGGCCGGGAGGGCCGCCTCGTATTCGCCTTCGATAACCGTCTCGTCGTCGCCGAGTAACCGCAGTCGGACCGTCGCCCCCTCGATGTCGTCCGGGCGGTCGTTGACGACCACGACGTCGCGGAACAACGCCCGCCCGTCGTCGGCGGCGACGTGCGTGTGTCGGCCGACGTCGATCGTCGGCAGGACCGGCTGGCAGGCCTTCCGGAGGGCGTGAAAGCCCTCCTTCGGTTCGCGCCGGTCGTCGATCACGGACCAGGTGATCGCCGGCCAGCAGTCGGTGAACATGAAGTGAAAGAGCCCAGTCGTCTCCTCGCGGGCGCGCCGGTAGCGCTCGATGGCAAACTTCACGAGGTCGTACTGGTAGCGCTGGGAATTGGCGACGAATTCCTCCAGGGAGTCGCCCATCTCGATGCCGGCGACGTTGAACGTCTGGTCGTACTGGAAGTCGTGGTAGGTCCACTGGTCCCAGTCGGGCGGCCAGGCCGCCTCACCGAGGAACTCCCGGAGGTAGTCGGCGTCGGGCAACGCCTGCGCGCCGAACTCGTTGACGAACGGCGCGCTTGGAAGCGCCGCGTACTCCCGGTAGTGGTCGTAGTACCAGCCGGGATACGTGTGATCGTGGAAGTCCGAGTGGTGTTCGACGTACCGCGTGGCGTCAGCCTCTCGGGCATACTGATAGAGCACGTGGTCGAGGGTCCCGGTGTTGACCGAGGGCTCGTTGTGACAGCACCATACCCCCACGGAGGGGTGGTTGTAGAGAAGGTCTATCATCCCCTCGAGCTGACGCCCAGCTTCCTCGTAGAACCCGGGTGACTCGTCATAACTCCACTGCAGCGGGAAGTCCTGCCAGAGGAGGATACCCGCCTCGTCGGCGGCCCGATAGAAGTCAGGGTGCGTGACGTGGACACAGACTCGCATCGCGTTGAGGTTTGCCTCCCGCATCAGCGAGATGTCCTCTGCGATCAGTTCGTCGGTGTACTCGGAGAGCCACAAGGTCGGGATGTGGTTCGACCCGCGCGGATAGAAGGGCTCGCCGTTCAGCCGCCACTCCTCGCCCGGGTCGTCCATCGAGAGTTCCCGGATGCCGAACCGGTCAGCCCACTCCGAGGTTGTCTCGTTATCGATAGCCACCGCGATAGTACCCTCGTAGAGGTGTTGTTCGCCCATGTCCCACGTCCACCACAGCTTCGGGTTCGCGACGTGCACGGCGAGTTCTACTTCGGTGATTCCCGGTTCCAGTCGGACGCTCCGCTCGCGCGTTGCGGAGGCCCCCCCGTTGGTCACCTCATCGGCATTATCACCACTGTCCCCACCACCATCTCGGGCGGCACTCTCGTCGTCGACCGGTTCGACATGAGCCGAGAGCGACGCTTCGACCTGTTCGCTCGTGAGGTTCTGGACCGTCGCCGTCGTGCGGACGACTGCGGAGCCGTCGTCAAGAAGGACCGGCGCATAGCTGGCATCGCGGACGCGGACGGGAGCTGTCTCGTAGACGATGACGTCATTCCAGATACCCCCCGTATTCATGTCCTGGCCGTACTCTGGATCCCACGACCCCGGGCGCCCGTCCCAGTGCTGGAGGATGCCCTTGATGAGGCGCTTCTCGTCCGGCCAGACTGTCTCCGGGTCTTCTCGGGGAGAGTCGACGCGAACCAGCAGTTCGTGGTCAGCGCCAGCATCCAGCGCGTTCGAGATCTCGAACTCGAAGGGCTCGAAGTACCCTTCGTGGTCGCCGAGGTACGTCCCGTCCAGCCAGACGTCGGCGAAGTAGTCGACGCCGTCGAAACGGAGCCAGGTCGGCGACGCCGACGGTTCCCACTCGAAAGAGCGTCGGAACCACACGACGCCGTCGTAGTCGTCCAGCCCACCGAACTCCCAGTTCGTCGGCAACTCCATTTCAGCCCACTCCCGTTCGCCGACGTCTTCGGTCGTGAGCGTCCGCTCCGGGTCCCGGAGGTGCGACCACGGTCCCGCCAGTGAAGTACTGTCGTCTCTCCTGTGAGGCTTCATCGCCCACAACTGCGTTTCCGCGGATCAAATACGTTGCGGTGGTAGGAACTGCGCCCTACGTCACGGCGAATGCCGGGAGTCCACCGCTCGATGTTTCCTCGACGCGTCCGCGTCCCCGGAGTCGTTCGAGGTGGGCCGTGATCGGGAACGCCAGGTCGAGGTCGAGGCCGAACGACCCCTGACGCTCGGTGATCCGGCCGATCAGTTCCGGTACGGTGAGCGGTCCGTCGGCGTCTTCGAGGACCGAGACGAGGGTCGCTTCGAAGCCCATTGCCCAGTCGGCGGCTCTGTCGAGGAAATCGATTACCTCGTCCTCGTGGAGCGGTTCGAAATGCGTCAGCGAGAGCGTCGCGGGGGCCAACCCTCTGAGGAACTCGATCGTCTGGAGGTACGCGTCGGCGTCGACGTACGGTGGCGGCTGGAGCGGGTTACCGTTGACGTCGAAGGCCCCCTCGGGGTAGACGACATCGCCGCCGATCACGACGTCCGATTCGGGTTCGTAGGCGACTAGGTGCCCATCGGTGTGGCCCGGCGTGTGGTAGAGTTCTAGCGTCCGGCCGTTTGCCATCGGGATCTGCTCGCCGCCGCGGAGGCCGATATCGACCGGTTCGTCCGCAGGTGGCAGCATCTCGTCGAGCCAGTCGACGACGTCTTCACCGTACTCGACGCCGTAGGGTTCGAACCCACGGTAGCGCCGGTCCCAGATCGTCTCGACCGACGCGATCAGCGGCAGGTCGTCGACGTGTGCGGCGTACACCACGTCCGGGTTGGCCTCCCTGAGTGCGACGTTCCCGCCCATATGGTCGGCGTCCGCGTGCGTGAACACGACCGTGTGTACGTCCCCCTGATCGTACCCCAGTTCCGCGAGGAAGGGGGCGAACTCTTCCTCGGGCGTGCTCGGCACACCGGTGTCGAACAGGACGACCCCGCGGGGGGTCTCGACGACGTGGAACGCGTGGAGTTTGTCGTCTATCGTGAACGAGATGCGGTGGATCCCGTCGGTGATCGCTAAATCCATCGTGGGACGATGTACGAAAGGGCCTCTCATATTTGCTCCGGTGGGATCCAATACGCCACGCATCAGCCGGGAGAGACGGAGACGAGTTCAACGCGGCCAAAGGGCGAGGTACTGCGGCCCGTCCCGCGGATCGGCGAACGGCCCGGGGACCAGCTGCTCTGTCTCTCGCTCCGCTCCGAAGTAGTCTGTCTCGATCCGGAGCGACGTGCTATCGGGGTTGACATACGGCAGTCCGGGCACCGCTGCGTTGCCCAGTACGTCCGACGTCACGAGCTTGGTGTCGGCGCGTTCGAGCACATCCCGTTCGATGTCGGTGTGCAGAAACACGGCGTCCCCTTCCTCGAACAGGTCGACCGTCAGCGACCACTCGGGTTCGTGGACGGCATCCCGTTCGTGCTTCGACGGTTGTGCGCCGTCGAAGAAGACGTTCCCCTCCATCCATACCGGACGCTCCGCGTCGTCGTAAGTGGTCAATCCGTTCCCGCCGACGAACAGGTTATTGTAGTAGCGGTCGTCACCGCCCTCGATCTCGGTGATGCCGGCGACAGCCGTCGAGTGGGGCCCGTGATACGGAGTCTTACGGTCCAGTTCCGGGCGCTGGTCGACATCCCCCGCGAACAGGTTATGGACGTACGCGCCTCCCTGCGACCAGTTTCTCAGGGCGAGTGGCGAGAAGAGGACGTTATTATCGACGACGAACGGACCGTGGTTGACCTCGACGAACAGGTCGTCCGCGGTGTTGGCGTACAGCAGGTTACCGGTGACCCGGGTCCCCTGTGTCATCCAATCGAGCCAGATGCCGCGACGGGCGTGGTGGACCCGGTTGTTCGCGATGGTCGAGTCGATCGGACCGTGGAACTTGATCCCGGCTATCTCGGCGCCGACGAACTGTCGCTCAACGTTGATGTCGTGGATGTGGTTTCCAGTGACCTCACTGAATGCTGCACCCATGCTCCCGACGATTCCCGCCTGCTCGCAATCGTGGACAACGTTGTCCCGGACGACGTGGTGCCCGACAGAGCCCCGTTCCCAGCCGTTGTCGAGCGCGTCCCGGATCGTCTCGTTGTATCGCTCGGCGGTCGCGCCGGTATCGTCGACGCTCGGACCGTATTTCCCGAGGGTGATCCCCGTACACCGGGAGTGACTGACGACGTTATCCTCAATGACCCATCCCTTGCTCCAGTGTGTCCCGAGCAGGCCGACTTGCTCGGTCGTCGGCGGGGCCCACTGCGTTGCCGCGTGTCGCATTGTGAACCCGCGGATCGTGATATAATCCCGACCGGGTGAAGAAGGATAGAACACCGCTGGCCGGACGTTGATCTCGACCTCGAGATCGCTCGGTTCATCGTCCCCGAAACTCACCCAGATCGTCGTCACCCCGTCTTCGACTTCACTGTACCAGCATCGCTCGTCCAGCGCGAACAACACCTCTTCCCGTGTGGCTGCTTCGGGGAGAGACGTTCCGTCGAGATAGACGTCGCCGGTGTGGTGGTCACGCCCGCGGTCGTTGAACCAGTCACCGCGAACGCGCTCGTCGTACGGATTGTACTCTCCGAAGAACTCATCACCGAGCGTGACCCGCCAGGCGTCGTCGCGGACGTGTTCCCATCCAGTGACGAGTTCCGAGCCCTTGAGAACAACATCCGCACCCGCGGCCGCCCGATAGACGATCCGGCGCTCGTCTGACTCCCCGCCTCGTGGCGGGTCGACCCTTTCGCGGTAGGTTCCTTCGTGGACGGTGACCACATCGCCCGGTCGTGCGATCTCGGCGGCAGCCGAAATACTCTCGAATGGGTCCTCCTGACTCCCGTCACTGTCGTCAGACCCGTCGACAGAGACGTGATACTCGTCCGATCTCTCGCTCGCAGGTGTCATCGTCGACCACCACAACTCATCTGGGTCGTGCATTCGACCAGTGCGTCGGCTCTACTATCTCGTGGGAGCGGCAGTCGGACGCTCTCCGGTGTCATCTGCCCGAATCGAACAGCTTGTACGATACTCTCCCCGCGTGACTGTGATATGCATACCATCGCTATACTATCCTGTTCTCGGGTCGGGACCGTAAATAATAATTTTGTCGGACAGCGTGACTGAGTCTGTCGATGGTCCGTCCCTCATCTTTCGAAGCCGCGCTATCCTTCCGTGAGAGCCGGGACGGAACGACTCCGTATGCTCGACGAGGAGATGCAGCCGGTCGAACGAACCACGCCCACTCGATTCGATCATGTCGAATCGTGAGTGCCCCAGACGAACGTCGAAAGGCAAGTAAGGACCATGTTACTAGATGCCACACTAAAACGGACCGCAGTGCGTGCGAACATATCGAATCAAAATTACCCTGTCAGTCCCAGATATTTTGTATTTCCGGGGTTTCGACGGAAGAGAGCCACGAAACGAATAGAAGTGTTCGATTCGGCAGGATCAAATGAAGGGGAAATGAATCAGAGAACGGTCATGGGAAGTCTTACAGACCCTGTATTCCGTTGTGAAACATGGGGCAACTCCCTCCCTGGTCGACTCGTCTAAGATCGATGTTCCTCCCGTATCTCGCCCAATATCTCCCGGAATGCGACGCTGACTCAAATGTCACTCGACAGTGTTCCGAGACCACTCGATTCGGCCATAACGAATATACGCACCGACGACAAAACGAGTACCATGACTTCCGATAAAGACCGAACGCTCCAGACGACTAGGACGTCACTCGAGATCGTCAATCTGCTCGACGATCGGAATGGGGCAACGGTCTCGGAAGTCGCGGAGGCGCTCGACAAACCACCGAGCACTGTCCATGGTCACCTCGCGACGCTCAGAGAGCAGGAGTTTGTCATCCAGAACGGGGATACATACGATCTCAGCCTGCGGTTCGTCACACTGGGCAAAGCCCTTCGCAATCGGAAGCAATTGTATACGCTTTCGGACCGCTACACGCAACGGGTCGTCGAGGAGACGGGATATCGCTCGATCTTTGCCGTTGAACAACACGGTCGCGGGGTCTACCTCTCGCGAAACGCTGGCGACCACAGCAAGTGGCGACACGAACAGACGGGCGAACGGTTCTATCTGCACGCGACTGCCGCCGGGAAGGTGTTACTCGCCCACCTGCCAAACGAGCGGGTCCACGAAATCATCGACAGGTGGGGACTTCCAGAGCTGACTGAGAACACGATCACTGACCGCGCGGAACTCGATCAGGAACTCCACGAAGTGCGTGAGGAAGGGGTTGCCTACAACCGCGAAGAACAGATCGATGGGATCCGGGCCATAAGCGCCCCCGTAACCGAGTCTCCATCCGGTGAAGTAGGGGCCCTGAGCGCCAACGGTCCGGCGCACAGACTCGCCGACGAGAGCGTCGAAGAAACCCTCGCCGAAACGCTTCGTGGGCTTGCAAATGAGTATAGACTCGATCTCAGACTGTCAGCGGAAGAGTAGAATCTGACAAAGGACGATTACAATAGTACTATCGTAATTTGGATACGGCACTCCGAGTTGTCGGCTACCAGTTCAAATATGATTGAACACGCCATGTTAGCCGAATTTGCGGCGGTTAATCACTTGTACAATACTTTCTGAGCGCGATCTTTGTTGAAGCAGCCATCGGTCATAACCTTTGTTGGCGGTGAAAATGTTCAGCTTGTCGAGGTTGTGAAATATAGTAGTGATTAGAAATAGTTACTCATTTTTGGAAGAGATAGCTGATCGAGAGAAGTATCGATCACCGTACTGAAGTCATCGGGCGAGTGGAAGAATCTGTTGGTCAGAGCGTCTTGGAGTTGTCCAGCACTCTTCGACAGAGTTGAGTTCCGGCGAATACGCTGGTAACGTGACGAAGGCGAGGTCGTCACGAGCCCCTAGATCGGTGATGGTCAATGCCTGGAAGTACGGCGTTTCGTCAGACACGACGAGCAGATCTTATTTGGATTCTTTTCATAACATGAAATTGTAATATATTGCATGATCGTCGATGGTATACTCAGTAAATCGAGAGAAAATATCACTGTCCATTTATAGTGACTGCACCGAGCAGATACGTCCAATCGCATTGGCCAGAAAATTCGACGGATAACCGCATGCCCCATGGAAAACGTGTGGTACGCGGCTTGAACGGGACCGATTTCTCACTCTGATCGATGCAGACTACTGTGGCGTCCATCTTCAGTCGCCATTTCCAACTCGTCGTGGAATTCTTCTTGGTCGGATTCATCGGCTTCGGCGGCTGTACGGCGAGGTTGTTGATAGCTTAGTCCAGCTTCTTTCCACAGCCGCCGACAACTCGGATAAGAGTACTCAACGCCGTAGGTTTCTTCGAGAAATTCCTGGACGAGCGCCGGCTCGTCGATCCCCACTTCCTCGGGGGACTTGTGAACGATTTGTTCGAATTCTTCCTGCTGTGATTCTGAGAGCTTTCGTTTTCTTCCGGATTGATGACCATCAGACACGGCTTGCTCAAGCGGTTCGTCCGTGTCAAATCGCATCAACCAGCTGTAGATCGTTCTTCGTCCGGTGTCGTGCCACTCGGCAAGTTCGGTCTGCGTCAATCCGTTCTTGTACGCGATCGCCGCTAACAACCGTTGTGTCGGCTTGTTTCCCTCAACGTTGTCGAGAGCGTCTTGGAGTTCTTCGACTGAGATCTCGTCGAGATGGTCCATTGCATATAGCAACAATTTTCGGGAAGATAATTTTAACGGTTACTGTACCCGACGACTCACGACCGAAACGGCCGGCCGTCGAGACCGTCACTGAATTTCCCGATCAACCAAGACCATCGGCGTGCATTCCCCAGTCATGATTCACGAGGCGTCGCTCGCCGAAACAGTCGACGACCTGCGACGCGGCCGGACCGACCCTGTCGAGTACGTCGAGACGCTCAACGCCAGGACGGGCCACTTAGAGCCCGAACTCGGGGCGTTCGTCGACGAATCCGACCGCTGGGAGCGTGTCCGTACGGCAGCAGGAAACCTCGCCGACCGTTACTCCGGGCCGGCCGAGCGACCGTCGCTGTACGGTATCCCTGTAGGAGTCAAGGACGTCTTCCACGTCGAAGGACTGGAGACGCGGGCTGGGTCGGACCTCCCAGCGGACGTTCTGACAGGCGAGGAAGCTACCGTGGTCTCACGACTGAGAGACGCCGGCGCGGTCGTGCTCGCTAAGACCATCACGGCGGAGTTCGCCTACTTCGACCCGGGGCCGACGCGCAACCCCCACGACACCGACCACACGCCCGGCGGCTCCTCCAGCGGGTCGGCGGCCGCCGTCGCCGCCGGCTTCTGCCCACTCGCGCTCGGCACCCAGACTATCGGCTCGGTTGCGCGTCCGGCCGCGTTCTGCGGGATCGTCGGATTCAAACCAACCTTCGGCCGCGTTCCCACGGAAGGGGTGATCCCTGTTTCCCCTTCCGTCGACACCGTCGGCTGGTTCACGCAGGACGTCGCAGGGGCGTGCCTCGGGGCAGCCGTCTGCTGTGACGACTGGCGCATGCTCCCCGAACCCCGCGAACGCCCAACGCTCGGCGTTCCCGAAGGACCCTATCTCGACCAGACCGACGATGTCGGCCGCGAGGCGTTCGAAGCGCAGGTCGAACGCCTCGCGAACGCGGGCTACGACGTCGAGCGCGTTGACGTGCTGGCGGACGTTGCAGCGGTCAACGAGCGCCACAAGCGGCTGATGGCCGCCGAGATGGCCGTTGCTCACGAGTCGTGGTACCGCGAGTACTCCGACCGCTACGCCGACGCGACGCGGGACCTGATCGAGAAGGGGCACGAGGTCACCGGTGCCGAGATCGCCCGCGGGCGACAGGGTCGCCACGACTTGCGGGCGGCTCTCGAGACCCGGATGGACGAAGCAGGCGTCGACCTATGGGTGTCGCCCGCTGCACCGGGCCCAGCGCCCGGAGGGATCGACGACACTGGCGATCCGGTGATGAACCTGCCCTGGACGCACGCGGGGTTGCCCGTCGTCTCAGTGCCAGCCGGGACAACCGGCGACTGGGTCGAACGCGAGACGGGCCTCCCGCTCGGACTGCAGTGTGTGGCGCGGAGCGGTGCTGACGAGGACCTACTGTGGTGGGCCGAGGGACTCGTCGACGCGCTTTGACCGCGGTCCCGTCCCGGCGGCGTTCCAGTCAGATGTCTCAACCCAGATACCGCATCACGTCCTTGTCAGAGACCTAGCCGAACCGCTCGTAAAACTACCCGAACCCCTGAAATGGAATGGTATCACGAGGCAGACCACCTCGTCGGCCAGTTCTCGCAGTTCAGCAAACGCGTCGGGCGGACCAACCGGACCGCCAGCACGATGGAGCGTGACCCCATGAGAATCCCGCTGAAACCCCTGGAGCGTGAAGTATGTCATGGAGTCACCCTCGACCACATAGGTTGAGAAATCGTGCCCCAATGACCGGTGACAGACGCTTAGATATCGGGAGGCCTCAGTTTGGAGTGATTATAAGTACTGACACCCGGGTAGTAGCTAGCGAATGTCCAGTACGGCCACGTTCGAGGTCTTTCGAGATAACGCGGATGAATGGCGGTGGCGTCTCGTCGCCACGAATGGGAATATTATCGCAGATAGCGGTGAAGGGTATCGATCGAAACAGGGGGTCAAACGAGGAATCGAGAGTGTAAAACGAAGCGCAGCAGGGGCAGAGATCCAGTTCCTCGAGGGTAACTAATCGACGGTCGTTCTGCGGTCCTAACAGATACTCAGTACCTCACAAAGCATCGCCGGTTAGCCCGACCTGAGCCATCTGTTCTGTTGTGATGAGTCGTCGATCACGGTTGAGCAACGCTGATCGAAGGCGGAGCTGTCGCTGTCGGCGGCGGTCAGCCGCCGACGCG